>Ga0207878_100038_pt1 | contig 221630 bp, 212 predicted proteins | sample LinPmetageLP41_FD_184053 | JGI IMG/M metagenome (GOLD analysis project Ga0207878, IMG submission 184053) | Marine viral communities from the Pacific Ocean - LP-41 (SPAdes) | ecosystem: Environmental > Aquatic > Marine > Oceanic | place: Pacific Ocean | collected 2010-08-27
ACTTGAGCATGGCAACACCCCATGTGACATTTTTGTCTGGAACAAAAATGGACGCCGGTAGGCGCCCGCAGGGTGAGATGCAGGGATGCATCTCATCAAAGTAGGTCACTGCCAGGCTTTAATACAACAGAAAGGCACTTCGATAGGGGTGGCCTTTTTTATTATCTATCGTTTAGACAATATGACCTGCCTCTATGATGTGTTCAATCAGCAAACTACTTGGTTAAATATCAACAAACTCTGTAGTGGAAACCACTACCTGATCCCGTCCATTATTTTTTGCTTCATAAAGAGCAATATCTGCTGCTTTAATAATGTCAGCTTTTTCGATAAGAGTGTTATGCAGATAAGCCACGCCAAATGATGCTGTGATAGGTGGAAGCGGTTTATTTTGATATAACAGTTCTAATGAGCTAATTTCATGGCATAGCAATTCAGCGCGCTTAATCAGATTGTCCTTGTCGATATCCGGCAGAATAATAATGAATTCTTCGCCACCATAGCGACAAATCACATCACTACTTCGAAAATGAGCTTTGAGAAGGTTGGCATATTCGACAAGTACAAGATCGCCAGCATCATGGCCGTATTCATCATTAAATTTCTTGAAATGATCAATATCAGACAGAATCAGACCGAGTCCATGCTGAGCTCTTGCACATCTATGAATCTCACGTTCAAGACTTTCTTCCATAAAACGACGGTTGAAAAGGTAGGTCAATGGATCACGGACCGATTGGGATTGTAGAGCTTCCTTAAGTTTTAAACTCACCAATGATAATGCAAGATTATCAGCAGTAATTTTTACCAGGCGTTTTCTGGATTCGACATAATAGGTTTTTTCTTCTCCGACTTTATGCTTTGCAGCATTAAATTCGATGTGCAGCATGCCCAACATTTCACCTTGCGCAATAATGGGTTCACAAATATAGGTGCTGATACCATCGCCGACATGTTTACATCGAAGACGGCCATCGTTATCCAGTGTTGTGTGTTCTTTACCTTGGCGAAGCGACCAACAGTCATCTGGCGCAATAACAGGAGCACTTTTAATTTCATCTGTGATTCCCCAGGTTGTCATCGATTCCACCAGGGTTTTCTTATCATTGAATAAATATAGAGCCCCAGTGCAATCGGGGAAAATCTGTTCAGCATAATAGGAAACAATAGGATATGTTTCATCAACTGAACGACAGACCTGAAGATAGGAATTCAGTTGATTGATCAGATTCATCTCATAGTTATATTGTGTTAACTCCTGATGAGATTTTTTAAGTTCGTCTTCGGATAGTTTTTGTTCTGTGATATCAGTTGAGGAGCCGACAAAACCAGAAAAGCGGCCGTGCCCATCAATATAGGGTTCGCCATGATCAATAAAATGTCTGTATTCACCATCTCGCCGGCGTAACCGATATTCCATAGTGAACGGCTTATATGTCTCAAATGCGTCTTTGAAAACCGTCAGGCAATAGTCACGATCATCTGGGTGTAAAGCATTGAACCATGCTTTACCTCCAAGTCTCTCTACCTTTTCCCGTCCAATAAAATTTTTATATTGGTTGTTGGTAAAAATTATATTGCCATGAATATCAGTTAGCCAGAGAGTAACCGGTGCATCTTCAGCCAGTGTTTGAAAGTTAATTTCTTCCAGCGTTATGGCTGGTATTTGGAGATTTTCTTCACTCATACCTGTATCCAACTCCATTGTTGAATTGTTTCCTTGTTTCATAATTCATATCCATTGAAGGTAATAATTAAAGCAAACAGACCCTATATATTCATATTTTGGTGAAAGTATTCACTAATTAATAATTAAGTCATACACCATGGCGAGCGAATTAAATTAAGTCAAGTCAGACTGATAATTCTCTGCTTCAAAACGAGGGGTACATAAGGCAAGAAAAATAAGATCTTTGGAGCAAATATTGGTAATTCGTTGACGGGTATTCGGCGGAATAATGACCACATCTCCGGGTTTTACTGTCTGAGGCACATGATCTCCAATTTCTACAGCGCCACTACCTTCCAGAATGACGTAGCGTTCGGTTGTTTCTCTTAACTGGTGCCACTGAGTGGTTACACCTGGTTCAACCCGGGCTTGAGCAATAGAGAGTTCTGGGTCTTCTGACTGGTTAGACAGCTCATTGATATAACATCCTTCAACAAAATAGTATTCATTGTTGGATTGAAAACGTTGGATATGTGGCTTCATAAGCGTATAGGTGTCCCTGTGAGTAACAAACTGATTTAGTTAATTAGAAACTTCATCACAATAATTGGCATCTTCTATGCAGAATTTTTCGTGTCACCCATTTTGGAGGTGTTCCATGAAAATGTTCATGTTGCTGTTTGTCATGTCATTTACCGTGCAGGCCAATGATATCTCATCCTGGAATCGTCTGATTCTGTCTGGTGGTTCACATATCATGATCGGCTTTGTTCCTCCTGATTTAAAGCAGGCCGAAGTGCTGAATATTTTTATTGAAGGGGATGGTGAACCTGGTGTCGCATTAAGACTAGCGCAGGAGACCGGAGGTAATAGTGTCTATATAGGGCGTCCCTGCCAATATCTCAAAGCTACCCGATTTAATTCCTGTAATCGTGAACTATGGACATCACACCGCTATTCTCAAGCCGTAGTGGATTCGATGGATAAGGCTATTTCTGCATTGAAACAGCAGTATCAATCAAGTCAAATTCGACTTGTAGGCTATTCTGGCGGTGGGGCTATCGCCTCAATTATTGCATCAAAAAGGAGCGATGTTGCACTATTATTGACCGTGGCAGGTAATCTGGATCATAAATGGTGGACTGAGTTTAATAATTCAGCACCACTGTCTGGCTCTTTAAACCCAATTGATTACAGCGCAGCATTAGAGGCTGTACCTCAAGTACATCTGATAGGTGATCATGATTTTGTGGTACCCGGCTCGGTATTAATGTCTTATCTGTCAAAATTTAAAACGCGTGACAAAGTAAAAAGCTATCTGGTGGGAGGAGCGGATCACACTTGCTGTTGGTCAATGGCTGTAGCTGCAGTACTCCCTGAATAAATTCAAATGGCTGATTAGCCTAAGCTGCTCAGCCATTCATCATCTGAACCTTCATTCATCCCTTCGAACAAATAAGTGGATAAGTAGCGTTCTCCAGTGTCAGGAAGCATAGCCAGAATCACCGAACCATCGGCTGCATTCTCAGCGACTTTCATTGCTGCTGCAACGGTGCCACCACAAGATAATCCGCAGAAAATGCCTTCTTCACTGGCTAATCGTAATGCCCAGCTTTTGGACTCTTCATCGGTGACGGGATATAGCTCATCGTAAACATCACGATTCAATACATCTGGAATAAAATCCGGAGTCCACCCCTGAATCTTGTGTGGATGCCAGTCATCCCCAGCCAGCATGGAAGCTGCAGCAGGTTCTGTTGCAACAATTTTGGTATCTGGTCTGGCAAGTTTAATCATTTCTCCTGCCCCGGTTAATGTACCGCCAGTGCCCCAACCCGAGACCCAATAATCGAGTTGTTTACCTGCGAAGTCACGTAGGATTTCAGGGCCGGTAGTATTTCGATGAAAAGCAGGATTGGCAGGATTTTCAAATTGTCGAGCTAGGAACCAGCCATGTTTCTCAGCGAGTTCCTCTGCTTTTTTAACCATGCCAGTGCCTTTTTCAGCTGCCGGAGTAAGGATTACCTTGGCTCCCATAGCTCGCATGATTTTACGACGTTCAACCGAGAAGGTTTCGACCATGGTGGCAACAAAAGGATATCCTTTCGCTGCACAGACCATTGCTAAAGCAATACCTGTATTACCCGAAGTAGCTTCAATAACTGTTTGACCGGGTTTTAATACTCCACGTTTTTCAGCATCATCGATAACTGCAAATGCCAGTCGATCTTTTACAGAAGCCATCGGATTGAAGGCTTCGACCTTAACGTACATTTCGACGTGATTGGGGGCTATATTGTTTAGACGAACAATAGGGGTATTACCGATTGTGTCGAGTATGCTGTTATAAATCATAAAAACTCAGTCGATTTGATTGGAATAAACCAAGCTTACACTAAATTGCTTATGCAAAAAAATCCTGCAGCAAAATCAGTCGTGAATAGTTTAAAACTGTCGGTTAGCGGTTGTTTTAAAAGGAAAGTTATCTATCGGTCAGGAAACACTGTTACTGACATGAATATTTTGTTTTGTAGATTGCTTTGCTGGTTGCTTGCTATCAGGATTCGACGTCAGCTCAAGTGCTTTAAGAATATTCTGTCTGGTAATTGATCCGACTAAACGATTTTCTTTAATCACGGGCAAACACTTGTAGGCAGTTTTTAAAAACTTTTCAGCGACCTCAATGATTGATGCTTCAAAATCTATGGTCTCAACCTGATTATGCATATACTCTTCAACTTTTCCCGCTGATTCGCCCTGATAAGCAGCATTAAGCGCCACTTGCATACAGTCTTTTTCAGACAGAAAACCAATCAAATTACCATGTTGATCGATAACGGGAGCACCGGAGATTTTAAATTCAATCAGCTGATGAATTGCACGTAATACATCCATCTCAGGTGTAAAAGTGATCTTGGTGCCATTCATATGATCTTTGACTTTGAGTGATGCAAGCATGGGCTACTCCCTGACGCTGTTTAGTTTTGTTGTTGTGCCCGCTTACGGGCTTCACACTCTTCTTTTTCCTGAATCGAGCAGGCCCCGCCACAACTTCCCGACAGCCCAACCTGATTCAATCCACCACAACTGCCTTTTATTGCTGAGCGACCAAATATTACCCCGATGGCCATGGCTGTAACAGCCAGTAGAATAATCACAAATGCGGCAAGAAAAGTATTCATCTTAGCCTCCAAAGTCATCAAGCATGATGTTTTCCGGTTCAACACCCAAATCTTCAAGCATTTTGATCACCGCAGCATTCATCATCGGTGGCCCACACATATAATATTCACAATCTTCCGGTGCAGGATGATCTTTCAGGTAATTTTCGTATATGACGTTGTGAATAAAGCCTGTGTAGCCCGTCCAGTTATCTTCTGGCAAAGCATCGGATAAAGCGACATGCCAGGTAAAGTTGTCATTTTCCGCGGCAAGTTCATCAAAATCTTCGGTATAAAACATTTCACGCAAACTGCGAGCACCATACCAGAAGGTCATTTTACGCTTGGATTTCAGGCGGCGTAACTGATCAAAAATATGCGAACGCATTGGTGCCATGCCGGCACCACCACCAATAAATACCATTTCTCTATCCGTATCTTTGGCAAAAAACTCACCAAATGGACCAGAAATAGTCACTTTGTCACCCGGTTTGAGATCAAAAATGTAGGAAGACATGATGCCCGGTGGAACATCATCGGCATTTGGCGGTGGTGAAGCTATCCGCACATTCAGCATTACAATGCCTTTTTCTTCCGGATAGTTAGCCATAGAGTAGGCTCTAACCACATTTTCTTTCACCACTGACTTATAACGCCATAAATCAAATCGATCCCAATCCGGGCGGTATTCATCGGCAATGATGAAGTTTTTATATTCAACGGTATGCGGCGGACATTCAATCTGGATAAAGCCACCGGCTCGGAAATTAACGCTTTCACCCTCAGGTAATTCAAGAATCAGTTCTTTAATAAATGTGGCGACATTATCATTGGAACGAACGGTACATTCCCATTTCTTAACACCGAAAACTTCTTCCGGTACCTGAATCCGCATATTCTGCTTAACGGCAACCTGACAAGATAAGCGATCACCCTCTGCGGCTTCACGTTTAGTGATATGCGATTCTTCAGTGGGGAGAATTGAGCCACCACCTTCAAAAATCTTTACTTTGCACTGTGCACAGGTGCCACCGCCACCACAGGCAGAAGAAACAAAAAGATTCGCGTCAGCCAAAGCACCTAAAAGCTTACCGCCGGCCTTGGTTTTTATGGTTTTTTCATCATTAACGATAATTTCGATATCACCCGTTGCCACTAGCTTGGAGCGGGCGCTGAGAATTACAAATACCAGCACCATGATGATAAGTGTGAACAGAACAATGCCTAAGATGATTTCCATTAGAGTTGAATCCCCGAAAATGCCATGAACCCTAACGCCATCAATCCAGCTGTAATAAATGTAATGCCAAGACCTTGTAAACCATCGGGGACATCGGAATATTTAAGTTTTTCTCTGATGCCTGCAATTGCTGTAATCGCCAGAGCCCAACCAAAGCCACTACCTACACCATAAACCGCACTTTCAGCCAGATTGTAATCACGTTCAACCATAAACAGCGTACCACCTAAAATGGCGCAGTTGACCGTAATTAATGGCAAGAAAATACCCAGTGCGTTGTAGAGGGCCGGCACGTATTTATCCATTGCCATTTCAATGATTTGCACCATCGCGGCAATAACACCGATATAGCTTATTAGACCCAAAAAGCTTAAATCCACATCCGGTAAGCCAGCCCAGGACAAGGCACCTTCTTTAAGCAGATATTGATAAATCAGATTGTTGGTCGGCACCGTGATGGCCTGAACCAGGACAACGGCGATACCCAGCCCCAAAGCAGTTTCGATTTTTTTAGAAACCGCGAGAAAGGTGCACATGCCCAAAAAGAAAGCGAGCGCCAGATTTTCAACAAAAATTGAGCGAATAAACAGACTGAGGTAATGCTCCATTTACAAGACCTCCGTACGGTGTACTTGGTGAATCTGATAATCTGGTGCCTCCACTTGCTGTGGTTTCCAGCTTCGGATAGCCCAAATCATCAGACCGATAATAAAAAAAGCACTTGGCGGTAACAGCATCAACCCATTGGGGACATACCAGCCACCTTCATTCGCTACCGGAATAATGGTGTGGCCAAACAGTTTGCCAGCCCCAAATAATTCACGGAAGAACGCTACGACTAATAAGACCACGCTATAACCCAAGCCATTTCCGAGTCCATCCAGAAAGCTCATACCGGGAGAGTTTTTCATAGCATAAGCTTCGGCACGACCCAAAACGATACAGTTGGTGATAATCAGTCCGACGAACACAGATAACTGCTTGCTGGCTTCATACGCATAAGCTTTGAGAATCTGGTCAACAATAATTACCAATGAGGCAATGACCGTCATTTGAACAATGATACGGATACTTGAAGGGATGTGATGACGAATTGAACTGATGATGGCTCCGGAGAAAGCTGTAACCGACGTAAGCGCAATACACATGATCAGTGCTGCGGTCATATTGGTAGTTACTGCCAGAGCGGAGCAAATTCCTAAAACCTGTAACGTTATCGGATTATTATCAATAATTGGATCAATAACATTATTTTTTGCTTGGCTTGCCATCAGTTAATCCCCTGTTCGGAACGCATACTTTGCAAATAAGGGCCAAACCCATCTTCACCTAACCAGAATGAAATCATATTGGAAACACCTTTACTGGTCAGTGTGGCGCCAGATAATCCATCGACCTTGTATTCTGCCTGTGGTGAATTGTTATCCACATAACCACGGGCAACCCTGAATTCCACATTGCCGTTTTCGTCATATATTTTTTTGCCTTCCCATTTGGCTAACCAGCGCGGGTTTTCTATTTCACCACCTAAGCCGGGCGTTTCTGCATGTTCGTAAAAACGCAACCCTTGAATAGTATTGAAATCACTACCTAAAGAAAGAAATCCGTACATGGTTGACCATAATCCATAGCCATGAATAGGAATAACCAGTTGTTGGATTTTATCGCCATCCCGAAGAATATAAACTGGGGCATATTTAGCTCGTGAACCAATTCCGGCTACATCCTGCTGATTATCTAGACGTACTCCCAAATCTGGAGAACCAGATGCTTTACGCTGATCATAAGTGGCTGGATCAAGATCTGTTTCAGCGTATTGGCCAGTGGCCAAATCGACTAAACGAACCTCAAATTTTTCAAAAGCTGCTTCCATATCCATACCTGGCTCAAACTGATCGGTAACGGCCAGAATATTTTGTCTGATATCGTTTTTTTGATTCACAATCTGGCGGGACTTCAATGAAACCGCAGCTGTTGAAACCAGAACCGAACAAACCAGACAAAGCACAATGGCAATGAATATAGTCTTTTTAGGATCATCGTTTGGCAGCTGCATCAGCTGGCCTAAAAACCCTTTTTTCTGCGTAATTTCTGCCATGATTAGCTTCGCTGTAGTCTTCGTTTAATGTTGGACTGAACGACAAAATAGTCGATTAGTGGGGCAAATATATTGGCGAACAGAATGGCTAACATAATACCCTCTGGGAAGGCAGGATTGACGACACGTATTAGTACCGTCATAAAACCAATTAAAATACCGTAAATCCAGCGTCCTTTATTGGTCATGGCAGCAGACACCGGATCGGTCGCCATGAAAACCATACCAAATGCAAAGCCACCCAGAGACAAATGCCAGTACCAGGGAAGTCCAAACATTGGATTGGTATCGCTGCCAATCATATTGAAAAGCCAGCTAGTGGCCACCATGCCGAGGAATACCCCGAAAATGATACGGAAAGAGGCAATGCGCGTATAAAGCAGGAAAGCTGCACCCAGCAAAATAGCCAGGGTAGAGGTTTCACCTAATGAGCCGGGCATATGACCTATGAATGTCTGTGTCCAGGTGTAGCCTGCTTCGGTGACGGACTCCAAACCACCTAATGCTGCCAAAGCGAGGGGGGTCGCTCCTGTATAGCCATCAATAGCTGTCCATACTGCATCCCCGGACATTTGTGCTGGATAGGCAAAATATAGAAATGCACGACCCGTTAATGCCGGATTAAGGAAGTTTTTACCAGTACCACCAAAAACTTCTTTTCCAATTACCACACCAAAAATAATACCCAGCGCAACCTGCCAGAGGGGGGTAGAGGGCGGAAGCGTAAGGCTGTAGAGCATTGAAGTCACCAGGAAGCCTTCATTTACTTCATGGTTTCTCACTGCAGCAAAAATAACTTCAAATGTACCACCGGCGATTAGGGTGGTCAGATATATCGGTAAAAAGTAGAGCAGGCCATGGAACATGTTAGAGAACAGGCTATTAGGATCATAACCAATACCAAAGCTGGTCAGGATCCAGCCGCGCCAACCTTCAATTGTCGACATGCCCAGTTGCGCCATGGCACTGTTGGCCTGAAAACCGGTATTCCACAACATCAGCATTAAAACAGGAAAAGTCGCTAGTACGACATAACTCATAACCCGTTTAAGATCGATACCATCACGAACATGTGGCGAGCCCCGGGTAACATCGCCAGGGCTATAGATGAATGTATCGATCATTTCATAAACGGCAAAGTACTTCTCGTAAGCTCCGCCTTTTTGGAATGACGGCTCTATCCGGTCTAGGAATCTTCTTAAACGCGCCATGGTTATCCTTCTTTTTCTATTTGTGTAAGGTTGGCTCTCAGCGCAGGACCATAGTCATATTTTCCAGAACAGACGTATGAACATAAGGCCAAGTCTTCTTCATCCAACTCAAGACACCCCAATGCCTGAGCAGAGTCAGTATCTCTGACCAATAAAGCTCTCAGCAGTTGCGTTGGTAAAATATCCATAGGAACAACGGTTTCAAAAACACCCACCGGAACCATGGCGCGTGGACTACCATTCTGTGAAGTGGTGAGCGGTAAATCTTTCTTGCCAAATATTTTGCTGAAAAAAACGTTCAGGGCAGAGTATTTATTGGTGCCACCTGGCCGGATCCATCCAAGTATCTCACGATGTGTCCCCTCTTCGAGAACAGATATCTGGGTATGAAAACGACCAAGAAATGCAGCCCAGTTATTGGCGGTATGACCATTGAATACTGATCCCGAAATCACACGGGAGCGAATATTCTGGACTTCTCCACGAACCAGTTCTTCAGTGTTGGCTCCAAGGCGGGTACGGATGAGCCGTGGCTTATTTACCATTGGTCCTGCCAGTGAAATAATCCGTTCTACCCAAAGGTGACCTGTGGTGAAAAGTTTGCCAATGGCGATGACATCCTGATAACCGATATGCCAAACTGTTTTTTTACTGCTGACAGGTTCAATAAAATGTATGTGAGTACCCACCAGTCCTGCAGGGTGTGGACCTGAGAATGTTGGAGTTTCAAGATTTTTCAGATCTGGAGTGGGTAGAGCTGCCTTCGGTGATTGACAGAGATAAAGTTTACCGCTGGTCAGATGACTCAATACTGTTAGACCGTTACGAAAATCGTCAGCATATTCGTTAATAATCAGGTTGGGATCAGCAGCAAGCGGATTAGTATCAATCGCATTTATAAAGATTGCCTTGGGCTCACTGTCCAGTTCAGGTGTTTTGCTGTAGGGACGAGTACGTAGAGCGGTCCATAATCCAGATTCAACCAGATTCTGTTGAACCTGCTCTCGGCTGAGCGTCGGTAATTCATCCAGTGAGTAGTATTTAAAAGTGACTTCCTCGTCACCTTCAAGCTCAATCACCACTGATTGCAAAGCCCGTTTGGCCCCACGATTAATCGCTTTGATTATGCCAGCGCCGGGAGCCGTATAGGTTACGCCGGGGGTTTTTTTATCGGTGAATATGGCTTCACCCAGTTTAACCCGCTGACCCTCTTCAACCAGCATCGTTGGTTTCATGCCGACGTATTCGAGCCCCAACACAGCAACTGAAGCGACCGGATTAGCCTGGCTAATTTTTTGTTCCGGCGCACCAGCAAGGGGCAATGTCAGCCCTTTCTTAATTGAGAAATGCATATCCCACCTAGTCAGAAGCAGTGCATGAGCACTGTTGGCTTTGAAATTATCAATGCAGGAGTATAGCGGCTTTGCGGTACTTAAGGGAAGCTTACCATGTCAATAATGTGGTTGTTTTTCCGCAGAGGATTTGCTGCTTTTAAGCCAGATAAAGCCGATTAAAAAAGCACCTATCGCAGTTACAGCTGCCAGCATAAAAGTCATTTCCGGTCCGGGAGTCAGCCATAGATAGCCACTCAATAAACTTCCTACTGCGCCACCAGCACCAAAACTCATACTGCTGTACAACGCCTGTCCGCGGCCTTGATTACGACCAGTGAAGTGCTGATGTACCCATGCAATAGAAGCAGCATGAAAAGCACCATAACTGGCAGCGTGTAATGATTGTGCGGCGATAAGCATAACAACCTGGTCAGCATAAAGCGCAATCAGCAACCAGCGAAAAGCTGCCAGTAGCAGACTACCGAGTAATACCTTGCGAATGCCAAAGCGGGGTAGCCAGCGATGCATCACCAGAAACACCATTAATTCAGCGACCACCCCTAATGCCCATAATTGACCAATCAAAGTACGGCTATAGCCATGCTGTTCCAGATAAATACTGTAAAACGTGTAGTAAGGCCCATGGCTGACCAGCATTAAAAAGCAGATAGCTAAAAAGGCGCGAACAGCAGGTTGTTTGAGCACCTGTCTGATAGGGATGTGATTGAGACTCAGGTGACGACTGGCAGATTCAGGAACCGTGAGGCTGATCAGCCAGATACCGCTGATGGACAATAACAACGCATAGGGAACGATGCCGGCATCATAACGATCCATTAGCCAACCCAGTAAGACCACAACACAGATAAAACCAATAGAACCCCAAACGCGGATTTTACTGTAATGATGACTATGTTCACCAAGGTGCTGCAGTGTAGTGACTTCAAATTGAGGAAGCGAAGCGTTCCAGAAAAAACTGAAGACCATTAATACAACGGCAATCCAGTAATAACTCTGTGAAATAAAAATGCCTGAGAACGCCACGATACTCAGTAAGCTGGCCAGCCGAACGATTCGCAGACGTTGTCCGCGGTGGTCAGCAATCCAGCCCCAGACATTCGGAGCAATGATTCGGGTTGCCAATAGAATGGCGGTTAATTCACCGATTTGTCGGGCGCTGAATCCTTCCCATTGCAGATAAAGCCCCCAATAGGGCACCAGAATGCCCAGAGTGGCAAAATAAAATAGATAAAACCCTGACAGCCGCCAGTAGGGTAGTCCGGAAAAAGGCACCAGCGATCAGGTTAGGCTTGTGCCGGGATAATCGGGGTGTCAGTGGTTACATCCATATTCTGGGCCCGATGACGTAACATATGATCCATCAATACCAGTGCCAGCATGGCTTCTGCAATTGGAGTGGCACGAATACCGACACAAGGATCATGACGTCCATGAGTGACGACTTCGATGGCTTCTCCACGTGTGTTGATACTTTTTCCGGGAATACGCAGACTGGAAGTAGGCTTGAGCGCCATGCTTACCAGCAAATCCTGTCCACTGGAAATACCACCTAATGTTCCGCCAGCATTATTGGTCAGGAAACCTTCCGGTGTCAGTTCATCCCGATGTTCAGTGCCTTTCTGGGTAACCGATTCAAAACCGGCACCAATTTCCACGCCTTTTACCGCATTGATACTCATCATCGCATGGGCGATATCAGCATCCAGACGGTCAAAAATAGGCTCACCCAAACCCGGAGGTACATGGCGTGCAATGACATTAATGCGAGCACCAATGGAGTTGCCTTCCTTACGCAAGGCATCCATATAATCTTCCAGCTCGCTTTCAATATTGGGATCAGGATTGAAAAACAGACTATTTTCGATATGCGCCCAATCCAGCGTTTCAGCTTTAATCGGGCCAAGCTGGCTCAAATAACCCTGAATTTCGATACCATAACGTTGTTTAAGAAATTTTTTGGCAATACCACCAGCGGCAACGCGCATTGCGGTCTCACGTGCTGATGATCGGCCACCGCCACGGTAGTCACGGAAACCGTATTTGTGGTGATAGGCATAATCAGCATGGGCCGGGCGGAATTGCTCGGCAATATTGCCGTAATCCTTTGATCGCTGATCAACGTTTTCAATCAACAAACCAATCGGGGTTCCAGTAGTCTTGCCTTCAAAAATACCGGAAAGAATTTTGACCTGATCAGGTTCACGGCGCTGTGTTTCATGGCGACTTTTACCCGGTTTACGCCGATCCAGATCATTCTGAAGATCGGCTTCGGATAATTCCAGTCCTGGGGGGCAACCATCGACAATACACCCCAGGGCGGTGCCGTGGCTTTCACCAAACGTGGTGACTGTGAAAAGTTTTCCGAAACTGTTGCCTGACATAATCAAAAATCCGAGTTAAACGATAAATAGAGTAGCAAAACCGAGGAAAGCCATAAATCCGACTACATCGGTGACAGTGGTTAACAGAACGCTGCCGGACAATGCGGGATCAATGCCAATACGTTTTAATCCCAGGGGAATCATTACTCCGGCAACGGCAGCAGCCGTCATATTAACAATAATGGCTGCACCAATCATGATTCCCAGTAAAAAATTACCGAACCAGAGGTAGGTTACAAAAGCGATAGCAATTGCCCAAATCACCCCATTGGCCATGCCCACCAGAAATTCTTTGCGTAATAACCAGCGTTGATTTTTATCATTCAACTGGTCCAGAGCCATAGAACGGATGACCAGTGTTAATGTCTGGCTGCCGGCAATACCGCCCATGCTGGCAACTATTGGCATTAATACAGCCAAAGCCACCAGTTTTTCAATGGTGGTATCAAATAGCCCTATAACCCATGCCGCTAAAAATGCAGTCAACAGGTTGATACCAAGCCATACCGAGCGGCGATGAATACTTTTTTTGACCGGGGCAAACGTATCTTCGTCTTCACTTAAGCCGGCCATACTCAGTAAAGAGTGTTCTGCTTCATCCCGAATAACATCCACCACGTCATCGATGGTAATGCGGCCCAGCAGGTGATTATCTTTATCGACGACAGGTGCGGAGATCAGATCATGTTTTTCAAAACGGTGGGCGACATCATGGTCCGACATATTGGCGGGAATAGGATCGACCTGATGCGACATTGCTTCGCGTACAGTAAGTGAACGGCTGCGGCTGACAACCTGTGACAAGCGCAGCGTTCCAAGATATTTATCCTGATGATCAACGACATAAAGACTGTCAGTGTTTTCGGGTAACTCCCCATATTTACGTAAATAACGTAAGACCACTTCCAATGTGATATCCGAGCGCACGGTGACCACATCGGTGTTCATCAAACCACCGGCTGTATCTTCTTCATAAGCCAGAATGGCTTCAATCCGACGTCGACGTTGCGAGTTCATGGCGCGCAACACTTCCTGCATCACATGGCCAGGGAGATCCTGAAGAATATCGACAACATCATCGGTATCCAGATCTTCAGTAGCGCTCAACAGATCAGCAGTATCCATGCCGGTCATCAAGCCGGTACGAACATCTTCCCCAATATAGGAAAGTACCTCACCTCGTAATTCGGGATTGATGATTGGCCAGCATACCAGCCGTTCATTGGGAGGGAGGGATTCCAGTAAATGAGCGGTTTCAGCAGGGTGCAAGCTGGCTAATAAGCGACGCATTCTGACAAAGCGGCCGCTTTTCAGCGCCTCAGAAAAGGCATTCAGCGAGTGATTGAGACTGCGGTGTTGGTCCAGCTCAGACATATCCGGCTCCAGAGGGCGTCGGTACTTTTAGGGGGAGGTTACGCAGGCTATTTTAGCCTGCTTACCTGGTGCTGAATAGCTTTAAATGATTAGCCTTAGCGAAACAAATAGCAGCTAATGATGAATCGGTGCGTTGATTTGTTCCAATAACATATCGGCTTCAAGTGCATCTGACACTTGCATAATACTCAGCGTGTTATCCGGTAATAAACTCAAATCGGTTTCGTTAATGATTTGCTTTATTTCCAGCAACGCATTGGGATGCATACTGAAGTGTTCCAGTCCCATTGCCAGCAATAGCCGGGCATAGCGGGGATCACCAGCCATTTCACCACACATTGATACTGGAATATTAAATTTCCTACCCGCTTCCAGCGTCATATGAATCAGCCGTAAAACAGCAGGATGTAAAGGGTCGTAGAGATAGTTGACCGTGTCATCAATACGGTCGATAGCCAGAGTATATTGAATCAAATCGTTGGTGCCGATAGATAGAAAATCTACATGACGGGCAAACATTTCTGCGCAGACTGCACTGGCCGGGATTTCGATCATTGCGCCAATTTCTACCTGACGATCATATTCCAGACCTTCCCTATCCAGTTCGATCTTGCATTGTTCCAATAAATTACGTGCCTGTAACAATTCATGCATGGTGGATATCATTGGAAACATGATTTTGATTTTGCCATAGGCCGATGCTCTCAGGATGGCTCTTAACTGGGTGCGGAACATGGCGGGCTGAGTCAGGCAAAGTCGAATAGCACGCAACCCCAGTGCCGGATTAGTGACCACTGTCTGAGTCAGGTGACGACCACCATCAACGGTCTTATCTGCCCCCAGATCGAAAGTCCGAATGGTGACTGGTTGATTATTCATACCTTCGACAACATCACGATAAGCGGCGAGCTGTTCTTCCTCTTCCGGTGGTGCCAACCGATTCATATAGAGAAATTCGGTCCGATACAGCCCGATGCCCTGCGCCCCGGCATTGGTGATAGTGGAAATATCTTCTGGCAATTCCGCATTGGCCAGCAGCGTAATGGTCTTGCCATCACGGGTACGCGTAGGCTGGGATTTATAGCGACTCAGAGATGAAATATGTTCATCAAACGCAATACGCCGTTGTTGATATTCCCTGAGCGTTCCTTCATCGGCACCGGCAATCATGATGCCAGCTTCACCATCGACGATCAGTGGTTCATTGTCCTGCACATAGCGACGAACAGATTCCACACCGACAATTGCCGGAATACCCAGGCTGCGTGCCAGGATTGTCGTATGCGATGTGGCGCCACCATGTTCGGTAACAAATGCGGCAATACCCTGATGTTGCATTAAAACGGTATCTGCAGGCGTCAAATCCTCAGCAATGATGATATGACCTTTCAGGCGTCCATCAGCAATTTCATGATCCGCAACTTCCTGATCGGCGAGAATCCGATGGATACGATTGACCACATGATCAACATCATCCCGTCGTGTCCGCAGATAAGGATCATCCATTTCGTTGAATACGTTGATTAATGCATCACGTTGCAATTGCAACGCCCATTCGGCATTGCAGCGACGTTGACGGATCATATCGACCGGTACTTTGGTCAGTGATGAATCGTTGAGCATTAAGATATGCGTATCAATAAACGACGTCACATCAGCCGGTGCGTTGGCAGGGATATGGTTACGAATCGATTTAAGCTGTTGCTTGGCCTGTTCAATCGCATCAAGTAAACGTTCCACTTCCTGTTCAATGGAAAACGCCGGGATCAGATATTCACGAACATCCGGCTGGTTGTGAAACAGAATATGGGCACGGCCGATAGCGATACCTCGAGAAACGCCAATGCCTTGTAGCTCAAGCGTCATTGGCCTTCTCCAAAGTAATTGGCAATCAACTCCCCGATAGCGTTTAACGCAGATTCGGCATCATCACCTTCTGCGGTGACCTGAATTTCAGTGCCTTTGGCAGCGGCTAACATCATCACTCCCATAATGCTTTTGCCATTAACCTGACGATTATCCTTTGATACTTGAATATCCGCATGGAACTCAGAAGCAGTGGTGACGAATTTTGCCGCAGCACGGGCATGTAAGCCCAGGCGGTTTATGATGGTAAATGTTTGTTCCTGTTTCATGGACGATACCCTGAGTGATGACAACGTACAATACCTTCCTGGCCACCACTAACCGCTTTGTGTTCAAGTTCATCAAGGCTTAGGGTTGGATAGTTTAAAACACGGATTAGCATGGGGAGATTGAGCCCTGAAACAATTCGGATATCTTCACGATCGGAGACTGCGCAAGCAATATTGCTGGGAGTAGAGCCAAACATATCTGTCAAAATCAAAATTCCATTACCCTGATCCAGTCCAATCAATTCACCATCCAGCTGTTTGCGTATGGCGTCTGGATTATCTTTGACTTCGATAGAGATAACTTTAGTGGGCAACGGGCAGCAGGAAAGCATTTGTCTGGCCGTGTTTATCAACTCGGTGCCGATATGATTGTGCGATACGATTAAAATACCTACGGTCATCTTGGTTCTCTTGGTCACCAGCGAAAGTCAGACTGGAAGGGCAGTTTACCGCCAATGAATGTAATGTATATGAGCGTTTTAGGCAAATATTGCTGCTTAAAATGCCATTTTATCAAGCTGCCAAAGCTGCATTTTTTCATGGTTGCCTTTATGTGACGCCTGCATTGTCAGCCAGCTATCAATTCGGGTTTTAAATGAGGCTGGATTTTCAACAGATAATGTCAATACAACTAAAGCTTTACCAAGAATGTCTTTGTGTTGTGTCGGAGTGTTAACACTGGCTTTAGGGTGATGGACTCGTTTCAGTTCAATGCACAAATCTGCAATGGTGCTGGCATGCCAGCTAGCTTCACCACAGACTTTGCGGATATCCATCAGGCCTAATTCACGGGTATGCAGTAAACCGGAAAGCAGTTTGGGGCAATGTGCTATAAGATCTTCATTTTTCAGGGAAAAATCCACCACATCATCAGCAATTAGTATTGCGCCATGATGAATTAATTCGAGTGCCAGACTACTTTTTCCAGCACCAGCTTCACCAAAAATAAAGATGCCTTTATCCCGATAATGAATCATCACACCATGATGACTATCCATGGCTGCTGGCAAAGACATAACAGATTATTCTTCGTCGATGGAAAGCAATAATTCAAAAATGGCTTCAGCACTGGAAGCCTGTCGAATACGGCTACAGACTTCTTCATCTCTAAACAATGTCACCAGACGTGACAAATGTTGTAAATGATGTTCGGTATCATCCTCCGGCACCAATAAACCAAAGGCGATATCAATCGGTTTACCATCAGCCGCTTCAAATTCGACCGGCGTTTCCAGTGTCAGCATTGCGGCCACGGTGTGGGTAAGATCCGGGACACGGGCGTGGGGAATTGCCACGCCCTTGCCTAATCCGGTACTGCCCAAACGTTCACGTTCGAGTAGAACTTGAAAGATTTTTTCAGCAGTCGCTGCACTCGTATTGGCTGCCAGCATACGACTGAGATTTTCGATCACCCGTTTTTTGCTGGTAGCTTCATCGTGGAAACTGATGTTGTCCGCATTTACGAGCAGTGCAGCGATAAGCATGAAATTTCCCGCTCCTTAACTAGCGTTATGTTTTTGAATGACACCATCAGCTTGATGGTGGTTAGTAATTTTATCTTTGTGCTTGATGATTTGTCGATCCAGTTTTGCAACCAGATTTTCAATAGCGGAATACATATTTTCCTGCTCGTCAGAAGCAAATAAGTCGGCGCCACTGGCATGAACAGTTGCTTCAGCTTTTTGCCGAAGTTTCTCGACAGATAACACTACATGCACGTTAGTCATGTGATCAAAATGACGAGTCAGTTTCTCGAATTTTTTATTGACGTGGTCCCGAAGGCTGTCAGTGATATCTATATGTTGTCCGCTTAGATTTAATTGCATAATGCATCACTCCTGTTGGTGGACTAAAACTGGTATTACACCAGTCGCTTACGCTCATTTGAGGGCGCTATCGCTAATGTTTCGCGGTACTTTGCAATAGTACGACGAGCGACATTAATACCCTGTTCTCCCAGAATATCAGCAATTTTGCTGTCACTCAGGGGTTTTCTCGGATTTTCCGCGGCGACCAGTTTTTTGATGATCGCCCGAATGGCTGTTGCAGAACATTCTCCACCACTTTCAGTACCGACATGGCTGGAGAAAAAGAATTTAAGTTCAAAAATTCCCCGTGGCGTGTGCAGATATTTGCGAGTCGTTACGCGGGAGATAGTGGATTCATGCATTTCCACGGTTTCGGCGATATCTGCCAATACTAAAGGTTTCATGGCCTCTTCGCCGTGATCAAGAAAGTCACGTTGACGTTCCACAATTGCTTGGGTGACTTTAAGTAATGTCTCATTACGGCTTTGTAAACTTTTCAGAAACCAACGTGCTTCCTGCAAATTATTTTTCAGATAAGTGTTCTCTTCACTACTATCGGCCCGGTTAATTAACGAGGCGTAATGTTCGGCAATCTGCAGTTTAGGTGCGTTGTCAGGATTGAGCGACAATTGCCATTTGCCGTGAACTTTTATCGCATAAACATCCGGTACGATATATTCAGTTTTGTCAGTTTGGATACTACTGCCGGGGCGCGGGTTAAGCAACTGAATTGAGCGAACCAGATCGGTTAATTCATCATCGCTGACTTTCAAAGCACGTTTGATCAGGGCGTAATCACGTTTAGCCAATGTATCCAGATGTTTGTCTATCAGTTCTGTAAGCAACTCAACATGCTTTAAAGCGACAGTCGATTCGTATAATCGTAATTGGATCAGTAAACACTCACGCAAGTCCCGAGCACCAACACCGACGGGATCAAAATGATGAATCCGGTGCAATACCGTTTCAATTTCATCAAGTTCTACTTCAGCAAATTCTTCGCCAAGGCTTTGCTGAATTTCTTCCAATGTGGTTTTCAGGTAGCCATCGTCTTCAATGGAGTCAATGATAGTGGTGGCAATTGCCTGTTCAGTTTCACTAAATGGAGTGAGGCGCATTTGCCAGAGTAGATGCTGTTGCAGGCTGTCACTGCTTTCGTCCTGATTATCCCGCTCAAAATCACTGTCTCCGGATGGGCCGGAACTCGTCATGCTCTGGGAATTATCGTAGGTATCTTCCCATTTGCTATCGACTGGCAGATCTTCGGGAATATCAGTATTTTCCAGTTCGCTGATTTCGCGGCTACCGGTATCTTCATCACGACGGACAGAGCTTGGTTCGTCGTAGTCGTATTCTTCCTCAACCTCCAGAAGGGGATTGGTTTCCAGTGCTTCCTGAATTTCTGTCTGCAACTCCAAGGATGATAATTGCAACAAACGGATCGCTTGCTGCAACTGTGGAGTCATCGACAGGCTTTGACCAATGCGTAGCTGTAATGAGGGTTTCACTTAATGTTTTGATTTAATGTTGTGACCATGAGTTTATGTTACCGCAATCGTCGCGCCGTTGCCTATACGTCTTTCTAAAATAAAAATCACAACAGGGTAACTGCAGTGGCTTTAAAACTAATCCATAGCGAATCACCCAGAGAAAGCTCTAGAGAAGATAAAGCCTGGTGACTGATAATCACTTCAAATTTGTCACCACAATCAACTGTCAGGCGCACTGCTTTGCCCGCTTCGCTGATGCTGATAAGTCGTCCGGGTAGCTGGTTACGAGCACTACTATCCGTATGAGCATGCGAACTGATCGTTATCGCCAGCGGATCGATTGCAATATGTCTGGCCGAAAGAGAACCTTCCGCGGCAAAGATTTTCAGTGTTTTGGTATGAAAGAGTTCGCCATCATAATGACCATGGAACAGGTTCAGCAGGGGAGCCGAAACCGGTTTGCCCTTAAGCAGTTGTATTGTATGAGGTGTGATAGCGGAAGCCTGCAGACGGTCATGGGTTGAAAACAGTACTGTGCGCTTAGCATCGTTAGTCAACATGGTGATCACATCTTCCAGCTGGCGCTGGTGAAAGCTGTCCAGATTGGCAAATGGTTCGTCTAGCAACAGGATATCCGGTTCAAATGCCAGCACCCTGGCAATCGCAACACGCCGTTGTTCTCCACCCGACAGAGTGCTGGCGGTCTGATCAGCCAACTGGGTCAAGTTGACGGTTTCCAATGCCTGTTGCAGTTGAGATGTATGTCGGGCTTTATCAACTTTTTGTAACTTCAGCGCCAGGCGAATATTGTCTTTTACCGTGCCGGGTAGCATATAGGGATGTTGGGGGACCAGCCCAATTTTCTGACGTTGTTTGGCTTGTGAATCAGTGATTTTATCGCCCAATACGCTGATATCACCTGAATCGGGCTTTTGTAATAAAGCCAATAAGTGAAACAAGGTGGATTTCCCCGCGCCATTTTCACCTAGTACAGCCATGCATTCATTGGCGGGGATATTGAGTTGCTCAATATCCAGGGCCAGCTCACCGTTATAACGAACTTTAATGTTGTCTAGTTGAAAGGCGTAGTTCATGTCAGTCGCCGGTTAATCCAGGACAAAGCGAAATTCAGGATAAAAGCGATCATTAGCAACACTATGCCGAGCGCCAATGCCAGTTCAAATTCGCCTTTACTGGTTTCCAGTGCGATGGCGGTAGTCATCGTACGAGTATAGCCTTCAATATTCCCCCCCAGCATCATTGCAGCACCAACTTCACCAATGGCGCGTCCAAAGCCTGTAAGAATAGCTACCAGCACCGCCAGTCTAACGGCTTTTAATACCTGAAAGCATTGTTGCCATTTATCTGCACCGAGACTTTTCAAGGTCAAAATAAGTCGGGGATCAGCGGTGTTGACGGTCACCAGAGTCAGATTCATCATGATGGGAAATATCAGGATGCTCTGCGCAATAATCATGGCGGATTGGGTATAAAGCAATCCCAATTCCCCTAATGGTCCCATTCGACTGAATAGCCCATAGAGTAATAACCCAATCACCACGGTAGGCATGGCCATTAAAGTATTGAGGATATGTTGCAGTGTCGTTTTACCGGAAAACTCCGTTAATGCCGTAAACACTCCCGCAGGGATCGCCAGTAAAGCGGCAATGAAAGCAGCAGCAACGGAAATACTGACCGATGTCTGAATAATCTCCCAGACAGTAGCATCAAAAGCTATCAGCAGTTTAAGCGCTGCGGTAAAAGATGTACCAAAAAAGTCCATGGCTAATGAAGCCTAATAATCAGCGAACCAATCCCAGTCGTTCGCAAACGGTTAATACAGGCTGTGTTTTATTCATTGAATAAAAGTGTAAGCCGGGTACGTCCAGTTTAATCAGTTTTTCAGTAAATTCAGTCAGGTAATCGGTAGTAAATGCCTGCATCGAGACACTGTCATCATAAAACTCTTCCAGACGTTTTTTTAGCCAACGAGGAATTTCTGCACCACAGGCTGCAGAGAACCGCGCGAGTTGAGTGTAATTATTGATGGGCATAATGCCGGGAATTATCGGAATATCAATGCCTTTTTTCTGGCAGCGTTCTACAAAATACAGATAAGAATCAATGTTGAAAAAATACTGTGTAATGGCGCTGTCAGCACCGGCATCAACTTTACGTTTGAAATTTTCCAGATCGACACCAGCATCCTGTGCCTGAGGATGTACTTCGGGGTAAGCTGCAACTTCAATAGTGAAATGATCGCCGGTTTCTTTGCGAATAAATTGCACCAGTTCATTGGCATAACGAAAATCACCCGGATCACGCATGCCAGAGGGTAAATCACCTCTTAATGCCACCACGCGGGAAATTCCATTATCGATATAGGTTTGCAGGATAGTACGGATGCGTTCTTTTGATGATCCCACACAGGATAAATGCGGAGCTGCATCAATTCCGGTCTCTGCTGCGCGTTGTTGTATAGCGATAACCGCTTCAAGCGTATTATCCTGAGTCGATCCCCCTGCACCAAAAGTCACGGAGTAAAATTCAGGTTTTAATACAGCTAATCGCTCTTGCACCAATAAAAGATTTTGTGCACCTTTTTCCGTTTTTGGCGGAAAAAATTCACAGCTGATAACAGGTTGTTTGGACATGATGCTTACTTTAGGTAAAAGAAAAAGGGCTAACACTTAGGTTAGCCCTGCTTAACTTAGTAACGGTAGTGTTCAGGTTTATAGGGGCCTTGTTGCTCAAGCCCTAAATATTTGGCCTGTTCAGCATTTAATTCGGTCAGATTAGCACCGATTCGGCCTAAATGCAGCCGGGCCACTTTCTCGTCCAGACGTTTTGGCAAGACATACACTTTATTCTCGTAGTTGGCACTGTTATGCCATAACTCGATTTGCGCCATGACCTGATTAGTGAAAGACGCTGACATTACAAAGCTTGGATGACCGGTTGCACAGCCCAGATTGACCAGACGACCTTCAGCCAACAGGATAATACGCTTACCATCAGGGAAAATAACGTGGTCAACCTGAGGCTTAATGTTTTCCCACTCGTAGTTACGTAGTGAAGCTACATCAATTTCGTTATCAAAGTGACCGATGTTACAAACGATAGCTTCGTTACGCATCGCTGCCATATGATCATGATTAATGACATTGATATTACCGGTAGCAGTCACAAAGATATCGGCCTTATCAGCGACTTCATCCATGGTGACAATACGGTAACCTTCCATTGCTGCCTGTAGGGCACAAATTGGATCGATTTCAGTAATCATCACGGTAGCGCCCATGCCACGGAAAGCTTGTGCACAACCTTTACCGACATCGCCGTAACCTAACACCACGCAGATTTTGCCAGCAACCATAACATCGGTTGCACGCTTGATACCGTCAAGCAGTGATTCACGGCAACCATAAAGATTGTCGAATTTTGATTTGGTGACTGAGTCGTTAACGTTGATCGCCGGGACTTTTAAGGCACCTGCTTTCATCATTTCATACAAACGATGTACGCCGGTGGTGGTTTCTTCCGACAAACCTTTAACATCGTCGAGTAATTCCGGATAGTCTTCATGCATCATCGTGGTCAAATCACCACCATCATCCAGAATCATATTCGGGCGCCAGCCATCAGTGCCAATGATGGTTTGACGAATACACCAGATAGCTTCTTCTTCGGTTTCACCTTTCCAGGCAAAGACCGGGATGCCCTGATCGGCAATCGCCGCTGCAGCGTGATCCTGTGTTGAAAAGATATTGCAAGAAGACCAGCGCACTTCAGCCCCTAATTCAACCAGTGTTTCAATCAACACGGCAGTTTGTATCGTCATATGCAGACAACCTGCAATACGCGCACCTTTCAGCGGATGCTGGCCAGCATATTCTTCACGTAAGGCCATCAATCCAGGCATTTCGCTTTCAGCGATTTTGATTTCCTGATGACCCCATTTCGCCAGACTGATGTCGGCAACTTTGTAATCTGGTTTTAAGTTTTCTACTGCTGATTGCATGATAATTTCCTGTGTTAGTTGATTTTTGCTGCTTCACGTAAGACGGGAGCGAGGTCAGTTCGTTCCCAACTGAAGTCAGCGTCTTCACGTCCAAAATGACCATATGCGGCAGTTTGCTGATAAATGGGACGTACTAAATCCAACATTTTGATAAGGCCAACCGGGCGCAAATCAAAATGTTCACGAACTAATTCGACAAGTTTATCTTCAGCAATTTTGCCTGTACCAAATGTATCCACGCTAATGGAGGTAGGTTCTGCAACGCCGATGGCATACGAAACCTGAATTTCGCAACGATCAGCAAGTCCGGCGGCAACAATGTTTTTTGCTACATAGCGACCCGCATACGCTGCACTACGATCGACTTTTGAAGGATCCTTGCCGGAGAATGCACCACCACCATGGCGGGCCATGCCACCGTATGTGTCGACGATAATTTTGCGACCGGTCAGGCCGCAATCACCCACAGGACCACCAATAATAAATTGGCCGGTGGGATTAATATGATAACGAGTATTTTTCGTTAGCCATTCAGCTGGAAGCGTTTGTTTGATAATGAGTTCCATTACCGCTTCTTTCAGATCTGCTTGGCTGATTTCAGGGTTATGCTGGGTTGATAGGACCACGGCATCAATACCCACCGGTACGCCGTTTTCATAGGCAAATGTCACCTGACTTTTAGCATCAGGGCGTAACCACGGTAATTCACCGCTTTTACGTACTTCGGCCTGACGTTTGACCAGACGATGTGCATAAGTGATAGGAGCTGGCATAAGCACTTCAGTTTCATTGCTGGCATAGCCAAACATCAAGCCTTGATCACCGGCACCTTGATCTTCTTCTGTTTCACGATCCACACCCATGGCGATGTCACCGGATTGTTTACCGATAACTGACATGACCCCGCAGGTCTGTCCATCAAAACCGACCTCGGAGCTGTTGTAACCAATATCCGTGATGGTTTTACGAACAATGTCTTCCAAGTCTACCCAGGCGCTGGTTGAGATTTCGCCAGCCACAATCGCTACACCGGTTTTAATCAGAGTTTCGCAGGCAACACGAGCGTGGGGATCTTTGGACAGGATTGCATCTAAAACAGCGTCGGAAATTTGGTCTGCTACTTTATCTGGATGACCTTCTGAAACGGATTCAGAGGTAAAAAGATAAGCATTACTCATAGACAACTTCCTCATTAAAATTCAAATAAGGTAATGATAGTTTAACTATGGGTAAAGTTCGGATGAAACGCCCATTACTACCAGTGACCTGTAATAATGAACGCCGTTTGGAATGTAAAATTGAATAAGCCTAGCAGAGGGTTCTCTGTCGCAGCGTTCCTTATCCAATGTGGCATATATTAATTCATAATGAAAAAATTACCAAGTTAAGCCTTTCTTAAAGGCTTTGTTGATATTTCATAGCCCCAAGCCGTAGTGGCTATGAAATATCAAGGACCCTAGATAACGAGCTGATGTCCATGCTGTTTCAACCAACGGCGATGTTCACGGAAATTGGGGTCAAATTGTTCAACCAAATCCCAAAAGGCCTTTGAATGGTTATGCTGACGTAGATGACATAATTCATGAATGATGACGTAATCATTTATCGACTGTGTGGCCTGAACTAATTGCCAGTTAAGCTGGATATCTCCTCTCATAGTACAACTGCCCCAGCGAGCTTTATAGCTTTTAATCTGAACCTGATTGGGTCGCAGGCTAGTTTGCTCAGCAAGCTGTTTTACTCGTTCAGGCAGTAACGATTCTGCTTGACGTCTGTACCATCTTGTTAACGCCTGTCTTATTTGCAAGGCTGTGACATTGGGCGGTGCCATAATCACCAGTTTCTGTTGATCAAGCAGGACATGCAGTCGCTGGCGTTGTGGCTCCTGAATAATATGTAATGGATATTGCTCGCCCATAAAAGGTTGTAACTCACCTTCAATAAATTGTCGTTTGGGTGGACGCTGCTGGAAATTTTTTAATTTATCCTCGATCCATTGCTGTTTGCGCATCACAAATTGTTTTGCCAACCATAACGGCATTAATTTGGGTAAGTGCACCGTTACGTTGCCATCCTGAATTTTGATCGCAATGGTCTTTCTGCGTGCGCTTCGGACAACGGCAACGGAGTGATCGTTAATCTTGATGGTGCTCATCGACTGACTTAAATAACGTATTAAATGGGCATTTTAACGGCTGATTTGCGAAAATGTCGGATTAAACAGGTTTTATTATGACTTTGACAGCCAATATTAAATTCGCCCATCGCTTATCACTGGCACCGATGCTGGATTGGACCGATCGGGATTTCCGTTATTTGTGCCGAATCATTTCCAAGCATACTTTGCTATATACCGAAATGATCACCACAGGCGCATTGCTCCACGGCGATCATCAACGCTTTCTGGCACATGATGAAAATGAATATCCCATGGCATTGCAGCTGGGTGGCAGTGACCCTGCAGAATTAGCAAAATGTGCCACCTTAGGTGCCCAGGCTGGTTATCAGGAAATTAACCTGAATGTCGGGTGCCCCAGTGATCGTGTACAGAATGGTCGATTCGGTGCCTGTTTAATGGCCGAACCCCGGTTAGTGGCTGAATGTGTGGTTGCGATGAAGCAGGCAACTGATATTCCCATCACAGTCAAAACCCGATTAGGTATTGATGAGCAGGACGGTTATGAATTTGTCAGAGAATTTGTCGACGCAATTTATCAGGTTGAAGTCGATGCAGTGATTCTTCATGCCCGTAAAGCCTGGTTAAAAGGTTTAAGCCCGAAGGAAAATCGGGATATCCCTCCACTTGAGTATTCAAAGGTGTATCAAATCAAGCAGGAGTTTCCTGATTTGCATCTGGATATCAATGGCGGCATACACACGCTGGACGAAGCTGAAAACCATCTGCAAAGAGTAGATGGAGTAATGATGGGGCGGGCACTTTATCACCAGCCATATCTATTGGCTGAAGCGGATAAACGAATTTTTAACGATGATCGGTCAATCCCTAGTCAGCATGAAATAGTCGAATTGATGCTGCCGTATATTGAAATGCGTATGAAAGAGGGGAGACCCTTGAAGTCCATTACCCGGCATATGCTGGGTTTGTTTCAAGGCTTGCCAGGGGCTCGTCGCTGGCGGCGGCACTTAAGTGAAAATGCGCATTTACCTGGCGCCGGGATTGAAGTGGTCCGCGATGCGATTAAATTAGTAGGCTGAGACTAAAAGTAACCACAGAGACACAGAGGCTTTTGGTTGTTATATCCGCAGATTACGCAGATTTTCGCAGATGTTTTATGAATGCTTCAACAAGTCGGTTTGAAAGAAGCTAGCCCTCAGAGTTCTTTTGTGATGCATTACTGCATCAACCTGAAAACCATTTATTTAATCTGCGTGCATCTGCGTAATCTGCGGATTATTTTTTAAATGCCTTAAAACACCACTTAAACGTCAGTCACCATAAGCCACAAGCTATTTATAAAACTCTGTGCCCTCTGTGTCTCTGTGGTTAATGCTCTTCAATTCCTTAAGCCAGTACCTTTATGCAGCAGATAAAGCGCATAGCTTGTCAGTGCAGCGATAAAGGCCAGGATGATGGCAAAAGCAGCGGCTACCGGAATATCCGAAACACCTAAAATGCCATAACGGAATGCATTGACCATGTATAAAACCGGATTCAGCATGGAAACGTTTTGCCAGAATTCGGGCAGCAGTGAAATCGAATAAAACACGCCCCCCAGGTAGGTCAGCGGGGTGAGGATAAAGGTTGGAATGATTGAGACTTCATCAAAGCTGCGGGCGTATAAGGCGTTAATAAATCCGCCTAATGCAAACATGACGGCACTGAGAAAGACCATGCTAATGGTAATCCCGATATGTTGAACGGTAAGTTTGGTAAATATCAGTGAAACCAATGTCACAATGAGTCCAACAAACAGGCCGCGGGCTGCTCCACCGACAACATATCCTGCGAGGATAATATAGTTAGGAACGGGAGAAACCATCAGCTCTTCAATATGATTTTGAAACTTGGCACTGAAAAAAGACGAAGCGACATTGGAATAGGCATTGTTGATAATCGCCATCATGATGATGCCGGGGGCGATATATTCCATATAACTGAAACCATCCATCTCACCAATTCGGCTACCAATCAGATTACCGAAAATAATGAAATATAACGTCATAGTTATCGCTGGGGGTAACAGCGTTTGAGCCCAAATCCGCAGGAATCGCCTGATTTCCCGGGTGACGATGGTTGAAAAGGCAATCCAGTGATGCTGGCGGCGGTTATTCATTCAACAGACTCCGGACGTTCAACCAGGGTTAAAAATAATTCTTCGAGACGATTCACCTTGTTTTTCATACTGCCTACTTTAATGCCGCGTTCGGTTAACACGGTGAATAAATCATTCAGGCCCTCCTGGCGCTGAAGCTCGACCTCTATAGTTGTTGGATCTACCTGATGATATTCAATCCCCTGTAGCAAACTGCTGTCAGTCAAAGGTTCCAGCAGATCCAGTACAAAAGTTTCTTTATCCAGGCGATTTAATAACGATTTCATATCAGTATTTTCAACGATACGGCCCTTGTCGATGATGGCAATATTGCGACACAGATTTTCCGCTTCTTCAAGATAGTGCGTCGTCAGGATGATAGTGGTGCCACGTTGATTGATTTCACGTAAAAACACCCACATTGAGCGCCGCAGCTCAATATCCACACCCGCTGTCGGCTCATCCAATATAAGCAGGCGTGGATTGTGTACCAGCGCCCGGGCAATCATCAATCGGCGCTTCATACCTCCAGATAATGATCTTGAAGGCGTATGACGTTTTTCCCAAAGTCCTAATTGCTTCAGCAAGACATCGGCTCGCGGTTCGGCCTCTTTTGCTGGAACGCCATAATAACCGGCCTGCGTCACCAGAATGTGTTTAACCTGCTCAAAACCATTAAAATTAAATTCCTGCGGCACCAACCCGATATAACTTTTAGCCAACTCGGTTTGACTGTCCAGATCGGCATCAAAGATGGTTACCGAGCCACTGGTTTTTGTGACTAACGACGTTAGAATGCTGATGGTAGTGGATTTGCCAGCGCCATTTGGCCCTAACAGTGCAAAAAAATCACCTTCTTCAACCGTCAGATTGATATCTTTGAGTGCTTCCAAGCCATTGCGATAGGTTTTATTCAGATGTTCAATAGTAAGCGCTTTCACCGGAATCGCCTTAAGCAGATTTAAACGTACTAGATTATCATGTCACTCATGTCTGATCATATTTACCCGGAACCGGTTCCAGTTTCTCCCCCTGCCTCTGAAGCTGAACTGATGCATCGTTGCCAACAAATAGCTGGCAAAACGGTGGGTCAGCTTGCACAGCAATCCGACCTGACGGTTCCTGTAGATTTGCGCCGTCATAAAGGTTGGTTAGGGAATCTACTGGAGCGCATTCTGGGCGCCGATGCCGGTAATCAAGCGGAACCGGATTTTGTTGCTTTGGGTATTGAATTAAAAACCATTCCATTGAATACCCGCGGTGAGCCAAAAGAATCGACATATGTCTGCACGGTGACTCCCAAAGCTCTGTCTGAAACGCATTGGCAGACATCATGGTTACGTCGTAAACTGAGCAAGGTTTTGTGGTTGCCGGTTGAAGCCGATAACGCTATAGCATTAGCGGATCGATTTATTGGACAGGCGATTTTATGGCAGCCTTCAGAACAGCAGGAAACAGTGCTGCAGCAGGACTGGGAAGAGTTGATGGAAATAATGATAGCTGAAGGTGCCGTGACAGCGAAACTGGGACGTTTTTTACAGATAAGGCCCAAAGCAGCCAATAGTCGGGTAATTACCCGGCAGATAGGGCATGACGGCGAGGAAGAATGGTATCATCCTTGTGGTTTTTACCTTCGGACAAGTTTTACGCAACAAATTCTGTCAGGGAAAGCTTGCTGTTAATGTTCAGCAACAGGCAGAATGCACATTAGAATAAAGGATTGGCATAGTGCAAAAACTCAATGCATTAGTAGTAGACGCATCTACTGAATTTCGTAATAAGGCTCGTGCACTATTATCGGCTGCCGGGTTTGAAGTGGACCACGCAGAGACTGGGAATCAAGGTCTTGAACATGCTCAGCAGACACGATATCGATTAGTTTGTTGCAGTGATGATCTGTCGGATATCGCTGGCAGCGAGTTCTGCGGTCAATTACGAGCAATCAACGGCTATGATTATGCTGCTGTGCTGGTGATGACAGAAACGGATAACGCCCGAACCCTCAAGCAGGCATTGCTGGCCGGTGCCACCGACATTTTCAGCAAGCATGACGAATCCGAATTAGGTATTTATGTGCAACGCCTGGCTCAGCGCGAAACCCGCCAGTTATCCGGCCGAGTACTGTTTATCGAAGATTCCCGGGTTTTACAGACCATCATTATCGATTTATTAACCGATATGGGGCTGGATGTTGATGCTTATACCTTTGCAGAAGAAGCATGGGAGGCCTTCAGTGGCGGCGATTATGATCTGGTGATTACCGATATCATGCTGGAGGGCAGTATGAGCGGAATTACGCTGGTGAGAAAGATTCGTCGTTTGCGTGAAGACTATGGCAATGTACCCATCATCGCGACTTCCGGCTTTGATAATGTGTCACGCAAAATTGAGTTATTTCATCTCGGCGTAAATGATTTTGTTTCTAAACCGATTGTCCGTGAAGAACTGCGTCAACGGGTGTTTAATCACATTACCAGCTATCAGAATTTCCGAGAACTGCGGGCACAGCAAAACTCACTATGCAGTCTGGCAATGCTGGATGAGCTGACGCAATTATTTAACCGTCATGCACTACGGGAATTTGCCGGGAAATATTTAAGTGAGGCCTATCGATTCAAACGTGATTTGGCGATGGCGGTTATCGATTTAGATCATTTTCGAGCCATCAACGAACAGTATGGTTTTGTCCGTGGCGACAATCTGCTGGCGGAATTGGGTAACTGGCTCAAACGCCACGTTCGTGATGTTGATATGATTGCCCGCTGGTCCGGTGAAGAGTTTGTCTTGCTTTTACCAGGTTGTGACAATCAGACTGCGGCACTGTTGATGCAACGTATGCAGAAACGGCTGACGCGATTTAAGCCCGCTGGTATCGGTATTACAATCAGTGTTGGTGTGGCAACGCTTCGACAGGATAAACAGGACACGCTTAACAGCCTGTTTGAAATGGCTGATCGGGCAATGTATCAGGCTAAAATGGCGGGCCGTAATTGTGTAAGGATTTTTGAGTCAGAGTCTGAAAGTCCGGTCAGTGAAACTCAGGAATAAGCGGCTGCAAACTCAGCACATTGTGCTTGGGTCAGCATAAAGATCCCATGACCACCTTGCTCCAGATCCAGCCATAAAAAATGTGTTTCCGGCCATCTTTCATCCACTGCGAGATCGCTATTGCCTACTTCAACAAACAATAATCCCTGTGGCGAAAGAAACGTCGCTGCGCCAATAATGATCTGTTCTACCAGAGCAAGACCATTATCATCAGCCTGCAGCGCATGGACCGGTTCATGATGATATTCCGCTGGTAAGCTGGACATCTCAAGATCCCCCACGTAGGGGGGATTACTGATAATCAAATCATATTGGCGAGATTGATTTAATTCCGTCCATAGATCTGATTTTATAAGCGACAGCTCATCTCCGAGCAAATGTTTGTTTTTATTAATCTGGGCGACGCTCAACGCTTCATCACTGATATCAACAGCATCAACTTCAGCACCTTCAAACGTCATGGCCAGTGCAATTGCGATGCAGGCACTGCCAGTACACATATCCAGAATACGTTCGACCGAATCTGCATCCTGTAACCAGGGAGCAAATTGGCTATCAATTAATTCGGCAAAAGGAGAACGTGGAATGAGTACACGTTCATCGACATAAAAAGGCAGGCCAGCAAACCAGGCTTCATGCGTCAGATAGGGAACAGGTACCCGTTCTTCAATTCGCCGTTTGACCAAATGCAATAAAGCCTGTTTTTCAGCACTACACAGCCTTGCATCGAGAAACAATTCCGGTAATTCAGTTACCGGAAGTTTCAGGCTATGCAGAATCAGTTGTGTGGCTTCATTAAACGCGTCGTTATTGCCATGACCAAAAAATAATCTGGCTTCTTCAAATCGTGAGGTGGTCCATCGCAGAAAATCGCGCAAGGTACTGAGTTCAGCCTCAGCGGCTTGATAATTGGTCGCCATTAATGCGTAGTAATATCAACAAAGTGGCCTGCAATCGCTGCGGCTGCCGCCATTGCCGGACTCACCAGGTGTGTACGACCACCTTGCCCCTGACGTCCCTCAAAGTTGCGATTGGATGTAGAGGCACAATGTTCACCTGCTTCCAGACGATCTGCATTCATTGCCAGACACATCGAGCAACCTGGATCACGCCATTCAAAGCCTGCTTCTACAAAGATTTTATCCAGACCTTCCTGTTCAGCCTGTTGTTTCACTAATCCCGATCCCGGAACAACCATCGCTTGCTTTACAGTAGCGGAGACTTTTCCGCCTTTAATTGCAGCAGCAGCTTCGCGTAAATCTTCAATACGTGAGTTGGTGCAGGAACCGATAAATACTCTGTCCAGACGAATCTCCTGAACTGGCTGATTCGCATTCAACCCCATGTATTTAAGTGCTTTCAGCATGCCATTGCGTTTCACAGCATCACTTTCTGCAGCGGGATCTGGAATATTGGCATCAACAGGAACCACCATTTCTGGGGAAGTGCCCCACGTAACCTGAGGTTTGATTTGGTTGGCATCCAGTACTACGACCTTATCAAAATGCGCATCAGCATCACTGTGTAAGTCACGCCAGGCTGCCATGGCTTTATCCCAGTTTTCCCCCTTAGGCGCAAAAGGGCGATCTTTCAGATAATTAATTGTTGTGTCATCCACAGCGATCATTCCAGCACGGGCACCTGCTTCAATCGTCATGTTGCAAACAGTCATCCGTCCTTCCATGGATAAATCCTGAATGGCTTCACCGGCGAATTCAATGGCGTAGCCGGTACCGCCAGCGGTACCAATTTTACCGATAATGGCCAGAACGATATCTTTCGCCGTAATACCTGGGTTTACATGTCCTTTGACTTTTACCAGCATGTTCTTGGATTTACGTTGAATCAGGCATTGCGTTGCCATTACGTGCTCAACTTCCGATGTACCAATACCAAAAGCTAATGCACCAAAAGCACCATGCGTAGAGGTATGCGAGTCACCACAAACTACCGTCATACCGGGTAGGGTAGCGCCCTGTTCCGGGCCGACAACATGCACAATGCCCTGACGTAAATCATTCAGGCCAAACTCAGTAATACCAAATTGTGCGCAATTTTGATCCAGCGTTTCAACCTGTAACCGTGAAATTGGATCGGCAATACCTTGTTCACGATGGCTGGTTGGTACATTGTGATCCGGCGTTGCCAAAATTGAATTCAAGCGATATGGAATACGGCCAGCCAGACGCAAGCCTTCAAAAGCCTGCGGGGAGGTGACTTCGTGAACCAGATGACGATCAATGTAAATCAGTGCAGTACCATCCTGTTCACTGCGGATAACATGTTGATCCCATAATTTGTCATAAAGTGTTTTGGCGGACATAACTCTCAGAACCGGTTTAATTTAAATAGCCAGATATTATACCGTTTTGAGAGGTGAGAACGACAGACATAAAAAAAACGGGCAACCCGAAGGTTACCCGTTTTAATTTTATTGCTAAGGAAAAGTGGTTATTCCATATTAGCGTGTCTATATTTCATTTCTTCTTCTGGAATACCTTTCTCATGAATTAAATGAGAAACAATAGCTTCCAGGAAAATCAAAGTAGACAATTCAAACATGGTTCCCATAGGCATGCCCTTTGTTGGGGCAAAGCTGCTATCAGTACCAATCTGAATTGTTTTATCTGCGATATCACCAATCGTTGAACTGGATTTTGAACAAATCAAAACCACTTTAGCGTTCTCAGATTTAGCTTTATTCGCAAACGAAACCAGCTGTGTTGTTTCACCAGAACCCGAGATAACGATTAACAAATCGCCTTCACGGATACTTGGTGTACTGATTTCACCTTGAACATAGACGGTATAACCACTATGCATCAATCTCATACCCAGAAAGTTGCCTACCAGTCTTGAACGACCTGCGCCAGTGATGAAGATGCGCTTGGCACCATCACACATAGCAACAAATTCGGCTTCAAGTGAACTGTCAGTTGCTTTCAGAATATCAGTGATTTTGTTTACAACTAGATCACGATGCATTGTCATTTTACTAATCCTTATGCTGCGTCAACCAATGCACGCAGTTCTTTAGCAGATTCTGCTGGAGAAGGTGCGCCATAGATTGCAGCACCAACAACAACGATATCAGCACCAGCACGAACTGTGCTTTGGATGGTGTCTTTGTTGATACCACCAGCAACAGAAACTTTAACATTCAGACCCAGACCAGCGATGGTTTTCAGATCTTCGAATGGAGTTTGACCAGCAGCTTGAGCGTCCAGACCAGTGTGAACACCGATGATGTGCGCGCCGTTAGCAGCAGCTTGTTTTGCAACAGCAGATTTATCTTCAACACCGATCAAATCGATTTGAGCTTCTGCATTGTTAGCGTTTGCAGCTTTGATAACACCTTTCATGGTCGCTTCATCAGAAGCACCCAATACAGTAGTGATATCACCACCAGCTTCAAAGAAAGGAGTTGCTTCGTATTCACCAGCATCCATAGTTTTCAGGTCAACCAGAATTTTCTTGTCTGGGTGAGCAGCTTTCAGAGCTTTAACTAATTTCAGACCGTTGTACTTGATGCAAGGTGTACCGATTTCCAGAATATCGACGTAAGGTGCGACTTGTTCAGCCAGCGCCATAGTTGCGTCAAAATCCAATGAATCCAGAGCCATTTGAATTTCAGCCATGTGTATTTACTCCTAAAAATTTTAATAAAAATTATTGCCACGCTTCGCAGAGCGAGCGGGACTATAGTTCAGAATTTGGCGATAAGTCAATTGAGCCAAAATCTGTTGAATCAGGTTGCGGATAATCCGTAACCTGATTGCAGATTGCTAATCAATAATTAGCTTTCCAGATTTGCCAGACGTGTAGCCAGCAGTTCTTCCAGTGATTCCAGTGCTTTGGCAAAACCATCAATACCTTCTGACAGTTTTTCTGCCGCCATGCGGTTTTCTGCATGCATGGCATCGAATGTGGCTTTGTCCAAATTCAGTTTTGCAACATCAGATTGAGCTGCAACTTCTGGAGACAGTTTACGCTCCAGAGTGCCTTCTGTGTTTTGTAATTCATCTAACAGTTTTGGAGAAATTGTCAGTAAGTCAACACCCGCCAATTCAGTAATCTCACCTACATTACGGAAACTTGCACCCATAACTTCGGTGTTATAGCCGAATTTTTTGTAATAGCTGTAGATTTCAGTGACTGAAAGCACACCTGGATCTTCATGAGATTCATAAGAATCACGGCCAGTATCATTTTTATACCAATCAAGGATACGACCAACAAATGGAGAAATCAGTGTAATACCATTTTCAGCACAAGCTACGGCTTGGTGGAGACCAAACAGCAATGTCAGGTTACAGTGAATACCTTCTTTTTCCAAAACGGCTGCAGCCTGGATGCCTTCCCATGTAGAAGCAATTTTGATCAGAATACGATCACGTGAAACACCCGCTGCTTCGTATTGTGCAATCAGGTCACGGCCTTTAGCGATAGTGGCTTCAGTGTCATAAGAAAGACGTGCATCTACTTCAGTAGAAACACGACCTGGAATGATTTCCAGAATTTTCAGACCAAAAGAAACGGCCAAACGGTCAAAAGCCAGAGAGACAACTTCAGATGCAGGTGCATCAGCACCAAGCGATTGACGTGCTGCTTTCAATGTATCGTCAACAATACCTTGATACTGAGGCATTTGTGCTGCAGCTGTAATCAGTGATGGGTTGGTTGTTGCATCACGTGGAGTGTATTTTTCAATTGCTTGAATATCACCCGTATCAGCAACAACGACGGTCATTTGCTTTAATTGATCAAGTAAATTCGCCATTTTCTTACCTTCTTGAGTTAGTTTGTAGAGCTGTTGAGCTTAAAAAATTTTAATATCACGAAGACCATAGCCGGTTTAAAACCGACTGTTTTCCCACCATCATTTGGTGGCGGGTAAGTTATTCGTAATAAAGGCTAGTTAAGCTTTGCTGCGAATATAACGCTCAACACCGGTTAATGGAGCGGCATTAGCTTTGCTGCGAAGATATTTTTCAACACCTGTCACAGGTTTATTTGCTGACAGTTTGTTGCGAATATATTTTTCAACGCCAGTTAATTTTGAACCGCTTTGTGATTGGTTGCGGATGTAGCGTTCTACACCAGTTAAACCATCATTTGTATTTTTCGGTGCTGCTGCAGTTTTTGATTCCGGTTTACAACAACTATCATTGTCAGACGAAAACAAGCCTTTAAAAAAGCTGCAGATTGAAGCAAAAAATCCTTTATCACTCATGAGTATACCCCTGTTACATTTTTAACCCCATCTGCCCAACATGATGAGGTTGGTGCAACGGGTAAATTACTATTTTAGATTCTGTGTGGCAAGCCAGCAGGATTGCAGACTACGGATTATAATCACGCTCTGCTGTTTTTGACCAATTTATCTGCATGGTCAATAAGTTATACCGGCAGAACTTACAACATGAAATCCGGATGAGTCAGCTAAGCGTAAAAAAAACGAGTGGCACAGGGCCACTCGTTTTTATTTATGCTACTGTTTGTTCTGCTTACGCAGCATCAACCAATGCGCGCAGTTCTTTAGCAGAATCTGCTGGTGAAGGTGCACCGTAGATAGCAGCACCAACGACAACGATAGTTGCGCCAGCTTGGATTGTTTTCTGAATGGTATCTTTGTTCAGACCACCAGCGACAGAAATACGAACACCCAGGTTCAATGAAGCGATTGCTTGCAGATCAGCAAATGGTGTTTGACCAGCTGCTTGCGCATCCAAACCAGTGTGAACACCGATGATTTGCGCACCGTTTTTAGCGGCTTCAGTTGCAACAGCTTTTTTGTCTTTAACGCTGATCAAGTCAATTTGAGCTTCTGCATTGTTAGCATTGGCTGCTTTGATAACGCCGCCCATAGTTGCTTTGTCAGATACGCCCAGAACAGTACAGATGTCTGCGCCTGCTTCATAGAATGGAGTTGATTCATATTCACCAGCATCCATTGTTTTCAGGTCAACCAGAATCAGGTTGTTAGGGAATTTGGTTTTCAGGGCAGTGACGATTTCTAAACCATTGTATTTGATGCAAGGTGTACCGACTTCAAGAATGTCGACATAAGGTGCAACTTGTTCCGCCAATGCGAGAGTTTGATCGAAGTCCAGAGAATCCAGAGCCATTTGGATAAGTGCTTTTGCCATGCTGACATGCTCCTAATAATTGATTTAATTTGTAGTTTTACGTTGAAAATACGCTCGCAGACTATAAAGCACAAGGTTCATTTATGTCAATTTTTCCGGGTTTTTAACGATTTTCGCGTTTGTTTATAACTGGACAGTCTATTTTGTTCTGTGCGACGCTTTTTGGAGTTTTACTTTAATTACACTATTTGATAAGCAGGTAATCATGCAAACAATCAACGACCTGGGTGCATTCATCATCGATATGGATGGTGTCTTATGGCAGGGTAGTAAACCATTGCCGGGTTTAACAGAGTTTTTTTCTACGTTGCGTGCCGCAAAAATTCCATTTGTGCTCGCGACAAATAATGCCAGTCTGACGCAACAACAATATCTAAAAAAACTGGCAGATATGGGTGTTGAGGTGACAGCCAACGAGATTCTGACCTCCAGTATGGCGACTGCCCGCTATTTGGTTGATACATCGCCTGCAACGAAACGGCGAGTATTTGTCATCGGCGAGTCCGGTCTTATCGAACCATTGCAACAGCAGGGTTTTACCATAACATCGACCTATTATCCTACTGATCCTGATGCAGAAACAGGTGATATCTGGGCCGATATTGTGGTTTCTGGTTTGGATAGGCAACTGAACTGGAACAAATTGGCTACAGCAACCTTAAATCTACGGGCTGGTGCAGAATTTTATGCGACTAACGCCGATACGACCTTACCCACTGAATTAGGTGAAGTGATGGGAAATGGTGGTGTGCTGGCAGCATTAACCGCTGCGACCGGAATTGAACCAATAGTCATTGGTAAACCGGAACCCATTTTGTATCAACAGGCTTTTGAGATTCTGGGTACTGATAAACATAATACAATCGCCATCGGTGACCGATTGAACACAGATATTTTAGGGGCCGTGAATGCCGGTATGCGCAGTATTATGGTGCTAACGGGAGTGTCATCTGAAGCTGATCTGGCGGAGATTGATTACAAACCGGATTGGGTTTTCCAGGATATTCAGGAAATAACAGAATTATTAAAACAGCTCTAAAGAGAGAGGAGTGAGAGAATGAAAAAAATAATTAATCACGTTGATAATCTGCTTGATGAAAGCCTCAATGGCTTTGCCAAAGCACATCAGGATATCGTTTCGCTACAACAGCAGCCTGCATTTATACGTCGTGCAACTATTTCAACAGAACCAAAAGTTGCACTTATTTCTGGCGGTGGTTCAGGTCATGAACCACTGCATACCGGACTGGTAGGCAAAGGCATGCTGGATGCGGCCTGCCCGGGACAGATCTTTACCTCTCCAACCCCGGATCAAATGCTGGCCGCGGCAGAATCCGTTGAAAATGGTGCTGGCGTGTTGTTCATTGTTAAAAATTACGCTGGCGATGTGATGAACTTTGAAATTGCCGCTGAAATGCTGGAATGTCAGCACGAAACAGTATTAGTAAAAGATGATGTTTCGTTACCTGAAGCACATAGCACAGGTCGTCGCGGGGTCGCAGGAACATTGATTATTGAGAAAATGGTCGGTGCTGCGGCTGAGCAAGGTAAAGATCTAAACCAGTGTAAAAATCTTGGCGATCGTGTCGCCAGTAACACCGCATCAATGGGCTTTGCGTTAACCAGCTGTACCGTTCCAGCCGCGGGCCGCCCAACATTTGAACTTAGTGAAAACGAAATTGAAATGGGCGTGGGTATTCACGGTGAAAGAGGGCGCGAACCGATGACCATGAGCTCCGCCGAAGAGCTGGTCCAGCATGTTACTGTGGCTATTGATAAAGAATTAAATCCTCAAGCCGGTCAACAGGTGCTTTTGCATGTAAATGGCTTTGGTGCGACACCATTGATGGAGCTTTATCTGGTATTCGATCTGGCCGCTAAATTCTGGGAAGAAAAGGGTGTTGAAATTAAACGCTCGTTAGTGGGTAACTACACAACATCTCTCGATATGGCTGGTTGCTCGGTGACCTTGACCTTACTGGATGAAGAAATGACTGCCTTATGGGATGCCCCCGTGCATACCGCAGCACTTCGTTGGGGGTGTTAGTTTTTAATTAATCGACATGGATGTCGCTGTGGTTTGAGCTTTTATTAGTGATCCGCAGATTACGCAGATGAACGCAGATTATGCAAAAGGATATGCAAACATACGAAATTATTGGTGCGGCAATGAGAGTACATAAGTCACTCGGCCGAGGTTTTCTCGAACCTGTATATCAAGAAGCATTGGAGATTGAGTTTCAGGGAAAAAGCATTCCCTATGAACGAGAAAAATGTCTACCAATAATCTATAACGAGAGACCGCTTAAAACGACTTATAAAGCAGATTTTGTATGTTTTGGGTCAATCATCGTTGAATTGAAAGCATTGCAAAAATTATCAGGGCATGAAGAAGCTCAAGTCATCAACTATCTAAAAGCCTCGCAATTAAACAAGGCATTACTATTGAATTTTGGTGCAAGGAGTTTGCAGTACCAAAGGTTGGTTTTAAATCTGCGCTCATCTGCGTAATCTGCGGATAAATCTCTACTAAAACTTTGTGTCACTGTGGTTAATGATTTTCAATAATCACATCAGCAATAGCACACAACATCAGCTGGCTGGTGCGGGCGCCGGCATCTATGTGTCCCCGGGCGCGTTCACCCAGAAATGACGCGCGGCCTTTGGTGGCGAGCATTTCCTTGGTCGATTCCATCCCTTCAATCGTGGCTTTTTTCATAGCTTCCAGAGCTGCAGAAAATTCCTTTTCGTTGCTAATACTTTGTTGCAGACTGTTTACAGCAGGAATTAATGCATCCAGCATAGTTTTTTCTCCAATGTCCGCTTTACCTCGAGCTTTGATAGATTCAACCCCGGCGGTAAATATTTCGGTCATACCTGTTACATCTAATGTTTTATCTTTCGCTGTTTTGCCCATGGTGACAAACATGGAGCCAAATAAAGATCCTGATGCACCGCCCATGGTAGACATCAAAGTCATGCCGATTTTGCTCAATGCAGCGGAAAACTCAAGTTGTTCCAACTCTTCAATGTTTTTCAGCAAAGCCTCAATTCCGCGCTGTAAATTAATCAGGTGATCTCCATCCCCAATCGCCTGATCCAGCTGAGCAATCTCGTCAGCATGAGCATTTATTGATTCTTTAATGGCATCGATAAAAGCCAGCAGTGGCAGATTGTTAGACATATTTACCTCGGAATTTACGAATAAAACATCTGATACTTTAGCGTAAATACCACGGTTATTCACAAACTGTAGAAATTGAAAGCAAAAAAAAAGCCCCAACCCGAAGGTTGAGGCTTTTTATCAGTTTTAAACTAAACCCAAGGGTTTAGAAAATAACTGCTTACCAGCTGATGAAACCACCGATAGCCAGAACATCAACTTCATCTTCATCAGATTGAATGTGATATTCAGTTTCCATGCGTGAGTATTCAGCAACCAGTTTCAGGTTAGCTGTAACGTCATGGTAGATACCGATTGTAGCCATGCTGTTTGAATCTAAGTCAGCAAAGGTATTGTTTGTGTTTGATGTGCCGGCAAAAGTATTTGCTCCGTCGCGATCAAGTGTAGACTCACCGTAAGAGGCTGCTACAAATGTTTGGCCACCGAAACGGTAACCTAACTGTGCATAGTAACCATCACCATCACGTTCATCACCATTAGCTGTGATTGCACCCAGACCCAGACCACCAATACCTTGAGCTTTACCATCGTAGTAAGAGGCAACGGCTTCAAAGCCACCCAGTACTAACTGACCACCAACGGTATAAGCATTACCTTTAAGGCTATCGACATTATTAAAACTAACTTTTTGAGTCATGCCATCCAGCCACAATTTGACTGAACCGCCATCAAATGCAGACGCATAGCTTAAAGAAGCTTCATAACGTGCATCTTTCTCATAGCCACCAGTAGTGGTATTGTTAACTTCTAAGAAATCATCACCATCAGCAACAGCTAAAGCAACTTTGAAACCAGCCATATCGACTGAAGTCCAGCGAATTTGTGAGCGCCAGTTGGCATAATCATAACCCCAACCAATACGACCCAGAGAGGTGGTACCTGTGTTTTGGTCACCGGCAGCAATAACGCTAGTTGCACCAACACCGTATAAAGTTTGATCTAACAAAATGTTGTTTGCTGCATAAAGACCTAAGCCTTTACCGATCATGATCTGACCGAAACTACCATCAACTGTAGCAAACGCTTCACGTTGTTCCATTGCTTCACTGCTGCTAACGTAGCTGCCATTGTTTGTAGATGGAGAAATAGATACACGTGCACCTATGGTCAAACCATTGATTTCCGGTGCTTTAACGTTAAAGCCGAAGAAAGTTGGTAACAAGCCATTGGCTACGCCTTGGTTGTTTTGATCGTAGCCGCCATTCGCGCTATCTTGATCTGAAGCGATAAAGAATTGGTTGATGTTACCGTCAACGCTGAATTCATATCCGTTTTCGCCGCCAACGACGATTGTCGCGTTAGCTGCGCCGGCTGCTGCGAATGCCGCTGCGCCGACTAATGTAGCAAGTGTAGTTTTTTTCATGTCTGTTCACCTTCTAGTTGTTAACAGATTACTTTAAGTTTCTCTCGTAACCGGAATGTTTCGCGGTTAAGAGTGTATTTTCCACATCTACAAAACCTTTGCAACACTTTTACAACAAAAAATTGTGAATTTGGTCATTTTGATACGAATGTGTGTTTTTTTTACAACAAAGTAGGTTTTTCTATCTATATATATGTAGGGCAAAAATGAAATTAACCACAGAGACACGGAGGACACAGAGATTAAATTTTTACGGCTAAAGCCGCTGGACTCTGAATATCAGTGAGAAAAAATTCCATCCGCAGATTTCGCAGATGAACGCAGATTAAACTTTTATAACTTTATTGATGGGCACTTTGGCCTATCAACAGCCCATAGCTCGATTTTGATTAATTCAGCGCTGTAGAAAATACTCATACTGCGCCAACTATTTAACTTGAGCTTCGTGGTTTCTGTTTGTCCATGGTTAATGTTCATGTCCAAATAGAAGGGCTGCATAGCAACTTCCATGAAAGCATCTTTGAAATACCATCTGCGAAAATCTGCGTAATCTGCGGATAAATTTCTATCAAATCTCCGTGCCCTCTGTGTCTCTGTGGTTAATTGCCAAAGAAAGTATAGATGTCAGAATAACGGGCAATAAAAAAGCCCGGGTTGCAATACAAACCGGGCTTTGAATTCGATGGTGGCTCGACCTGGAATCGAACCAGGGACACAGGGATTTTCAATCCCTTGCTCTACCAACTGAGCTATCGAGCCAACAAGGTGCGGTATTAAACCTGCCCGCGCGCCTGCTGTCAAGTCATGTTAAGCATCCTGGGAAGTTCTCCTTGTGGCATTTAGACAGCCATGCTGTAATGACGGGCAGTTTTGCATCGGGGCAGCAAATAAAAATGAATTCCAGTCAGCGTATTTTATTGTGGATCGTCAGTGTTTTAGCGATAGTTGCAGCACTTTATTCTTTGTCGCCCTTATTGGATTCGTTCGACCCATCAGATAATCATGTTGTTAAAGATATTGATGACGATGACAATGAGGATGATGTGCAGAATCATCAGTTTGCGCTGTCGGTCGAGTTAACCGAAGCCGCACAGAAAATGGCGTCCATCGAAAGTCAGACGTTGATGGAAAGTTTCTATACCCCCGAAATACGAGCTATGGCAGTGGTTATACCGACCCGGGAGCTGCAATTAGCCCACTCGCGCTGTTCTGAGGCAAAAATGAACCTTCGTATGGCTAAGGTTAATGAACTGGGGATGAGTAAAGAGTTATCGCGTTTAAAAGCACTTCAGCAAGCGACCGGTAGTGTGGCTTCAAAAGAAGTGAACTATGCGCAAACCAACTTATCGCTCGCTCAGGCTGAATCCGAGTTAAAACAGCAATTAGTAGGCAATTGTCACGCTGAAGTGCGCCAACAATGGCCTCAACCCGTTGCGGATTGGGTTATAAACGGTGGTGAACAATTCAATCTGCTGATGTCGCGGGAACAGTCGATTATTAAAGTTACTTTGCCCCCCAAACAAAGCCTGAATCCAAACGTTGATACTGTGCGGTGGCAACAAACCCATCAGCAAAATAATGTTGGTCAAGCGCAACGGCTTGCAGCTGCTATTAGTGTCGATCCGGTGTTAAGTGGCGAGACCTGGTTTTTTCTGAACAAATCATCCTCTTTCCAGGAAGGTGCAAAGTTACAAGTATGGGTGCCTATTGAGCAGGGTGCGTTTTCAGCGGTGCTGATTCCGTATCAGTCAGTGATCTGGTACGCGGGCCAGCCATGGGCCTATTTGCAGATGGATGAGCAGCGTTTTCAGCGTATTTCGTTACTGAATGGTCGTGACTCGGTAGAAGGAATTTATCTTCAGCAGGGATTCTATCCAGGCGATGCTGTTGTGACCTCAGGTGCTCAGACATTGTTATCAGAAGAGTTCAAATGGCAAATTCATGATGAAGACGATGATGATGACTAGCCAAATCATCAGCGCTCCCTTATTCGATAATTAACAGGAACACGGATGCTTTCTCATTTGGTTGCCTTTTCGGTTCGTGCCCGCGGTGTGGTACTGGCATTAGCGTTATTAATGTTGGGCTATGGTTCCTATCAGCTCTACAAAGCCAGTCTGGATGTGTTTCCAGAGTTTGCCCCAAAGCAGGTCATTATTCAGACCGAAGCATCAGGATTTACCGCTGAGCAGGTGGAAACCCTGGTGACGCAACCGATTGAAAATTCACTGGGTGGTCTTCCGGATGTCATGTTTGTGCGTTCAGCTTCGACGCCCGGACTGTCCGTTGTAATTATTACCTTTGAAGATCGAAGCGATATTTATCTTAACCGCCAGTTGGTCTCTGAGCGGTTGATGCCTGCACAGGGACAATTACCGCATGGTGTTGGTCCAGCTTTAATGGTGCCCCTGGAATCCTCTTCCGGCACAATCATGACCATCGGGTTAACCTCCGATCAGCAAAGTTTGATGCGACTGCGGGAAATGGTGGACTGGACATTAACCCCCAGATTGCTTGCCGTTGACGGGGTAGCCGATATCAATGTGTTTGGTGGTGCAGAGAAGCAAATGCAAATCCAGCTCGATCCGCAAAAGCTGGCTTTATACCAGCTGTCACCAATGGATATCGTTACAGCCGCTCGGGAAGCAACTGTGTTGCAAGGCAGCGGGTTTATTGAAAACAGTAATCAGCGCATGATGCTACAAGTGGTCGGCTTTCCAGTGAGCGCTGACACAATGGCGAAAGTAGTGATTCGCCAGCAGGGTCAGTCTGTGCTGCATCTTGGTGATGTGGCAACCATAGAATATGGTCCTGCACCCGCTATCGGTGGTGCCGCAATCAGTGGTGAGCCCGGTATTGTATTGATGGTGATCGGTCAATATAAAGCCAATACTCTGGCAGTAACCCAAGGCATTGAAACCGCGTTGAATGAGTTTCGTGATGGGTTCGAAGTTGATGGTATTGAGTTACATGCCGATTTATTCCGCCCGGCCAATTATATTCAAACCTCGCTGGCGAACATCCAACATCATCTGCTGGTTGGTGGTGGTCTGGTGCTTTTAGTGCTGTTTTTATTCCTGTTCAATTTACGCACGGCGATTATTTCGATGACCGCCATACCACTATCATTGTTTGCCGCGTTGATAGTGCTGCTGGAATTCGGGGTCAACATCAATATTATGGTGCTGGGCGGTTTGGCTATCGCGCTAGGTGAGGTGGTTGATGATGCGATTATTGATACCGAGAATATTTTCCGTCGTTTACGTGAAAATGCCGCATTAAAAGAACCCCGTCCGGTTATTCAGATTGTTTATGAAGCATCGATGGAAGTTCGTGGTTCGGTTGTTTATGCCAGCTTAATTGTGATGCTGGTGTTTGTGCCTTTGTTAACTTTGGGCGGAGTGGCTGGAAGAATGTTTGAGCCATTAGGTGAGGCTTATATTCTGGCGATTCTGGCTTCGTTGTTTGTGGCGTTGACGGTCACACCGGCGTTATGTCATACGTTACTCAGTCGGATTGGGGTTACCCAAACCTCTGAGCCACCACTGATCCACTGGCTGCAAATCCTCTATGGGCGCGTTTTAACAGTAACCTGTCAATTCCCCAAATTGATGATAATCAGCGTATTGGTGTTGTGTATCGCTGGAGCCTGTCTGCTGCCATATTTCGGTGGACGTTTCCTGCCAGAGCTGCGTGAGGGGCATTACATTATTCACACGGCTAGTGTGCCCGGTACCTCGCTGGAGGAATCCTTGCGAATTGGAGGGTTGATTGAACAGCAGGTAGCGGCAATACCTGGGGTTCGAGCCACATCACAATGGGCCGGTCGTGCAGAGCGTGGCGCTGATACATTTGGCACCCATTACAGTGAATATGAGGTGGACCTGGAGCCACTTTCGGGCCCTGAGCAACAAGTTGTTCTGGATGAAATTCGTGAAATTCTGGAAGCGTTCCCGGGCATCAGTTCTGAGGTGAACACCTTCCTGACCGAGCGGATTGATGAAACCATTTCAGGTTATACCTCGCCGGTCGTAGTCAATATCTATGGTTATGATTTGGATGCACTTGATTATAAAGCGCGCGAAGTGGCTGAGGTGATGGCCGATATCGAGGGAGCCACAGATATACAGCTACGCGCTCCGCCGGGTGAACCCCAACTGCAATTACGCATTAAACTCGAAGAATTACCCCAATGGGGCCTGCAGCCGGCGACGGTGATGCAGAATATCAAAGCGGCATTTGATGGTATTCAGGTTGGGCAGATAACCGAGGGGAACCGTTTGTTTGATATTCGTGTGGTGTTGCCACCCGACCTGCGTGAACAACCGCATCAAATTCTGAGTATGCCATTACGTACTCTAGATAACAGGATGTTGACACTGGGAGATGTAGTTGAGTTACAGCAGGTTTCCGGCAGACATGCGATTCTGCATCACGGTGCTCAGCGATTGCAAACTATTACCTGTAATGTCACCGGACGCGATTTGCGTTCATTTTTTCAGGAATTGCAACAACGGATCCATGAGGATGTGCAGTTCGATGCTGATACTTACCCCGAGTTTACCGGCACTGCTGTGGCTGAAGCCGAGTCACGTAAGGATCTGATGATTCATTCCATTCTGGTTGGACTTATCGTGCTCATTTTATTGTATATGGCACTGCGCAGCGTGCGTAACATGTGGCTTGTGTTACTGAATTTACCCTTCTCGTTATTGGGTGGTGTGGTGGCAGCGTGGTTAACCGGAGGCGTGCTATCGATTGGTTCGCTGGTGGGGTTTGTCACGCTGTTTGGCATTACCCTGCGAAATGCCATTATGCTGGTCTCACATTATCAGCATCTGATTGAACATGAGGGTAAGGCTTGGGTGATGGAAACGGCTATTCAGGGAGCGCTGGAGCGTCTGCCATCGATTTTAATTACTGCGTTGGTCACTGCGTTGGCGATGTTGCCAATAGCAATTAACGCTGACAGCCCGGGTCGTGAAATTATGGGGCCAATGGCGGCCATTATTATCGGCGGGCTGATTTCGTCGACATTGCTGACTTTACTGGTATTACCCAGTGTGATGTTGCGTTATGGCGAGTTTAACAAGCAACGACTCACTCAAACGGAAACCACCATGCAAAGGCAATGATGCCAAGCACAATCAGAATCAAAATAATTTCAACAATCATCAGCGACCGATAGCGAAAGTTTCTGTTGTATTGTTGCGTTGCTCAGCAAAGAATTGGTAAATCTGTTTTATTTCATCACTGGAAAAGCGGATTAAAATCAGTTCCTGTCCGGGACGGATCAGGTCGGGATCATAGCCCATGGTGTGAGTATTGAAGTTATAAACGTAACTGGTCGATACTTTATCATGCAGAATCTTGCCTAAAAATGAACTTAGTCCGGTGGGTAATGGTTCATCTGCATCCGCTGGAATCAGCACACTGACTTTTTGCTCTGAGCCATCACGCTGCAGGCGGATTCCCTGTCGAAAATTGCGAATCAAACCGGTCTGAATAATGCCCCAGAGACCTTGAATATCCTCTTCCGTTACCCGGTGCAGATAAAACAGGCTGTCCTGCATTTCTTCTGAATCACTATCAATTAACTCGGCGATATCCAGTTTTTGTACACCCCGACTGATGGTGACAGAAATTTCCTGATTCTCTGGAATACCTGACTCGGCCAGCTCGCCTGCTTTAAGCTGTTTGACCTGTTTCTGCTTGCGGATTTGAGTCACAGGCGCCTGTTGATCAATATCTTCACGTTTTAACAACTCCACCAATGGGGCGGTAATTGTCTCGCCTTGTTCAGTCACAATGGTAATCGGCGCGATATGATCCTCTTCCTGAGTTTCCAATTCCTGCAAGGTGGTCTTTTCACGGGTTTCTTCGGTATAGCGAATGGTCACCGGAGTATCATCGCTAAGCGATGTGTCATCCATCAGACTTTTTAATGTGGTGACGCGTTGTTCAAGTTCTGGCAAGGCAATAATGCTGTCCGGGCGGACAAACATATCGTTATATTCATTAATAATAATCGTATCTGTATCAGAATTCGCCAGATTATCCACAAACGCTTCTGCTTCCTGTTCACGAATGGTTTCACTATCCGGCACTTCATCAGCGGAGCGAATAATTTCCAGCGGTAATTCTGGTTCGATTACTTCTATCGGCGGGTCGACTGTTAATTCACTGCGGTTTGGCGGCGCGTCACTCCATAACAAATAGCCAAACAGTAATAACACGATAACAGCGAGTATCGCCGCGATGATTGTGGAACCTGTACGGGCTCGATCCATTTGAAAACCGCCTCAGTGCATGTTTAATCAGTCCGAGAATAAGCTACCAAGTGTCGCCAGATCAAGTTCTCGACACCATGGCTTTTCAATACATTCCGACAGAGTGACCGATTTCAGCCATTCCTCTGCCTGCTGGGGCAGAATCGTATCTGAGGTTTGCAATAACTCAGAAAGATAAAGACCAAGACTCTCTGCATCAATATTATCTTTAGTGACAGCTGTGATGACTGCATACACCACTGACTTCAGATCCAGCTGTGCCAGTGCAATGGGGATTTTTTTGATGATTACAGCATTTTCCATCGGTTGTAACTCAAAGCCGAATGAGTTTAGTAATGTCTGTTGTTTTTCAACACTGTTTAACTGGGCGTCACTGCACGGCTGGCTGAGCGGCACCAGAATCGGCCGGCTTTTCAAGGGCAACTGTTTTAGAAGCTTGCCGAATTGTTGCCGGCGCGAACTGGAGAGGGCTTTTGGAAGATCAATCAGATAATGCTGTTGCTGAAAATGTATCCAGACATATCGTTGGTGCAAAATCTGCATTAACTGAATAGCATTATTTGAGTCAGTCTGGTTAATGGATAGCGGCCTATGGACAGCATACTCTGGAGGAGCTGTGGCAAGGTCATGTCTTTGATAGAGCGAAGCCTTTTCTGCAATTCGTGGCATATTTGTCGTAGAGGGACTTTGAACAGGGCCAGTAATTATTTGTTGCTGTAACTGATCTTTTACCGCTCGATGGATCAATCCATGAATCAGCCGGGTTTCCCGAAAGCGAACCTCATGTTTGGTTGGATGTACATTCACATCCACCCGATCCAGTGGAATGGTCAAATATAGAACATAGGCTGGATGACGGCCAGCCGGAATCAAATCGGCATAGGCCTGACGCACTATCTGACTGATCAGACGATCCCGTATTACCCGGCCATTAATAAAAAAGTATTGTTGATCAGCCTGAGGACGATGCGCCTCCACATGCCCCAACCAGCCTTTTATCGTAATGATATCAAACGCTTGATCAATCGCTATGGCCTGCTTTACAAATGCTTGACCACAGATTTTGCCAATTCTTGCCAATTGCTGAGACTCAGACTGGGCAATGGGCAGGTTGAGCTTTTGCTGGCCATTTAATTGACACTGAAAGCGCACATCGAAGCGGCTTAATGCCAGTCGCTGCATGGTGGTAAGGATTTGTTGCTGTTCGGTACGCGCACTGCGCAGAAACCGGCGGCGGGCTGGCAGATTAAAAAACAAATCTCGCACGGCCACAGTGGTGCCTTCTGGGTGGACAACGGGCTCTGGTTCATCTTCCTCATGATGAATCTGCCAGCCACATTCACTGTTCTGCTGCCGGGAAATCAAACTCAAATTGGAGACCGAGCTGATACTGGGTAAGGCTTCACCACGGAATCCCAGACTGGATATCTGGCTCAGCTGATCACTGGAGGAAATTTTGCTGGTGGCATGCCGGCTTAGCGCCAGACAGAGATCTTCAGGATGAATACCTGAACCATTATCCCGAACCTGAATCAGCTGACTGCCTGAACCTTCAATGGTCACATCAATTTCTGTTGCTGATGCATCCAGACTGTTTTCCACTAGTTCCTTGATGACAGATGCCGGGCGTTCGATAACTTCGCCAGCCGCAATTTGGTTGGCAAGTTGTAGGGGCAGTGCAAGGATACGTTTCGGCGTCAGCATCGATACAGTTTAACAGCTGCGAACAGCAAATCCGCAGTCAAAATCACTCAAGGAATTTTTAAAACGTCACCGACCATCAGTTTGCTGGTTTGCAGATTATTGGTGGATTTCAATTCAGACATATTGACCCGATAGCGTTGTGCAATGGTGCTTAAGGTATCCCCGCTGCTAACAATATGTTGTTGCGGTTTAACCTGCTGGGTTATCGGGTTTCTCTGGAAATAACTACGAATACCAGCCAGCATTGCCTGCGCCAGTTTGTTCTGATGATTGACATCATTAAGCTTGCGCTCTTCTTCCGGGTTGGAAATAAACGCTGTTTCTACCAGTACCGAGGGAATGTCCGGTGATTTGAGTACTACGAAAGCCGCTGACTCAACCTGTTTTTTATGTACCGGGCCAACGCGTTTCAATCCCCCCAGAACACTGTTACCCACTTCAAGACTGGCTTCAAGACTGGCGGTCTGTGATAAATCGAGTAATACCGAGGCCAGCAGGTCGTCTTTATCCTCCAGACTAATACCACCAGCCAGATCAGCAGCATTCTCACGGTCTGCCAGAATCTGAGCCGCCTCACTACTCGCTCCGCGTTGCGATAGCACATAGACCGAAGAGCCTTTGGCGCTGCTACGTTGGAAGGCATCAGCATGGATGGAAATAAACATATCCGCACCATTTTGTTTGACTCGCTGAATACGTTGTCTCAGGGTAATGAACTCATCGCGTTCACGTGTCATAAAGGCACGCATTCCCGGTTCGTTATCCACCAGCTTTGCCAGCCGACGGGAAATAGCGAGTACCACATCTTTTTCACGTGTACCTTTTCTGCCAATCGCCCCCGGATCACGGCCCCCATGTCCCGGATCGATTGCTATCACGATATCGCGACGGGGTAGCATCGGTCTATTGCGTACCGTGGTCGTAGTGGCTGTTTGCTGCGGTGGTGGGGTGTAATCAACTTTTGTAATTTGAGTGGAAGCTTTTTCTTCCTCTTTAACAGCCGCTTTTTCTGGTGATTTTGATGATTTGTTAGTGGCCAGAGCCGTGGCTGGTCCATGTTTTAAATCGACCAGAAGACGATGCGAGTATTCACCTTCAGGCGCCAGAGTCTGAATCTCATAGTCCGTTTGCTGTTTAAGATCGAAAACCAGGCGATATGTTTCTTGATCATGCTGGGCATGACGGATTTTTTCGACTACTGCACTGTTAAATGTCGGGGCAATTAATTTTTTGTTTACCTTTGCGGCTTTAAGATCAACAACTAACCGATGCGGATTTGTCAGTGTAAAGCTGGAATATTCCAGTGCTGTATCAAGATCCAGTACCACCCGGGTCAGGTTGGTATTTTGGGATATACGGATATTCTCAACCGAGGCGGCAAGCGCATCGACCGTAAACATCAATAATATCAATCCCAATAACAAACGAGACATAGCAAGTTCCAACAAATTACACAGTGCTAGTTTGTGATTGAAGTAATAAAAAATCAAGACTTTTTTCTATATTTTTAATGAGATAGCGAATAAAGCTGAATTAGTTGTGAAGTTTGTCGCAGATATCAGAAGCAACTTCGGAATAAGCCCTAAAAATAACTTCACGGCCAGAAGTCTGATATTTCAAAGAGATAAGCAGGTCGGGCTCAGGTAAAACGCCTGTGCCTTGTTCCGGCCATTCGATTAACGAGAGGGCGTTGGCAGAAAAATAATCTTCTATACCCAGATAGAGCAGTTCTTCCGGATCAGCGAGACGGTATAAGTCAAAATGGTAAATATCTCGCGCATTGAGCTGATAATGCTCGACCAGAGTGTAAGTCGGGCTTTTAACTTTACCTGAATGGCCAAGAGCTTTGAGCAATCCCCGAACAAAAGTCGTTTTCCCCGCTCCAAGGTCACCTTTGAGGTGGATGCAGAATGCTGAATCAGGCAGCAAGGCCGCCAGTTTAGCCGCCAATTCCAGAGTAGCTTGTTCGTCTTTGAGCCAGAACATTAATAGATAAGATTTGCTAGTCGACGCAGATGTGGCATCAAATCCATGGCCAGTGTGCCGCGTTCACCATCAAGTTCGGCTGCTTTATCCGCCGCCATGCCGTGAAGCGTGACGCCCACACAGGCGGCATCCATGATTGGAAAATGCTGCGCCAGCAGTCCCCCAATGACCCCGGCCAGTACGTCACCCATACCACCACTGCCCATTCCGGGATTACCCCATGTGGAAAGACGGGTCGGTGCTTCACCGTTGGAAATCAGTGTTCCTGATCCTTTCAGAACTACCACGCCACCATAACGTCTTTGCAGTTCATAAACTGCAGCAAAACGATCTGCCTGGATTTCTTCTGAGCTACAACCCAATAAACGGGCTGCTTCACCAGGATGCGGGGTGAGCACCCAGTTATCATGATGTTGTGGGTTTTTACTCAGCAGATTTAGTGCATCCGCATCCACGACCATCGGCAGGTTGGTTTCAATGGCTTTCTGGAATAACGCAATGGCCCATTCACTCTGGCCAAGACCAGGGCCAACGGAAAGTGCATTTGCAGGACGCAGCAATTCCTCAAGCTCACTGGCACTTTCAACGCCATAACACATCAATTCAGGTCGGGCCAGATTCAGGATGGGACCGTGTGCACTTCGGGTTGCAATACTGGTTAAACCAGAACCTACGCGCGCTCCTGCCTCAGCTGCAACACGTGCTGCGCCAGGCATACCATGATCGCCACCAATGATAAACAAATGACCATATAAACCTTTATGGCCTGTACGCTCGCGTGGGACTAGTCCTGCCGCATCGTTTTCCAGACTGACCCGACGCGCAATGGGGGTAAAAGCTTTATAGATGGCAGAAGGGACTTTTAATGAATCAAAGCAGACCTGGCCACAGTAATTGGGGCCTTCGCCGGTAAATAGCCCTTTGTTCAAACCTAGAAAGCTTAATGTGATTGTGGCATGGACGGCGGTTCCTAATGCGCGGCCGGTGTTAGCATGAAGACCGGAAGGAATGTCCAGCGCTAAAACCGGTATTCGTTTTGTATGTTCATTGATAGCGTTAACCGCTAAGGCATGGTAACCACTTACTTCACGACTGAGCCCTATACCCAGAAGCGCATCAACAATAATGTCTGTGGTAGGTAATTTATCTTCAAACCGATGAATTTCAACACCGCTGGCAAGAATTGCTTCACGGGCTGCAAAGGTTTCCTCGCTCATTTCTTTTTCATCGCCTACCTGAAAAATGCTGACGCGATACTCTTCCGCGATTGCCTGTCTGGCCAGTTCGAAGCCATCCCCACCATTATTTCCAGTACCGCAAACCACTAATATACGTTCAGCTTGGGGCCAATGACATTTAATACAATCCAGCGCAGCCCCGCCTGCACGTGCCATTAATGTTGCTGACGAAATATTATGTTGCCCTGTGACAATACGTTCCAGTTCACGGGTCTGTTCTGCAGTGTAAAGTTCATGTGGCAAGGTCGACATAAAATAATATCCCGATGAAAAAATTCAGTTCTTTATAATAGCCCGCATGGCCGATTCAAATACAGTGCAGTTATCCCGAACGCTTTTAAAAGATATGCAGATCTGGGCGCGTTCACTGGGCTTTCAGCAGCTTGGGGTCAGTGATATTGACCTTTCTGCAGCTGAAGATCAATTGCAACAATGGTTAGCGCGCGGTTTTCATGGTGAGATGGAGTTTATGCAACGCCATGGCAGTTTGCGAACCCATCCCGAAGAGTTAATGCCCGGAACTATTCGCGTAATAACCGCCAGAATGGACTACTGGCCTGAAACCGCTTCCGATGCATGGCAAGTGATGGGCGAGAGTGAATTGGGTTTTATCTCCCGTTATGCACTGGGTCGGGATTATCACAAATTGATACGTAAGCGTTTACTTCGGCTTTCGCAACGAATTGAGGAGGCCGTTGGTGCAATGGGATATCGGGTTTTTACCGATAGCGCTCCCGTGATGGAAAAAGCCCTGGCACAAAAATCCGGACTGGGCTGGATTGGCAAACATACCAATGTGTTAAACCGGCAAAACGGTTCATATTTCTTTTTGGGCGAAATTTATACTGATCTGCCTTTACCACTGACAGAGCCTGTATCTGATCATTGTGGTTCCTGCACGGCCTGTATCGATATCTGCCCGACTCAGGCGATTATCGCACCTTACGAACTGGATGCCCGGCGTTGTATTTCGTATCTGACCATTGAGCTTCGCGGCAGTATCCCTGTCGAATTCCGACCTATGATGGGCAATAGGATATATGGCTGTGATGACTGCCAGTTGGTATGTCCCTGGAACAAATTTGCTCAGATGACAACAGAATCGGCTTATTTGCCACGCGAAGGTCTTGATGCCCCTCAGCTGGTGGATTTATTTGCCTGGACCGAATCTGAATTTCTGCAACGCCTTGAAGGCAGCCCAATCCGCCGCATTGGTTATGAATGTTGGTTGCGGAATATTGCTATTGCTCTGGGGAATGCCAAAACTTCACAAACAGTTTTGGCGGCATTAAAGGATCGGATTGAATATCCCTCAGAGCTTGTACGTGAACATGTACAGTGGGCTTTGGAACAACACAATACCCCGTCATAAAGCTGTCATTAACACCCTATAGAGTCTCGTGCCTGTATGTCTATTTATACTGGAGCAGGTGTGAGATTAAGTGTGGTATCAAGATGGCTGGCAATATTTATGGCTGCTGGATTAATGATAGGAGTGCTGGCGGGTATTTGGGGTTGGCAACAATTAGATAAGCCCTATCAGATCGCCCAGCAGTTCCAGCAATTTAAATCCCGGTTTGATATTGAGGTTCGGGTGTTGTTGGCCCGTTATCTGGCTTCCGGTGATGCTGACCTGCTTCAACAGGCGGAAACACAGCTTGTTGAATTATCTACCGTAGAACAGACCTGGCTCACTGAACAGGATAATCAGACGATTCAATCTGCCATTGCTGTGCTTCAGGAAAAAGTACTTGAAGTGCGTGAGGCTGGAAAACTGGCTGGTAATCCACAAGCGCTGCTGATTCAAAATGAACGTGAACGAGATGGTGAAATTGGTCTTTTGATCGACTACGCTCAAAATAGAGAAGCGCAGGGGCATCCATATCAGCAATCCTTTACAGCACTACTGGCAGAATTAAGTCGTCAACTGAATGATATTGGTCGCCTGCGGCAGCGTTATATCGAATTGCAAACCAGCGAGATTCAAACAGCATTAGTTTCTGCGAACAATGCGTTTATCGATAAGTTGGAACAATTAAATACTCTGTCAAAATTTGGTGTTTATTCAGAAGTGAATACCGAAGCATTAATTCCCCAGGAGCCGGAAGAACTTGGGCAACGTGGCATTGACTCATTATTCTCATTGAGCAGACGCTATGAAAAAGAATTAAGCAATACATTAGAGTTTGATCAGCAGCTACAACAAAAACGCGCGGCCTTAGGTGGCGAGATTTCTACATTTGCCGATAAGCTGGATCAGTTTCAGTTAAAAATAGAAGACATCAAACAGTCTATCAGTCAGCAGGTACAGTGGATCATGATGGGGGTTGTTACCATTATTATCCTGACTATTTTGCTGTTCTATTTTTTACAGAAACGAATCATCCGTTTTCTAATTCAGTTAGAGCATTATTTCAGCCAGATGATTAAAGGTAACTTTCAACAGACGCTGGTTTCACAGCTACCGTTTGTCGAATCACGATCCGTTGAGCAATCGGCCCTGCAGCTACAAAGTTATTTTGCTCAGTTGATTGATAAGCTGAATCAGCAATCTCAAAATGTATTGGCTGCCAGTACTGATTTACAAACTGCCTCAATGCAGGCGGTATCGGTCAATCAACAACAGATTGCCGCCACCGAGGAAGTTTCGGCTGCGGTCACCGAGTTATCGTATTCCTTTAAAGAGGTTGCCCAAAGTGCCTCAAATGCGGCTGAATCAACAGAACAGGCTACTCAGGCAACTCAGCAGGCCAGTCAACAATTAACCAGTGCTGCCAATGCCAGTCATCAACTCGCTGAGGATTTGTTAGCATTTGAAAGCACGATGAATACATTGGAACAACGTGGCAAGGATATCAGTCAGGTGCTAGTGGTGATTCAAAGTGTGGCTGAGCAAACAAATCTGTTGGCCTTGAATGCGGCAATTGAGGCCGCAAGAGCCGGTGAACATGGCAGAGGCTTCAGTGTGGTAGCCGATGAAGTTCGACAATTGGCGACCCGCACTAAACAATCAACGGAAGAAATTCAGGCCATTATTGTCGATCTGCTGAACAGCAGCGGTGAAGCTGCTGCAACGGTTCGATCCCAGAGTCAGTTTGCTGAACAATGTGCTGAACAAGGTTTTAAAGCTAAAACAGCGATGACTCCGGTAATAAACGCGGTGCAGAATATTCATCAGGTCAATGCTTCCATCGCCACAGCAACCCAGCAACAGACAGCGGTAGTGGATGATATCGCCAGAAGTACCGAACAGATCAAACAGCGCTCAGAGACCGTGAATCAGCAAATAACTGAAATTGAACAGGCTGGGCACAGTCTCAATCAAGTCAGCCAGAGTTTGAATAAACTGGTGGGGCAACTAAAACAATAAACCGAGTGATAATTTGTAGTTGGAATTTTTATGAACAACCATTTTGAGCCACTCCTGCAAAAGCAGTTGAGTCGACGCTCAGTGCTGCAATTCAGTTTAGGTGCGATGCTGGCATCTGCCATGCCATTATCCTCGGCCGCTACAATGCTTCGCAATCAATCTCAATTGCTTGGCTTTACACCGATTCCGACCGCTGATTTACTCGATGAAGTGGTGGTGCCGGAAGGCTACCGGGCTGAAGTGTTTTACCGCTGGGGGGATCCTATTTCGGATGGTCCGGCATTTAACATGGATGCCAGCAATAGTGCCGCTGATCAAATGCAACAGGCCGGTATGCACCATGATGCCTTGCAGTATTTTCCATTGCCTAAAGGTTCAGAGAATAATGATCATGGCCTGTTGGTAATGAATCATGAATATCTGGATCTGGATGTCATTCATACCGATGGCAGCCATAAGCATTCACCGGAAACCTACACTGCCGACAAAGTCGCCAAAGAGCAAAATGCTCATGGTGTATCGCTGATTGAAGTCAGACAGGAAAATGGTGAGTGGCAAATTGTCCGTCCATCGACCTATGCCCGCCGTTTAACGGCTAACACACCAATGCAGATAAGCGGCCCGGCTGCAGGACATGAGTTGATGAAAACCCGAGCTGATCCAGAAGGCAAAAACGTGCTGGGTACTTTCAATAATTGCGCCAATGGTAAAACTCCCTGGGGAACGTATCTGACCTGCGAAGAGAATTTTCATTATTACTTTGTCGCTGATCCCAAACACTCAAGAGATGCGGAAACCGAACGCCGCTGGCAACGCTATAAGCTGGGGTTCAGTTATTACGGCTGGCAGCAGTTTGACGCGCGGTTTGATTTGGATAAAGAGCCTAATGAAGCCAATCGCTTTGGCTGGATGGTTGAATTTGATCCGTATAACCCACAAAGCATTCCGGTAAAACGGACCGCACTGGGACGTTTTGCCCATGAAAATGTGGCGCACAAAATAGGCAGGGACGGCCGTTTGGCATTTTATTCAGGTGATGATTCCAAATTTGAATACATCTATAAATTTATTACCCGCGATGCCTGGGATGGCAGTCTGGGCGCACATCATGGTCGGTTGCTGGATGATGGCATTCTCTATGTTGCACGCTTTGAAGAGGATGGCAGCGCCCGTTGGTTGCCGCTGCTGTTTGGTGAAAATGGGTTAACGACTGAAAACGGGTTTGTCGATCAGGCCGATGTACTGGTTCATGCCCGTGCAGCAGCAGATATCGTGGGCGCCACTAAAATGGACCGCCCGGAATGGATCACGGTGCATCCGCATAACGATGAGGTGTTTGTCTCTCTGACCAATAACAGTGATCGGGGCCAACAAGATAACGTCGGTAAAGATGCCGCTAATCCGCGTAACCAGAACCTTTTCGGTCATATTATTAAATTCAGTGAAGCCGACGCCACCGCCACTGAGTTTAGTTGGCAGGTTTTTGTTTTGGCTGGCGAGGGAGAGGGTGAGCAGTTCGCCAATCCTGATGGCTTAAACATCGATGACCGCGGTGTGTTATGGATTCAGACCGATGTCAGTGCCAGCGTATTGAATGATGGGGCGTTTAAACAATTTGGCAATAACCAGATGTTGGCAGCCGATCCGGCAACTGGTGAAATCCGCCGATTTCTGACTGGACCAGTGGGGTGTGAAATTACGGGCGTGATCATGACACCGGATATGAAAACCATGTGGGTGAATATTCAGCATCCGGGTGAAATGTTAGATGTTCTGCAAAGACGTGGCATCAATAAGTCCCCCCAAAACCCTAACGCGGCCAGTAACTGGCCCGATCATTATCCAAATGGCCGTCCTCGTTCCGCCACGGTGCTTATTAGCAAAGAGGATGGTGGGGTGATTGGGACGTGATGCTAAGTAATTAACCACAGAGACACAGAGATTTATATAGTCGTTAATCCGCAGATTTCGCAGATGCGCGCAGATTAATTTAGAAGCAATGCTGATTTAACCATGCCTCCCTAAATGCCAATATTGGTAATATAAAAACTTCGTAGGTTGGCGCTGAGGCACGAAGCCCAACAATCACGTTTGCTTTGTCGGGTTACGCTTCGCTAACCCGACCTACGTTATTTATTAATCTCTGTGCCCTCTGTGTCTCTGTGGTTAATTCAAAAAAATCTGCGTCCATCTGCGTAATCTGCGGATCAAATCATGGTAGTTTTGGCTGAGAATAAGTTTTGATTAATATTTCAGGCAATTCATAGCCATTTGAGGCCCTAAATGTTTTCATCCTTGACGTTCAACATGATCGCTTTTGGCATCGCTGCTCTGGTCATCATTCTCGCTGGCAGTCGTTTGGCAAAATTTGCAGATGAACTGGCTGATCGGACTGGCATGGGGGAAGCACTGTTTGGAGTGTTACTGCTGGCAGGGGTAACTTCGCTACCGGACTTTGCCGCGACCTTAAGCGCCGCAATGGATTCACGGCCTGATTTAGCCATGAGTAATGTTATGGGTAGCATGGCGGTGAATCTGGTATTTCTTGGCATTGCAGACATTGTTTATCGCAAAGCCAATCTGGAACATGCCGCTGCTTCCCCTGTGAACCTGATGTTGGCAGGCTTGTTGATCGTTTTACTAACCCTGCCGTTACTGGCGATCGTCACACCTTCGGTTTCCTTTTGGGGTGTGCATCCGGTTACACCGGTGATCGTCGTCGCCTATCTGTTTGGTTTGCACTTGGTTCACCAGACGCAGTCAAGACCCATGTGGTTTCCCCGATCAACCCGCCAGACAGTTCCGGATAAACCTGAAAAACAACATCATGGTAGCTTGGCGGCGACATGGCTTGGGTTTATTGCCCTGGCTTTGGTGACCTGCATCGCGGGTTGGATGGTAATGGAATCAGCCAAAGGTATTGCTGATCATACTGGCCTTTCTGACACTTTGGTGGGGGGCTTGTTTACTGCTCTGGCGACTTCCACACCCGAATTGGTGACCACTATCGCCGCGATACGTTATGGCGCGCTGACCCTGGCAGTTAGTAATATCTTCGGTACCAACTGTTTTAATATTCTCGTGGTAGCCGCAGCCGATGCGGGCTATCCGCATAATTCCATCTATCACGATATGTCACCAGTACAGATGACATGGGGGTTGGTCAGTATATTGATGACTGCCATTCTTTTGCTGGGCATGGTGCGACGCGAGACATACGGCATTGGCCGAATTGGTTTCGAAAGTGCCTTAATTCTCTCCGTTTACGTCATCGCCTTGGGCATTATTTTGTTAAATGGCTGAGACCTTTCAGATTATTAACCACAGAGGCACGAAGCGCACAGAGGTTTATATGGATATTTATCCGCAGATTTTGCAGATGGACGCAGATTAATTTAGAGACAATGGTGTGATTTAACCATGCCTACCTAAACAACAATATTGGTAATATAAAAACTTAGTATGTTGGTGCTGAGGCAGGAAGCCTAACAATCACGTTTGCTTTGTCGGGTTACGCTACGCTAACCCGACCTACCTTGTTTATTAATTTCTGTGCCTGCGTGTCTCTGTGGTTAATCCAAGAAAATCTGCCTCTACCTATGTAATCTGCGGATCGAACTCAAAATTGCTAGTCATTTAATAATGTGAAATATTATTTTTTCAACGTTTCAATGCCCCATGCATTATGGAAAGACAGGACAGAGAAAACAGAAAGTAGTTTTGATTTCTTAAATAAATAGAACAGGGCGCGACAGCCCTGATAAAGCAAAATCTAGGGAGGGAAAATATGTCTTCTTCATTAATGATCGGACCCTTACTCGGTGTCGAGTCGGACATTGATTACACAGTATGTTTTCTGACCGATAAAACGGTGAGTTCCGCTACAGTGATTTTGGATGGTGTTTCTGTTCAGGCAACGCAAATTCAGACAACACCAAAAGGCTACTTCTGGCGAGTTAAAACAGAAATACCAGCTGACAGTTCAGGTAAGTTTGTCAGCTACACTATTAATCTGAATAACAACAAAGCTAATGACAAGCATGGTCGTGACCGCTGGACGTTTTATGTGCCAGGTTTAGATGAAAAGCCGATATTTGCTTATACCTCCTGTAATGGTTTTTCCAGTGCAGATATTCTCACCAAAACCGAAAACCCATACGCCTTATGGGAGGACATGCAGCGCAAGCATTATCAACAACCCTTTTCCATACTAATGATGGGCGGTGATCAACTCTATGCGGATGAAATATGGTCGGCTGTCCCGGAATTAGAGAAATGGTTACAACTCACTAAAGTAGAAAAAACGTCGCGTACCTTTAACGCCACAATGCGCGATCAGGTCAATCGCTTTTATGAAAAACTCTATTGCCAACGTTGGGATAACCCGTCCATGTCATTGATGATGGCATCAATACCGACGGTGATGATGTGGGATGATCACGATATATTTGATGGGTGGGGCAGTTATCCAGAGGATATGCAGCAATGTGATGTTTATCAGGGTGTTTATGAGATTGCTAAACACTATTTTGAGTTATTCCAAATCCGTAGCAGCAAAAATATCAGTTTGCTGGATAATCAGGCGAATCATTATGCTTTTGCTTTTCTATTCCGTGACTATCATATCCTGGCACTCGACAACCGAGCTGAACGCACACTTGAACAGGTAATGAGTTTCAGCCAGTGGCAGGTGGTGAATGATTATCTAGAAAAAAAGGTGAACAATGGCGACCTATTAGTCATGTCAGCTGTACCGGTTGTGTATCGTGACTTTTCATTTACCGAAGCCAGTTTTGATGTCACCCCCTGGGAAGAAGAACTGACTGATGATTTGAAAGATCACTGGCGTTCCAAAGAGCATCAGGGAGAGCGTGCTCGTTTAATTATGCGTTTGCTGCAAAATGCTGAAAAACGCTACAACATTAAATCACAGCATCAGAAAACGGTGATTCTGTCGGGTGATGTGCATCTGGGATGTCTTGGGGTGATTAATGATTCACGCAAACACGATCGACCACTGAAAATTCATCAGGTTGTTTCCTCTGGCATATTGCATCCGTCTCCAAGTCGCATTGCCTGGTTGGGTATTATGGCCGTGACCAATGATCGAGATGAGTTTCTCAATGAAGACGAAACCATCAAAATCTCCATGTTGAAACCCTTTGGCTCCGACCAATATATCCGAGCCCGTAATTATTTGACCCTTGAAGAAGGCACCGATGACAAACTTTGGGTTAACTGGATATGTGATCAAAGTACCCAAAAACCGAGTTATCCACTCGAATAAGCGATTTCTAAAAATCCACTGGAAACCAAGTTGATTAATATCTTTTTCCTCTCTAAATTTAATAACCGTAGCAAAACGTACGGATTGACGAACGTACATTAAGGCGTACAATTTCCATAGTTTTAAAAATTAGTTGAGGTTTATCATGAGCGGAATTACTGCCACTGAAGCACGAAGTAATCTTTATCGGCTTATTGATGAAACGGCCGAGTCTCATCAGCCGGTGGTGATTATGGGCAAGCGTAATAAGGCTGTGTTGATTTCGGAAGAAGACTGGAACGCTATTCAGGAGACATTATTTTTATTGTCTGTTCCTGGGATGCGCGAGTCGATTCGTGAGGGTATGGATACGCCTGTTGAAGAATGTGATAAGGAGCTTGAGTGGTGACATGGAAGTTGGTTTACACCAAGCAAGCACAAAAAGATGCAAAAAAATTGGCCTCAAGTGGGCTTAAACCAAAAGCCCAGGAACTGCTGACGTTAGTCTCAGAAGATCCTTATCGAAAACCACCGCCATTTGAAAAGCTGGTTGGTGATCTTTCCGGAGCCTATTCACGCAGGATTAACATTCAACATCGTCTGGTTTATCAGGTCCTGGAAAACGAGGGTGTAATAAAAGTTCTCCGGCTTTGGAGTCATTATGAATAATGGTTTGAATGGTCTCTAACATCTAATCTTTCGGCAAATCCTTAAACGCGGCAATGGCATCTTTTCTGGCCTGTTTATAATCCACTACCGGTTGTGGGTAACCGTATTGTTCGCGTAAATCTGCTGGTGGATTATGCAGTTGCTTGATTGGTACGTCTTTTAACTCCGGTACAAAGCGTTTGATAAATAATCCTTGTGGATCGTAACGTTCGGATTGCAGGGTGGGGTTAAAGACCCGAAAGTATGGCGCTGAATCGACGCCAGTTGATGCACTCCATTGCCAGCCGCCGTTATTGGCGGCGAATTCACCATCAATTAATGTCTGCAGAAAATACTGTTCCCCACGTCGCCAGTCGAGTAACAGCAGTTTGCTGAGAAAGCTGGCGGTAATCATTCTGAGACGATTATGCATCCAGCCTGTTTGGTTGAGTTGACGCATGGCGGCATCGACAATCGGAAAGCCGGTTTTGCCTTCGCACCAGGCTTTGAAACCGGCTTCATCATCGCGCCAGATAACTTTTTCAGTTTCTGGTTTGAATGCTTTACCCATGCTGATGCGTGGAAAATACAGCAATAATTGTTTGTAAAAATCCCGCCAGGCGAGTTCGCGAAGCCAGTCATCATGACGCCAGTCACGATTGGCTTCACCGCAATAAAACTGAATGGTCGCCAGTAATCTTCTGGGACCTAACTGGCCGTTGGCCAGATATGGTGACAGCGTGCTGGTGGCCGGTTTGCTGGGAAAATCACGTTGACTTTTATAATCATCCAGTTTGATTTCACAAAATGCCGAAAGCCGTTCCAACGCTTTTTGTTCATTGCCGGGCCATAAATCATCACGAAATTCTCCGGCCCAATCACATTTCAATAGCTCTGGTTTTAAGGCTTTACCCTGTGGTTTTGGCTTTGCATAAGGTGCTTGCTGAATATCTTCGAGGATTTGCAACCAGCGACGGTAATAAGGCGTGAACACTTTAAAAGGGTCATCCTGCTGGGTTTTTACCGGTAAGGCGACCAATAGGTCTTCGGCGAGCAGATGCACCTTGAAATTGGCTTTGCTTAATACATTTTTAACAGATTGATCGCGACGTTGCTCATCCAACGGTGTTTCGGCCTGAAACCAGATATCACTGATGTTTTGTTGCTTACAGAGTTTGAGTATTTCAGCAGGTACATCGGCAAAATAATCGACTTCGAGTAAATGAAACGGTATTCCAAGCTGGGCAAGTCGATCAGCGATATCCTGTAATACCGCTGCGCGAAGCCCTAATCTTGCCGGGGATTCATCATGTTGCTGCCATTGTTCGGGTGTGGCGCAGAATACTACCTGGATTGGCCCTTGTTCGGCTGCTAATGCCAATGCTGGATGATCATCGAGGCGTAAATCATTGCGTAACCAGACCAGTTGCGTTGCTTGCATGGAGTTTCCTTACGGTAAATTTCTGAACAGGTATTCAGCATGCTGGCTGATGGCCTGTTGTTCATCTTGAGATTTGTTGTGCCAGTTTTTGACCTGCATACCGAGACGAGGGTTTTTACTCAACAGTTCCTGATGCCGGTCTACAAAAAGCCAGTACAGCGTGGTAAATGGACATGCGGTTTCGCCACTGGCCTGTTTTGGATTAAATGGGCAGGACTGGCAATAATTGGACATGCGGTTAATATAGGCGCCGCTGGCAATATACGGTTTGGAGCCGACAATGCCGCCATCGGCGTATTGACTCATACCCAATGTATTCGGGATCTCCACCCAGGCAACGGCATCGACATACATCGCCAGATACCACTCATGAATAGCCTTGGGTTTAACACCCCATAACAAGGCAAACAAACCGGTGACCATCAGTCGTTGAATATGATGGCCGTATCCATGATCCAGCACCTGTTTGACACTGTGATGCAGGCAAGTCATTTCGGTTTCAGCATTCCAGTATAACGCTGGCAGCTTGCGTCGGGCATTCAGAGCATTCATCTGCAACCAGTCATCACGATAGCTCCAGTAAAGCCCCCGCACATATTCACGCCAGCCGAGAATTTGCCGGATAAAACCTTCTACCGCATTTAAAGATGCTTTATTGTCGGTGTAAGCTTTTTCAGCCGCTGCAATCACCTCTGCGGGGGAGAGTAGTTTGAGATTCAGACAGGTCGATAAGCGTGAGTGATAAAGCCAGGGTTCGTCAGTCCACATCGCATCCTGATAATCGCCGAAATGTGGCAGTCGATGCTGGATAAAATCATTTAATGCTGCCAAAGATTGTTCACGGCTGACCGGCCAGTTAAAGGTTTCAATATTGCCGTAGAGATCCGGCAGAAATTTTTCAACATCGGTTATGACTTGTTTAGTGATGTCATTCGCTTCAAACAATAAAGGCTCAGGCAATTTGGATGGACCTTTTTTGCCAAAGCTTTTGCGGTTGTCCTTATCAAAATTCCATTGACCGCCAAGCGGCTGGTCATCTTCCATCAGGATTTGTCGGCTTTTACGCAGTTGGCGATACCAGAATTCCATTCGCGGTTGTTTGCGATCGGCAAGCCAGGCTTTGAATTCACCTTTTTCACTGATGAAATGCTGATCGGCCAGCCATTCAATCTCAATATCAACATCATTGGCGCACTGCTGTATTTCATTCATAACCCGGACATCACCAGGCAATACGCAACGGATTTTTTTAAATGAATCGTGTTTTAACGTGGCAGATAAAGCGTCTGGGAAACTGGATTTTTTGTCACTCAAAGTCCAGTAAATCAGCGGATAGTTATCGGTTTTGAGTTTTTCAGCAAAGTGCCGCATCGCCGATAAAAATAAAACAGTGCGCTGTTTACTTGATAAATACTCTGTGGACTCAGCTGACACTTCAGCCATCCACAGTCGATCATGCTGAGGATCAAAGTTATCGAATAATTGACTCTCTGCATCAAGTTGATCACCAAGGATCAGATTGAGATAACGCAGCCTAGACATTTAATGTCGACATTGCTGCCAGCCACAAAAAAAACGCAGCGCCATAAGATAGATGAGCACGCAGACGCATCAACTCGGCAGAGTAGATTTCATGGAGTTGCTGCCGTTCGTATAAGTGCAAGCCAATAAATGATAATGCAGCCAGCCATAACCAGTAATGTGTTGGAGATAACAACCAGCACCAGGCCCATAACATGGTGGAGATGCTGACTATCAGCACATGACGGGGAAGCTTTTCAACGCTGCTGACATACCAGATTAGACCACCCAGAAAACTGAAAATAAGTGCCGCATAACTCAACAACCAGTCGATAGCATATAAATAGCCCAGCCAGCTCATAACTGCCAATCCTAAGAAAGGCAGCAGTCCGGCATAGCCTAAAATTCTATGACTTTTAGTGATCATGAAGCCTCCTGTGCAGGTAAACGTAATGTCTCAATCAATAATTGTTTAGGGCGAAGTTTTAATAGAAAGCGTAGCTGGATTTTGTAGGCATCCAGATCAAAATATTGGGGTTCAGCATATCGCTGTTGCAGCTTTTCATAAGCATCATGATGATTTTTAATGGTGCCAAGATAAAGCCATTGATCGACCAGATGAAAATGCGCCGCCTCGTAATCGCCATCTGCCGGCAGTTCAGTAATTACAATGGGCCCTGACCATGGCCAGGCTTGATTTTTAATACCGGATAATGCAGTTTGCAATCGCAGGTTGTACCGTATTGCCGGTTCTTCGCCACAGCAGCCACCCAGACATTTTTTTAACTGATAACCAAAACAGCCGTTTTTAGTTTTTTCCATGCCGCAAAGTTTTTGACACAGCTGATGTTCATTAATCAGATCGAGTAGTTTTTTTTCCGCTTGTTTTTGGCTACGGAATAATCCATAACGTTGACTGATATCCGGCGGCTGATGCAAGTCAGCCATTTCAATTGTGGTGCGGTGGTATCCCTTCTCATCAACGGTTAAAGCGATTTGATAAAGTCGCTTGGCTTTGGTTTGACGCCGGTTGTAGCGCGGTGTTTTGCTTTTGATTAATTGGTTTTCCAGCAGCTGGGCACCAAAATCGGAAGGCGTTTCGATAAAATCGATATGCTGTAGTTGTTGCTGCATTTCCGAGTTGCGTAGTTTGCCATTCTGTACAAAATGACTGAGCACACGTTGTTTGATATTGACCGATTTGCCGATATAAAGCAGCGAGCCTTGCTCATCAAAAAACTGATAAATCCCAGGGCGTTCTGGCAGTTTATTAATTTCAGCACTATCCAGATGACTGGGCAATCGGGTTTGTTGTGATAATTGTTTACAGGCTTGCTGGAGAGTGAATTCATCAAAATCGCGTTGAGTCTGCTGGAATAACTCAAGAATGACCTGGGCATCATCCATCGCCCGATGCCGTTGATTAATGGTCAGGCCCAGCCGGGCAACAATCGCATCAATTCCATGACGGCGGTGCTCAGGGTATAACAAACGACTGATTTTGACCGAACATAGCGTTTTGGCAGAAAAGTTTATACCAATGCGACGAAACGATTCGCGGATAAAACCATAATCAAAGCGCACATGATGGGCAACAAATACTTTGTCGGCTAGACGTTGCTGCAATTCTTCAGCAATGTCGACAAAGGAAGGTTGGTTTGCCACCATTGAATCGGTAATGCCGGTTAATTTGCTGATCCATGGGGGAATGCTGATACCCGGATTAATCAATGTCTGCCACCGGTCTGTTTCAACGCCATCGGTGATTTCGATTAAAGCAATCTCTGTGAGACGATCACGAATGGCATTACCACCCGTGGTCTCACAATCGAGTAATACCATTTTTTCCGGGAACCCCACTAAGGGCTTCATATGCGATTGACCTGCTTACGCTGACGACGGCACCGCTCTGAACAGTAAAGCACCTGCTCCCAGCACTCACGCCATTTTTTTCGCCAACTGAATGGTCGGTTGCAGATCAGGCACTGCTTTGACGGTAAGTTTGGTTTAAGGTGCGCCATTACAATCACAATTTAATTGAGTGTAATGATCATCCTGCGGTTGTTGTGAAATTACCGTGAATTGTAGTTACTACAAATGGTGACTTTACTCAGGCACTTTAATCATATGCTCGCGATAGTGCTGCAGTTCGCGGATGGAATCTTTAATATCGTCCATCGCCAGATGTGAAGATTTTTTCTTGAAAGATTTTTCGACTTTGGGTGCCCAGCGCCGCGCAATTTCCTTGAAGCTGCTGACATCAAGATTACGATAATGAAAATAGGCTTCCAGTTCCGGCATCAACCGCGCCATAAAGCGACGATCCTGACAAATACTGTTGCCACACATAGGAGAAATACCTGCAGGGACGTGCTTTTTCAAAAAATCCAGAGTTTCCTGTTCGGCTTGTTCGACGGTGACAATGCTGTTACGAACGCGTTCAGCCAGACCAGAGCCGCCATGCTGTTTGGTATTCCATTCATCCATACCCGCCAGAATAGCGTCCGATTGATGAATCGCAATGATCGGGCCTTCTGCCAAAATATTCAGGTCGCTGTCAGTGACAATTGTGGCGATTTCGATAATATAGTCGTTATTGGTATCGAGACCGGTCATTTCCAGGTCAATCCAGATCAGGTTATGTTTGCTTTTGGCCATGAGCTCCGTCTTTTTATTACTACAGATTTAGGTGAACTATGTTGCCATTGATTGTATCAAAGGCTAATGTACACGACACCTTATACGATTCTAACTGGTTTAAAAAATTATGAATGAATTTAGCTGGATATTTTTAATTGCCCTCGCCCTGATGACGGGGATTGAGATCTGGTTGTCATTGCGTCAACGTCGCCATGTGCTGGCGAATCGCGATGAAGTGCCTGCCGCATTTCGTGAGCAGATTGGTCTGGCCGCACATCAGAAAGCAGCTGATTACACTGCCGCTAAAGGGGCTCAAATGCGCCGCGAGAGTCTGTTTGGGGCGGTCGTGTTAATTCTCTGGACCCTGGGCGGTGGTTTGGCAATGTTGTCCGGTGCCTGGGAAGGTTTTGGCTGGTCAGCCATGACAACAGGGGTGGTTTTGATTCTGAGTTTTCTGGTGATTGGGTCACTGCTGGAATTACCGTTGTCCTGGTATCGCACTTTTGTAATGGAAGAGAAATTCGGCTTTAACCGAAATACACCTGCCTTATTTCTAGGTGACTTTGGCAAGCAAATTTTGCTGATGTTGGTGCTCGGTGCACCGATTGCCTGGGTGACCTTGTGGTTGATGAACAGCACTGGTGAATTTTGGTGGTTATATTTATGGGCAGCCTGGATGGTTTTTGCTGTGGTGATGATGTGGGCTTATCCGGCATTTATCGCACCGCTATTTAATAAATTTACCCCTCTGGATGATGCCAACCTGAAACAGAAGGTCGAAAGTTTATTACAGCGCTGTGGTTTCAAGAGTCAGGGAATTTATGTGATGGATGGTTCACGCCGCAGTGGACACGGCAATGCCTATTTCACTGGCTTGGGTAATAACAAACGCATCGTATTTTTTGATACGTTGCTTAATACCTTGAATGAAGATCAGATTGAAGCGGTTCTGGCACATGAATTAGGTCATTTCCGTCGCAAGCATGTCGTCAAGAATATGCTGATGATGGCCGTGATGAGTCTGGTTGGACTGGCACTATTAGGTTGGGCATCAACACAGACCTGGTTTTACACCGGTCTGGGTGTAGAGACCCAAAATAATGCGATTGCACTGATTCTGTTTATGCTGGTGATTCCGGTATTCAGCTTCTTTCTGCATCCATTGATGACATCGATGTCACGCAAATACGAGTTTGAAGCAGATGCCTATGCGGCTTCGGTTTCCAATGCCGACGATTTGATAACAGCGCTGGTGGCTTTGTATAAAGAAAATGCAAGTACACTGACACCGGATCCTTTAGTGTCGGCGATCTATGACTCGCATCCTCCAGCTTCATTACGTATTGCAGCCTTGCAAACACGGGCAGCTGTCTGAGCGATGCGTTATTTAGTGGCTATGATTTTCCTCAGTGTCAGCGCGACAACGCTGGCACAGGGAAAACAATTGCACGATGCCAATTGCATGCAATGTCATGCTTCACTGACCGATGGAAAAGCTAACTCCCTATACACACGGGATAAACGAGGAGTTAAAAGCCTGGAAGGTCTGAATAAGCGCGTCGCTAATTGTGCAATTGCCGCCGACGTTAACTGGACACCTGAGCAGCAAAAACAGGTGGTCGAGTATCTCAATAGCGAGTTTTACAAGTTCTGATTAACGTAACGTAATGCAATTTCGACCAGCTGCTTTTGATTCATATAAAGCTACATCGGCCCGTTCAATAATATTCAATGAAGTATCGCCTGGCTGATACTGACTCAGTCCAACTGAAACCGTTACCGTTCCGATGGTTTCCTCACTGTCTTTTTTCTTCAGATTACTCCCTGCCAGCTGCTGACGGATAGTATCTGCAATTTGCACGGCAACGTTTGATGGAGTGTTAATAAAAATCAACGCCATTTCTTCCCCACCAAAACGGGCTGCTATATTGGGTTGATACTCACATTGTTTTTTCAGCAGACTGGCAAAAAATTGTAAGACGCGATCCCCCAGTAAATGACCAAATCTGTCATTTACCTGTTTAAAGTGATCGAGATCAAACAGGGCTAATGTGAACACGTTTTTACCATGATGGCACAATTCGGCAAGTTCTTTATTGAGGCTGCTGCGATTTAACAAGCCTGTTAAACCATCGGTTTTGGCTTCCTGTTTTACGGCTTCCAATTCTGATCTGAGTTTCAAGATTTCCTGTGTGGTTTCGGCCAGTTCCTGCTTGAGTTCGCTACCGGACTGTCCAAGTCGACGAGTATTTTCCAGTATTTCTGACAACACCCCCTTGATTGCTGAAATATCCTCGGATTGTTCCAGTTTGGTTTGCTGAACAGCTAAATCTTCTGAAAAGTCATCAGCCGCCAGTTCAACCTTATTGATTTGGTTCATCGTGTTGTCGACGACCAGTCTAAGGCCATTATTTGTGGCTTCAAGCCTTTCCGGCATGCCCATTAATACGTATTTTTCATAAAGCTGCTGGGTGATTTCCGCCGTGATTTTTTGCTTCTGCTGTAATCGACGGTCAATCGCTTGTTTTAATGCCTGATTGGTGCCTGAGACATATTCGTACCAGACGGCATAATTTACCGGATTAATAGGGGTCTGATGTTGATTTATAAAGGGCAATGCCCGGCGCAGATTTTCAGAGGCCTGATGAAAAGGTTCAGTGTAAACGGGCGGGAATGATGATTGCGTTGACACAAAATATCCTTCTTAGTGAGTTTTTATCAGACAAATTTGCGTTTTAATTTAATGAGAATTGGGATAATCAATAGTACAGCTAAATAAGGTAAATATTGTAAAAATAATGCACTGGGTGTATCTGCTTTGGCCACCAGATATGTCAGGATTAAAAAACTTATCATCGCCAGATTCTGCACCCAATTATTCGCAGCCAGCACACTGCCTAATTGAGTAATGTCAGCATGCATTTGAATTAATGCATTGAGTGGAATAATAAACAAACCACCAAAAAAACCAAAGCCAATTATTGCTAAAGCGAATGGAATGACAGCACTAAGGTAGGGGATTACAAACAGCATGCTGATTAATCCAATGGCCCCCATCAAAATGACAGGGAAATGAATTTGTTGGCGACAAAGCTTTCCGGCCAGAAGAGAACCGCTGATGATGCCCAGACCCGAGCAGGCTAATAAACCCTGAATAATGATCGTATTGTCTTCATTCAGCACGATTTTGGCAAAAGCTGGAAAGACTGCCAGCATGGTTTGAGATAATGCCCAGAATAATGATAATCCCAATATCGAAAACCAGATTATCGGTTTGGTAGTCACCAGTTTTACATTGGTTTTTAGTTGTTTACCTTGGGTATATGCTGCCCAGTTAAAACGATGCTCTTTCTGGCTGGGAAGCAATACTGGCAGACGCCATGCAAGCCATAATTCTAATAATGACAATCCCACTAAACACCAGCCTAATGGGGCAATCAGTCGAATAATATCGGCTTCATTTTGATAAACCTGATCGCTTAACAGGCTTTCAAACAAGATGGTAAAGACAAATATCCCACTTAAAATTGCCACGATGGTAGTGGCTTGCAGAAAACCATTGGCTGGGGCAATTTCAGTTTTACCGGCCAGCTCGCGGATATAGCCATATTTAGCGGGAGAGTAGATCGCACTTTGTGCAGCTAGAACAAAGGTTAAAGCAAAGGCAAAAATGAACCAGCCTTGATAATAGGAGAGTGTAATCAACAAGGTAACGATGACGGCAGAGAAAGCCGACCAGCGCATAATACCGGGTTTGGCAAATCTATCTGAAAGATAACCTGCCGGGGTAAACAATAAAATAAAGGGTAATAAAATTAACGCATTAACAACGGCTGTCAGGCCGACTTGCGCTGCATCATCATAAATTTTGAAGATGGTATTTTGCACAATAATTTTGTGGCCCAGATCCACCATGGCATTGATAAACGCCACAGCAAGAAAAGGTCCTAAAGCCGATAGGCGTAAAGTCATCTGTGGTTTAACTTTCGTCCTTTAACCTGACCGCTAAAACGTCACACCCAGCATGATGCAGTACAGCATTGGCGGTGGAACCCAGTAACATTTTAATGCCTTTACGACCGTGAGAGCCCACGACGATCAAATCAACATTGTTTTCCTCGGCAATACGCACAATGTCGCGACCTGGACTGCCAAATTCTATCCATTGATTGTTTGGCTCAATATCAAATTTTTGCCCTAAAGCGGTTAGTTGTTTTTTGCCTGCATCGAGCAAAGCCTCACGCATATCAGCATCAACACTAATCATTGGCTCATAAGCAAAATCTGTAAGTGGAAAATCCTCTACGATATGACATAAACTCAAACGTGTATTGTTAGCCGATGCTAATGCTTTAGCTCGATGAATCACCATATCCGTATGGTTGGAAAAATCCGCTGCAATCAGAATATGTTGATAAAGCGCCATTGGTATTTCTCCTAAGGATAGATAAGGCAGGGAGGCCCTGCCTTATGAGTTTTTATTTTTCACTTTCCAGAAAACGTTCAGCATCCAGCGCTGCCATACAACCAGCTCCGGCTGAGGTAATCGCCTGACGGTAAATCGGATCAGACACATCACCCGCAGCAAATACACCAGGAATACTGGTTTGGGTTCCTTTCTTGAGGATAATGTAGTCATGCTGCATTTCCAGCTGACCTTTAAACATCGACGTATTAGGTTGATGGCCGATGGCGATAAAGACACCTTGAACGGCAATTTCCTGAGTATTATCCGTTTCTGTACTCTTTACACGAATACCTGTAACGCCAGCATCATCACCCAGAACTTCATCAAGAGTATGATTCCAGAGAATTTCCACATTTCCGGTTTCGGCTTTTTTCAGTAACTGATTACTGAGAATTTTCTCACTACGGAAGCTATCACGGCGATGAATTACGGTAACTTTGGAAGCGATATTAGATAAATATAATGCTTCTTCTACGGCTGTGTTACCGCCACCGATGACGGCAACAGGTTGATTCTTATAGAAGAAACCATCGCAGGTGGCACAGGCTGAAACCCCACGCCCCTTAAAAGCTTCTTCAGAATCCATGCCCAGATATTTTGCTGATGCACCGGTAGCAATGATTAAGGCATCAGCTGTGTACTCTCCGGCATCGCCGGTTAATTTGAACGGCCGCTGGGTTAAATCCGCAGTATGGATATGATCAAAGATAATGTCGGTACCAAAACGTTCTGCATGTTTTTGCATACGCTGCATTAATTCCGGACCTTGCACACCATCGGCATCACCAGGCCAGTTATCGACATCGGTGGTGGTGGTTAACTGACCACCTTGTTCAATACCAGTAATTAAAACAGGTTCCAAAGCAGCACGAGCAGCATAAACCGCGGCCGTATAGCCCGCCGGACCAGAGCCTAAAATCAGTAGTCGGCAGTGTTTGCTGTCCGCCATAAGAGTGTCTCCCAGTATCGAATAAAAAACGAATCGATTAGAGTACCCATTGCTTTGCTTTTGGACAAGCATCAGCTGTTAAAACCTGTGTTAGAATTTGCGCTTAATCAATTGGCTTCATTGGAATTATCACATTGGCACAAGCGACAAAGGCAAACGACAAAAATAAACCGGATGCCACCGCTGGCGCAGTCGGATTCAGACTTCGGGAAGCTGCACTGATTCTGGCGCTGGCACTGGCGGCTTATTTACTTCTGTCTTTATTAACCTACGAACCGACGGATCCTGGGTGGTCAACTACCGGTACTGATGATCTGATCGCGAACCGGGGCGGTATTGTCGGAGCCTGGTTGGCAGATGCTTTGTTGTACGGCTTTGGTTTCCCAGCTTATCTTGCGCCATTTATGGTGGGTTTCAGTGGCTGGCTTTTATTCAGTTGGGGCAAACGTGCCGATGGCGACGATGCGTTACATTTCTGGGTATTGAAATCAGTTGGATTAGTGATGGCCCTGGCTGCAGCCAGTGGCTTGTCTTCCTTGAGTTTAATGGACTATGCCGATTTGTTGCCATTAGGTGCTGGTGGGGTGCTGGGTGAAGTCGTCGGTCATGGATTTGAATCGGTTTTTGGTGCTTCCGGAACCAGTTTATTGCTATTGGCGCTGCTATTGACCGGGGTAACGTTGTTTACCGGTTTATCCTGGCTGATGGTTATTGATCGTCTCGGTGCGATAGCCATGGTGGTGTTAATTCATGTAGCTCGCTGGAGTCGTGAGCTAAAGGAAAATTTGCAGGTTAGACGCACCCGTCAGCAACGCGAAGAAACGTTTATTGCTCAGAAAGAGAAAATGCAGCACAAGGCCAAAGTCCGAGTTGAGCCAAAGTTGCAGGTAAAAGAACCCAGCAAACGCGAAGAAAAGGAACGTCAGCAACCTTTATTTGAGACACCTGACGCACCAGGTATGCCGACTCTGTCGTTACTGGATATGCCAAAAGCTGTTACAGCGGGTTACAGCGAAGATGTATTACAAGCGCTATCACGGCTGGTGGAGTTGAAGTTAAAAGACTTCGGCGTGGAAGTGCAGGTGGTCGAAGTTCAGCCCGGTCCGGTAGTCACCCGCTTTGAATTACAGCCTGCAGCTGGTATCAAGGTCAGTCGCATCAGCGGTCTGGCTAAAGATTTGGCCAGAGCCTTATCGATAACCAGTGTGCGTATTGTTGAGATTATTCCGGGTAAACCCTATGTTGGTTTAGAAATTCCCAACGAAATACGTGAAGTAGTTCGGTTACGTGAAATTCTCGCCTGTAGTGATTATGAAAACAGTAAATCACCGTTGGTTATGGCCTTGGGTAAAGATATTGCCGGCCGGCCAGTGGTGGCAAACCTTGAAAAAATGCCGCATTTACTGGTGGCGGGCACAACGGGGTCAGGTAAGTCTGTTGCAGTAAATGCCATGATTTTAAGTCTGCTGTATAAAGCCACTCCGAAAGAGGTCCGGCTAATTATGGTAGACCCCAAAATGCTGGAATTATCAATTTATGAAGATATTCCACATTTATTGACGCCGGTCGTCACCGACATGAAAGAAGCCGCCAATGCATTGCGCTGGTGTGTTGCCGAAATGGAACGACGTTATCCGCTGATGGCGGCATTAGGCGTGCGAAATATCGCTGGGTTTAATAAAAAAGTACAGGATGCGATTGATAGTGGTGAACCCATTCCGGATCCAATGGCTGAAGTGTTACCCGGGGAACCGATTCCAACACTGGAAACTTTGCCATTTATCGTGGTGATTATCGACGAACTGGCCGATATGATGATGGTGGTCGGCAAGCAAGTCGAAGAACTGATCGCCCGGCTGGCCCAGAAAGCTCGTGCTGCCGGTATTCATTTGATTCTGGCAACCCAAAGACCATCGGTCGATGTCATTACCGGTTTGATTAAAGCCAATATACCCACACGAATGGCGTTTCAGGTGTCGTCGCGAATTGATTCACGCACTATCCTTGATCAGATGGGAGCAGAGCAGCTATTAGGGCAGGGCGATATGTTATATCTGCCTCCAGGCAGTGGATTGCCAGAACGGGTGCATGGCGCCTTTGTCGATGATCATGAAGTGCATGCTGTGGTGAATTTCCTGAAAACCCAGGGCGGCCCAAATTATCTGGAAGAAATTACTCAGGATAATGCGGATGATGATAGCGAGGGGGGCAGCGGCATCGGTGATGCCAGTGATGGAGAATCTGATCCCCTCTATGATCAAGCGGTGCAGATTGTGACTGAAAGCCGCCGCGCTTCTGTTTCCGGAGTGCAGCGTCGCCTGAAAATCGGCTATAACCGCGCGGCTCGCATTGTAGAAGCGATGGAAGCTGCAGGTGTGGTTTCAGCAATGCAAACCAATGGTAGCCGTGAAGTATTAGCACCCCCTCCGCGTAATTAATGCAATTAGTTAGTAACAGTTGATGTCTTAGTGGTTCCTGAAATGTTTTGGAGTAAAGAAATGATAAAACGCTGTGCAATACAGTGGTTGATGCTTGGGTGGTTAATTCTGCCATCATTGGCATTTGCAGAATCGGCTGTTGATAGGCTCAATACATTTGTTCAGGAGGTCTCTCAGTTGGAAGCGGATTTCCAGCAAACTGTAATTGATACGGATGGACAGGTGGTTGAAGAAGCAACCGGTCAGTTTCTGTTATCCAGGCCCGGTAAATTCCGTTGGGATTATGAAACGCCTTTCCCGCAACAAATCGTGGCGGATGGCGAGCGTATCTGGTTTTACGATGTCGATTTGGAACAAATCACAGTCAAGTTACAGGATGAAGCCTTAGCCGAAACGCCAGCAGGTTTATTATCCGGCAATACCTTGCCAGAAGCGGAATACGATATTCAGGAACTGGAATCGGAAGACGATCTGCAATGGGTTCGACTGGTGCCAAAAGCGGATGACAACAATTACCAGACAGTCGCTTTGGCTTTTGATGAAAAGGGTATTCGTGAAATGCTGATGGTAGACAGTTTTGATCAGCGCACCCGACTGGTGTTTAAAAATCTAAAGATTAATCCTGATTTACCAGCATCAAGATTCGAATTCAAAGCGCCATCGGGTGTTGATGTGGTGGGCGACGTTCCCTAATGAGTCTGTTTGATAATCTGCATCCACAGGTCGGCCGTCCATTGGCTGATCGGATGCGGCCGCAGTCGCTGGATGAATATATCGGTCAGCAACATTTACTGGCCGAGGGGAAGCCCTTAAGACAGGCCATCGCCACAGGCCAGCCGCATTCAATGATCTTCTGGGGCCCTCCAGGAACTGGTAAGACAACGCTGGCACGATTGATCGCTGGTTATTGTGATGCAGAATTTATCAGTATTTCGGCGGTATTGGCCGGGGTTAAAGAAGTTCGTGAAGCTGTTGCCAGAGCCAAACAGTTGCAACAGGAACGTGGTCGACGCACCATGTTGTTTGTCGATGAGGTGCATCGGTTTAATAAGTCGCAGCAGGATGCTTTTCTTCCTTATGTTGAGGACGGCACCTTTACCTTTATCGGTGCCACCACTGAAAACCCGTCATTCGAATTAAATAACGCATTGTTATCGCGGGCACGCGTCTACGTACTCAAATCGCTGGAAATTAATGATTTAAAACTGATCATTGAGCGGGCTATGCAGGATGGTATCCGTGGACTTGCTGGCCGTGATATCGCGATGAGCGATAAGTTACGTGAACAGTTGGCGCAAGCAGCCGATGGGGATGGCCGAAGGGTGCTGAACCTGTTGGAAATCGCCATTGATTTAGCAGACAGTAAACAGCAAACCGAAGTCGATGAGACAGATCTGGCCGAAGTATTATCAGGCACCTTACGGCGATTTGATAAAGGCGGAGAAGCTTTTTACGATCAGATATCGGCATTACATAAATCGGTCCGTGGCTCTTCACCTGATGGAGCTTTGTATTGGTTATGTCGGATGCTGGATGGTGGTTGTGATCCGGTTTATTTGATGCGGCGTATTGTGCGGATGGCGGTTGAGGATATCGGTAATGCTGATCCGCGGGGCTTGCGTATTGCGCTGGATGCCTGGGAAAGCTTTGATAAACTGGGTCGTCCTGAAGGCGAACTGGCGATTGCTCAAGCGGTGGTCTATCTGGCAAGTGCACCAAAAAGTAATGCTGTATATACCGCTTTTAAAGCGGCGATGCAGGATGCCAGGAACTTTGGTTCAGCCGAAGTGCCTTTGCATTTGCGTAATGCCCCGACCAAGCTAATGAAAGAGCTGGATTACGGTAAGGAATACCGTTACGCCCATGATGAGCCGGATGCATATGCGGCGGGAGAAAACTATTTTCCGGAAACGATGCCGCAGCGACACTATTATCAGCCGGTCAACCGTGGTCTGGAAATCAAAATTGCCGAAAAGCTGGCGCATTTGAGAGAATTGGATAAACAACGACGCTAACGGCAATCAACCAGTATAAATATCGTAACGGGTATTTTTACTTTCAATGCTGACGTGTGGTTTTTGATCTGCGAAAAATTCAGCACCTTTTGGTCGTTTAACGGTTACCCGTTTTAACGCAACTTTACGTGCAATATTGAGTAACTCGGCACTATTACTATCGGGGCCGACCAGCTGATGTAAAAGCTGCATTTCCTTTTTGACCAGAGCCGATTTTTCTCGTGCTGGATACATCGGATCCAGATAAACCACATCCGGTCTTTCTGCTTCGTTGAGGCTGGCTAAATACTTCGTAGCATCGCTTTGGTGTAACTGCATGCGCGAGATAATTTGTGCCGTCTCTGCATCCGTCTGTGCTCGTTGCATCGCATCGGCCAATAGGGCTGCTACAAGTGGTTGCTGTTCAATCATCGTCACCTGACAACCGAGGCTGGCAAATACAAAAGCATCCCTGCCAAAACCGGCAGTTGCATCGATGATAATTGGATTCGCGCCGTTTTTAAGGCCTACAGCTTTTGCCAGTGGCTGACCCCTACCACCACCAAATTGACGTCGGTGCTGATTTTTACCGCTAACAAAATCGATAAAAACCGGCCCCCCCAGCTGAGGATAACGAATTTCCAGTCGGTTAGGCGTTAAAATCAGCTGGGCTTTTTCTGCATCAGGCAACATTAATTCAAGATTAAGTTGCTCAGCCAGTAAGGCCGCTCTATTGCTTAACGTGGCGTCAGTTACAGCCAGGGAAGTTATCTGAATTGTCACAACAGATTATTGACTGATAATAAAATCACCAAAAGCACGGCTGCCTTTTCCAGTTTTAACATCAGTAATACGTTTGCCCGTAGTCGTGTCAATGATGGATACACTGTCACTACCCCAGTTGGAAACGTAGAGATGTTTACCATTGGCCGTTATATCAATACCTTCCGGACTGTCTTCTACATCAATGGTATTAATATTCTTCTGTGTAGCAATGTCTATCACGGATACGCTGTTTTCATCCTGATTGGTCACATAGAGAAACTTGCCATCAGGGCTAGCCACCGCACAATAGGGCCATTCACCAACCTCGATTGTGGACGTTGCTGTCAAGTTATGAGTATCAATCATCGTCACACTGTTATCTTGAACATTTACGCTGAAAAGCCGATGTCCGTCCGTCGTTAATGCAAGACCAAACGGGGATTTGCCAACATTTACGGTTTCCAGAACCTGTTCAGTAATAGTGTCGATGATGCTGACAGTATTGTCATCACGGTTAGCAACATATAATCGGTTACGTGATTCATCGAGGATAATACCTGCAGGTGATTTCCCTACGTTGATACGATGACGGATTTGTTGTTCATCGACGTCGACGATACTGATTTTATGTTCGTACCAGTCAGCAACATAAGCAATGCTGCCATCATGGTTAGTGGCGATACCGACCGGTCCCTGACCGACTGGAATCTGGCTGATTTCAGTTAATTTACGTGCATCAATAACGGAAATATTCTGGCTGTCAGGATTGGTAATCAGTACTCGATTTCCGTTCTGACTTAATGCCACTCCCGCCGGCGCCTTGCCGGCCTTAATCCTGCTGACTACTTGCCGCTCATTTATATCAATCACCGTTATGTCATCACTGAGCTGGTTGGTGATAAAGGCATAGTCAGTTTTTTCTGCACAGGCGCTTAACGAAATCGTTGCAAACATAAAAAAAGCGACCCGATTAAGGGCCGCTTTCAGAAAAGCATTTTTGTCGTTCGAAAAAAGCATTATTTTTCCATAATGTTTTTCAGGTTTTCCAAACCGCTTTTATACACAGCAGTTACAGCTTCAACCGCTTCAGCATCAGACTGACCTTCTGGTACTGGTGGGTTATCCATGAAAGAACGATAGAATTTACCGCGCCATCTTACTTCAGTTCCACCATCTACTTCATTAACATACATCCATGATTTGTAGGTAGAAACGGGCAAGGTGTAATAAGGTGTATCTTGACTGTTAAACGTAATGGTTTTAACGACGCTCATATCAGTGATCTTGTAAATCAAGGTCATTTTTTCGTCGTTAATTTTATCCAGCTCTTCGGTAATAGTTGGGTTGCCTTCGCTTTTCAATGTTAAAACACGAACCTTATCGTCCTTCATTTCAACACTTTCAACTGCTGGATGCCATTTATCAATGGCGCTAAAATCTTTGAGCATGCTCCAGACTTTTTCAGGTGAAGCATTAATCACTATTTTCTCATCAACTTCCTGACGAGTAGGGCCGTGCGCTGTGGCTACCAAAGGTAAGGCGATAACTGCGGCTGCAACGATTTGCAAAAATTTCTTCATTCTTAAATTTCTCCGTTTGATCGGTGGTTTACCAAAATATCTGCAGGAACTTTGAGTCAATACCCATGGAACTAGTTCCTCAAACTTAACATGGCGACAACACTTTAGCCGATACAGAATGGTTTTTCCACACAGCGATTTGACTTACCAACAGCGATTCAAGAAAATTACCGATCTTTATATCTAATATCGGCAGTAAAAAATGGCGCCACTGATAAAAATCAGGGATTTGTATTTTAACCGTGGAGACAAAGTTATCTTCAGCGGTGTGGATATTGATATCTACCAAGGTAAGGTAACCGCTATCATGGGGCCGAGTGGTACAGGTAAAACCACGCTGCTTAAACTGATTGGCGGTCAGCTTAAACCGGATCGCGGTACTGTTGAAGTTGATGGCCTAAATGTCCACAAGCTTTCTCATTCCAAGCTCTATGAATTGCGCAAGCGCATGGGAATGTTGTTTCAAAGTGGTGCCTTGCTGACCGATCTCAATGTTTTTGAAAATGTTGCTTTTCCATTACGTGAACATTCCAGGTTGCCCGAATCAATGATTCGTGATTTGGTATTGATGAAACTCCAGGCCGTGGGCTTAAGAAATGCCCGGGAAATGATGCCTGCTGAGTTATCTGGCGGTATGGCGCGTCGAGTTGCTCTGGCACGGGCCGTCACACTAGACCCAATGATGATTATGTACGATGAGCCATTTACCGGACAGGATCCCATTTCAATGGGTACACTGGTGAATCTAATACGCCGCATCAACGATGCAATGGGACTGACCAGTATTATCGTGTCACATGATGTCGCTGAAACCACCAAGATCGCTGATGAAATTTATCTGTTGTCCGGCGGAAAGGTCATTGAGAAAGGTAATCCCGAAACGCTGAAAACTTCTGGCTCGGAATGGGTGAAGCAATTTTTACAGGGTTTACCAGATGGACCTGTTCCGTTTCATTACCCGGGTAATGACTTTAAAAATGATCTGTTGAATTCAAAGGAAACACAATGATCGAGCTGCTGCGCAGCCTTGGTCGCTGGGGACTAGATACCTTTCAGCGACTTGGACGGGGCCATTTGTTCTTAGTGCAGATGCTGGCAGGGATTCCAAGCTCGGTATTCCGCTTTTCACTGGTTGTTCAGCAATTATTTTATGTCGGTGTTTTATCAATACTCATCATACTGATATCCGGCTTATTTGTGGGCATGGTTCTTGGTCTTCAGGGCTATAATACGCTGGTAGATTTTGGTGCTGAAGAATCTTTAGGTGTGCTTGTTTCATTATCATTAGTCAGAGAGCTTGGCCCGGTTGTCAGTGCGTTACTGTTTGCCGGTCGAGCTGGCTCGGCCCTGACGGCTGAAATTGGTTTGATGAAAAGTACAGAACAGTTATCAGGTATGGAAATGATGGCTGTTGACCCGATGCGCCGTATCGTTGCTCCAAGATTTTTAGCGGGTCTTATATCCATGCCATTACTGGCAGCTATATTCAGTGCTGTAGGAATATTTGGCGCTTTTTTAGTTGGACATGGCCTGCTCGGTGTCGATGATGGTGCTTTCTGGTCACAGATGCAGGCTAAAACTGACTGGTATGAAGATATCCTGAACGGGGTAATAAAAAGTATTGTCTTTGGTTTTGTCGTGACATGGATTGCTCTGTTTGAAGGTTATGATGCCTCACCAACTTCGGAAGGTGTGGGGCGCGCCACAACGCGGACAGTTGTCCATTCCGCTTTCGCTATTCTCGGCCTGGACTTTGTTCTGACTGCGTTGATGTTTGGAGATGTGTAAATGAATTCGAAAAGAAGTACCGAAATTATGGTCGGCTTGTTTGTCGCAGCTGGCATGGCAGCCTTATTTGTGTTGGCGATGAAGGTCAGTAATCTTGGTGATATTACGGATGAAAAAGGCTATGAAGTCGTCGCCAATTTTCAGAATATTGGTGGATTGAAACCACGCTCTCCAGTGACGATGGCAGGCGTAAGAGTTGGTCGTGTAACATCAATATCTCTGGATCCTGACACCTATGATGCAAAAGTCACCATTAATATCTATCCACAATATGACAACATTCCGATAGATACCTCTGCCAGCATCTTTACTGCAGGTTTGCTGGGAGAGCAATACATCAGTTTGTCACCAGGTGCGGATGATTTCTTCCTGGAAGACGGTGATGTGATTGATTTGACTCAACCAGCGGTGGTATTGGAGCAGGTAATTGGACAATTCTTGTACAGTACAGCGGAAGGTGAATAAGATGATTAAATTTAAACAGGTGTCTCTCCAGTTAATGTCAGCATTTTTGCTGGGCATGCTGGCGTTCAGCGCATCCGCTCAGGCGATGCCGGAGCCACAGGCTTTAGTGAAAGAAGCCTCAGACAACATGCTGAAAGCTCTGAAGGATAATGAAGCTGAACTGGAAACCAATCCGCAGAAAATCTATACGCTGGTACAGGATATCCTGTTTCCACATTTCGATTTCGAGCGTATGGCCAAATTGGCATTAGGTCGAAGCTGGCGTGATGCTTCAGCTGAACAACAGGCCCAATTTGTCGAAGAATTCCGTTTGTTACTGGTCAGAACCTACGCTACGGCAATGCTGGAATACACTAACGAAGAAATTCGCTTTCTGCCTTTTCGCGATGACTTGAAAAAGGGGCGGGTAGATGTACCAATGGAAGTGGTACAACCAAACGGTCCATCTGTTCCGATGGCATTATCACTTTATAAAAACAAGAACGATGAATGGAAAGTTTATGATGTCAAAATTGAAGGCATCAGTCTGGTGACGAATTACCGTTCATCATTTAACCGTGATATTAGAACCAGCGGAATGGATGCCTTGATTGAAAATCTTGCTAAACGCAATGATAAAGCCAGATGATGAAGCTCATTTTTGACGATGCTACCAAACGTATCCTGGTTTCCGGTGAGTTGACTTTTGATACCGCTGCCAGCGGTATCGATATGACGGATCAATTGTTTGCCGAAGTGGATCCGCTTGATGTTGATTTAAGTGAAGTCAGTCGTAGTGACAGTGCCGGCCTGGCTTTACTGATCGAATGGATGCGTCAGGCTGAAAAATTAGACAAGCCGATTCGTTATTTTAATATGCCGGCACAGATGCTGGCGATGGCAGAAGCAAGCGGATTGGAAGAACTTCTTCCTCTGCAATAACTATAATTTAAGTGGTGAAACATGAAAGCAGCAGATATCAAAGCAATGATTGAAGCAGGCTTACCTGATGCTGATGTTGAAGTGTTTGGTGAAGATGGCCAGCATTTTGATGCCCGGGTTTTTAGTCCGTCATTTTCTGGAAAAAGCCTGATAGAACAACACCGTATGGTCAAAGCAACTTTGGGTGACAGCTTCAGTAGTGGTGCTGTACACGCATTGTCACTGAAAACGGGTGTCTCTCGCTAATCCATTCCCTTATTCTTCCAGAGCAAATTCATGGACAAATTAATCATTAAAGGTGGTGTCGCGCTGGATGGCGAGATCCGTATTTCCGGTGCCAAAAATGCTGCGTTGCCGATTCTGATGGGCGCGTTGTTAGCTGATTCGCCAGTACGTATAGGCAATGTGCCACATTTACATGACATTACAACCACACTTGAGTTGTTAGGCCGTATGGGGGTAACACTCACCGTTGATGAACGTTCGGGAGTGTTAATTGACCCTTCGACGCTGACGATTACCGAAGCTGCTTATGACTTGGTCAAAACCATGCGGGCATCGATTCTGGTGCTGGGACCTTTACTGGCCCGTTTCGGTAAAGCGGATGTCTCTTTGCCGGGTGGTTGTGCGATTGGTTCGCGTCCTGTGGATTTGCATTTGCGTGGTCTGGAGCAAATGGGCGCAGAAATTAAAGTAGAAAACGGTTATATCCGAGCCACCAGTGGTCAAGGTCTCAAGGGTGCCCATATCTTTATGGATCAGGTCACGGTAACCGGTACTGAAAACCTGATGATGGCGGCAACGCTGGCAAAAGGTACAACCATAATTGAAAATGCGGCGCGAGAACCTGAAGTAGTTGACTTGGCCAAATACTTGAACCAAATGGGCGCGAAAATTACCGGTGCCGGTTCGACAACGATTCAGATTGAAGGGGTCGAAAAACTCAACGGTACTCATTATGCGATTCTTCCGGATCGTATTGAAACAGGTACTTATCTGGTGGCGGCAGCAATTACCCGTGGTCGTGTCAAACTGAAGGATACCGATGCCAATCAGTTGGAAGCGGTTTTGCTCAAGCTGGAAGAAGCTGGAGCAAAAATTGAAATTGGTGAGGATTGGATCACGTTGGATATGGAAGGCAGACGTCCTAAAGCAGTCAATATCCGAACCGCACCTTATCCAGCCTTCCCAACGGATATGCAGGCTCAGTTCACTGCGTTGAACAGTATTGCTGATGGGCAGGCCACTATTGTCGAAACCGTTTTTGAAAATCGCTTTATGCATGTGCAGGAAATGCAGCGTATGGGCGCAAATCTGCAAATTGAAGGCAACACAGTGGTATGCAAGGGACAGGAAAAGCTCACTGCAGCCCCGGTGATGGCAACTGATTTGCGGGCATCAGCCTGTCTGGTGTTGGCAGCTCTGGTGGCTGAAGGAGAAACCCAGGTCGAGCGAATTTATCACATTGATCGTGGTTATGAATGTATAGAAGAAAAACTGCAGCAATTAGGTGCTCGCATCCGCCGTATCCCAACCCAGGCAAGGGTGGCCTCTAATGGCTGAAATGATAACGCTGGCTCTGTCCAAGGGACGTATCTTTGAGGAAACCCTACCGCTTTTAAAGGCGGCTGGTATTGAGCCACTGGATGACCCTGAAAAAAGCCGCAAGCTGATTCTGGAAACCAATCTACCGGATGTCCGACTCATTATTGTGCGTGCCTCAGATGTTCCTACTTATGTTGAATATGGTGGTGCTGATCTGGGCGTGGCAGGTAAAGATGTATTGATGGAACATCCGGAAGCCGAGCTTTACGAGCCGGTTGATTTGAATATCGCTCGCTGCAAACTGATGACGGCCGGCAAAAAAGATGCTGAAGAACCACAGGGCCGTTTAAAAGTGGCAACCAAGTTCGTGGAAAGCACCAAGCGTTTTTATGCCGAGCAGGGCCAGCAAGTAGAGATTATCAAGCTTTATGGCTCCATGGAACTGGCACCGCTTGTGGGTATGGCGGATCGGATTGTCGATGTGGTGGATACGGGTAATACGTTACGAGCTAATGGTTTGATACCAATGGAACATATCGCGGATATTAGTTCGCGATTGGTGGTCAATAAGGCATCCATGAAAACCAAACATGCGCGGATCCAGCAATTTATTGAGCAGATCCGCAAAGCAGTAAAAGAGCAGGCAAATGATTGAAATAAGTGAATTGAATTTCCAGCAGGCTGATTTCTGGCCAATGCTTTCCGAGTTGTTGGCCTGGGAAGGTGTTTCTGATGCGGCAATAACCGACACAGTTAGAAATATTCTGGCAGATGTTAAACAGCGTGGTGATCAGGCAGTAGTTGAATACAGCCAACGATTTGATCGGGTAAAAGCAACTGCTATGGCGGAACTGGAAATTCCATTGGAACGGGCTGCAGCGGCATTGGAATCTATACCTGCTGCACAACGTCAGGCGTTGGAAAAAGCTGCAGAACGTGTACGTCAGTACCATGAACACCAGAAACAGGAATCCTGGCATTACGTAGAGGCTGATGGCACCTTATTAGGTCAACAAGTTACGCCATTGGATCGGGCTGGGCTGTATGTGCCTGGTGGTAAAGCTGCCTATCCTTCATCTGTGTTGATGAATGCTATTCCAGCCAAAGTCGCAGGGGTTCAGGAATTAATCATGGTGGTACCTACACCGGATGATGAAGTAAATGATCTGGTTTTAGCGGCTGCAGCGATTGCTGGTGTTGATCGCATTTTTGCAATTGGTGGTGCGCAGGCTGTTGCGGCATTGGCTTATGGTACAGAAACGATTCCACAGGTCGATAAAATTGTCGGCCCGGGCAATATCTTTGTGGCGACAGCAAAAGGCATGGTGTTCGGTACTGTTGGCATCGATATGATTGCCGGACCATCAGAAATTCTGGTGATTTGTGATGGCAAGACCGATCCTGACTGGATTGCCATGGATCTGTTTTCTCAAGCTGAACATGACGAAGATGCTCAATCGATACTGATTTCTCCTGATGCAGCGTTTCTACAGAAGGTGAAAGAATCCATTGCACGTTTGCTACCTACCATGGAACGCAAGGCCATTATTGAAACGTCACTGAATAACCGTGGTGCAATGATTCTGGTCGAGGATATGCAGCAGGCGATAGAAGTCTGCAATTATATTGCGCCAGAACATTTGGAATTGTCTGTTGATGAACCGATGGAAATCGCCAAAAAAATACGTCATGCCGGTGCAATTTTTATGGGACGTTATACGCCTGAAGCATTAGGTGATTACTGTGCCGGACCAAACCATGTATTGCCGACATCCCGAACTGCCCGTTTCAGTTCTCCCCTGGGCGTCTATGACTTTCAAAAACGTTCCAGCCTGATTCAGGTCTCACCACAAGGCGCTCAAAGCCTGGGGCAAGTTGCATCGGTGCTGGCGCGCGGTGAAAGTCTGACAGCACATGCTCGCAGTGCTGAGTATCGGTTACAGGAAAAATAATGAGCCGTTTCTGGAGTGATTTTGTTCATTCATTAGAACCTTATGTGCCGGGTGAACAACCGCGCGGCCATAATCTGGTTAAGCTCAATACCAATGAAAACCCGTTTGGTCCTTCACCCAAAGTACTGGAAGCCATTCGCATGGCTACAACCGAGCGTTTACGTTTGTATCCTGTTCCTGATGGTGGCCCGTTAAAACAGGCAATTGCTGATTACCATAAGGTGCCAGCTGAAAGTGTGTTTGTTGGCAATGGTTCGGATGAAGTCTTGGCACATGTGTTTAATGCTTTTTTCAAGCATGGAAAGCCGATTTTATTTCCGGATATCACTTATAGTTTCTATCCGGTGTATTGTCAGTTATATGAGATTGATTCGGAGTTAGTGCCGTTGAATGCTGACTTTGCAATCGATATCACTGATTACGAACAAGATAACGGCGGTATTATCCTGCCCAATCCCAATGCCCCGACCGGCTGTTTATTATCACTGGACGATATTCGTCGGCTGGTGGAAATGAACCGCGACACGGTGGTGGTCATTGATGAGGCGTACATCGATTTTGGTGGAGAAACAGCTATTCCGCTAACTCAGCGTTTCCCTAATCTGCTGGTCACACAAACTCTATCTAAGTCACGTTCCTTGGCAGGTATGCGTATTGGCTTTGCGGTAGGTCATCCAGAGTTGATTGAAGCACTGGTTAGGATAAAGGATAGCTTTAATTCCTATCCGCTAGATAGTCTGGCGATTGCAGCGGGCGTTGCAGCCTATCAGGATGAAACCTACTTTAAACAATGTCAGCAACAGGTTATTACCGAGCGAGAATGGCTAACCCAGTCTATGACAGAATTGGGTTTTGAGGTTTTGCCTTCGGCGGCGAATTTTGTGTTTGCCAGACATCCACAACACGATGCTGCAACAGTAGCGGCGGGCTTGCGGGAAAAAGGGGTGATTGTTCGCCACTTTAACAAGCCGAGAATTGATCAGTTTTTACGAATCAGTATTGGCAATCACACTGAAAATCAATTATTGATGAGCCAACTGGATTTGCTGGTTTAATCTTCTGCCGCGGTTCCCAACAGCTCACCCAGGCGCTGACGATCCAGTTCATATTGCATATTAAGCGTATCAATTTCAGTTTGTAACTGTTGAATGCTGGACTGATTATTATCAAGTTCCTGTTGCGCAGCTTGCAGGCGACTTTGCAGATTGGCACTGAGACCCATACCACTTAATTCATTATCGGCAGCTTGCTGTTGCACCTGCTGTAATCGTTGCTGTAAACCCTTACGCTTCTTTTTTAATATTTCGATACGTTTTTCTCGGTATTGCAGGTCTTTGTTACGTTCATTAAGCAAATCCTGTTCGGATTGATAGGCAGAAAGCAGGTTATGATCATAAATAGCCTGTTTACGCCGTTTTTCGGCTTCTATTCTGGCGGCTTCTTCAGCCTGTTTTTGTTGCTCGAGCTCCAGTTTTTTCTGTATTTCCCGCTCAGCTATTTCCGCTTCAGTCGGTGCAGGGGGAACCCGTTCAATCACCCGCATCGTTTTCTCATCCAGAATATCGTAACCTTGTTGAGCAACTTCTGCCGGTAGCGTTTTGCTTATAGTGGGTATACCGTTTTCGTCAGTAAAACGGTACAGTTGAGCCGCTGATACGGTTGTGGCAATTAATAATGTTGCGCTGAGCATCGAAGCCGCTACAAAGCGTATTGAAATCATTATATTTTCCCAGAGAGCCTTATTAAATTGAGCTTTATTGAACATTTTATTCTGTTTGTCATTTCTTTGCTGGCAAATACTTTTTCGGCATTAAGTGGTGGCGGTGCAGGATTAATCCAGTTCCCGGTTTTGATATTCCTTGGTTTGACCTTTTCTGTGGCTTTAGCCACCCATAAAGTGGCCAGTGTAGCGTTAGGGGTAGGCGCAGCGTTGCGTTACATCTCTACCAGCCGACTTGAACGTCAGTTTGTGATATTGCTCTTGGTGGCCGGCCTGCCGGGGGTAGTGATCGGCGGCAGTGTGATATTAATGGTACCAGACCGAATCGCAGAGATTGCCCTGGGCGTATTAACCGGATCATTAGGCATATATTCTTTATTTAAACCGGCTTTAGGTCAGTTATATACGCCGTTAAATCGTGAGCGCCATGGTTACCTGATTGGTGCGGTTGTATTGTTTTTTCTGGGCATTCTCAATGGCTCGCTTACCTCGGGAACCGGGCTGTTTGTGACCATATGGCTGATATTATGGTTTGGCATGGATTACCAGCGGGCCGTTGCTTACACGCTGATTCTGGTTGGATTATTTTGGAATGGTGCAGGCGCGATTACGTTGGGTATTCTAGGCGAAATACAGTGGGACTGGCTTCCTGCGTTACTGTTAGGATCATTATTGGGTGGTTATCTGGGATCCCATTTGGCGTTGCGTTGGGGCAACCGCTGGATAAAACGCAGCTTTGAAATTGTGACCTTATTAATTGCCATCAGATTAATTTGGGGGCCTTAGGGTCTGTTGATCTTTCATAGCCACAACAGAGGCGGCTATGAAAGATCAACAGACCCTAGACCCCATATCGTTCCCGATAGGCTTTTACCGCAGCTAAATGTTGTTGCAAGTCGGGATGATCCTGCAGATAGCTGAGTAAGTCATTGAGACAGATAATACTGACGACGGGGATCTTATGCGTTTGCTCTACCTGTTGAATAGCGGATAATTCGCCCTGACCACGTTCCTGACGATCGAGTGCAATAATGACACCTGCTGGTTCAGCGCCTGCTGCGCGAATGATATCGACAGATTCTCCTACGGAGGTCCCGGCGGAAATTACATCATCAATTATTAGTACCTTACCATTAAGAGCGGCGCCAACCAGCTGTCCGCCTTCACCATGATCTTTTTTCTCTTTGCGGTTAAATACATAAGGTACATCGCGATCATGCTGGTCGGCCAGTGCGATAACTGCAGTGGATGCTAATGGGATACCTTTATAGGCTGGGCCAAACAACACATCAAAATCAAGCGCGGATTCGGTTATCGCCTGTGCGTAAAAGCGTCCCAGCCGAGCCAGTGTTGCACCGCTGTTAAACAAGCCACTGTTAAAAAAATAAGGGCTGATGCGTCCGGATTTGAGGGTAAATTCACCAAAGCGTAAAACGCCGGTTGCTAAGGCGAATTCGATAAAGTCGCGTTGATAATCTTTCATGAGTTTCCGTTATGAATCAAATAAACAGCTATCTGGCCGAACAGGTTAGGTAATAAGCGAATACCAAGCGTATCTTTATGTTCGTGATTAACGACACTGCGGCTCACCACACTAAAACCATATTGGTCACAGAGCTTTTCAAAATCTTTCAACGTACATAAATGAATATTGGGTGTATCAAACCAGGCATTTGGCAGGTTTTTGGATACCGGCATTTTACCTCGTAACCCTAGTTGAAAACGGCATTGCCAATGTCCGAAATTAGGAAAACCGATAATTCCCTGCTTGCCAACCCGCATGATTTCTCTCAGTAAAAAGTCGGGACGTTTAACGGCCTGAAGGGTTTGTGACAAAATAACAAAATCAAAGCTCTGATCACCGAACTGACTGAGACCTTCATCCAAGTCTGCTTGTATGACGTTGACACCACCGGCAATACATTCGGAAAATTTGCTGTTATCTATTTCTAGACCGTAACCGGTAACATTGCGTTGCTGCAGATGTTTTAACAAAGATCCATTGCCGCAACCCAGATCGAGCACGTGGGCATTGTCTGGGATCCAGTCACTGATAATTTGTAAATCAACCCGTAAAGTCATCAGCTATTCACCTCTTTTGCAACTTGCTGCATATAGCTGGCAAAGATTTCCATATAGCGGGGGATTGGCATTAAAAAAGCATCATGACCCTGCGTGGCTTCAATTTCGGCATAACTCACTGACTTGCCAGCACTGAGCAGGGCATCAACAATTTCCAGAGAGCGTAAAGGTGAAAAACGCCAATCACTGGTAAACGAAATAATTAACGATTTGGCTTGAATGGCTTTGACTGCTTGAGTCAGATCGTCGTTAAACTCCTTGGCTGGATCAAAATAATCCAGAGCTTTGGTCATTAATAAATAAGTATTCGCATCAAAGCGTTCTACAAAGCTGGAGCTTTGATAACGTAAATAACTCTCGATCTGGAACTCAACATCATAGCCATACTGAATTTTGCCACTGCGCAGTTCACGACCGAATTTTTCGCCCATGGCTTCATCAGAAAGATAAGTGATATGGCCAAGCATTCTGGCTAGTCCCAGTCCTTGTCGTGGAACAGTCTCGAATTCCTGATAGCGGCCCTCATGAAATTCAGGGTCAGACTTAATGGCGGTTCGGGCCACTTCATTAAAAGCGATATTCTGTGCGGATAACTTTGGTGCTGCGGCGATGACCAGTGCATGACCGACCCGCTCGGGCAGCGTAATTGCCCAATCAAGGGCTTGCATACCACCCAGACTTCCGCCAACCACCGCAGCCCATTTATGAATACCTAATGAGTCTGCCAGGATCGCCTGACTTTTTACCCAGTCAGCTACCGTCACAATGGGAAAGTCTGGACCATATAATTTGCCGGTTTCAGGATTAATAGTATTAGGACCTGTGGAGCCTTTACAACCGCCAAGATTATTCGGACAGACGACAAAAAACTGATTGGTATCAATGGCTTTTCCTGGACCTATCGCCGTATCCCACCAGCCGGGTTTACGGTCTTCCAGAGAATTAAACCCTGCAGCATGATGATCGCCAGACAAAGCGTGGCAGATAAGAACAGCGTTGCTCTTATCGGTGTTTAATGTGCCGTAGGTTTCATAAATCAAATCGAACTGTGGCAGCATTCGCCCACAATCCAGCGCCAGCGGCGTATCAATATGCAAATGTGAAGGTGTTACCAATCCGACTGAGTCAGCTGGCAGGGAGTCCGACATAATGTACTGTGTCCTATAAAATTAATACTGGGGGTACGCTGAACCGAGCAGTAAAGGCATCACCAGCATCGACAGAACCTGCAGCCCCAATATGACGACTAATGGCGATAAATCAATGCCACCCATTAACGGCATTCTTTTACGTACTGGATCCAGCAAAGGGGCATTTATTGCCTGAATCAGACTGGCGACCGGATTATAACCTTGAGGAGCCAGCCAGCTAAGCAGTACTTCGATAATAATCGTCACTGTAAACAGGCTGATAAACAGGGAAAATAATTCTGCAGCCGTCAGTAGAACCAGGCCAATAAGGGCGGGCCATGCCCCAGCCAGACTCAGTAGCAACGTCAGTTTGACTAAAGAGACCAGAATCAATAGCAGCAAAACGGCAGAATCAAATTTTCGAGTGCTAGGCATAAAACTGCGTAACGGAGCACAAAGTGGCTCGGTAATTCGGATAATGGTCTGAATCAAAGGATGGGTAAATGAAGTCCTTATCAGCGGTAACAATAACCGTATGGCAACGATATACATATAAAGCTGAAAAAGTGTTTCAATCAGAAACATCAATGGATTTGAAAAATAGCTATTAGGCATGGTCTTGTCCCAGTTCATTGGCCAGCTCTCTTGCGCGCAAAGCCGCCGCCACTAATGCGTTTTCAAATAAGCCATGTAAACCACCATCTTCCAGTTCATGAATAGCTCTTTCAGTCGTGCCGCCGGGAGAGGTGACCTGTTTACGCAAAGTGCTGGCAGATTCGCCACTTTCAAGGGCCATTTTAGCGGCTCCGAATGCGGTTTCCAAACATAACAGTCGCGCGGTTTCCTGCGGTAAGCCAAGTTCAATAGCCGCATTTTCCATCGCTTCCATCACCAGAAAGAAATAGGCAGGGCCGCTGCCAGAAACGGCAGTAACAGCATCCATGTGTTTTTCTTCTTTCAGCCAGATTGCCAAACCACAGGCACGCAAGATGGATTCCGCCAATTCATGCTGCTGGTGGCTAACATATTCATTTGCAAACAGCGCGGTAGCGCCGGCTTCCACCAACGCCGGTGTATTGGGCATTGCACGCACAATCGCAGCCTGTGGTTTATCCAGCCAACGGCTGATATCTTCAATACGGATGCCGGCGGCAATTGAAATCAGTAATTGCTTTTCTTGCCAGGAAGAATGAAGCGCTTTAACAACCTCCTGCAGTTGCTGAGGTTTGACAGCAATAATAATGACATCAGCACCTTCGATAGCATGTTGGTTGCTGGTAAACGTCTGCACAGGATATTGACGGTTAAGTGACTCAAGTGTTGCGGTATGTTTATCAGCAACATGGATATCTTCAGCTGACATGCCATTGGCGATTAAGCCACCAATTAAACTGCGCGCCATATTTCCACCGCCGATAAAGGCGAGCTTGCAAGGTATCATTTAAACTTTCTCCATTGGGACGGACTCTTCAACACCGTAGTGTACTGGTTATTGTTTATTGGGTGTATGTCTCTCACCAAACAGCGCCGTCCCAATCCGGACCATGGTGCTGCCTTGCGAAATAGCTGCCTGCATATCAGCTGACATCCCCATTGATAAAGTATCAACGGTAGCGTGGTTGGTTTTAAGTTGAGAAAAAAGTTGCTGCGTCCGGGCAAAGGCATCGAGCTGTTGTTCAACCGTTTCTGCAATTGCCGGAATGATCATTAAACCCCGCAACCGAATATTTTTCAGTTGGCTTACTGCAGCAGCGAGTTCCATTAAACCGTCGGCATGAACACCTGCCTTGCTGGCTTCATCATCAATATTGACTTGCAGACAAATATTCAAAGGCGGTTTTTCAGTAGGTCGCTGGTCAGATAACCGTTGCGCAATTTTAAGCCTGTCCACACTCTCGACCCAATCAAAGTTGGCAGCAATGTCACGGGTTTTGTTGGATTGAACTGGGCCGATAAAATGCCATTCCAGTTGTAAATCTGCTAATTCTGCGATTTTTTGTAAGGCTTCCTGCAGGTAGTTTTCACCAAAGCGTATCTGTCCTGCTTCAGCTAGCTCACGTAGCCGGGATGCCGGCCAGGTTTTGCTTACAGCAAGCAATTTCACTGAGCCTGGGGAGCGATTAGCCTGTTGTTCTGCCAATTTGATGAAGTTCATCACAGATTGCAGACGTGTTTTTGAATTTGTCATGTTGCAAGCCAGTCTGGAGCGCGCTACCTTTAACAGTATTCGCTATGTTGTCATCGACATGTAGCCATCATTATCGAATTAAGGAATGTGCATGGATATTACTGAATTGCTGACCTTTAGTGCAAAAAACAATGCATCCGATTTGCACATCTCTTCTGGTGAGCCGCCAATGATTCGGGTTGATGGCGATATAAAACGCATCAATTTGCCTGCTATGGAACACAAAGAAGTGCATGCCATGATATATGACATCATGAATGACCGTCAGCGTAAGGATTTTGAAGAGTTTCTGGAGGCAGACTTTTCGTTTGAGATTCCCAATCTGGCGCGTTTCCGGGTCAATGTGTTTAATCAGAACCGGGGGGCAGCCGCGGTTTTCCGGACCATACCTTCAACGGTGCTGACACTGGAAGAATTGGGTGCCCCCGAGATTTTCAAACAGATTTCCGACAATAATCGCGGTATTGTGCTGGTCACTGGACCGACTGGTTCCGGTAAGTCGACCACGTTGGCTGCAATGATTAATTATCGTAATGAAAAAGATAACGAACATATACTAACCATTGAAGACCCGATTGAATTTGTACACCGCAGTAAGAAATGTCTAATCAATCAACGTGAAGTGCATCGTGACACCCATGGCTTCAGTGAGGCATTACGCAGTGCTTTGCGGGAAGATCCTGACATAATTCTGGTCGGGGAATTACGTGATCTGGAAACCATTCGTCTGGCACTGACTGCCGCGGAAACCGGTCACCTGGTATTTGGCACCCTGCATACCTCATCAGCGGCAAAAACCATAGACCGTATTATTGATGTGTTTCCGGCGGCGGAAAAGGATATGGTACGTTCCATGTTGTCAGAATCCTTACGTGCGGTTATTTCCCAGACGCTATTGAAGAAAGTCGGAGGGGGGCGCATTGCGGCACATGAAATTATGATTGGTACGCCGGCTATCCGTAATCTGATTCGTGAAGATAAAGTCCCGCAAATGTATTCTTCAATTCAAACAGGTGGTGCCTTAGGAATGCAGACATTGGATCAGTGTTTACAGGATTTGGTACGTCGTCAGCAAATTACCAAGCATGAAGCATTACCCCGTGCCGTGAACAAGGATCTGTTCCGTTAGGAGATCATGATGGAAATAGTCACTATTCTTAAAGCTGCGGTAAAACACGAAGCCTCAGATATTTTTATTACTTCAGGCCGTCCAGCCACCTTGAAAGTAAATGGCCGTATGGCAACACTTTCGCAGGAACCTTTAACTGAAGAAGAAGCCCGTGAATTGGTGTTGAGCACCATGAACGATGAACAAAAACGTACTTTTGAACGCGATAAGGAATGTAATTACGCTATCGATACCAAAGGTGCCGGCCGTTTTCGAGTCAGTGCACTGTATCAGCGCAGTCGAATCGCTATGGTCTTGCGTCTGGTAAAAGGGGAAATCCCCACCATTGAAGAACTTCATGTTCCTGAAATCATTAAAGAACTTGCAATGACCAAGCGTGGCCTGGTGATGTTTGTGGGGGCCACCGGAAGTGGTAAGTCAACCACACTGGCGGCGATGATTGGTTATCGTAATCAAAACAGTACCGGTCACATTTTAACGATTGAAGACCCGATTGAATTTGATCATAAACACGCAGGATGTGTCGTCACGCAGCGAGAAGTGGGGGTGGATACCGACTCCTACGAAGTGGCATTGAAAAATTCATTGCGACAGGCTCCAGATGTCATTATGATTGGTGAAATCAGAAGTCGTGATACTATGGATTACGGTATTTCATTTGCTGAAACCGGTCACCTGTGTTTATCAACCCTTCACGCCAATAATGCCAATCAGGCGATGGAAAGGGTTATTAACTTTTTTCCGGAAGACCGGCACCAGCAATTATTTCTTGATTTGTCTCTCAACCTTAAAGCTGTTGTGGCACAACGGCTGATTCCAAAAAAAGATGGTTCAGGACGGGCGGTGGCAGTTGAAGTCCTGCTCAATACGCCATTAATTGGAGATTTGCTCGAAAAGGGTAAGGTTGCGGAAATCAAGGATGTTATGAAACGTTCTCGGGAATTGGGGATGCAAACGTTCGATCAGTCTTTATATGATTTGTATAAAGCTGGAGAAATCTCATATGAAGACGCATTGCGAAATGCTGATTCAAGTAATGAAGTAAGGTTGATGATCAAGTTAGGCTCGGAAACTGGTGAACTCCCTGTGGACGCTGGTGCCCAAGCTTTATCCCTAGAAATGGAAAGCGACCCAATGGATAGCCGCTTTTAATTTTCAGGGACATAACTAAGATTAAATATGCCTTTTTTTTAATATGTTACACTCCAAATGTAAATCGTATTATTATGATATCTGAATCTGAACACATGGATTAACCACCGTGTCAGCCAAGATATCAAGAAACGATTACCAACTAAGCAATAAATCTAAAGGAACTAAAACTATGAATATTACAGTTAAATTAACGGCAGCATTGCTGACGATTGGTTTGCTGGCTGGTTGTGCAGGTCCAAACCAGCGTGCGTATCAAGATTATACTTTGTGTTCTGCTCTTGGCGGTGCCGTTGGTGGCGCAGCAGTCGGTGCAGCGGCAAGTGGTGGCTCTGGTGCTGTAGGTGGCGCTGCAGTCGGTGCAATGTTGGCATTATTACTTTGCCCAACTGATGAAGCCCAGGCAGAAGAAGTAGCAGCAGAAAAAATGATGTGTGAGCATGAGCCAGTTCCAGGTGCATTGCTTGATGCCAATGGTTGTGCAATGGATTCAGACAATGATGGTGTTGTCGATGGTATCGATATGTGTGCTAACACACCAGCTGGTGTAACAGTTGATGATGTTGGTTGCCCAATTGATTCAGACAGAGATGGTGTAGCGGATTACAAAGATCTTTGCCCAAATACGCCAGAAGGTGTAATCGTTGACCAGGATGGATGTCCAATCGCCGGTGAAACCATTCTGTCATTGAATGACGTTCACTTTGAATTTGATAAAGCAACACTAACTCCTGAAGCTCAATCAACTCTTGATGAAGCAGTAGATGCTTTGTTGAACAGTGATGAAGTGGTTGAAGTACGTGTTGAAGGTCATACAGATAGTATTGGTACTGAAGCATATAACCAAAACTTATCACAACGTCGTGCAGAGTCAGTGGTTGACTATCTCACGTCAAAAGGTGTTAATGGCAACAACCTGATTCCAGTTGGTATGGGTGAAAATCATCCAATCGCTAACAATGAAACTGATGCAGGTCGTGCTCTTAACCGTCGTGTTGATTTTGTTGTTAACCCATAATAACTAGAACTTTAGTTGAAATGAAAAAGGCCCTTAACCGGGCCTTTTTTGTGTCTGCTGTTTTGAGTGAAGTGGTAAAGAAGGTACTTTGAGTTGCAACTAAATGATTCGTTTTAAAACGCTGAAGCGTTGAAAATTTTACATTTCACCATGTTATTTCTACCACGGTTTAGTGCATCTTTATTTTTAAAATTTCCAGATTTAATATGGAAAACAGATACATATCATCTTGGCATGATTTCTGTAATATTCCTTGTGACTGATATTTTTGCTGAAACTGCATTGAGCTTTATTGCAATTATTTAAAGTTTATTTCAGCAAAAGCCTTTGGTAATAAATAAAAAGCAACAAGCCCTAGGTATCAGATTTTTTAGAGCAACAAGGAGAAAAAAATGAATACAGATATTGCAGAAGGTAAATGGACTCAAGTTAAAGGTAAGCTTCGTGAAAGCTGGGGTGACTTAACTGATGATGAAATTGAACAAACAAAAGGTAATGCCCAGCAATTGGTTGGTCTCCTGCAGGAGCGATATGGCCTGGCAAAAGATCAGGCAGAAAAGGAAGTTGAAGCGCTTACCAAATAGAACGCTTTTTGCTGGATTCCACTAGCTCCAAAGACGCCGAAAGGCGTCTTTTTTGTTAAACATGAATATTTTCCTGATAAAGCTTGTAATTTATTCATGATTATTAAAGTATTTAAAGTGGGAGAGTTGAGTAACCCCATGAATTTATTTGGTTTATATACTTGGCATGGTTATAGCACCTGTTTAGTGAGTGACATTAAATCAATTAGGAGATAAATGATGAAAATTAAAATGAACCATTTAGCAATTTTGACCGCAGCTACCTTAGTTACTACCCCTGTGCTAGCAAATGACTGGCAAGGTGAGGCTAATGATGCTTGGCTGGATGGCAAATTAGAAACATCATTATTGCTGAACACCGAACTGAATAATTTTAAAATTGATACGGATATTGAAAGTGGGGTTGCAGTTTTAAGTGGTGAAGTGAACAACCAGACGCAAAAAGAGCTGGCTGGTGAAATTGCAAAAAATATTGAAGGTATCTCTGAGGTTAAAAATAACCTGACGGTAGATAAAAACTATCGTAATGAAGATAACAACGATGATAAATCTTTTAGCCGTGCATGGCATGATATGACTGTAACTGCCGGACTTAAGATGGAGCTTGCTGCTCATGATGAGCTTGAAGCCACTGCCATTGAAGTCTCAACCGACAATGGCGTTGTCACATTGAAAGGTAACGTGAAAAATGAGGCCGAAAAAGATCTGGCGGTCGAAATGGCGAAAGGTTATGACAAGGTTGTTGAAGTCAAAGATGAACTCGTTGTAACAAACTGAATGTCACATGTTGAATAACAGAGATCAGCAACTTATTCAGGAGTTGAAGAGTATCTGTGCAGATGGACGCAACTTCTACGATATGACCGCAAGGAAAGTGGTCAGCAGTGAAATAAGAATGTTGTTGCGTGAAATGGCTCTGGTACGGGCTGAAATTGTTGACGATATTAACAAGCGTTTTGCCGGGCTCAAGGATACTCAGCCTTCCAATAGTGAGTTAGCGTTAACAATGCGGGCAATCTACAAAGTTGCATATGGAACATGTGAGGATGTAATTGATAAAGATTGTCTTGCTGATTTGGAATCAATGGAAATGCATTCATTGGAAATTTTTAAAATTTATGTAAGAAGAATGCACGATCGGCAAATGTCATCTTATCTTGCAGGCCATCTGGCGAATATACAATTAAGTCAGGATCGTTTGCTAAGATTAAAAAGTGATAAACGACATCATCGCCGCATAGGTTGACTAATCAGCTATTCCATAAAAGAGGTTGAAACATTAAGTTTCAACCTCTTTATCTATGTTAAGAAATCTATAAAATCCGCATGTTAGACTCGAATTTAATTATTATTTAAAAACGGGTCTTATGCCAAAATTACTGTTAATCACAACTGATGAAATCTTATCAGCGAAATTGAGCAAACTGCTTTCTGCCTGTAACTTTAGTTTAGTTCAGGTTGCAGACTTGAGTGAGCAAGATTATCAAGCAGATTTGGTTATCTATGCCCCCCAAAAAGCCACTGAGTCTGACTATAAATTATTCGAAACACATCCTTTGCAAACTACTGCTGACTGGATTTTATTAAGTGACGGTTTACCCAATAAATGGTTGGACTTAATGATGAGTAAAGGGGGGGCTTATCATTTTCGACAGATGAGCGACTTCACCCCCCTCATTGAAGTGGCCCAGGAATTTGCTACAGAATTCAAACAGCTGAAAAAAAACCGTCAGACTGCCACACTTACCTCCACACTTGATCAATATGGCTCGCTTCTGGGCTCCTCTGCTGCTATGCATAAGCTTTATCGTTTGATACGACGTGTCAGCCAGACAGATGCCAGTGTATTTCTGATAGGCGAAAGTGGCTGTGGTAAAGAAGTTGCTGCCAGAACAATTCATGAACAAAGTGAAAGAGCTAACGAACCGATGGTTTCAGTCAATTGTGCGGCGTTGGCTGCAGATCTTATTGAAAGCGAATTATTTGGTCATGAGAAAGGTGCGTTTACCGGGGCAGTAAACCAACATATCGGCTTTTTTGAACAAGGCGGCAACGGCACGTTATTACTGGATGAAATCACTGAGATGCCTCTGGCATTACAAAGTAAACTGCTGAGAGTATTGGAAAGTGGTGAGTTTCGTCGAGTAGGAAGTGATGTGGTGCGGCAATCCAAAGTAAGGATTATTGCCGCGACCAATCGTGAACCAGAAGAAGCGATTGAAGCCGGTTTTCTGCGTGAGGATCTCTATTTTCGTCTGGCACATTTTCCCATCAAACTTCCTCCGTTACGGCAGCGGGACAATGATGTCATTGAGCTGGCCAAACATTTCCTCGCTTACCGAAATGAAGCGACAAATTCAGGCAAAGTATTTTCCGATGATGTACTGGATATTTTTGCTCAATATAGTTGGCCGGGAAATGTCAGAGAGCTTAAACATTGTGTTGAACGGGCGCATATATTGGCAGAAGATGTAATAACCGTTGATGATCTACCTGATTTTGGCAACGGCCACTCTGCAATAGAAAATGATATCGGGCCCGGTACTTCGATTAAAGATGCTGAAAAAAGCCTGATTCTGTCGACATTAGAAGCCTGTCAGCAAAATAAAACCAAGGCAGCCAAGCAGCTTGGCATTACCGTTAAGACTTTATATAACAAACTTGATCAATATGGCCAATTAGAACCCAATATTCATGCAGGGGCTGAATCAAACTGATAACGCGTGGCCAGAGAAGAGAGTTAAGTAAAAATTGGTGCGCCTGACAGGAATTGAACCTGTGACCTTCGGCTTCGGAAACCGACACTCTATCCAACTGAGCTACAGGCGCTTTGTGTGATTGCTGACAGCGCGAATTATACGGACTTTGCTTGTCTTAAACCACAGGAAAAATAGAAACCCACTGCCAATACACCTATATGGTTAATGACAGTGGGGTTTTTCTATCCGGTATCAGCTATCTGGATGTGGCGCAATTTTTTCCAGCTTCCAGATACCCTGATTGTATTCTTCCATGGTTCTGTCAGTTGAAAATTTACCGCTGTTAGCTGCATTGATAATACTCATAGCTGTCCAGCGCTCTTTATCCAGATAAGCCTGTCCGGCCTGTTTCTGAGCATCTATATAACTGCGGAAATCGGCTACGGTCATCCAGGGGTCATTTGAACTGGTAAAGGCATTAATAATGTTATCGAAGCAGCCCGGCTCAAACTGATTGAAATGGCCGCCGGTTAATAAGTCCACCACGCGTTTCAAATCAGCATCATTCTCAATAATAGACTGTGGATTATAATGCCCTCGATTTTCTGCAACTTCTTCTTCAGATAAACCAAACAGGAAAAAGTTATCATCACCAACTTCTTCGCGAATTTCGATATTTGCCCCATCCAGCGTACCAATGGTAATAGCACCATTCATCATAAATTTCATATTGCCGGTACCGGAAGCCTCTTTACCGGCTGTAGAAATCTGTTCCGATAAATCTGCTGCGGGGCATATGACTTCCATTACAGAAACCTGATAGTTGGGGAAAAAAACAACTTTCAGCCAATCGCCCACATCTGGATCGTTGTTTACAACATCAGCAACATTATTAATCAGCTTGATGATTTGTTTTGCCATGACATAACCCGGGGCTGCCTTACCACCAAACAAAACACAGCGTTTGGGTAATCCCTCGGTTTTACCGCGTTTAATCTGATCGTAAAGATGAATGACATGCAAAACATTTAATAGTTGGCGTTTATATTCATGAATGCGTTTCACCTGAATATCAAACATGGCTTCCGGGTTAAACACCACGCCACATTGTTTTTCGACTAATGCCGCTAAACGTTTTTTATTCTCATATTTAGCTTCGTGCCAGGCTTTCTGAAAATCTTTGTCATGGGCCAGTGGAGCGAGGTTTTCCAGCTCATTAAGGCGGGTAATCCATTTATCCCCAATGGTTTCGCTAATCAGTTGACTTAACACCGGATTACACCAGGCCATCCAGCGGCGTTGGGTCACACCGTTAGTTTTGTTGTTAAATTTTTCCGGCCATAACTGATAGAAGTCAGCAAACAAGCCTTTTTTCAGTAATTCAGAATGTAAGGCTGCAACACCATTGACGGAAAAACTACCGATAATGGCCAAATGAGCCATTCGGACCTGTTGCTGGGCACCTTCTTCAATAATAGACATACGTGCCAGCCGCTCTTTATCGCCAGGCCAATGATTAGCCACTTCCCTGAGGAATCGGGCATTGATTTCGTAAATTATTTCCAGAATGCGAGGCAGTAGACGACCAAACAGGTTTGCCGGCCATCGTTCCAGTGCTTCGGGTAACAAAGTATGGTTGGTGTAGGCCATAGTTTTGGTGGTGATTTGCCAGGCTTTATCCCAGCCTAATTGATGTTCATCCATAAGCAGGCGCATCAGTTCTGCAACGGCAACAGTAGGATGAGTATCGTTCAGTTGAAAGACGTTTTTATCGGCAAAATTTTCAAAGTTGCCATCATGAGTCGTCACCCAGTAATCCAGAATATCCTGCAGACTGGCTGAGGCCAGGAAATACTGTTGGCGTAAACGTAACTCTTTACCATTTTCACTGGCATCGTTTGGGTACAAAACCATGCTGATATTTTCAGCTTCATTTTTCGCTGCAACCGCTTCTGTATACGAACCGGCATTAAAATCTTCTAGGTTAAACTCATCGGTAGCCGCTGCTTTCCACAACCGCAAACGATTGACGGTGCCATTCTGATAGCCGGGAATAGGTAAGTCATAGGGAACAGCCAGTACATCATTGGTATCAACCCACTGAATTTCCATTTGACCACTACTGTTACGATGTAACTCGGTATGTCCACCAAATTTGACACGTTGAGTGTATTCAGGCCGTTCCAATTCCCATGGATTACCATCACGCAACCAGTGATCCGGCATTTCCTGTTGGCGGCCATTTTCAATTTTTTGTTGGAACATGCCGTATTCATAACGCAAGCCATATCCCGTAACCGGTAGTTGCAGGGTGGCACAGCTATCAATAAAACATGCAGCCAGACGACCTAGCCCCCCATTACCCAAACCGGCATCATGTTCAAATTCGGCAAGTTCTTCATATTCGAGTCCCAGATTGACCAGCGCTTTTTTCAACGGTTCTTCAATGCCAAGGTTTAAAGCGGCATTGCCGGTGGCGCGGCCCATTAAAAATTCCATGGACAGGTAATAAGCCTGTTTGCAGCGCGAATCGGCATAGGTGTGTTTGGTATTTTTCATTCTTTCAAACAGCCGGTCACGCAGTGTATGGGCCATAGCTGCATACAGGTAATGACCTGAAGCACAGCCCTTGTCCTGACCAAGGTAAATACCGAAATAGCGTTTGAAATCCTCAGTTAATGCAAGCGTATTCATCCCCAGTTTTGATGTCTGATAAAGTTCAGGCAGCGGGGTGGTAATCGGAGTATATCTTGGCGTCATAGCGGAATCCTTGAATGGGCATCGTTATGGAAAAAATCGGGGATAGGGAACCAGCTCTGGCAACATTGCCATTAAGCGGCAGGTTCAGCATTGAACTGGAAATGTTATGTTAGCACTGCATGTCCCAATGCCGTAAACGTTAGCAGAGAGTGATGACATCTGCCATCACCTGAAGCATAAATTTTCAGCGAACAGAAAGAAAAATATTCTATTGCTGTTCGGCGGTCGATAATTCAAACCAATTATCAAGTACCTGAATCGCTTCATCACGTCCCTGATGATTCAAAGAAGAGAATAATTGTACCGATGCTTCCAACCCAGCATCTTTTAATTCTTTACGAACCTGTTGTAGGGCATTACCCCCAGCACCGCGTCCCAATTTATCCGACTTGGTGAGTAAAATATGAATCGGCAGTTCAGCCTGTTTTGCCCAGTCCAGCATTTGTAGGTCAAAGTTTTTTAATGGATGTCGAATATCCATCATCAGCATTAATCCGCGCAACGATTGGCGCGTTTCCAGATATTTGCTCAGGGTGGCTTGCCATTTAAGCTTCATCTTTTCCGGGACTTTGGCATAACCATAACCGGGAAGATCTACCATGGCTCTTTCATCGTCCAGATGAAAAAAATTGATCATTTGTGTTCTTCCTGGTGTCTTACTTATTCGCGCCAGAGCTTTGATTCCTGTGATGGTGTTGATTGCGCTGGATTTTCCGGCATTTGAGCGGCCCGCAAAAGCTACTTCGAAACCTGAGTCAGGTGGCAGTTGAGACAATTGTGTGGCGCTGACAGTATAATGTGCGCTTCGGTATAACTCTGACATGTCAGTCTTTCCAGGTGCAAAAAAGTGCCAATAAGAGTAGCATACCGAAAGTTTTGTATCCGAAAGTTAGTAGCCAGGAACGACAATGAAAAAATTTATTTTTGCAGTGGTGTTTGGGGTGGGTGTATCGAGTTCACCACTTGTTTTTGCCACAGGAGACATTTCCGCTGGCAAAACAAAATCAGCTGTGTGCGCTGCCTGTCATGGTGCTGATGGTAACAGTCCTTCTGATATGTACCCAAAACTGGCTGGACAACATGCCAGTTACCTCTACAAACAGCTAGTCGAATTCAAAAGTGGTAAACGTAAAAACGCCATAATGGCGCCGATGGTGGCCAACCTGTCGGAACAGGATATGGCTGATTTGGCGGCTTATTTTGCCAGCAAAGAAACTGCGCCGGGCGCCGTGAGCGAAGACTTGCTGGAACTGGGAAAACAGATTTATCGTGGCGGCAATAGCGAATCCGGGGTGCCTGCCTGCATGGCATGCCATGGTCCCAATGGCAGTGGTATGCCCGCGGCGAAATGGCCGAAACTATCTGCTCAATATCGTGCCTATACAGAATCGCAATTACACGCTTTTGCAAATGGTGAACGTCATAACGATCCTAATGGAATGATGCGTGATATTGCTTCCAAGTTGACTGAGGAAGAAATTAAAGCGGTTTCCGCTTATGTATCCGGTCTGCATTAATTGCTGATAAGCTCCGGTGACAATGATTCTGATTGCACCGGAGTAACTCATCGGCTCATGTTTGAGCAATTTCATGTCTGAAGTTACCCCGAAAGATCACTCCCACAACAGCTACTCTCGCCGATTATTTTTATTTCTTGGCTCTATGGAGTTGGCAATTACGTTATTGCTGACACTTGCCATTGCCTCTGTTATCGGCACTGTTCTACAGCAAAACCAGCCCTATGCTGATTATGTCATTAAATTTGGTCCTTTCTGGTTTGAAGTATTTGAACAGCTTGGGCTTTATGATGTTTACAGTTCTATCTGGTTTATCGCCATACTTGCATTGCTTGTCATTTCCACATCGGTTTGTGTAATTCGTCATTTTCCGGCGATGGCTAAAGAAATGTGGCAGTTACGCACTAATGTGCAGAAAAAATCCTTAAAAGCTATGCATCACAGTGCTCAGTGGCAATCAAATGCAACCATGCCTTCAGTAGCAAATGATTTGCAGCACGAGTTCAAAAAACTGGGGTTCCGCAGTAGACAAACGGTTAAACAAGATGATGCTGTATTAATTTCTGCAATGCGTGGCGGTATGAACCGTCTCGGCTACCTGTTTACCCATATTGCCATTGTGGTGATCTGTGTTGGTGGTCTGTTTGATAGCAACATGCCATTAAAATTTGCCGAATGGCGCGGTGAAATCAAAATTGAGACCCGCGATCTTTCGATCCGTGAAATACCTGCAGAAAGTCGTCTTGCAGTTGGTAGTCAGGGTTTTAGGGGGAGTGTAAGTATCCCGGAAGGCAAGGCGGCAGAAGTAGTTTTTTTACCGGTTCGTGACGGTTATTTGTTGCAAGCCCTGCCTTTTCGTATTGAAGTAAAAGATTTCCGAATCGAACATTATCCCAATGGTCAGCCGAAATCTTTTGAATCGGATTTAGTGATTCACGACGATCAACTGGCGGAACCTTTTGAATCTACTATTGCGGTAAACCACCCATTAATTTATCGAGGCCACTCGATCTATCAATCCAGTTTCAGTGACGGTGGATCTTCACTTAATATCGATGCATGGCCTCTTGATAGCCGTGCCGGGACTGAGCCTGTTTCTATCCAAACCAAAGTATTCGAAAATCGTCAAATGCTGTGGGGAGAAGAAACCATGCAGCTGGAAATGACCAGTTTCCGGCCGTTTAATATCAACCCTGATCCGACAGAAGAAGATGAGCGAAATTTACGTGATTTTGGTCCGAATTTTACGTTTAAGTTACGTACAGAGACTGGTGAAGCCAGAGAATACGAAAACTATATGTTTCCGGTTGAACGTGATGGTCGCGAATACTTTTTAAGTGGTGTAAGAAATAGTCCTGCAGAATCCTTTGCCTACCTCTATTTACCTGTAGATGAAGATGGCAGCTTGCAGCAGTTCTTGAATTATTCAGCGTTATTACGTGATGAAGAGCTGGTATCAGATATTGCCAATTCGATGATGAAAGAAGCGTTGGCCATGTTGCCAGAACGTGATGAAGCTCTTGAAGCCAGTTTGCAGCAAACCCTCGAAACATTGATCACCATGTTTGTCAGAGGTGGTTTTGATGAGGTCAGGGATTTCATAGATAACAATCTTCCTGACGCCGAGCGTGACAATCTGGCGCCTGCATATCTGGGCATGTTACGGGAGATGCTGGCACGGATTTACTTCAGCATGGATGGCATTAATCCGCAAACTGTGACCAACGATCAGTTACTGTTTTTACAGGATAGTGTGGATACAATTGGCACCTTATCGCGTTACGGTTCGCCGGTCTTTTTGCAGCTGACTGATTTTGAACATGTTCAATCGACCGGCCTGCAAATTGCCAAAGCCCCAGGAAAAAATGTGGTGTATTTCGGTTGTGCGCTATTGATAATCGGTGTGTTTTTACTGTTCTATCTTCCACAGAGACGCTTATGGGCATGGGTGGAACAGGGTACTGAACACACGGAAATTATATTGGCAGGTTCGACAAATCGAAATGCCCGCGAGTTTGATACTTTTTTCAATGAGCAACAAACTGTTTTAGCAACTAAAACCGGGAACTCCAACCTGGAGCCAGGTTCTTAATGAAAGCGTTAAAGAGTATGAGAAACCTATGACAACGAATACTGAAATCATGACAAAACCTGCTGCCCATACCTGGTGGTGGTATGCACTTTTATTACTGGCAACCATTGGTATTTTGTCTGTTTATCATGAAGTACTGGACGTATATGAGGTCTCAATCCTGATGTTTACGGCTATTAGCATGGGCTTTGTCGGCAATCATTGGCCCGGCTTCCGCGGTCACGCTATCGCTGTTGCCATACTCAGTCTAATTGCCTTGCAGTTATACGGTACCAATCTGGAGGCTGCTGAAACTAACGGATTGCTCAAATACATGCTGGCCAGCCAGTCAGCCATTATGTGGATGAGTGTATTTTTTATCGCCGCCACATTTACCTATTTTGGTGGGTTGATTTTCCGGTCTGACTATACCGAAAAAGTTGGTAGCGTATTTACCTGGATTGCGACGACCTTTGGGATGACAGGGCTGATGGTTCGCTGGCGTGAAACGCATATGATGGGTGCTGATATTGGTTACATTCCAGTCAGTAATCTTTACGAAGTCTTTATTCTGTTTGCTGTCGTAACGGCTTTACTGTATCTGTTCTACGAACGTCGGTATCAAGTGCGTAGTCTGGGTGGATTCGTCTTGCTGGTTATCTCTGCTGCTGTGATATTTCAGCTTTGGTATGCATTTGAACGTAATGCCCACGAAATTCAGCCATTAGTCCCGGCATTACAAAGTTACTGGATGAAAATTCATGTACCAGCCAATTTTATAGGATACGGTGCGTTTGCTATGGCTGCCATGATTGGCATCGCTTATTTATTGGTCAGCTGGCGTAGTGAAAAAAATCCGGACAGTGGGTTGGTCAAAGCCATGCCGCCACTGACAATGATGGATGATCTGATGTATAAAAGCATTGCCCTGGGCTTTGCCTTTTTTACGGTGGCGACGATTCTAGGGGCTTTGTGGGCTGCTGAAGCGTGGGGCGGTTACTGGTCTTGGGATCCGAAAGAGACTTGGGCTTTGATTGTCTGGCTAAACTACGCAGCCTGGTTGCATATGCGCATGACAAAAGGATGGAATGGTAAACCAATGGCCTGGTGGGCAATTGTTGGATTGTTCGTGACCTTATTTGCCTTTCTGGGTGTCAATATGTTTCTGTCCGGCCTTCATTCTTATGGCAGTTTGTAATTAAAAAATTTAAGGATATTGAAATGACGAGATCAATTCGTGCTTTGTTACTCACCACAGCGGCATTATTAATGCCTTTGTCTGTGTCAGCTGATTCAACAAGCTACAAAGAGGGTGAACACTACAAGCCTACCACTGAGCGTATGGCGAAAAATACCTCAAATGAACACATTGAAGTCATTGAGTTGTTCTCGTACTCCTGTCCACATTGTTTTAATTTGGACTCACAAATCATGCAATGGAAAGAAACCTTGCCTGAAAATGTGAAATTTACCCAGGTACCGGCTATTTTCCGTGACAGTTGGTTACAGTTAGCAAGAGTGTTTTATGCTGCACAAATAACGGGTGATTCTGAAAAGTTGCATAAAGCATTATTTAATGCGATTCATATTGATAAGCGTCGTCTCGATACTGAAGATCGTTTGCTCGATTTTGTTGAAGAGCAGGGGATTGATCGTGAGAAATTCGTTGAAACGATGAATTCGTTTACTGTCAAAACCAACGTAAAAAAAGCACTGATCATCAGCCAAACATCTGGCGTTCAGGGTGTTCCAGTTATTATCGTTGATGGACGTTATTTTACTGACGCACCGCTGGCAGGTGGGATGACTGAAATGCTTAATGTGGTTGAGTATTTGATTGAAAAAGTTGAAGCAGAAAAATAAAGCGAGTTTTGTTAGAGCAGGTATGGCCGGTTAGCGAAAGCAACCGGCCTTTTTTATAATGCTGCTGGAAGTGTTTCATTAATTTCAGCGGGTGGGGTGGAAGCATTTTGATTGACTTCATCATGGTGCAACATAATATCGTAATAACGTCGGATATTACCGACGTAACGCACCGGCTCGGCGCCACGTGCATATCCATGACGTGTTTGGCTGAACCACTTCTGTTTGGCAAGTAAAGGCAGGTTTTCGCGAACATCAGCCCAGCGGTCAGGATTGCCGCCATTTTTTTCCGTCAAGACTCTTGCGTCTTCCAAATGCCCCATCCCAATATTATAAGCAGCTAACGCTAACCAGGTACGATCCGGCTCAGCGATCCGCTCCGGTAAACGGGTTTTCATAATAGTCAGATAGGCTGTGCCGGCAAAGATACTCTGCTCAGGATCTTCCCGCTCGCTGACGCCCATTTCATTTGCAGTGGCTTGAGTCAGCATCATCAAGCCACGTACGCCAGTACTGGAAACGGCATCCGGATTCCAGTGTGATTCCTGATAGGCAACTGCTGCGAGAAAGCGCCAATCATAACCATAGGCTAATGCAGCAGCTTTGAAAGTGGATTCATATTGAGGGAGATGCGTCTGAATACGACGGTGAATGGCACGCGAATCGACATAATCGAAACGACGGATATGACCGAAATACTTTTCAATTAATTGATCCAGATAGCCCGAACTTTCTATTTCTTCAAAAAAAGCATTTACCGCAAGTTGTAAACTCATATCATCATTGCGACGCATACCCCAGGCTAATGGCTGGGGATCCGATATATCAAAAGCCACTCTTAGTTCGGGATAAAGACTATGGCTGGCAGCCATCTCATTAGAGTCAACGATGGTGTAATCAATAAGTTCGAGCTGAACCAGCTCAAGTAACCCGCTGGTGTCTATCGTCTGGTTTTCGGTCCAAGACAGCAATGGAATTTCCTGTTGAAGATTAGCAAGCTGTTCAGCATGGCTGCTATTAGCAACAATTTCTAACTGACCGGTGCTGATTTCGGTGATATCTCGCGGTTTCTGGCTGCCATGACGGTAAATAAGCTGTTGAGTGACTTCATGATAAATTGGGCCAAACCGTAATCTGTTTTGCCGGGCCCGGGTTATTGTTAAGCCCGCAGCAGCAATATCTGCCTGACCGTTTTCAATCATATCGAGGGTTTTGCTGAGGTTATCGGGAACGGTCACTTTGAGATCAACACCGAGAAAATCGGCAAACCGTTGCGCCAGTTCAAACTCAAATCCCGCCAGTTCACCACCATTATTATAATAACTGGTCAAACCATAGCGACTCACCACACGAAGTTCACCACGCTCCAGGATTTGCTCCAGTTGATTACTGGAGGAGTTGCAAGCGTTTAATACGCAGAGCATGCAAAGGAGAAAAATTAGCTTTTTCAAAACTTCACTCTGACAGTAGGGCATGAAATTATCCTACATAAGGAAGGCTTTGCACATCAAATTTCCCAAAACTTACAATTAATGAACAGGAAAATGTGATGTCTATCGCTTCCCGCGAAAGAAATCCTTCAGCAGCTTACTGCTTTCTTCAGCTAACACACCATGTTCATATTGAACACGATGGTTTAACTGACTGGTATTAAAAATATCCATACAACTGCCCGCTGCACCGGTTTTCGGTTCAGTAGCAGCGAAAACTACTCGCTCAATTCTGGCATGAACAATCGCACCAGCACACATGATGCAGGGCTCCAGCGTGATATACATTGTGGAACCGGGGAGTCTATAGTTCTGTTGGTTGACACAGGCTGCACGTAAAGCAACAATCTCGGCATGCGCCGTGGGATCCAGTTGGCTGATAGGTTGATTCCACCCGGTACCAATGAGTTCATCCTGATGGACGATAATCGCACCAACCGGTACCTCGCCATGTTGTTCTGCCTGATGCGCCAGTAATAATGCCTGACGCATCCAATACTCATCGTTGAACATGACTGATATGAACATCAATGAGGTTGAGTAAGCGCTGGCTGGCACCTTTACTTTGTTCAATCAGGTGTTTACCCGCATCTCCCATTTCAGCGCGACGTTGAGGATCTTTTAATAACGCAATGACGGAATCCGCTAATTGTTCAGTGTTTTTTACCTCAATAGCCGCATGATGTTCGAGAAACTGTCTGGTTATTTCAAGAAAGTTAAAATAATGAGGGCCGGTGATAACGGGGCGGGAAAGCGCAGCCGGTTCTAATATATTGTGACCGCCATGATTCACCAGGCTACCCCCAACAAAAGCAACATCTGCTGTACCATAAAAAACGGATAATTCGCCCATGCTATCAACCACCAGCGCTTGAACCTGGCTACTACAAGGCTTGCCATCACTTCTGCGCAGTGTATTTAAACCAGAACGACGGCACAGTGCTGTCACCCGATCAAAGCGTTCAGGATGACGTGGAACGATGATTAATAATAAATCACGAAACTGGCCACGGATTTTGCGGGCTGCATCCAGTATTAGCTCTTCTTCGCCCTCATGGGTGCTGGCGGCAATAAATACGGATCGATTTCCCCATAATGCTCGTATTGACTCTGCACGCTCGATAACACTGGCCGGTAAACTGATTTCATATTTCAGGTTTCCCACGGCGTGGACTTTGTCTTTATGTGCACCCAGTTGAACAAAACGATCGCGGTCACTATGGGATTGTGCGGCAATGAGCGGAATGCTTTGTAACATCTGCCGTGTTAACTTGGCGACTTTCAAATATCCCCGGGCACTGCGGGCGGATAGTCTTGCGTTGGCGACTGTGAGGGGAATTGAGCGTTCAGCACAAATCAGAATCAGATTAGGCCAGAGTTCAGTTTCCATAATAATGCCGAACTGAGGCTGCATTGCGTCAAGAAAACGTCTGATAGCGAACGGTAAATCATATGGCAGATATACGTGCAGTACATTTTCTGCAAACAGGCTTTTTACCCTGGCACTACCGGTGGGGGTCATTGTAGTGATAAGAACCTGATGGTCAGGGTAACGGTCCTGTAGTCCTTTAATAAGGGGCCGACAAGCCTCGACTTCCCCTACAGATACCGCATGCACCCAGATAAGATTTTGCTCGGATGCGCGGGAAGGTATATGTCCAAACCGTTCATTCCAGCGTTTAAAATAAGCTGGTGCCTTAAATCCACGCCAGATCAATCTGATCAATATGAAAGGCAGAGCAAGATAGAATAGGGTTGAATACAAAACTTTCAAATTGGACTCACTGCAGGCAGTTTTTTAAGCTTAAATTGAGTTGGGATGATAGCATAGACACTGTTTTGTATTGTTATCGAACAGATGAAAATTCTCAGTAAAAAATTCCTTCACCCGCGCTTTTGGCCAAATTGGCTTGGCCTGCTTCTTATGCGTATCTCAATTTACTTGCCAAAATCCTGGCAATTGTTCGCGGGTCATAGTCTGGGCCGCTTAATGCGATTGTTTATGAAGGATCGCGAGCGTGTTGCCAGGCGAAATCTTGAATTATGCTTCCCGGAAATGAGTCAGCAAAAACGTAAAGAATTGCTCAGTGAAAATATGTTGACGATGGGCATGATGCCGATCGAGACCGCCATCAGTTGGTGGGCCAGTGACAAAAGCCTGGAAAAACGGGTGGAATATCATGGTCTCGAACATATTCACAATGCTCTGGCTAAAGGGAAGGGGGTGCTGTTACTGACCGGCCACTTTACCAGCATGGAATTGGGCGGACGGCTGATCATGTTGAAACAGCCGTGCTATGTGATGTTTCGTGAACTTAAAAGTCCGTTATTTAATGCAGTGATGCTACATCAGCGACAACGTCACAGTGAAGGGACAATCTTACAAGCAGATATGCGCGGTATGTTGAGAGCATTAAAAAAGAATAAGGTTGTATGGTATGCGCCTGATCAGGATTTTGGTCGAAGAACCAGTGTTTTTGCCAAATTTTTTGGTATAAAAGCCGCCACTATTCCAGCAACAGCTAGACTCGCCAAAATGAGTGGTGCAGCCGTTGTGCCTTATGTACCAAGACGCTTACCCAATGGAAATTATTCGATTGATATTGGACCCGCCTGGGAAAACTATCCAATAGGCGATGAACTGGCTGATGCGCAACGAGTAAATGACTGGGTAGAGGCCGAAATAAAAAAATCGCCGACGCAATATCTGTGGGTGCATCGACGATTTAAAACTCAGCCAGAAGGCAAGGGCTTATTTTACAAAAAAGCCTAGGGTCCGTTCAGGTTTCATAGCCCCAGCCCTTCGGTTTGTGGCTATGAAAGCTCAAGGGACCCTAGCGATTAAACGGAGAAAAACTGTAGCTCAGCATTAATGATTCGGAGCCGGGATTGTTTTTTGCCAAGTCCGCATTCGACATATGATAGAGCGTTAACGCCAGCCGTGAAGATGAGCTAATACGATAACCGAGCTCTATTCCCGTACGAAATAAAAAACCGCTTCCCAAATCCTGACCATCGCCATCTTCATAGCCGACCACGGCAAGTTGTGGGGTTAAGACCCATTTTTCTCCAAGATTAATGTCATATCGACCGCCTGCATGGGCCCAATAGCCTCCATCGGAGTTGCCGCTGAGACCAATTGCTGGAATGATATTAAAGAACGTTTCCTGTGTGGCAAACCGATACTCAACACCCAGTTCCAATGAGTTGTTGCTTTCGAAAACTTCAAAACTTCCTGCAGACATCGCGATTGCTGGAGATTCCGCCTGAACGCTCACACAGCCTAGTAATCCGATGATTCCGATAATGCTCTTTCTTATCATAAATTATTGTCCTTTTAGATCATCAAAATCAGTTTATTAGATAACATGATTCATCTAGTTTGAGAAGTTAAATGCAAAAAAAAACCACCCGAAGGTGGTTTTTTTGTCCAATAAACGTTGAATTAACGTTTAGAGAACTGTGGTTTCTTACGAGCTTTATGCAAACCGATTTTCTTACGTTCAACGGCACGCGCATCACGAGTGATGAAGCCGGCACTACGTAAATCAGTTTTCAGTTCGCTGTTATATTCGACTAATGCGCGGCTGATACCGTGACGAATCGCACCAGCTTGACCGTTGTTACCACCACCACGAACGGTGATATTAAGGTCAACTTTGTCGGTCATTTCAACCAGTTCAAGTGGTTGGCGTACCACCATGCGAGATGTTTCGCGACCGAAGTAATCTTCAAGGGTGCGGGTGTTGATGGTAATGTTGCCGCTGCCTGGCTTCATGAATACACGAGCGGTTGAGCTTTTGCGGCGGCCTGTTGCGTAGTAAGAATCTGCCATGACGTTATCCGATTAAATTTCCAGCATTTTAGGTTGTTGAGCTGCGTGTGGATGTTCAGTACCAGCATACACTTTCAGTTTGCTGAACATAGCACGGCCCAGAGGATTTTTAGGCAACATGCCTTTCACTGCCGTCTGGATGACACGCTCAGGTGCTTTATCCAGTTGTTTTTCCAGCGAGATAGATTTGATACCACCAATGTGACCAGTGTGGTGATAATAGATTTTATCTTTCATCTTGTTGCCGGAAACACGCAGTTTTTCAGCGTTTACAACAACAATGTAATCGCCTGTATCAACGTGAGGTGTATAAATAGCTTTGTGTTTGCCGCGCAGACGGCGAGCGATTTCTGTTGCCATACGGCCCAGAGTTTTGCCATCGGCATCAATTACGAACCAGTCGCGACGAACTTCTGCTGGTTTTGCACTTAAGGTTTTCATTCCGCGGGGTGCTCCTGAAAATATACGCATGCGGTCAAATAAAGAGGGAGAATGTTACGGATTCAAGCAAAGTCTGTCAACTGCAATTAACTAAATATAAATAGCAAAAAGCCACCCAGTACTAAGCGGTAAATGACAAAAGGCCACATGCCTATCCGTTCGAGTAGTTTAAGAAACAAAAAGATACAGATGTAAGCACTGATGGCCGAGAAAACCGCGCCAGCAGTTAGGGCAAACCAGTCCGTTGCTTGATCAGCTTTGATCAGTTTAACTGTTTCCAGGCCCCCTGCCAAAAAAATAACCGGAATAGATAATAAAAATGAGAAGCGGGCAGCAGCTTCACGCGTTAATCCCAGCATCAATGCTGCGGTCATGGTGATGCCTGAGCGGGATGTGCCCGGTATTAGCGCCAAGGCCTGGGAGAAGCCAATAATAAAAATGTCTTTCCAGTTCATTTGATCTTCTTGGCGGTTTCGCTTGCCTTTCCAGTCTGCCCAACCTAGTAACAGTCCGAATAAAATTGTTGTTGCGGCAATAACCAGCGGACTACGTAAGAATAACTCGATGAAATCATCCAAAAATAATCCGGCCAGTCCAACCGGAATGGTACCGATAATGACGGCCCAGGCTAATTTACTTTCACCTACAGTTTGTTTTTGTTGCAGAGAGCGAAACCAGTCAAAGACAAGTTGTCTGATGGTTGTTCGAAAATAAAAAATAACCGCTGTCAGTGTGCCCACATGTACTGCGACATCAAATGCAAGCCCCTGATCTTCCCAGCCGGCAATAATGGGTAACAGAATCAGATGAGCAGAGCTCGAAATGGGTAAAAACTCGGTCAGGCCTTGGAGTAGGGCAAGTGCAATAATTTGTATAATTTCCATATTTTTCTCATGACATAGCCATCGCTGGCAAAAGGCTCATTATTAATGGGTCTTATAATAGCTGGCTTCGTGTTAAAATTCTCGATTGAATATTACTTCTCAATCAGGATTAGCTGACCCATTATGTCAACTCGTATAAGAGAAATTCCATATAACTACACTTCTTTCTCAGATCGTGAAATTGTCATCCGCTATCTGGGCGAACCGATGTGGGAAATTCTGCAACAGTTACGTGAACAACGCAAAACTGGGCGCAGCGCAAAAATGCTGTTTGAAGTTTTGGGTGACATGTGGGTTATCACCCGCAATCCTTATATACAGGATGATTTGATTGAAAATCGCAAACGCTGGGACTCGCTGCGCCATGCTTTGCATCATCGTCTGGATCAAATCCGTGAACGTGCTACAGAAAATGATAATCAACTGGCACTTCAGCTTGAGCAAGCAGCTCGCAAGGCAGTAGAAAAGTTTGAGCGTGAACTGCTGGCAACGGCGGATCGTCGCAAAGTGGTTATGCGTCGTCTTAGCCGTGTGACCAAAAAACACAATATCTGCTTTGATGGATTATCGCGTGTGTCACATGTGACAGATGCCACTGACTGGCGTGTTGAATATCCGCTGGCCGTTATCAAACCGGACACCGAAGAAGAAATGGCCGCTATTATTGCTGCCAGTATTGAGTTGGGTTTAACTGTCATTCCTCGTGGTGGTGGTACCGGCTATACCGGTGGGGCGATTCCTTTGACTGCGGATAGTGTCGTTATCAATACCGAAAAACTGGAAGGCTTAGGGACTGTTGTTTATCGCAAGCTTCCTGGACGTGATGATGAAGTTGCTACTGTGCGTGCCGAAGCCGGTGTTGTGACCCGTCGATTGTCTGACCTTGCCGGTAAAAATGGTTTGGTCTTTGCTGTGGATCCGACGTCTCAGGATGCCTCGACTATCGGCGGTAATGTGGCGATGAATGCCGGTGGTAAAAAAGCCGTTATGTGGGGAACTGCACTGGATAATCTGGTTTCCTGGAGAATGGTGACGCCCGATGCGACCTGGATGGAAGTGGAACGCCTAAACCACAACATGGGTAAAATCCACGATATTGAGATGGCTACTTTCAGAATCAGTCGTTATAAACCAGATGGCAAAACATTGTTGGAAGCGCCTGAAGAGATTGCTATACCTGCACAGCAGTTACGCAAGTTGGGCTTGGGTAAAGATGTAACCAACAAGTTTTTGGGTGGCTTACCTGGCATTCAGAAAGAAGGTTGCGACGGCTTGATTACCTCGGCGGTGTTTGTCCTTCACCGTATGCCACAATTTATTCGAACTGTTTGTCTCGAATTCTTTGGTAACGATTTGACCAAAGCTGTACCGGCGATTGTGGAAACCAAAAACTTCCTTGATAACAACAAAAAAGTGCTGCTCGCAGGTATGGAGCATCTGGACGAACGCTACGTTAAAGCAGTTGATTACAGCACTAAGGCACCACGTTCAGAGTTACCGAAAATGGTATTGCTGATCGATATTGTCGGCGATGATGAAAATGCAGTAGCCGAAGCCAGTTCTGAGGTTGTGCGTCTATCGAATGCCCGTGAGGGAGAAGGCTTTGTTGCGGTAAGTCCTGAGGCACGGGCCCGTTTCTGGGCTGATCGTGCGCGTACTGCAGCCATTGCCAAACACACTAACGCGTTCAAAATTAATGAAGACGTGGTCATTCCGCTTGAGCGGCTGTCTGAATATAACGACGGTATTGAGCGAATTAACATCATTCATTCTACTAAAAATAAGCTGCGAATAGTGGATGCGGTGCTGCAGTTTTTGAGCAGTCAGCCTAAAGAGCTGAAACAAACCATTAAAAAACTCGATGACAGCGCTGAAAATGATGCCATTCTGCAATCGAAAGTTGATACTGCCTGCAGTCATTTACGTGTGGTACAGACCCGCTGGCAGGAAGTTCTGGATAACCTTGATTCTGTCGCATTGAATCACAAAGAGTTGTTATCCGATGAAGTGCTCAAGTTGCTGGCTGATACCGATACCTTATTTAATGTATTGCAACGCCGGGATTTACGTATCTCTTATCGTAAAGAGGTGGAAAAACCACTGAAAGAACTGTTTCAGGGCCAATCTCTGGAAGTGTTGCGTACCAAGCTGGATGATATTCATAAAGAATTACGTTCAAGCCGACTGTTTGTTGCGACTCATATGCATGCCGGGGATGGTAATGTGCATACCAATATTCCGGTGAACTCAAACGACTATCAGATGATGCATGAAGCAGAACTGATCGTTGATGGGGTGATGAAGCTGGCGGGTGACCTCGGTGGGGTTATCTCTGGTGAGCATGGAATTGGTTTGACCAAGATGCAATATCTGGATAAAGCGACCATTGATGCATTTGCCGGTTATAAACAGAAAGTGGATCCGTTGGGCCGTTTCAATGCCGGTAAATTGCTGGCGGGTTCAGGCCTGGAAAACGCCTACACACCGTCATTGAGACTATTGCAACAGGAAGCGTTAATTCTTGAAGCCAGTGATTTGGGTGAGATTAACAACGATATCAAGGACTGTTTGCGTTGCGGTAAATGTAAACCGGAATGTACCACCCATGTGCCGCGTGCCAATTTGTATTATTCACCACGCGACAAGATCCTGGGCACTGGTCTGATTATGGAAGCGTTTCTCTATGAGGAACAGACCCGCCGCGGTATTTCGGTACGACATTTTGAAGAAATGAATGATGTGGCCGATCACTGCACGGTATGTCATCGCTGTCTGAATCCATGTCCTGTCAATATCGACTTTGGTGACGTGTCAATGAAGCTGCGTGCCGTGTTGAAGAAACAAGGTAAACGCCATGTGAATCTGGGTACCTGGTCTTCGATGGCTTATCTGAATGCGACGGATCCTTTTACCGTTAAAATCATGCATAAAACCATGATTCAAATGGGGTTCAAAGCCCAGCGCCTGGCGCACTCGGCAGCTAAGTATCTGGGGCTTCTGGCCAACAAAAAGAAAAAGCCACCATTACCTACGACGGGTAAAACACCCTTACGTGAACAGGTGGTGCATTTTGTTAAAAAACCGATGCCGGGCAATCTGCCGACGCGAACCACGCGTGGCATGCTGGGTCTGGAAGATGACAAAATGGTACCGATTCTGCGGGATCCAAACAAAGTCAGCGAAGATTCCGATGCGGTATTTTATTTCCCGGGTTGTGGCTCAGAGCGTCTTTTCAGTCAGGTAGGGCTGGCAACTCTGGCGATGTTATATGAAGTAGGTACTGAAACGGTACTACCACCAGGCTATTTATGTTGTGGTTATCCTCAGGCTTCTACCGGTGATGATGACAAGGCCACGGCGATTTCAACCAGTAACCGGGTGTTGTTCCATCGCGTCGCCAATACGCTGAACTATATGGATATCAAGACTGTTATCGTGTCTTGCGGAACCTGTATGGATCAGTTGCTTAAATATGAATTTGAAGCGATTTTCCCGGGCTGCCGTTTATTGGATATTCATGAGTACCTGATGGAAAAAGGTGTGAAAATGCAGGGTGTCGACGGTATTCAGTATATGTATCACGATCCCTGCCATACACCGATGAAAACCTATAAACCAACGTCAGTGGCCGCCAGTCTGTTGGGTCAGGATGTCACCTTGAATGATCGTTGCTGTGGTGAGGCAGGTTCGTTTGCCGTTGCACGTCCTGATATTGCCACGCAGGTTCGGTTCCGTAAGGAAGAAGAGATCACCAAGGGCATTCAAGAATTAACTGGCCAGGATAAAGCGGTTAAAGGCAATGTGAAAATGCTGACGTCCTGCCCAGCCTGTCAGCAGGGGCTGTCACGCTACAACGAAGATACCGGTATTGAAACCGATTACATTGTGGTGGAAGTGGCGAAACACGTGCTAGGTGAACAGTGGCATACACAGTTTATTGATAATGTGAAAGCCGGTGGTATTGAGCGGGTACTGCTCTAATAAATAGAATGATCCCGGACGCAGTATTCTGCGTTCGGGATTTTTTTATGAAAGGCTATCAGTGCAGAGGCGTTAACGCTTCACCGTTGAAACTGACACGATCCCAGCCATAACGCAGAAAGTTACGGATATTCTGATGGTCTTCACCTTTGGGATTCAGCAAAACATCGCTTCGGTAATAACGCCCAAAACAGGCTAAGGTCTGTGACTCTCCCAATTCATGCAAAATACCAAAAAACAGAATTTTGCATGATCCATTATTCTCTCCAGCATCATTATGCAGCTCACCGTTATGAAATGCGGTGGGGGTGAACTGATAATTGGTATCAATCACTGCAATGGTATCTTCGAAATCAATTGCGGACGGATTATCAGTCAACGTGCTGAGAAAGGTCGCTAAATCCATAGTAAAACTCCAAAATTAATAAAAAAAGCGGGTAAATTCGGCCACTGGTTCACGAGCAGTGCGGTATTTATTAACCGCAGCATGAGTATCTTCATAACCTATTGCCATACCGCACACCAGAATAGTGTCGGCAGGATACTCCAGAATTTTTTTAACATTTTCAGGGTATTCCGCTAGAGCCGCCTGCGGACAGGTGGCCAGACCTTTATTCTGCGCGACCAGCATCAGATTTTGTATAAACATACCCAAATCCAGAAAGGATCCGGTCTGCATCTCTGCATCCATAAAAAATAGCATCATCACTGGTGCGTCAAACGCCCGATAATTGGCTTCCCATTGTTTCCGTTGGGCGTGTTTGTCTTTGCGGTCAATCTGCAAACTCTGATAAAGCTGTAAACCACAGGCACGGCGACGATCTATATACGGCGACTGCCAGGTTTCGGGGTAATAAGCATAGTCTGGTCTGGACGCATGACCTTCTCTGAAAGCGTGAATCAGACTCTCCGAGAGTTGTTGTTTGGTGTTGCCGGTCACGACTGCTACCTGCCAGGGCTGGGTATTGGCGCCTGAAGGTGCATGACGGGCGATATCGAGTATTTCATGAATAAGTTTATCGCTTACCGTTTTATCCAGAAATGCCCTGGTGCAGTGACGTTGTTTAATTACTTCATCAATCTTCATATTTGGGCTCTGCTTCTTTTAATCTCAGCACAAACCCTATCATTACCGCCGCTAGGCCCAATAGCATCAATTGCAATTCAATATGTCCCCATAACAACGTGATTGAAAAGCCAAAGGCGATGACCAGCATAACAAGTGCCTGGATTTTGGTACGGCGCCGTACTGTTTTGGTTTGATCCCATTGTCTTAATGGGGCCCCTATCCAGCGGTTATTCAGCAACATGGCGTGAAACCGTGGTGAAGTCTCGGCAAAACAGCCCAAGGCGAGAATCATAAACGGCGTAGTTGGCATTACGGGCAAAAATGCGCCAATTATTCCTAAAATGACGCATAACCAGCCAAAGCTGAAAATTAAAAAATGTTTGATTCTTTTTCTCATATTGAAAAAAAAGTTACCTGAATGTCAGAGTTTATTACCAGGTTTTGTTTATTTTTCAGCATCACTACTGCTGGAGGCCCATATCGTCCAACAAGGCAGCTGTTAATGATAAACAGTCCCAAAGGGTTGGCATTCGCGACAGCTAAAATGTTTAATGTCATTATCAAACCGTGATTATACGTGCTGGCAACTAATGCTGAGGTTTCAATTGCCATAAAAGTCGAAAAACCAAAGCTTGTTCTAAGAAAGCATCACTCAGTTGTGACAAGCTTGGGGTATTAATTATCTGCTAGATAAAGATCTACATCGCCAAAGAGGGTCAGCATGCAACAGCAAAATAAAACATTTCAGCTACCAATCCGCACCGCAGTAGTTGCAGGGTTAATGCTTTCCAGCTTGCTGGTCGCTGTAGTCATCATTGCATTGCAATATTACTTCAATAAGAACCTGGCAGAGAAAACACTGCATTCTCGTTATCAGCAAACAAAGGCCAGTGTGAATGAGTATCTGGAATCCATTGATAATCGTGCCACGAATGAAATAAATGAACTAAAACAGTTACCCAGATTACTCGAAAATCCACAGATCAATGGTGAAGTCGGTCAGTTGTTGGTTGCCGTTATGCAACGTAATCCGTTATTTCAATCGGTTTATCTTGGTCAACAAAATGGTGAGGTAGAACAACTCATCAACTTACAGGCCACGCCAGCCCTGCGCCAGCATTTGCGTGCAGAGGAGGCAGATCGTTGGCTGTTAATCAAAATTTTCAATGAAGATGGTCAGCAACATCGACGCCTTGAATATTATGATCGTAATTTTACCCTTCGTCATGCCTGGCAGCATCAAAGTGATTTTGATATCACTACCCATTCCTGGTTTTCAGAGGCTACCGTCGATGAAGTGAGCAAAACTCAATCCTATCTGCTCGCCGAAATGCATTCTCCAGCACAAACCTACTCAGTCAAATTGCCAGACAGTGATGCCGTTTTATCGATCACCGTAGAATTGACAGGATTGTCTACTTTGCTGGAAAACCGTCATCGAGACAATGAAACGGAAATATTTTTCTATCCACAAACCGGTGGAGTTATTGCCTCCAACCAACCTGCAGAACAGATAACCTCATTGCCAGAAGCGCCAAGACTGGAACTGACCAACGAGCAACTGGCAATCATTGAAGAAAACCCGATAGTACGGGTGAGTAGTGAGAAAGACTGGCCGCCATTAAATTTTTCCAGTAACGGTGTTCCCATGGGGTATGCCGTAGATGTGCTGAATTACATTTCACGGATGAGCGGGTTGGAAATGCAGTTTATTACTGGAGACAATTGGCAACAGTTGGCCACACAGTTTGTTGATGGTGAGCTGGAAATCATGCAGCCGGTTTTTTACAGTGAGTTTCGTAACTTTATGGGTGAAATGACCATTCCGTTTGTCGATGTTCCTTACGGCATTATCACCTCTTCCGAGTCGCCTGTTACACAAATTACAGAGCTGAACGGTAAAACGGTTGCCATCCCTGAGGGCTGGTCCTTAACAGGCAGGTTGCAAGCTGAGTTTCCAGATATCAACATTATTGAAGTGGAAACGACTCGTGAAGTTTTTGAAGCCGTTATCAGCGGGGAGGCTGATGCCGGAATGGATACGGCAATTACGTTGCAATATATCACCGCCCAGGAATATACCGATGAAATAACGGTGCATCAGGGGGTAGATTTCTCGCCAGCAGAATTGCCAACCGGGCTACATTTTATGGTGAATCGACAAAATACGGGGCTTACTGACGTTCTTAACCGGGCACTGGAAAATTTATCGGATAGTCATCATCAGGCCTTAGTTGATAAATGGTTTAATTCCATAGATACCGACGGTAACCCCCAGGCATTTCGTCTGGAGCGCTTTAAAAATGATGCGCTACAGGTTTCCGATAAACTTCAATCGATAAGACTTAATGAGCAGGATTATTATGTCTATCATCAGGCTATAGCCATCAATGATGTTGAACCCCAGTACCTCACCATCATGTCACCGCAGAATACTGTGATAAGTCAGGTGTGGAGCAAAACTCAAAATGCCATGCTGGTTGCCGGCTTGATGTTGTTATTCCTATTGCCGTTCAGTTGGTGGTTTGCCTCGCTAATATTATCTGCCGTGAAAAAACTTCAGCTAAATATTGAGCATATTCAACAGCGTCAATTTTCTGCGGTAGACGTTCCATCTCATCACTTATTGGAATTCAGTGCGTTAAGCGAAAAATTACTTGAACTGTCACAGACAAGTCGAGCTTATCAACAAGCACAACAGCAATGGACCGATTCGTTGATTGCATCAGTAGCCCATGCGATTGATGCAAAATCATCTTATCCAACACATCATTGTGTGCTGGTACCCGAGTTGTCGATGTTATTGGCAAACGAAGCGGATAAATCAAACGAGCAGATTTTTAAATATTTCAAGTTGGATGATGAAGACAAGCAGCGGGAATTCCGTTTGGCAGCCTGGTTACATAGCTTTGGAAAAATCACCACGCCGGAATATCTGGTTGATAAACCTACCAAACTGGAAATGCTCTATAACCGGATTCATGAGATCCGTATGCGCTTTGAGGTGTTATGGCGTGATGCCGAAATAGAGTTCTGGCAACAAACCCTGCAACGGCCCGAAAATCGTGCAATGAATGAAGAAGCTTTAAAGGTAAAGCAACTGCAGCTAAAAGATGATTTTGCTTTTATTGCTCAATGCAATATTGGTACAGAATTTATGGATCAGAATACCAATGAACGATTGAAACGACTGGCAAAAATCACTTGGGAACGACATTTTGATGATCAATTAGGGCTATCTCCCGTTGAGCTGGATCAGCAGACTGATGCGACAACGACTCTTCCGGTCACTGAACAGTTGCTGGCAGATAAAGCGGAACATATTATTCCTCGCAATCAGAAAGCAGCTGAGGATGCCCGGGCAGGGGAGAATCTCAACCAACCGGAATACGGTTTTAATCATGGTGAACTGTACAACCTGACCATTGAATCCGGCACCCTGACTAAGGAAGAGCGTTTCAGAATCAATGAACACATTCTGACCACTATCAAAATGCTTGAATCCCTGCCGTATCCTGATGAGCTTTCAAATATCCCACGTTATGCAACAACTCATTTGGAAACAATGAATGGTACTGGCTATCCGCGGGGGCTCACTGCTGATGATTTATCGGTGCCTGAACGCATCATTATGCTGGCCAATGTTTTTGAAGCCCTGACGGCAGCAGATCGCCCGTATAAAAAAGCCAAAACCTTGAGCGTGGCAATTTTCATTTTGCATCAGCTGGTTGAGCAGGAGTTGATGGATAGGGATGTGTTTGAATTATTCCTCACCAGTGGGGTTTACAAACACTACGCTGAAAAGTTTATGGCACAAGAACAAATTGATGAAGTTGATATCAACAAGTTTCTGAGAGAAGAAGAACGTTATATTTAGCTTAGGCGGTATAATGGATTAACCAATTCTGGTGTTTGTAGTGAGTTTTTAATGGCGATTCAGTGGTTTCCCGGACATATGCATAAAGCCGGGCTGGAGATGAAAAAAATCCTGCCGCAGATGGATTTGATTATCGAAGTGCTGGATGCCCGACTTCCGTACAGCAGTTCCAATCCCATGCTGGCGGCTATTCGAGGTGATAAGCCCTGCCTTAAGGTGCTGAACAAGGCCGATCTGGCTGATCCGCAACTGACTGAAATCTGGCAACAATATCTTGAGCAGGAGCAGGGAATCAAAACACTGGTTCTGTCTGCCAATGAGACAACGCGTGGCAAAGAATTAATTGCGATGTGCCAAAAACTGGTACCGCATAAAGCCAGCAGTGTGAAAAAAATTCAGGCACTGATAATGGGTATTCCCAATGTTGGTAAATCGACATTGATAAATGCACTGGCCGGGCGACAGATTGCCAAAACGGGTAATGAACCTGCAGTGACCAAGGTTCAGCAACGCATTATCGTTGATGATGTGGTGGTATTACATGATACGCCGGGAGTGTTATGGCCTAATGTGGAAAATCATGACAGTGGGTATCGTTTGGCCATTACCCATGCCATTAAAGAAACTGCTTTTGAGAATCATGATATTGCCTTATACGCCGTCAAGTATCTTATGCAGCAATATCCTCAAGCTTTGTTAAGTCGATTTCATGTCGATGGCATCACTGACCATGAGCAAACGATGTTGGAAAAAATGGCCCAGAAGCGTGGTTGTATTAAAGCCGGTGGCGTGGCCGATATTGAGCGGATCAGTAAAATTCTGCTGACTGAATTACGCAATGGTCAACTTGGTAGGCTGACGCTGGAAACACCCGAGATGACTGAACGTGAGTGGTTGCAGGTAATACAGAGACGTGAAGAAAAAGCGGCCAAAAAAGCTGCACGTAAAAATAAGCGATGATCCTCTTCAACAGAATAAATTTATTTCTGTAACATCTGTGGTCTGAAACTGTCTGTTGAGTAACGGTTGTGGAGAATTTGTTATGCGAATCTTAACGGTATTACTAATGTTTTTGCTGGCAGGCTGTGCGGCGACACAACCCTCGATATACGCAAAATCTCATAATGACATCCCTTATGAAGAGGTGCTGCAGAATTTTGAATCCTATGAGCAGCAAACAGTACGCTGGGGTGGAATGATTGCTCACGTAGCGAATTATGAGAATTTTTCTGAATTGACCATCGTGCAGTTTCCATTGACGCGGTATGGCGTTCCCATCTCAACCGAAAAAAGTGCTGGCCGGTTTATTGTTCGCAGTGAAAGTTTTCTCGATCCAATGATTTATTCCCCAGAGAAACTGGCTACTTTTATCGGTACCGTTAACTCACTACAACTGCAAAAAGTCGATCAAAAAATGTTATCGCTACCGTTGATTACACTCGAGGAAAGTCACGTGTGGCCACAAAAAGATCCTGAGTCCTCACGGCCCTATAATCCAAAGCATGATGCGCCATTTTTAGGCTATGGCTATTATGGAACAGGCTCCTACTCTCCATAAAAACGACTACTCGCACCACTTTATTAATCTAAATAATAATTATTTGCATTTAGATTAATCAGTCCTTATACTGCGTTTAACCTTATCAATATTGCTGAGGTATACGAGATGCAGTCATCAAAAAATTATTTTCCGAAACAAAAAGCAATACATGTGGCGTTTAGTCCTGATCGACTAGAAGCATTAATCTGTCAGGGCAAACTACATGCCGCTGACTTTAACTGTCTGGATAAAAAATCCAAACGAACAGTGTGGAGCATGCTGCTGGCAGCGGCAGCTCACAGATTGAGTTAATCATGAATGTAAACAGAGCAGAGAGAGCAGAAACCTGGTGCGAAGCTGTCATTTTAGCCGCCAATGAACAATTGGAATTGATGTACCGCCAACACGCTTCAGCATGTATTGCGTTACAGATTTCAAGAAATTATCGGTTATTACTAACCCATAACGAGCACCCTTTAAAGAAACAGCACTGGCGAGCCTTATCGCAGCGCTGGTTACTCAGTTATCAACTTCATCGAGGCCAACAGCGTGGATTACCCGATATGTTGGAAAGTCTCTGAATCTTCAAATTTAAAATAAGGATCTTTAATCATGGCTTCAAATACCTGCCAGCCGGAAAACGTCTTTTCTTCCAGTACCTGTGATATCCAATTTTGCCCTGATTGTCAGATGGTGCACGTCAATATGGGGGCTATCACCATTCGCATGACGGAGCAGCATTTTGCGACTTATGCGATTGATATCAGCAAAGCATTGTTTCATATGCGCCAACGTGAAATACATCAGGCCGATATGCGGATAATGATGTAATACACCTTTCACACGATTATTCTTGATCAACACCAAATCTGACGAAGGGTCTCTTTATCTTTAGAGCCTAAGGTCAACAGACCCTACAGTTCTTTCGTTAAAATGCTGGTGGTCAGTGAAAAAAGGGAGCTCTGCTCCCTTTTTTTGTCTGAAATTTATGGCAAGATAAAATTCTGCTGCTGTTTTCAGCTATGCTTGTAGCTGCACTGAAAAAATTATTTGGGACTAGGTAAATGCTGAAAGGGATAAAAGTCACAGCGATTGTGATCATTTCTGTGCTGATGCTTATTTGGCTGACCTGTACTTTGCTGCTGAACCATGCACGAGATCTCAAGCTGGACCAATACAAACTGACCAATCCCTGGTTGCTTGAACATTATCAACGGACGGATGTGCCGGTAGAACATGGATGGCGTCTGGCTGAACAGCTGTTTATGGAAATCGAGTCACAACTTTATGTGAATGCCGAACCTAAACTGCTTCTTAACCGTCCATTGTTAGGTGGTATTTTACTGGAGGATCTCATTGTTCTGGCAACAGATGACAATCTGATTCTGTTTGATACCGAAGGCGGGTATATCGGCACACTTGGGGCTGCAGAACTTATACCGGCCGAGATCCAGAATATTGGCTTACATCATGGTCTTCCGGTGCTGCAAACCCGAAGTGGGATGTGGCAAGGGAATTCGATTCTGGATGATTGGCAATTGATATCGTTGCAGGGAGTTTCATGGAGCGAATCCATCCCTATCCCGGAATCCACTAAAAATGAACTTAGGCAGCAACTTGAAGCTCATAACATCAAGCTGACAACACTACTTGAAGGTATCTGTAACGGGCGTTTTTTTGGTGAACAGGGGCGTTGGCTGATTGATGCATTATTACTGTTGATAATGGTTCTTGCATTACGCGGCATGTTTGGATTAACAGACAAGTCATAATGGCGCGGTTATGCCACTATAAAATTTATTTCGGGAGGTAGGTTTTTGAGACAGACAGGGTTTCCGTTTCTGCCCAAAGACTTCATTGAAACTGAAGATGGATTGATATTTGCCGTAGTCAGCTATCACTCACATGATCAGAAAGTGGGCTGCTTTTTACGTTATGTGCAGGATCAACATGGTTGGCATAAAGTGGATACTGAACAGGCTAACCGTTTACTGGAACGCCATCATCCAGAGTTTTTATTTTATTCCAGCCAGTTTGATGCAGCCTTTCATGCGGTTCCGGTGAACAGCATTATTCATCATCACCGTCCCGAGCAACGATTGCAGCAATTACTTAAACAACCAGCTGAAGATCCGCTGCAGCATAAACTACATAAATTGATAGCCATTTTGCAGCAATATTCAGTGGATATTGATGCCATGGGGCTCACCGGATCAATGCTGATTAATCAGCAAAAAGCGACATCCGATATTGATCTGGTCATATACGGACGTGAGGCGTTTCATCAATGTCGCTCTGCCGTTAAAAAAGCAATTGCAGATAATCTGCTTCAGAAGCTGGATATAACTCAAATGCAGGAAAACTATCAGCGACGGGATAGTGAGCTGGATTTTGACACCTTTAGCTGGCATGAATACCGGAAATGCAATAAAGCGATGATTGATGGCAGTAAATTCGATATAGGAATGGTCTGTCTATCAGATGAGCTTGATATCGAACATCGGCATTTCCTCAAACAAGGCATTAAAACCATCCAATGTCGGGTGACCGATGACAGTCGTGCATTTGATTTCCCTGCACGATACCGAGTGGATAATGCACTGACTCCTGAAATTATTTCCTTTACCCATACCTATGTTGGACAAGTGGAAAAAGGAGAATTCATTGAGGTTTGCGGTGCATTGGAATGTGATGCTTCCGGAACCTGCCGAATTGTGGTCGGTTCTACACGAGAAGCCCGAGGCGAATATATAAAGGTGATTGAACAAAAATGAGTGAACTTATTCAAAATACAAAAGCAGATATAGGCGTAGTAGGTTTAGCCGTGATGGGACAGAACCTGGTGCTCAACATGAATGACAAAGGCTTTAAGGTAGCGGTTTATAACCGGACCACCTCCAAAGTCGATGAGTTTCTGGAGGGGCCAGCAAAAGATACCAATATTATCGGTTGCCATGATCTGAAAAAATTTGTCGAAAGCCTGCAAATGCCTCGTCGGGTCATGTTGATGGTGAAAGCGGGTCCCGTGGTTGATTCTTTTATTGAGCAACTGGTTACCTATCTGGATAAAGGTGACATCATTATTGATGGCGGTAACTCACTGTTTAATGACAGTGACAGACGTACCCATGAACTGCATAAAAAAGGCATTCTGTTTGTCGGCAGCGGTGTTTCAGGTGGTGAGGAAGGCGCACGTTTCGGACCTTCTCTAATGCCTGGTGGTAATAATGCCGCATGGCCTGCGATTAAACCCATTTTTCAGGCCATTGCTGCACAGGTTGATGGGGAAGCCTGCTGTGACTGGGTCGGTAATGACGGCGCTGGCCATTATGTAAAAATGGTGCATAACGGCATTGAGTACGGTGATATGCAACTGATTTGTGAAGCGTATCAAATGATGCGCGAAGGCCTGGGCATGTCCGGTGATGAAATTCAGCAGGTATTTGCTGAATGGAACGAAGGGGTTTTGGACTCCTATCTGATCGAGATTACCCGCGATATCCTGGCGGTGAAAGAACCTGATGGCAGTTTGCTGATTGATCATATTCTGGATACTGCCGGTCAAAAAGGAACGGGTAAATGGACTGGTATCAATGCACTGGAGTTAGGCATTCCATTAACGCTGATTGGAGAGGCCGTATTTTCCCGATGTTTATCTGCTCTGAAAGATGAACGGGTGACGGCCTCTAGTGTTTTGCCTGCAGAAGCAGGTGAATTTTCCGGCGATAAAGCTGAAATGGTTAACGCAATTCGTGATGCCTTATATGCTTCAAAAATTATTTCCTACGCCCAAGGTTACATGCTAATGCGTGAAGCAGCCAAAACCTATGGCTGGGAGCTCAATTATGGTGGTATTGCGTTGATGTGGAGAGGCGGCTGTATTATTCGCAGTCGCTTCCTGGGCAATATTCGCGATGCTTTTGAGCGGAATCCCCAACTGGGAAATCTGTTACTGGATGATTTCTTCATTGATGCTATTACTGAGGCCTTACCGGGTTGGCGTAAAGCCGTAGGCTGTGCCATCAGTCTTGGGGTTCCGGTACCTGCATTCAGCAGTGCATTATCTTTCTATGATGGTTATCGCAGTGAACGCTTACCTGCCAATTTATTGCAGGCCCAGCGGGATTATTTTGGTGCCCACACCTATGAACGGCTGGATAAGCCTCGCGGTGAATATTTCCATACCAACTGGACCGGCAGAGGCGGTAATGTTTCAGCATCAACCTATGAAGCGTAAATCAAGGTAAATGAAACACTGAAGAGGGCGGGAAACCGCCCTTTTTAATGTCCAAAATTTACAATGGTGTCGTTCTTCTCAGCACCATAAACTGGTTAGGTTCGCCAACAACATAGATATTACCCTCAGCATCGGTTGTAACCCCTTCAGGCTGGCTCATTTTAGGCCAAAGACGATAAGGACCACTGCCTAATCTGATTCGTGATATTTCCTCTCCCGACAAATCAATTACGTGCAGGCTGTGTGAGTCATCACTTAAAACCAGTAATCTTTCTTCCGGGCCCTGCAACAAGGTAAGACCCGAGAAGTCATCGACCTCCAGACGCAGGTTTTTCATTACATCAAACTGCTTGGTCTGCTCATCATTTTCCAATGCAAAATGCATTATCCGGGCCGGCATCTCTTGCACAAAAAACACGCCGTGTCGCGGTGAAAAGGCAATCCCCTCAATGCCTTTATTATTTTTTTCAGGGGGAAGCAGGGCAAGGGTTTTGACATCAGAATAGTGAACTTCTGTCGTTGTATCGAGTATGTCAACAAAGCTAATGGTCTGCTGCCGCTCTTCGCTGATAATAAATCGATTGCCTTCTACATAATCAATACTTTCAGTATCAGAAAAACCTATTAAATCAATTTTTCTCAGCAATTGACCATTTTTACTGATGACAACGATCTGCTCAGGATTATTAATAATGCCATAAAGATTTCCAGAATCAGGATGATAGGTTATGCCTGATAAGTTATCTTCTATACCATCAATCATCAGCGTTTTACTGAGCAGATAGTGATTAAGATCCCAGACTTCACTGGTTTTAGTTGTGGCAGAACTCACGGTGCTGAACCAGAGGCAGCCACTTAAAATCGTGCTGAGCAGTAATACAATAAGTAGTAATCTCGATCGGGTTTTATCCGAGAAAAGAGCCATGCGTTTATCCTTCAACTTGGTTACTCTACCAATGCCAGACATTGATATGACTTAAAGAAGAACGATAATCCTCGAGGCTTAATTCAAACTGAAAATTAGTGTTGGATCAGGAAAATTTTTATGGCTTACTCATCGACATCATCCATATCGGCTTGACCTGATAAGCGACGCCGTATGTGCGACCATGACATTCCCACTGCGAGCACAGTAGCGATAAGAAATAAAATGATATAGGTAAAAGCGGCATGATGAAGGAATTCCAGAATACCTAAATCAAATAACCACCAGATAATAATGGCAAAAAAGGCAAACGCGAGGATAAGACCAAATCCACCTAATGATCGGAATGTTGCTCTGAGATAAACCGTCCAGCCAATCAGGATAATAACGGTGGCCATGGCAAATGGTGGGGTAATATTCATACCAGCGTTACCAAACAGAGCGTCATTGGCCCAATGATAATAGCTATAACCACTCGGGTTATAACTGATAAATACCAGCAAAACGGCAAACAACAAACGTAATAAAAAGCCTTTACTATTAAAACGTTGTGCCATGACCGTCTCCTTAAATATTTATTGGACTAACGAATCTCAAACAGGCTAAATTCGCCAGTAGCGGTTAGTTTTTCCAGGCTGATATCAGTGACCTGTGCAAAATTCGGTCCTTGCCAGGCCCATTCGAGTAATTGTTCCAGTTGAGCGGGTTCACCTTCTGCGACCATCTCAACCTGCCCACTGCGCAGATTTCGCACCCAGCCTGTTACGCCTATTTTCTGCGCTGCGATTTGTGCTGACATACGATAGCTGACACCTTGCACGCGACCTTCAATTACAAAGTGATACCGCTTTATTCCCATTCGATAGTAGCAGGTGGTTTACCAGAGATATCGTAGACTACTCTTGAGATACCATTGATTTCATTAATAATCCGACGTGACACCAGATCCAGAAACTCATAAGGCAGGTGTGCCCAGCGAGCGGTCATAAAATCAATGGTTTCGACTGCACGCAATGCAACTACATAGTCATAGCGACGACCATCACCCATTACACCAACTGATTTAACGGGTAAAAATACTGCAAACGCCTGGCTGGTTTTATCATACAAATCATGCGCGCGCAGTTCTTCGATAAAGATGTTATCGGCTTTACGCAATAAGTCGGCATATTCTTTTCTGACTTCGCCCAGAATACGTACGCCAAGGCCTGGGCCAGGGAATGGGTGGCGATAGACCATATCGCTTGGCAAGCCTAATTCAACGCCCAGTTTACGCACTTCATCTTTAAACAATTCGCGTAAAGGCTCAATTAATTTGAGTTTCATGTGCTCCGGTAACCCGCCGACATTGTGATGCGTTTTAATCACATGGGCTTTACCGGTTTTAGAAGCAGCAGATTCGATTACATCAGGATATATAGTGCCTTGAGCCAGCCATTGCACATTTGTCAGTTTTGAAGCTTCTTCATCAAATACTTCAACAAACTCACGGCCAATGATTTTACGTTTGGCTTCCGGATCATTTTCACCTGCCAGAGCAGACAAGAAACGATCTTCTGCATCAACACGAATCACGCGAATACCCATGTGTTTGGCAAACATCGCCATCACCTGGTCGCCTTCGTTTTCACGCAACAGGCCATTATTTACAAACACACAAATCAGCTGATCGCCAATTGCACGGTGCAGTAAAGCTGCCACTACCGAGGAATCAACACCACCTGATAAACCCAGCAATACTTCATCTTTGCCAACTTGCTGGCGGATGGTTTCAATGCTGTCTTCAATAATATTGGCGGAGGTCCATAAGGTTTCACAACCACAGATTTCGCTGATAAAACGTGAAATCATCCGTTGTCCCTGAGTGGTGTGGGTGACTTCAGGATGGAACTGGACGCCGTAGAACTGTCGTTCTTCATCTGCCATACCAGCAATGGGCGCACTGTCAGTGCTGGCAATGACTTTAAATCCCTCTGGCAACTGGCTGACCCGATCACCATGACTCATCCATACATCCAGCATGCCAAAGCCTTCTGGGGTTGTATGGTCTTCAATATCTTTCAAAAACGCAGAATGGCCATGAGCACGAATTTTAGCGTAGCCAAATTCCCGGTGAGATGACGATTCGACCTTGCCCCCAAGTTGTGTGGCCATGGTTTGCATGCCGTAGCAGATACCCAGCACGGGCACGTTCATTTCAAATACGCAGTGTGGTGCAGCTGGTGCTGCCTCACCAATCGTTGAATCAGGGCCGCCGGAAAGAATGATACCTTTTGGAGCAAATTCACGAATTTCCGCTTCGCTGATATCCGGGTTGCGTAACTCACAATACACACCGGCTTCGCGCACTCGGCGGGCAATAAGTTGGGTATATTGTGACCCGAAATCAAGGATTAGAATGCGGTGGTCGTGAATATGGCTGCTCATGAATCTCTCTTACAGTCAGATAAAAAATACCGGCTTCCGGGGAGAAGCCGGCATTATTCAAAAATTAATTAACCCGGTAATTAGGTGCTTCTTTGGTAATCGTCACGTCATGGACATGGCTTTCATTCATACCAGCAGAAGTCACACGAACAAACTCAGGTTTGGTCCGCATTTCTTCAATAGTACGGCTACCGGTATAGCCCATGGAAGCTCGAACACCGCCCATCAACTGATGGATAACCGGACTCAGATTCCCTTTGAAGGGCACTCGACCTTCAATGCCTTCCGGAACAAGTTTGTCAGGTTCACTAGACTCTTGGAAGTAACGATCACTGGAGCCTTGCTTCTGTTGCATGGCACCCATGGATCCCATACCGCGATACGATTTATAAGCACGACCTTGGAATAATTCCACTTCGCCAGGAGCTTCTTCTGTACCGGCAAACATTCCACCAATCATAATGGCATGTGCACCGGCTACAATGGCTTTGGCAATATCACCCGAATAGCGTACGCCACCATCAGCAATTAAGGGTATACCGGTTCCAGCCAGTGCTGCCGCGACATTACTGATAGCACTGATTTGCGGTACACCCACACCGGCGACGATACGAGTGGTACAGATAGAGCCGGGACCGATACCGACTTTTACCGCATCTGCACCGGCTTCAACTAAAGCTTTGGCTGCAGCAGCAGTCGCGATATTACCGCCGATGACTTGAACTTGAGGATAGTGTTTTTTGACCCAACGCACCTGATCCAAAACACCTTGAGAGTGGCCGTGTGCGGTATCAACCACAATCACATCCACTCCAGCAGCTACCAGAGCATCCACGCGCGCTTCACTCTCGGAACCAATTCCTACCGCAGCACCAACCCGTAAACGCTCCTGTGCATCTTTTGATGCCAGTGGGTTATCCGTTTGTTTTTGAATATCTTTTACTGTGATCATGCCCTGCAAGTGGAAGTTATCATCGACAACCAGGACTTTTTCAATGCGGTTGGTATGCAACAAATGCAGCACCTCTTCACGGGTGGCATTTTCGCCTACAGTGACCAATTTATCTTTGCCGGTCATGATCGATGAGACTGGACTATCAAAATGTTTTTCAAAACGTAAATCACGGCTGGTCACGATGCCCACCAAATCATCACCATCGACAACCGGGACGCCGGAGATATTATGAGCACGAGTAAGTTCAACGACAGCGCCAATAGACGTATTAGGACTAACGGTAATGGGATCCCGTACCACACCGCTTTCAAATTTTTTCACTTTGCGAACTTCATCTGCCTGTTGTTCGATGGTCATATTTTTATGCAAAATACCCAGACCACCTTCCTGTGCCATAGTGATCGCCAACCGGCTTTCAGTGACGGTGTCCATGGCAGAAGAAAGCAGTGGAATATTAATGGTGATATCACGTGTCAATTGAGTTGACAAACTGACATCACGCGGCAGAACATTTGAATAGGCGGGGAGTAATAAAACGTCATCAAATGTCAGGGCTTCTTGCGCAATTCTCATGAGGCGGGTTCCCGAATTTACTGTAATATGATCGATAAATTATATCAGGAACTTAGTGGTTTATGGCATCACTTATGACATCGGATTCACAAGTAAAACTCGCTGCCCGTGCTGTCAAGGATGTATATCCGGTTTCGCGATTGGTCAGAGAAGTCCGGCTGATGCTGGATGGTTCGTTTCCGCTTTTGTGGGTGGAAGGGGAAATCTCCAATTTGGCAATGCCGGCGTCAGGGCACATTTATTTCACGTTAAAAGACTCAGCTGCGCAAGTACGCTGTGCAATGTTTCGTGGACGCAATCAACAATTACGCTTTACACCGGAAAATGGCATGCAGGTATTACTGCGCGTCAAAGTCACCCTTTATGAAGGTCGTGGCGAATTTCAGCTGGTTGTTGAGCATATGGAAGAAGCGGGTAGCGGCGCATTGCAACGCGCTTATGAAGCATTAAAAGCCCGACTGGGTCAGGAAGGTTTATTCGATACCGCTCATAAAAAACCGTTACCGTCGTTGCCGCAAACCATCGGTATTGTGTCTTCACCGGATGGAGCAGCGGTTCACGATATTTTGCATGTTTTGAAACGGCGTTTTCCGGCAATCAAAGTGATTCTGTATCCCGTTGCCGTACAAGGTGAAACAGCGCCACGGCAGATTGCTAATGCTATTCAAACTGCTGATCAGCGACAGGAATGTGATTTGCTGATAGTAGGGCGGGGTGGTGGCTCACTGGAAGATCTGTGGAGCTTCAATGATGAGTTGGTTGCCAGAGCTTTGTTTGCCTGTCAGATACCGACCATCAGCGCGGTAGGCCATGAAATTGATTTTACCATTGCCGATTTTGTTGCAGATGTCAGGGCTCCAACGCCTTCGGCTGCGGCTGAACTGGCGGTACCTGAAGCGCGCCAATTAGCCTTAAATCTTCGCGGTTTGTTGCAGAATCTGGGCAGTCGTCTTCAGCAAAAACTTGCCAATGAACAACGGCATATTCGGTATCTGTCTCAACGTCTGCCCCGCCCGCAGCAGCAAATTAAACTTCAGCAGCAACAGTTAAAACGTCTGCAAACACAACTTGATTACAGTATCCAGCGGCGGTTACAAGGCAAGCAACAACAACTTGATTATCTGTCAGTAAGATTGCCTCATCCAAAGTTGCGAATCAGCTGGCGACAAACCCGACTGCAGGATTTAACACAGCGGTTTGAAAAAGCCTTTTCGGTACAGCAGCAACAATTCAGGTTACAAAGCCAGAATTTGCATGACCGCTTAAAGCGGTTGTTACCGGTCTCCCGTTTGAAGCAACAGCAGCAGCATGTAGAAGCACTCTCTTCACAATTAAACCGTTTAACCGGTCAACAAATCACCGATCAAAAAAAGCAGCTGGCCCAGTTGATGCGTACCTTATCGGTGGTTAGCCCTCTCAACACACTGGAGCGCGGTTACAGCATCACCAGTGATTCACAGACTGGTAATGTTATTTACCGATCTGATGAAGTAGCAATCGGACAATCCCTGCAAATTCGTTTATTTGAAGGTCAATTGGACTGTGAAGTGCGTTGTAAGAAATGATGTATAGATTGTGCTATTGGCTGGTTCTATTAGTCTGTTCACCTGCCTGGGCTTTACCACAACAATTACCAGTGCCAGGTGGTGTCGTCATTTTGCCTTTGGAAATCGAGGGAAATGTAGCACCTGAGGTGACCTATCAAAAACAACAGGTGCTAGTGGTAAAACAAGATTCGCAATGGCAGGCTGTAGTTGGCATTCCGCTGGCAGCCGAGTCGGGGAATCACAAAATTCTGGTGGAAAGTCAGGGTGCGTTAAGCAGCATTATATTTGAGGTCAAAGATAAAGCTTATCCCACTCAACGGATAAATGTTCCTGACGATCGTAAGGTCAATCCCTATGCGGAAGATATGGAGCGCATCGAAGCCGAAACAGCCAAAATAAATAAAGCCTTACGTCATTGGCGTGCCAGCGACAATGTGCCGTTTAATTTTGTCTGGCCCATTGAAGGAAGGGTCAGTGGTTTATTTGGCCGTCGTCGTGTGTTTAATGGCGAAGAGCGTAATCCACACAGCGGTATTGATCTTGCAGCGGCAACAGGTACTGAAATTATGGCACCGGCCAACGGAATAGTGACGGATACCGGCGATTACTTTTTCAATGGCAATACAGTAATGATTGACCATGGTCAGGGGCTTGTGACCATGTTTTGTCATCTGGATCGGATTGATGTCAAAGCAGGGCAAAAAATTCAACAGGGCGAGATTATCGGCACGGTTGGCGCCACTGGCCGTGTTACCGGTCCACACCTGCACCTTGGTGTGAGTTTGAATAATGCCCGTGTTGAGCCCTTGTTATTTTTTCCAGAGCGGGAAGGTTATCCTTCAGTTGAATGAACCTCTGGCTTACTGTATTTATTTAATAATTCCGTCAGCAGAATAAAATTAACCGGTTTGGTGAGATAGGCAGTAAACAGGCCTTCTGCCTGCTGCAAATCATAAGGCATGGCGGCAGCGGTAACCGCAATTACCGGAATGTGCCGGAGTTTCGGATTAGCCATGATCTGCTCGGTAGCCTGTAAGCCGCTGATTCCGGGGAGATTGATATCCATCAAAATCACGGCTGGCATATTACTTTCCAGCCATTCCAGTCCTGCCTCAGCTGTTTTGCAAATATGCAACGTGTATTGGGGCAGACGATCAAAAAATGCTTCCATCAATTTGATATTGGCCGGATTATCTTCAATATGCAGAATGAGTGTCGAAGCCGAGGAGGTAAATGGATTTTCGGCTTTAATCAGTGCAGTCTGCTGATGCACTTCATCATTCTGGTTCTTGTTGTCTGTTATGGGTAACTCTACCCAGAATCGAGTGCCTTGATTTTCTGTGCTTTCAAAACCAATATGCCCATCCATGGCTTTTATCAGTCTCTTGGTCACAATCAATCCGACTCCGGTCCCTTCAATGTCCGAGTTTTCCTGACCCAGACGATCAAATGCCGTAAACAGATAGGCCTGCTTATCCCGTGGAATTCCCATGCCTGTATCCTGAATAGTGATACGCAAGCGCTTAGTGGAATCAATTACCTCACCGCTAATAATAACTTTGCCATCAGGGCGATTATATTTGATGGCATTACTGACCAGATTTATCAGCACCTGTTTGAGTTTTGTTAAATCAGCGAGTACCAGCTGTTCAGGAATGTTATCAGTATGAATGATCACACGATAGCGAGCCGCCAGGTTTTTCAGCATGGGCAAACAATGATTAATTGCGACACTGACATTCACCGGCTCAATCGATACGTCTACTGAACCCGCCTCAATTTTAGCCAGCTCCAGCACATCATTAATTAACTTGAGCAAGTGCTCACCACTGTGAATGATGAGCTTTAAACTATCTTGCTGGGTTTCTGTGAGTGGCGCATCATTGTCACTTTGCAGTAACTGGGCAAACCCCAGAATCGCATTTAAAGGCGTGCGTAATTCATGGCTCATTGCCGACAGGAATTCCGATTTTGCCTGATTGGCTTTTTCAGCTTCTTCCTTCGCAGCGATTAATGCCAGATGTTCAGCTTTTTGAAGAGAAATATCACGGACGATACCCGTAAAAAAATAATGGCCTTCCCATTGAAATGCGCTCAGCGTCAGTTCGATGGGAATGATTTGCCCGCTTTTGTGTAATGCTTCCAACTCAACTGGCTGGCCAATTATGTTGGATTGCTCGCTACTGAGGAATCGCGACATCCCATGTTCGTGATTTTTACGATGCTGGGCTGGCATCAGCTGGGTAATATTCTGCCCGATAATTTCTTCTGGCTGATAACCGAACAGGCGTACTGAAGCGACATTAAAATTCTGGATAATGCCCGTTTCATCAATGGTAATAACGCCTTCAAGGGTATGGTTAAGCAAGGTTTGTAAACGATCACTTTCACGTTTAGCTCTTTGCTCCAGTGCCTTACCTTTTTTCAGTTCTGCTTCCAGCGCTGCCGTTTGTATCGCAATCTGTTTAGTGAGTATTTTGGCATGATGGCGTTTGATGAAATAGCCAATCATTGTTAACAAGGCTAATATGCCAAGTGAAACCACCAGCCATTTAAACCAGATGGACACACCTGGCGTTGTGTCATAGATAAAGCCGTTTAGCGCCTGGTCATCATTAACCAAGCCTAAATGCTGATAATGTTCAGCAATTTTTTGCCAACGCTCAATCGTCATATGGCCCAGTGAAACTGTAGGGTACAAACTGAGTTCACTAAGCTTTTCAGCTTCAAATTCCAGATGTGCACGCGTTTTATTTTGCGTGTTGTAGTTTTTTAAAATCAGATCAACCATTTCATAAGGGTGTTCCAGAGCATATTGCCAACCACGCAAGGTTGCACTGTGAAAGGCTTCTACATCTCCTGGCTGACGTTTTAAATAACGTTCAGAGGTAAAGATGATATCGCTGTAAAAGTTGATGTTGTATTCATGGGGTGACAATGTCCGATAATCCACGCCGCGACTTAACATCTGGAAGGGTTCATTGGAAATATATGCGGTCAGCGCATCTACTTTTCCGTCAATTAAATTATCAATATCCTCGGGCGAGGGATCGACAATATTTAGCTGTGAAGGATCTATCCCAAATCGTAGCAACATGGCAGATAAATCATCAGCATAAGACTGACGAGTGACTGTTTTACCGACAAAATCAGTGGGTTGTGTTATCGATGAGTCTGCTCTGACCAACCAGGTATAGGGACTGCTTTGAAAAATCGCCGCGAGCGCTACAAAAGGGCGCCCTTTAAGTCTTTCTACCACCAATCCAGCACCGGAAATTCCAAATTCAACATTGCCGGCTTCCACATCGTTGAAAGGTGCTTTTTGCCCGTTAAGTATGGTTACTGCCAGCCCGGCATCCTGATAATAGCCTTGTTCTTTTGCAGCGTAGATACCCGCAAATTGGAATTGATGCTGCCAGTGAAGTTTGATTGAGACAGGGGTGAGTTTTTGACTTGCCTCTTCAGCTAGGGATGAGCTGGTAATTAAAAACAGGGCAAGCGCAATCAATCGACACATAAAAAGTACTCAAACAGAGTTCAATTCATCTTACTCCAACAGAAGCGTATTGTGGAAATTGCCTGCTAGTAATTTATAGGCGAAAGTCCCGTCCCAGATAAACACTTAAAACATGCTTATCCTGAAGGATTTCATCTGGACTGCCTTTTGCGATCACCTCACCCTCGTTGAATATATAGGCACGCTCACAAACGCTCAGTGTTTCACGTACATTATGATCGGTGATTAATATGCCGATACCTCTCGCAGCCAGTGCCTTGATAATACCCTGTATATCCAGAACAGAAATCGGATCAACACCGGCGAAGGGTTCATCCAGCAGGATAAATTGTGGATCCATGGCTAAGGCGCGGGCAATTTCCACACGACGTCTTTCACCACCGGACAATGCCATGCCTAATGATTTGCGGATGTGACCAATATGGAATTCTTCGAGTAATTTTTCCAGCAACTGTTTTTTGGCAATGATACTGAGGTTTTTCCGGGTTTCGATAATAGCGTAAAGATTGTCTTCAACGGACAATTTACGGAATACCGAGGCTTCCTGTGGCAGATATCCTATCCCCAATTGTGCCCGGGTATGGATAGGTTCGTGGGTAAGTTCGCGTTGATTGAGAAAAATACTGCCGTGATCAACTGGAATCAATCCGACAATCATGTAAAAACTGGTCGTTTTACCCGCCCCATTGGGACCAAGCAAGCCCACAATCTCACCACTGTTTACTTCAAGGGAAATATTTTTAACAACCAACCGATCGCCAAATTGCTTGGCGAGCGACCTTGCAGAAAGCTGACTCATTTAAATTCCGTGATTATTCAGGATTCATTTGCAGGTAGCGTGCACTGACCCAACCAATAATGGCTTTATCCCCACTCATACCTCTGACTTGTACCCATTCAGGCTGACGGGTCAGCACGATCACTTCAGTGTTTTCGACAAACGCCCCAAGTCGTTCATATTGAGTTCCGGGACCGGTTCTGACATTCAAAGTGGTCTGAGTTACCGCAGTAGGGTAGCTCATGTCCGATTGCTGTTCAGGAGCCTCAGTTAACGGTTGAGGCGCTTCAACAGCAGGTTCTGCTGGTTTACTGTTATTTTTTTCGCGTTGGCCTGGCGGCTGGATGGTGATGTGAACGCGACCACTGGACTGTTGCTGTCCATCGACTTCGACCGGTCTTGAGTTGGCAATAACAATATTTCTGTCGATATCGTATTCGATATGATTGCCACGGAATTCATCGCCTGACTGCCAAACATAACCCTGGCCGACCAGAAAGATACGTTGTTTGCTGGCATGGTATTCCATCTGCAGGGCTTTTGCTTTAACCGGTTTATCCCCTTCCTTATGTACTTGTTCATAAGTGGCAAGGTTACCTTCAGCAATAGCTTTTTCCAGTTCGCGGTTTTCGTCATAGAAAAAAGTAATGACATCACCTTCGATACGTAAAGTGCCCTGTGTCAGTATGGCATCGCCTTTATATTGCGTGACACCGGTTTCATCATCAAGCTGCGCGTGATCTGCTTCAATATTTATCGGTTGCTCGCGATCACTTGGTAAGGCGAGGGCAATGGATGGGATGATGGTCATTCCCCAAAGCAGATTAATTAACAGGTGGCGCATTATATTGTCCTCTCACCCTAGAGTGCAGATTAATAGTTTCTTCTTGTAAAGCGGCATGAAAACCCACTGAATGGGTATCGCCATGAGGCGATTTCATGGTCACCGGCTGATCGGTATACGCCGTGTTGTTGACAGTATCCAGATTCAGAACTTCAGTTAATAACTGTATTTCCGGTTGATCTTTGTTGGTAATAATAACATTGCCGGTGAGAAGAATGTTCTCGCCTTCACCCTGAGTTTCAGCATGATCTGACTCAATGATCCAATCATTGTTTTCCGGCGCAATAAACAGGGTGTTTGGACTGAAAATTTCAGTACGGTCATTCTCCGGATAGTGATACAGCGTTTCTCCGGTAATCACCCGCGAAGGTTTGCCGTTGATATCCATTACCGTCATCTTGAAATCGGTCATTCCAAAATCGATACTGTAGTGCACGGCACGTTCAGTTTTTGGTGCTTCAGGTTTGCTAAGCAACATCCACAGACTGATCCCCGCGACTAGCAGTAAAGCAATTTTGATATAAATTGGAATATTAAAAATGGCGTTCAATTTGGTCCTGCAGGGTTCCCTGTCCTTCCATTATTAATTCACATACATCACGGGCAGCACCTCTACCACCCATGGACGGAGTGATCCAGTGCGCATGTTTTTTCACCACAGCATCAGCATCCTGAACGGCTATCGCTAAACCGACTCTGCTCATGATGGACAAGTCCACCCAGTCATCACCGACATAAGCACATTGTTCCGGTTTCAGCTTAAGGGTTTTTAACAGTTCCTCAAAGGCTGGAAGCTTTACTTTTTGTCCCTGGTAAACCAGATTAATTCCAAGACTTTGCATACGATGTTCAACCACTCTGGAGGTGCGTCCAGTGATAATAGCAATATCGACACCGGTGTATTGCAGCAGTTTCATGCCGTGGCCATCACGCGAATTAAATGCCTTATGTTCCTCACCATCATCACCAATAATGATACTGCCATCAGTCAGTACACCATCGACATCAAAAATAACCAGTTTAATTTGTTTGGCGCGAGCCGTTATATCTTGCATTGATCTGTCCTGAAAATTAGACCACACCGGCACGTAATAAATCGTGCATATTCAGTGCGCCTGTTAAGTTATGGTTTTTATCGGTAATCAACAGGCCGTTGATTTTATATTGCTGCATCATCTGTAATGCTTCTGCGGCAAGCATCTCTGCATGCCCCGTTTTACAATGTTGTGTCATATGTTCCTGCAGCGGGGCGGTTAAAATATTTACTTCCTGTGCCAGGACTCGACGTAAATCACCATCGGTGAAAATCCCCACCAATTTGTCATCATTATCGACCACGGCGGTCATGCCCAAACTTTTGTCGGACATTTCAATCAGCGCTTCGCGCAGCAATGCCTTTTCATTTACTTTAGGGATGGCTGCGCCGATATGCATGATGTCGCTGACACGTAATAACAATCGTCTACCAAGATTGCCACCCGGGTGAGAAAGGGCAAAATCTTCAGCGGTAAAGCCACGAGCTTCCAATAACGCAATGGCCAGTGCATCCCCCATCACTAATGCGACGGTGGTACTGGATGTTGGGGCCAGTCCCAATGGGCAGGCTTCTTTTTTAACACTGACGTTGATAGTTGCATCAGCACATAACGAAAGTGTTGAGTCCATACGACCACTCATAGTGATTAATGGTACGCCCAGTCGTTTAATCAATGGCAATATGGTCAGAATCTCGGCAGTTTCACCGGAGTTGGATAATGCCAGAACCACATCTTTGTCGGTGATCATACCTAAATCACCATGACTGGCTTCTCCCGGATGAACAAAAAATGCCGGACTGCCGGTGCTGGCCAACGTAGCAGCGATTTTACTGCCGATATGGCCTGATTTACCCATGCCAATCACCACAATACGACCCTGACATTGCAGCAGATACTCACATGCTCGAACAAAATCATCATCCACTCTATCGCGGAGCAACATTACAGACTCCAGCTCGGTATCGATGACTGCCAGCGCCAATTGTTTTAATTTATCCGAATCTATTTTCATATACCGTTATGCACACCTTGATACGCCAGCAAACTTATATAGCCTGCATAAACCAGTAGTAATAATAAACCAACCGGGCGTCCCAATCGGCCTTTTAAACAAAATCTTGCAAACAGATAAAGCACGATTGTCAGGCCAATCATAAAGCTAAAATCGCGGGTTAGCAGTAGCGAATCTACTTTCGTTGGGTGAATCAGACCTGGCATGGCAAGAACAGCAAGCAGATTAAAGATATTTGAACCAAGAATATTGCCAACGGCAATGTCATGTTCATTTTTCAGAGCAGATGAAATACAGGCGGCTAACTCTGGCAGACTGGTGCCAATGGCAACGACGGTTAAGCCAATCACTAAATCACTTATGCCCAACAATTGCGCGACACCAGTTGCTCCCCAGACTAAGAGTTTGGCTCCCCCCAGTAAGGCAATTAATCCTGTCAAAAACAGTACGATGGATTTTTTCAGTGAGCGTTTTGGCTGCTGATATTCCTGAGTAAATTCAATTTTCAGCGGATCGTCCTGAGCACTTTTAACAGCCAGCCATGCCATGCCTCCTAGCGTCAATATAAAGCCTGTAAACAGAACCAGGCCATCAATCCGATCCAGTTGCATATCCCAGAGCAATAACAACAGGGAGAGGAACATGATAAAGACTAATACCGGAAATTCTCTTCTCAGGGTAATGGAGTGAATCGCCAGAGGAGTGACCAGAATCGTGACGCCCAAAACCAGTCCAATATTGGTGATATTGGAGCCAATGGCATTGCCAATACCCAGGGCAGGAGCACCATCAAATGCGGCGAATGCTGAAACTATCATTTCTGGAGCAGAGGTACCAAAACCAACGATAGTTAAGCCGACAATTAAGGGAGCAACCCCCAAGTTCGATGCAATGCCTGCCGCACCATCAATAAATTTATCCGCTCCCCAGATCAATAGGACCAACCCACTGATAATGGCGCTTATAAATAGAAAAGAAGTCATTTAATAACCGATGATGGAACCTTAAAAATAAAAAGAGCCGGACTAAATCCGGCTCTTTTTATTATAACGGTGGAGAATTGTTATGTCGCGATGTATTACTGGTCATCGAACAAATCAAAATCATCATCATCTGGCGGGTTACCATCGTAAACCAAATATTGACGACGCTGCAGATAGGCATTTCTTACGTATGCATATTCGTCATCAGTAGCTTCATCCAAAACCCGTTCTGACTTAAGCAAATTGGCACGGGTATCCACTAAACGTGTACCTGCAAAGGCATTACGTGCGCCCGGACCCTCAACATACATCACCGGGTCAGTAAACATATCGCCCACTAAACCAAATGAGTCACGCACAGTGCGGGGACCAAAAAACGGTAATACGATGTATGCGCCGGGTTCAGCACCCCAGGCTCCCAGTGTCTGGCCGAAATCTTCGTTACGTTTCTTGTTGCCAGCATGACCGGCAACATCAAAGATACCTGCCACACCAACGGTGCTGTTTAACAGAAAACGACCTGTATCATCAGCTGCCTGGCTGAATTTACCTTGCAACAGGCTGTTGATGGCGACTGTAATATCATTCAGATTACTGAAGAAATTGCTGACGCCCCAGCTGATCGCATCAGGAACAACAACATCGTAACCCTTGGCAACAGGCTTTAACACTGCCCGATCTACAGTATCGTTAAATTGATACATTGCACGGTTATAGCTTTCATATGGATCACGTTCATCAGGTGATTGTACGGTGGCACAACCTGTGAACAGAACCAATAAACCGAGCAGGCTGAGCCTGGAAAAAACTTTTAGATCGAACATTGTGGCATTCCCTGAAACAAATTTAACGAGAATAATCTCACGGCAGTTCCAGGCTAATCAAGTGATCTGTTGTACCAATACCAAGAAAGTATGATGGTGTTGTCACTTTGCAACATCAAAAGAATGTTTCATCCGCTTTTCTGGCCCAGCATTTGCGCAGTTTTAACCTGTGATTCTGGATGGTTGTTATACATATAACCGGAAAATACTTCGCTGCATTTGTGCCAGCTATTTTCATGTGCATAAGCAATACAATCGGTTTTTTGCAGATTCAGCGCATTTAACGCCGCCTTATGCAAATCCCAATCCAGCTCGCCGGTTTTGCCCTGAATAATAATATCTTTAGGCCCGGTGACCGGATAAGCGGCTACAGGCAGACCGCAAGCCATCGCTTCCAGAATTACCAAGCCGAAGGTATCGGTTTGACTCGGAAAAACAAAAACATCTCCTCCGGCCAGATAGGCAGCGAGTTCTTCAGCAAATTTGGCACCGGTAAAGATCACATCAGGATAGCGTTTTTTCAACATCTCCAGATCAGGACCATCGCCAATCACTACTTTACTGCCTGGTAAATCCAAATCCAAAAATGCTTCAATGTTTTTTTCGACTGCAACCCGGCCCATATTGATAAAAACCGGGCGGGGTAAGTCATAATTTTTGGCATTATCTTTCGTGAATATATCGGTATCGACACCTCGTCCCCATACATAAACATCTTGAAATCCATATTCTTGCAAGCGTCGCTGTTGTGAAATGGTAGGTACCAGTGTTCTCACCGCCGGGCGATGAAAACGCCTTAACCATGCATAGCTCCAACTAAGCGGAATCGGTAAACGCAAACGCAGATATTCTGGAAACTGAGTATGAAATGACGTGGTGAAATGGATATTATGACGCAGACACCAACGTCTGGCGGCCATGCCTAATGGACCCTCAGTGGCAATATGCACTGCATCGGCTTGCAGATTGTCGAGCATATTTGCCAGTTTTCGGTAAGGCAGTAATGCCAGACGAATTGAGGGATAACTGGGACAGGGAATCGTTTTAAAATTCAGCGGCGTGAGCATGGTAACGTCATAGCCCATTTCCTGCAGATGGTCACGGGTTTTCCCCAGAGTGCGCACAACCCCGTTGACCTGTGGCTCCCAGGCATCGGTAATAATCGCCAGTTTCATCAAGCGGCTTTGGCAATCAAAACGTGCTGATTAAATACTTCAGCCCAAGGGATGATTTCCATCTGACCATCTGGATGTTCAACCAACGCTGTGCAGCTCTCTACCCAGTCGCCACAATTATAGTAATCGATATCATGTATGCGCGTTATTTCCGCACGGTGAATATGGCCGCAGACCACACCATCCACCCCTTGTTTAGAAGCTTCATGCGCCACAGCTTCTTCAAAATTACTGATGTACTGGACCGCATTTTTCACTTTGTGTTTCAAAAACGCTGCCAGTGACCAGTAAGAGAAGCCCATCTTACGGCGGAAATAATTCACCCAGCGATTAGCTCTAAGTAAAAATTCATACAAACGGCTGCCGATTTTGGCCAGCATCGGCGAAATTTTCACTACGCTATCGAATTGATCGCCGTGAATGATTAACAACTTACGTTTATCGGCTGTGGTATGAATGATTTCGTTATGGATCTGCACATTACCGAACACCGCACCATCATAATCCCGCAAAATCTCATCGTGATTACCGGGAACAAAGATGACCTTGGTATTGTGCTTGGCTTTACCAAGCAGGGTTCGGACTACGTTATTATGTTCTTGAGGCCAGTACATGCGTTTTTTCATTTCCCAGACGTCGATAATATCGCCGACCAGATAAAGATATTCGCATTCCACATTATGTAAAAAGTTAAGGAGGAGCTCGGCACTGCAGCCTCGGAAGCCAAGATGGATATCCGAAATGAACACGGTGCGAACTTTCAGCTTTTGCTTGTGACTTAGTTGTGTTTGCATAAGGCACTCATTCACTTAAAATTCTGAGCAAACCTTATCTATTAGATATTGCAGTGTGATGACCGTTTTGTTGCGTTACCATGACAATAACTTCACGCGCTACACTGCGGGCGATACCGAACCTAATCAGGACACTATTATGAGCAACCCATTATTGGAAAATCACCGTTTACCGCCATTTTCCGCAATAAAAGCCGAACATGTTGAGCCCGCAATTGATCATGCGTTGAGCACAGCACGCAATAAAATTGACACTATTTTGAGCACACTTTCAGAGCCAACATGGGCCACATTGGTACAGCCAATGGAAGATATGGATGCCCTGATTGACAGTGTCTGGTCGCCAGTAAGTCATATGAATTCGGTGGTCAACTCGGAAGAGCTGCGTCAGGCCTATAACGCTTGTTTGCCTAAACTCAGCGAGTTTTCGACTGAGTTGGGCCAGAATGAAATGCTGTATCAGGCCTATAAAGCCATTGCCGAAGGCGCTGAGTATCAGAAATTGGATACGGCACAGAAAAAAGTCATTGATAATGCGGTCCGTGATTTTCGTCTGTCGGGCGTTGAGCTGGATCAGCAACAACGTGATGAATTCAAAAAGCTGTCACAGCAAATGACTGAACGCACCGCCAAGTTTGAAGAAAATTTGCTGGATGCCACTCACGCCTGGCGTAAGTTGATTACCGACGAGTCATTATTATCGGGTTTACCACCATCCACTATTGAAATGGCCGAACAAATGGCCAAACGTGAAGGTGAGGAAGGCTGGCTGTTTACCCTGGACTTTCCTTCTTATATGCCGGTGATGTCCTACGCTGATAATCGTGAATTGCGTGAAGAAATGTATACCGCGTTTGCCACCAAAGCCTCAGACCAAGGTCCGAATGCGGGCAAATGGGATAACACTGAAGTGATGCTGGATATTCTGAATCTGCGTCATCAACTGGCAAATCTGCTGGGGTTTGCCAATCATGCCGAACGTTCTTTGGCCACCAAAATGGCGCAATCACCGCAACAGGTTCTGGACTTTCTGCAGGATCTGGCCAAGCGCTCAAAACCGATTGCCGAGCAGGAATATGCAGAATTACGCGCCTTTGCCAAATCCACTGCCGACCAGGATCAACTCGAAGCCTGGGATGTCACCTATTTTGCTGAAAAACTACGTCAGCAGCGTTATTCAATTTCACAGGAAGAATTAAAGCCGTACTTTCCGGAAGACAAAGTAGTGAATGGGCTGTTTGCCGTGGTCAATCGTTTATACGGACTGGATATTCGGGAACGCAAGGATGTTGACGTCTGGCACAAGGACGTACGCTTTTTCGAAATTGTCGCCGAGGATGGCAATGTACGTGCTCAGTTCTATCTGGATTTATATGCCCGTCAGCATAAACGTGGTGGCGCATGGATGGATGAATGTAAAGCACGCCGTCGTACTGCCGAAGGAATCGAAATTCCAGTGGCGTTTCTGACCTGCAACTTTTCTGAACCCGTCGGCGATAAACCGGCTCTGTTCACCCATGATGAAGTGACCACTTTATTCCATGAATTTGGTCATGGTCTGCATCATATGTTGACCAAAATTGAATATGCCGGTGTGTCTGGTATTAATGGTGTGGCCTGGGATGCAGTCGAGCTGCCAAGTCAGTTTATGGAAAACTGGTGCTGGGAGCGTGAAGCTTTGGATTTGATTTCCGCCCATTACCAAACGGGAGAAAAATTGCCTGATGATTTGTTCGACAAAATGCTTGCCGCACGTAACTTCCAATCGGCAATGATGATGTTACGTCAGCTGGAATTCTCGTTATTTGATTTCCGGTTACATCTGGAATTTAACCCGAATGAACCGAATCAAGTCGATAAGATTCTGGAACAGGTGCGTAATGAAGTCACCGTGGTGAAACCGCCCAAATTCAACCGTTTTGCGCACAGCTTTGCTCATATCTTTGCTGGCGGTTATGCCGCCGGTTATTACAGCTATAAATGGGCAGAAGTGCTGTCAGCCGATGCGTTCTCCAAGTTTGAAGAGAAAGGGATCTTTGATCGGCAGACTGGTCTGGAATTTCTGGAAGCGATTCTGGAGCAGGGTGGTTCCCGTGAGCCAATGGAATTGTTCATCGAATTCCGTGGCCGTGAACCGCAGATTGATGCGTTATTAAGACATACCGGTATTGCCGCGTAAACCAAAAAGGGCCGAAAGGCCCTTTTTTATAAGTAAGTATTCTGATTTTATGAATTCATACAAATTTGCGCGGATTCCTGTGCAATTTGAATCATCATCGCCGCCTTATCTTTAGATAGGTTGCCTGCTTCGATATCCTGCAACATCTGTTGATTCAAATCATGCGTGGTCTGTGCGATATCTGCTCCCTGAGCTACCGGCATAATGGCTTTTTCACTATATTCCTCAGAGAACTGGAGCAACGCATCCAGTTGGCAACTGGCCATTTTAGTCACATAGGCATTTGCCTCATCATCGATTGCACGGGCTGACATTTCAGGTCTATCAGCACTCAACTTTTGTACAACTAACGGTTTCAATTGCTTGGTGTAGTTTGTTTTATAGTTTTCTTTATCCTGATCATCAATTGCCAGAGCTTGCTGTGCAGCGAAAATAAAAGGTAACGCCAGTAATAATTTTTTCATTTTATATTTCTCAAATTGGTAGCCAGATAAACATCAGACTTTCTATGAATGACTTTAAAGTGGCCGGTATCAAATTGTTGTGAATTGCTGGAGTGAATCTACACTACAGCTTTACATAGTTGAATACTGAAAAGCAAAAGAGCACTTCAGTGCTCTTTTGACCGCTTATTAAATATGAGATTTAGCGTAGCTGACTATCCTTACTGCCTCGCCGATTAAACAGATTGAACGCCTTGTTTTCCTTATCGATCATTTCCTGGCATTGCACACAAAGACGAACGCCCGGCACAGCTTCACGGCGTGCTTTGGGGATTTCCTTTTCGCACTCTTCACAATGCGTCAGGCTTTCGCCTTTGGGTAAACGGGAACGTGCCTGTTGAATACCATCTTCAACACTGGCATCAATCTGATCCTGCACCGCACCATCTTTAGACCATCCTCCAGCCATAACAACCTCCAACTGACTGAGTTAACAGCTTTATTTAAGCATATTAAACCTATATTGGGGTGGATGCGATAAAACGCAAGATGATAAATATGAATTGTATTTCAAGGGTCGGTTGGGTTGAGCTGGCGAAACCAAACAATCTCAATTTTAAAGCAGGAACCTAATTGTTGAGATGAGCACCAATTATCCCCTTTTGTGTTGACGAGTAGCGGCTTTTTGTCAGGATTAGAGACTTACCTGTTTGAGCGAAGCGAGTTTGGTGAGTCTCCCTGACAAAAAATGCAACGCAGTGGAGCCGCAGGCCAACACAAGGGGTGCCCTGGGGTTGTTAGGGGAATGGGCACGCATTCCCCTGACTCGACATTAAGTCGAAACAAAACAGTTATATAAAAGGCTAATTGTGGATTTAGTAAATTCAAAACTTCTTTGAGTTAATGACTTGGAACGCTGCCGCGAGGCGTTCATTTCTTTTGTTTGCCCAAAAGAAACGAACCAAAGAAAAGGGCACCCCATGTGTTGGCCTGCGGCTCCCCGATAAAAATAGTTATCTCAGGGAAATCGAAAAAACTCGCTGCGCTCAGACATTCCGATTTCTAATCCTGAGATAACCATTTTTATCGGCAACACAAAAGGGGGATCCACTAGCCTCACGTTTTGGGACCTTCCCTAAATGCCCTTATACGAAGCCGAGCATCGCAGAGCTGGTCGGATCAGCATGACGGCTGTTTGACCGAAGGGACAAATTTGTCTGGAACAAATTTGGACGCCGAAGATGCCCGAAGGGTGAGTGGCAGGGATGCCACGAATCAATTTCCGTCATGCCCGATCAGATCGAGAAGCGCAGGGAACCCGCAGGGCGAGCATGGGCTGGCCTTTTTTGGTTCGTTTTTTGACCACGCAAAAAATGAACAGTGGGCTTTAGTCCATAATTAAAAATCAAGTTTTCGTAAAATTAAATTGATAACAATTGCTTATGCTCAAGGTTTGGTGCTCACAGTACTAAGGTGCTCATTGTGCTCACCATTCTCATGGAGAGGAGGGAATAAAATGTACGATGAAAACTTTAGAAAATTATTACTGGAATAGTCGATAAATTTCAGTCTCTCAATGGCGAATTAATCCAAAATAATTCAATAGAGATAGCTGCTAAGCCAAATCATATCTTAAGCTGGTAAGCTACAACATTACTTTTCACAAATCATATCTCATGAAATACACCGACCTAAGAGACTTCATCACCAACCTGGAAAAACAGGGCGAACTAAAACGCATTACCACCGAAGTAGATCCCCATCTGGAGATGACGGAGATTTGTGATCGGGTGTTGCGTGCCGGTGGTCCGGCGATTCTGTTTGAGAACCCGAAGGGTAGCAAGATTCCGGTGTTGGCGAATCTGTTTGGTACGCCTAAACGGGTGGCACTGGGCATGGGCGAGGATTCAGTTGAAGCGTTACGTGAAGTAGGTAAATTACTGGCATTTCTGAAAGAGCCTGAACCACCTAAGGGCATGAAAGACGCTTGGGATAAGTTACCGATCTTTCGCCAGGTATTGAATATGGGCCCGAAGGTGGTGAAAAAAGCCCCTTGTCAGGAGCAGGTGATTGAAGGAAATGCCATTGATCTGAGTGAATATCCGATTCAACTCTGCTGGCCGGAAGATGCTGCACCGTTAATTACCTGGGGCTTGGTCGTCACTAAAGGTCCACATAAAACCCGACAGAATTTAGGAATTTATCGCCAACAAGTCATCGGTAAAAATCGGGTGATTATGCGTTGGTTATCGCATCGTGGTGGGGCACTGGATTTTAAGGAGTGGCAGCAAACGCATCCGGGTGAACCATTTCCGATCGCTGTGGTGTTGGGCTGTGATCCAGCCACTATTTTAGGTGCTGTAACACCGGTGCCGGACACACTGTCCGAATATGCGTTTGCTGGATTGCTACGCGGTAGTAAAACCGAATTAGTGAAATGTATCGGCAGTGATCTGCAGGTGCCTGCTCAATCTGAGATTGTCCTGGAAGGTTTTATCTATCCGGATGATATGGCACCGGAAGGACCATACGGTGATCACACCGGTTATTACAATGAAATCGACAGCTTTCCGGTATTTACCATTGAGCGAATTACTCAGCGAAAAAATCCGATTTATCACAGCACGTATACCGGTCGCCCACCCGATGAACCGGCGATTCTGGGCGTGGCGTTAAACGAAGTATTTGTGCCGATTCTGCAGAAGCAGTTTCCGGAAATTGTCGATTTTTACCTGCCACCTGAGGGGTGCTCGTATCGGATGGCCGTGGTCAGCATGAAAAAACAATATGCCGGTCATGCCAAGCGAGTGATGATGGGGGTTTGGTCGTTTTTAAGGCAGTTTATGTATACAAAATTCGTGATCGTTGTCGATGATGATGTGAACGTGCGTGATTGGCAGGATGTGATATGGGCCATTACCACGCGAATGGATCCGGCGCGCGATACGGTTTTAATTGAAAATACGCCGATTGATTATCTGGATTTTGCTTCACCGGTATCAGGTCTTGGCTCAAAAATGGGCATGGATGCTACCAATAAATTGCCTGGCGAAACTAACCGCGAGTGGGGTAGACCGATTGAGAAAGATCCGGCGATTGTCGCTCGGGTTGATGCGATTTGGTCAGAGTTGGGATTGGATGACGACGACTCAGCCCGGTAATTGAATACCGACAAAAGCCAACAGATTCAACACTGCCATAATTATCAGCAGCCAGATGGTGAATTGCATACCAATAATCCGGCGAGTAATGATGGCTTTGCTGACGCCATTGGCATGAATCAGTCGACCAATAATAAACAGGCTGCCCAGTAAATGAATTAGCCAGGCGGGGCCCTGGCTGAGTTCTAATAGTAATAACAACAGCAAACCAATCGGTAGATATTCCACAGCATTGGCATGAGCACGAATTGCAGCAAGTAAATCCTGTTGGCCACCATCGCCTAAAGCTACTTTATGTTGCCGCCGCAGACTAATGACTTTTCGTGCTAGGGCGACAATCATCAGAGCGGCCAAAGCGGCATACATTCCTGTAATCATTGTCAGTACCTATAAACCATCAGTATTGGACTCTACCCAGCGTTCGCCACTCTGGTTCTGTTCTTTTTTCCAAAACGGCGCTTTATATTTCAGCTCTTCGATTAGCCAGTTGCATGCATCCAAAGCCGCACGGCGATGGGCCGACCAGCAACCGATTAATACAATTGCTTCACCGGGAAATACTTCGCCGACGCGATGCACAATCAGGCAATCATTTAATGGCCAGTCGGTTTTAGCCTGTTTTTCTAATTGTTCGAGATAACGCTGAGTCATGGCGGGATAATGTTCCAGCGTCATGGTTCTGACGGTGGCATCATCGTTATAATCACGCATGGTTCCGATAAAGCTGGCAGCTGCACCATCTCTGCCTGCAGGTATCTGCTGGGAAAACTCACTGAGCCATTGATAAGGCTGAAAGTCTTCATCGAGAATATGCGTGGCCATGATTAACCTCCGGTGACGGGGGGGAAGAAAGCGACTTCATCACCATCATTCACCTGACTTTGCATATTGGCATAGTCAAGATTGACGGCGACCAGTAGGTTGTTTGGTGGCGTGGCTGATTGCGTCGCCAAATCCCAAACCTCGGTCACAGTGGAAGCCTGTTCTACTGTGGTCTCACTCTGTCCCAGACTTTCTCGCAGGCTGGCAAAAAATTTGACTTGAATAGACATCTGGTTAATTGTTTCCTGGATCAAAACATAAGGATAACACCCAAAATGGCAGAATTAACGCATTTTAATCAGGCTGGCGAAGCACACATGGTCGATGTCGGTGATAAGGCAGTGACGCAGCGCAAGGCCGTCGCCAGCGGAAGGATTATCATGTTGCCGGAAACGCTGAAACTGATTGAGCAGGGCAATCATAAAAAAGGGGATGTGTTGGGCATTGCCCGCATCGCCGGCATTATGGCGGCCAAACGCACCTCGGATTTAATTCCGCTATGTCATCCGCTGGCATTAAGCAAAGTCACAGTCGAATTTGAAATTGATGCAGCCAATAATGCTGTGAATTGTCAGGCTGAAGTCGCTACATCGGGCCAAACCGGTGTGGAAATGGAAGCACTTACCGCGGTACAGGTTGCGTTGCTGACTATCTACGATATGTGTAAAGCGGTCGATCGCGGCATGGTGATCTCCGACGTCTGTCTGCAGGAAAAAGCTGGTGGAAAATCAGGTCACTGGCAACGTTCTATATAAAGAAAAAATTCTTCAATCCACTTCTTTATTCACAAAATTAAGTTTGAATTCAGCAACCGTTGCCTAAACTGCCAAATAGGATTTTTTCCTATGTGCTCGGGTAATGATTTTCTTGAAGCCCGCAACCTAACGCTGAGTTATTCAATGTCCAATTTTGTTTCAAAACTGCTGTTTGTTTTATTTCTCGTATTACCCATGGCGAGCCACGCATCTGAATTGCGTTTATTGATTGATATGCTGCATGAGAATGGCATGGTCAGCGAAGAACAGTATGGTCGTTTGTTGGCTGAGCTGGAGCAGAACCAACAGAAAACGGCAAAAGAAAAACAGGAAATAACCGAAAAACTTGAATTAGCCACTCAGCCGCCTGAAGTGGAAGTCACCACTAAAGGTGGGCTTCGCGTTAGAACGACTGATGGTCAATTTGAAACCCGCCTGCGGGGGCGTTTAATGATCGATGCCGCCGATTATGATGGTGCGCCTCAAATTGCCGATGGAACCAATATTCGTCGTGCTCGCCTCGCCTGGTCTGGCCGGATATTCAGTGATTGGATATACAAGGTAGATTACGATTTCACGGATGGCGGTGAATTAAAAGATTCGTATATTGGTTACACCGGTTTTCCTCAAGCTCGTTTAAGAATGGGGCTTATGGAAATTCCTTTAGGCCTGCAATATCGCAGCAGTTCGGCCAATTCTCAGTTGATTGAACGCAGCCTACTTGGAGCATTTGGTGGGGATCGTTATATCGGTTTGATGGCCGATACCAAGCGTCAGCATTGGAGTGCCGCCGCTGGGGTTTTTGGTGATGATGCCAATGAACAGCGCGAACGAAATGATGAGGGTTGGGGGGGGGGTGCACGCCTCACGATTTCACCCATCAATCATAACAATAAGGTTTTACATTTTGGATTGGCATCTTTTTACCGGCATTTAAATGATCAGGCGACATTGAGATTTGATGAGCAGCCCGAAGCCCGGGTGGCTGGTTTTGATATTGTTGATACCGGCATTATTCCTGGAGCTCGAACTTATACCCGAAGCGGAGTGGAATGGGCAGCAGTACGAAATCGCTGGTCTGCTCAAGCTGAGTACATGGTGACCGATGTACGTCGAACAGTGTGGCAGGATGTTGGATTTTCTGGGGGGCATATTCAAAGCGGTTTTTTCCTGACCGATGATTCGTTGAATTATGAAAATGGTGATTTCGGTAGTCCGTATCCAAATCATCTTGTGGGCGAGGGCGGTTTTGGAGCTTGGGAACTGGTTGCGCGATACAGCACACTGGATTTAACCGATGAAGATATTATTGGTGGCGAAATAGACAGTCTCACTTTTGGGCTGAACTGGTATCCGGTGCCAATGCTACGATTTTCTGCCAATTACATTAATGTTCTGAATGTTGATGATGGACCAAATGCAGGACAAGAACCGCGTATTTTTCTGGTACGCAGCCAATGGGCGTTTTAGCTGAAATATTACAATTACGATAAGTGATTTTCGAAGTTACATAATTATCTGGAGATTAAATTAATAAAATCTGTAATGCCCAGCGTTTCACCATTAACAAAACAGCTAACTAAGAGTTGGAAAAAATGTTTAAAGACGGGGTTAATCGCTAATTTTTGTGCAGGGTTTTTGATAAATTAGAACTTCATCACAATAGCAAAAGATTACTATTTTCTTGGATAAGAAATATTAATGCTGGTTCCAAATATGTCGATAATATTACAGAAAATTTTCGACCATAAAAAAGGAACAAACTTATGCTATTCAAAAAACACCTGCTGACAGCTGCCATCGGCCTGTCTCTCAGCTTTTCGGTTCAGGCATCGGAACTGGAAACATTGATTAATATGCTGCATGAAAATGGCATGGTTACTGATGAACAGTACGGCCGGCTGATGGGTGAGCTTGCTGAAAACAAAGCCACTAAAGAGCAGGAAAAAGCAGAGATAAATGAAAAGCTGGCTGAAGCAACCAAACCCTCAGATATTGAAATATCTACTAATGGCGGTTTATCACTAAAAACCCGAGATGGTCAGTTTTCTACAAAAGTTGGTGGGCGGCTACAGGTTGATGCCGCCGCTTACGGTGGTTCACCTGATATGGGAGATGGAACTGATATTCGTCGTGCCCGTTTGTATATCGCCGGTCAGCTGTATCGCGATTGGGGTTATAAGCTGGAATACGAGTTTGATAACGACAGTATTACCGATGCCTTTATTTCATATGATGGTTTTGAAAACTACCAAATTATGGCGGGTCATTTCAAAGATCCATTCAGTCTTGATTATATGATCAGCGCCAACAATACCATGTTTATGGAGCGGGCATTACCCACTGCGTTTAATGCTGGACGACATATGGGATTGATGGGAGCTCGTAACAGTCAGTATTGGACTTTGGCGGCCGGTTTATTTGGCGATACTGTCGGAAATACTGGTGGTGCTGAGGATGAAGGCTGGGGCTGGAGTTCGCGTGGAACCCTGTCTCCGGTCAATGAGCCTGGTAAAGTCGTACATTTTGGTCTGGGTTTGAATTATCGCGATTTGCAACCTAGTAATGAGGTACGTTTTAGTCAAGCTCCCGAATCGGCTGTCTCTGGTGTGCGCATTGTGGATACTTCTACATTAACCAATGCCGACACGATGCTGAAAACCGGTCTGGAATTTGCCACTGTCATGGGACCGTTTACCGCTCAGGCAGAATATATCCGTACATCCGTGGAACGTGACAATATCAGCGATGCTGACTTTGATGGCTGGTATCTTCAAAGCAGTTATTTCCTTACCGGTGAATCGCGTCCATATAAAAACGGCGTGTTTGGAGGAATAAAACCCGATCGCAGAGTTGGTGACGGTGGTATTGGTGCATGGGAAGTCGCGATGCGTTATAGCTCGCTGGATTTGAATGATGGTGCGATTGAAGGTGGTGAAGCAGATTCAATGACCTTGGGGCTGAACTGGTATCCAGTGCCGATGTTACGTTTCTCAGCCAATTATGTGCATGTCCTGGATGTCGATGGCGGAACGTTTGATGGCCAGGAACCTGATGTATTCCAGGTTCGCAGTCAGTGGGCATTCTAATTCAGATATTCAGTTAAAAACTGTATAGAAAAGCCGCTGTTATCTTGAGCTAACAGCGGCTTTTTTGTTTATCTGGTAAGGATTATTCGGTTTCAGGTAGTGCGGTGAAAAACAATTGCTGATTATTCACCATGAAGCTATCGATAATCTGCTTACCAGGTTCACCGGTCACAAAATTAATGTACTGCTTTGCCATGCCTGTTTGAACATGAGGGTGTTTTTCGGGATTAACCGCCATAATGTGGTATGGATTGGATAACTTTGCATCGCCTTCAAACAGCAGTTTTAACTGCATTTTTTCCTGATAGGCTATCTGTGTACCCCGATCTGTTAAGGCATAACCCGACATTTCATCGGCGATTTTCAGTACCGCCCCCATACCTTGACCGGCTTGCACATACCAGTCGCCAGAGGGATTGATATCGGCAGTTTTCCAGAGTTGGAGTTCTTTTTTATGGGTACCGGAATCATCTCCTCTGGAAACAAAGCGACTACCTGATTGAGCAATTTTTTGCATGGCTTCAGTGATGGTTTTAGCGGAAGTAATCCCCGCAGGATCATTCACTGGACCAACTAATACAAAGTCGTTATACATGACGTAGCGACGATCAATGAAATAATCCTTCTCGACATATTCAAGCTCAGCTTTTGGGGCGTGCACTAATGCCACATCGACATCGCCATTAGCACCAAGCTTCAATGCCTGGCCGGTGCCAACCGCAATTACCGCAACATTAATATCAGTAGATTCGGTAAAAGCTTTATTTAATAAAGCTAACAAGCCAGTGTTATCGGTGCTCGTTGTTGTAGAGAGTTTGAGCAATTGTTCGGCATGAACATTAGTGCTCAGCAGTAAGCTGAGAAATAACAGAATAAATAACCGTTTCATCATGAAATATCTCGACAGAAAAAAATCAATATATTCCATCATATATATCGATGGGAGTAAACGTGTTTTTCCAAATGGTATCAAGGAGTGGCTAAAGGCTGTGTGGGTGAGAAGTTTTTTTATTTATTAGTCTATGGATTGTGGACATATTGTCAGGTTGTCGATTTTGATGAGCCTCTTTGCCAGCTTCCTGATTTTGAATCATTACGTCTGGCCACATTAACCCTTTTGGCACTATAGTGAATAAAGGCAATGAGTAAAGCGGCTTTTGCCTGTCAAAGCGCTTTTATTACCGCTATCTGCAACACACCTTTATTGAGTTTTCAGAATACCGTGCCATGGGAACCTGTTTGCAAGAGCCCCCCACAGTTACTGGTTAACCTTGTTCAAGTAAGCGCCGTAGATCAATCATTGCGGCATTGGCTCTGGAAACATACGAAGCCATAACCAATGAATGATTGGCAAACAGGCCAAAACCACTACCATTAAGAATGATCGGGCTCCAGACAGTAGCCTGAGTGGCTTCGAGTTCACGAATGATTTGGCGCAGACTGATTAGCGCGTTTTTCTTTTGCAAGACATCGGCAAAATCATGTTCTGCCGCTTTAAGCAGATGAATCATTGCCCAGATTGAACCGCGGGCTTCATAAAATACATCATCTATTTCCAACCAGGGTGTTTTGGTGACTCGTTCAGGTGAAGTTAAGGTTGATTGATGGGCCTCAGGATCACCTGCCAATGCGGTATTAATCTGAACTTGTCCTACACTGGCGCTGAGCCGTTGTGAGAGACTACCCAGGCGTTTTTCAGCCATACCCAGCCACGCGGCCAGATTATCGGCACGTGCATAAAACTGTGCTTCGTCCCGCTGCGGATCCGCCAGACGGGCCAGATAGCTTTCCAATGCCTTGATACCGTCTCGATACTCACTTTCTGTGGGAGGAAACAGCCATGAATCCGAATTGAAATTAAATTGCGGTTCGGCAATGATCAGGTCTTTATCTTCTGCAGATTGCGATTGTGAGCGACTAATATCGTTACGTAGCGATCGTGAGTAGTCACGAATCTGCACCAGCACACCGAACTCCCAATTGGGCATATTATCCATCCACACGGATGGGGGCATCACGTCGTTGGTCAAATAACCACCCGGCTTATCAAGCAAGGTATTGGCAATAGTGATCAAGGTGGCGGTAGATGTGTAACCAGTGACCATATCGTGTTGTTTTTCGCTGGCGATTTCGCGAGCGTTTACCTCAGGATCAAAGGCACTGGGTGGATTACTCCACCACAACATGATGACGATAAAAAAAACCAGAATGACGGCAATCGCTATCATTAGCGCTTTGGATATCTGCCGACGGCTGTCAGGATCGCGGAGGGAATCAATAAAATTCCACCATAACTGACGACTGCGCTGAAAAAAAGAGTTTGCGGGCATAAAACATCCAGAAAGATTAATTGTCAGATTTCACCATAGCGTATTTTTGACAGCAAAAAAATGTTTAGGGTCTGTTTATTTTTCAAAGCAGTCACTATTTTTGAAAGATAAACAGACCCTAAGTCCTGCCGGGAGAGCTTTCCCGTTATTGTGCGGGATAATTTCCTGAAAAGTTTACGGTATTAAGCTTGACGTATGGCCTGATTGAGCTGAATAATGGCCGGTTTGAAGATGCTTTTGATGAAGCGGGGGACGCTTTAAGTATGACACTCAGAGTTGAGATAGAAGATCTGGCCAAGCATTTTGGCGAGATACGGGCTGTGGATGGTGTGACATTCTCAGTCAGTAAAGGCGAAGTTCTTGGATTTCTGGGCCCGAACGGCGCAGGTAAATCCACCACAATGAAGATGATAACCGGCTTTCTGGCGCCCACTCGCGGTACAGTCAGAGTCTGTGGTTATGATGTTTTAACGGATCCGATTTCGGTAAAAGCGAATCTGGGATATTTACCTGAAGGTGCGCCAGCTTATGCTGATATGACGCCGGACAGCTTCCTCAAGTTTATTGCTGATATTCGTGGATTGTCCGGAGCGGCTAAAAAACGTGCAGTAGCTTCCGCTGCAGAACGTGCTCGAGTCCTGAATGTGATGTATCAACCGATTGAAACCTTGTCTAAAGGTTACAAACGTCGGGTGGGGCTGGCACAGGCGATTCTGCATAACCCACCCGTATTGATTATGGATGAACCGACTGACGGTTTAGATCCGAATCAAAAGCATGAAGTACGGACGCTGATCAATGAAATGGCAGAAGATAAAGCCATTATTATCTCAACGCATATTCTGGAAGAAGTAAATGCTTTGTGTACACGTAATGTGGTGATCGCCAGCGGTAAAGTTGTGTTTGATGGAACGCCTGCCGAATTGGAGCAAAAATCACGCTACCACAATGCGGTCGTACTGTCGGTCAACGAAATTGATAACACCAAACTGTTGCAGTATGTCGCCGAATTGGATTTTGTTGCGGAAACTGAATTATTGATGGCGGGTAACGGTATCCGGGTGTTCCCAAAAGACAGCGCTCATATCACTATCGCCCTGTCAGAAAAAATTCGTGAACAGGGTTGGGAAATTGCTTCGCTTTATGCTGAGAGCGGTCGCCTTGATGAGGTTTTCCGCAGTATTACTTTGCCTAGAACTGCAGGAGTTAAATGATGAATGTGCTGAATATCTGGTTCATCATGAAACGTGAATTCGGTGGTTACTTCGCCACCCCGGTTGCCTATGTTTTCATTATAATATTTTTGTTGCTGGCAGGTTTTTCGACGTTTTATGTGGGCAATTTCTTTGCTCGTGGCGAAGCCGATTTATATCCCTTCTTCTCCTTACATCCCTGGTTATACATTTTGTTGATTCCTGCAATTTCGATGCGTTTATGGGCCGAAGAACGTAAAAGTGGATCGATTGAGCTGTTAATGACCTTGCCGGTGTCGGTATTTGAGGCTGTTCTGGGCAAATTCTTTGCTGCCTGGGCGTTTACCGGTCTGGCATTAATTCTCAATTTCCCGCTTTGGATCACGGTGAATTATCTGGGTAATCCAGATAACGGCGTGATTTTTACCGGTTTTATCGGCAGCTTCCTGATGGCAGGTGGTTTTCTGGCCATCGGTTCCTGTGTATCAGCCTCCACTAAAAATCAGGTTATTGCGTTTGTGCTTAGCTTGATTGTCAGCCTGATATTTGTGCTGGCGGGCTATGGCATTGTGTTGGATTTCTTTAGTAGCTGGGCTCCACAACCTCTGGTTGATGCGATCAGTTCATTCAGTTTTCTGACCCACTTTGATGCGATTTCCAAAGGGGTAATTGATTTACGTGACATATTGTATTTCGCAGCGCTTATCACTATCTGGCTGTTTGCCAACGCCCTGATAGTGAATGCACGTAAAGCCGATTAGGAGCACCAGTCAGCAATGAATAAACAATTATTATCCAAAACCGGTTTGATTCTGGCCGTTATTCTTTTTATTGCCTTTATTATTGTGGTAAATGGCAATTTTAAATCTGCTCGGGTCGATTTGACCGAAGACAAACTGTATACCTTATCGGAAGGTACGCTGAACATTCTGTCTTCGTTACAGCAGCCTATAACGTTAAGGTTCTACTATTCCGAGCAGGTAGCTCAGGCTTTGCCATCATTGAAAGCCTATGCTCAACGCGTTCAGGAGCTGTTGATGGAATATCAACGCGCCTCAGACGGCATGATTCAGGTCAAAATTATTAATCCAAAACCTTTCACCGATCATGAGCAGCGAGCAAAGCAATATGGTCTGCAATCGATTCCCATCGAAGGTGAGCCGGATCCACTATTTTTCGGTGTAGCCGGTACCAATATTCTGGATGGTCTGGAACGTATCCGTTTCTTTCAACCGGAAATGGAAGATGTTTTGGAATACGATCTGACCAGAATGGTTTATCAACTATCTGACGTAGAGCGTAAAAATGTGGCAGTAATGAGTTCATTGCCAATTGATGGGGAAGATTACGATCCCCTTAAAGGACAGCTGGATACCGAAGGTGGTGCTAAACCCTGGGCGGTAATGGGTAAATTGCGTGAGATGTTTAATGTTTCGGTCTTACCGGAAGACATTCGTCGTATTCCATCATCAGTTGATTTGCTAATGGTTGTGCATCCCAAGGAATTACCTGAACAAACCTTATATGCCATAGACCAATATGTGTTGCAGGGTGGAAAATTAATTACCTTTGTGGATCCATATGCTGAAGTTGATGTACCGGAGAAAGATCCTGATAACCCGATGGCAGCAATGGTCGCAAACCGTAGCTCAAATATGCCTGAGTTGCTGACTACTTGGGGCGTTGAACGTGATGCTTCTGATGTGGTTGCGGATAGAAAAACAGCTCGGGAAGTGGATTTTGGGGCCCAAAGTAATAATCAGCCGATTGAATATGTCTTGTGGAATGCTTTGACCCAGGAAAACATGAATTCTGAGCAGCGTATAACTTCAAAGTTACGTAAGCTCAATGTGGCAACTGCAGGTCATTTTAAAATTCTGGATGACAAGACTACTGAAGTAACCCCTCTATTGAGTTCCAGTGATGAGGCTATGCTGGTGGATAAAAGGGTGGTGCAGTTCCGTAATGATCCAGTGGCTTTATTAACTAAGTACCAGCAAGGAACAATCAGCTATCCGTTAGCAGTTCGTATTCAAGGCAAGTCGCGTTCGGCGTTTCCTGATGGTGTCAAAGCCGATGGTGGCAAGATGGTGAAAATGCCTGATCATTTGAATGAATCCCAAAATGGTATTGATGTGATTGCAATTGCTGATGTGGATATGCTGGATGATCGTTTCTGGGTCATTATGCAGGATTTCTATGGTGAGGATTTAGCCTTTAATACCTCCAATAACATCGACTTTGTACATAACGCTATCGAAGAATTAACCGGCGCTGAGGGACTGATCAGTGTACGTTCCCGTACTGGTTTCACTCGTCCATTTGTCCGTGTCGAAGCTTTACAACGTGAAGCTGAGAGACTCTACCGGGCGAAAGAACGCGAACTGGAAAACAAATTACAGCAAACCCGTCAGCGTATCGCTCGCATGCAGGTGGAGCGGAATGGTTCTGGTGCCGAAATCATGACGCCAGAGCAACAGAAAGAAATTGCTGAATTCAGGGCGATTGCCGATCGTACCGAATTAGAATTGCGGGCGGTAAAAGGTAACCTGCGTAAAGATATCGATCAGTTGGAAACGTTGGTCAAGTTCATCAATATCGGATTGATTCCGATTGTGGTGGCCATACTGGCACTGATTACCGGCTGGTTAAGAGTGCGTAAGCGTACTCGAGGCCGTTTCCAATCGTAAATTCTGCATGCGTTAAATGACGCTTGTATCAAACTGAACAGACAGGTTCTACAGATGCTGAAAAAACTTAATAGTCTTTCAATCCTCGCCATCCTCACTGCGGTGATGGTGGTGTGGATGTTAATCACCATATATAAAGCCGAAGATACCAGTGATGACTTTTCATTACTGTTTCCTGAATTATTTGAACAGCTAAGTGATGTGGATAAAATCACATTTAAAAGTGAGCAGGATGAATTCAGCCTGAGCCGTGATGATAAGCAATGGTTCATTGCGGATTATCATAACTATCCAGCCGATGAAGATTTGGTTAGAAGGATGCTGGTTGATTTGGCCGATGCCCGAATTCTTGAGCTGAAAACGGATGATCCTGAGCTGTATCCAGTATTGGGCGTGGAAGGTGCAGAAGATGGTGGCAGTTCATTTGTCATTAAATTATTCAAAGACCAGCAGGAAGTGGCCGGTCTGGTTCTAGGGGAAGCACGCGATTTAAGTGCGAACACCTCTGGTCCACAACAGTTCTATCTGCGCCGAGTTAATGAGGAGCGCAGTTATCTGGTTGAGGGGTACTTTCAGTTCAGTCCGATGATGCTCAACTGGATTGATGCGCTGATTATGGACATTGCACGTGAACGGGTTGCCAGAGTAGATATCATTCAGCCAAATGGCGATACTGCAACCTTAGTGAACTTAGGTCAGAAAGATAAATTTGGCACGCCGGAAGATCGTGAAGATACCGTATTTCGTTATGAACAGCTTGGCTATGATATTGCCGGGTCATTATTCCAAATGCGTCTGGAAGATGTTCAGCCAGTTGATGACTTTTCCCGTGGTGATGCTGAGATTGTTAGAGCAGAATTTCTTACTTATGATGGCTTAAAGGTGATTGCTCAGACATCGTTTAATGATGGTTTTTACTTTTCCACGTTCAAAGCTGAATATGCCCCGGATGCTGTGCCTGAAGTACCGGAAGCCATAGCCAGCCTTGATGTGTTAAAAACGCCTGAGCAAGTACAGCAGGAAGTCGCAGAAATTAATGACAAAGTTGAACCCTGGGTTTATCGCTTGGGTGGGTTTGTTGGCAACAACCTGATGCGTGCCAAGGCCGATATGGTGACCGAAAAGGATCAGGTTATTCCAATGCCTGCCAGTGGTTTTGGTCCGTAAGCCGCTATTTTGGAAGTCATAAAAAGCCCCTTAAACGGGGCTTTTTTTATATGTGTATAACCTTACTCTGCTGCGGCCTTATCCTTATCCCGCCATTCTTCCAGTAAGGCTTGAACGGTGATTGCGAGATCATCGGGGGCGAATTTGGCAATAAATTTATCGGCGCCAACCTTTTCAACTAATGCATTGTTAAAGGTGCCACTCATTGAGGTATGCAGCAAAATACGAATATCTTTCAGATTTGGGTCTTGGCGGATAGCCGTTGTAAGGGTGTAACCATCCATTTCTGGCATTTCAATATCGGAAATCAACATAGCGATATGCTTGCTGACATCAATGCCCTCGGCCGCCCATGCTTTTAATTGATCCAATGCCTGTTTGCCATCATTTACGATGGTACAACTGACTCCAATCTGCTCCATGGTGCGACGTATCTGATTGCGGGCAACACTGGAGTCATCTGCCACAAGAATGTGATGTTTATGGTCAGCATTGGCTTCTGCAAAACGAGTCACCAAATCAGCTGAAACCGTGTCATCAATGCCCAATACTTCTGACATGACTTTTTCTACGTCAATTATCTGGATCAGTTCATTGTCAATTTTGGTGACTGCAGTCATGTAATGCGATGAACCTGAAGCACTGGGAGGAGGCAAGATATCTTTCCAACTGACGTTGACGATGCGATCCACCTCACTGACAAGAAAGCCCTGCACGTTGCGATTATATTCAGTGATAATGACAAAATGCTCATGAGGATTCACGACGGGCCTTTTGCCTATACCCTGAGATAAATCAAAGATACTGATGGTTTTATCACGGATGCGCGCGGCACCCCGAACGACTGGGTGTGAATGTGGCATTTGCGTTAACGGAGGACAAGCAATAGCCTCGCGGACCTTAAATACATTTATACCGTAACGCTGGGTGCCTCCCAGCTTGAACAATAAGAGCTCTAACCGGTTCTGACCGGCTAGTTGAGTGCGTTGGTCAATACCATCGATCATGCTTGCCATAAATTTCTCCTGATTACTGCAAGAGTATAACGGCAGTAACGTTCATTTCTGAACCGTAATTATCGGAATGAAATTTGCAGGTCATCAAAGTGAGTTCATTTGCCGTGCATATTGCCGGAGGATTTTGATGTATAAATTATTATGTAGTGTATGTTTAGTGTTAAGTGTCAATTTGTTGACACTTACTGCCCAGGCTGACAATTTACAATCTTTGGCTGATGTGGAGCACACCGCATTCACTTATACTTTAGCCCAGGCGCAGACACGATTTAACAATCCCCAGGTTAGTGTGACACCATTAGATAAACGGTTACGCTTGCAGCATTGTGAAAAAGGGCTGGAGGCATTCAGTAATCGCAATATTGCAACTGCCGGTAATGTGACCGTGGGTGTGCGTTGTCAGGAGCCTGTGGCTTGGACAGTTTATATCCCCTTGCAAATCAAAGTAATGCGACCCATGGTGGTGATTGCCCGGCCCGTTTCAGCGAACCATGTTTTAACAGAACAGGATTTGCGGATTGAACAGCATGATATTGGCAAGCTTCGGCAAGGCTATATGGCAAATATTGCCGCTGTGGTGGGACAGCAAGCGAAATATTCACTGGGCTTGGGCACCGTTATTCAGAAAAATCATTTGCGGCCGCTGAATATCGTAAAAAGAGGTGAGTCAATTGTCCTGGTGGCTAGTGCAGGAACAATGGAAGTCAGAATGCAGGGCACAGCGATGTCTGATGCCAGCCTGGGGGATCGCGTTCGTGTGAAAAACCTCTCCTCAGAGAGAGTGGTCGAAGGTGTAGTAGATGGTCCAGGGGTGGTACGCGTTACAATGTGAAGAAAACTCTGGATCGAATCACATTATATTAAAGTTTTTTCAATTCGATCCGATAAACATTATAGAACCAATATGGAGACATTTTTATGTCGGATATTAATAATATAAAACCACCAACACAGGGTGGTGGAATCAACTCGACGCGAAACGTCAATGTTGAAGATAAACGTACAGAAAACGTATCAAATCAGGTCAAATCGAGTGGTAATAGCTCAACAGACAAGATCAGTTTGACAACCACGGCAACACAACTGCAATCTCTGCAACAGGAAATTGCCGCTTTGCCTGTGGTGGATGAACAAAAAGTGGCTGCTTTACGTGCGGCTATTGAAGATGGAAGCTATCAGGTTGATAGTCAAAAGTTGGCACGGAACATGATTGATTTTGAGGGTAACCTATAAAAAAGGAACCCTCCCATGGCTATGTCACCCGGACAACAATTGCACAGCGTTTTACAGTCTGAACTCAATATTGCCAAACAGTTAGCCGAGTTACTAGTCGCGGAGCGTCAAGCCCTTGCTCTATCGGATATCGTGACCATTACCGATATCAACAATAAAAAACAGCCGTTAATCATGAAGCTCGAACAGTTTAGCCGTCAACGTGATGCGGTATTAATTTCTACAGGCTTCCCTACCGGTAAACAAGGCCTTGAAGCGTTCATTGATAATCAAACGGAAGATGACGCATTGGCGTTAACGCTGTTGATAAAAAATCTAAAAGCAGTTGCCAAAGTCTGCCAGCAAAAAAATCAGGTAAATGGCGGCATCGTCAGTATTAACCGTCAGTATCTGCAGCGCGCTATCTCCGTTCTTCGAGGACGTGATCCAGAGTCGAGTGCTTATGGTCCGGGTGGTGAATATACCAGTGCAGTTGTTCGTCAACCACTAATTGGACGTGTCTGATCCTAGGTGGATATGAAAAATTAATAAGCCCTAAGGCGTTTCACACCACTGGGCTAACAGATCAACCCATACTGGATCATCGTTAAGGCATGGTATCAATTTTAATGAACGACCACCTGCCTCGATAAACACTTCCTCAGCTCTAATCGCAATTTCTTCAAGCGTTTCCAGGCAGTCCGTCACAAATGCAGGACACATGACCAGCACGTTTTTTGTGCCGTTTTGTGCCAGTTCAATCAAACGATCTTCAGTGTTAGGCCCCAGCCATTTGGCTCGGCCCAGTCGGGACTGAAAAGCGACTGAGTAATTGTCCGGATTGAGTTGGGCTTTTTCGGCAAAAGCAGCTGTGGTCGTCATAACCTGATGTCGGTAACAAGTGGCATGAGCCACATGTGGCTTACTGCAACAATCAGCCTGTTGCAGACAATGTTGGCCACTAGGGTCACGTTTCAAAATGTGCGATTCTGGTAAGCCATGATAGCTGAAGAGCAAATGGTCATGTTCTTCCATCAAATAAGGACGGGTTTGCTCAACCAATGCATTGATATAACCTTCTTCCTGATAGAAAGGTGGTTTGATCGTTAAGACAATATCCAGTTTATGCTTGGCGATGACCTGTTTGGCCATTTCAATACAGGTGGTTACGGTGCTATCAGCAAAATGCGGATACAAAGGAACGAAGAAAATCTCTTTAACGCCATCAATCCTGGCAAGCTTTAGCAAACCCGCTTCAATACTGGGGTTTCCATATCGCATAGCCAGCTCTACCGGCATATCAACCTGCTGTTGAACAGCTTTATGTAATTTTTCAGATAATACAATCAACGGTGAGCCGGTATCGGTCCATACACTCCGATAAGCTTCAGCAGAGGCTTTTGGGCGGCTAGGCAGAACAAAGGCACTGACAATAAAGCGCCTTAGCAACCAGGGTAGTTGAATAACATAGGGGTCCATCAGAAACTGATTTAAGTAGCGCCTTACGGAGGGTGTATCAGGCTGATCCGGTGAACCTAGATTTACTAATAAAACGGCACGTTGCGTCATAATAATTATTATTTTGAGTCAGAAGATTTAAGTACGTCGTTAAGCGCACTCTGGATATCAGTATAGAGAAATTCAAAGCCGGCAGCTTGAGCTTTTTCCGGGATTGCACGTTGCCCGCCCAGTAATAAATCAGCCATTTCTCCCATAGATGCTTTCAAAACACAGGACGGCACTCGAAAGAAAGCCGGACGGTTTAGCGCTTGGGCAAGTGCTTTGCTGAATTGCTGATTGGTAACAGGTCGAGGAGCTGCGCCATTATAAACACCTGTAAGCGAACGATTTTCAGCCAGAAATAAAAATAACCGACAGATATCATCGAGATGAATCCATGGCATATATTGCTGGCCGTCACTTATTGGTCCACCCAATCCCATTTTGAAGGGCAGCGTCATTTTGCTCAGAAAACCACCATTTGGTGCCACTACTAATCCAGTGCGAACGATAGCGACCCGGATTCCAAGAGATTCTGCAGACAAAGCGGCTTGTTCCCATTGTTCGCATAATTCATGACTGAACTCTGGTTTGAAACTACTACTTTCGGTAACAATCGTATCGTCTTGGTTTCCATACCAGCCTACTGCTGAGCCACTGATAAAACTATGGGGGAGGCTGGAGCGTTTGGACAATTTATCTATCAGGTCTCGTGTATAGTCGACCCGGCTTTTCAGTAATATTTGCTTACGGGCATCGGTCCAGCGTTTATCAACAATCGGTGCACCGGCCAGATTAATGACTACATCGATATGATGATCTAGCGGTATTGAATCGACGGATTCGAAACACTGCACCTGGGAACCAAGTATTTTAGCTGCTTTCTGACAATTACGACTTAATGCAAAAACAGTCTCGCCATTGTTTAAAAGTCTTTGACACAGCGCTTGGCCGATGAGTCCTGTTGCACCGGTTATTAAAAAAGCCGCCATGATAAATTCCTTTGAATAGTTATGATTATTCCTTGTATAGAGTCATAACAGCTGGCAAAGTTTACCAAGGGCCTGTTGATTTTTCATAACCACCACTGCTGGAGGCTATTTTTTTCGGCCAACAAGGCGGAAATGATGCGATGTAGTTGTTCTACATAAGTCATTTCCAACACCGTAGGGCGGAAAAATAGTCACAACCCAAAGGGCTGGGAAACATCGACAGACCCTGAGTAAAGATAAAACCAAATATTAAGTATTTAACGAGTAATTGATGGGAATTAAAGTCGGAATCAGTAGCTGTTTACTGGGGGAATCCGTGCGATTTGATGGCGGACATAAACATATGCGTTTATGTACCGACAGTTTGTCGCGTTTTTTTGATTTTGTTGCGGAATGTCCTGAAGTGGGTATTGGTATGGGAATTCCTCGCAAACCCATTCGTCTGGTTGGTGATGTGGATGCACCACAGGCAGTAGCCGTGCATGATTATAATTTGAATTACACAGAAAAGTTGACGGCCTTTGGCCAGCAAAAAGCCCATGAACACAATGATTTATGTGGTTATATTTTTATGAAAAACTCACCGAGTTGTGGGTTGTTTCGAGTCAAGGTGTATCAGGATAATGGTTATCCGGCGGCTGAAACAGGACGAGGGTTATATGCTGATGCATTAAAGAAAGCCCATCCATTGATGCCAATGGAAGAATCCGGCAGATTGAATGATCCATTATTACGCGAAAATTTTATCACTCGGGTGTTCGCCTATTATGACTGGCAGCAACTGGTTCGCAGTGGGTTAACCCACCATAAATTGATCAGCTTTCATTCACGTTATAAATATTCCTTAATGGCTCATTCACCGACACACTATGCCGAACTTGGACGGATGCTGGCGGATGCTGGAAATCATGAAATCGAAACTCTGGGAGAACGTTATTTCACTGAGCTTATGACGGTTTTATCAAAAATAGCCTCCCGGAAAACACATACAAATGTATTAATGCATTTGCAAGGCTATCTAAAGAAAAAGCTCTCAAGCTCTGAGAAGCAGGAACTTGCCGACATTATTAACCGTTACCGTACGGCAGAGTTACCACTGATAGTGCCGATCACATTATTAAAACATCATTTCAATAATCATCCAGATGCATATATTGCCAAACAGGCCTATCTGCAGCCATATCCTGATGCGTTGAGTCTGAGAAATACGATATAAATTGTGTACGGAAACTGGAAATCACAGTAAATTGAAATGATTACATGTCATTAATGATAGCGTCGTAAATCCGGTATTAGAAAAAACGCTTTTAAAAGAAGTAGCAGTAGGAATGTATGGTGAAGCGAAGTTGTATCATTTTCTAAAAATAGCTGAGATTGAAGCCAGTTCGGGATATCAGATATGCAGCGTAGGGATTTATTAAAACTCGGTTTATTAAGTACCGTTAGCAGCAAAACTTCAGCAATAAGCCAAACGGCATTGACGGGGCTGGTGTTGGATCCTGGTTTTGCCAAACATCATATTATGCCTCAACACCCAGAGTCTCCTGCAAGATATGAGCGTTTGCGGGATGAGCTGGAAGTCAGTGAGCTGCTATCCAAGGTCACATTGTTAAAACCCAAAAGCAATATTGAATCTGAATTATCGCTTATTCATTCAGCCAATCATGTAGCGTCAATAAAACGTCACGATCCCGAAGCGCATCAAGCTGCAATGTTGGCCACAGGAGGCGTACTGGTAGCGGTTGACGCGGTCTGTAAAGGTTTGCTGGATAATGCTTTTTGTGCTTCAAGGCCACCAGGGCATCACGCAACCAACACCGGAAAGGAAGAAGGGTTCTGCTATTACAATCATGTTGCTATAGCGGCAAAATATGCTCAAAAACGCTATAAGTTAAAACGAATTTTAATTGTGGACTGGGATTATCACCATGGAAATGGCACTGAATGGGCTTTTTATCATGATCCCTCGGTATTGTTTTTTTCAACGCATGACGCCGAAGCTTATCCTGGTACGGGGTCACCAGAGAAAACCGGCACTGGTTCCGGCAAGGGCTTTAATATAAATGTGCATTTGCCCTGTGGTTCCGGGGATGCAGAAATCATCGCTGCATTCGAAGAAAAACTGATTCCAGCGGTAACTGAATTTAACCCCGATTTGATTCTGATATCAGCCGGGTTTGATAGTCGGGAAGACGATTTGTTGGGATGTTATAAAGTTTCCGATCAGGGCTTTATCCAACTGACGGAGATCATGATGCAACTTGCCAAAAAGCACTGTGATGGCAGACTCGTTTCGGTACTGGAAGGGGGCTACAACCTGACAGGTAATGCCAAGGCCAGTGTGGCGCATTTAAAAACCTTGATGCAGATAGTTTCATCTGCTGAATAATTTTTGTGATTAACGGCACAGTTCGTGCTAATCCTTAATTGAAACATTTTAGTGACAAATATCAGTCACTTGTTGATTGGCAGCCCAAGCCCTTTTAAGGAGAAAATGATGAACGCTGTTGTTAAACTCAGAGATGAGAACGAGGCTGGTCTTGACCAGAATCAAGGAAAGCAATATCAACATCTGAATACCTATTATGACCCGACCTATAAGATTGGCTGGTTCATGATGAATGCCGCTCCCAGGCCATGTTTTACCCCTACCTTGCTGAATGAACTTTCGGATTATCTGGCGAATGTAAAAGCTGAGATGCAACAGAGTAATCATGAAAAATATGATTATCTGGTCGTTGGTTCCAGTGTTGATGGTGTGTTTAATCTGGGTGGTGATTTAAACCTGTTTACCTCACTAATTGAAAAACGTGACCGTGAAGCATTGCTGGCCTATGCCATTCATTGTGTTGATATCCTCTACGACAATATGTTCCATTTTGATTGTGACCTGACCACCGTCAGTCTGATTCAGGGTGATGCATTGGGAGGTGGGTTTGAAGCGGCCTTATCGAGTAATATTATTATTGCTGAGCGAGGCGTGAAGTTGGGTCTGCCAGAAGTGTTGTTTAATCTGTTCCCGGGAATGGGGGCTTATACATTGTTATCCCGAAAAGTCGGGGCGGCCAATGCTGAAAAAATGATTTTGTCGGGTGCTTTATATACCGCAGAAGAGCTTTATGAAATGGGCGCGATCGATATTCTGGCCGAAAAAGGTGAAGGTGAGCTGGCTTTATACAAATACATTAAAGCCGCCAAAAAATCTCCAAACAGCTATAAAGCGATGTCACGTATTAAAGATTTATGTAACACCGTGAGCTATGAAGAGCTTGTAGCAATAGCCAATATCTGGGCGGATGCGGCTTTAAATCTGACCAGTAAGGATATCCGGATGATGACGCGATTGGTGAATCGTCAGACTGCCAAATCAAACAGCGAAGTGTAACCTGACTTCACCATCACTGCTGTTTGGCGAGATACATCGAGGTGTCTCGTTGCTTTAAGTTTGCTTCAAAAAACGATTAGTAAGCTATCAGTCATTACTCAGGCTGGGAACACAGCCTAGTGATGAAAAATAAACAGGTCTTAATGATCCGCTTTTTGTGATTGCCCTTGAAGCTTAAGGGCAACTTCTAATTCGGTTAGCGTTTGTGTAAAAGCATGCTCCAGTTTTTCGGTCAGGCGAAGTAATTCAGCTGAGCCAATATCGAAAGGTTTAAATGATTCTCCCTGACGACAAAGCTCAGCAACTTTATTCGCACCTAATTCAGAAGATGAACCTTTCAAAGCATGCAGGCTTTCACGATAGGTCAGATAATCATCATGTGCTGATTGAAGAATCAATTGCAGGTGTTTGGTACCGTCTTCTTTATAACCATTTAGCAGAAGCTGTAAAAAGGCTTCACCGCCCCCTAGCTCAGAAAGTTCGAGCAAAACCTGATGGTCACACCATTGTTCTGATGAAACGGTCGATCGACCGTTAACTTTGCCGGGTTTTACATTGATTTGATGCTCCAGAGCCAGACGGGCAATGGATTCCAGCAATGAACGGGAATCTATTGGTTTGGTCAGAAACTCATTTGCTCCGGCTTCCAGACAACGTTGTTTAGCCTGAGGTGTTGCATCAGCTGTCAGAATGATAATAGGGATATCATGTCCAGTATCCATATAGCGCATGGCGCGGATAACTTCGGTTCCGCTGTAATCTGGCATATTCATATCCAGAATCAGCATTTCAATACTGTCAATTTGTTGACTTAGAACATCCAGCGCCTGTTCGCCACTACTGGCCAGAATTACCTGATGTCCTGCATGGCGAAGTATACCCTCCAACACCTGCTGATTGACCAGGTTATCTTCGGCGATAAGAATATTTAAAGATTTAGCATAGGATTGAGCTGCATAATGTTGAGCCAGGGTGATGACTTTTTCATCCTGAATGGCATGATTGCTCTGTGCTGCGTGGATGGCATTAAATAGAACAGGTTTTTCCTTAACATCATGCACAATCGAAATAAAGTGATGACGCAGTCTTGGATCCTGTTTACTGAAGTCTGATGGATTCAACAGGATCAGCGCGGTATTGGCGAGTAAAGGTTCACCATGGATCATATTGGCAAATTGAATCGGATCGATTTCATGCATACAATCCTGATCAATCATCACGGTTTGATAAGGCGATTGATTCTCTGCTGCTCGAATCAATACTGAAAATGCTTTGGCGGTGGTGTCGACATGTTGGTAATTCACTGACCAGTCATTGATAACAGGTTTAATAAGGTCATGCAGTGAATCGGTGCTTAAAATCAGCATAGGGCTCTCAGATAAAGTTAATTCATTTGGCTCATTGGCAGTGAAGGGCATTTCAAACCAGAACAGGGTTCCTTCACCCACTTCGCTGGTTACCCCAATTTCACCTCCCATCAACTCAACCAGCTCTTTGGCGATAGTAGTGCCTAAACCGGTTCCGCCTTTATTTAATGTATCAGGTGAGATCTGCGTAAAGTCATCAAAGATTCGTTGCAGAGCTTCCTGTGGAATCCCTATCCCGGTATCACTTACTTCAAAGCGAATCCACAAATTTTGATTTGATTTGCGAGTGATTGGTTGAGCTGAAAGTTTAACGGCACCCTGATCAGTAAATTTAATACTATTACCGATAAGATTGATTAAAACTTGGCGTAGATGTTGTAAATCACCATTTATCGAAAAGGGCAGAGCGGGGTCAATATAGCAATTAATGTGTAAGCCTTTACTGATTGCCATTGGCTTTTGCATGCCAATCACACTGTTTAACAGTTGGTGTAAATCAAAACTTTTATCGCTGATTAAAATCTTACCAGCTTCGATTTTGGAGATATCCAAAACATTTTCAATCAGGCTGAGCAGCGTATGTGCTGACGTTTTCATGATTTTAACAAAATCATGTTGTTGTTTATCCAGCTGGGTCTCCGCCATCAGATCTGCAATACCAATTACACCGTTAAGTGGCGTACGTAATTCGTGAGACATATTGGCCAGAAATCGACTTTTTGCTTCATTTGCCTGCTTTGACAAAGCAATTGCAACATGCAGTTTTTTGATCAGAAAAGCTGAATAAAGCGGAATGATAAGTAACAAAAACATCAGACTGTAACCAAATGGTTCATGCTGAGAGTGCTGCCAGTATTCACCATTGATAATGGCAAAGGAAAAACCGATGATGCCCACTATGAGGGAGATGTATAGGTAATTCACGCCATAACGGAAACCATTACCCAAAATCACCCAGAGATATAAAACGAACAAAAAGACACTCTGCTCACCCGCGATCAACATAACAATTGATAGCGCAGTCAAATCCAGCAAAATACCACAGACCCTTCTGATGGGGGATGGCCTCGGGTTGAGAATCAAAGCTACTGCAATGACGACTGCCAGTAAGTAATAGGCCAACGTAATCAGACTTGGCAGGCTGACAATATTATCTGAGAAGGTTCTGTCAGCGCCCCATGGCAAACAAAAATAAATTAATAAAGCGATACCCAGAGTGAGTCGGATTTTGATCGCTTGTTCCGGTTCGCTGTCACCCGTTTTGGGTATTTTATCTAAAAATCGCCCAAGCAGATTTCTTTCCTGTGGCTGTGCATAACGATCATTCATTGCTGGAGATTTAATCAGCATACTCGGCTTGAATTTGCTGGATTGCCTCTATCCGATCAAAAAACGCCTGAACACATCTTGGGTCGAGTTGTGTACCCGCACTTTGCTCAATGTAACGACAGGCATCTTCGTTTGACCAGGCTTTTTTATAGGGCCGTTCCGAAACCAATGCATCATAGATATCGGCGACAGAAACGACTCTGGCAATAAGTGGAATTTCTTCGCCCTTTAACTGAGAAGGATAGCCTTTTCCGTCATAACGTTCGTGATGGTGCAATGCGATGATTGCACCAATATGCATGTATTTCGATTGACTATCAGAGAGTATTTCATGACCGATAGTGGTGTGCGTTTTCATGACTTCCCATTCTTCCGGATCCAGCTTGCCAGGCTTTAGCAGAATGTTATCAGGAATCCCGATTTTACCGATGTCATGCATGGGAGCGGCATATTCAAGATCTTCGCATTGCTGTTCATCGAAAACGCCTAATGCTTCAGCAATAAAACGGGAGTATTTCGCCATACGAATAACGTGATTCCCCGTCCCTTCATCACGGTATTCACCCGCCTTGGCCAGACGAATAATGGTCTCTTTTTCACGCAGAATAATCTGTTCAGTGGCAATTTCTACCTGGCGTGCCAACCAATTGGCACGGTCTTCAATGATCAGGTGTTGCTCGTGCATCTGTAAAAGATTACGACAACTGGTACGACATTCAATTTGATCAATGGGGCGGGTTAGGAAGGCAGTAGCCCCGGCATCCAGTGCGTCATAACGCACGGCTTTTTCGCTGACGACGGTAATCATCATGATGGGAACGCTTTGCAAAGCAGGCATCTGGCGCACACGACGAATAAATTCGATGCCATCAATTTCCGGCATACGATAATCCGTTACAATTAAATCGGCCTCATGTTGACTCAGCCATTCAAGTGCCTCAGTAGAGTTACTTAACGCCGTGACGTGAATATTTTCACCAATTTGCTGGACTATCTTTTCTAAAATAGTTCTGCCGGTTGATTGATCATCAATGATCAATACCTCTTTGGTCTTCTTAAGAATGCTCAGTCTCCTTGCTGATTCATAAGGTTTTAAATTGCCAGGACGACCATATTGGTTTGCCAAGACACTTTCCTCATCAAGCTTGCCCTTCCGTCACATCCCTGCTTTGGCAGTTTTATTAACAGAAGTCATATCCTTGAATCCGTGTCTGTTATTTTGTTTAAATACAATCGTTTCTTATTTCCGCATTATGCTGACAGAGTTCGTAGCTGTCCATTCTATTTACGTTTCGAGCGTTCTTAAATGCTTTTTGATGCTCCTCAACAACGACTGGATAGTGTTTTGAATGACGCTCAATTAATTTCAAAGATAATTAATTCTGGCGAGACCGTTTAAACTTTTCACGCATAATTCACATTCAAAAACGGACTATATGTTGATGAAAGCATTATTACTTATTGCCCATGGCAGTCGACGCCAGCGTTCAAATGATGAAGTTATTGCGCTGGCTGAAAAACTAAAAACGGAATGTGCCGAACATTACGATATCGTGCAAGCCGCATTTCTGGAACTTGCCGATACATTGATAGCGGATGGGATTGAAAACTGCGTGCGTGATGGCGCCAGCCAGATAACCGTCTTACCTTATTTTCTAAATTCCGGACGTCATGTAACCGAAGACATTCCTCATGATGTAGATGCAGTTCGTGCTGACTTTCCGAATGTAGACATTCAAATTGCTCAACATATTGGCGCATCAACGGCCATGATCGATATGTTAAAAACTGCTGCGGTAAATCGAGTCTGATATTAGCTAACGTAATGAGGATAAAGCTTTGCCTGAGTTATCTATGGCAATCAAGGTTTTAAGAACCTGGAAGCAATAATCATCGAATCTTCAGATCTCTCACGCTCAACCTGCCAGCCTTGAGCCAGAATATAGTCCAATGCCTGCTGATGACTAGCAAACTGCTTATCTAACGTCTGCCGTTCACCATCAATATTCTGATGAATGATAAAAAAAGGTTCGCTTTCAGAACCAGCTCTTTCAATGCGGCATTGTGGAATGGATGACATGTTATCGCTCCAGTACTCGTCATAATTAAAATCAGTGATCACATTAATATTCTATGAGAACCAGTATAGGCTTTCTGCAAAACTGGTACATCAGCCTTTCTTGTAAACACAAAAGCCCATTCAAAGGGGGCTTTATGTTAAAGCGGATGGCGATTAGTGAGTGCAAACACACACATCACTTCAAAGCCGCAACGCATAGCTAAATTGTCGGGTTGGGTCCACATGTTAATAATTCTTTAGGTGAAAAAAGTGATTATTACACTACGCATCCTACTCTGCGCTCATACTATTCAATAGTGAATCATGCTCTTAGAATCTCGGTATTTTCCTTGTTTATGAGATATTGCATAGGGTCAATTAATAAAAGTTGTTTGTCGTTTTTTGGCTGGTGCTAAAGCATGAATTTTTTTTAATTTCTTTTGAAATAATTACAAAAATGATTAGTAAGGTCATTTTCGATACTCTGTTTTTATAAAGGAAGGCATCAAACTTATATAAGTAACGTATTGAATTTTAAGTATAAAAGTTTTTAAAAATAAATCTTTATCAGCTTGGTATAGTACTTGCGTTATCTACAGTGAAGTACATTGAAACGTTAAAACGTTTTAATTTGAGCTAATTTATTAGCCGAACTTGGATAGATAAAAGGAGAATGAAATGTTTAAAAAACTATTTCTTTCAACTGCTATTGTCACTGCATTTGCTGCAGCTCCTGTTCTAGCAGGTAATCAAAATGATACTAACCCGAATGATCCTGAATGGGAGAGAAAGGGCGACCGAGTCGTCAATACTAATCGGGATCAGAATGGAACCAATCAAAAAAATAATGATAAACACAACAAACAAGATGGAACCACCAAAAATTATGATGATGTCAGTCATGGTGATAAAAAGGTGACCCCTGATCGCAAAGCGTATGACAAAGAAAACCACAATAAAGATAGTATTAAAAATCAGCAGCACCCTGCACATGAAATGGGTGAAGGGGACGAAACTCCCTATGAAGGTCAGTGATTCAAATCTGACCTTGTCCAAATTAAGAAACAATCTTTCAGAAAAATAAGATTAAGCCCAAGGATTACGATTTATCGATTTTCCCTTATTTCAAAGGAATTTCGATATTTATAACGCCTTAAAAGTGCGCTGCAATGGCGAACATGGTTAGGCTTATCATTGCCGTTAACAGCGTTACTTTCTATATTTTTGAGTTTTTCTGATGTATATCCTGGAGGTATTCGATGAAAAATATAAATTTCCTAACATTCACAGCTTTTTCTTTATTGGCAACTCCTGTCATCGCAGAAAACCCTTATGCCAAAGACGACAATAGTTGGATCAGTATTAATGGGGAGGTAACTTCTGTTTCGGCGGATGAGTTTGAGCTGGATTATGGTGATGGAACGATTACGGTCGAAATGGATGATGGTGACCGAGATGCTGATGGCTACAAGCTTTTAAGAGGTGATAAGGTCAGGGTTTCAGGACTTATCGAGGATAGCTTCTTTGAAACTACGACTATAGATGCCAGTAGCGTTTACGTAAAAAATATTGATACGTATTTCTATGCCAGTGCTATTGATGATGAATATTACGGTTATGACGTGGTATCGCCGCTAACCACCGACACCTTTGTTGAAGGTACTATCACCAGCGTAAGCGTTGATGATGAACAATTTACTTTAGACACGGGCCTTCAGATGTTGACCGTTGAGGTAGATGAACTTCTTTCCAACCCACTAGATACTGAAGGTTATCAGCAATTAGAAATAGGTGACAGAGTCAGGGTCAACGGTGAGATTGATTATGACTTTTTCCAAGGCCGTGTTTTTGAAGCAGATTATGTCACTAACATTTAATTGAATCCTTCTTTAAAAATTAAAAATACGAAGGTTGGATTGTCATAACAATGTTGTGGCAATCCTCTTCGTCACTACCTTATAGACTTTTCTTATATTTTTAATTTTAAAAACTATTACCCATCACAGTATTAAATACTGTCGAAAAGAATAGTGTTATTACTTTAAATATTTAAAGCATTTTATATCTTGAAAAACAGAAATTAATTTAAAGGAGTTAGCTTATGAAAATTTCAAATAAACTAACATTTATTGCGTTTACCTTGTTTTCAGCTTCCGCTTTCGCTCAAAATCCGTATGCAAAACCAGATAATAGCTGGATTAGTATTCATGGTACGGTCACATCGGTATCTGCAGATGAATTTGAGCTGGATTACGGCGATGGACTGATTTCAGTAGAAATGGATGATGGCGATCGTGATGCTGATGGCTACAAGCTGCTTAAAGGTGATGAGGTAAGAGTTTCAGGCACAATTGATGATGACTTCTACAAGCTCACCACGATCGAAGCTGGCAGCGTATATGTCAAAAATATCGATACGTACTTTTATGCCAGTCCGATTAATGAAGAAAACTTTGGCTATGATGTGATTTCACCTAGCGTTAAAGACACGGTTATTAAAGGCACTATTACCAGTGTCGACGTAGGTGGTGATGAGTTTATGCTTGATACCGGTCTTCAGGAATTAACTGTAGAAGTTGATGAGCTAGTCTTGAATCCTCTTGATGACGAGGGATATCGTCAACTAGACGTCGGTGACCGAGTGAGTGTGAACGGTCAAATTGATAACGACTTATTTGAAGGACGGGTATTCGAAGCCGATTATGTAACCACACTTCAAAGCGCTTCATAACCCCCCTTCCATTACTGGGATTGTCATTATGACAATCCCTTTTTTAGATGTAATTTGCTATTTAGTTCATTGTTATTGATCACAGTAGATTCAGAGGCTGAGTAAAAGAATCTCATCGTATATGTAAATTTTGGAAACGATAGAATTTTTCAAAGTCTGCTGAAAGCGAGAAATGTCCTGTTTTGCAGCGAAATGATTAAGAGGCTAAAAGAATTAAGCACTTATTTAGAAAATATTTGAATGAATATCACGGGGAGATTTTATGCGAAATACTCACATTATGACTCTCGCAGTCTTTGCTCTATTCAGTGCTTCGGCTGTTGCGGAAAATCCATATGCAAAAGAAAATAATAGTTGGATCAGTATTAACGGAGAAGTGGATTCGGTTTCTACCGATCAATTTGAGCTTGATTATGGTGAGGGTAACATCACAGTAGTAATGGAGGATGATGACCGAAAAGGTTATCAGCTTAAAAAAGGGGACGAAGTCAGAGTATCGGGTCTTATGGATGATAATTTCTATAACGAATCTGTTATCGAAGCGGGCAGTGTGCACGTCAAAAGTGCGAATACCTATTTTTATGCTGGAGCAATGGATGAACAAGACATCGATTTCACAGTTATGTCTCCTAAAGTCAAGGATACCGTTATAAAAGGTCACATTACCAGCGTAAACCCGGAGGAAGAGAAGTTTACTATTGATGTTGGAATTCAAATGTTTACGGTGGAAGTGGATGAACTCCGGAACAATCCATTAGATAAAAAGGGATATCCTCAATTAAATATCGGTGACAAAGTAAGTGTTAACGGCAACATGGATAACGATTTATTTGAAGGTCGAGTATTTGAAGCGGTTTCCGTAACTAAAATTTAATTTTTCAGCCGTAGATTGCTGATGTGTTACTCAGTTTAACTGGATATTTATTAGCTATTCTGCCCAATCAAATGGATAAAGCTGATGGGTAGAAAAGAACCAATAACTTGAATTAATGATCTATTTCAAAAAATAAGGAGTTACTTATGACAGACACTACTCTTAATACTGGACCTTATGTCTCCAACCATTCCACCTTGACAGCCATCATTGCTGGCACCGTGGTGGCACTTGGACTAATGGTAATGTTTACGCTTCTCGGCCTGTCAATAGGCATTGCTAGTCTAGAGGCGATTGGAGATGGCCTGGGAATTGGCGCAGCAATTTATATTGTTGTGACCCAACTAATTTCGCTGGCTGTTGGTGGGTTTGCAGCAGCCCGCTTTATGACAACATTTGATATAAATTCAGCTGCATTGGCCGGCTTGGCGGTTTGGGCGTTAACCACGCTTACGGTCGCGTATATGGGCCTCAATGCTGGTACATCAGCCATCAGCACGTCCTCATCTCTTGTGGCGCAGACAGCTAAAACATCAGCTGGGGCCGTGAAAGCTATAACACCGGAAGATATTTCGCTACCAGATATGTCAGAGATATCCGGTTCAATCTCTATGGCCGATTTGCCACCTCAGCTTCAGCAAGCGCTGCAGGAAGCTGGCGTGACTCCCTCGCAACTTCGTGCTGAGGCACGAGAAGCCTTCCGAAATGTGATTAGTCAGCAGGAAATGAACCGGGCGCGATCGCTGGTCACTGCCACACTGTCTGATATCGTGGCGCAGCCCTACACATTCTCGGAAGAAATGAACAATTTATTAGATCGGTTAGTGATTGGTGAAAATGCCGTATTCAACGAAGAAGATCTAAACCAAGCTCAAAACACGTTGGAAACGCGTCTCGGGATCACACCTGCCCAAGCCCAAGAATTAGTAAACGAAGTGCAGGATGTTTTTAACTCAGCTGTGGAAACTTTGCGTCAAACTGTTTCTGAATTACAGGAACAAATAATTGCCGAGGCTAAAGATATTCAGGATGCGGTCGCTGCGGCTGCACTGTGGCTTTTTATTGCCTCTCTTCTCGGTCTTGGAGCGGCAACTGCTGCCGGTGTGTTTGGTCGCCGTTCAGTAGTATAAAATTATGTCACGTTAACTATTTTAAAGATTTGCTGTGACACCAAAATGGCGAATGCAGAATAGTTAGTCAGATCCTTTCTAACCCACTGCACAAATGTGCAGTGGGTTTTGTTTTTCTAGCGGTTTAGAAATTTCGGTTCATGGTTTTCGAATAGAACCCAACTCATAAATTTTTATCGGTAACTGCCCCTTCAGATGCTGAAGAGACGGTTTTGGCATATTTAGCTAAAACTCCGCGGGTATAGCGGGGGGGAATTGGTTTCCATGCCAAGCGTCTTTTTTCGATATCGCTATCACTCAAATGAAGGATGATTTCAGCCGTTTCTGCATCAATGGTAATTTGATCACCGTTTTCAATCAGCGCAATCGGGCCGCCATCAAAAGCTTCAGGAGTTATGTGTCCGACTACAAAGCCGTGACTTCCACCGGAGAAACGACCATCAGTTATTAAGGCAACATCATTACCAAGACCTTTGCCGATAACGGCTGAAGTAGGGCTAAGCATTTCCCGCATGCCGGGACCGCCTTTCGGGCCCTCATAACGGATAACGATGACATCTCCTTTCACCACGGTGCCATTCAAAATATCCTGCTGTGCCTCCTCTTCAGAATGAAACACCCGGGCTTTACCGGTAAAACGTAACCCTTCCTTACCGGTGATTTTAGCGACAGCACCCTCTGGGGCTAAATTACCTTTAAGAATGACCAGATGGCTGTCTTTTTTGATGGGCCGGTCAAATGGGCGGATGATGTCCTGACCGGCAGGATAGGGCGCTACATCAGCCAGATTTTCCGCCAGGGTTTTACCTGTTACGGTCAAGCAATCGCCATGTAACAAGCCACGATCCAAAAGCTCTTTCATCAACGGCTGAATTCCCCCGATGGCAATCAGTTCGGACATCATGTATTTGCCGCTTGGGCGCAGGTCAGCCAGTACCGGGACTTGACTGCCGATCCGGGCGAAATCATCTAATGTGAGCTCAACATCCACCGCATGGGCCATCGCCAACATATGTAAAACGGCATTTGTCGAACCTCCCAGCGCAATAAGTGTAGTAATGGCATTTTCGAAGGCCTGGCGGGTCATGATGTCGGTGGGTTTAATGTCGTGTTCGAGCATATACATCACTGCAGCGCCTGCCCGGCGGCAATCCTCTGTTTTGGACAGAGACACAGCTTCTTGTGCCGAACTGTTTGGCAGGCTCATACCCAATGCTTCAATTGCTGAAGCCATGGTGTTGGCCGTGTACATACCGCCACATGAACCCGCACCGGGAATAGCCGTTTTTTCAACTTGCTGCAATTCAGCAGACGTCATATCTCCCCGGGCATGTTGCCCAACTGCCTCAAATACAGAAACAATATCGGTATGACCAGCACCGGGTTGTATCGTACCACCATAGACAAATACTGCCGGTCGATTGAGGCGAGCAAGGCCAATCAGACAGCCCGGCATGTTTTTATCGCAACCGCCAATTGCGATCAGTCCATCAAATCCCTGGCAGCCAGCGACGGCTTCGATCGAATCAGCAATAACTTCACGGGAAACCAATGAATATTTCATGCCAATAGTGCCATTAGCAATGCCATCAGAAATGGTAATGGTGTTGAATATAACCCCTTTACCGCCTGCTTCGTCCGCTCCCTGGCAGGCAAAATCGGCCAGTTGATTAATGTGCATATTGCAGGGCGTGACCATGCTCCAGGTGGAGGCGATACCTATCTGTGGTTTTTTGAAGTCCGCATCATTGAAACCCACGGCACGTAACATCGCTCTGGCAGGAGATTTGCCAGTACCGTCTACCACTATTGATGAATATTTGCGTGTATCTGTCATTGCCTGACCTTTTAAAACGGTTAATAGATAAAACTGACTCTCATCCAATATGAGGAGAGCCCATCACGGAAAATGAAATCCACTTTCATATGATTCAACTTAGCGAAAGACCTTATCAGTTCCTGCTCTAAACAGACAGTTAGAAACTATTCAGATTCACAATGAAGCCATCACTCAACTCCGCATCAAAGCATAGCCAATATTAAGAGAAATGAACTTAGGTTAACAAAAAGGTGGGCGCAAATTACATTGTCAGTGTGCGAAAGCGCACAGACACTTCACCATGAATAAGAGCATGCTGATTCGTGCTTCGAACGTCCAAGCAAGCACCACGTCGAGGCCGCAGCACCCGGTATGTTAAGCCGGACGAGACAGGAACCTGAAAATGAAATCTACAATGAAAAATAACGAGATCTCCAGCGAACCGCGCACCATTATGCGGACCTTGAAAGACTATCGCACACCACGTATCGCCCGCAGTATCATTGAACTGCTGGTTACATTGGTCCCTTTTGCTCTTCTCTGGACGCTATCCTGGGCGACACTGAGTGCCGGACACTGGCTTGGTCTTCTGATCACTATTCCTGCCGCGGGATTTCTTGTTAGGTTATTCATGATCAAACATGACTGCAGCCACGGTGCCTTTTTTTCTTCAAAAAGGGCCAATGAATGGGTTGGACGGATAATCGGCGTGTTGAACCTGACTCCCTTCGACTTCTGGCGTCACACCCACAGGCACCATCATGCGCATTCCGGTAATCTCGATCGTCCGCGTATTGGTGGCATCGATACCCTAACGGTTGAGGAATTTCGAGCTTTGCCTCGCAACAAGCGACAACGTTACCGATTCTATCGTCATCCTTTGGTGCTGTTCGCTCTCGGCCCAGCGTATCTATTTCTGCTCGACAATCGACTGCCAGTAGGTTTCATGCGTGCAGGGTGGATGCCATGGCTGAGTACCATGACCACCAATGTGGCGATTCTGGTCATTGTTGCCACGATGATGTGGCTGGTTGGTATCGGCCCCTTCCTCATGGTGCAGTTGCCAATCACGCTGATTGCAGCAACGATAGGCGTCTGGCTCTTCTATGTTCAGCACCAATTCGAGCACACCTACTGGGAGCACGAATCCAACTGGACTTTACAAGAGGCCGCACTGCACGGTAGTTCACACTACGATCTGCCTCGCATTCTGCGCTGGTTCACTGCCAACATCGGGATTCACCATATTCATCACCTCAGCAGTCGAATTCCCTTCTATCGTCTGCCCGAAGTCCTCCGTGATTATCCCGAACTGCGTGAAATGGGTCGTATTACCCTTAAGCAGAGCTTCGCTGCTGTGCGTCTGGTCCTGTGGGACGAGGAGAAGCAGCGACTTGTCAGCTTCAGAGAGGCAAAGGCCTAATCTGACGGGAATACGCTTTGCGCGTAGGGTAAATATGTTAGGTTCGAACTTGCATTTAGGCGTGGTCGGGCTTCGAGTTTATTGGATATTCTCCTATCATATTTCTGCCACCGAAATATTGCTATAAAGCTTTAACCTAAGCGTTAAAGCCAAATCTAAGGTTTATACTGGAAGTGCCCCTGTTATAATTGCTGCCAATTTCCCTATAGCTCAGATGGATAGAGCGTCCCACCTCCTCCAAAAAATATTCCGCTTCATGTCTATGGTGCCGTTATGCATCGTAAAACTATAAAGTTATTAGGTGCTTAGCGTAAAGTCCAGCTAGACTGCTTGAATGACTGATCATAGTTCAACAACACACTTAATTTCCTGCGCTAACAAAAACTCAGAAAACGAACGCAATGAAATACAAACTTTTGAATACATGTATGTGTCTGTCACTTGGTTGTGTGATCTAATTGCGTGTAACCAACGTTAATAGGATACGATTAATCTTTAAGTAGGAGCCATTATGTGGTTTAGTTCGAAAGTAAATCGAAAAGAGTTGGCAGAACAATTAGTTATCACACATCAAACAGCCGCTGTTGTGGTTGATAGTGATCGTAATCTTATCGCTTCCAATCCGGCATTTAGCGAAATAGGCCGTAAACTTAACGGTTTAGACCGCAATGGTGTCTTAAAGTCCTTGATTGATCATTATGATAAAGCTAATAAAACCATTGCTTTTGATGATTTTCATCTACGCCAGCATATTTTCTCGTTGACAATTAAAGGTCTCGAGTCTTGCTCACTTTATCTTTTTGAACCTTTACCTGAGAAACTCTTAGGTGAACAAGCTTGGCAACAACTATTAGCTTTTAGTGAAAATATTTATGCTGTTTTTGATAATCACAATAATTTAGTCACATCCAATATAGATTCGGTTGATGCTGATGAGATGTATTCTGTTTTCGATAGTCCGCAATTGTTGAAGGCTTTGCAAAACGCCATCAAGATTACAGATCGAAAACTTCGCTTATCTGAGAATGATGATTTTTATTATCAAGTAACCCACTCCACTCTTGATTCTGATAGCGGCCCGTTATCAGCTTTCTTATTATCTAAACAAACGCAACTTGCTGACTACAAGCAGTTCGAAATGTTATCCAAAGTAGTAAGTAACACAAGTACAAGTGTATTGATCACTGATAAAAATGGGTTTGTCGAATATGTTAATCCCGGTTTTGAAAAGCTTTCAGGATTAACACTTGCAGAAGTAAAAGGTAAAAAGCCTGGAGTTTTATTACAGCGTGAACAAACTGATACAGACACAATTAAGCGGATTTCTAAAAAACTTAAAGCACGAGAGCCGTTTTATGAAGAGATCTTAAACTTTACCAAAGAGGGTGTGCCCTATTGGATTGTGTTGTCAGTGAACCCAATTTTCAATGAAAAGGGGGAACATACTGGGTTTGTTGGCGTGAGTTCTGATGTCCGTGAAATTAAACGTCTGGTCTTAGAGCAAATCAACCAAAAAGATGCTATTAGCAGTCATTCGGCGGTGATGGAGTTTAATCAAAGTGGGCAGTTCATTTCAGCTAATCAGTTTACTTATGAACAATTAAACATTGTCGACGAAGTGCAAGTGCAGTCATTACTGGGAAATTTGAAAGATCATTTGGACGAGCCTCGCAAACAATTGATCGAAAAAGGTGAACCCACCGCGGTGATGATTAAACTGGCTCATCAAGGTGGTGAAGTAATTTTAGAGTGCATAATCTCAGCAATAACAGATTTAAACGGCAATATTTCTAAGTACATTGTGTTTGGTAGCAATGTCTCTTCTCGAAATAAGCTGGTGGCTGAAACTCATCTTTCTATGTCGAATGTGTTAAGTAAAATTCAAGCCACAGTAAAGACAATAAATGCAGTAGCCGATCAAACTAATCTGTTAGCGCTTAATGCAGCCATTGAGGCAGCAAGAGCTGGTGAAGCTGGACGAGGATTTGCGGTAGTGGCGGATGAAGTGCGCAACCTTTCGAAAAAATCGAATGAAGCAGCGGTTCAAATTGGTCAACTGATTAACGAAACTCAGTCGCATGTTGACGAGCTGGCTTCTTTTTTAAGTGAGTAATGTTTCTATACCGAAGAATATTGGTAGCGTCAGCGCAAAGTTTATTCATTCTCAGCTCAAATGCTTGTCCGACCCGTTAAGCAGGTGATCAAACACTCTAACGCTAGTGCAAATGACGTTTCAATTCAGATTAGGAAATCTCAAAAGCTATACCTAAATCCCTAATACTAATAGTTGAAACCCTGACGATTATAATTGCCGACAATGACCCTTTAGCTCAGATGGATAGAGTGTACTCAAGCCGATTAGCTAAAGATCATTTTCAAGGGTCCAGTTTTTTAGTTCTTCAAGTATTGTCAGGGCATTCAATCCTCTAGCCGCAATTTTGTATTGGACCGCGACAGGTTTGCTTGAGATCACATCTCTGGTGATCAGTTTATTTTCTTCCATTGCCTTCAACCTCTCTGCCAGGACTTTTTTACTGGCCCCGGCAAGTTGTCTCGCAATTTCATTAAAACGCATGGGCTGATCTTTCAGGTGCCACAAAATGGAGCCTGTCCATTTATTACCGATAATTCTCATTCCCCTCTCAACTGGGCAGGGTTTATAACAAGTCTGGTGGTTTTCTCTCATAGTTATTTGTAGGTTACAAAAAGTTAACTGGTTGACTATTGTAACCTGAATGTTAGTTTGTATGTTTAGACAAACTAGAGAGCAGACATGAAAGGTAAATCAATTTTCGTCGAAGCGGGTGGTGGCTTTGATAAAGTTAGCGTAGAAGAAACAGAAACAATCTCGCCAGGTGACAGCGAAATTCTGGTCAGACTTCATGCTAACTCGCTTAATTATCACGATTATGCGGTCGTCAAGGGGCTCTGGCCTGCATCAGAGAAAAGAATACCTATGGCTGATGGTGCCGGTGAAGTAATAGAGGTGGGACCAAACGTGACCGAATTTAAGGTCGGTGATAGCGTTGTGAGTACGTTTTTCCCTTCTTGGTTAAACGGTGAACCAGTCGTTGATGGTTTCTCAACTGTTCCTGGCGATGGAGTAGATGGTTACGCAAGAGAATATGTCACGGCAAAGGCTGAAGCTTTCACCAAGTCACCCTCAGGTTGGTCTCATACAGAATCTGCGACGTTGACTACAGCAGCCTTGACAGCATGGCGGGCTTTGTTCGATTTTAATCAGCTCAAATCAGGTGATACCGTTCTTCTTCAAGGGACTGGTGGTGTATCCATCTTCGCTTTACAGTTTGCCAAAATGGCAGGCGCCAAAGTGATTGCCACTTCATCCAGTGATCAAAAACTCACTAGGTTGAAGGAGCTGGGAGCAGATCATGTGATCAATTATAAAAAAGAACCTAACTGGGGCTTTTTAGCCAGAGAACTCAATGATGGAAAAGGTGTTGACCACGTCGTTGAAATTGGTGGTGCTGAAACATTGGAGCAATCTCTAAACGCTGTACGTATCGCTGGCCAAATTTCGTTAATTGGTATTCTTTCTGGACAGACTTGCGATATAAATATTGTGAAGACTTTTGTGAAACAGGTTAGGCTTCAGGGCGTTCTTGTTGGTAGCAGAGTCCATCAGCAGGAGATGATTAAAGCTATCGAGGCTAATCAGCTAAAACCAATTATTGATCGTACTTTTGCTTTAAAGGATATTGTCAAAGCATTTGAGTACCAAGAAACGAATCAGCATTTTGGTAAAATTTGTTTAGAGTTTTAAATGAAATAAAAAAGCCCTTGAGGTGGGGCTTTTTTAATTTATTAGCCTCTCAACCACCGATAGAATGTTTCAGAATTCGTCGGTCTAAAATAGCCCTGTTATAATTACGGCCGATGTCCCTGTAGCTCAGATGGATAGAGCGTTAAACATTTATCTGTCCAAATTGAGAAGGATAGGGCTGGGATTACATTATTAGCTCTAATAATTAACATCAAAGATTTATTAATTAGTACTAAAGTACAATACTTTTTAATAAAATTTAGTGTAAGTTCGAAAGAGTGATCTAATCACGCTATTTATTATGCCAAACTTGGCGTGAGCCTTGGACGGAAAATTACAGCTGTGCTTTTAAGTAAAGGTATCAGGGCTGGGTTGCATACTTTAAGGAGTTCACCGATGAATAAGATGATAGCTACGATAATCTTCTCATTATTTTCTTTTTCTGCTTTTGCCGCTACAGTCGACATTGATTTGAGTGGGGCTACCACTTCCACCCTTATTGATGCTGATGGAGCAAGTTTCTCACAAACTTTCACAGGTCAGACTGCATCTGGCTCAGCAATTTCAGGTTCCCCTATAGGGCCATTATCACTAACACCAAGTGGAACAATAAGAGTTGTCTCTTTTGATCCAGGTTGCACAGGTTGTGATTCTGGCAATTCACTTCTTACACCCTCAAGTTTTCAGGGCCCATTGTCGATTTTGTTTGATTTTAATGCCGACAGTTTTTCATGGGTGATGGGAAGCTCTGTTGCAGGATCCAATGTTGCTGCAGATTTATTTTCAAATAGTGGTAGTTTAATCAACACAGTACTAATCAGCATGCTGGAAGGGTACAACAAATACTCTATCTCAGGCTTGGGTGCTTTTGCAGGAATTACTTTTAGAGACAATAACGACCCAGCTGGAGTACGTTACATGGACATGTCTTACAATAGTGTTGTCGGAGTCTCTGAAGTTCCAATCCCTGCCGCCGCTTTCATGTTTGCACCGGCATTACTTGGACTCATGGGATTACGTCGAAGAGCAAAAAATAAAGTCGCTTAACTTTATTTCTTTCAGAAAGCCGTGATGATTAATTTCATCACGGCTTTTTTATTTGTATAACTGCCGTTCAACCGACGACTGGTTTGTTTCGAAGTGAAGCCGATCAGCTTGACTGATATAATTGCGGCCGATGTCCCTGTAGCTCAGATGGATAGAGCGTCCCCCTCCTAAGGGGAAGGTCATGCGTTCGAATCGCATCGGGGACACCATTAATCCTTTATTTATTCAATTACTTAGATTATTGTCATGTAAAAGCGTAACCCAGATTTTATGCATTTGGGACACTTTTGGGACACTGCTTATGTGATATGTGCATGATAAGGGATGATTTAAAATTATGGCGACTTATACCAAACGCGGCGATGGACAGTGGCAAGCGAAAATCCGCAAAAAAGGTTATCCAGTACAAACTAAGACGTTCAGAAATAAATCAAATGCTCAAAGATGGGCAACTCAAGTTGAAGTCCAAATGGACAATAAAGTCTTTATTTCAAGCTCGCGAGCAGAGAGCACAACATTCCAACAGCTAGCAGATCGCTACAGTTCTGAAGTTTTACCTTCCAAAAAATCAGCTATAAAAATGGATTCAATGATCCGTGGCATTTGCAACCATATTGGTGACTATATGGCTATCCAATTGACCCCGGAAATCTTGGCTGAATATCGTGATACACGATTGAAAAAGGTTAAACCTGAAACAGTCAGAAAGGATTTACTGTGTATAAGACGCATCCTTGTGGTTGCATCCAAGGAGTGGGGCATCTATCTCCCTCATGGAAATCCTATCGACATGATTACTGTACCCCCTCAACCCAAACGTGGAAGAGAGAGGCGATTAGAAGGAAATGAAGAGGAAAGACTTCTAACGGCAGCGAAAGAATATGGTGGTGAAATCTCAGCCATTATTTCATTCGCAATTGAAACAGCAATGCGTCGTGGCGAAATAGTCGATTTACGCTGGGAAAACATTAACAGATTAAAAAGAACAGCGAAGCTTATAGACACAAAAAACGGTGAAAATAGAACTGTTCCACTCTCACCATCAGCCCAAAAAATAATTGATAGCATTCCACGTAACATTAATGGGCGAGTTTTCTCTATGAAAGGAGATTCAATAACTACGGCATTTGATCGTTGCTGTAGGAGGGCACAGATTGAAAATCTTAGATTCCATGATCTCAGGCACGAAGCAACTAGTCGTTTTTTTGAGATGGGGTTTAATCTTATGGAGGTATCACTCATAACAGGACACAAGGATTTAGCGATGCTCAAGAGGTACACACACTTAAAGGCTGAAAATCTAGCTATAAGGTTAATGTAATGATATTGCTCTTCCGATATAAATATAATCTAGGAAAGAGGATAGAATTTATAGCCGTATAGAGCTATAGCTTAATTTTATTAAGCATGTTTTACATGCGGAATAAATTTTAAAATTTACTGTACACAATAATGACTACTGCGATTTGATGATAATCTGGATTTGAGGGGATAATAATTTTTGTGGTTGCATGAATTAAAGATAAGGAAGGTTTCGATTGTCAAAAAAAACAAGGAAAAATAAAAGCAGCCACAACAAAGGTGTTGTGGGTAGGATTTTGGGAGCTGCTAGTTGGAACTCTCCCGCAAAGGTAGCTATACCCCGCGAGTTTACGAGGTATATGCTTAAGCAGGATAAGGGTACTGAATTCGAGAAAAATTTAACACAATTAATTCATCACCCTGCAATTAAAGAGCGTTTTTTAGCATTTAATAAAAACGTTTCAGTAAGCGATATTGCATCTAAAAAAGTTTTTCATCTCAATAAAGTTGAGTTACTTAGTCTATATTCGTGTTGTTTCATAAGTGAAAAAGAAAGCTTAAGAAATTTTTCTCAAAAAATAAGCAAATTCGAACATCTATATTTAACAGGAGATCTTTCAAAGGCGGAATTATATTTAGATGAAATTAAAGAGGAAACTGGTGAAACATTATGGTTTATAAGGTCTAAAATAGTTCTACTAAGCGAGCAAGAAAAAAAAGAAGATTTGCTCGCATTTTGTTCATCATTAAAAGATAGGGCAATCCATCCAATAGTAGAATATATAGTTGATTGTTTATTTTGGTTATCAACCTCCACGCAACCCCAGTTGACATTAGACCGCTTTGTTTTGAAGGTAATAAAAGAATACAAAGACGCGGGTCTAAAAGATTATGTCGGGATTATGTCTTTACTTTTTTTACCTATAGATTGTAGTGATGATAGAGATATTTCGGAAGCATTAGAGAACCTGCAATTATTCTCAATATATGACCAGTATTTAATGACTTTACAATGGGTTGAAGAAGTTGTTGCATATGATGCATTTGATGAGTTTACTGAAAACAAAGGCATAATTTGCAGATGGCTTAAAAAACTATCTAATGAAGTAACTGATGATGCGATAAAAATATTAACAGAAAGGCTTGAAAATACTAATAATATAATTTTTTCGGATACGATTAATGAGTTACTTTCTCTATATAGAATTGGAAGATATGAAGATTTAGTTAAAATTTTTCAAAAAAAATTACCTGAAATTACTAATCCATTTTCATGTATAAACATTGTCGCAAAGTCAATGGCTTATATTGATTATGAAGTGGATGAAAGTTCCCCACTATTTAAAATAGTAAAATACTTACTTAATATATATTCCTTAAAAGAAACAGCATACCAATCTTTAAGTGAATTGAACTCGATAGCAATACAAATAAATCATTTCAGATGTTCATATAGCTTTCTTGCTTCAATCGCGAATGTTGCACCATCTGTGAGGGATTCAGGATTTATTCCATATCTAAATTTACTTTGTTTTTATACTCAGAAAGACATAACCCCTCTGACCCATGCTATAGCTTCATTAAAGAATAAAGACCAAGAAAGGGTCTTTTATTTAAGCCATGCAACACATGTTTCCGACATAAATGAGTTAACGAATTATCGTAGTTCAAAACACCGTTTTATTGAGCAGTTACGTAATGGTTACTACGATGAAGAAGAGCTTAATAGGCTGTCAATAATTGAACCATTAAAGAAAGATTTTTATGAATTAAAAGTTAATGCATTGATTGCAGATAAACAATCTAAAAATGCAGTTAATTTTGCAGCAGAGATTTTAGCTGGACACTCGCAAGCGGAAATTTGTATACCACTCACGACATTAGTTGACATTATTGAAAAAGAAAGTTTGGTTTCAATTGACGCTGCGATAATTTGTTATACATTTTCAGAAAGCATTTCGCAGGTAAAAAGCTATTTGTTATATGAGGTTGTTGAGGAATTGTTAGCAGGATTGGAAGTTGAGACACCCAGCCAGTATCTGCAAAATAGTGAAGAATTATCCCCAACAGAAGTATTCTTTTATGAGCAAGTATGTATAAGGGAGGTAATTGATTATTTAGCATGTTTCAGTAGCAGTAACAATTTAGCTTTAGAGCGTTTAAAAGTAATTAGTCTTCTGGATGCTAAGGGTATCAATTTGCTAGAAAAAACTAAGCTCGAGACACAAGAGATTATCAACGACATTATTGTTGATAGCAATGTTGCAAAAATTGGATCCTCCAAAGTTTATGTTGGTGTCGAAGGTATAAAAAGGGATAAGGCCGCTGAAATATCTGCACTTCTTGATTTGTATGAAATTTCAGCTGTTGAGAGTCAAGAAGAGAAATATATACTTTTAGAGGAAGATTACAGTGATGAAATTACTCATGCCCTAGTCACAACTGATAAGAATGCTGTCCTTGTAAAGATTATGGAGACTCTTCTTATTCCTTTTATTCATGATGAAGACTTTGGATTAGACAAAAACCTTAGTACAGAAATTAGACATGGATTTTTCTCAAATTTGATGAGATCCAAACTTGAAGACTCAAGCCTGATCCTTGAGACAAATTACTTAGGTCAATACATACCACCTGCATATTGGCAAGAACAACACCACTTTCTCAATGATGAGCTTAAGAAAGACATCTTAGCGCATTTAATTTGGTTCACAGAAGCTTTTAACCTGCTCCTTGATCAAGCCGAAGAATGGATGAAAATCACAACCGACCTAAGGGATAAGAGTAGGCTTTTCAGTTTTATCATTACATCAGAAGACTTAGAAAATTTGGCTGAATATATGGAAACAACAAGAGAGTACTCTGACGTAATTGATTACATACTAAGCTTATTTTGGAGTAAGACAGAAGAGTGCTTAGAAAATGTTAGGGCTCATATTGATGAAAAACTTAAAGATAGTATTGATGATCTATTTAATGAGTTGATTATTAGGGTGAGCCAGGATAAAGGCTCTGCTTCTTTGATAGAGTTTATGGATGCTATACAACGATCACAGAATGGAATAAGAGAAGATATTCAGACCGTTTCAGACTGGTTTCATCGCTCGTCAGGAATCGTGTTTGAAGATGTTAATTTAAACAGCCTTATAGAAATAGCTGTGAAAACATTCCGTAGCTACAACGCTAGAAACATAGAGCTAAACTTGGAGCTAGATACTCTCTGTACACAGAGATATATCCAAGGAAAACATGTTAAATCAATAGTATTAGCATTAGTTAACTTTTTAGATAACGCGGTTAAATATAGTGAAACTCAAAAATCAAGTAACGTTAACATTAGCGTGAAAACTTCAATTACATCGATGGGTTATACAATACTTATTCAAAATAAAATTTCGGAAGATAGGTTAGATTTCATTAGTAACGATGATTACTTAATAAATCAGATCTCAAAAATGAAAAGTCAAGAGCTGACTCATTTAGTACGCTTAGAAGGAGGTTCAGGACTGAAAAAAGCATATTATAAATTAAAGGCAGCAGATGTTTTATTTGATGTTAATTTGCATGTGGAGGGTGATATTTTTAATGTCACAATAACTTATGGCAATTAATATTCTTTTAGTCGAAGACAGTAGATATAAAAGAGATAGAATAATAGATCATATTTTGAATGATAATAATTCTATAAAAATAGATGAAGCCTATTCATTTACATCAGGATGGCAAAAATTAATTAAAAAAGAGTATGACTTAATAATTCTTGATATGAGTCTCCCAACTTATGACAAAACTGAACAGGAGCAGGGAGGAAAGTTTAGAACTTTTGGAGGAAGAGAGCTTGCAAGAAAATTAATCCGTCATAATATATCTTCTAATTTTTTGTTCATTACTCAATATCGATCTTTTAGTGATACCGGCGATTCACATACTTTACAATCTCTTGAGAAAGAATTTGAGCAGATGTTCGATAAACAATATCTTGGGATAATTTATTTTGATACCTCATCGACTCTTTGGAAAGCAGAAGTAACAAAAACAATTAATAAACTTATTCTAAAATAATGAAAATACTTATCGTAGATGATGACTCGAAAAGAGCCAATTTAATCCGCCAATTATTTATAAATGAAGTTAGAGTTCCAACTGACAATATCGTAATAACAGATAACATAAATGCAGCAAGAAAGATCATCAAAGAGTCTTATTATGATGTGCTTATATTGGATGTTATATTGCCTAAACGCTATGGAGATGTGGCAGCTCACAATAATGGTATAGAGTTTTTGCAGCAAATCTCAGAGTCTCGAGGTATTAAACGTCCTGAAAAAATAGTTGGTATAACAGCAAATGTTGAGGATATAGGGCAGTATAGTACTAAGTTTCAAGAGTATTGTTTATCAGTAATCGAGGCGAAAAGATCGGACCACGGATGGCAAACAAAATTAGTTAACGCTATCAAATATACTGTCGAATCAAAAGAGCATCGTCTACCTCAAGAATCTTCGTTGGTTGTGACGGTTCACGGTATTAGAACATTTGGTAAGTGGCAAAATAGGTTAAGGGTTCTTGCGTTACAAAATTACGATAATCTAGATTTTCATAGCTATAAATTTGGCTTTTTTACTTCGGTTATGTTTTTCTTTCCATGGTTCAGAAATTATGAAGTAAGAAAATTCCAATCCAAGTTACAAACCCTCGTATATCAAAACCCAGAGAAAACTATAAAAATATTTTCTCACAGTTTTGGAACAGACATTGTCGTTAGAGCTATTGAAAACCTAATTAAATCTGGAATATCTATTCCTATAGATAAGCTTATTCTGTCTGGGAGTATTTTGAAATCGAACCATGATTGGTCAACAATAATGACTTTGTCAGAAGCAAGAGTCATAAATGAGTGTGGTATATCAGATTTTGTTCTATGGCTGAGCAATGCCTTTGTGCCTTTTGCAGGAATGGCTGGGCGAATAGGTTTTTTAGGTCTAAATAATTCGCGAATAATCAATCGTTACTATAAAGGGGGGCATAGCCTTTATTTTCACGAAAGTGATAAGTTCATATCTGAATATTGGTTACCTCTTTTTAGAAAGTCTGAGAGTGAATGTGAGTATGTAGATGAGAGGGAATACAGCCTTATTATTGATAGTATCTTTCAGCCATTAATAATATTCTTTGGGTGGATTAAAGAGGCAGTGTATTTATTCGCCTTCCTGTTCATTTTGATATTCTTGTTTTACTGATATGCGAACATGATTTATATAACTAGGAATAGCTACAAATTTACTAGACATCTTTCTGACATTTAAAATAGTATTTAGGGGAGGGTAGCGAAAAACTGTATTATCTGGATTTCAAGGTTGAGTCGGTGTATTACATAAATGCTCACCCCTAACCGTAGCTATCTTACTTAGCTAATCATCCAATATATGTCCCAGCATTTCTAAAGGTAATCATCAGGGGCACGTCATTGGTTGGTAATTCCTTAAAACCATGATGAATATAAAATTCTTTAGCCTGTTAGGAGATAGCATGCACAAGCATTGCTTTTATCCCGATTTGCTCACTAATACTAATTGCTCGTAACAAAGCATCTTTCAAGAGCCCTGGCTCTATCTTGTTACCTTGATAAGCCAGATTAACGCCCAATCTTGCTAAAACGATAACGGGAACAGGTTTATTGTTTCTTCTAACTTTACCCGAAGCATCAAAACGCTGGATAGCTTCTGCTGCGAGCTTATAGTAACCAATAACACGCACATCAGCACTAAACACAAGGTTCTTACACCATTATGTCGTTAAGCTGGTTCTAGCTAGAATATTAATGAGCAGCAAGCTCTTTATATAGTGACGGTTGATCCTTGATTGTTGCCAATACTTTAGCTGCTAAACCGGTAGGGTTTCTGCGCTTACTTTCCCAGCTTTTAATCGTATCAACACTAGTACCGAGGGTCTGAGCAAATTCACTTTGAGATACGTTAAGGCTCGTACGAATTGCTTTAACATCCGTAATTTCATATCGGGTGACCCGCGATGCTTTCTTACTTTCTTGCTTGATTTCTACGGCTTCTTCCAAAGACGTTTTTAATTCATCAAAGATACTCATTTTGCTGCCTCATCTTTTAACAATTTTGTTAGTTTCTTCAGCTCAGCTTTTTCCGAATCAGTCAGTGAGTCCTTCTTACTTTTCGGGTAGGCTAAAACCAAATATATTCTTTCTGGCGTTGCTAAGAAGTATATAACTCGAGCACTCCCGCTTTTGCCTTGGTTACCTACTGCCATCCTAACTTTACGAAGACCGCCGGTACCTGATATCAAATCGCCTTTTTCAGGGGATGCAATGAGTTCAGATTGCAGTTCTTGCAATTCTTGATCAGTAGCAAGTTCATTGAACTGTTTTGTAAAAATTGAAGTTTCAATGAACTCAATAGCATGACTCACTCATCATCTCCCAATGGCAATATATTATGTGTACATTGTACACGCGTCAATTAAGTTGATGGCTTATAATATTGGTCGTATGTTTTTTGAAGGCTAAGCCAAGATTCAACAGAGCCTCCAAGTACTTCAGAAAGTTTAATAGCCAATTCAGGTATTAAATCAATCTTTCCATCTAGAAAGTTACTAAACATCTCTGGATCTACCTTTAAAGCCAACGCGGTAGTCGTAGCAGTGACATTTTCAAATGGTTCTATGTAAGTGCGATAAACCAACTCGCCAACGTGTGGTGGTTCATGTGGGGGATAAGCCATGAGTGATATCAAAATTTATGGAATGATTGAAGTGGAAATGGATTATATTCCGGATTTCATACAGTTTTAGAAAACTACAGCTCGATTACTATACGAAACGGCTTTATTAATTTGAAGATTTTCAACTTCATATATTAATAATCTTTGGCGAAATAATTTTAGGACAGATCTTTGAACACTTTACATACCATCTTGTTAGGCATTATTCAGGGTATAACCGAATTTCTACCTATTTCGAGTTCCGCACATTTAATATTGGCCCCTATAGTTATGGGATGGTCAGATCAGGGAGTTGCTTTTGATCTTGCAGTCCACCTCGGCACCTTACTAGCAGTAATGCTGTATTTCTACCGAGATCTTAAGATGATAGCCCAAGATAGTTTAAACTCAGCCAAACATAGGCAGTTTATTGGCCAGGGAAGATTAGGATTATTCTTACTAATAGGAACATTGCCAGCGGCTGTTGCCGGACTTTTGCTTCTGGATCTTATCGATAGTCAACTTCGCTCCATTGAGCTTATTTTTTTCACAACATTATTTTTTGGTTTACTTCTGGGGTGGGCTGACTGGCGTCCTAAACGAAATCGTCAGATTGATACTCTGGACTGGAAAGATGCCTTATTGATAGGTTTGGCTCAAGCTATTTCATTGATCCCTGGAACTTCACGTTCTGGTGCAACAATAACTGCTGGGTTGCTAATAGGACTTAATCGCGAAGCAGCTTCCCGCTTTTCATTCTTATTAGCCATCCCAATTACAGCACTTGCTGCTTCAGCAAAGCTTGTGGATGTGGCTATGAGTGGCATATCACTCAATTGGCTTTCTTTTGCCATCGGTGCCATTACGGCATTTATCACAGCACTGACCGCTATCCATCTTTTTCTTAAATGGCTCAATTATTTTGGTATGTGGCCTTATGTTATTTACCGCGTATTTCTAGCTGCTGTGATTTACTTTTTACTCATTAAATAGCGTAGACGACAGCTGAGGTACCAAAAAATAGGAAGCGCTTGGATTTTGATAAAGCTTACCTATAAAACGTCTACTACCTATAAGCCGGGTGACCAAGCGGCATATCGTAACGCTGTTGCCGATAGAGCCATGATGGCAGCAAAACATGTGCTAAGGCTTCGTGTGCATCTTCCTCTTTCGCTGGGCCAAGAATTTCTAGTTGTCGTGTATCGGGTGAATAATGACCTTCTAACGCTTCTTTTTGAGGTCTTAAAATGGTCACCTTTTCCCCCTGCATCAATGCAAAATAATCAGCAAACTGCATAAGAGCTCGTCCTGAGGATTGATGCTCTTCAGGACGGCTCAAATCACGTCCGATCATCGGCGTTTCAGCTGAAATGCCCATCAGTGACAATAAAGTCGGGGCCATATCAATCTGACTTGCCACTGTCTTAATTTTCTTTGGTTTAATATCAGCTCCAAGGATAAGGCCCGGGATCTGGAATCTTTCAATAGGTACCAAAGTATCACCGTAAACATTAAGATCATGATCAGCAATGACCAGAAACAGTGTGTCTTGCCAATAATCACTTTGCATAGCCTTATCAAAAAATTCGCCTAAAGCGTAATCAGCGTATTTAACCGCATTCAAATCCGTTTGCTTTTCCGAACCTTCCAGATCTATTCGCCCATCTGGAAACTCGTAGGGAGAGTGGTTACTAGATGTAAATACCAAACTAAAATAAGGCTGTCCTTTTTGATGCATTTCAGAGATGCGATTATGCGCTTTGTTTAATAAATCTTCATCCGAAACACCCCAACTCCCTTTGAATACTGGATTTTGGTAATTATCTTGATCAATAACCGACTCAAAGCCATTACCGATAAAGAACGACGCCATATTGTCGAAATGCGATTCTCCCCCATAAATAAACTCGGTAAAGTAACCTTTATGATTCAATAAATCGGCGATGGTAAAAAAGTTTTGTTGTGAGAGCGAAAGCTTGACGACACTTCTCGCTGGGGTTGGCAAAAAACCACTTATTGTCGCTTCAATACCGCGTACAGAGCGTGTTCCAGTGGCATAAAGCTGCTCGAACCACCACCCTTTATCTTTTAACTTTTCAAGCTCTGGGGTTACCGCATGTTCACCGCCCAAAGATTTAACAAATGTCGCTCCCATACTTTCTTCAAGGATTATCACAAGGTTAAGCGGTTTATCGCGCGTTATCGATGATTCACGTTTATTTAAAGTTGGAAATGGCACATCCGGATCCGCATTTAACCAAGGATAGTTCTGGTCCATTTCTGCCATGATTTCATCATCGGTTAGTGAACCATAGACATCACTAGCTTCTGCCTCATGCTGCATGTTGTAAATTGCAAAATAAACTGACCAACTGGAATTGATGATAAGACTATTCACCATGGCATCTGAGGTTATTGCAAAAATCGCTGGGTTTGCGGGTCGATGTGCTAGTGTGGAGCGAATCATCACCACCAGAAGCAAAACCAGAATTGGCCAGGTTAACCAGATTTTCCATACCGGCCAGTCAAGTTGATACTTCGACAACCATTTCTTTAACATCGTGCTGAAGAGAATGCCTGCAATAATGGTCAGTGAAATGCCAAGTATAAGTGGGACTCTAAAGCCTTCCCAAAGCGTGGAAAACACTTCTTTTGGATATTGTAGATACTCCACAAATAATCTATTGGGTCGCAGGTCATACTGCATAATGAAAGCGGGTGTTGCTGTCTCCATAAACACCGCTAAAATGACGATAAACGTACCCCAAACCCAGACTAGTTTTTGCCAAAACCGCCAAGTGTATTTATTTACTAATAACGGCATCAGTAGTGCTAACGGCGCAATTAACATACCCATCATGATGAGATCTGCACGGATCCCCTGAATAAAAAATATCGGTAAATTAACTGCAGATGTAACTCTATCCCATTGCCAAATAGCTAATCCCAAACGGGATAATGACAAAATGGTTAGCCCTACTAATAAAAGTTTCAATAAAATTTGATAAGGGCCAAGCAAAGCCAAGTAGTTACGTTTCATTGATAATGTCATTTCAGTTGTTTAAGTAAATTTTGGCCATAAAAGAACTAACCAAGTGGCCACAGCGATTAATAGCGTCATCAACACGGCAAGAGAGCCATAATCTTTAGCGCGCCCCGCTAATGGATGTAATTCGGTACTGAATCTATCCAGTGTGCATTCTATGGCAGAGTTAAGGGCTTCCACTGTCATTACAGCGACCATCACGCCTATCAATGCCAGACGTTCGATAGCGGTAAAGTCGATAATAAAAACAACGGGGAGCAGCACTAGAAAAATCACCAGCTCTTGTCTGAATGCAGACTCGTATCGTGCACACAAACATAACCCTCTCAGGGAATAGTAGGTCGCAAATAACAACCGTTTCAGGCCTGTATGTTTAGGAACTGCTGAAGTCATAAAATTAATCGCTTGGTGTGAAATGAATCTCGAAAGTTGTGCCACTAGTATCAGATTGGGCCACGCTTAATTTCATGTTCAGTTTTTCACTTATCATCTGTGCGATTAATAGACCAAAGCGGGTTTCTTGAAAAAGTAATTGCTGTCCAATGGGGCGATTAGTTAAGCGTTGGTGAATATCTCTCGGCAACCCACTGCCAAAATCTGTAACGTGGATAACGCTGTCACCTGACTGAATACGTACCTCATCCTGAGTATGTAGAAGCGCATTGTGCAACAGGTTGCGTAGTAGCATTCTCATCAAGGAGTGATTGGTATGAATAACTTGTTGATCATAATCAGATGAAAGGTGAATTAACCGCTCAGCCGCTATTGGCATTTCATTTTTTATTTCCTCAACGGCATCCTGAATTAGAAGACTTAGAGAAATTTTAGAGTCATTTACCGGTTGTTCATTACGAAGCAAGGCTAATAGTGTATTAACTTCAATCTGCATGTTATTGACAGTTTGTCGAATGCGCCTCATCGTCTGTTTATCTGCGGTTGATAGTTGTTGCCGCTTATCAATCACATCCAGAGCACCAGATAAGATTGCTATTGGGGTACGCAATTCATGGCTAGCCGTTTTGATGAACATATTTTCACGCCTTACAAACTCCTCCATCGCGTCTAAAAAGCGGTTAAACGCATTGGCAATATTGTTATATTCATGCTCGACATAGTCATTTTCCAGTCGCTGCATGCTTTTGCCAGGTGTTGTTTTCTGTATGGCATGGGTGAGTTTTTGTAGCGGTTTGACCAGTTTTCTTGCACCCAGACGAGATAAAACAAAGCCAATAAATGTCATTAATAGGACTAAGCCCAGCATGGCAAGCTGGAAAAGAATTTCACGCTCTTCCATGGCTGTAATATCTTGGGAGATAAATAAAGTTCCGCTCGGAGAGTCAATCTGTTTTGCCAAAACTAAAAAATGTTGATCTTTGAATTCTATTTCTTCGGATGCGGGAGCTTTGATGCCTTGAAAATGTTGAGGTAATTGTGACGGGTTAGTAGTTTTTTCACCAACAAAAGCCACTGAAATATTAGCTGTTTGCCAAGTTTGAAAATCGGGGTTATTAATCTTTCGACTATAGAAATCAAACTCATTACTCAGTTCAAATTCTAAAATCGTATACTCCATGTCCTCGTAGATGAATTCGATGATGACAAGGGAGAGCACGATTGTTAGGAAGCTGACCGCAAAAATCGTCCGGTATATGCGCGTTGCTAAAGACAAGCTCACTCGGCGTTACCTGACTCTTCTGGAGTTTGCAGACGATAACCCCGTCCATGCATGGTTTTTACAAAATTAAAGCCAAGTGACCTTTGAAGTATTTGCCTTAAGTTGTATATGTGGGTTCGTAATGTTTGCGTTTCTATATCAGGACTACCCCAAATCTGCTCACATAAAACTTCATGGGATAAATATTTGGGATAAGCGTCAAACAAAGATTCAATGATTTTAGCGGCGATCCCACTCAATTCGACGCTCGCGATTTCACCATAACGCAACATGAGTCGCCCGGGATCAAAGCTGAGGCTACCAACCTTTTTCACAGAATCATTTGCAAACTGCCGCCGGGAAAGCGCTTCAATTCGCAGCTGCAATTCTCTTAGATCAAATGGTTTAACCAGGTAATCGTCTGCACCGACTCCAAACCCTTCTTCTTTATCGGGTAGAGTGCCTTTTGCGGTTACCATAATAATGGGGGTATTTTTCTTTAAATCTTGACGAACTCGCCTACATATCTCATAACCGGACAGGCCGGGCAACATTATGTCTAGCACAATCACATCGTAATCATTAGTTGCTAACAAGTGCAGCGCTGTTAATCCATCAGCTGCAAAATCGAGTTCATAGTGAGTATCCTCAAAAAACTCGAATAGATTCTCAGCAAGTGCAACTTGGTCTTCCACAATTAATATAGCAAGAGAGGAGATATTCATGGCTTGATGATTTGTCTGCTAATTATTAGAAAAAAGACGTCATTGTTGCTCGTTCGAAGCATGCATTTAGAGGAGATAAATCGTTGCTCATTTGATAACTTAAGCCAAGATAATTATTTATCCTCCCAGTATGCCTTACTAAAGATAAGTTTTTTATCGAAGAAATATCAAGAAAATATAAACCTTGTCTTCCATCATTCAATCGCAGCTGCCATTAATTTAATAATTGCTTTTTGTCATTCCAGAAAGATATGCTAAACCACAATATTAGTGTCGAAAATCGCTATCTGTGGTTCAACGTTTTAAGTTCTGAGATTTTCAACGTTAATGGTTGCTAAGCAAAATCAATTCAAGGCATTTACATTTCATACTGGTATTCTGTAACTAGATCGCACGATATTCAAATACCCAAATCCTGACGTAATTAAATGCTTAAAAAAACCAAGCTAAAGATTTTTTATATCTTAAATATTGCTTTGATCGCTTTACTGATCGGCTATCAGGTGTATTTGAACCTTGATGAAACTCACTATGCTTCCTTGCACTTATCAAAAATTCAGGCCATACAACAAGCCCTAAGGGATAAAACGGAATTTCAGTTTGTTGTGGTTGGCAATATCAATAACTCATCCAGTATATTTCAAAAGCAATTTATACCGAGGTTGAACAATTCTAAGGCAGCATTTCTAATTTCAGCGGGTAATGCTGTTAGTGATGGTGCAGAACAGAACTATCGATCACTTATTAAAATGCTCGAAGAGCTGCATATGCCTTGGTTGCTGACTTATGGTGAAAATGAAGACAGTGATTTTGGTGATTTTCGTTTCTTCGAGCATTTTGGCCCGCCTTTCTTTTCATTTAAGATTAATAACAATCAGTTTATTTTTCTCGACAATACCGGCAGTACGCCCTATGCATGGCAACTGGAATGGCTAAATCAGGAGCTGACTCAGTCTGCAGCGCACAATCGTTTTGTCTTCTTGGGATTACCCATTCATCCAAAACTGGATAACACGCCGGCATTTACCGAAGATAATTATTTTAATGATGAAGAAATAGCACAGAAGCTTCATACATTGCTCCGAAAGCATCAGGTGGATTTAGTGTTTTCTGCGAACCTTGCATTGTATTCGGACCAAACTATTGATGGTGTTCGATATATTACAACCGGCGGTGCTGGGGGAGTCATTGTTGATGACAAAAATAGTTATCATCATTTCGTGGAAGTGAATGTTTCGGTTGATGGGGTCAGTGTAACACCGGTACTACCGCGTATTAGTCAGTCTTCTTGGCACCGAACAATAACGAGTATCTGGTCAGCCATCTATACTTTTTTTTATGTCAGCTTCGCACGTTTTTTGGTGGTTATTAGTGTTTTAGTGCTTATCGGGCTTAAGTTAAGAGAGGTCATCTACGAAGATCGTGACTTTTATACCCACTTCACGATTGATGATTCAAACTATAGAGATAAACCTAAACGCATTGCCTTTTTTACCAATAATTTCTTTCCGTTTATCTCTGGCGTCACTATTTCTATCGACCGATTGGCTAACGGATTACGCAATAGAGGGCATAACGTCCATATCATCGCTCCAGATTACACTGATGAGAAGCAATCGAATTTATCATGCACTCGCGTGAAAACATTGTTTGCTTTTGGCAATAAGGGTGAATTCAGACTAACCAATCCCTTTCAACAGAAAATCAGAAAAACCTTTAAGCAGCAGCAACCTGATCTGGTGCATGTGCATCACCCTTTCTGGCTTGGCTCAGTGGGTTTATGGTTCGCTAAACGCTATAAGTGCCCAGTTATTTACACTTACCATACGAGACTCGAAATGTATGCGCATTATGTTCCATTACCAGGTGCGTTATTCCGAAATGTTATCTCCCACTTAATCATTCGTCGCTTCTGTAATAAATGTGATGGTGTCGTTGTACCCACCTATTCCACCGAGGAGTATTTGCGTCTAGTCGGGGTGAAAAGCCGTATTTGTGTGCAGCCAAGTGGCGTTGATTTTATGCGCTTTAATAGTCCACATAGGGTGACACCGGCAGCATTAAAAAAGCGACTCGGCATTGAACAAAAACAACTGGTGCTTGTAAGCGTTTCACGTCTGGGCAAAGAAAAAAATGTGAAGTTTCTAATTGATGCAATTGCCAGCCTGGATCAACAAACTCAAAATCAAGTTCAATTGGTAATTGTTGGGGAAGGCGATGATCGTCACTATCTCGAAAATCGAATTGCCGAGACAGGTCTGCAAAAAAGCATCCAGCTTGTTGGTGCTGTTTCACCTGAAAATATCCCTGGCTATTATCAAATGGCAGACATCTTCGTCTTTGCTTCAAAGTCAGAAACACAAGGCATGGTAATTTTAGAGGCTATGTCAGCCGGTCTACCGGTTGTTGCCATTCGTTCAAGTGGAATTGATGATGCAATAGTTGAGGGGCAAACAGGTTTTAAAACGCTAGATGATATTGAACTGTGGAATAGCAAACTTAAATTACTCATCGAAGATAACGTTTTACGACAAAATCTTTCAAAACAAGCTATCGAATTTGCACGCCAACACGACAGTGACATTTTTGCCCAGAATATTGATAAATTTTATGGTGAAGTCTTAGCGACCTATCATCGACCATCTTCTTGATAGCCGTTTTTTTTTGGTTATCTATTAAAGCGCTTGTGCAAATAAACCAGCAATCCAACCAATACAATAACCAGTGAAATCGCGATTAGGATGGCTGACCATGGTAATCCGTTTTCATTTGTTACGAGCAGCTTGCTCAACTGTCCTCCAAATGCAATCACTAATATCAAACCGGGGATAATGCCCACTGCTGAGCCTAGCATGTAGCGGGGGAAATCGAGCCGGAAAGCACCGGCGAGCATGTTGGTCATGGTAAAGGGGGCAACGGGCAAGAGATTAATCAATACCATACTATTGAAACTATTTTTCTGGATATACTTTTCTGCTCTACGAACCATTTCGCCACCATGTTTTTCGATGGTTTCACGCCCTACCCAATGCCCAACAATATAGCCTGTTGCTGAAGAGCTTAATGTAGCCAATGTGGCACAGAATATTGCCCATTCAGTGCTAAATAGCATTCCAGTTGTGACCACCAGAATGGTTAGTGGAAACATAATCGCCAGCAATGCCACATACAATAAAGTGATACCAATCAAACTCCACAGGGAAAACTCAAACTGTCTTATATATGCGGTGTGTTGTAGCAATGCTGCTTCATTTAGATAACCAGCATCAGCTAGAAATCGCCAGAGGATTGTCATCCCCAGCAACAAAATGAATACCAGCAGGGTTTGTTTTATTGCATGAGGCATTGATAGTCTGTAGTCACGAAGAAATTAGTTCATAAGGTAACACAACATATTATCGATTTTGCTGTTTTGGAGAGCAAAGGCCTATCAGTTTTAATGGCTCACTATTGATCTGCTCCCCAATTTTTAATCTCTAAAGAGCTTAGTAATGTTCAGCATTGTAAAGGAAGGTGGGCATGAAAAAACGATTTATCGAAGAGCAAATTCTTCAGGTTTTGAAAGAGGCAGAATCTGGTCTATCCGTGTAGGAGTTATGATGGAAATTCAAAATTTAAAAATAAGTGTTTTAGCTTCTATAAAACCAGTTTTAACTTCTCTGAAGCGGAGACATTTCCAAATTTTTCACATAATAGTAATGTCTTAATTATGGAGAAATGGTTCTCTTTTTTCTATCATAGTTTTTTGTGAAGCTATGATAAAAATCGTATCTGAATGATGGCCCAAGCCATCAGCTGATACGACTAATCATGCTCAATTGTCCCCAGGCAATTGGACGAAATTCCAGCCAACTGGGATTTCGTCGAAAGCATGTTTACGGCCCGTCCGCCTCCTCGTGGAGAACAGCGGACCACCCACTTTGAGATGGTAACCAAAAGGCAAAAGCCTTCTTGGTTATCTGAACAAATGTGAAGACAAACCGAGGAATCAGAATGGGACGAAAGTGCAGCCTCGCGAAGTGGGTGGTCCGCTGTGCGACAACACAGCGAAGACGGGCCGTGGGTGAATAGGAAATTTTTATAGCTGTTCAAGCTATAAAATTTTTCTAGAGGGCGATAGCCTTTCCACCTCGAAGCTCGTTCAGAAGAGAAGAGGTGGGTTAATCACTATATAAATCAATCTGTTACTTAACGTTGTGAGCAGGTTGTTTTACATTAGATAAAAACAACAAGTTATCTAAAACGACACCGCTAGTCGTGGAAGAATCACTTATTAGTATATTTGTACTTAGATTTTCACAGACACCCCTACAGACCCCCCCACAGGCCCGGCAACGAGCCTGTGGGGGTGCCTGTAGATATTTAATGAAATTATGAAAATAAGCCATCAATAAAAGGGCTTTATGAGTTAGTTTCAGATCTGAAACATTTTTATACATACTCAAAACGATGAGAAATTTTCTGCATTTATTTGTTAGTTTTTAGCGAAAGAACTTATTTAAAAAATCTTTCTAATTTATGTTTTCTAACCCAGGGAACGAATACTTCACGGGCCCATCTTTGAGCTCTTGGGGTGGTAAATATTTTTGCTCCAAGTATTGGCACTCCGACGACAAGAATTATCATGCCCCATGCGTATAGTAGTATATTCATATTGCCCTCCACACTATTGATAGATTCCACATAAGTTAACTCACTATCATTTATTTGATGAGTTGCTTCCCATTCCTTAAGAACACCTTGGGGAATGGTGCAGTTGTGTCACAACAAGCGAGTATGTAAGTCATCCATTGCACTCATCTGCTGTATTTAGAAACATGATATCTAATACTATCGCGAACTATAAGCTATTTGATATTAATGAAATCTATACAAAGATTCAAAAGTATTTAAGTTATGTTTTTTCAACTTCACATTGAGGTTGATGGATATCTATTATTATCCTTTCTAACTGATTTAAAAGAGTATTTTCAAAAAATATTGGAGAATTTCTTCGTTCTTTGTTTATTATTTTTCAATGTACTTGTGTCCGCAGCGGTACTGGCCGAAAAAAGTGATGCAATTATTTTGTTTAAGTCTTTACTCGCATCTCGTTGACTTATAACTTCAAGAATATATGAAAGATTATGATTAAAACTAACTATTGATCAAAAAAGGTTAGTTATGGAAACAAATAGTGTTTTAGTTTTTTAGGGAGCTGCCTGAGAGTTTAAGCCGTGATAACGGATTAAACTCTCAGGTAGCCGACAACGAGCATAGCGAGGCGGCAGTAATTGGTTGAGATACATTTACTAAATTACAGGTTCTCAAGTCATCTACAGTGAATACTAAAGATATAGAAAGGTGTGAATTTATTAGCTTTTAAAAACAATGTGTTGGGTTAGTGGTGCCGGAAATAGGTTTTTTCCTAGGGTGCGGAAATAAGCTGTTTCCAGGGTAGGTAAAATGTGTATAGGAATTTCCAATAGTTGGAAAGACTTTTTCGGAGGTAAGGAAGGAGTCTAAAGCACTGATATTATTCAGGCGTTTCATTATTGATTTTATTTGTTTGTAGGCGACTAGGAAATATAGTTGTAATTTTCCTTAAATCATTATTATTAAGACTTTTTAAGTCTTGAACAGAACTATCAGCAATGACCGTAGCGTTAAATGTACTGAGTTTATGCATTAATTTGCGTTCTTGACCCCATGCAACACGTGAGTTGATAACGTAGGCACATACGCTGCCAGGCCCATGAAGTTTTACGACTTCTAACCAGTTTCCGTTTTTTAATACAGTAAGCGCGTTTCTGATTGTTCTATCGCTGACCTCTAGTAACTCTGCAAGTAATTTCTGCTGAATAACGACAGCATTTTGACTCTCCATACGTGCAATAAGCAGATGCAATAGTGAAGCCGCCGTTTGGTGTTTTCTTACTAGGATTGACCACTCTTCATGAGCCTCTCTTTGTGTTTGGACCCACGTCATTCGTCCATTTGTGACTTTTCTTCCGAGTACCCTTGATCCTCCTTCAGTTTTTTTATTAGCGCTCATTAGCGCTCACCGAGTATTCATCATTTGATACAAGTTTAGATATTAACCATTTCTCCAATTCAATAGATGGGAACAGTCTCCTACGTCCAATTTTTATTGATGGTGGCATTGGTTCGCCTCTACTTAACCTATTCCTTGCAGTGCCTACGCTCATGTGTAAGCGTTCAGATATTTCCTCAACAGTTAAATACACATTATGATTCATAATCACATCTCATTAAGTTATGTGATTTTGAGTTTATGAATGTGAATCTAACGAGTCCCGTTCAGAAATAATGAAAAAAAATGGGTTTTTTGGAAAGTCGAATGAAACCAAATAGATACAGTTCGAGAAAAGGCAAAGTTTTCGGTAAAAATAGAGGCTTTAGAACAGAAGAAATAGCTATTCGAGGCTTTGTTCGCGAATTCAAGTCGGAATTATTGAAAGGTCAGCATTTTTCTTTAAAAGAAACAGAATATAAAAAAGTCGCTGATGCCTTTGAAAGGCTATGGTCTGAAAAACAAGTCGATGAATGCGCTTTTATGTCTGATTCTCTTTTCTCTAAATTGTGCAATGGAAAGCAATATCCCAGCGATGCATGGCGGAAAAATATTGATACGTTATTTCCTGGACTTTCAGAGAAATGGTTTGATCGCTACGTTTTTAAAAATAGGATGCAGCTACATCTTGCGAGCATAGATTTATTTCATATCGCATCTGATTGCAGGTGCTTTTTTAGGATGCGTCGTGAAGAGGTTGTAGGTTCGGAAACTATATGCCAGGAATGTTTAATTGAAGCTGTGAAAGAGGCGGAGTCAATTCTCAAACTAATTCATGAGGACTGGGAGCCCAGAAACACCGGCAATGGTAATAACTATGATGTGCGTATTTCTGGCCCCCATGAACGCAGTGGACTTAATGTGGCTGATAATTTGACTCATTATAAATATCCAGATTTTATTGATAAGAGCGAGTTTATCGATTACGACCTATCCCTTGGGGAAGCTTCCTTTATCGGGCTTTCGTTACCAGGAGAGATTGTTAACACCTATCAAATCGAAAATCCGTTCTCTGTAGTGCTTTTCTTGTTTTTATTGGTGGGACTGGATCAAAACACTAAAAGTGAGTATCGCAATGATCTGATTTTAGATTTCATGACAGCACTAAATTGTGCTGGAGTCATACTGAAGGTTAGATACGAGGGATTGGCGGCTGCCCAAAACGATATGGCAGTAAAAACCATTCTAAGTCTACTTCAGAATGTATCGGAATATTTTCATGACAAGCCTTTTGATATTTCCGAACAACTGGAAGCTTGTGAACAGTCTCTTAAGCATGCACAAAAAACACGGGATGCGACTAGTTTATATTTCTATCCTACACCTGAAACGCAGTTCTCAGGCTATCCAGGTTATATCCTTACAGAAATATTTCTTGAGACTCTGACGTTTCATGCAGATGGTCAAAATATTGAAAATCTATTGGAAAAGTTACAAAAATTCTCTCACTCAAATACATACAAAAAAGCAAAATCAGATGATTACCTCAGGTCTCCATTTGCGGGGATATTCAAATCCTTTGAAGCCTCTAGAGAGCGATATTTAGAGCAGTTTTCTATTACTGGTTATTCAAGAGATGAGCTTATTGCCGAATTGAACGAAATCATCACTAACCCAATAGTTATTAAATGGGGAGCAGCTGAACAAACGCCTCAAAAACCTTCACCGTATTTGCGGAGAAAGAAACCTACGAAGCTTTGTTGAGCTATCAGCTTGGGACAATTTTGGGACACTAACACCAATATTAGGTGTTAGTTAGCGTTATATGAAATTATAATAAATGTAATTAATTCAATTGGTTAATAAAATTTAAGCCTATAAAACAACACCTTAAAACTGGCTCCTAAGGGGAAGGCCACAGGTTCGACTCCTGTCAGGGACACCAATAATAATCAATAGATTATTTTTGACTGGAAATGAATAATAGCGGGATAGTCATTCGCATACTCCCCATCAACTTTTAGAACCTTCATTTTTTCTATAACAAATTTATCGATTTGTATTAGGTTTATCAGATTCAGAAAGTTGAGGTTGGGAAAGGAATAAATATCCCACTGGGTAATGGATACGGCGCAACTAAGAAAGTAATGACAATTCTTTACCAGTTGCCTTGTGAAAAATTATTTTTCAACAATGATTTTTGGTTGATGGCTTTCTGTTTCACTATCTGAAAGTCCTGCGGTCAGGATCCAGCGCATCGTGTCTTCATTCGACATTTCCAAAGACCGAACCTGATCTCGTGAAACGCAAATTGTATAGCCACCAACTTGATAGCTCATTGGCAGGTATATGGCGACCAGATTATTTTCCTGATCCTCCATGCCTAAAACATGGCTAACGTTATCCTTCACCAGAAAGCCAATCAGCTGAACCCCACCGATGGTGACAGCAACAGCATTGCTGAGACTTTCCTGCTGTTTCTCGCGAGAGAAAAAACGCGTGAAATCTCGTAATGCACCATGAATCGATTTCACCAGCGGAATGCGATCCAGGATGGATTCACCCATATCAAACAGTCGTTTGACCAGCCAGGCATTAACGGCAATTCCAATCACAAAAATCAACCCTATAGCCGCTAATAACCCAAGCCCTGGCCAATAAAAATCATAGGGTAAAATGGCAATCATTATCGGACGTAATGCACGCTCTGCTGTAACAGCCAACCAATAAATAAGATAAAGCGTCAGGGTGACGGGTAACGCTGTCGCCAAACCTTTTAAAAAAGTCTTCCAGACAAATTGCATAAAGCTGTTCCTATTCCAAACCGAATACGGTTATTCAGATGTATAAAGTTATATCGGCTTCGCTGGCAAATTCCAGAAAGGTGGCAGCGCCTCCATGACTGATTCCATCGATAAAATCTGAATTTTTAAAATCAAACAAATCGACAGTCATTTGGCAGGCAATTAATTCAACATCTGACTCCAGACAAATCTCACGTAATTCAGCAACACTGGCAACACCTTTCTTTTTCAATTTGCGTTGCATCATCCAGGTAGCAAAGGCTTCAAGCCCTGGAATAATTTGCACGATACTGGGGACCGGAACAGGCATGGGCATAGCAGGGTTGCCTAAAGGAGAGACTTTAAGAGACATATCTTTCTTAAGCAATTGCAAACCGTAAAAGGTAAAAAATATTTTGGCTTCAAACCCTAGCGCCGCTGCTGTGGAGGCCAGTAGAAATGGTGGATATGCACCATCTAAAGTACCTTTACTTGCAATTATGGCGAGTTTTTTGGCCATGCAGTCATGCCCCTTTTTCGATGATGAAATACAATTTTCCGTCGACTTCTTCACTACTGAGTAGCGGATTACCAGTCATTTTGCAGAAGGCCGGAATATCTTTTAGCGCGCCAGTATCGGTACATATGAGTCGCAATCGCTGAGAGGCTGACATTTCATTGAGCATCTTACGCGCTTTAAGCACTGGAAGTGGACAGTTTAAACCTGATGTATCAATTTCTGTATCAAAATCTGACATACTGATTTCCTTTAAAATATCCGTTCACATGATAAACGCAAGCGGCGTTTTTGTCTTTGCGGAACCGGTCTTAATGAGCCAAGGTCTATAGGCGTTATGAAATATCTTATCGCTACAGTTATATTTTTGATGAGCAATCAAGGCATTGCCCAGGCAAACCTGGATATTGCGTTGCCAGAAATGGGGGACAGTGCGGGTGCTCTGGTTTCGCCTGTGGAAGAATATCAGGTCGGCCAGTCTTTTTACTGGAGCCTGCAGCAATCAGTGACCCTGGTTGATGACCCGGAAGTGAATAGTTATATCAACTCACTTGGACATCGTCTGGTGACCAATAGTGATGATCCCGGTCGTTCTTTCACTTTTTTTGTGGTGCCTGACAATTCTGTTAACGCTTTTGCCGCGCCAGGCGGTTTTATTGGCATTCATACCGGACTGATGCTGACAAGTGAAGCCGAAAGTGAGCTGGCATCGGTCATGGCGCATGAGATAGCGCACGTTACCCAACGGCATATTCTGCGTAATTTCGAACGTTCTAAACGCATGAGTATTCCGATGACCGCTGCGATGATTGCTGCGGCTTTATTGGGGGTGGCTGACCCGAGTGCAGGTTCGGCTGCCATCATGGCGGTACAGGCTGGGAATGTGCAAATGCAACTGGATTACAGTCGGGCACATGAAGCTGAAGCCGATAATTTGGGCATGCAAACTCTGGTAAATGCAGGCTTTGACCCAAATGCGATGCCACGTTTTTTTGAGCGGTTGCAGATTGCAGGTCGCTTCTACGGTGGCGACCAGATTCCGGAATTTCTCAGAACTCACCCAATCACCGTGTCCCGTATTGCAGATGCCCGTGGACGTGCTGCCAATCTTGAACCACGGCCCCAGATAAGAGATACCAAAAAGTTTTATCTGATGCGTGAAAAAGTGCGTGTCATGACATCTGCAAATCTGCGTGAATTGATCAAAACCTATGAAGATAAGCTGAAAGAAAATACAACGGAAGATCAGTCTGTCACTCGATATGGTTATGCCCTGGCATTATTGAAAAATAGCAACTATACCCAGGCTCGTGATGAAATTAATGACTTAATCGATTTGGATGATAATCAGTTAAGCTATCATCTGGTGCTGGCGGATATCGAAATTGCGTTGGGAAGAATGGATGCAGCACTGGCAATTTATAATGATTTTCAGCGGGTTTATCCGGATGATTGGGCGCTTTCTATCAAGCAAGTTCAAGCCTTGTTGAGAGCCAATGAACCGCGTAAAGCGATTACTATTTTGCAACGTCAATTAGATGTCGGTGAATCTTCTGCGGATTTATACAGATTATTGGCCAAAGCTTATGGTGATATGGGACAGAAAAGTAAATCTCATGTCTGGCTGGCTGAGCATTATCATAGTTCTGGTCAGTTGATGCAGGCTGCAGATCAGCTCAGAATTGCAGCAGACTATGCCCGAGGAGATGAATTTGAACTCGCTAAAATCAGCTCACGTTTGAGACAAGTTGAAACGGATATCGCAATGATGGAAGAAATTCGATGAATGATAATTTAGATGAATATCGTCGAAAATTACTAAAGCAATCCATCTCTGCTTCAACGCTGGCTTTGGTAGCGGCTAGTGGTTTAATGGCTCCAAGAATTCTATTAGCACATTGGCCTCAGGATGCTTTCAATGCAGAAACATTGGAAGATGCGATATTAACGTTTCTGGGAGAGGCAGAAGAGGTTAATGAAGAAGCCATTCAATTCACGATTGGTTCTCCTCCTACCTATGCTGTGAATGGAGCCAGTGTTCCGGTTGAAATCAGCAGCAGTCTTGAAAATATTCAACGAGTGGCATTATTGGTGGAGAAAAACCCTTTTCCTCTGGCAATGGCCCTTGAACCCACTTCTGTAGTCAGCTTTCCCTTTAAAACAATGCTTAAAGTCGCCGAAGATTCGGAGATAATTGCCATGGTCAAGGCGGATGGTAAGCTTTACCGAACCAGTCGTTATGTGGAAATTGATATTGGTGGGTGTGCCTGATGACAACAAATTCCAGAGATAGAATACGGGCCAAATTGCTAGAGGGTAATACGCTAATCAGAATTTTACTGTCCCATCCAATGCATACAGGGCGGGGTAAAAACGAGCAGGAAGAGCTGATTCCGGCTGAATTCATTCAGGACATTCGCTGCTGGCGTAACCAGGAAGAAGTGTTAACGGTGAAATGTGGTACGGCAACTTCACGTAATCCTTACTTTGCCTTTCAACTCAAAGGAGGGGAAATCGGAGATACGATCAGTCTTCGCTGGGTGGATAATCTTGGTGGCAAGGGAACAACGGAAACCAAAGTGGTATGAGCCTGAAACTTCGCGCCAATTTATTTTTTGCCATCTTGCTACTGTTATCCATGCTGGGCAGTGCCGTAATTCTTATAACCAACGCTAAACGTTCTGTTGAAGCAGAAGTTATCTCAACCATGGATGCAACAGCACACATTATCACCGTCACGCTGGCGGGCGGTACGCTTACTCGCAATACCAGTGTCAGTGAGCACATGCATGAATTAGTGCGTGCATTAAGTGAAATTCGCAGTCTGCATATTTTGTTGTTTGATCGCCAAGGACTGCTTTTTGAAGGCACACCGGAAAAAGAGTTGTCAGTCCAGCCTCCTGCCTGGTTTGTAAAGTTATTGTTCCCAGATCTCACGCCACTTTCCAAACGTTTTGGTACCGGCCATATGGTTATCTATCCTGCTCCCATGCAGGAAATCAGTGAACGCTGGCAGGATATTCGCGCCATTATGGCGCTGGGTATGATTATTTTTGTGGTGGTTGCCTTTTTCATTTATTGGGGTGTGGGCTGGGTAATCAGGCCATTACAACGATTGTTGGATGCATTGGCTGGGTTTGAGCGCGGTGATCTGCACATGCGATTACCCCGTTTTTCGCTGAAAGAAATGGATCAGATTAGCCAAAACTTTAATCGGGTCGGCGATGCTTTGGAACAAAGCACTAACGAAAATCGCCGCTTAGCGATGCTGGTGAAACAATCCGGTGATGCGATACTTTCCTTGGATCATGCCGGTTACATCACTTTTTGTAATGCTGCAGCCGAAAGGCTATTTGCTGATGTACCAAATTTATTGGGTGAATCATTGGCCTCCATGCCCTTTCAGCAAGATCGAAACAGTATTATTGCTGTTTTTAACGGCTTTCAATCAGTGGAAAACCTGGAAACGACACTTAAGCGGCGTGATGGTGAACAGCTTTCACTATTAATATCGACCGTACCATTAACCGAAAATGATGGTTGTGTCGCCGGTATGATTTGTACATTGCGTGATATTACGGAGCATAAACAGGCTGAAAAAGCCCGTGCCCAACTTTATGAAACTCGGCTATTAACCAAGCACATGGATCAGGTGCAGGAAGCTGAACGACGGCATTTAGCCCGTGAACTGCATGACGAACTGGGACAATGTTTGACGGCAATTAAAACCGATGCGGTATTAATTCGTAACCGCTCGGAAGAAACAGATAGGAAAATTTATCAAAGTGCCCAGGCAATTATAGATACCGCCAGTCATATATACGATGTGGTTCATAACATGATAACGCGTCTGCGGCCGAGTCCGTTGGATGATCTAGGGCTGGTGGCTACCTTGCAGGAGAGCATCAGCAAATGGCAACAGCGTCAGCCCGAGATTGCCTTTAATCTAATTACTGAAGGCCAGTTAAATGGCTTTGATGAAGCAACAAATATGACGGTGTTCCGTGTCGTGCAGGAAGCATTGACTAATGCCGTTCGGCACGCTGACGCAGAAAATATTATGGTGAAAGTCATACGCGATAAAACCGAAAATTCAGATCAGTTAAAGATTAATATTCGCGATGATGGAAAAGGCATGGTCGTCAATGATTTTCATTCTGACGTCGATTTTGGCTTGCTAGGCATGCGGGAAAGAGCGCAAAGTCTGGGAGGAAGTTTTGATTTGGAAAGTCAGTTAGGTGCAGGAGTCAACCTGACTATTACCATACCACTGGGGGTAAACGTTCACCATGAGTCTTAATAAAATAACGGTTTTATTGGTTGATGATCATGAATTGGTTCGCGCAGGTTTTCGTCGTTTACTTGAAGATGGTGACAAATTTGACGTAGTAGCTGAAGCGGGTTCCGGGGAACAGGCGGTTCAGGATTTTGCCAAATATCACCCGAATGTGGTGGTAATGGATATTTCCATGCCGGGCATTGGCGGTGTCGGTGCAATTGAACGGATTATTGCCCGTGAACCTTCAGCCAAAATTCTGGTGCTTAGCGTACATGAAGATAGTGTATTTACCACTCGTGCCATGCAGGCCGGTGCATTAGGATTTATCCCTAAACGCAGCGCGCCTGAAGCCATGTTAAAAGCTGTTGAAATGGTTTCTATGGGTAGAACCTGTATTGCTCCGGAAATTGCTCAACAACTGGCAATGCAAAAGTTAACCGGATCAGAAAATCCTCTGGATGTTCTCAGCCAGCGCGAGTTCGAGGTCTTTCGCCTATTAGCCGAAGGTAAGACTGTTAACGAAATTGCCGATATTTTGAATCTAAGCCCTAAAACAGTGGGAACTCACCACACCAATATTAAACAAAAACTCAATGTTTCAAACTCTGCCGAATTAGCCAGACTGGCTATTCGTAGTGGGTTGCTGGAAGCCTGACTGACCGCATTCATTAGACTTATTGCTCACCAATCTGCTGTCGATGAAATAGCGTCTGGATGCTTAATATATCAATTCAGACAGTGCGTTATGAGTTCTCTGTCACATCAATAATGAGTTTTAGGCTGCAGTTCGTTGCCCGCATACTATAATCTTATGGTCTGATGATCTTTCATAGCCTCCAGCAGTGATGGCTCTGAATGATCAACAGAATATTTTCTGTGGTTTTAACGAAGCATTATTATATGGACTTTAGCTTGTGAACCTGATTCTCCAGGTGAATCTCATCATTGTGATGGTATTTGTCATAATGTGCAGTATTGGTGTCAAAAGTACACTTGATGACCTTCGCCTGAGAGTTGACCATGAACTTGAAGTGTCCAATGAGGTTGCAAAATATGCAATAGATGCACAGCTTGCCCGTTTGGAAGCGGACTTATCACAGAAAAACATTCCAATCTCACAATGGACTTCACGGTTTCATTTGGAAGATCTCAAACAATTACAGCACGTCGATATTGAATTAATCGCAAGTGATGGCGAATTACTTGATTCAAACCACCCCCTCACCAGTAATTTACTAACCGGTTTACCTTTATGGCTGGAAAACAGCCTGAAAGATTATCTTGGGCATACTGAAATCATCACGACGCCGATTATGTTTGCTAAGCAGCATATCGGGGATATTGTTATTCGGCCTAATTTCAGTGCCGAATGGGATGATATTAGAACCTATATCAGGAAGTCATTAATGCCATTAATTCTGACTTTTTTGGTTGGAAGTATACTCATTGCAATAATTGCTTCGATAATCCTATTGCCTGTTTCAGAAATGTTGCCTAAGAAAAATAAACAGGCACAACCGTCACGAAGACCATTTGCTTTGCTTCGATTAAATCAATTATTGGCCGTTAATAAGCAACTGAAACTTTTAAAACAACGTTATCTGGATACCGATCAAAAAATTGATGTGTTGAATCAACAGTTAATCACAATTCAAGAAGCTGAACGAAAGCGGTTATCGGCTGAATTACATGATGAGATAGGCCAACATTTGACTGCTATCCAATTCGATTTAAATACGATTAAACACTCTGCTTCTCTGGATGAAGCAAAAAACAGTGCAGCAGCCATTGATTCCGTTCACCGTCGGATGACAACTATTGTTCGTTCGATGTTGCAACGTTTACGGCCACCGGAATTAACGGCTTTAGGGATACATGGTGCTATTTCAGAGTTATTTAATGATTGGGTGATTCGCCATCCACAGCATCATGCGAAACTCAGTATAGAAGGGAATTTCAATGAGCTTGATGAAACCCGGCAATTGACCATATATCGTATTGTTCAGGAATGTTTAACCAATATTAGTCGTCACGCCGGAGCTGAAAATGTTGAAGTAAAAGTCAGTTTAAGTTGCAATAACGATTTAATAGATATAAGTGTAAATGATAACGGAAACGGTTATCATCCGAATAGTTCGAATAAAGGTTATGGTTTAACTGGAATGCGAGAACGAGTAGAAGCGTTGTCAGGAAGTTTTCATATTACGTCAGCACATGGTGATGGATTTACGCTTTCTGCGACTTTTCCAACCCAAGGTAATGCTGAATGAAGAACGAGATCCGAGTTTTACTGGCAGATGATCACGAAGTAGTTAGGTCTGGCCTTGCAAGAATGCTTGAGCGTAATGATGATATGCACATTGTTGGTGAAGCAACCAGCGGTGAACAGGCCTATCAAATGTACACGGAACTTGATCCTGATATCCTTATTATGGATATGAGCATGCCGGGAATTGGTGGTTTGGAAGCGCTTAGACGTATTCTGGTGCGTTATACCAAAGCAAAAGTGATAATGTTTTCCATGCATGAAAACGTTACATTGGCGGTTCAGTCGATGAGTGCTGGAGCTGCAGCTTATTTAGCCAAATCGGGTGACTCTGAGGATATCGTTAAAGCAATTCGCCAGGTGATGGATGGGAAAAGTTACCTAAGTTCAGAAATGGCACAACGTATTGCGCTGCAAAGTGTTTCCGGTTCAGAAGACCCGATACAGCGTTTGACAGTAAGAGAATTTGAAGTATTCCGGTTACTGGCGGAGGGCCATGCATTGGAATATATTGCGGAAACGTTGAATTTAGGTCAGAAAACTGTCGCGAATTATCAAACGATGCTAAAACAGAAGCTCGGATTTCATTCATCTGTAGAGTTAGTGCGGCTTGCAATCAAGTATAACGTCATAAAAAGTCATTAAATTTTCAGTCCTCTACAGGCACTAAACTGAGGAATAATGGGAAGAACTTCCCTGTTCGGGAAAAAATCCCGATATCAGAGTGACTGCTTCCTAATGATTCTCAGGCAAAATCGGCATAAAGTCACAACCTCATGAAAGAACAGCGACGCTGACATCATGAACGATAAAAACTATAGAGGACAACTTTATGAAGCTGAAAACATTATCAATCGCAATGATGGGTTTAGTAGCACCAGGTCTGGTCGCTGCTGATGAACTCATCGATATGCAGAAAAATGCTAATAACTGGGTTATGCCAGCAGGTAACTATGCTAACCAACGTTACAGCGAACTGACTCAAATCACGAAAGACAACGTCAAAGATTTGAACATGGCTTGGTCTTTCTCAACAGGTGTTTTACGTGGCCACGAAGGTAATGCTTTGGTCATGGACGGCACTATGTACGTTCATACAGCGTTCCCAAACATCGTTTTCGCACTGGATTTGAACAACGATGGCGCCATCAAATGGAAATATGAGCCAAAACAAAACTACGATGAAACTGTACCAGTCATGTGCTGTGATACCGTTAACCGTGGTCTGTCTT
>Ga0207878_100040_pt1 | contig 213931 bp, 181 predicted proteins | sample LinPmetageLP41_FD_184053 | JGI IMG/M metagenome (GOLD analysis project Ga0207878, IMG submission 184053) | Marine viral communities from the Pacific Ocean - LP-41 (SPAdes) | ecosystem: Environmental > Aquatic > Marine > Oceanic | place: Pacific Ocean | collected 2010-08-27
CCGATGGTAGTGTGGGGCCTCCCCATGCGAGAGTAGGTCATCGTCAAGCTCTTATTCTAAAACCCCCTTCCGGTATCGGTTGGGGGTTTTTTCTTGGCTGCGATTCGAAGCCTAGTAAAAGCATTTTACTTTATTACCTAGTTTCCCCTTAGTTTACTTAAACAGTGTCTAAACTTTGGTAAGACAAAGTAAGGTGGTGTTCATGAGTAAGTTTCTTATTGTTGAAGACAGTCAGGTCATACAGAAGATTCTGCGGCATATAGCTAAACAGGAGCTGGACCGAGAGGTGTTGTTCGCTGCCAGCATGGCGGAAGCTAAGGCGTTATACGCCGATCATAAGCATGAGTTAATTGCAGGTATCATTGATATTGCATTACCTGATGCTCCTAACGGTGAGCTTGTCGATTTTCTTCTAGAGGATCATTTCCCTCTAATCGTGTTAACCGGTACCGACGACGGTGAACGTCGTCAGTCACTGCTGAAAAAAGGTGCCGCTGATTACGTTTTAAAGGAAAGTCGATACTCCTACCAATATGCCGTACAGATGCTGAGTCGTCTGGAAAAAAATTCTAACGTTAAGATTTTGGTAGTCGACGACTCTCGGCAAATACGCCAGTTTGTGACCTACTTACTCAAACTTCATCGCTATCAAGTTTTTGAGGCTGAGGATGGTGTGGTGGCGTTACAGATTCTCGATAAAGAACCTGATATTCATATGGTGCTAACGGATTATCATATGCCTAATCTCAATGGCTTTGAGTTGGTTCAGCAAATTCGTCAACGGTATGAGAAAACGCCTATTGCCGTTATCGGATTGTCTAGTCAGGGCGATAGCCATGTTTCCGTGCAGTTTATTAAAAATGGTGCGAATGATTTCTTACCTAAGCCCTTTGAACATGAGGAGTTCTTCTGTCGCGTAACGAATAATATCGAGTCGCTGGAGCGTATGTTGTCGCTTAAATTACAAGCAACTAAAGATTATCTTACCGGTTTGAATAATAGGCGCTATTTTGCCGAAGAAGGGGACGCTCATTTGCGTCGTTGCCAGACAGAGGAAATTCCAATCTGTCTAGCCATGATCGATATTGATCTATTTAAACGAGTAAATGACGGATTTGGTCACTTAGTAGGTGATCAAGTTTTGAAGCAATTTGCTTATTATTTGGATGATTGCTTCGGGCGTTTTATTACCGCACGTACAGGGGGAGAGGAATTTAGTATTTTGTTATCTGGCTTGCAGCCCTCACAAGCTCGTAGTTTGCTTGAAGAATTCAGGATTATGGTCGAAGAGCTGGAATTTGAATTTGGCGACGGCGAGTATCTTAGGCTAACCATCAGCATCGGGATGAGCGTTGCGAGTGGTGATAGTTTGGATTCACTTCTCCAGCGAGCGGATCAGCATCTCTATGCAGCAAAAGATAGCGGACGGAACATGTTGGTTTCTGACAGCATTATGCTCTCCTAATCTATCGGATTGTAACACTTCGCTTTTTTTCCTATTGTGTGCTGTCTAATAGGAGGAAAAGCTTATGTCTGAAGATACCATTTTTGGAAAAATCAGTCGGGGTGAGTTACCCGCTAATATTGTCTATGAAGATGATCAATGTTTGGGATTTAGGGATATGTATCCTGCGGCACCAATGCATATTTTATTGATTCCTCGTAAGCCCATTCCTCGATTATGTGATGCTCAAGCTGAAGACCAAGCATTGTTAGGTCATATGATGCTCGTTGCTAGTCAGATAGCTGAGCAAGAAGGTTTTGGTGATAAATATCGGCTTGTTGTGAATAACGGCGCTGAGGCTGGGCAGTCGGTATTTCATCTTCATCTCCATATCATTGGAGGTCGTTCCTTAAGTTGGCCTCCAGGTTGAGATTATGATTTCTTTTGAAGGCATTTTAGCTCGTCTCGATGATGGACGAATATTGACCGTGGATCACTGGAGTATTGAGAAGACGCAGACGTGGGCTATTCTCGGTACCAATGGTAGCGGCAAGTCAGCCCTGTCCTGCTTGTTTGATGGGGACCTGGCACTCAGCCATGGCTCCAGTAGAGGTTTACCCTCAAATGTAATGTATGTTTCCTTAGAGGCGCAGGCCAAGCAAATAGAGCAAGAGCGTCGTGAAGATGAATCCGATTTGCTGGATAGGATAGATCTCGGGACACCAGTGCGGGCTTTTCTCGAACCAATCTCAGAGGTTAAGCATTGGATTTCATTGCTGCGTATTGAGCATCTTCTGGATCAAGGATTTCGATCACTTTCTACGGGTGAAACGAGGAAAGTGATGTTGATTCGAGCCTTGCAGGCAAAACCCGATTTATTGATATTGGACGAACCTCTAGAGGGTTTAGACCAAGCCAGTCGTCGGGTTGTGAGTGAGGGCTTGGCTCAACTTAAACACAATGGCCAAGCTATAATCTGGGTGGCTAACCGCCTCGATGAAATTCCTGACTGGATTACCCATATTGCATTTATGCACGATGCCAAATTGTTAGTGCAAGGAACAAAAGAGGACGTTATTGCATCGCCAGAAGTCATCGGCTTGCTGCATTTTGATCAAGCATTGCCCGACTTTCCGCCGCCACCCAAAGGCCGCAAAGTGCTTCCTAATCACCAAGCGTTAGTTGAAATGACAGATGTTTCTATTGTTTATGGCGAGCGTGTACTTTTTGAAGGTTTGAACTGGTGTATTAAACCAGGAGAGCATTGGGCGATTGAAGGTCCAAACGGTAGTGGTAAGACAAGTTTACTGCAGCTGATTACCGGCGATAATCCTCAGTGTTACCGAAACCAGTTGATGGTATTCGGAATGAGGCGTGGGTCGGGGGAAACTATCTGGGATATTAAGCAGTATATTGGTTTAGTTTCTGCTTCGTTGCAATGGGACTATCGCGCGAGCACTAATGTTCTGAGCACGGTTATCTCGGGGCTTTATGACAGTATTGGGTTGTATAGGGCAACGGGAGATGTTGACAAGCAGCTAGCTCTGCAGTGGTTAGACGTTATAGGTTTACGCCACCGAGCTAATCAGAGTTTGCAACATCTGTCTTATGGCGAACAACGCTTAGTTTTAATTGCTCGGGCACTTATTAAGCAGCCTGCTCTTTTGATTCTGGACGAGCCTTGCCAGGGGCTAGATGACCCAAGTCGCCATCTTGTTCTTGCTTTTTTGCAGCGTCTTGCGGTGCAGAGAATGATAACCTTGTTATATGTTACACATCAGCCCAAGGAAATTCCTGAGGCGTTTGTTCGTAGATTGGAATTTGATGGCAACAAAACATTACGGATACGAGGTGACATTTAACGCAAAAATGTGGCGACAATCGTCACGAGCACTAGACTAAATAAGATAAGAAGAAGGTAACGGCATTGGCGGTATCGAATATGACTATGCGGGATGGCCGACGATTTAATGTTAACAAGCGACATAGCCGGCAGCGTTTGGATGTTTCTGAGTTGTCTGTCGGTATGTATGTCGTTGAGCTTGATCGCCCTTGGATTGATTCTCCTTTTTTATTCCAAGGGTTTTTATTAGAAAATGCTGATGACATTATTGCCGTCCAAGATATTTGTAAATGGGTTTATGTTGATGTTGTTGAGGAAGAGTGGGTAGAGGCGGATGTTAATAAGCCTACAGGTGTAAGGCATACTCAAAAACGATATGTCGATAAAAATCAAATGGCCACACAATTAACGGCCGCCAATAGAACTTATCAATCCACCAAAAAACAAGTTAAGCACTTGCTAGCGAGTGCCCAGCTTGGTCAAGCCCTCAATATGGCCGATGCTAAAGTCGCTGTAAAAGACTGTGTTGATCGAGTTGTAGCGAACCCTAACGCCATACTTTGGTTAACACGCTTAAAACATCAAGATGAATATACGGCTGAGCACTCGGTTAACGTATGTCTGCTCTCGATTGCGTTGGGGCAAAGAATGGGATTAGCGGCCTACGAATTGGAAAATATCGGTATTAGTGGGCTAATGCACGACATTGGCAAAATGAAAGTCCCACCTGAGATTCTGAACAAACCGGATCGACTGGATCCTGAAGAGTTCGCCGAAATGGCACGTCACACCGTCTATGCCAAACAATTGCTAATGGGTCGCTCCGATATCTACCCTGGCGCGGTTGATGTCGCGTATAGCCATCATGAACGTCTGGATGGTAAGGGTTATCCTCGCGGTATCGACTCCAGTAAGATCTCTTTATTTACCCGTATTGTTACTATTGCAGATGCCTATGATGCGATGACTAGTGATCGCTGTTACAAGGTCGGCATGTCATCGATGGAGGCCTTGCAGATTATAAATCGAAATATTGGTACGCAGTTCGATAAAGAAGTCGCTCGTCAGTTTATTGGCATGATTGGTATGTATCCACCGGGTTACCTATTGGAAATGAGCAATGGAGAGGTGGGGATTATTCTATCCGCCGATAAAGGTTACCAGTTGAAGCCGCGCGTGATGATGGTGCTTGATAGAGATAAAAACCCCCAACCTGAAGCTATTATCAACTTAGCAATGAATCCTACTGACGGAGCCGGTCAGCCCTATAAAACTAAAGGTGTCTATCGGAGCGGTCATTTCGGAGTAGATGTCGGAGAGTACACGAAGAAGGGACTAAGAATTCAAGGCTTTGATGAAATGGAATGAGTGCTCGATTTACGGCATGTAAAACAAAAAAGCCGAGTAAATATACTCGGCTTTTTCAATTTACTAGCAGGGATAAATCAATACAGAACTCGAGCACGAATTGTGCCTTCAACTTGTTTGATTTTTTCTAAAGCCAATTCAGATGCGTCAGCAGCAACATCAATGACGACGTAACCTACTTCCTCAACTGTTTGCAGATATTGGCCAGAAATATTGATGCCGTTTTCTGCAAAAATTTGGTTGATCGCATTCATAACACCAGGCACGTTTTTGTGCGTATGCAAAATGCGATGAACATTCGGATTTGACGGCAGAGCAACTTCAGGGAAGTTAACAGATGATGTCGTAGTGCCGTTGTCGCTATATTGAGATAGCTTCTCGCCCACTTCTTTACCGATGTTCTCTTGAGCTTCCAGTGTTGAACCGCCAACGTGTGGCGTCAGAATCACGTTATCAAACTCACGCAGAGGGGTAATAAACTCTTCGTTGTTTGAGCGTGGCTCAACTGGGAACACATCAATCGCAGCACCGATAAGCTTCTTGCTACGCAGAGCATCGGCTAGTGCATCAATATCAACTACAGTTCCGCGTGAAGCATTTAGCAGAATACTGCCTTGCTTCATTTGAGCAAATTGTTCTGAGCCCATCATCCACTTAGTAGCCGCTGTTTCTGGTACATGTAATGAGATTACATCACACATGTTTAACAATTCGTTTAGCGAGCCTACTTGTTTGGCGTTACCAATGGAAAGTTTGGTGACAACATCATAGAAGAAGACTTCCATGCCCATGCTTTCAGCCATAACAGATAGCTGAGTACCAATGCTCCCGTAACCGATGATGCCAAGCTTTTTGCCACGAATTTCGAAAGAATTCTCCGCAGACTTGCTCCAGCCGCCACGATGACACTCAGCATTTTTAGCAGGGACACCGCGCATCAGCATAATGATTTCTGCAATAGATAATTCTGCAACAGAGCGCGTATTAGAATAAGGAGCGTTGAATACTGCTACGCCGCGCTTAGTTGCTGCTTTTAGGTCAACTTGGTTGGTACCAATGCAGAAGCAACCAACAGCAATTAGCTTTTCAGCGGCTTGAAAGATTTCTTCGGTTAGCTGGGTGCGTGAGCGAATGCCAACGAAATGCGCATCTTTGATCGCTTCTTTCAGATCGTCTTCACCGAGAGCTGTCTTCAGGTACTCGATATTGGTGTATCCAGCCGCATTAAGAGTATCGATTGCAGATTGATGCACGCCTTCTAACAAGAGGAACTTGATCTTGCTTTTGTCGAGGGATGTTTGTGCCATTGTGGTACCTATATACAGTAGTAAAACCCGTTTCGAATAGTCAGCTGGGATTACACTTGAAGTGTGATCATTCACTGAAACCATCCGCGAGCAGTTAAAACCGCTCCGAAAATTATGGCGCGTATGCTAGCATAACCGGCAGTTAAAGTGAGCCTCAAAGTCGCCTTTCATCGCGAAGATTACTCATTTTGAGGTGAAGAACATTCATCCAACCGGACAACTCCATGACCACGTTGACACAAGAAGCCCTAATTGAGCAGTTATCAGCGATTGTTGGCACCGATAAGGTGCGAACAGATGCAGATTCGTTAGAAACCTTTGGTAAGGATTGGACCAAGATTTATCCACCAAAGCCTTCTGCGATTGTGTTCCCTAAGACGACTGAGCAAGTGCAAAAGATCGTCCTTCTTGCGAACGAGCAAAGCTTGTCTCTGGTTCCTTCGGGTGGTCGTACCGGACTCAGCGCTGGCGCCGTTGCGGCCAACGGTGAAGTCGTAATCTCTTTTGATTACATGAACCAAATCAGCGAATTCAATGCCATTGATCGTACTGTTAAATGTGGAGCTGGTGTCGTTACCGAACAGTTGCAAGTTTTTGCTGAAGAGCAGGGTTTATTTTATCCCGTCGATTTTGCGTCTGCAGGGTCGAGCCAACTTGGCGGTAACATTTCTACCAATGCCGGTGGTATTAAAGTTATCCGTTACGGTATGACTCGTGATTGGGTTGCCGGTTTAACGGTTGTGACGGGTAAGGGTGATGTTTTAAACCTGAATAAAGACTTGGTTAAAAACAACACTGGCTACGATATGCGCCAGTTGTTTATTGGCGGAGAGGGCACCCTAGGTTTTATTACAGAAGCGACAATGCGCTTAACTCGTGCACCTAAAAACCTGACTGTTTTGGTTCTTGGGGTGCCAGAGTTCGATGCGATTATGAGCGTATTAAATACTTTCCAAGGACGGATGGATTTAACTGCTTTTGAGTTTTTCTCCGATAAAGCGATGCGCAAAGTTGTCGCGCGTGGCGATGTGCCTGCGCCATTTGAAACTCCTGCTGAATATTATGCGCTGCTTGAATTTGAAGCGGAAAATGAAGATCACATTAATACCGCTATGGAGATCTTTGAGTACTGTGTAGAGCAAGGCTGGGTGCTAGATGGTGTTATGAGTCAGAGTGAGACTCAAGCAGCTAACTTGTGGCGTTTGCGTGAAGACATCTCTGAAACCATTTCAGAGTGGACGCCGTACAAAAACGATATCTCCGTTGTTGTATCGAAAGTTCCACCTTTCCTGCATGAAATTGAGGAAGTGGTAGCCCGCGAGTATCCTGATTTTGAGATTATTTGGTTCGGGCATATCGGCGACGGCAATTTGCATTTGAACATCCTTAAGCCGGATGATTTAGCGAAAGAAGTGTTCTTTCAACGCTGCGCGAAGGTATCTACATGGGTATTCGAAATCGTTGAGAAATATGCCGGTTCAGTTTCTGCTGAGCATGGGGTTGGTTTAACGAAAAAACCATATCTGGAGTATACCCGCTCGAAAGAAGAGTTGGATTATATGCGCGCAGTGAAGCTGGTGTTTGATCCTAAGAATGTGATGAATCCTGGTAAGTTAATCGACCTATAAGTGAAAAGCAGATAATAAAAAAGGAGCCATTCGGCTCCTTTTTTATTGTTTCCTATAAGCGATTAGAACAATTGTTCTGGAATAACTTCATTGGTCGAATAATCGCCCGGCGCATTGTTTTTCTCGCTAGGTGAAACCTCAGTAGGCACATCTTCCTGGCGGAAGTATTCGAAAATAGCATTACGTTGACCAGGTCGGGCTAGCTCCCCTGTTTCTGGGTCAATGCGTACGCTGACAATCCCCGGCGGTTGTTCGAATGGATGCTCCGTGACTCCTTCTAGGGCGGTCTTCATATAGTCTACCCATATCGGCAGGGCGGTATTGCTACCGAATGCCCAGCGTCCTAGGGTTTGTGGTTGATCGAAACCAATCCATGTCGTCGTTACCAAATCAGGGCTGAAGCCAGAGAACCAAGCGTCTTTTTGATCATTGGTTGTGCCCGTCTTTCCTGCTAAATCATGACGGTTTAAGGCTAATGCTCGCTTCCCTGTGCCGCGACGAACAACATCTTGTAGCATGCTGACCATTAAGTAATGGATGCGCGGATCCATTACTTGTGCGGCAGGGATTATCGGGAGCGCATCATCTAGCTCTGCTTTTGTTGGTTCAGGAGTTGGCTCAAATGCGTCTATTGCTGTCGGTGCCAAAGCAAATGTATCGGGTTCCTCTGTCGCTATTAAAGGTGCTTCCGCCGGTTGCATGATTTCGGCTTCTGTCGTGTCGTCAGTATCATCACAATCACGGCAGACCACAGCTGGGCGAGCAGTAAATAACCGAGTGCCTTGGTCATCTTCTATACGCTGAATCAAATAAGGCTTAACCGCGTAGCCGCCGTTAGCTAAAACACAATAACCTGTTGCTAGTTCCATCGGTGTTACGGCCGAAGAACCCAAGGCGAGCGATAAATCGTTGTTCAGCTTTTTTCCATCAAATCCAAACGGTTCTACATAGCGAATCGCAGTGCGGGTTCCTATTTGTTTAAGAATACGAATAGAAACCAAATTCTGTGATTTATATAACGCTTCTCGTAATCGAGTAGGGCCGTAAAACTTGCCGTTATGGTTTTCTGGTCGCCAGGTATTTTCTAAACTGGCATCCTCGAAAACAACAGGCGCATCATTAATGATACTCGCCGGAGTGAAGCCATTGGCTAAAGCGGCGCTATAGATAAAAGGTTTGAATGCCGATCCTGGCTGCCGCTCAGCTTGAATGACACGGTTGAATTTATTAGCACTGAAGGAAAAGCCGCCCACTAAAGCTTCGATGCCACCATCATTGGGATTTAGAGAGACGATCGCCCCTTCAGCTTTAGGCATTTGGCCTAGCTCTAATCCATTAGCTGTTTTTTGTAGCCAGATTTTTTGGCCTATAGAAACGACTTCTAATGCGTTTTTGGGATCTTGGCCAACGCTGTCGACAGATAAATAGGGGCGAGCCCAAGTCATCCCTGAGAAAGGCAACCATAGAAAGCCATTATCGCTGTAGGTCCAAGCGCCATCTTTGCGAATATCGGCAACAATCGCGGGGGTTAGCAAGCCGAAGTCGCCTTGCTGGCGGATGTAGTTATCCCATTCTTCTAATGTACTCGGCCAGTCGATATCGAAACGTGAATCGGCTGCGGCAAACCACTCTCGTAAAAGAGGGTTGTCATTCTCTGGAGTCAATTCGACTAATGAAAACTCTGGCTCTGAGCGACGATATCCGTGTTCTCTATCATAGTTGATAAGCCCTTGCTGCAGCGCTTTGCTGGCAGCAGTTTGGCGCTTGGAATTGACCGTTGTGTAAACACTGTAACCGCCGGTATAAGCCTGATCCCCAAAACGATCGACCATCCCTTGGCGTACCATTTCTGCAATATATGGCGCATCTACTTCTGTGGTTGGTCCATGGTAGCGGGCAACATCCGGTTCACGTAATGCTTGTTGGAATTCTTCTTCGCTAATTTTATCGAGGTTACGCATACGCGCTAATACGTAGTTGCGACGATCGACTGCTCGCTTGGGGCTGTTGATCGGGTTTGCTGCCGATGGCGCTTGAGGCAATCCGGCTATCATAGCCAACTGGGCCAGTGATAGATCTTTAATTGAACGACCGTAATAGACTTGAGCTGCCGCTTCGATGCCGTAGGCGCGTTTACCGAGATAAATTTTATTAATATAGAGCTCTAAAATCTCCTCTTTGCTCAGTGATTGCTCAATTTTGAGAGCTAGGAGGATCTCTGTGAACTTCCGAGTGAAGGTTTTTTCGCTCGATAAATAATAGTTTTTAGCGACTTGCATTGTAATTGTACTGCCGCCGGACTTCTTTTTGCCCGTACGTACTAATTCTACAGCCGCACGCGTTAGACCTTTTAAGTCAATGCCTGAATGCTCGAAAAAGCCATCATCCTCTGACGCAAGTAACGCTTGAATGAAGAGAGGCGGGGTGTCGGCATAGCTTATTGGATTACGCCGTTTTTCCCCGAATTCGCTGATGAGTAGGCCATCTGAGGCATAAACTCGCAGGGGGGTTTGTAGCTCGATATCACGCAAAGCCTCGGTGTCAGGGAGGTTGGGAACGAGGTAGAGGTAGATGGCCATAATGACCATTCCACAGCCTGCAGCGCTGGACAATACAAGCCAAATAATAAACTTCACAAGCGGGGATGTCTTAGTCATAAGAAAAAGATCGTCGATTCCTTCGGAAAGCTAGGTATGATGCGGGTTGTGGCATTATAAGGCTTTTTTGTTCTTTTAATAGGATTGTGCTTATAATGACTTCGACTATATAGGATCTGAGTGAGCTTGTGCATGCAAGCTCGCGAATTTGATGGGGATTTTGTCGTGCTGGCTAGCCTGTTTAACAAGAAAAATAAGGCGCTTCTGGGCGTGGACATAAGCTCAACGTCAGTCAAAGTGCTCGAGCTCAGCCGTCAAGGCGATCGCTATCAGGTGGAAGCCTATGCGACAGAGCCTCTCCCGCTCAATGCGGTTGTAGAGCAGAGTATTAGCAATGACGAAGCGGTAGGTGAAGCAATTCGTAAAGCAATTGCTCGTTCGCGCACGAGTGCAAAAGCAGCAGCCATTGCGGTTGCTGGCTCAGCGGTGATTACTAAAACCGTTCATATGAGTGCGACTCTTAAAGACGATGAGATGGATTTTCAGATTCGCGCAGAGGCGGATCAGTATATTCCATACCCTCTCGAAGAGGTCGCGCTTGATTGGGAAATTCAAGGCCCATCAGAAGGATTAGCCGATATGGTTGATGTCCTTTTGGCTGCTTGTCGCTCTGAAACCGTTGATCGTCGTAAAGACGCAGTCGAATATGCCGGTATTTCGGTAGAGCGCGTCGACGTTGAAGCATTTTGCACAGAGCGTGCCTTTGCTCTCTTGGGAGCGCAGGTTGTTGGTGAAGATGTGGAGACCGTCGCAGTTCTTGATATTGGCGCGACCATGACCACGCTTAGTGTTCTTCATGAAGGGAAATCAATTTACACTCGCGAACAGTTGTTCGGGGGGAAGCAATTGACGGAAGACATTAAAAGACGTTACGGCTTGTCGGATGAAGAAGCACAGCGTGCAAAAATAGAAGGTGGTGTTCCTGATGATTATGAATCTGAAGTCTTAGATCCATTTCGCCAGTCGGTTGTGCAGCAAGTGAGTCGTTCATTGCAATTTTTCTATTCATCAAGTCAATTTAATGATGTCGATTGTATTGTTTTAGCAGGTGGTACGTCAGCGATTGCTGGATTGGCTGATAGAGTTCAAGAAACTCTGGGTATCCCTACCGTGGTGGCAAATCCTTTCGTTAGCATGACGCTGTCGCAAAAGGTAAATGCGAATTTGTTAAATAGTGATGCACCTTCTCTAATGATTGCGGCAGGATTGGCATTAAGGAGTTTTGATTAATGACTAAAATCAACCTCCTTCCTTGGCGTGAAGAGCGCCGCGAAGAGCGTCAAAAACAATTTTACATGGTTCTAGCGCTAGTTGTTGCTGCTGCTATCGGTGTTGGGTTTTTGATTAGCAATTATTATTCTGATCAAATTTCTAGCCAGCGTTTACGTAATGACTTTCTAACTAAAGAGATTCGAGTACTCGACGCAAAAATCGATGAGATTAAGGCGCTACGCGATACCCGCAAACAATTGATTGAACGTATGGAGTTGATTCAGGCTCTGCAGGGTAATCGACCGATTATTGTACGTATTTTTGATGAGCTAGCGCGCTCTGTTCCTGATGATCTTTATTTTACCGCTGTTTCTGTTAAAGGGACCGTTGTAACCGTCAAAGGTATTGCTAAGTCGAACAACCGTGTTTCGTCGCTAATGCGCAACTTTGATCAATCCCCATGGTTTGCTAATCCGTCGTTATTGAAGGTCCAAGCTAAAGGTGAAGGCGTTAACGAATTTGAGATAGTTATGACCCGGGTTGAGCCTAAGTCAGCAGAGGAGCAAGACTGATATGGCTGATGTTACAGAAAATAAAAGCTTCATGGCGAAGCTAAACGAAATCCAATTAGATGATATTAATAATATTGATTGGAATAATACTGGCTCTTGGCCGCTACTAGGAAAAGTAGCACTCAGCGTTGTTCTATTTGTCGCTGTCTGTGCCGGTATGTATTTTCTAATGGTGCAGGAAGATACGCTTGCGCTAGATAGAGAGCAAAAAAAGGAACTAGCTCTAAAGAAAGACTTTGAGTCGAAAGCATTCCGCGTTGCTAATTTGGCCGAATATAAGGCGCAAATGGCGGAGATGGAATTCAGTTTTGGGTCACTATTGAAGCAATTACCGCGCGATACAGAAGTACCGGGCTTGATTGATGATATTAGCGCTGCCGCTTTAAATGCAGGATTGCAGTTGAATGCAATCGATCCGCAAAAAATGCAGAAAACGGAATTCTATAACGAGTTGCCAATCGATATTGAAGTGGTGGGTGACTACCACGAGATGGGTGCATTTGTTTCTGGAGTTGCTTCGTTGCCACGTATTGTGACTTTGCATGACTTTAGTGTTGAGCGTAAGAACAATAGCAGCGATTTAAGCATGAAGATTCTTGCTAAAACGTATCAGTACGGCGGAGACGAAAAAGGTGAGTAGCATGCGTACAATTTTAACGGCACTTTGTGTTGCTTCTGTGGCGTTGCTGTCGGGTTGTAACTCATCGGTTGATAACAGCGATTTACAGAGCTTTGTCGACGGTGTTATGGCAAAGCCACGAGGCCGTGTAGAGCCGATCCCTGTTTTTAAGCCCTACGAATTTTTTAATTACAGTGCTGCTGGCATGCGCTCACCGTTTCAATTGCCAATGATGCCGGATGCTCAAGTTATTGTTTCTGGTCAGGGTTCGGTAAAACCAGATTTGAATAGACCAAAGCAGTTTTTAGAGCAGTTTGCCATCGGCACATTGTCTATGGTCGGAACCTTGCAAAAACCAGATGGTGAATTGTGGGCACTGGTTCGGGATGCGGATGGTGGTGTTGTTCGTGTAAAAGAAGGATATTACATGGGACAAAATCACGGTCGTGTAACTTCGATTAGTGAATATGGAATTAACGTGGTTGAAATTGTGCCTAATGGTCTTGGCGGCTGGTTAGAACGCCCAAGAACGTTAGCCCTTGAAGGATTGGCTGGAGAATAACTATGAAAATAATTAAGGGCTTACGTCAGGCTGTATTCGCGGTGCCGGCAATGTTATTGCTGATGTCTGCTGATGCCTTGGCTGTCACACTGAAAGACATAAAATTTTCAACCATGGCGGGTGATATTACCGAGATCGCGTTGGAGTTTGATGGGGCGCCGCCAGAAGTTAGTGGTTACACCATTGAGAAGCCTGCACGTATCGCAATTGACTTACCAGGTGTGCAGAGTGCTCTACAAACCAAGCGTCATGAAATTGGTAACGGTAATGCGCGCAGTGCGACCATTGTGGCGACTAAAGATCGTGCGCGTCTCGTAGTGAATTTAACTCAGTTGGCGGCTTACACAACAACAGCCAACGGCAATACCTTACTTGTTCGAATCGGAGAGCGTTCGGAAGAGAAAGTATTCGCTGGAAACACAGTTACCAGTGCTTCAGGCGCTTCAGTTAGTCCTGCTAGCGATATGAAAGTCGTTAACGTTGATTTCCGTCGTGGAGAGCTAGGTGAGGGTCAAATTCAGATCATGCTGAACGATGCGCGAGCGTCTGCCAACATACGTCGTGAAGGTTCAAAAATTATTGCAGATTTAAGTGGCGTGCGTTTACCTGATGTATTAAGCCGTCGACTTGATGTCACTGATTTCGCCACGCCCGTTAAATATGTTGATGCGCGTCGTGAAGATGGCGTAACGCGTATTGTGATTGAGCCGACTTCGGATAACTTTGAGTATTTGGCCTATCAAACCGATAAATTGTTATCGATCAACGTATCTGAGCCACCAAAAGATCAAAAAGAAGCACAGAAGAAGCAATTTCCATTTACCGGTGAAAAGCTATCTCTTAACTTCCAAAATATCGAAGTTCGCGCTGTGTTGCAGTTGATTGCGGACTTCACTGGTTTGAACTTAGTTGCCTCAGATTCAGTGCAGGGGGCGATTACGCTGCGTTTGCAGAATGTGCCTTGGGATCAAGCATTGGATTTAGTGCTAAAAACCAAAGGTTTAGGGCAGCGTCAAATGGGCTCTGTGCTCTTGATTGCACCAGCGGCTGAAATTGCTGCGCGTGAAAAAGTGGAGCTCGAAGCGGTTCGTCAAGTTGAAGAACTGGCACCGTTAGTTACGGAATACATGCAGCTTAAATATGCCAAAGCATCTGTACTGGCGACATTGTTGACGTCTGAGCAAGGTTTGTTATCAGAGCGCGGTACTGCGGTAGTTGATGAACGTACTAATACATTGCTAATGAAAGACACTTCTGCAAACTTAGAAAAAGTACGCGAAGCTATCATTATGCTGGACGTTCCTGTTCGCCAAGTGCTGATTGAAGCTCGCATTGTGGTGGCAAACACCAGTGTTGGTAAAGAACTCGGCGTGAAATGGGGTGGGGCTTCGTTTAAAGACAATGGCAGCAATTGGACTACTGCTGGTGGCAGTCAGCAAACCTTAACGGAAGGCTCGCAGATCTTGTTTGATCGCGCGACCACTGGCAGTTCTACACAAAAAATCGATTTGACCAACGCCAACATAGTGGATTTCGGTGCTACAAACGCAGCAGCATCAACGTTCGCGATTGGATATCAAACAGCTGATTTCTTGTTGGATCTAGAGTTGTCGGCGATTGAAACCGAAGGTCGTGCTGAAATTGTATCCCAGCCGCGTGTGATTACAGCGGATGGTCAGACTGCCTCTATTGAGTCAGGTACAGAAATTCCATACCAGCAAGCTAGCTCAAGTGGCGCGACTAACGTGGCCTTTAAGTCAGCTGTTTTACGCTTGGAAGTGACTCCGCAAATTACTCCTGATGATCGAATTATCATGGATTTGCTCATTAATCAGGACTCTGTTGGCGAGCAAACCTCAGCTGGTCCTAGTATCAATACCAATGCGGTTGAGACTCAAGTGTTAGTTGAGAATGGCGAAACAGTAGTACTTGGTGGTATCTTCCGTTCTGAAGATGTGACCACCATCCGTAAAACACCGTTTTTTGGCGATTTACCTCTGATTGGTGCGTTGTTCCGCTATAAGAGTAAGACGGATACTAAGAGTGAGCTGCTTGTGTTCATTACCCCTCGTTTGGTGAAGGATACGCTCAGCACTCGTTAATGTTATGACGCGAATGCAATCGATATACTTAGTCGGGCCGATGGGTGCTGGAAAAAGCACCATCGGCCGTCTTCTTTCTGCTGAACTCAAACTTGAGTTTTACGACTCAGATAAAGTAATAGAACAGCGGTGTGGAGCTAATATCCCCTGGATTTTTGATATGGAGGGGGAGGCCGGCTTTCGCGAGCGTGAAGAGCAATCTATTGACGATCTCACGCAAATGTCAGGCATTGTTTTAGCCACTGGTGGTGGTGTGATCATGCGTGAATCTAACCGAAATCATTTGAGTGCACGAGGCATAGTCGTGTACTTATGCACTTCAGTAGAGCAGCAGCTCGTGCGTACGGCGCGGGATAAAAATCGCCCCTTGCTGCAAGCGGATAATCCCGAAAAAATATTGCGCGATTTATTCGCTGTTAGAGATCCGTTATACCGGTCTATCGCAGATATTATTATCGAAACTGATCAACACAATCCTCGTTGGGTCGTGCAAGAGCTTAAAAAGCGCATCAAAGACTTATAGAAAAGGCATCAATTATGAAAACCTTAACGGTTGAGCTAGGTGATCGTAGTTATCCAATTTTTATTGGTGAGGGTCTACTAAGCAATTCTGAGCTCTACACTCCTTACATCCATGGTCGCCAAGTTTTAATTGTTACCAATGAGACCGTTGCGCCTTTGTACTTATCCGCGGTTAAAGAAGCCTTAGTTGGATATCAGGTTGATGAGGTTATTTTACCGGATGGTGAAGCCTATAAAGATTTAACAACGTTAAATCTTATTTATGATGCATTGCTTGAAAAGCAGCACAATCGCACAACAACTTTGATTGCTCTTGGTGGCGGTGTTATTGGCGATATGACAGGTTTTGCTGCTGCGTCTTATCAGCGTGGCGTGAACTTCATTCAAGTTCCTACCACTCTATTATCTCAAGTTGATTCGTCTGTTGGGGGGAAAACAGCAGTTAACCATCCTCTTGGGAAGAATATGATTGGCGCCTTTCATCAGCCTCAATGTGTGATCGCCGATGTATCAACGTTAGCTACACTGCCCAAGCGTGAGCTATCAGCCGGTATGGCTGAGGTAATTAAGTACGGTCTGATTTGTGATGCTGAGTTTTATGGTTGGCTTGGCGAACATATGACGGGGTTGATGTCCGGTGATGTTGAGTTGCTGAGTTATGCGATCCAGCGTTCATGTCAGGATAAAGCTGAGGTTGTAGCGCAAGATGAAACAGAAGGTGGAATTCGAGCCATTTTAAATCTTGGCCATACTTTTGGTCATGCGATCGAGTCTCATCAAGGCTATGGCAATTGGTTACATGGTGAAGCGGTAGGCACCGGTATGCTAATGGCCGTAGATTTAGGTTGGCGTATGGGGGCCGTGCAGAAGTCTGAAATGCTTGCGCTGCGAGATATGCTGCTAGCGGCCGGTTTGCCTGTCGTTGGTCCTCGCGATATGGGCCCTGATGACTATGTCATTCGTATGCAAGTGGATAAAAAGGTTTTGGATGGCCGTATTCGCCTTGTGTTGCTGAAACGAATTGGCGAGGCTTATGTCACATCTGATGTACCGAAAGAATTATTACTGCAGACGTTACAAGCTGGTGAACAACTGGGTTGCGTTTGAATACCGAGAGGGCTGGCATGGAAACCGATTTTGATTTTGGATTGGACTCCGGCATGAACTTGAAAGCTGATGTGCCGAAGGCGTCTTCTGTGAAGGTTACTCGCTTGCTGCCGAGTCAAGCCCGTCATCTAGAGCTGCTGTCGCATTTAGCTTCGTACAGTGAATTACTCGTTGTTGTATCAGGGCCAGAGGGCTCCGGTAAGTCTGTAATTGCTCAAGGCTTGGCTGCGCAACGAGAAGACCCTGAAGAGACTCTGTTTCTCACGGCCAGTATTATGCTGGGTATGCCGTCGATACTAGCTGCAATCGCAGGGGTTTGGGATATGCCCAACCTCACTGATGACGGCTCTTCTGCGCGCGAAGCCATTCGTAATGAAGCACTTGAACGCTATAAAAAGGGCAACGGTTTACTGATTATTATTGATCAAGCCGAGCAGTTAGACAGTGAAACTTTAAATGATATCGCGCACTTTGCTTTACTAGCTCCTCAGGCGATTTCAATCGCCTTGTTTGGTTGTTCTGGGTTTGAAAGTGTTTTCCGCAGCTCTCCTGCTCAAGCTCCTATCCATACATTGCTGCTGGAGCCATTAAGTTTTGAAGAGGCGGACTTGTTGCTAACCGACGCACTGGGCGTTGATGGCCAGACTCCTTTTAGTGATGATGAGCTTACTGCTATTTATCGACAATCGGCCGGGTGGCCGCGTGCTTTGATTCAAGCGGCTGAAAATCACTTGTTGAGCCCTGTCCGTGCAGTGCAACGCTCTTCGACTGGTTTTCCTGTTCGTAATATTCTTGGCTTGGCTGCGATCGCTACCGTGGTCATTATGTTAGGTATGTACCAGCTGGGTCGAGATGAAGTCGAACAGACTTCGGTCGAATCCTTGGCGTCTAGTGCCTCGACTGAGAAGGTGCCTGAAGTTGCCGCGGTATTTCCTGAAGAGACGCAACTGGATATAGCCCCTCCTCCAGCTTCTGGAAAGTCGGACTTTAATTATCCTAGTGAGGTAGCGTCCCTGCCAACCGATCCAGTGGCTCAAACGCCAGTTGTCGCGAATGCTAGCCCTGTAGTGCCTACGGTTAAGCCAATCGAAAAAGTCGAGTCTGTCGCTGAACCGGTAAAAACGATAGCGAAACCGGTTGCTGCGCCTAAAGAATTGGCAACTCCGGCTTACACAGCGGACGAATCGGCATTGCTGGCGGCTAAAGGCGGGTATATCGTACAACTACTGGGTTCATATCAAGCATCTGGGGCTGATGGCTTTAAAGCCGACTGGCAAGCCAAAGTAACCGGTAACTTGTACCGTTATAAAACTTCACACAAGGGGCGTGATTGGTTTGTGGTCGTGGCGGGCGTGTATTCCAGCCGCGGCGAAGCAACCGCGGCAGTTAATCTGTTGCCGCCAGCGTTGCGTAAGCAATCACCGTGGATTCGCCCTGTTAGCGCTGTACAGGACGTTCTGCGCTAAAGGGAATTCGCCTGACTTTTCTAGCGGTGCCGGTCTGGCACCAGACATTTTGACGCACACATTTGTGGCAAACGCTTCAGATGTGTAGAATGAGCGTCCTTTTGTCTCGATGCTGCTTAAAATTTGAGCATTTGGCTGATGTAAGCCCTTGATTTTCAAACGTTTTTATTGATGAGAGCTGTTCTATGAGAACTGGTCTGTATACTCCAGGCGACTTTAAGGACAACTGTGGTTTTGGCCTTTTAGCGCACCTAGAAGGTCAACCAAGCCACGAGCTGTTAAAGACAGCAATCGAATCCTTGACCTGCATGACACATCGCGGCGGTATTGCTGCGGATGGTAAAACTGGTGATGGCTGTGGTCTGTTAATTCAGAAACCAGACTCATTCCTTCGCGCCGTGAGCGCAGAAGCAGGTATTCAACTACCGGAGCAATACGCTGTTGGTATGTTGTTTATGGACCTAGACGACACCATTTGCGCAATTCAAAAAGCGGCAGTGGAACAAGCTATCCGTGATCAGGATCTTAGCGTACTGGGTTGGCGTACTGTGCCAACTAGTAATGACTGCTTAGGGCCGATGGCGTTAGATTGTTTGCCACGTTTTGAGCAGATATTTGTTGCACCTAAAGAGACTCTAGAAGCTTCTGCACTGGCAGTTAAGTTGTTCTACGCGCGTCGCTATGCCGAGAAAGCGTTAGATAACCATCCAGACTTCTACATTGCGAGTCTTTCTGATCGCGTGTTGTCTTATAAAGGTCTGACCATGCCGGTCGATCTGCCGAATTTCTTCCTTGATTTGGGCGATGAACGTATGGAAACCGCTATTTGCGTATTCCATCAGCGTTTCTCTACCAATACGATGCCGCGCTGGCCTTTAGCTCAGCCGTTCCGTATGTTGGCTCACAATGGTGAAATCAATACTATTCGCGGTAACCGTAACTGGGCGAACGCTCGTACCAGTAAGTTTGTTAGTGATTTACTACCAAACCTTGAAGACTTGACGCCGATTGTAAATACGACCGGCTCTGACTCGTCTTCTATGGATAACATGCTGGAATTGTTAGCCACGGGTGGTATGAACTTGTTCCGCGCTATTCGTATGATGATTCCGCCTGCATGGCAGAACGTTGAGACGATGGATCCAGATCTACGTGCATTTTATGAGTACAACTCAATGCACATGGAGCCTTGGGATGGTCCGGCTGGTTTAGTTATTACGGATGGTCGCTATGCTGTGTGTGGTCTAGACCGCAACGGGCTGCGTCCATCACGCTGGGTTATTACTAAAAATAATTTCATCACTGTCGCTTCAGAGGTGGGTGTTCACGGTTATAAGCCTGAAGATGTTGTTGCTAAGGGCCGTGTTGGTCCTGGTGAGATTCTTGCGATTGATACCCTCGAAGGTAAGTTGTTGCATGCCGATGATATCGACAATGCACTGAAGCAAGCTCATCCATATAAGACTTGGTTGAAAGACAATGCAATTCGCATCGAAAGTAAATTGCATCTGGAAAAAGCCGATGGCGTTGAAGCGCTGGTGGGTGACGCGTTAAATACCCATCAAAAACTGCACCTTGTTACCAACGAAGAGCGTGATCAGGTATTACGCCCTATGGCAGAAGACGGCCAAGAAGCAACAGGGTCTATGGGTGACGATACGCCAATGGCTGTATTGTCACAGCGCGTCCGTCACGTTGCCGATTTCTTCCGTCAGCAGTTTGCTCAGGTAACGAACCCGCCAATCGATCCATTACGCGAATCCATCGTAATGTCGTTGGAAACCTGCATTGGTGCCGAGAAAAACGTTTTTGATGAGACTCCAGATCATGCAAATCGTGTGATTTTGACCTCGCCTGTATTATCGCCGCTAAAATTTGCCGGATTAACCGATACGGGTCATGAAAACTTCCGTCATGTCACGTTGAGCTTGGCATATGACGCTACTTTGTCGTTGCAGCAAGCGATTCTTGACTTGGCGGCTAAAGCAGAACAAGCAATACGTGATGGCATTGTTATTTTGATTTTGAGTGACCGTCATGTCACTGAATCACAATTAATTATCCCTGCGGTAATGGCCACTGGTGCCGTGCATCACCGTTTGGTTCAGCGTGGATTGCGCACCAACGGTAACATCGTTGTTGAAACCGGTGCTTCGCGAGATGCTCATCAGTTTGCGGTGTTGTTAGGGTTTGGTGCTACTGCGGTTTATCCGTGGTTGGCGTATGACATCATTACCGACTTGCACCGTACAGGTGAAGTTTTGGGTGATCCGCTGAAGTCACAGCAGAATTTCCGTAAAGCGATTCGCAAAGGCTTGATGAAAATCATGTCGAAGATGGGTATCTCTACGGTTGCCTCTTATCGTGGCTCACAGTTGTTTGAAGCGATCGGTTTGAGCGATGAAATCGTCGATCTATGCTTCTGCGGTGTTAGCAGCCGTATTGCTGGCGCGACCTTTATCGATTTTGAAGAAGATCTCAACTTGATTCGTAGTGTTGCGTGGAAAACACGCAAGAAGCTGGATCAAGGTGGTTTGCTGAAATACGTTCATGGCGGTGAGTACCATGCATACAACCCTGATGTCGTTAAAAACATTCAGGAAGCGGTGCAAACTAACAGTCAAGCCGCGTATGACCGTTTCACTACACTAGTGAATGAGCGTCCTGCGGCCACGATTCGTGACTTGCTGGCGTTGCGCAAAGATATTAAGCCTATTGATATCAGCGAAGTAGAACCAGTTGAGTCTATTTTTCCGCGTTTCGATACCGCCGCGATGTCGTTAGGTGCGTTATCACCTGAAGCGCATGAAGCTCTAGCAGAAGCGATGAATGAATTGGGTGGTCGCTCTAACTCCGGTGAAGGCGGTGAAGACCCAGCTCGTTATGGCACTTATAAAAACTCGAAAATTAAGCAGATTGCATCTGGCCGTTTTGGCGTTACTCCTGCCTATTTGTCGAGTGCTGAAGTACTACAGATTAAAGTGGCTCAAGGCGCTAAGCCTGGTGAAGGTGGTCAGTTGCCGGGTGGCAAGGTTAACGATTTGATCGCAACCTTACGCTACTCTGTGCCTGGCGTTACTTTGATTTCACCTCCACCACATCACGATATTTACTCAATCGAAGATTTGGCGCAGCTAATTTACGATCTTAAGCAAGTGAATCCAGCTGCTTTGGTATCGGTGAAGTTAGTATCGGAGCCGGGTGTTGGTACTATCGCTGCCGGTGTTGCTAAGGCGTATGCTGACTTGATCACGATTTCTGGTTATGACGGCGGTACTGCGGCGTCACCATTAACATCGATCAAGTATGCAGGCTCTCCTTGGGAGTTAGGCTTATCTGAAGCTCATCAAGCCCTACGTGCCAACGACTTGCGCGGCAAAGTACGTGTGCAAACCGATGGCGGCTTAAAGTCAGGTCTTGATGTGATCAAAGCCGCAATTTTGGGTGCTGAGTCTTTTGGCTTCGGTACTATGCCGATGGTTGCTGTAGGTTGTAAGTACTTACGTATTTGCCATCTAAACAACTGTGCAACTGGTGTTGCTACTCAAAACGATGGCTTGCGTAAAGACCATTACATCGGCACTGCCGACATGGTTAAGAACTACTTCCATTTTGTTGGTCAAGAAGTTCGTAGTTGGATGGCGAAGATCGGTGTGCGTACGATCGAAGAGTTGGTCGGTCGTACCGACTTGCTTGAAATGATTGAAGGTAGCACGTCGAAGCAGCGTCATCTGGATCTCACGGCAATCCTGAATAACGATTATATTCCGGTCGATAAACCACATACCGTTCAAGTAGATCGCAACCGTCCATACGATGAAGGCCATTTGGCTGAACGTATGGTCGTTGAGCTATTGCCTGCGATTGAAGGCAAAACGGGTGGTGAGTTTAACTTCCGTATCACTAACTGTGATCGCTCAATTGGTGCACGCTTGTCGGGCGAAATAGCTAAACGTCATGGCAACCAAGGCATGGCCGATCATCCTATTCGCATTAAATTGACGGGTGTTGCTGGTCAGTCGTTCGGTGTTTGGAACGCCGGTGGCTTGGAAATGGTACTCGAAGGCGATGCCAACGATTACGTGGGTAAAGGTATGACTGGCGGCAAGCTAGTGATTCACCCACCGAAAGGTTCTGAGTTTAAGAGCGAAGAAACGTCGATTGTGGGTAACACCTGCTTATACGGTGCGACGGGCGGTAAATTACTAGCGGCTGGTGGTGCTGGTGAACGTTTTGCTGTCCGTAACTCTGGCGCGCATGCCGTTGTTGAAAGCGCAGGCGATCACTGCTGCGAATATATGACGGGCGGTATGGTCTGCGTACTGGGTGAAACCGGATATAACTTTGGTGCTGGCATGACAGGCGGTTTCGCTTACGTGTTAGACCTTGATAACAGCTTTGTTGATAAATACAACCATGAGCTAGTGGACATTCATCGTATCTCGAACGAAGAGACCGAAGCGCATCGCAATCATTTGCGCGGTGTGATTCGTGAATTCTCAGAAGAGACGGGCAGTGAGTGGGGCCGTGCGATTCTAGATGATTTTGATGGATTCATTGGTCGCTTCTGGTTGGTTAAGCCAAAAGCTGCTGATTTACAACAATTGCTGAATAACACCCGTGCTCGTCCTGAGTAATCAGTACAGGGCGAGAGAGAGAGGTTCGAGATGGGACAACGTCTGAACAATAGTTTCCAGTTTGTGGAAGTGGGTCGCCAAGACCCATCCAAAAAAGCGATCAGCGTTCGTAAGGCGCAGTTCGTTGAAATTTATGAGCCGTTCAAGCAAGAAGAGGTTAGCGACCAAGCGCATCGTTGTTTGGAGTGCGGTAACCCTTATTGCGAATGGAAATGCCCGGTGCATAACTTCATTCCTAACTGGTTGAAGCTGGCAAGCGAAGGCAACATTATGGAAGCCGTGGAGTTGAGTCATGCGACCAACACCTTGCCTGAAGTCTGTGGTCGAGTGTGCCCGCAAGATCGTTTATGTGAAGGCTCCTGTACGTTGAATGACGGTTTCGGGGCGGTGACAATTGGTAATGTTGAGAAATACATTACTGATACCGCTTTTGCTATGGGCTGGCGTCCAGATATGTCGAAAGTCGTACCAACTGGGAAACGTGTTGCCATTATTGGTGCCGGCCCAGCAGGTTTGGGTGCCGCTGATGTATTGGCACGTAACGGCGTAACGCCTGTTGTGTTCGATAAATACCCTGAAATCGGTGGTTTGTTAACCTTCGGTATTCCTGAATTTAAGCTCGAGAAGAGCGTAATGGTTAACCGTCGTGAAGTGTTTGAGGGAATGGGAGTAGAGTTCCGCTTAAACACCGAAGTGGGTAAAGACATCGAATTCCAAACCATTATTGACGAGTTTGATGCTGTATTTTTGGGTATGGGTACCTATAACTACATGAAGGGCGGCTTCCCTGGTGAAGATTTACCAGGTGTCCATGACGCGTTGGATTTCTTGATCTCTAACGTTAATCGCAATTTAGGTTTCGAGAAAAACGAAGCCGATTTCGTGAGTGTTAAGGGTCAAAAGGTTGTGGTTCTAGGTGGTGGTGATACTGCGATGGACTGTAACCGTACTTCGATTCGTCAAGGTGCGAAGAACGTTACTTGTGCTTATCGTCGTGATGAAGAAAATATGCCGGGCTCTAAGCGTGAAGTGACCAACGCGCGAGAAGAAGGTGTGAAATTCTTATTCAATCGTCAGCCAGTCGAAATTATCGGTAATGGCAAAGTGGAAGGCGTTAAAGTCGTTACCACTAAAATGGGTGAACCTGACGAGAATGGTCGTCGTCGCCCTGAGGTTGTTGAAGGCTCAGAAGAAATCCTTCCTGCTGATGTGGTCTTGGTAGCGTTTGGTTTCCGCCCAAGTCCTGCGCCTTGGTTTAAGGATTTTGGCATTGAAGTGAATAGCTGGGAGGGTGTTGTTGCACCTGAAAAGCAAACCTTTAAGTTCCAGACCACCAATTCAAAAGTCTTTGCTGGCGGTGATATGGTGCGCGGATCTGATCTAGTGGTAACTGCCATTTGGGAAGGTCGTGAAGCGGCGGAAGGTATTCTCGATTTCTTAGATGTTTAATAAGTCGAGAAACTGCATTATGGCGCAATCTGTTGTCATATTTTGCTAGAAAATAACGCGGCTTAGGCCGCGTTTTTTTTTGCCCTCTTTCTCTGTGGCCTGTGACCTTGTTCAAATGCTATGCTAGCCCGATATGCAATAATCGGGAGCAAACACTAGATGGAGCGATCGCACATGTTTAAGCCCACAGCCTTACTAACACTATTTTTAGCAGCCTTACTCGGCGCCTGTGGCGGAGATGGAAGCGGCTCTGTAACCGGTTCGTCCACGGATACAACGTCAGGCGAAGATACTTCGGTTGACTCTGGTACTGATACCGTCAGTACTGATACGACAGTGAGCAATCCCCAGATTGGTACTGGAACTGGATCTAGTTATTTAGATGGCCAGCTTAATATATCCACTGCGACGTTATCGGCTGGTGGCAGTACACAGATCACAGCAACGATTGTTGACGCTGGTAATAACAATGCAAAAATTGTAACTGATGAATACTACGTTGTGTTTTCGTCAGATTGTGCGTCGCAGAGCCCAGCACTATCTGAGTTCAGTAAAACAGACGCTACCGTAACTAACGGCTCTGTTAGTGTTACATATAATGCTAAGGGTTGTGTTGGTACCGATTTAGTGACGATTTCTATTTTTGCTTCATCTTCTGGCGTTGCTAGCTTAGATCAAGTGTTATCAATAGCGACTGGTACTGTTGATGTAGCGCAAGCAGAGGTTGGAGCAATTACTTATGTTGGTACCGATGCTCCTGCGATTTCTATCAGTACTATCGGAGATGCAGTTTTACCTAAGTTAGCGACGCTCACGTTTAAGGTGGTGGATAAGTCCAATAACCCAGTCGCTAATAAAGATGTTTCATTTGAGTTAACAAACACCACAGGTGGTGTTGGTCTTGCGTTAGACGAGTCGGTAACCAATGAAAACGGTGAAGTGACTGCGGTACTAGTCTCTGGTACTACTCATGCAGTAACCTCAGTTAGAGCAACGACCTTGGCAACGGATGGCGTTACTAAAATCACTACCAGTTCTCAGCCAATTTCCATTACAACTGGCTTGGCAGATCAGGATAGTTTTTCTATCTCTGCAAGTGTTTTCAATCCAGGTGCATACAATGTGAGCGGTGTAGAAGTCATTGTTACGGCTTATGCTGCGGATCAGTTTAATAACCCTGTGCCGGACGGCACCCTTGTAAACTTCACTGCTGAAAGTGGATTAATTGATAGTTCTTGCGCGACTGAAAATGGCATATGCTCCGTGAGTTGGATTAGTTCTGGTGTTCGTCCGGGGAGTCAGGATGCTGCACTTGGGCGCGTTAACGAAATTGATCTACAAACCACTCAGTCTGTTAAAGGTATGACAACGATCACAGCATACACACTCGGAGAGTCTGGATTTACGGATGCAAATAACAACGGCATGTATGATGTAGGTGAGGCCTTTGTAAGTTATCCAGAGGTTTTCCGTGATGATAATCATAGCTTGGCTATCGATCGAGATGGTAGTTCTAATCCGGTAGAGGTCTTTTTCGATTTTGATAATGATGGCGTTTATGATTCCGCGCCTTCTGTGTATCAGGGTGCTTTATGTTCTGATGCTGCAAAAGCGGCCGGTCACTGTGCTAGCCAAGTTCATGTTCGTGATTCATTGCGTATTATGCAATCGATGGCAGATTCCGCTGTTTTACGTCTATTCACTGAGGCGGGTGGAGTTTATACAGAGACTGACGCTGCCAGTTTGACGCTGAATAGCCCAAGCGGCAATTTTTACGTAGTTTTCCAAGATGAGAATGGGAATATCCCTTCTGACGGTAGCTCTCTCGGTATTACTGCAGATGGATATAAGCTCTTCTCGGATTCTGGCGATGTGCCAAAACGCTCTGTTGGAGAGCTAGACTTGACTGGCGCAGAGGGATTGCCAAGTTATGGCGTTCTTTACTCGGTAAGTTATGTTGAAGATGGTACTCCTGTATCAATCACTGTTAGTGCTACAAGTGATGATAAGACGGTTGCATTGCCACCTCTAACTCCGTGATAGGATTCAGCTTACTAAACCCGGCCACTGGCCGGGTTTTTTGTTATTATGCTCGGCATATTTTTGATGAACGCCGAGATTTCTATGTCTGAGCTAAAAAATGATCGTTTTCTAAAAGCCTTGTTGCGCGAGCCTGTCGATCGCACGCCGATTTGGATGATGCGTCAAGCGGGTCGCTACTTACCAGAATACAAGGCTACGCGTGCTCAGGCAGGCGATTTCATGTCGTTATGTATGAATCCTGATTTGGCGTGCGAAGTAACGATTCAGCCGTTAGAGCGCTTCCCTTTGGATGCTGCGATACTGTTCTCCGACATTCTTACAATTCCCGATGCTATGGGCTTAGGTTTGTATTTTGAAACGGGCGAAGGCCCATGTTTCAAAAAAATCATTCGCACTGAAGCGGACGTGCAAAGTTTAAACGTTGTGAATACTGAATCCGATCTGGATTACGTCTTGAAAGCGGTTAAAACCATTCGTCGCGAGTTGAATGGCCGAGTCCCTTTGATTGGTTTCTCAGGTAGCCCGTGGACCTTAGCCACTTACATGGTGGAGGGTGGTTCTTCTAAAGACTTCCGTCACGTTAAGGCGATGATGTACGACACGCCGGAAGTTATGCATCAGTTGTTAGATGTATTGGCGAAGTCGGTTATCGATTATCTTAATGCCCAAATCAAAGCCGGTGCTCAAGCGGTACAGATTTTTGATACTTGGGGTGGAAGCCTAAGTGATGTTGCGTACCGCGAGTTTTCGTTAAAGTACATGCAGCAAATAGTTGCTGGTTTGATTCGTGAACACGATGGCCGTAAAGTCCCAGTGATTTTGTTCACGAAAGGTGGTGGTCAGTGGTTAGAATTAATGGCGGATACCGGTGCTGATGCGCTAGGCTTAGATTGGACGACGGACATTGGTTCAGCGCGTGGCCGTGTGGGCAATCGCGTGGCATTGCAGGGCAATATGGATCCGTCGGTGTTGTACGCATCACCTGCGACGATTCGTACCGAAGTAAAACGCATTCTGGATAGTTACGGGCAGGGCAGCGGTCACGTCTTTAACTTAGGTCATGGTATTCATCAGTTTGTTGACCCTGACCATGCTAAGGCCTTTGTTGAGGCAGTAGTTGAGTTAAGTCCGGCATATCACGGATAATTAAAAAGCCCTGTTCTGCAGGGCTTTTTTTTACCCTGATAGTTGTCAGGGGTATTCAATACATTTTGCAGGTATTGACCGAAATAACGTAAGGTAAGTGACCAATAACGGAGAAAGATACACGATGAACTTGCTATGGGTTCCATTATTGCCCTTGTTGGGAGCACTGGTGCCATTGTTAACCGGAAGAATGAGTCGCAATGTGTGTGCGTGGTCGACTGCTTTATTACCGGCTTGCGCGCTTATAATTGTTATCAGTCTTATTCCAGAGGTCATGGCTCAACAGTTGCCATCAGTACATTACGATTGGGTTCCCATTATAGGGTTATCAATATCCTTTTTTATGGATGGCTTAGGGTTACTCTTTTGTTTTTTGATCTTGGGTATCGGTTTACTCGTCATTTTATACGCCCGATACTATTTATCGCCAACAGACAATGTCGGTCGATTTTACTCCAGTCTTATCCTGTTTATGAGCGCTATGCTCGGCGTTGTACTATCAGCTAATTTAATTCAGTTGTGGTTTTTCTGGGAACTTACCAGTGTCAGTTCATTTTTATTGATCAGCTTTTGGTCTAATAAAAGTGACGCACGCAAAGGTGCGCGCATGGCGTTGACCGTTACCGGTGCTGGTGGCTTGGCATTGTTAGCAGGTTTGTTACTCATCGGGCAGGTTGTCGGTACATACGATTTACAAGCGGTGTTGGCTAGTGGAGATACGCTGCGTGACAGTGCACTCTATCCGGCGATTGTCATACTTGTTTTGCTTGGTGCGTTTACTAAATCGGCACAATTCCCATTCCATTTTTGGTTGCCACATGCAATGTCGGCACCGACTCCTGTGTCTGCGTATTTGCATTCGGCTACTATGGTGAAAGCGGGTGTTTTCTTGCTGGCGCGGTTTTATCCGGTTCTTTCGCATACCGAACTTTGGTTTGGAATTGTCAGTATAGTGGGCTTGGCGACTTTATTGGTTGGTGCTTATTCGGCGCTTTTCAAACATGATTTAAAGGGGCTGCTCGCCTATTCTACTATTAGTCACCTTGGCTTAATTACGCTGTTATTCGGTTTAGATACGGATCTTGCTGCCATAGCTGCGGTGTTCCACATTATTAACCATGCTGTTTTCAAAGCCTCGTTATTTATGGCCGCAGGCATTATTGATCACGAATCCGGCTCGCGTGATATGCGTAGGTTGAATGGTTTGTTCAAATATATGCCTTACACGGCTACCTTAGCTATGGTGGCGGCATCCTCTATGGCTGGGGTGCCTTTGCTTAACGGTTTCTTGTCGAAAGAAATGCTTTTCACTGAGGCATTGCATCAAGAAACATTAGGTTCAATGTCTTGGCTAATTCCAATTTTAGTCGTTGTTGGTGGGGCTTTGGCTGTTGCCTATTCGTTGCGATTTATTCATGACGTCTTCTTTAACGGCGAGCCCATTAATTTACCAAAAACACCGCATGAGCCTCCGCGCTATATGCGCGTGCCAGTTGAGATACTGGTAGTGCTATGTTTGCTGGTTGGTATCTTTCCGCAGTTCATTGTTGGTGACTTGTTGTTGTCTGTTGGCCATGCCTTGATGCCAAATGGCGTCCCGTACTTTAGCTTGTCGATCTGGCATGGTTTCAATATCCCCTTGCTGATGAGTTTTATTGCCGTTGCGGGTGGCATGGGATTGTATTATCAGCGTCGCCATTTGTTTGCTTTTCAAAGTCAGTTCGCCGAAGTCGATGCGAAACGCGTATTTGAAGACTCCATCCAATGGCTAGTAACCAAAGCACAGTTCGTACAATCTTTTATCGATAATGGATCGTTTCAGCGTTACGCCGTGTGGTTGGTCGTTGCTGCATTATTTGCAATGGGGGTTCCTTTGTTGAATATGCCAGAGGCCGCTGGAATCTTACCGCAAACTCAGGTTGACCCTGTTATCGTCATTGGCGCTGGTCTTATAATTATTGGTTCTATTGCTACTACGCTGATGAGTCATCGTCGATTGTTATCGTTAGTGATGATATCCATTGTCGGTTTAGTTGTATCAATTGCGTTTGCTTGGTTCTCCGCTCCCGACTTAGCGCTAACCCAGCTTTCGGTGGAAGTGGCCACGATTATTCTCTTTTTATTAGCCCTCTATTTTTTACCGCAAAAAATTACTCATTTGCATTTGTCACCTTCGCGAGTGGTGCGGGATTTAGCCATAGCCGTATTAGCGGGCGCATTTGTTGGCACTCTCTGCTACGCCATGTTGACTCATCCAATGACCTCTATCAGCGATTTCTTCGTCGCTAATAGTAAGACTGGTGGTGGCGGTACCAATATTGTTAACGTTATTTTGGTCGACTTCCGTGGATTCGATACGTTTGGTGAAATTACCGTATTAGGTATTGCCGCTCTGGGTATTTATAAATTACTGGCAGGTATTCGTTTATTTATACCCGCGGCGGATAGTGATGGTCGTTCATGGGCGAGTGAGAAAAACCCATTGATGTTGGCCCAAATCTCACAAAGTTTATTGCCACTAGCCTTACTTGTTTCTGCGTATATCTTTTTACGCGGACATAACTTGCCAGGTGGCGGTTTCATTGCGGGATTAATCACAGCGATTGCGCTAATTCAGCAATATATTGCCCATGGTGTTGGTTGGATGCGTGATCGTGGCGATTTGAATTTTCAATGGTTTATTGGTGGTGGACTTCTGATCGCCTGTTTGTCCGGCGTTGGGAGTTGGATTTTTGAACGACCATTTTTAACATCTTGGTTTGATTATTTCTCACTGCCGGGTGTTGGCAAGTTCGAGTTGGCCAGCGCTATGGTGTTTGATTTAGGGGTGTATTTAACTGTGATCGGCGCGACGCTATCAATATTAGCTAATTTGGGTAAGTTAACGACTACCGACCGACCGGTAAGAAGTGCGGTTAAGGGAGGGCATTTATAATGGAGCTTATTTATGCCATTGCGGTTGGTGTTATGGTGACCTGCTCGGTTTTCCTGTTGTTGCGAGGGCACACCTTTACAATTGTATTGGGTCTAACCTTGTTGTCATACGCAGTGAATTTGTTCTTGTTTGCTAGCGGTGGTCTTAGTTTAAATAGCGCGGCCATTTTGAGTGATGGTGGTAAATACGCTGATCCATTGCCACAAGCTTTGGTGCTCACGGCCATTGTGATTGGTTTTGCGATGACCGCTTTCGCATTGATTCTCGCGATACGAGCTCGTGCCGATCTAGGTAATGATCAGGTGGATGGCAAGGCAATCCCCGGAGACGTTTTAGGCGATAAGTCCGTGTCAGCAGACAAAAGGGCTAATTCATGATGCACCTACCTATACTACCGATACTGTTGCCATTTATTGGCGCGGTTGTGCTGATGTTTCCGTTTTTTAACGAACGCCCTGTTGCTCAGCGTCAAATCACGCTCATAACTTTGCTATTAACGCTCGTCGCGAGTGGTTGGCTGTTGCACGATAGTTTGTTGTTTGGTCCATTACCTTATGCTTTAGGAGATTGGCGCCCACCGTTTGGTATATTGCTGCTAGCGGACCCATTAGCAGCGATGATGCTTGTTCTCACGGCCGTCTTGGCAATCAGTGTTTCCTTGTATGCGGCTGCCGGGGATGATCAATCGGGCCGTTTCTTTCATCCATTATTCTTATTTCAATTACTGGGTATTAACGGCGCATTTTTAACGGCTGATGTATTTAATTTATTCGTATTTTTCGAAATATTATTGATCGCTTCCTATTCGTTGTTAATTCATGGCGGTGGTCGTCAGCGCACTCAAGCTGCATTGCATTATGTGCTTTACAATCTTATTGGATCAGCCTTCTTTTTAATCGCGTTAGCGATACTTTATCGGGTGTTTGGAACGTTGAACTTACCGGATATGGCGGCAAAGGTGGGTGACTTACCTTCGGATATATTGCCTTTAGCGCGAGCCGGTGGACTACTATTGCTGGTGGTTTTTGGTATTAAAGCTGCACTCTTGCCGATGCATTTTTGGTTGCCCAATACCTATGCTGCAACGTCGGTTCCTGTTGCTGCCTTATTCGCAATTATGACTAAGGTTGGCGTATATAGTATGTGGCGCTTTCATACGGCGGTGTTTGGCGATGATGCCGGTGAGTTGAGTTTACTGGGTATGAATTGGTTGTGGCCAATGGCGATACTCACAATTGTTGTTGGATCTTTTGGGGTATTAGCCAGTCGTTCATTGCGCTGGCTTGCAGCTAATATCATCGCTGTTTCAGTTGGTACCTTGCTGCTAACGGTTGCTATGGCGGATGTTAAGGCAACGGCCGCGGGTGTTTATTATACCGTGCACAGTACCTTACTCTCCGCCGCTTTATTTTTGTTAGCCGGTTTGATTCAAGCTCAGCGGGGGCAAGCTGGCGACCGTTTCGTTAGAGCTCGGCCTTTATTACAGCCACGGCTGCTCGGTATTCTTTTTGCCGTTATAGCCATGGCCTTAGTAGGCTTGCCGCCGTTTTCAGGATTCATCGGCAAAGTATTTATCATGCAAGCTGCAGCCGAAAGCGGTCATATCTGGCGCGTCTGGCCAGCGATACTGATTTCGGGTTTAGTAACTTTGATTGCATTGTCGCGTGCAGGTACAACCTTATTTTGGCGTACCCAAGGGCTTCCTTCGGAAAATGACAATAAAGTCGCTCATTCTAGTCAGATTGTGGGCGTTTCAATATTGGCATTGAGTGCACCATTGCTTGTTGTGTTCGCTGGCCCCTTGACGGATTGGTCTATGTTGGCATCTGAGTGGTTACACCAAGGTGTGCATTTGCGTGATCTCAGTGTAGGGAGTAAGTAATATGAAGCGTTTATTCCCTATGCCTTGGCATAGTTTATTGCTCTTAATTGTATGGTTACTGCTTAATGGAGGGTCATTTGGCCATTTGATTTTGGGCAGTATTTTAGCTGTACTAATTCCACTGTTGACCCATCGCTATGTCAGTGGGCACCCTCCCATTCGACACCCTTGGAAGGCGGTACGTTATATTAGGCGTTTGCTTTGGGATATTATCGTTGCAAATATTGAAGTAGCGCAGCGAGTGCTGGCACCCAATAGCACCCTGAAGCCGGGCTGGGTTGCTTATCCTTTACAGGTTACTGATCCCTTTCAGATGACTCTATTAGCGAGCACTATTTCGTTAACGCCGGGCACTGTTAGCGTTGAATTTTCTGAAGATCGGCGTTGGTTATATGTGCACGCACTGCATTTAGATAATACAGAAGAGTTAGTTGATTTTATTCGACGTCGGTATGAACAGCCATTGCAGGAGATTTTTGCATGTTAAAAATTGCAATTTTGCTAGCGTCTGTTTTGGTGTGTATTGCCTTGGTTTTGTGTTTGTGGCGCTTGTTTAAAGGCCCTGATATTACCGATCGTATTTTGGCACTAGATACTCTGTATATTAATAGCATCGCCTTGATTATTTTATTGGGGCTGCATCATGGATCAGCCATGTATTATGAAGGCGCCTTATTGATTGCCATGCTTGGCTTTGTTAGTACTGCAGCTTTATCCAAGTATTTATTACGTGGCGATATTATTGAATAGGTAGTGAATGAATATGGAAATGATTAGCGCCCTTTGGTTGGAAATTTTAGTTGCACTGCTGATTATGATCGGCGGTATATTCATGCTCGTTGGGTCGGTAGCGCTGGTGAAATTACCAGATTTTTTTACGCGTTTGCATGGCCCTACGAAGTCGACAACCTTAGGTATCGGAGCGACTTTGCTCGCGTCGGTTATTTGGTTTAGTGTTGTCGATGGTGAATTGCGTGTGCACGAGTTGGTTATTAGTTTATTTTTATTTATGACTGCACCGGTGTCGGCATATATGTTGGGCAAGGCTGCTTTGCATCGACGTCGTCCGACCATTGCTAGCACGCAGCACCCTAGCGTTCGTGAAAATGCAGAGCACCAGCGAGCTAATGATTAATCGAGCGCCTTAAAGCCGCTCGATTGCTTCTTGTAGTTTATCTACAGCGATAACTTCCATGCCGGGAATAGGCGCTCGTGGAGCGTTTGCTTTAGGTACAATGGCACGAGTAAAACCATGTTTTGCCGCTTCTTTTATACGCTCCTGTCCTGATGGCACTGGGCGTATTTCTCCGGACAAACCAACCTCGCCAAACACAATTAAGCCTTGCTCTAGAGGTTGATTACGGAAGCTAGAGAGTGCGGCCAATAACAATGCTAAGTCAGCTCCTGTTTCCGATACTTTTACCCCGCCCACGACATTGATATACACATCTTGATCCCCAAGATGAACGCCGCCATGACGGTGTAATACCGCAAGCAATAAATTTAAACGGTTTTGATCTAGGCCTACGGCGACACGTTTGGGGTTACCAAAATGACTATCGTCGACCAATGCTTGAATCTCAACCAAGAGTGGACGAGTGCCTTCCCAAATGACCATAACCACGCTGCCAGCAGCGGGTTCATCGCTGCGGCTAAGGAAAATGGAACTCGGGTTTTTAACCTCTTTTAGTCCGGTATCGAGCATGGCGAACACGCCGAGCTCATTAATGGCGCCAAAACGGTTTTTAATGGCACGTAGAACTCGGTAACGGCTATCCCCAGAACCTTCGAGCATGATCGAGCAGTCGATCATATGTTCGAGGACTTTTGGCCCAGCCAGTGTGCCATCTTTAGTAACGTGGCCTACTAGTAACAGGACTGTGCCTGTTTGTTTGGCAAAGCGGGTTAAATAAGCCGCGCTTTCGCGTACTTGCGACACGCTACCCGGCGCCGACTCTATGCCTTCGACATGCATAACTTGAATCGAATCAATTACAACAATTTTAGGCTTATGCTGCTGTAGTAATTGCGTTAGTCGTTCAACATTGGTTTCGCTGAGGATTTGTAAGTCGTTAAGTGGCAAACCTAAACGCTGTGCGCGCATGGCAACTTGTTGCAAGCTTTCTTCACCGGTCACATACAGCACAGGCATATGAGCCGCGAGATTGCATAAGGTTTGCAGTAGGAGCGTAGATTTCCCCGCGCCAGGATGGCCGCCAATCAAGATAGCTGATCCAGGTACGAGGCCACCACCGAGAACGCGATCGAATTCCGCCATGCCACTGGTGAAGCGCGGCACTTCGTTTAAATTGATATCGGCCAGTCGCTGCACGCCTTGGCTAGAGGTATCTCCGGCGTAACCTTCAAAGCGAGCATCGCGTGTTGGGGCTTTACTGCTCGAGACTACGAATTCTTGCAAAGTATTCCATTGGCCGCAGTCAGTACATTGGCCCTGCCATTTACTGTGGTCTGATCCGCATTCGGTGCAGACGTATGCTGTTTTTTTCTTGGCCATGATCACTGCCTATTTGTCATTGCGGCCATGATAACAGGCCAAGTTCCTGCGTGGTAATGTATGCGCAACTGACTCGCATTAAATTGACCATACAGGTCTTTAGTAGGCTGGTGTTATGATACGCCCAACGTTTTTGGAGGTAGGTATGTCATTCGGTCAATTTATAGCTTTGGCGTCGTTTGTGTTGTCGATGGGGACCATCGCAGTCACTTATTATGTTGGTGTCGATCAAGGTACAGCCGAGTTTTGTAATCCATTTATTGATGGCTGTACGGATATTACGCATACCGGAATGAAAGGGGATGCAGGTTTTATTTTTCGTGGTGGAATGATCGCAGCTTGCGCGTTTTTTGTTGTGTGGTGGCAAGTGATGCGAACTTGGCTAGCGCCTGTCTCGAATAATATCGCGCTGAATATAATGCAATTTTTTGGTGTTCTGGCTGCGGTCGGCTTATTAGCGGGCACTGCGGTGCTCCTACCCGAAAAAGCCGATACGAATTGGTTTATACATGTGCGTGGCGCCAATTTATTTTTTCAGGGAATGTTGTTGGCATTAACGATTAATTTTATCTTGATTATTCGCGCTTATCGTCGCGGATTTAGCGTGCCGTCATTTCGCTTTAAAAGTATTTTGATGTTGATTTTATGGGGTATGTTTATTAGCTTTGCCGGTGTTACTGTCGGCGTTGAAATCAGCAATGGCAAGCGCATCATTGAATGGTGGGCGACGTTATTTATTGGTATTTACTTGCTGTCGTCTTATTGGGATTGGCGGCAGGTGAGATTAGTCAGTGCTAATGCCAATAACGATTAAGTTATCGGCTCAAACTGTAAGCTAAAATTTTATCGTTTAGCGAAAGTCGCCCCATACATACTGTAAAACACTAATGGCGGTTAGGGCTGCGGTTTCGGTGCGCAGGATTCGCGGCCCTAGTAGTAAACCATCAAATCCGTTCTTTGCGCTAAGCGCGACTTCGTCGTCGCTAAAGCCGCCTTCTGGCCCGACAAGTAACGCTGTACTGCTCGGGGCCTTATCTGCCGTTAACGGCTGCTGGTTGTGTGGATGTAGTAATAGTTTTTTCTCGCAGTCGACGGTTGCCAGCCACTGACTAAGATTTAGTGGTTCATGAATGGTCGGAATCCGATTGCGACCGCTTTGCTCACAGGCGGCAATGGCAACTCGCTGCCAATGCTCCACTTTTTTGTCTAACCTTTCGCCTTTCAAGCGCACATCGCAGCGTTCACTCCATAGCGGAGTAATGTCGCTAACCCCTAATTCTGTTGCTTTTTGAATGGTGAAATCCATGCGATCGCCTTTCGATACGACTTGTCCTAAGTGCAGTGATAAGGGCATAAGGGCATCGCTACGTTCGATAGCAGAAACATGAAAATGGGCAGATTTTTTGCTGACTTGGCACAGGGTTGCATTGTATTCATGGCCGTCACCATTGAACACGCGAATCGGATCGCCCTCGGTCAAGCGCAGCACTCGTATCAGGTGAATGGCCGCTTGATCATCGAGTGGGAATTCATGTGCGATGCTAAGAGGGTGCTCGGAATAAACACGGGGTCCTGGCATGGTCGTGACTCGTCAAAAGAGAAGGCCGCATCATACCAGAAACTGACGCGGCCCCAAGCCAAGATGGTGTTGTTGACCTTATTCTGCGTCGTTCTGGGCTTGGTTGCGTTCACGCAGAGCGCGCGATTGCAGTTGAAATAAATGATGAATTAGCAACTCCTGTTCAGCTTCGCGTAAGCCTTCAAAGTTTACCCGCACAAGGTAAGGTGCATCGATATTGTCTGATGCTTCCACACCAACAACCGTCCCTATTAACGACACTGGTGCGTTGGATGGTTTTAGCTGCATTTGTACGCGTAAGTTTTCGTTTTCAGCCATGGGTTCTTTACTATGAAAAGCCATGCCGCAAGCACTAAGGTTTACGCGCGTGCGCATCTCTGTCTGGCTAATTTCTTTATCCGTATTTTTATTACCCAGTGGCGAAACTAATAAATTCACTTTGCGATTGAACAAATCTAGCACTTTGGCTATTGCTGGATTTTGTGATTGCAGTTGCGCCAGTATTGAACTGATATCTCGTTCTAGTTCAGCCAGTTCACTTTGATGCTGAACATGCTTCACTTTCCATTGATGAGCTTCTTCATGGGTAATCGTTTCGAAGTCTAAAATAACCTCGTCATCTAAGCGAAAATAGCGGCGTCTCTCTTCCACGATATCTCTCCTAAAGAGTGTCGTTGCTCTGATAAAAACGATGTCACTACAGAGTATCTTGTTAAAAAATTTCGTTCGGATCTAATTCAAAATCTTCTGGCTGAGCATTGGCAGCATCTTTGATGTCGCGCTGATCAGTCGGTATTTCTGGTGTATCGTCGTCATCATTTTCTTGTGTGCGCAAAATAATAATTTCTACTCGTCTATTGCGTGCGCGCGAAGCATCATCTGTGTTGGCAACGAGCGGCTGTTTGTCTGCATGACCCACGACCTGAAAACGACTTTCGTCCATTTCAGGAGCAATAAATAGCTCCTCAGCAAAGGCAGTTGCGCGTGCAGTGGATAACGCCCAGTTAGAGCGAAAGCGCCCGCCCTTTAATGGGATATCATCCGTGTGACCCTCTACCGATATACGCCCAGGAATCGTTACCAGTACTTCCCGTATTTTATCGATTACGGGTAAGAAGCGATCCTCAATATAATCTGAGCCGGAACGGAAGGTGTCCTTCTGTTGAATTCGGATAATAATTTTTTTCCCGACTGTTTCAATTTCAACTTGTCCTTGCGCAATTTCCTCTTCTAATTTGGCGGCTATCTCCATTGCTTGAGCTTCACTTTTTTTCGTTTCTGCTTCGCTATCTGTGCTCGGCACGACCACTTCACGCGTCAACATGCCTTGGTCGCCCTGACGAGTTTCCTGTTGAGTGATTTCGTCTTGGCATAGCACTTCAAGCGAGCTTTTAGTGATATCGCTGGTTTTTTGTCGTACTTCGTTTATCGGCGTTGGCTCAGGAATCGACGGACTAAAGTGGCGCGCGATAATACTGGTCCCTTTTGGGGGATCACTAACGTTAACGAGAGTTTGCACGCCAAAGGCTTCTCTGAGTTCACCAGCTAAGCGCTTGAATTTAAGGGCGTCCATTTCCGAGAATGAAAGCAACAAAACGAAAAAGCACATTAGCAGTGACATTAGATCTGCAAATGTCATTACCCAAGCTGGAATACCAGCAGGACACGGTGGACATTCTTGTTCTTCTTCAGCAGCCATAGTGATTAATCATCCGCCGTCGCGCGCTTACCTTCTTGCACGTAGGCTTGCAGCATAGATTCAATAACTCGAGGATTTTGACCGCTTTGAATAGCTAAAAGAGCATCAATAATCATGGATTTGAGCGTATCTTCTTCAGCCTTGCGCAGCGATAATTTATCGGCAATCGGCAACATCAACATGGTTGCCATCATGGCACCATACAAGGTGGTGAGAAGTGCTACGGCCATCGCCGGGCCAATGGATTTAGGATCATCCATGTTGGCCAACATGGCTACTAGACCAATCAAAGTACCGATCATTCCCATCGCCGGACCTACGTCCCCCATGGCCTTAAAAATGGTAATACCGGTATCGTGACGTTCGCTGGCGAGTTTCATTTCTTTACTGAGTAAGGTGCGCACCACGTCTGGGTCATGGCCATCCACGAGCAGCTGGATGCCTTTGCCTAAAAATTCGTCGCTAACTTCTTTCCCTTCCAGAGAAAGCAAGCCGCCTTTGCGTGCAAGTCCTGCCATCTCGACGATTTCACCGATCAGGGCTTCTGGTTTTACCAATTTAAACGCAAATGCCTTGCCGGCTATTTTGAATGCTCCTAGAAACTGCCCGAGTTCGAATTTCATTAATACGGCAAACATACTGCCGACGACCACGATAAGTATTGAAGGGACGTTAACGAACATGGAAATATCGCCCCCTAATATCATCGCCATAATAACGATACCAAAGGCCCCGAGGACGCCAACTAATGATGCGAGATCCACTGTTACTCCTTGCACTTGCGATACGATAAATGCATTTCTTTGTAATTGAGTGTAGTCAACCAGGCATTTTCTTCCTGCTCTGAGTGATAAAATTGTTTTCTATTTCACGCTTTAGCAGCGGTTGACCATGGTTCGCCTTGGGTTTAGTGTGGCCGCACTTATGAAGAGCATTTGATATGAAAGAAGTAAAAGCAGAATTTGAATTTGAATCAGCCCTTACTGAGCTTGAGCAGCTTGTGAATCATATGGAGAGTGGTGAGCTGAGTCTTGAAGACTCTCTTAAAGCATTTGAGCAGGGCGTGAATTTAACGCGCCAGTGCCAGCAATCGTTAGCAGCGGCCGAGCAACGCGTACAAGTGTTGATTGAGCAAAGTGGCCAGAGCGTGTCTCAACCATTCGTAACGGGTGATGAACGGGGATGAAGCTAGACCAAATCCAAGGGCGATTAGCGACCTGTTTTGAGCAACAACTGACTACCCTGAATAGCAGTGATCCGCGTTTAGCGGATGCAATGCGTTATGGCGTTATGAATGGTGGTAAACGCGTTCGGCCATTTCTTGTTTACGCCACGGTAGAAGCGCTGGGTGGTTCGCCAGAACAAGCTGATGTAGCCGCCGTCGCGATTGAAATGATTCATAGTTACAGCCTAGTGCACGACGATTTACCGGCTATGGATAACGATGATTTGCGACGCGGTAAACCGACTTGTCACATTGCCTTTGATGAAGCGACCGCTATTTTGGCGGGTGACGCTTTGCTAACAGGAGCGTTCGAGTTATTGGCGAATGCGCCATTGCAGTCTGATACTCAGCGTTTGCAATTGATTCGAATCCTATCGAGTGCTGCAGGTACTGCGGGTATGGTTGCTGGTCAGAGTATTGATCTCGGGCATGTGGGCAAAGACATGACGCTCGCCGCATTGGAACGAATGCATCGCCATAAAACCGGAGCCTTAATTCGCGCTGCTGTGTTAATGGGCGCAGCTTGTGTTAGCACTAACTTACCAACAGAGCAGCGGGATGCTCTCATAAGTTATGCAGAAGCTATTGGTTTGGCTTTTCAAGTGCAAGATGACATTCTCGATATTGAAAGTGATACCGCAACGTTAGGTAAACCTCAGGGGGCCGATATTGCTCTGAATAAACCGACTTACCCCGCATTGCTTGGGCTGGAAGGTGCTCGCGCTAAAGCAGCCGAGCTGGTGGCAGAGGCGCACAAGGCTTTAACCTGCCTGCCTGGTGACACGAATACATTAGCCACCTTGGCCAATTACATTGTGGAGCGTAAGCACTAAGCTTAACCTCAATGTTTGAACTATGGTTTAGCTTGATGGCCAAATTATGCTGAGAAAGGCACACTTCTGTGACCGGAGCCTATTATTCGCGCTACTCATTGGCGGCAACAGTCGTTAGAATGGCAGCCTTTTCATCGGTGGCATTTGTTAGTCATTCTCAGATCTAGCCAAAAGCCCCCCAATACCCGGATGTCGCAGCTGTTTTGATGTTTACCGAGATTCCCAGTACCCGTCCTGTAACGCCTCTGTTGGATCAAATTGATTCTCCCGCAGATTTGCGTTCTTTGGATGCCTCTCTGTTACCTCAGGTTTGCCTCGAGTTGCGTGAGTTCCTGCTGTATAGCGTTGGCCAATCCGGCGGGCATTTTGCTGCAGGCTTAGGGGTGGTTGAGCTTACCGTTGCATTACATCATGTTTTTGATACGCCTTCGGATAAATTGGTTTGGGATGTAGGTCACCAAGCCTATCCGCATAAAATACTGACAGGGCGTCGTGAAGCGATGCCAACGATTCGTACAGCGGAAGGTCCTGCTGCCTTCCCTCTGCGTTCAGAAAGCCCTTACGATACCTTCGGTGTTGGTCATTCCAGCACCTCGATTAGCGCCGCACTAGGTATGGCTCTAGCCTTTAGAGCGCAAAAAAAACCGCGTGAGACCGTCGCCATTATTGGTGATGGTGCTATTACTGCGGGCATGGCATTTGAAGCATTGAATCATGCCGGTCACGAGAAAGCCGATATGTTAGTGATCTTGAACGACAACGATATGTCGATCTCTAACAACGTGGGTGCTTTGAATAAATACTTCACTCGTATTTGGTCTAGCCGTACGTATTCAGCTATGCGCAGTGGCAGTAAAAAGGTGTTGGAAAAGATTCCTGCGGCATGGGAGTTTGCGCGTAAAACTGAAGAACACATGAAGGGCATGGTTGCTCCCGGCACTTTGTTTGAAGAGTTAGGATTTAACTACTACGGCCCGATTGATGGGCACGATCTCAATGAGCTGATTAATACGTTAGAAAACCTGAAAAAATTATCTGGCCCGCGTTTTTTGCATATAGTGACGCGCAAAGGTAAGGGATTCGAGCCAGCAGAAAAAGATCCGATCAAATATCATGCGTTGAAGCCCATCGCGACTCCTCCTGTTGCCGTTAAAAAGCCGACGTATTCGAATGTTTTCGGTGAATGGTTATGTGATATGGCTGCGGCTGATGAGCGTTTGATGGCGATCACGCCAGCCATGTGTGAAGGCTCAGACATGGTGCGTTTCTCACACGAATATCCCGATCGCTATTTCGATGTCGCTATTGCGGAGCAGCATGCAGTGACGCTTGCTGCGGGCTTAGCTTGCGAAGGTAGCAAACCTGTTGTGGCGATATACTCGACCTTCTTACAGCGCGGATATGATCAGTTGATTCATGATGTGGCATTGCAGAATCTCGATGTACTATTTGCGATTGATCGCGCTGGGTTAGTGGGTGAAGACGGCCCAACTCATCATGGCGCATACGACATTAGCTATATGCGCTGTATTCCTAATATTGTCATCATGACACCTTCGGATGAAGCCGAGTGTCGCAATATGCTTTATTCCGGCTATCAGCATGTTGGTCCTGCGGCTGTGCGCTATCCACGAGGATCAGGTGCTGGCATTGCTACCCGTACCAATATGGAATTACTCGAACTTGGTAAGGGCATTGTGCGTCGTACGTCTGGCGTCGACAGTGGCCAGCGTGTCGCCTTTTTGGTTTTTGGTGCTCCGTTAGTTGAAGCTATGAAGGTAGCTGAAATTATAGACGCGACCGTCGTTGATATGCGTTTTGTGAAGCCGTTGGATGAAGCACTCGTTAGAGAGATGGCTTCAAGCCATGATCTTATCGTTACTCTCGAAGAAAACGCCATCATGGGCGGTGCTGGTAGTGCGGTATTAGAGTGTATTAGTGCCTCACATATCTTGTGTCATGTTTTAACATTGGGTATCCCAGATCATTACATCGAGCACGACACACCATCTCGACAGTGGCGCGATTGTGGTTTAGATCAAGCTGGAATCCTTAAAGCTGTGCGTCAGCGTCTCGTAAGTCAGGCATAACCCCCGCTAGACTCCCTGCACATTCCGGAAATCCTGCTTTACTTGAAGGCAGGTCAATCCGTTGGAGGAGCAGGTGCCACAACGACATCTCCTCGTGATTATTATTTTGTCTATGGGCGTGAGTGCCTGTGTCTACCTAACGGGTAGTTACATGGAGCAAACACGAGCCCAGGGAGTTGCTCGACAAGTACTTGAGCGAATTTATATTCGCGCACTGCGTGAATATTACGGCATGTTAAATGATGTTCATGCCACCCTCTACCCAAGCTCGAACGACACACCGGATACTTTGCAGCCCTTGGCTGGTGGTCGATCCTCCCTTGGCCCTCATATTGTTGTTGCCCCTCAAGCGAAGACATTGAAACAGAACACGGATTGGCAAGTGAAGCTCAATTTAGCGGAACTTGACGGTGAAGTTCGGCCTCCTAGAGTCGATGCCCCTGCGACTAATTTGTTACTCGATATTACCGACGAAGACAAGCATATGGGCGTGCGTATATCGGTTGATGCATGGATGACGGGTTTGTTGGCCGATATGGGTTTTCATGACATTCGCTATCGTATGAGTGAGCGGATTGATGGGCCAGTGACCCAATCGACAATGGAAGTATTTAATGACTTTCTTCTTCCCGAGTTAGCCATCAGTTTTGAAGCTAGCAGTATTCGCCAGTCGTTTTATAACCCCTTCGTGCCGTTATTATTAGCGCTTATCAGTGGTTTGGTAATGGCGATGCTATTGATGTTTGCCTATCGCCGTCAGCGTGCGGAGGAGGCGCTGGATATGAGCCTTCATCGAGAGGAGGGCTTAACGACGCAATTAGAGCGAGCTTCAGAGCATATGCAATCCGCTGAGCGCTTAGCCAGTTTGGGAGAAATAGCGGCTGGCATTGCGCATGAAATCTATAATCCCATCGCCTATATCGAAAGTAATTTAGATGGGTTGCGGGAGGATCTAACTGCCCTTACTGAATTTATTCAAATTATTGATCATGCTTCCGATCACTTAGATATTCGCTCACCGTTTTATCAAGAGCTGCTGGTGGCGTATCAACGCCTGCAAATACAAGATACCTGTATTCTGGCACCGCAGCGATTACAGGATTGTACTGATGGCATTGCGCGGGTTGATCAGATTGTCAGGGATATGAAAAAACTGAGTCGTCACAATAGTTCTGAAAAACGTATTTGCGATGTTAATAGCGATTTAAACAGTGTCATCAATATCGCCCGTAGCCGCATTAACTCGAATACCACTTTAGAGATCAACCTCGTTGAATGCCCACCAATTGTCTGTAGTCCATCTCAGATAGGTCAGGTTGTGATGAATTTACTGGTTAATGCGATTCAGGCATTGGGCGATGAGGGTGGAGTTATTTGTCTGACTGAGAAAATAGTCGACCAGCATTTGAAAATCAGTGTTAGTGACACGGGTACGGGAATGTCTACCGAGGTTGCCAGTCGAATATTTGAACCCTTCTTTACCACAAAGCCAGAAGACCAAGGTACCGGTATGGGGCTGGCTTTGTGCTACAAGTTAATACAGGAACATAACGGTAATATTGAGCTAACTACCGAAGTCGGCCATGGAAGCTGTTTCACTGTGGTATTACCTATGAATCGCGGGGATGGTAAAGATGTTAACGGAAAGTAGTCATGATCAGGTTACAGAGAAGCAAGGGCGGCTGTTATTAGTTGATGACGAGCCAGGTGTTTTACAGGCACTGAAGCGACTCTTCTATCGCCAGTTCGATGTCGTTGTTGCAAACAGTGGAGATGAAGCGATCGAGCAATTGAATAACGGCTCTTTCGATATGATTATTTCTGATATGCGCATGCCGGGAATGAATGGGGCGCAGTTACTCAAGACATGCTTTGAAACATGGCCGCAGATGATTCGTGTATTGCTGACGGGATATTCTGACTTGGATTCAGCCATTAAAGCCGTGAACGAAGGGAATATTTATCGTTATATTTCCAAGCCATGGGATAATGATCAGCTTCGCACTATGGTGGTTGAGGCGTTAGAGTCACGCGATTTAAAGGCTGCGAATGTGCGTTTAAGTGCACATATCGTTGATCAGAATGAAGAACTTGCAAGGTTGAATCGAGAGTTGCAAGTGAAGTTCCAAGGCGCCACTAATGCGGTTGGTGAAGCTGAAGCTAAGTTGCAAGAAGCTTATCAAACCTTGCGCCAAGAGTTTGATGCCATGGTGCATATCTTGGTGGGCATCATGGAAGCACGCAATGGTGAGGAGAGGGGCAGTACTGACAAAATCGCGATTCTCACCAAAACTTTTGCCATCGCAGCCAAGCTGGACGATGCGCGTGTCGATGACATTTACTACGCAACTTTGTTACGTAATATCGGCAAAGTAGGTTTGGCAGATGCGATACTCACTAAGGCAATTTCGCAAATGTCGAATGCCGAAAAGGCGGAGTATGGTCGCTTTACGATTAATGGCCAAACCTCACTTATGCTGCTTGAACCACTGCAAAATGCCGCCAACATCATTCGTTCGCATATGGAATTGTACAACGGCAAAGGTTTCCCGGACCGCTTAGCGGGCGATGCTATTCCGAAAGAAGCACGAATACTGAGAATTGTTGGCGACTTTGTTGAGTTACAACGAGAGCACAACTTCTTGGGTGAAACGTTAACGGAAGAAGATGCTAAAACCTATTTAGTACGAATGGCTGGGCAGCGTTACGATCGCGAGCTGGTGGATGTTTTTGTTGAAGTGCTCGATAGCTTTGATGGTGGCGTCGTACCGAACATGGAACGTATTCCGATTACCGAGGCCAAAGTAGGCATGATATTAGCCGGTAATTTGGTGAGTCCGGGTGGTGCAGTACTGTTACCCACCGATACCGAATTGAACGAACGCCATGTTGCTAAGTTAGCGACGTTGAGTCGCCAGTTTGAAGGGCATCAAATCATGCTGCATATTCGTCGAATTCAAAAATAAAGGCGCTGTTTTGCGCCTTTATTTTTTATTCACAAGAAACTAGATAGCTTCTGGGTCGTCGTCTTGATGAGTCATCATATGACCTAGCTTGCTGGCTTTTGTATTTAAGTAGCCATCGTTATGCGGGTTACGACCAACTTCTAATGCAACGCGTTCAACGACACGAGCGCCAGCTTCGGATAAGGCTTTTACCTTACGTGGATTGTTGGTCATCAAGCGAATACCTTTCACACCTAAGTGTTCTAGCATAGGGCGGCACATGCTGTAGTCGCGCATGTCAGCACCAAAGCCCAGTCGCTCGTTAGCTTCTACGGTATCTGCCCCTTGATCTTGTAAATGATAAGCGCGGATTTTGTTTAATAAGCCAATTCCACGACCTTCTTGGCGTAGATACAAAACGACACCGCGCCCAGCTTCTGCAACGGCACGTAGGGCTTCTTCTAGTTGGTAGCCACAATCGCAACGCATGCTAAATAAAGCGTCTCCAGTAAGACACTCAGAGTGCGCGCGAGCCAAAACTGGCTTACCATCGGCTATGTCACCCATACTTAAGGCGACGTGTTCCTTGCCTGTTTCTGTGTCCTCGAAGCCGTGCATGGTGAAGGTACCAAACGGTGTCGGCAGTTTTGATGAGGCGATGAAATTGATACTCAAGGGGCCAACCCTCAGGGTAAAACAGGGCGCGTATTCTAGCAGCCTAGGCTCGGCATGACTAATATCTATGCAAAAATGGTTGGCTCGGATTTAACAATAGACTAATTCAGGAGTGGGATAGTGATCTGGATCTTGGCGTTTGTACTCGTTCTTATCGTCGTGGTGGGGCCATCACAATGGGTGAAATGGGTTCTGAAACGTTATTCTGCGGAACGTGCGGATTTTCCCGGTACTGGCGGTGATATGGCGCGGCATTTAATCACACGACTTGAATTAGGCGGTGTACAGGTCGAGGAAACTGAGGGTGGTGATCACTATGACCCCTCAAGTAAAACCGTACGATTAACTAAAGATAAGCTCGATGGACGCTCTCTGACAGCCGTTGTCGTTGCTGCACATGAAGTTGGGCATGCCCTGCAGGATCAGCGCGGAGAGGCGTCGTTTAAATTGCGTTCAGGATTAGCGGTATTTAGTTACATGCTGCAGAAAATTGCTCCAGCGGCGCTCATCGCGGTGCCTTTGCTGGCGGTGTGGAATCCTGCTATATCGCGCTGGGCACTGATCGCAGCGATTGGTTCTATGTTGATTAGTACGCTGGTCAGCCTAGCGACTCTGCCAGTAGAGTGGGACGCAAGCTTTGGTAAGGCGCTCCCTATATTGCAAAGTGGTGGGTACTTAAGTGACGAAGATATGCAAAATGCGCGGCATATATTGTTAGCCGCAGCGATGACATACGTGGCTGCTTCTTTGATTAGCTTACTTAATGCAGGAGCTTGGCTTCGAGTTTTGAGGCGCTGATTATTGAGTAATAAATGGGAGGCCATGTGCCGCTCCTCCTCCCGACTTCTACTTGTTTTAGTTCTATCGAACCGTCTGTTTGATTCTGCTGCGCTGCAAGAATAGAGGCAGCAGAGTTAGCAGAATGAATATCGACATCGCGCCACCTTTACGTTGTGATGGTGTCGCGACTTCTTCCGCGGTAACAGGCTCGCTAGGTACGACAGGGCTTTCATCCACAGTATCGTCTTCCACGGCTGGTGTTGGTATGCGCGCTTTAGCGCGGAATTCCGCAGTGATATGGCAGCTTTCGGTAAGATTACTAAGCACATAGGTATCACCCTCTAGTGTGCCGTTACAGCCCGATATGCTGGCCAGCTCTTGGCGATCTCCCGGAATAACGCGCATGCTTGCTGAGCTACCTTCAATTAAATCCATTGATGCTGGCTCGAGACTGCCAGTGCCTATGGTAGTAGACCCAACTGTCATCATGATGGCGTCGAATACGGCGCTTATGCTGCAATCACTGGTTACACCGTTAACCGTATAGTAAGTGCTGGCCATGGGATTGAGTATGTTCCCACCACAGCCGCTAATGCTGTTAAGGCGATAGTGATTATTTGGTGTGATGGTCAATAGGATATTGTCGCCACTCGCTACCGTTTGGCTGGTGGGCGTTACTGTACCATTCGCTGATTCTGTGACACTGACTTGATAGTAGGTCACCTCAAAATCGACGGCCATATGATATGGCATCTTCCAATTGCTGCCATCGGCGCTAACCCATACATCATTTTTGAGTCCTGATGCGAACCCGCCGATGACCATGAGTGAATTGTTAAATACCACCGTTTGGTGGTTTTTGCGTAAAGTGACTCCTGAGGTAGTGTTGACTTGAGTCCAGCTTACGCCGTTGTCGGATGACCAGGCATCGTCGGTTATACCGCTCGTGCCATAGCCTCCAATGAGCCAAAGCTTATCGTTGAACACTACCACCTGATGGGCTTCGCGCGCAGGGAATTCGGCCGCGGCCGTTTCCTCGACCCAAGTGGTGCCATCCGTTGATGACCATATATCACTTTGTACAGAGCCTGCGTGGCCAGCAATCGCCCACAGCTTGTCGTGAAACAGAACAATTTGGTGATAGTAACGGGCGCTGAAGCCTGCTTCAGCGGTTTCTTGTGTCCAATTTTCACCATCAATCGAGGTCCAAACATCGGTTTTAATACCCTCTGCATAACCTGCAATGAGCCAGAGTTGATCTTCAAATACGATCACTTGGTGATATACGCGCGCTGAGAATGCGGCGGCAGCGGTCACCTGTGTCCAAGTTACGCCGTCTTCTGACGACCAGACATCGTTCAGTTTTTCATCTTCAGAGTTTTCCATGCCGCCGATGATCCATAACTTGTTGGCGTAGGCGACGACTTGATGTCCTTGGCGCGGAGAAAACTCGGCGTGGGGCGTTGCTTGTATCCAAGAATATCCATCGACGGACGACCAAACGTCATTTTTTGGATAGTCGTCAAAGCCACCCACAAGCCAAAGCTTATTGTTGAATTCTACGACTTGATGGCTATATCGTCCCGAAAAGGCGGCGGAGCTACTTTCTTGCGTCCAGAGTTGGCCATTTTCGGATGACCAGACGTCGTTAATGGCTCCGTCGTTGTCACCTGCGATTAGCCAAAGTTTGCCGTTAAATCCAGTGATTTGATGGCCATAGCGTGGTGAAAATTCTGCGCTAGAGGTTGCTTCAGTCCAAGTTTTACCATCGGTAGATGACCACACATCATTCAGCGAAGCATCCGCACCACTGCCGCCAATAACCCAAAGTTTGCCATCGAAGTTGGCTAATTGATGGGACTCTCGCACAGGAAAATTGGCGCTTGCCGATACTTCAGACCAAGTAATCCCGTTGGTTGATGACCAAATGTCATTCTGCCTCCCTGCAGTTTCGCTAAAACCGCCGATTATCCACATTTCATCGTTGAATACTGCGACTCTATGATTGTAGCGAGCCGTGAAGCTTACGCCCTCTGCCGGGCCAGTTTCGGTCCATTCGATGCCATCTTCAGAAGACCACACGTCATTCTGAGCAGTGCCATCGTAGCCGCCGATGAGCCACATTTTATTATCGAATTCAACGACTTGGTGACTGCGTCTCGGCGAAAATGCCGCAGCGCTGGTTGCTAACACCCAAGTTTTCCCATCGGAAGAAGACCAGACGTCATTTTTACGTTCGTCGTCTTTACCGCCGATAAGCCAAAGTTTGTCATCATGTACGACGACTTGATGGCCGTGTCGCGGAGAAAATGCAGCTTCGGATTTAGCGAGAACCCAATTAATCCCGTCAGCCGATGACCATACGTCATTCTTTCCAATGCCTGCCAAGCCGCCAATGAGCCAGAGACGGTCGAGGAATTTAACGGTTTGATGGTTGTAGCGATTGGAAAAATGTTTCGACGAGACCTCAATCTTGCGTTCAGCGCTTCCCTCTTTGAAGGTGTAATAGCCGGTGCGACTCAGGGTAGCTTTGTTATCACTGACGGTGGTATTGCTGACAATATCTAAGGTTGCACAGGTAGCGTAATTACTGAGATCGCAATTCCTATCGGTACTGTGATAAAACTCAATACCTTCTGCTGGCGCGGTAAAGTTCACATCAGTGAGTGACGTTCCGATCAAGGCTTTGACTTCAAAATCTTTATTGATCGTTTCCACGGCTGATGCGCGGTTTTGTATTATTCCAAAAAGCAAAATATGGATTAAGACAACAGTTACTTGACGACTAAATTGCATAGAGAATTCCCTCTCATTCGCGTCGCGTGTCGATAACTACTGAGGCGGCGTGTGATTAGGAATTCTATCTAAAATGTCAGTTTTCAGAACTATTTGGTTGCTAAACAACCAATGCGGAGTGACAAATATTACAAGTGGCGCGTTAAAACTAGATCATTAGAGCAGTTAATTGAACAATGATCAGCGCAAATACACCCGCCAGTACGTCGTCAATCATAATGCCGAAGCCACCGTGAACTTTTTGATCCAGCCATTTAATCGGCCACGGTTTGAGAATATCGAAGAAGCGGAATAAGGCAACGCCATACGCTAGCCAGCCTAGGTTTGCCATGGCGCTATCGCTGTTCGGTAGCCATAACAAGGTTAGCCAGACCCCAATCCATTCATCCCACACAATACCGCCGTGATCGTGCACGCCCATATCGCGCGAGGTGATTTCGCAGATGACAACGCCAAGAGCAAAACCGGCAATAAGAACCCCTAAATAGGCGGATAGCGGTGCACCATCCAGAAACAACCACCAAACCGGCACGGCGGCGAGAGTTCCGAAGGTGCCCGGTGCTTTTTTTGCTAACCCTGAGCCAAGACCAAAGGCGAGCAGATGGATTGGGTTTTTCATATTTGCTGGTGTCACAGGTTTCTCTCTTAATGGGCGGTGGTAAAAATATCTCGTATTTATATCGTATCGAGCGGATCAACGTCTAAATTCCAGCGTACTTTGCCAAAGCCTTTTAGCTGCTGCAAATACTGCACGAGGGCTTCTAAGGTTTGATGCAGGGGAACGCGCCCTGGGCAGAACAATTGTAGTTGGTAGCGAAAGCGCCCAGCTCGTCGTTCCATAATCGCAGGAAACGGCCCTAGCAGCGTTACCGGTGCATTATCATGAGCATGTTGGCGCAGCCAATCTTGAATAAAGGCACGCGCCTGTTGCAGTAGTTGTTGGGTTTGAATGCGATCTTCACACTCGCTGCGCAGCAAAGCCATGTGAGTATAGGGTGGTAGCTGCTGTAGCTGGCGCTCCTGCAGCATGGACAGGGCTAACGCATGATAGCCACTGTCAATCAGGAGATTGAGTTGTGGGTGATCGGCATACAAGGTTTGAATCCATACTTGCCCGGGGCTATCAGCCCGCCCAGCTCGTCCGGATACTTGTTCGATTAATTGCGCGCTGTGCTCCATGCCGCGAAAATCGGCACTGAACAATCCGGCATCGCTATCGAGAATCACCACCAAGGTCACATCCGGAAAATGATGCCCTTTGGCCAGCATTTGTGTGCCGACCAAAATGCACGAGCCTCCGGTGTGAATCTCATTAAATAGCTCGTCGAACGCCTGTTTATTGCGCACCGTATCGCGATCAACGCGGCGAATTGGGCGTTGCGGAAATAGCTGCGCTAGCTGCTCTTCAATGCGCTCGGTGCCTTGGCCTACGGCTTCTACTTTATGGCTTTGGCACTGCGGGCAGTGCGCGGGAATACCTTGTTGAAAATCGCAATGATGGCAATGCAAGTGCGGTGGATATTGGTGCAGGGTTAGGCGTGCGTCGCAGCGGCGACATTCCGCCATCCAACCGCAATCACGACACGCGAGCAAGGGCGCAAAACCTCGACGGTTAATAAATACCAGCACCTGCTTATTATTTTCTAAATGTTTTTGCATGGCTGCCAACACGGGTTGAGCAAACCCTGCCGTTAGCGGCTGATGCAATATACTGTGCAGCTTCATTTGCGGCGGTTTGGCTTTGCCGGCACGTTGGGTCAGTTTTAAGTGTAAATAGCGACCCGTCAGCGCATTGTGCAAGGTTTCTAAAGAGGGCGTTGCTGAACCCAGTACGATGGGTACTTGGCTTTGATGCGCACGCACTAAGGCGAAGTCGCGAGCGGAATAGCGCAAGCCATCTTGCTGCTTAAACGAGCCATCGTGTTCTTCGTCCAAAATAATCAGACCAAGTTCTGGCATGGGGGTAAACACTGCCGAGCGTGTTCCGATAAGAATGCGGGCTTTGCCTTCGCTAACCTGACGCCAACCTTGTAGGCGTTCACGATCATTCAAACCACTGTGCAACAGCGCAACGGGGACATTAAAGCGTTCTTGAAAGCGCTGAACCGTTTGTGGGGTAAGGCCAATTTCTGGCACCAACACCAAGGCTTGCTGGCCTTTACTCAAGACCTGATTGATTAAACGTAGATAGACTTCGGTTTTGCCAGAACCGGTAACGCCTTCTAGCAAACAAGCTTTAAAACGACCTAAGTAGGGCTCAATCGCATGCAAAGCGGCTTGTTGTTCAGCATTTAAGGTGTGAAATACCGGATCAACGGCTGGAATATTCGGTAGCGGTAGGGCTTCTTCTTCAACAATCAGCCCAAGCTCGGCAAGGCGCTTAAGTTGTGCAAGGGCAAAGCCTGCCGCCGTCATATCGACATGAGCCCAGCATTCGCTGCGCTGAAATTTTTTCCACAAGGCAATTTGCTTTTCGCCGCGCAGTTTTGGATTCGTGTCGACACTGGCGATGCGACGCCAAATACGCTCATTGGCTTCGCTGAGTGAGCAGCCACGGCGTAACATGACCGGCAGCATGTGCTCTAGCACTTCGCCTAAGCTGTGATGGTAGTAATCGGCTAACCAGCGACACAAAGTCAAGCTGTGCTCATTGATTAAGGGGGCGTCATCACAACGTTCGAGCAGGGCTCGTAATTTATTCTGCGGAACTTCCGTGTGGTTTTTGCAACCAACAACGATGCCAGTAAGCAACTGTCGGCCGAATTCGGCGCGCACACGTTGGCCCGGAAGGTAGTGTTCTTGCGTGTCGTTTTGCACCGGTAAATAATCGAACGTGCGGTGCAATGGGACGGGGAGAGCGATCTCAACTACAAAAAAGGACATGAAAAGACTTGCTGCTTAGGTCGGCTCTGGTATTATGCGCGTCCTTATTGCCCTTGCAAGGGCAACTTGTATTTAAATCATTAGCTAGTAACGCGGTGCTTGGCGACAGTCGGCAGGTGGCGGCGTGAAGACATGAGGTGTCCTATGAAAGAAGGTATTCATCCAGAATACGCTGCTCTAGAAGCAACTTGTTCTTGTGGTAACGTGGTTAAAACCCGTTCAACTAAGCCTGGTACTATGTACTTGGACGTATGTTCTGCTTGTCACCCGTTCTACACTGGTAAGCAGAAAGTTCTGGACACTGGTGGTCGTATCGACAAGTTCCAGAAGCGTTTCGGTGGCTTCAAGAAGTAATAGCCCCAAAGCGAATGAAGAAACCCGCCTCGTGCGGGTTTTTTTATGCCTAGCGATTAGGGTTTTAGCCATTAAATCTCGATTTTTCCAGATTCTGCTACGCTTAGATTGTAATGATTTAACGTGAGCACCAGTTATGGCAAAAAGCGAAGAGGAAGAGGTTGAACTCACCGAAGTTCAGCGGATTGCGGCGTTGGAGGACTCAGTGTCCCTCAATCGTAAGATCGTATTTGTGCTGGCTATCCTCGCTATTGTTGGTCTTTCTACGGCTTCAACTCTAGGCATTGTTAGTTTGTTGCAGCCTGACGTTGAGTACGTCGATAAGCGCGCATTAACCCTGTTGCAAGAAGAAGTGGATGCGTTGAGAAAGCAAGCGACTGAGTCTGTAGAAAGTTTTAGCCAAGCGAAACAAATATTGGATAGCAGCAGTGCTACTGCTTTCAAAAGTGTGTTATTGGATCAAGAGCAGAGCTATCAATCGCACTTAACTGCTTTGAAACAAGGGATGCGTGATCTTGCCAGAATGCTGCCGGGTTCGCGTACATGGTTAGATATGTACGATGAGCAAATGAATGCTGCGATAGCTCAGAGTGTGGCGCGGAGTAAGCAACTTGCTGCTCTGCAAACCAATGCTTTGCCAATTCCACAAGCCATTCCTGGACAAGCAGCGACTGCCTCAAAACCATGAGTGCAGTCGCCGTTAGCTAACCTTAACCGCGGTGGTCGGACACAAATGGGTTATGTAGGCGCTCATTACCAAAGGTGGAATTAGGGCCGTGACCGCACACAAATTCAACGTTATCGCCCAGAGGAAATAACTTTTCACGGATGGATTCTAGTAATTGTTGGTGGTTTCCTTTCGGAAAATCGGTACGACCAATCGAACCATTAAAAATCACATCTCCCACCTGCGCGAATTGATTCTCTTTGTTGTAGAACACGACATGCCCTGGGGTATGACCGGGGCAATGAATCACATCCAATTCGACGTCACCAACCTGCACCTTATCGCCATCATCTAGCCATTGCGTAGGGGTGAATTTTTCTACGGCTGGAAAGCCAAACATGGACGACTGTTGCGGCAAGGCCTGAATCCAAAAATCATCATCTTTATGCGGACCAATAATCGGCAGACTGAGCTGTTTGGCGAGTGCTGCGGTGCCACCTGCATGGTCAATGTGAGCATGCGTCAGTAAAATCTTAGTGGGCTTAGCGCCCATGGAGTCGAGCTGTTCAATAATACGATTGATATCGCCACCGGGATCAATAATCGCGGCTTCAAGAGTTTTTTTGCACATAACAATAGTGCAGTTTTGCGCAAAGGCAGTAACAGGGACGACGGCGATAACAAGAGACATGATAAACCTTTCTACAACAATCATGAGCTAAAGATGAGGCGCAAGAGTAGCGCGCTAGCGCCTTCTAGAAAAGGACTAGTGTTGTCGTATAGGCCAACCCTTACGACAAAGCGGGCAACCGCGAGTCATACTCGATATCGGTGCCCGTTTATTGCAGGCTGGGTTCAAAACGCTTCGACTTTAGGTTGTACCTGCTCGTACTGCGGCATGCCCATACCCGCTATGGCATTAACATAGGTCGGGTCGGCAATGGTGTAGTGTTTTCCGCCAAAGTTGATAGAGCTGCCTACTGCCGGTTCGGTGAAGGCCACTGCTGTGGCTACGTGTCCAGGATAATCCAAAATCACGACATCTAAATTTAATAGTGTTTCGGTTAACCAAGCAAATAGCGCAGCGCGATCTTCACAGTCAGAGTATGGGTAGTACAAGGTCTCTAGCGGAAATAAATAATTTTCGTAATGAAATTGCTGCTCATCGGTTTGATACGCAAATGCGGTTTGTACAAATCGCAGTAAGCGATTAACGGCAACCACTTCACTTTGACCGTTAATCATCGGCCGCAGTTGCGTAAGTAAAGCATCTTTTGCGTTAGTGGGCAGTCCTGCGCGAAAGTAACGACGCAGCGGTAGCTGCGGCAAGCTGTTTAAATAGGCTATTTGTGCGTCGGTGTAGGGAATGTCGACACGCCATTCTTGCCCAGCATCAGTGAATGTTAACTGGCGTACTTTAGGTTCGCCACGGGCCATGAATGCATCCGCAGGGATAAAGCGCATTTGCGTGCGCGCTGCATCGTATTGCCCTTGATAGGTATAGGCTTGAGAGCTTGAGTAAGGACGCTTATCGGGACTTTGTAGCGCGTTGTTTAAGGTGTAATAACGCTTATCGTTTAAGGTGAAGTAAGTAACGCCAAATACCGGCTCGTCTGCGGGCATTAATAATAAAATCGAATTGTTAAATGCAACCCGGGCGTCGTATCCCGATTTAACCAGCAAGAACCAACTCAATAATGAGCGGCTATTATCATCACGCGGATATAACGTCCCTGAAAACGCTGCAGTGAGTTGCAACATGGCCCAATCGCTTAGCTGTAATTCGTGTTGAATTTGCAGTAAGCGTTCGACTGTGGGCTGAAAATTACTCAGCGCCATGCTTTGCCATTGATTCGCGATCATGTCGCTATTAGGGCTGCCTTTAGCAGGCTTAATCAGTTTGGTATCGTATGGCACTTCGATGGCATAGCCATAAAAGTCGAACTCCGCGCTGGGTTGCTGGCTCGGTGCTAATGGAGTGATGGCTACTGTGGGTGGTGGAACTGTTAACGGCGGAGTGGGAGTCGCTTGTGGTTGGCTATCAATAATGGGTTCGTTTGCAATCGGCTCTTTTATTACAGGCGCTTTTGGCAGCTCAACGGGTTTAGGTTCTGTGTTTTGTTGTTCAGGGCGTTTCAGCTCAACGGGGTCCCAGCTTTCCTTTAAAAAGCCAATAAAAGCACGGTCATTTTCATCGAGGTACTGCTGAAACGTTTCTTTTGTTTGTTGCCGCCACTGGGCAAATTCATCCGCAGCAGAGCGCGGATTGGAGGGCGCGTTGGCGTAGCTGGATAGCGTTGTGAGACTACAAAGACTCGTTATCGCCAATGAAATACCTATGTGTTTTAGCGTCAGCATGGCTTTGCCCCAAAAGTGTCGTTGTCTGCAAAATTCTTATTATGTGATAGCGCGCTTGGTGCCCATAGTATCTAACAATCATAAAAAAAGCCGGTGAGGAATAATCCAGCACCGGCTTTTATACGAACTACGGATTACTTACGTTTAGCGATTTCAGCTGCTAATTCATCGAAAGATTTTTCCGCTTGGAATTTCTGCCACAATGCTTTTTCGTTATTCATTGAGGTTTTGATTGCTTGCTCAGCCAATTGGTTCACTGTATCTGCATCTAAGCCTACCAAAACGACCATGCCGCCGGTTGGGGTTGGCATTTGACGGAAGATTTTAGAACCAACTAAGGTTTGTTTTGTGATCTGTTTAGTGACCGATGTGTTCACGCGATCAACCGTTTCCGCATCACCTGCACCTGTGGTTTCTGCGTACTGTTTGATCATGTTTTCCACTTCTACTTGCATGGTTTGTGCAAGTTCAACACGTGCTGCAGTGGCGGCCATCTGTTTCATGAAGTTCGGGCCTGCGGCTGATTTGTCGGAATAACCAACAGCGGACAGATCCAAGCCTTCGACTGGAGCGCCACAAACCCACTCAGGCGCTGCTTGGCCAGAGCCATCAGCAAATGCACAACTAACAGCTTCTTGTGGTACAGGTTGATTCGACGAGCAAGCAACTAACAAAGTAGCCGCCGCAGCAGCGAAAAGATTACGGATGTTCATCCTGACTCTCCTTCAATCTTGCATTAAATAATTTCTCCGAGCATAGCGGATGGATTTTAAAAATACCACCGCCTACCCGCAGGCATTTGGGTTAATGATTAGTGATGGTGACCGCCGTCACCATGCGCGTGACGATGAGAAATCTCGTCTTGAGTGGCCGCACGTACGCTAACAATTTCAACATCAAAATTAAGGGTCTTGCCGGCTAACGGGTGATTGGTATCCACATCAACCATGAATCTACCTACCTTAACGACAGTGACTTGGCGTTCGCCTTTTTCGGTTTGAACGAAGCCAATCATGCCCTTTTTCCACACTTTGGCTCCCTGTAAATGTTTTACAGGCACGCGCTGCACGGAACCTTCAATACGTTGGCCATAACCTTCTTCAGGCGTAACGGTGACGCTGAGTTTATCGCCCGCTTGCTTGCCTTCCATTGCCTTCTCGAAGCCAGGAATCATATTGTTGTGGCCTTGCAGATAGGCAATTGGCTGATCGCTAGGGGTGCGTTCTATCGTTTGGCCTTGCTCATCAGACAGAACGTAATGCAGCTGAACAACAGAATTTTTGGCGATTTGCATGAGCAAACTCCTACATCGAAAGAGTAAATAACATCAGAAAGGGCGGCAGTATCTAGCGCCGTTCGGTCTTTGGCAAGGTACGGCAGTTTTCAACCCTTGATATGCCATTAAACACCCCCATATTCGAAGTTCTAGACATAGTTAGGATAGTTTTACATGACAACAATTGTATCCGTACGACGTGGCAACGAAGTCGTCATTGGTGGTGATGGCCAAGTGTCTTTAGGCAACACCGTGATGAAAGCCAATGCGCGTAAGGTTCGTCGCTTATATAACGGACAAGTGCTCGCTGGTTTTGCAGGTAGCACAGCCGATGCCTTTACCCTGTTTGAAAAATTTGAAGGTCAGTTGCAGAAGCATAACGGCCAATTGACCCGAGCAGCCGTTGAGCTCGCTAAAGAGTGGCGCTCGGATCGCGCTTTGCGCAAACTTGAAGCGATTTTGGCTGTTGCGGATCATACCGCGAGCTTAATCATCACCGGCAACGGTGATGTGCTGCAGCCAGAAGACGATTTGATTGGTGTTGGCTCTGGCGGCAACTATGCCTTATCTGCAGCACGTGCCTTACTCGACAATACTGAGCTAAGCGCAAAAGACATTGTTGAAAAAAGCTTAAAAATTGCCGGTGATATTTGTGTATTTACCAATGGCAATTTGACGATAGAAACATTGAATTCAGATGCGCTAACGGCGGGGGAAAACGCATGAGCCAGATGACACCTCGCGAAATCGTTCACGAGTTAGACCAGCATATTATTGGTCAGCATGATGCTAAGCGTGCGGTAGCGATTGCGCTGCGTAATCGCTGGCGTCGCATGCAGCTTGAACCCGGGCTGCGTGAAGAAGTAACGCCAAAGAATATTTTGATGATAGGCCCAACCGGTGTCGGTAAAACCGAAATTGCGCGCCGTTTGGCCAAACTCGCTAATGCGCCTTTTATTAAAGTAGAAGCGACCAAGTTCACAGAGGTCGGTTATGTTGGTAAAGACGTTGAATCGATCATTCGCGACTTAGTTGAAACCGGCGTAAAGCTGCTGCGCGAGCAAGAAATGAAAAAGGTCAGCACCCGTGCCGGTGAGTTGGCCGAAGAACGCGTATTAGATGCTTTGTTGCCGCCTGCGCGTAGCAATACCACCAGTTGGGATACGACGGAAGAACCAAAAGTAGAAGACAGTTCGACGCGTCAGATCTTTCGTAAAAAACTGCGTGAAGGTGATCTCGACGATAAAGAAATTGAAGTGTCGCTGGCGCAAGCGTCCGTTGGTGTTGAAATCATGGCACCGCCGGGCATGGAAGAAATGACCAATCAGTTGCAAAGCATGTTCTCGAACATGGGCGGCGATAAAAAGACAAAACGTAAGCTCAAAATTAAAGACGCGCTTAAGCAAATGCGCGATGAAGAAGCCGCCAAGTTGTTGAATATGGACGAGCTAAAAGCCCGAGCCGTCGAGCTGGTGGAACAAAACGGTATCGTCTTTATTGATGAGATCGACAAGGTGGCTAAGCGTGGTGAAAGCGGCACGGGTGGTGACGTATCACGCGAAGGCGTACAGCGCGATTTATTGCCATTGATCGAAGGCTGCACGGTAAGTACCAAATACGGCATGATCAAAACAGATCATATTTTATTCGTCGCATCCGGCGCTTTCCATTTGGCCAAACCATCGGATTTGATTCCTGAGCTGCAAGGTCGTTTGCCGATTCGCGTTGAATTGAAAGCGCTGACGCCGAACGATTTCGAACGCATTTTGACCGAGCCTAATGCTTCTTTAACTGTGCAGTACAAAGCACTAATGAAAACCGAAGGCGTGGACATTGATTTTACCGCTGATGCGGTCGCTCGTTTGGCGCAGATCGCTTATGACGTTAATGAAAGCACCGAAAATATCGGCGCGCGTCGTTTGCATACGCTGATGGAACGCTTGTTAGAAAGTGTGTCGTTTGATGCAACGGACTTAACCGAAGCCGTCAATATCGATGCTGCGTATGTGGAAGATAAGCTTGGCGCCTTGGCGAAAGACCAAGACCTCAGTCAGTTTATTTTGTGAGCTTGTAAAACCCGCTTCGGCGGGTTTTTTGTTATATAACAATGCGTTTAATATTGGCTTAAGAAAATTGCTCTAATCGTCGCAAATCTTATTAGCAAAGGGGTAGAATCCTGATTGTTAAATAAAAGGTGAATCATGATTCCAACAGGTATCAAAGTAAGAAAAACCAGTCGGTGTTTAGAGCTCACTTATGGTGATGAGAGCTTCCAATTACCTTATGAATTTTTGCGCGTTCAGTCGCCGTCTGCGGAAGTGCGTGGTCATGGTGTCGGTAATGACGTGCTGCAATTTGGTAAAAAGGACGTGAACCTTGTTCGCATTGACCCAGCGGGTAATTACGCCCTTAAGCTAGTATTTGATGACGGCCATGATTCAGGCCTGTACGATTGGGTGTATCTAAAGCACTTATGTGACAATCAGCAAACGCTGTGGGATACCTACCTGCAACGCTTAAATGACGCGGGCAAAAGCCGCGAAGCGCAGCAGATTAATTTTAAAGCGCTATGAACCGGAGGGCCGACGCCAATTGCGTGCGTCGGATGGTCATCTATCCGGTATACTCAGTGTAACTATCAGATAGGAGCCGTAACTTGACGGATTCCCAAAAGCCTAAGCAAAGCCCAATTCACGATCCGAATGCTGCGCTTGAGGCAGAAAAATACGAAAATCCAGTTCCCAGCCGCGATGCTTTACTTGCCTTAATTGAGCAAAATGGCAGCCCGATGACGCACAGCGATGTCTGCGCGGCTCTGCAAGAAACCGACGAAGATCGCATCGAAGCCTTGCGCCGTCGTCTAATCGCCATGTGCCGCGATGGTCAAATGATCAGTAATCGTCGCAACCAATACATGCCAATGAAAAAAGTCGACCTCGTGAAAGGTACCGTGCATGGGCATCGCGATGGCTTTGGTTTTGTATTGCGCGATGGTGCCGATGATGTGTATTTATCAAATAGCCAAATGCGTCGTGTGTTTCATGGCGACAAGGTCACCGTACAGATTATGGGTTTAGACCGTCGTGGTCGCCCAGAAGGACGTATCGTTGAGGTGTTAGAGCAAAATACCCAACAAATAGTTGGTCGTTATTTTGAAGAATCGGGTGTTGGCACAGTGCAGCCTGATAACAAACGGGTGTCGCAAGAAGTATTAGTGCCGTCGGATTGCCGTAATGGTGCCGAACATGGCCAGTTTGTGGTGGTGCAGATTACTCGCCAGCCTTCCGCAAAAGGATTGCCGATGGGAGAAGTGGTTGAAGTTTTAGGTGAGCACTTGGCTCCCGGAATGGAAATCGACGTAGCGATTCGCAGTCATAATATTCCTCACGATTGGCCTGCGGATGTTCTCACTCAGGCCGAAGGCATTCCTGCCGAAGTTCAAGAAGGCGATAAAGCACGCCGTATTGATTTACGTGACTTGCCGTTTGTTACCATCGATGGTGAAGACGCACGCGACTTTGATGATGCTGTCTATTGTGAGAAAAACAAAAGCACGGGTGGCTGGCGTCTATACGTCGCCATTGCCGATGTTTCACATTATGTTGGTGTTCGGTCGCCGCTCGACAAAGAAGCACATAATCGCGGTAATTCCGTGTATTTTCCCGGCTTTGTTGTGCCTATGTTGCCAGAGAAACTATCCAATGGATTATGCTCGTTAAATCCGCAGGTCGATCGTTTGGTCATGGTGTGTGAAATGACGATCTCAAAAGGGGGTCGTATTTCTGGTTATAAGTTCATGGAAGGGGTTATCCACTCTCATGCGCGCCTGACCTACAATAAAGTATGGGACATCTTAAAACCCCTCGGTGAAGATGACGACGTTGAAACTCAGTTGCAATTGCGTCAGCAATTTCATTCGGTCGTCCCTCATGTAGAAGAGCTTTATAGCCTATTTAAAATTTTACGCGAGCAACGTGAAGTTCGCGGTGCAATGGATTTTGATTCGGTCGAAACGCGCATTGTGTTTGATGCTGAGCGCAAAATTCAAGAAATCGTACCGACCACTCGTAACGATGCGCACATGCTGATTGAAGAGTGCATGCTTGCTGCGAACGTGTGTTCGGCGGATTTCTTCCAGCGTTACGAAGTACCTGCGCTCTACCGCGTACACGCCGGACCCGGCGCTGAGAAGTTAGAAAACCTTGCGCAGTTTTTAGGTGAGATGGGTTTAAGCATGAATCATGGCAAAGACCCGTCGCCAAAAGATTATCAGGCCTTGTTGCAGCAAATTCAAAACCGCCCAGATTCTCATTTAATTCAAACGGTTTTATTACGCTCGCTTAGCCAAGCGGTATACAGCCCAGAAAACGAAGGCCATTTTGGTTTAGCGTATAAAGCCTATACCCACTTTACCTCGCCGATTCGTCGTTACCCCGATCTCTTGGTTCATCGCGGTATTCGCAGTGTGATTCGTAGTGAGCGTGAGTGTAATCATGTGCGTCGCGTTGACGGTGCTAAGCCCATCGCGGCAAAAGATATTTACCCGTACGATTTCGCGGCTATGGTGCAGTTTGGTGAGCAGTGTTCCATGACTGAACGTCGTGCGGATGACGCGACTCGCGATGTAACAGACTTCTTAAAATGCGAATACATTCGTGATCGTGTTGGCGAAGAATTCGAAGGCGTTATTTCTGCGGTAACCGGTTTTGGTTTGTTTGTATCGCTAAAAGACGTGTACGTCGAAGGTCTGATACATATCAGCAGCTTAGCCAATGATTTCTATCAGTTTGATTCGATTAAGCATCGCTTAACTGGCGAGCGCACGCGTCGTAGCTTCCGACTCGGTGACAGTATTTGGATTCGTGTTGTTGGCGTTAATCTTGATGATCGTAAAGTCGATTTCGAGTTAGCCACATCGCCAGAAAATAAAGGCAAGACGGGTGTTGATGCGCCAACGCCTGCGCGTTCTCCGCGCCGCCGCAGTGCTGGCGGTAAAGAAGAAACCTTAAAACCAAGCAAGCGTCCTGCGCGCAGCGGCGCAGCTAAACCTAACGCTGGCGCTAAGCCTAAAGCGGGTGCTGCTAAAGCCGATGTCGGCGGTAAGCCCGCAGCGAAAAGTAAAAAGAAAAAGCCGAGCAAACGTCAAAAGTTGAATGCCAAAAAAGCACCAACAGCAGGTGCTCAACCGGCAGCCAAGAAACCAGCGCGTAAAAAACCAGCAGCGAAGAAATAGGTCACCACCCCAATGAAGTTAGACATAGTATTTGGCATTCATGCCGTGATGACCTTGCTGCAACGTAGCCCTGATCAAGTGGTTGAGATTTGGGTGCAAAAAGGCCGTGTAGATGAGCGTATGCAGCGCTTGTTAGAGGTGGCCCAAGCCGAAGGTATGGACGTTCGTGAAGCCGATAAAGGCTTAATGAATCAGAAAGTCGATGGCAATCACCAAGGCATTATTGCCATGCGTAAGCCTGTGCAGGGGAAGTCTGAAAAGAATTTACCTGACATCCTTGATGCCATTGATGGTCATCCTTTTGTACTTATTTTAGATGGGGTTACTGACCCTCATAATCTTGGTGCCTGTTTACGTACCGCAGATGCGGCGGGCGTGCATGTCGTTATTGCACCGAAAGACAAATCCGCACCGATGAACGCCACCGTTGCTAAAGTTGCTTGTGGTGCAGCGGAAGCTGTCCCTTATATTCAAGTGACCAACTTAGCGCGCACCATGAAAGAACTGCAAGAACGCGGGATTTGGATTGGTGGTACTGCTGGCGAAGCTGAGCAAAGCGTTTTCGAGCAACCGCTAACAGGCCCATTGGCCTTGGTGATGGGTGCCGAAGGCAACGGTATGCGTCGTTTAACTCGCGAGCATTGTGATTTTTTAATTAATATTCCTATGGCCGGAGAAGTGAGTTCGCTGAATGTGTCGGTGGCCACAGGTGTTTGTTTGTTCGAAGCAGTGCGTCAACGTCGTATTAACGTTCCCGCCTAATTTATTGTTATAAAAAGCAGAGGAGATAACGCGTGTCTTGGTGGGGTGAGCTGATTCAGCAGAATTACGACTGGTTCTGGGATATCAGCATTGTGCTGGGAATTACCGTCGTTGTTTCATTACTTTGGCGCTTAGCTCGTAAGCGCTTGGTACAAGTGTTCGCGAATACGAAAAACGATTGGGACGACGTCGTGATTGCTGCGATAGGTATGCCCATTACTTGGATGATTATTGTCGTTGGTTTTACTTGGGCAGGCGATATTACATCGACCTACTTCGAACGTGATATCGGCGAGAGCATTTCAGCAGTACGACAATTATCATTGTTGATTATGGCGGCATGGGCACTTTGGCGCTTAATTAATCGGGTTGAAGAAAACCAGCTTATTAGCGGCATGGATCCAACAACCGTGCAGTTAGTAGGTAAGCTTGCCAAGTTGAGCGTTACTATTTTAATCATCTTGCCGCTATTCCAATTATTAGGTATTTCCATTTCTGGTATTTTGGCTTTTGGTGGTATGGGCGGCTTGATTGTTGGTTTAGCGGCAAAAGATTTACTGGCCAATTTCTTTGGCTCCATGATTATTTACATGGATAAGCCATTTAAAGTAGGCGACTGGATTCGCTCACCTGATCGCAGCATTGAAGGTACGGTAGAAAGTATTGGCTTTCGCGTCACGCGTATTCGTACCTTCGATAAACGCCCCTTGTATGTTCCTAATTCGGTCTTTACTAGTATTGCGGTTGAGAACCCATCGCGTATGTTGAACCGTCGTATTTATGAAACCATCGGTGTGCGCTACCAAGATGCACGTCAAGTGCCTGCGATTATGGAAGCCGTGCGCAAAATGCTGCGTGAGCATGAAGATATCGATCAAAATCAAACCATGATAGTGAACTTCAATGGTTTTGGAGCTTCAAGTCTCGACTTCTTTATTTATACCTTCACCAAGACGACAGACTGGGTGATATATCACGATATTAAACAAGATGTGCTGCTCAAGGTGATGGCCATTATTCATGAAGCCAACGCCGATTGTGCCTTCCCTACACAAACATTGCACATCGATAGCTTGCCGCCAGCCGCACTGCAGCAATAATGAGCTTCTGAAAAGCCTTCAGTAATGAAGGCTTTTTTGTCTGCGTCTATAGGGACATTGAAATATTGTTCACTGAATGGGATCATCTGGGATCACTTGCATAGGAACTTGCATCTAATGAAAATTCATCAAAATTTAGTGAGCATCTCGGCAGTTGGGACAGCAGCAATATTGGCTTTGACCATTACTGGCTGCTCAGCGACTCAATCTCACCAATTAGTTAAGTCAGAAACCGTTGAAACCTATAAATCCGATTACAGCGGCGTTAAAACAACCTTAGTGGTTGGTAATTTCCAAAACCGTTCGACTTATATGCAAGGTCTGTTTTCCTCCGGTGACGACAAACTAGGTAATCAAGCAAAAACCATTCTTAAAACGCATTTGCAACAAACCAATCGTTTTAAAGTGGTGGATCGTGAAAATCTAGAAACCATGAAAAATGAAGCCAAATTGAATGGCGTGGAAATGAAGCTAACTGGCGCACGTTATACCGTCACTGGCGATGTCACTGAATTCGGTCGTAAGGTGACAGGTGATAAACAGTTCTTCGGTATTTTAGGTTCAGGCAAAAAACAAACCGCATACGCCAAAGTTACTTTGAACATTGTTGATGTGGTTAATGGTGAAATCGTTTATTCGACTCAAGCTGCAGGCGAATACGAAATGAGTAATCGTGAAGTCATCGGTTTTGGTTCTACCGCCAGCTATGACGCAACACTAAATGGCAAGGTATTGAACTTCGCTATCACAGAAGCCGTCAATAACATGGCTCGTGATATTGATAACGGCTCTTGGAAAGTAGAAGCCAACTAAAACAAGGAAAGTTACATGTTGTTGCGCGACAGTTTGATGGCTGTTGGTCTTTTATCATTGATGACCTTGACCGGCTGTGCTGGAAAAAAAGAAATTTTTTATTGGGGAGATTATGAAAACTTGATATACGGCATGTATATCGAGCCTGGCACTGCCGATTCAACCACCCAAATTTCAAAATTATCCGCCGATATCCAACAAGCGGAAGCTAAGGATATGCCTATTGCTCCTGGTATCAATGCCCACTTGGGTTATATGTATGCGTTAGAAGGGGATATTGGTCAGGCGAAAGCAGCGTTCTTAACTGAAAAAACGCTATTCCCAGAATCGGCAAGTTTCATCGACGGCATGATGAGCCGCATTGATGGAGTTAAAAAATAATGAATTATTTAACTCGTATCGTTACCGTTTCTATTCTTGCAGCGACAGCCTTCGTTACGGGATGTGCCAATAAGCTACCGTACAATTATGAAGCGCTATTAGCGGCAAGCCCGCGTTCGATTGTGGTTATTCCACCAAAGAACGACACCGTTGAAGTTGATGCGCCTTACATTTACTTATCAACCATATCGCGTCCATTGGCGGAAAAGGGGTATTACGTATTCCCTGTGGCCATGATTGATAATTTCATGAAAGAGAACGGCCTGCCTACACCAGAAGAAATGAACAATGTCCCACTAGACAAAATCTACGAAAACATAGGTGCCGATGCGGTTCTCTATGTGAATATTAATCAGTGGGGGCAGAAATATAACGTTGTTTCTTCTAAAGCGATGGTGAGTGTCAGCATGAAGTTGGTTGATGCTCGCACCGGTAATTTGCTCTGGGATGGAGCTGCTTCTGCAGTGAAAGAGCCTGGCTCCAGTGGCGGCGGTTTGGTTGGCATGCTAGTGAGTGCGGTGGCGAATCAAATCGTGGGTTCAATTTCTGATGCCACACCACAATTGGCTCGAACAGCGAATCAGACCGTGCTTAACACTCCAAACCAAGGCTTGCTTAACGGCCCATACGCGCCAACAACCGACACTAAGTGATCGTGCTTGATGATTAACAGTACCGAGCGATAGTCATTCAAAGTAAGAAGCAACGGGGCCTAGCAGGCCCCGTTGTTGTTTCATTACGGGATGATTAATTTCTTTAATGGCTCTTTTGATTAGTCGATAGTTAAACCTAATCGACCTGTTAAAAAACCTTAATTTAACTTATAGATTTTATTCGCCTACTATGGCACCTGTTTTCAAAACAAACTTAATGGAGTTAGACCATGATCAACACAGAAATCAAACCTTTCAGCGCAACAGCTTTCAAAGCAGGCGAATTCGTAGACATCACCGAAGCAGACGTGAAAGGTAAGTGGGCGATCTTCTTCTTCTACCCAGCTGACTTCACTTTCGTATGCCCAACTGAGCTTGGCGACGTTGCTGATCACTACGAAGAACTGCAAAAGTTAGGCGTAGAAGTGTACTCAGTATCAACTGACACTCACTTCGTACACAAAGCTTGGCACGACGCTTCTGAAACCATCGGTAAGATCAACTACTACATGGTTGGCGACCAAAGCGGCAACATCACTAATAACTTCGGCGTAATGCGCGAAGGTCAAGGTCTAGCAGACCGTGCAACCTTCTTGGTTGATCCACAAGGTATCATCCAAGCAATGGAAATCACTGCAGAAGGCATTGGCCGTAACGCTGAAGAACTGATGCGTAAAGTGAAAGCGGCTCAATACGTAGCGGCTCACCCAGGTGAAGTGTGCCCAGCTAAGTGGAAAGAAGGCGAAGCGACTTTGGCACCTTCACTCGACCTAGTCGGTAAGATCTAAATCTGGCTTCCCTGAAGCGCGATCTGCGGCGTTATTTTTTCGTTCGACCCTTCGCCTACCTATTTGGTATGTCTCGGGTTCTCACTTAAAAATGCCTAGCAGCTCAGCGCTTCAGCATTGCCAGATCTTCTGAGCCAAAGCGAGCTTCTCGCAAACGTTCAGACTCTAAACAGAAAGCCTCAGCGTAAGCTGGGGCTTTTTTGTCTCTGGCGTTATTTTTTCGTTCGACCCTTCGCCTACCTTATGGTGTGTCTCGGGTCATTTGTTCCTAGTTCTGCTTAGCAATGCTAGCTGTTAGTAAAAACCTATCGAAGCCTTAGAAAACATTGATTTCAATTATTGATTGGCCGTCGTTACTATAAGTCCATAGAGTGAAATTCATAACAGAAGGTAAACACCATGCTTGATGCAACGATGAAACAACAATTGAGCGCCTACTTAAACAATCTGCGTAATCCGATTGAATTATTGGTGTCTGTTAATGATTCGCCAAAATCGAAGGAGCTAGAAGAGTTAGCTAACGAGATTGCGGCACTGAATGACAAAATTTCGGTGAATACGACGTCCGATAAAATCGGTGGTCGCTCGCCAGTGATGACGATTGCCAAAGAAGGCAGCGAGGCACGTGTCGCGTTTGCTGGGGTGCCAATGGGTCATGAATTTACTTCTTTGGTCTTGGCGCTATTGCAAGCGGGCAGTCATCCCTCAAAAGAAGCGCAGGCTTTGCAGGATCAAGCTAAGTCACTGAGTCGCGAACTGAACTTCGAAGTGTACGTGTCGCTATCGTGTCACAACTGCCCAGACGTTGTTCAGGCCGTTAACTTGATGGCAGCTTTAAATCCAAAAATTACCGCCACTATGATTGATGGCGGTGTATTTCCGGATGAAGTAAAGCAGCGCGATATTATGGCGGTACCCTCGCTTTACCTAAATGGTGAGTTATTCGGCAACGGCAAAATGACCTTGGCGGAAATTCTCAATAAGGTTGATGACGAAGCGGATGCCAAAGCTGCAGCCGCTTTGGCAGATAAAGCACCTTATGACGTTTTAGTCGTTGGTGGTGGTCCCGCTGGCGCTTCCGCTGCGATTTATGCGGCGCGTAAAGGCATTCGCACCGGTATTGTTGCCGAGCGTTTCGGTGGCCAAGTATCTGATACTGTGGGTATCGAGAACTTTATTTCGGTGAAATATACCGAGGGTCCAAAACTGGTTGCGCATTTAGAAGAGCACGTCAAAGAATATGATGTTGACGTGATGAACACGCAAAAAGTTGTGGCGGTGCGTAAAATTGATTCTGGTCTAAGCGAAGTTGAATTGGCTAACGGTGCCGTCTTGAGCAGCAAATCAGTCATTTTAGCCACGGGTGCGCGCTGGAGAGAAATGAACGTGCCGGGCGAAGAGCAATATCGTAATAAGGGAGTTGCCTACTGCCCACATTGCGACGGCCCGTTATTCAAAGGCAAAAAAGTCGCAGTCATTGGTGGTGGTAATTCAGGTATTGAGGCGGCGATTGATTTAGCCGGTATCGTTGCTCATGTCACGGTATTGGAATTTGCCGATACGCTGCGCGCTGATGCGGTATTGGTGAAAAAAGCGCAATCTATGAGTAATATCACCATTATTAAACAAGCCATGACCACCGAAGTGCTGGGCGATGGTACTCGCGTGACTGGCTTGCAATACAAAGATCGCGCTACTGATGAGATGCATGTCGTTGAATTGGCGGGTATTTTTGTTCAAATCGGCTTAGTACCTAATACCGAATTCTTAAAAGAAACGGTAGGCCTGACTCAGCGCGGTGAAATTGTCATTGACGGTCATGGTCAAACCAATCTACCTGGTATCTTCGCCGCTGGCGACTGTACGAACGTAGCGTACAAACAAATCATTATTTCTATGGGAGCAGGTGCGACAGCTGCATTGGGCGCTTTTGACTACCTTATCCGTAATTAATGATGTGTTGCTGATCCCGCAGCACCCTTTACCTACTTTTAATTAAGTGGGTATCAATTAGGTGGGAACTGGCCGGTCCTTGGCAATGAATGCCATGGGCCGGTTTTTTTGTCGGCAGTCACAGTTGGTCGTGCCAACTGAATTCAATGACTTGGAGATAGTTGCTGAGTGCGAAGCAATTAGCCTTAGCATCTTGATACTAAGCCAAGGTCCTCAGGTATACGCATTTTTGTAACGAGATTCAGCAGGATGCCGTATTTACTACTAAGCTTGTTGTCAAAAATGAGAAGTTTTAGCTTGTAAATAACGAGGAGGTGAACGCAAATGGCTGAAGCAACAATAGTCTATGATCGATTTTCTTGCGAACATTGTACGCACAAAGGTGATCTTGATTTTGATTTCACTATGGCATTTCAACCTATTGTTAACTGTCAAACTAAAACCATATTTGGATACGAGGCTTTGGTTCGCGGTTTACATAATGAATCGGCTTTCTCGATAATATCGAAAGTAAATGATGATAATCGCTATTTGTTCGATCAGCTATGTAGGATAAAGGCCATAGCACTTGCTGCCAAATTAAATTTGGATTCAATGCTAAGTATTAACTTCTTACCGAATGCTATATATAAGCCGGAGCGCTGTATCCGTACAACCTTAGATGCAGCTAAAAATTATAATTTTCCTGCTAATAAAATCATGTTTGAATTTACTGAGGTTGAGAAAATTGAAGACTCTTCTTTTATAAAAAAGATTGTTGAATATTATAGTGAGTTGGGTTTTATTACGGCTGTTGATGACTTTGGTGCGGGGAATTCAGGTTTAGGACTTTTGGCTGGTTTCCAGACAAATATTATTAAGCTTGATATGGGACTGATTCGAGATATTCATAAAGATACGAATCGCCAAATTATTATAAGGAATGTATTAGCGATGCTCCGTGAATTAAATATTACAGCGTTAGCTGAAGGTATTGAGGTGATTGAGGAAATGGAGTGGCTTCGAGATTCTGGTGTGGAGTTGATGCAAGGATATCTTTTTGCCAAACCAGCCTTTGAACAATTGCCAGAAGTCGATTTTAACGCTTTCTAGCGTATCATTTTGCCTTGAACAGTATTGTTTGAATGACTAGCTGCTTTAGTGACCTGAAGTTATAGTGCATAAGACGTCAATCTATATTTATCCATACTTGAACGTTATTTCTTGAAAAATGTCTCAAACTTTCCCGTTATTTCATATCGGCTGGATCGCAATCGTACACTTAATTGAGACTAATAATGAAAAAATCGAGCGCACAGTTAACGAAAATGGTTTTTGCCAAAACGCTTACCGTAATATTTTTCTGTCTTACGGCGGTTATTATCTTTTCGCTGTTTGTAAATGTCGCCGAAGGGATAATCAATCAAGAAGATATCACTACTGTACTTCTTGGGAGTATTAACACTGGGGTTATTGCGTTGGCGGTCTTTGAGTTAGCGTTAGTGGTTAAGAAAGAATATGCATCGCCCAACGATGATGAAGAAAAAGATGCCGTATCCAGTCTTCGCGAAACACTGCCACGTTTCATCGGTATGGTTTGTGTAGCTTTGTCACTTGAGGGATTAATTATGGTTATCAAATATAGCCAGCTAGAGTTGGCCGGTAACTTGTATTATCCCGTGGCGATCATCGCAAGTACCGCGCTATTGTTAACGGCTCTAGGTCTATTTATATATTTAACCGGAAAGGGCACCATTAAAGAGTTATAAGCTGTCACTGTAACAATCTGTTCCTTCAAACCAGGCAGACGCGAGCTTAGCTTTCTGTCAGGCTTTGATCTTTATTTTGTTGAGGCTGGGCCTATGTCCGTTTTAGAGAAAATGCCTTTCTCTTTGTTAGAGCTGGCCTCGGTTCCTACCGGCTCTGATATTCCCGCAACATTGCTAGAACTACGTCGCTATGCGCAGCATGCTGATACATTAGGTTTTACCAGACTATGGTTAGCAGAACACCATAATATGGAAGGTATAGCGAGTAGCGCGACTAGCGTGCTTATAAGCGATTTAGCGGCACATACCGAAGTGATGCGCATTGGTTCTGGCGGCATTATGCTACCTAATCATCCGCCATTGGTGGTGGCCGAACAATTTGGTACTTTGGCTTCCTTATATCCTGACCGTATTGATTTGGGACTGGGCAGAGCGCCGGGCACCGACCCGCTTACTAGTCGAGCTATGTATCGAGATGAACGTCGCGCCGATAATTTCCCAGAGGAAGTTGCTGAGTTGCAACGGCTGTTGGGAAAGGATGTTGATGCTAGCCTAGGGAAAGCACATGCATATCCTGGTCGCGATACTAACGTACCAATTTGGATTTTAGGATCCAGTTTATTCAGTGCGCAACTGGCAGCTAAGCGCGGGCTGCCTTATGCATTTGCTGGGCACTTTGCGCCTGCTTTAGCTGAAGAAGCTTTAAGCTTGTATAGACGTTTATTTAAACCATCGGCAACTTTGCAGCGTCCTTACGCAATCTTATGCTTACCGCTAATTCTTGCCGATACGGATGAGGAGGCGCGCTATCTCAGCACGAGTTCGCAGCAAAGGGTATTGGCGCTTATGTATGGTAAGCCACTGTATCTACCACCTCCTGTTACCGATATGGATCTTCACTGGGATTTTGCCAGTAAGCGCCAAGTGGAGAACTTTTTAGCACTGGCTGTTGTTGGCAGTCCAACGACGGTCAGCTTTAAATTACAAACGATACTCAAGCAATTTGAAGTAGATGAGCTGATGTTTACAAATGATATCTATGATCGAAGTAAACGTCTGCACGCTTTGAGTTTGTTGAATGGTTTGGATGTTTCGAGCTAGAGCATAGATTTTGAAATAACGATCAATGTTATGTATACGAATAATTATGGTTATCAAGTGATTTCTATTTTTTGAGTAAATAAATCCATAAATGTCGTAAATTGAAAGTGAGATTTTACAAAAATATCTTATGTTGGTGTCTAGCCATTTAGGTAACATCTAAAGGTGGCGTATGAATGCCATTTGAAATATCAAAGAAACGAGATAAACTAAACCGATGCTAAAAGAAAACTCACCAGTAAGCCCTATGGCACCAGAACCTTGTCTTAATCTTAGTTTGCGTAAAGCAGATCGAGTTATTAACCATGTTTATAATCGCCACCTTGCTGAGTGCGGCTTATCCGTTAGTCAGTTCTCGGTTATGCGTGCGATGCATTATGCAGGCACTTGTACCAGCCAAGTGATTCAAGACATTCTGGTGTTAGATCAAACAACTCTCAGTCGTAACCTTAAAAAATTGGTTAGTGATGGAATGGTTGTTATGAAAGAAGACAAAGGTGATCGCCGCCGAAAATTACTTTCTCTTTCCGCTAAGGGAAAGATTATGTTTTCCGCCGGAGAGAAACAATGGAAGTTGGCACAAAATGAAATGAGAGAAACTCTCGGTAATAGCATCGCAGATCAAATCATTGAGTTGAGCGATGCGATTGTAGGTAAGTGTGGCACTCCAATTTAAGATTTATCCGCAGTTACTAAAAGCCAACACTAACACCTACGGTTACTTGATCTTTGGCCGCAAACTGGCCAAAGAAGCCACTCTGATTGCCATAAAATATATCTGCACCTAACTCAAATTGAACAAAATTATTGAACTCGTATTTGAATTTTGGCCTAATCAGACCATCTGAGTTATCTAATGAATGCAATGTCAAAGCTTCTAATGTAATTGTCTGATTGGCATAGTAGCGACGTAATAATAAGGTGAGTGTGTTTTCTATCGCATCTTCTGCAATATCTTTTTCATAACTTAACAATTGGCGTCGAAACCATTGGCCACTAATTAAAGTGTCGCTAATGCCCGAGTAATCCAAGCCAATGACGTACTGAAGCTCTTGAGCTTTATCAATAAATCGCTGATTAGGGTTATCTGTAGAATAATAACGGGAGTTATTTAAAACGAACTCTGTTCTCAGAACGAAATCTCCAAAAGCATTGTTCGCCGTCCCGCCAACAAGTGTATTACGTTTATACTCCGGATTGACACTTACTGCACCACCACCATCAACGTCAATAAATACCACAGGGTCATCATGATAGTGGTAAAAGTAGTTGAGCGTAATATCCCAGCCGGATGCAAAGGTCGCGTAGCGTAATGCGAGTTCGCTGTTATGCAAAGATTGTTGAGGTTCCTTTGCGGAATTGATTTGTTGCGAAGTTGGCATTTGCGACAGTTCTGGTAACGGGTGGCTCAGTTCAAATTGTGTACCGGTTTTGGCGTATTGATTGAACTTAAGCTCCGGTATAACGATAATGGTTAGCGAGCTACCATCGCTGATAGGAATGTCCGCACTGGCAGATGTAAGCGAGATTCGTGAGTTATCGAAGTCATCTAGGATAAATTCGCGATAGTTCAGCGGGTTAATAACGTCCAGTAGTCGTAAGCCATCGCTTGCACCCCAAACAATGGTTTGCTTCCCTAGGCGCCAGTATGCTCCTTGATTTTCAAAGTCTATAAAGGCATCTCTAAATTGAATTTCTGATTGTCGACTATCTATTTGGTCTTCAAGGTCATAACGGAACCTAGAGTCAATCTTAAAACCTACCTGACCAACTTCTCCAGATATATCCGATTTTAATAAGCTTTCCGATTTAACTATATCAACCTCATCGAAGTTTTCTTTCTGAGTGACCGATGTTTCGTGTACGATCTGGTTCGCTACGGAAATTTCACTTGCATATAAAAATTGTGGACTAAAAATAACAAGAGTACATCCGAAATACAGACTGATGTTTTTATAATTTTTAAGCATTTCAAACCTTCTTAATGTTAGTCCACAAAAATTAAATGTTTATTTTATTATTATCGACGCGATAGAGCTCGAACATCAAAAATCGATTCCGGCACTTCGGTATCATAGTTTATGTCTGAGAAGTCAAATTCGGTTGTATGGCCTGTTTTATAATTAATAACAACCAACTTTTTACGGCTCCATATTCCTTGAATCTTTTCTAGATCTTTTAGGTATATGGTTTTTAAAGGTTTATCTTTAATATCCCAATAATCGTTTTTCACGATGATCCAATTTGACTTATCAACCAAAAACTCGTTGCGGCTGTAGCCTAGTTCTTGAGCGATTTTCTCTGATTTTGGAATGGCGCGAACTTGGAATACATCTTGTCCTTCGTATTGAACGCTCCCTAGCAAAGTGAAATTATAATCTGACAACTCCATCTTCCCTTCGTTTTTGATATCTTCATAAGTGAAGTCCGTACCTAGAAAGTAATCACCGCGATTTGAAGCTGATATCCGTCTAGATTTTTTTGTGGCTGGCAGATACAGCCACTGATCATCTTCGTGCTCGGGGGATTGATAATCGTACGTCAGGAATGCGGTATCTTTTACGTTTGTCGGACGGTTATACACAACCAAGGTCCGTTTCTCGTCGTCTAAAGTGCGACGATAAATTGTGGTTTCACTAATGCGTTCTTTGCCTTGTTTGTTAATCAAGCGCATTTTTAGACTACGAGTAACATGATCGCCTTCGTCTACCTGAACGATTTTGGTGACGATGTCTTCGACCTTCATAGGGCTCTCGCTGGCATCGGATTTACTGGCAAGGCCTAATGTACCCGCTACGATGAGTAGAACTGCGGTGCTCGATACGGGAATGACTAATGACTCTTTTGCTCCGTGTATAAAGGCTGGCTTGGTTAGCTTAATAAGCGCAGGCAATAGCGTCATACTGCATAAAAAGCTACCTACAACGGCAACGACGACAATAGATCCAAATTCATTCAACGGCACGACGCTGCTGGCGATCAGAACACCGAAGCCACAAGCAAGAGCAATAAAGTTAAATAGTAATGCGCGACCTGTGCTCGGATATAACTTGGCAATTAAGGTATCAATATTTTGTTCTGGTTGTCCCTCAATGCTTTTCTCTTTACGAAATAGCTCTCTGATTCGATCGATTGTATGAATCGAAAAGTCTACTCCTAAGCCTATCGCTATTGATGCAAACATAGAGGCACCGATTCCCAGAGGGATTTTTAATATCGCCATTGTTGCGTAGACAAAGAGTAGTGCAGTGCAAACAGGTATTAGAGTGAATATTCCGGCGAGCATCGAACGGAACATAAGTGCTGACACCAGTAGTACGAGAATTAAAGCAATACCAAGACTGAAGAAGTGACCATCGCCTAGGTCTCGTATCCAGAAGTAGTCAACAGTTACGCGGCCAGTCATAGTTGCAGATATATTCTCATCGTTAAACTCACGCCCAATATAAGTTTGTAGGCTCTCTACAATCTCTTTATTACGGTGATAACTGCCGGTTTTAAAAGTGAGGCGTACGTTGGCTACTTTATAGTCGTAGTCGACTTCTTCGTCGAAGTCTGTTGATTCACCAGACGCTGAATAGATCAAGAAGTACTGCGCGATGCTCTTGCGATCACCAGGCAACACATAGGCTGATGGGTCGCTATTGTTGAGCGACATATTCATTTGCTTAAGATAATCAACAATAGACGTAGCACTAGTGACGTCATCAAAAGTTAAGGCATAATTTTGTAACGCTTCTACTTTAACTAGAGCTTCGGGTGAAAATAGGCCTTCTTTCTCATTGGTCTCGACAATAATATCTAAATTATTCGCCCCATTAGTGTGACCATTGATCAGTTTGTCGGCCTTGTAAATCTGCTCCTTTTTATTGAAAGTATCGATCCGGTCCTCATCAATGACGATATTTGAGCCAGTGACAGCACCGATAACAATAATCAAAGATCCGAGCACTACAACCGACTTAGAGTACTTTAATGACAATGTGCCGAGCTTTTGAATAAAGCGAGAAAAAATATCTCGTTTTTTATCATCGTTATTAAGATAGTTTAGCAAATAGCGCTTGGATGCTTTCGGTTTAGTTAAAATGAGTACCGCTGGGAGTAGTGTCATAGAGTAGACCCATGCAAGAGCAACCCCTACTGCAGCGAAAAGACCAAAAAACTTAAATGGAGGCATGTCAGAGGCAAGATAAAGACCAGCAAAGCCCGCGATCGTTGTGAGGGAGGTCAGCGCAACTGGGCGCCACATTTCTGCCATGGTCTCTATGACTAAGTCACGATTCATCTCTCGCTTGGGATCTGCTTGAAGTTCGAAGTAATGACCTAATATGTGGATAGTGTCGGCAACGGCAATACCAATAAGAATAACGGGTAGAGCATTAGTGATCACATAAAAAGAAACTCCCGAAGCTGCCATAATTCCAATAGTAGAGAGAACCGTTGTGGCAATCATCATTAATGCCAGTAGTCCTGAGCTGAACGCAGAAAAGCAGATGACGACGATAGTGAAGATAATGAGTCCCGCAATTGGGTTCAATATCTTCATATCGTTATCGATATACTCGCCTAAGTATCCAGCAATAGCGCCTTCACCAGCGACGTAAGACTCGATACTTGTACCGTGCTCTTCATTAAATCGAACAATTTCAGCAGCCGCTAAATCGTTAACCTGCTTGTAAGTTACATTAGAGATATCTTGATTCCATAGTTCGGCAACTATTAAAGCTACATCACCGTCCTTCGATACAATACTGCCGTTATATAGCGGAAAATTTTGAATAGCTTTCTTAACCAATAGAGCTTCGCTTAAGGTTGAGGGCAATGGATCAAGAAAATCCTCAACGATCAGGCTTCCATCATCCCCAAACATATTCTTTTCAGTCGCTAAGCTGAAGACTTTATCTTCCTTAACATTTTCAAGGCCTTCGATTGTGTTCGTTAGGCTAGCAATTAGTTGTAGTACTTCAGGCGTGTAGATGTCGGCCTTTATTGCGACAACAACCGGGTCATTTAAACCAAATTGATCACGAACTCGCTCGCGATATAGCAGCGCGGGATTGTCTGGTGAAAGGAAGGCATCTCCACGAGTATCTTTAACTATTGTCGGCAAAAAGCTCGCAGCACCTATAAAAAAGATGAGCGGGATGATGACCAATGCAATAGGTTTTTTGAATAGATTAGAAAAAAAGCGCCAACTGGCAGTGTCGTTTTTCATGGGTAAACCTCCATTGTTATTAGACGTAATGAGCCTTTGCTTTGATGGTTATCGTCATTGCTGTCACTCTTTCTCGATAATGCATGTACTTACATGCATTGTCAAATTGGAAGGGTGAAATGCTGATCGAATAAATATTAGATAGTCATTAGTGTTACAAAATGAATAAATGGCCATTTTTTGCTTTAAAAACAGGTTTTTTACAATTTTTAGTGAATTTATAAGGAGTTTGTTATTGACCTGTTTGTCAGATTGCATGTATTGAAATTGCTTGAAGGTGCATAATATGTAGGTGCATGGTAAAGGAGTTTGGTTGCAACTGATAAGTCTATGCACTAGCATGCTTTCCGCTCATGTTAGTACACGCAGAGTATCTGTGAGTAAGTTGTAGCACTTTTGAATTTAATCAATCTGTAGACATACGAATGATTGACGGTATTAAAGCGTTAACTCAGGAGGAGGCGAGATCATGAATACTATGAAAAGTAGCGAAGTCTTTAACTACAAGAAGATAAATGACCTGATAAGTACGAGTGGTCAGCCCTCGAAAGAGGATTTCAGAAAGATCAAAGAAGATGGTTTTGAACTAGTTATTGATTTGGCTCCTGTGGATTATGATAGATATTCAATTCAAGATCAGCCCGCATTGCTCAGAAACTTAAACCTTCCCTATATTCACATCCCAGTCGATTTTAAATCTCCGTCTACTGAAGACTACGAACATTTCAGTACAGCTCTAAAAAATAATTACGGAAAGAAAATATGGATTCATTGCGCCGCAAATTATCGCGTCACAGTCTTTTTCTCCATTTGGGCTGAGAAAAACTTGAACTGGAGTGAAGAAAAATCCAACGAACTTATAGATTCGATTTGGAAATCAGATCCTAACTGGACTATGAACGATGTTTGGCGCGATTTTATGATGAACGCCAGATCGTTCGAGCCTGCTTAGTTTGCTATCTAAATTATTTTAATTTTGAAATATTTTTATAGCATTAGAATAATAGATTAAAAATTATAAAAAATATTCTCATCGTGTGAAAGCACAAGTGCCAAGCGCATTTTATTTTAATCAAGGAGTTGATATGAACGAATTAATGTCAGAAGAAAATCACGAAACACAATGCGATTTGCTTATTATCGGTCATTCAATGGCTGGCGGCTGTCTTGCTAGACAGATGAAGCTAGAACATCCTGAATTGAGAATTACCGTTATTGAACGCAAAACTGAATTCGGATACTGGGTAGGCGAGTCTACCTTAGAGGCATTCTGGAACTATGCTGCCACTAGTCTGGATTTAGGCCACTACCTAGATACTAACCATTTGTACAAGCACGGCCTGCGCTTTTTCTATGACTCGAAAGAGCATGACTTAGCCTTAAAAGATATGAGTGAAGTAGGACGTTCTTGGTATCACGGCACACCGGCTCATCAAATTGATCGTAAAAAGTTTGATACTGATCTTTGTCGTATGAATATTGAATCAGGCATTGATGTACGTTTAGGCGTGACAGTCACAGATGTCGCACTGGATCGCGATCATGGTCATACGATTAAAACTGCAGCCGGTAATTTTCGCGCTAAATGGGTTGTGGATGCAGCGGGTTTCGCATCGCCTATTGCTCGTCAACTTGGTATTTGTGAAATTAAAAACGATGAGCATCCGATTAGCTCATATTGGGCTCGTGTTTCTGGTGTTGCGAATCTTGATCTACTTGGTGGCAAAGAATGGCGTCAGCGTGTGCGTTACACCACCCGCACATTGGCGACGACACACTTTATGTACGGAGGATATTGGTTCTGGCTAATTCCTCTAGATGGCGAAACATATAGTATTGGGCTTGTTACTAAAAATGATGAATGCGATATCAAGATAAAAGGTGAACAAGAGTTCTTAGATTTCTTGCGCACTCACAAGTGTATGGAAGAACTATTGCCGGTAGAAACGACAAAGATTCTTGACTATACCCAGATGAAAAATCTTTCTCGTAGAGTATCGGCTCCTTATTCTGAAGATCGCTGGTTCCTAACGGGTATGTCTGCTGTATTTTTGGACCCACTATTGTCACCAGGATCGGCTTATCTCTCCGATAGTAATCGTATGATCGGCGATATGATTAAAGCTGACATGCAAGGTGATGATGAAGCTTACCGTGTAATGGTTCCGGTATTTAATCGTTTTTCTCAATTCTGGCTTGATAACTTCTTTCTACATATTAAAGGTCTATATCATCCTTGTTATGACCGTCAAAAAGTCTACTTTACCTCGATGTTGATGCAGTGGTTTGGGATTATCCTGCCTTCGTCAATGGTGAAGAATTGGGGTTATATGCCCGGTATGACGATGGCTGATTTACAGGGTTTTTATGATCAGATGGATTATTTAAGTGCTAACAATGTGATCCATAAAATTGATCACATAGCTCATGAATTTGAAGACTTATTGAAGAGTCGTGGATTGGAATTTTCGCATAATGAAGGTCAATTCTTCGATGTTGAAATTGACGATTGTTTCATGGAAAACACCCGCACCATGGGTAGCACGTTAACCATGGACTCCATTGTGCACATCGAGCAAAAAATGCTGGAAGTAACTTATCTCGGCATTCTTCAGCGCTTGGCTGAACTAGATAATGTTCAGGCAACTAAAGCCGATCTAATGGATGCAGCGCGAGAGTCCTGCCAATACGAATTAACGGTATTGGAGGCCTTTAACACTTTATGTACGAAAGCTAATAAGACTCGTAAAGAGCAAGAAAGCCAAGTAGCAATGGCCTAACCCACCCACATGGAGATCTGAACTATGGAAGATTTAACCGTAAGTCACCGCGATACTGAAACGTTGGATACAGAGAACTCTCTTGTTCCTACTGTTAATGCCGCAATGTTGGCCGATCAAATATTGAATGTTATTTTTGATAAGCGCCGTTTATTGCCCGACGAAGATATCGCCGAAGTAGATGAGCGAGAAGAGCGTCAAGTTCATTTTGAGAGAATCCTTGCTTATGTCGAAGCAAGAGAGAAAATTCAAATGATTTTACCAGCATTTCCGGTTAAATCTCCAAATCGTAACAAGACATTAGCCCATTTACCTGACTATGCTGAACGCCATGCATTTAAACAACTGAGCTTGTTGTGCGATGAAATAAAATCTATTTACTCGCCAGGTGCTGAAATATCAATTTGCTCAGATGGTCGGGTGTTTTCAGATTTATTGAGAATTTCGGACGATCACGTAACGGAGTACGGTGAGACCCTGAGATCAATGGTTGAAGAATCGCACCCAGGTGTGTTTACCTTCTTTAATTTAGACAAGGTTTATAGCTCTATATCTTGTTTTGAGACAATGCGTGAAGACCTAATGGTATCTTATGGAGAGGCACTGTCGGATTTGGTTTATCGAACTAAAACTGAGCCGCATGCTAAATCCATGTATCTTGGAATTACGCGTTTTATTTTTGAGGATTTTAGCGGAATTGATCCATTTCGATCATTGGCGCGAAATGCTATCCAAAAAGCTTCAAAGCTGGTTTCTTATCGTGTTATTCAGCGCTCGAACGCTTGGAGTCGCTTATTGAAAGAGCAGTTTCCTCAGGCCGTGCGTCTTTCGATACATCCGCAGTTTCGAGTATCAGAGAAGATAGGCATCTATCTTGGTGATGCGGAAAATGCTTGGGTAACGCCTTGGCATTCCGTTGCAGTTGTCGTAGATGATCGTGTCCTATTTATGAAACGTTCTGATGCTGAAGCTCAGCCCGATGTGTTACTTGCTTATCAAGATGGCCGCCCAAGTCACTTTGTGCGTCAGATGCGATTAGAGCGAGCGTCTTGATATGAATATCGAAAATCTATGTGAATTCGGAGGTATTGTTCACGCAGCGGACAATACCAATTTACTCGAATTACCTAGCAGCTATATCGAGAACTTATTTAAGGATTATCACTTACTACTATTTCGTGGATTTGATTCTTTATCTAAGGACGAAATGGTGGCTTTTTCGGAGCGATTCGGGCCGCTATTGAAATGGGATTTTGGCTATGTATTCGACCTACAAATCCAAGAAAACCCAAAGAATCATATCTTTCGCGAAGGTCGCTTAGAGTTACATTGGGATGGTAGTTATCTTGGGCCTGAAAAGACGCCAAAGTACAGCTTTTTTCAATGTATCGAGGGTAATGATTTTGAGGGAGGCGAAACGATTTTTTGTGATTCTATCAACGCATTTGAAGATAGCGATGACGAATTCAAGAGCAAGTTGAAGGCCGCCAATATTACCTACCAAACTGAAAGAAAAGCCCATTTTGGCGGGACCTTGTCTTGGCCGCTTGTGTGCCCAATGACCAATGACGGTCGGCCGGTGATTCGTTATATGGAGGCCTTTAATGAAGATAATGAAGATATAAATCCTATCGACGTGTCGGTTGATGGTATGGATAGATTAAATTCGGATGCTTTTTTACGGGAGCTTAATGCTCATTTGTATAAGTCGAAATATCTCTATCAGCACCGTTGGACAAAAGGTGAGTTTTTGATGTTTAACAACAATGCGTTGTTACACGGCAGAAATTCCTTTCAAAGTGCATCGGATCGACGACGCATACAGCGTGTCCACATATTGTAGAGGCTCTTATGCATATCGATGCTAGTGGTAGTGAAGTAGTTGATACTGGGGAGCCCAGAAGTTATTTCTCAACCCAGTTCACCAAAGATTTAGTCTTCTTTGCTGTTGCCATTGTCGTTGGTTTATTGGTCATCGCTTTTTCTTTCGATGAGCCAATAGACCTGATTTTAGAGCGATGGCCCGTGTTTTTTACCGCTATCGTCGCCGCAGCCGTTGCTAATGCAACGGCTGTTGGTGGCGGTTTTATATTCATGCCATTGTTTACTTTCGGTTACGGGTTCACTTCTCTAGAATCGTTAAAATTAGCATTAGCGACTCAAGCATTTGGTATGTCTTCTGGTGCTTTAGCGTGGTCGGTAAAGCGCATTGTAATGAGTGTTCTCGGTTTTTCGCTTGTTTTTGCTATTGCTGGGATGTTCATTGGAAGCTTTTATATTACTCCTAACCAAAATCACATCGATATAGCCTTCGGTGCAGCATCTTTGGGGTTGGCGGTTATCTTGATTATTGAAGTTTATTATTCCAAAAATAGTTCTGAATATCGCAACATCCGCAAGCCAACGCTTTTGGATCTTATTGTCTTTGCCGCGTTATGCCTACTTGGCGGAATGATAAATGCTTGGGTTTCTATCGGTATAGGCGAGATCGTTGCGCTATGGATGTTGTTACGTTGGCGTTATCCGCTTGCGTTATGTATTTCAACAGGGGTTGCTGCATTAGCCGGCTGCTCTATAGCTGGATTACTTATTCATTCTGAATTGGGTGGTATCCGTTGGGATTTCCTCGCATTCACTGCGCCAGGTGTCGTCATTGGTGGGCGTTTGGGCGCAAGAATGGGTGTGGCAATTTGCGGTGATGCTGGGGATGTCGGAGAGGTATCTAATGTCAAATCTAGCGATAGACTGAAGCACTTCATTATTGCCGTTATCTTCGTTGACGGTGTGGCTGTTCTATTCAATGCATTATGAGGCTCTAATGGAAAATAAAAGATTATTCGTATTCGATCTTGACGGTACAATCGTAGATACCGTCGAGGATATCGCGGCTTCAATGAATGCTGTTCTTAATTTCTATGGATTGCCAACTAAACCGTTAGAGCATTATCGCAAGCTCGTTGGTAACGGAACGTTGAATATGGTTACTAAGACGTTAGGGGATGAATTTGATGCCGTTGAAGAAGCTCATTTTTTGTTTGAGTTAAACTATAAAGAAAATTGCTTGGTTCGTTCTAAGCCATATCCCGGCATAGAGGTCGCGATGGCGTCTATTGCAAGTTCAGGTGATTATCTTGCGGTTTTAACTAACAAAATTCAGCCGTTAGCTCAGAAGATCGTTGCTGCAATGTTTCCTAATATTTCTTTCGATGCCATTGTCGGACTAAGCCCTGAAAACAAAGCGAAGCCGAATCCTGATACTTTAATCAGACTGATAAACCAGTTTAAGCCAGTTGAGTGTTTCATGATCGGAGATACCATCGTTGATCTGCAAACAGCCCGAAATGCTGGAGTTAACTCAATTGCAGTATTGTGGGGGTATTCTAGTTCCAAGGAATTGCAAACGATGAATCCAGGACGTGTATTTAGTGACGTTGATTCGATGTTGCTAAGTTTTGGTCTTGAGGTTGTTGTTCCTGCTTAAGTTTATATAAAAATGGAGGATTTTATGAAGTTTCTAAAGTGGTTGGTTGTTGGCGGGATCTCGATTTTAACTCAGTTTTCCTATGCGCAAGAAGATGTGATTATTGATCAAAACGAAAAAATTAATAAGGCATTTATCATCTTGCAGGCGGAAATTGTTGATGTAGACATGTTCTTTAATCAGTATGCCGTGCCGGCAGAGGTTGAAGTTGATTTTTACGGAGGAAAGCCGCTGGTTGCGACTTTCGATAAAGAAGTGTTCGAAAGTGAATGGGATAATAATTGGACCATTATTTTAACCTTTCCATCGTTAGATGCTGCTAAAGAATGGTATTACAGCGACAATTATCAGGCCGTGCTTCCTTATCGCCATGCTGCTACCGCATTCGGTAATATGATTTTTTTTGAGGGTACTGATCAAAGTAAAATTAATTGGAACATTCGCCAGTACAAAAATGCTGAAGTTGATCTGGTTGAGCCATTAACTTTGGATACTGAACCGGATTATTTAATCGCGGTTGATGCCAACTGGACAAGCAAGCGAGGGCGCTTCCAATTAGAAGCAGCCTTTGATTCGGTAGATGTGACGGGTCATACCATGGCTCTCTCATATCGAATTATTACTGATGAAAGCCTAGTTGCTCAAAGTTGTCGTTATCCCTTAGTTGTGTCTGTCGGCGATACTTCAGGAGATTTAAAGAGATTGGGTGTGTATTCGGACGCGGAACGAGACTGGACCAATTTAGAGTTTACTTTGAAAGGAAGGCATATTTCACAGTTACTTGAATCTGCTAGTCGCGTGACATTTGATTTGGCTTCACCAAGAGGCGGTGATTGTGGGAATACACGTTTAGAAGTGAAAAACTTGGTTATACGTTAAGTATTTCTCTTATTAGGTCTATATAGCTGCCTTCGTTGTTGTCGAAATATTCTTTGTATTTCTTTTAGCTTGGCAGCTTATACATGATAACTTTTTTCTCAGCATCACTAAGTTATGGAATCTACATTCTGAGCTCTATTAGCGACAGTTCTTCTGTATCACTTGGATGTGTGTCCGCTAATATTAGATTGGAATTTTAATTGCTAAATTTTAGAGACGCTGTGAATAATTTGTACCGCAGTGCTGGTTAGGTCAGTTAATCTGGCTTTATTGTCATCTAGTAATCGATTGAGGATTAATTGGTTTATCCCCGAAACTAGGATGACGCCGACGTCATGCGATATTTCGCGCAAACTATCGCCTTTTAATATATGCATTTTTACTTGATTACATAAAAAATCTGCAAATATGTCGGCAATTTTTCGGCGTAGTTCTTGCCCTTCTAGTCCCAATGCACCCAACTCGATATATAAAGCACGCATTAGTACCGTTTTTTTCTGTATCTCTTGCAAATAAGCGTGACTGATTTTCTCTACTTTATCTTCCCAAGAATCGGCACCTGAAAACGAAGTAAGTATCGCTTTCATTATATGGGCGCTTGTTTCCTCACTTAATGCCAGTAGGCACTCATCCTTGTTGGCAAAATGTTCATAGAAGGTTCTACGTGAAATGTGCGCTGCCGCCGCGATATCGGTGAGAGTTATATCCCGAAACGATTTGGCGTCTAGACACGTTTCTAACGATTCTAGAATGCGAGTGCGATGTGAAGTGCTTTGGGGGGGGGCAATATTTTTCATACATTAAAGTGTATTCGAGGTCTCTGTTGTGGTCTATCTAAGCGTTAACTTATTCGTCATCTCAAGATTGGTACTTGACAGTACCAAGATTCGTCATTAAATTGGTACTATAAAGTACCATTAAGGTCATATACTTATGAAAAGCCAAACAATACCGAGCCGCCATGGCGCAAACAAACAGGCCGCATACACTGTTTTACAGCCGATGACGCTGTTTTTGCGGAATATCGAGGTAGTTGAACCGAGTGATGTGGACTGGTTTACCTTGGGGCGTAAGCTGAATGATGGCGATCCGCTAGCAGATGACCTAGTGGCTTGGATGCTGGCTGAAGATGCAGCTAATAGACGCAAGCTGTTCTACCAAGTTGTTGATGGTGTCGTTCCGATAGATTCCCAACTGCCGGGGCCGTTGTTGGCTTTCATGCAGGCCGTTACAACAGCGCCAAAGTGGCTTGATCATAAGCAGCTGACTCTGGCGACGGACGTCATTGCGCGCACGGGCAAAATTGGTATGCGGGTTCTGCGTGATTTCGGCTTAATGGCTGGCTATCAGGCTGGTGCAATTAATCATACTTTGGTGATAACAGGCACGCTGGAAAAGGGTGCTCCGCGACGTATAGCTGAAACAACGAAATGGTGGATAGATTGCACAGGTTCAGATGCGTTGAACATTGATGGAGCCGGCTTTCGCTCTACATTGAAGGTGCGTGCTATCCATGCCATGGTTCGACGTCACGTTGCAGCCAAGTCGGAATGGGACGCCAGTTATTACGGTTTACCGATTAATCAGGTTGATATGCAGGCGACTTATTTAGGCTTTTCAACCGTGTTCTTAATTGGTTGTCGTTTGCTTGGCTGTATATTCACGAAGGAAGAGGCAGAGTCGGTTATGCACCTTTGGCGTTATATCGGCTGGCTAATGGGAGTCGATGAAGCACTACTGAGTCACTCTGAGGAGAGTGGCCGAGTTGCTCTGTATCGGAATATTTTGAGTCAACCAACTGCGGATGAGAGTAGTCGTGTTCTAGGGCGGGCATTAATGGATGAGCCACTTGAACGTCACTATCGTGTATTTCCTTGGCTACGGCGTCGTATCGAAAAGCAAATTCATCTCAGCATGACACGTTTAGCCGTCGGACCGCGAGGCATGAAAGCGCTGGGCTTGCCATCTTACATCTTGCCTTGGTATCCCTTGTTATATGCTCCATTGAATATGACTTATTGTTTATTGGCGCTGGCCATTCCTGGACTTAAGAATATAAAAGGCAAAATCGGACGCTACCGTCAGCTGCAACAACTCAAAGTCGGTTTTGGTGCTCAGCCAGCTGAGCTGAAACGGATGGAAGTATGAGCTGCTTGGCCGTTGTTATGCTTTAGATGGCTGTGAATTGCGCAAAAACATTCGTTCGAATTGTTTAATGTTTTGCTGAATATATTCAATAAATGCGCGCATGGCTGGGGTCGGGTGTTTTGCCGCGGGATACACCACACACCAGCTGCGACGCAAGGGGAAGCCCTGCACATTAGGGATAACGAGCGTTCCCAGTTCTAGTTCTGGCAAGATGCTAAGTTTAGGGAGAACAGCCACGCCAAGGCCTGCAAGTACGGCATGTTTTACCGCATCATTTGATCCTAACTCCATGCCTTTAGGCATTTTGAAGCGCTTATCTTGGCAATGTAGCTCCAGAGCTAAGCGACTCCCTGATCCGGATTCGCGTAGCAATAGTTGGCTATCTAAAAACTCTTGCGGTGTTACCACGTTCTGTTTCAGTAGAGGGTGCCCTGTTGGTACAACCGGAACCAGTTCATTATCGAGAAAGGGGAGTGACGTTAACGGTTTTTCGTCGGGTACCATCCCCATAATAACTAAGTCATCGCTGTTTTCGCTGAGTCGTTTGACCGCAGTGGCGCGGTTAACAACTTTTACGCTGACATTGATATCTGGATGGAGGTTAAGGAAAGCTCTAAGTAAGTAGGGCACGACGTATTGGGCAGTATTAACGGCAACCAGCTTTAATTCTCCCGCCACTTTTCCTTGTAATGCAGCCAGATCCGTTTGTAAGTGTTTTAAAGTGCTAAAAATACTCACCACGGCTAGGTATAGGCGCTCTGCAGCCGCTGTGGTGTATAGCTTACGGCCAACGTACTCAAATAGCGGCGTGCCCAGTGCTTGCTCGATCTGTCTGATCTGACTACTCACGGCGGGCTGGGTTAATCCTAATAGTTCCCCTGCTTGGCTGTAGCTCGACAAATCATAAACTGCCTTAAATACCTGTAGCTGGCGAAATGTGAGTCTGCTGGCTATTTTTTGTACGGATAATGGCATTTTAATCGACTCTAAAGCTTATCTATAAGTTGTAGGTTATAGATAGGCTAAGAAATATCAATTATTACTTTGGTTTCGACTGGTCTACTGTTAGGTCAGTTTTCAAGTCCGCAGAAAAGGGCCGCCCCATGTTGAAAAAAGTACTAATCGCTAACCGTGGTGAGATTGCCGTACGTATCGTGCGGGCCTGTGCCGAAGCCGGTGTGCGCTCGGTGGCCATCTATACCGAACCTGATCGTTATGGCTTGCATGTGAAGCGCGCTGATGAGTCCTATTCCTTGGGCGAAGATCCTATTGCGGGTTACTTAGATCCAGCGCGTATCGTCAATCTAGCGGTAGAAACCGGATGTGATGCCATTCATCCGGGTTATGGTTTTTTATCTGAAAATCAAAATTTTGCGCGCCTGTGCGAGGAAAAGGGCGTTATTTTTATCGGCCCCGCATCGGATGTGATTCATAAAATGGGCGACAAAACCCAAGCACGTGACAGTATGCGTGCGGCGGGTGTGCCTATCACTCCCGGCTCTGATGGCAACTTAGCCGATCTCGATGAGGCGTTAAAGTTAGCGGGTGAAATTGGTTACCCCGTTATGTTGAAAGCGACATCCGGTGGTGGCGGTCGTGGCATTCGTCGTTGTGATACGCCTGAAGAATTAAAATCTCAGTACCCGCGAGTAATTTCTGAAGCCACCAAAGCCTTCGGTTCGGCCGATGTCTTTATGGAAAAGTGCATCGTTAATCCGCGTCATATTGAGGTGCAAATTCTCGGCGATAGTCACGGTAACGTCGTGCATTTATTCGAACGTGATTGCTCCATCCAACGCCGTAACCAAAAACTGATCGAAATCGCCCCTAGCCCGCAACTGACTCCAGAGCAACGACAATATATCGGTGGCTTAGCGGTAAAAGCCGCGGAAGCGGTTGGTTATGAGAATGCGGGTACGGTTGAGTTTCTATTAACCGGTAACGAAGTGTACTTCATGGAAATGAATACTCGTGTACAGGTTGAACACACCATTACTGAAGCCATTACGGGTGTTGATATTGTGCGTGAGCAGTTACGCATTGCTGCAGGATTACCGCTTAGTTATCGCCAAGAGGATATTCAATATCGCGGCTATGCTCTGCAGTTTCGTATTAATGCGGAAGATCCGAAGAACGACTTTTTACCAAGCTTTGGTCGTATCAGCCATTATTACGCACCGGGTGGGCCGGGCGTACGGGTTGATACGGCCATTTATACCGGATACGAAATACCGCCGTATTTCGATTCCATGTGTTTAAAACTGGTGGTGTGGGCACTGACGTGGGATGAGGTAATTGCTCGTGGTCAGCGCGCCCTTGATGACATGCGCTTGCACGGCATTAAAACTACCGCAAATTATTATCAGCAAATTTTACAGCACCCTGATTTCAAAAAGGGCGAGTTTGATACCAGCTTCGTACCAAGCCATCCCGAATTAATGAATTACTCAGATAAACGTCATCCAAGCGAAGTTGCTTTGGCGATTGCCACTGCCATTGCAGCCCATGCGGGTTGGTAAGTCACAGGAGAAAACACATGACTAACGCAAAGAAAATTGAAGTAACCGATGTTGTTTTACGTGACGCCCACCAGTCATTAATCGCTACGCGTTTACGCACGGAAGATATGCTGCCGATTTGCGAAAAGCTTGATCAAGTGGGCTATTGGTCTTTGGAAGTATGGGGCGGCGCTACGTTTGATGCCTGTGTGCGCTTTTTGAAAGAAGATCCTTGGGAGCGTTTACGTCAGTTGCGTAAAGCTCTGCCAAATACCCGCTTGCAAATGTTGCTGCGCGGTCAAAATTTATTGGGTTATCGCCATTACGCTGATGACGTGGTCGAAGCATTTGTGCAAAAAGCCGCGGATAACGGCATTGATGTGTTCCGTGTATTCGATGCACTCAACGATATGCGTAACATCGAAACAGCAATGAAAGCGGTTAAAAAAGCCGGTAAGCATGCTCAAGGTGTGATTTGTTACACCACAAGCCCAGTGCACACTGCGGCCTTATTCGTGCAGCAAGCGAAAGACATGCAAGCCATGGGGGCAGATTCTATTGCCATTAAAGACATGGCGGGCTTACTGACACCTTACGGTACCTACGACTTGGTCAAGGCAATTAAAGCAGAAGTAAATTTGCCTTTAGTTGTTCATAGTCATTCGACTTCTGGCTTGGCACCTTTGTGTCAAATGAAGGCGATTGAAGCAGGTGCCGATCGCATTGATACCGCGATTTCGTCATTCTCGTCAGGTACAAGTCATCCAGCCACTGAATCTCAGGTCGCGGCATTAAAAGGTACGGATTACGATACTGGGCTTGATTTGGTCTTGCTGGGCGAAATTGCCGATTATTTCCGCGAAGTGCGTAAAAAGTATCACCAGTTTGAGAGCGAATTCACTCGTGAAGATGTTTCGGTGCAGATTAGCCAAGTACCGGGCGGAATGATGTCGAATTTAGCGAACCAGCTAAAAGAACAAAATGCATTAGATAAAATTCGCGACGTATTTGCCGAAATTCCACGCGTACGTGAAGATCTAGGTTTTCCTCCGTTGGTAACGCCTACATCGCAAATTGTTGGTACCCAAGCGGTTTACAACGTGCTGGCGGGGCAGCGCTATAAAACCATCACCAATGAAGTAAAACGTTACTTACAAGGCGGCTACGGCCATGCGCCTGCCGCGGTAAGCGCGGAGTTACTGAAAAAAGCCATCGGTAATGAAGAGGTTTTAGAGGGACGTCCTGCGGATTTACTCTTGCCAGAGCTAGAGAAGTTGCGTGCTGATATTGGGGCATTAGCGCTTTCCGAAGAAGACGTGCTGACCTTTGCCATGTTCCCAGACTTAGGGCGTGAGTTTTTACAACAGCGTGCAGATGGTACCTTGAAGCCAGAAGAGTTAATGCCAGTCGAGGCCGTAGCGAAAGGTAAGATGGGCACTTCGGTGGCCACTGAATTCTTAATTGATGTGCATGGCGAAACTTACGAAATTGCCGTAACGGGCGTCGGTGAAACTGGGTCTGGTCGTCGTAAGTTGTATTTATCCATGGATGGTATGCCTGAAGAGGTAATCTTCGAGCCATTGAATCAATACGAAGGAAAAGTGGGTAGTGGACGTGGTCGTGCGACTGAGCCTGGCCACGTGACACCTGCTATGCCGGGTAATGTCGTGGATGTATTGGTAAAAGTGGGCGATGTGGTTAAAGCGGGCCAAGCGGTTATGGTGACCGAGGCCATGAAGATGGAAAGTGAAGTACACGCCAATATTGCAGGCACTGTTAGTGCGGTTCACATTCAAAAAGGAGATCGCGTCACCCCTGGCGAAATCCTGATTGAAATCACAGCCTAAGCTTTATTCAGTGCGGCTTGCGCAACTTATGCCAAGCCGCTAAATATTGTTGGAGATGTCATCTCTAAGGCTTCGCCCTGAAACTGTAATGCCTTATGCTACGCGTACTTATATGAGGATTGATCGTGGATAATGTCATCAAGGGCGTACTGCATTTTCGCCAGAATATATACCCTGAACGCAAAGATTTATTTGGCACACTGGCGGGTGGTCAAGATCCAGATATCTTGTTCATTACCTGTTCCGATTCTCGCATTGACCCCAATCTTCTGACGGGCTCTGATCCTGGTGATCTCTTCATCTGTCGCAATGCCGGCAATATCATCCCGCCGCACAGCAATGAAACCGGCGGCATGACAGCATCTATCGAATATGCAGTAGCCGTATTAGGTGTGCGTCATATTATTGTTTGTGGACATACCGATTGTGGTGCGATCAAGGGCGCGATGGATCTGAGCGCGCTAAAGGGTTTGCCTCATGTAAAAGAATGGCTAGGTCACTGTCGTTCGGCCATGGAGATTGTGCGGGAGCGTAATGGCATTGAAAGCGGTGCTTGTTTGGCTCCAGAGCATTTGAACGAAGCGATTGAAGAGAACGTATTGCAACAGGTTCAGCATATGCGTACCCATCCTATTGTCGCAGCTAAGTTGGCGACCAAAAAGGTGCAAATACATGGCTGGGTCTACAATATCGAGTCGGGACGCATTCGTTGCTGTGATCAACATAGCGATGCATTTACCGATTTTGATGAGCACTATCGCGACGATATTTCTAGATTGTCCTACAAAAGCTAAGTAAAAATAAGACTATTCAAGCCAAGGCGGCCGTGGCTCGAATAGTCTATTGGCTGTGCTCTTTTTGAGCGTATCATCAACAGCTCATTACCAAGAGTCATATTACGATTGACTCAGCAGTAGATTATCTGCAGATGCAAGGGATCGCATTGGTGATGACGGTGTCATAGACACAGATCAGGAAAGACCGCAAAGCCGATCTTACCGCTTGAGCTGGTTTGGGCTAAATTAGTAGAAATATCGAACACAATTAAATAATAAGAAAAACAACGTGCGTCGTTAGTTAGTCAGTAAAGTCTTCTGAGGCTTGTAGTCGATACGCTAATAAATGTTGTTCCCTTCTTATTTTTGTCGTCCGAGAAATTCGTACTATTTCTGAAGCACGGTCCTGTTCTGATAGTTTTGCACCATAATTATAATAAAAGAATAAACCGACCACCCTTGGGTCAGGACAGGAGTGCTGCAAATGTCTAACGAAAAATCGAATACTCCAGCGAAAAAATTGCCGCCAATTAAGATGCGCTATGTAAAGCGTGAAAACGTCAGCGTTGACGATTGCATCGGCATGTACAAGTTATTTAGTGTGTACTATCAAAATACGCCGTTTGAAACATTTATGGCAGACTTGTCCAAGAAGACGGGTGTGCATATTGCTAAGCGAGTAACTGACGGCAAAGTAGTCGGTTTTTCTACCGCAGTTTCTTTTTTGACTGAAGTCGATGGCAAGCAAGTACGTATGCTATTTAGCGGTGATACTGTTATGGCAAAAGAATATTGGGGTAATTCTGCGTTCCCTCAGTCTTTCTTCCGTTGGATATTGGCTGAGCGTTTAAAGCATCCGTTTATCGAATTAAATTGGTTTCTTATCTCGATGGGTTATCGCACCTATTTAATTTTGGCTAATAATTTTTATGATTATTATCCTAATATTGACGGTGAAAATGCGCATCTTAAAAAAGTTGCTTTTGCTGCCGCGGATACTTTGTTTCCGGGAAAATTAAACCGCGAAAATGGTTTGGTTGAGTTTGGCGATGATGCCTGTGCCTTGTCGGATTTCGTAACGCCAATTACCGATAAAGAACGTCAGGTTCCTAAGATTGCTTTCTTCGAAAAGTGTAATCCAGATTGGATGAATGGTAGTGAAATGGCTTGCGCTGGCTCACTGAGCTGGAGCACGTTTGGTCGTGTACTGCTGGATATGCGTCGTACCTTGTTCAAAAAGGGCAATCGCAATGCTAAGAAACAAGCGAGTTCTGCTGTGGTTAATCACAAGCCAGAAACCGTAGAAATCACTTTGTCTGAAATTGAACAACGTGAAATCGTAGCAAACACCACAGGTAATAATGCTGCTTAATTAAGAGGCGCTATTGTTTGTAAAAAACCCGCTAATAGCGGGTTTTTTTATACCTGATCGTTAATCAGCGAAACGATTGCGTAGGTAATTAAACATTGCACGTAGGCCCATCGCCTCGCCGCCAACGGGGCGGCCAGGTAGTGAGCGACGATTCCACGCCATCACATCAAAGTGTACCCATGGCGTGTTATCGACAAAGGCTTCAAGATACAGGGCCGCAGTAATGGCTCCACCAAATGGCGTTGGCACGGAATTAACTAAATCAGCAATATCACTTTTTAATGCATCTTTATAAGCTTTGTGCAGAGGTAAGTTCCAGACCGGATCACTGACTTGTTCACCAACCTGCATCAGGTCTCCTGCTAATTGCTGCTGATTGGTAAAAAATCCGGGTAATTCTGTACCTAGAGCAACACGGCAAGCGCCGGTTAATGTTGCAAAATCGATCATTAATTCCGGTTTTTCGCTTGCGCCTTCAGCGAGCGCATCGCATAAGACTAAACGCCCTTCGGCATCGGTGTTATCAATTTCTACTGTTAATCCTTTACGGGTATTTAATACATCACCTGGGCGAAACGAATCGCTACTAACGGCATTGTCTGCGGCAGGAATTAACAAACGCAAACGTACAGGGAGATTGGCAGCCATAATAAGGTAAGCAAGCCCAACCGTGTGTGCTGCGCCGCCCATATCTTTTTTCATATAACGCATGGCTTCGCCCGGCTTTAAATTTAAGCCACCGGTATCAAAGCAAATTCCCTTACCCACTAAGGTAACCTTAGGATGATTTTCATCGCCCCAGTGTAAATCCAAGAGACGTGGAGCGTGAGCACTGGCGCGACCCACGGCGTGAATCATAGGGTAATTTTCTTGCAGTAAAGCATCACCGACAATTTCATCAAAGTCGGCGTTAAATTCGTCTGCGAGCGCTTTAACCTGTGCCGAAAGATCTTGCGGCATCATATCGGCGGCAGGGGTATTAATTAGGTCGCGGACGCGGAAGGTACCTTCGATAAGGCGCTCGGCCTCAGCAATTGCCAGCGCATCGGGTAGGGCTAAAAGTGCTTCGGCACTGGCTTTTTCTGTGTAGCGATCAAAGCGGTAGGCGCCAACTCCCCATGCGAAAGCGATAGCCGTTAATTGGTTGGTATCGAAGGCGCGATCCGGCGTGTAGATTCCAGCAGGAAGGGTGCTTGCCAACTGTCCGCATGCAAAAAAATCGTCAAGCGATTCACAGGCAAATACTACTTGTCCTAGCGCCCCGTCGGCGGCGGGAATAAGGGCGGTGCCACTGCCTTTGTAGCCAGAGTTTTTGAGCCAGTTACTGGTACTGGCTGATTGCTCTGCTAGCCAGCGTTCGTAGTCTGCTTTTTCAATAAGGCTGAGTGGAATGCCTTGTTGGCCATGGATCAACTGGGTTGTTATTGCAGCGCGCACTGACATAAAAACAATATCCTAATAAATATAAACACTGCGCTCAGTATAGGTGACATTAGTGCGTCACAAAACAGCTACCTTAAGGTCACTGACGCTAACCGGTATTTGCGGTAACATTGCCCACTTTTTGATACATACCTAAAGCCCCTGACGGTGCTGAAGCGAGGGTGATATGGTTAATGAATTTGCAGGTGGGGCGCTTATCGGTCTAGCTGCAGGACTGTTATGGCTAGGTATTGGTCGTATCAGTGGTATGACCGGCGTATTGTCGAGCCTATTTTTATTGCGCGAAACTCAACGTCATTGGGCAATCTTCTTTTTATTGGGATTGGTGCTGGCTTATCCCTTATTTCAGCTTTTCGGTTTAGCTGCTCCAATTCATATTACCTCTAATGTGCCTTTGCTGATTGTTGCCGGTTTATTTGTTGGTTTTGGTACCTATGTGGGTAACGGCTGTACCAGTGGTCATGGCGTTTGCGGTATGGGGCGTTTATCGGTGCGCTCTACTATTGCGACGGTTGTTTTTATGGTGTCGGGGATTATCACTGTTTGGTTGATGCGCGTTTTAGGAGGTGATTTGTGAGCCATCTAGTTGCTTTGTTAAGTGGCCTAATATTTGGCTTAGGATTATTACTATCCGGTATGAATGATCCGGAAAAAGTACGAGCATTTTTAGATATAGCAGGAAACTGGCGACCTGAGTTGCTGGCAGTAATGGGGTCAGCTGTGGTTATTTTTGCTTTGGTATATCGTGTGAGCTTAGGCAAAAAACAGCCTTGGTTTTCCAGTGCATTTCATACCCCAAGCATTAGCCGAATTGATCTTCGTTTAGTTTCTGGCGCTGTATTATTTGGGATTGGTTGGGGGTTAGTAGGATTGTGTCCGGGGCCTGCATTGGTCGACTTGTTCGCATTTGATCCTAGTATTCTGATTTTTGTTGCTGCCCTATTAGTGGGGAATCGCTTGGCACATTGGTTGGTTGGGCCGGTGCAGCAGAAATAAGTTCTCATGACTGAGCCTTGTTTTCTACTGCAAGGCTTGGCCATCGTTATAGTTTTCTATAATCGAGTCGTAAGAAATATATCATTTCAACAATAAGTCCTCTGCGCGTTTAATAGTTTAACGCTAACAAAGAGGGGTTATTATATGAAATCAGCTATCGACCTATATGTATTATCAATAACGCCAGAATCGCTTTGGTCTGCAGTTGTGTTTGCGGTGGTATTGCTGGCGGAGTCGGCAATGCCGGAAGAGGTTGTCGCCTGAAGGTGTACTTGAAGGATAGCGATGGCCGTGCTCTACATAAGCACGGCCATACTGGTTAGTTAGCGCTAACGGATTCTTTTTTAGGCTTAGAAACTGCGGGTTTTACCAGCACACGGCTTAAGAACTGATGTGCATCGGCTGCTGATTGCTCTGGAATTTCTTCCATCGGAATATGGCCAACACCTGGGTACATAATGACTTCTGATCCGGGTATATCGCGTGCGAAAAGTTTGGCATTCGCTGGTGGAATCCAGCGATCTTTATCACCCCACATAATCAACGTAGGCGCTTTTACTTGCTTAACGCGCTCTGCTGTCATGTGTTCTAGCTCTTCAAATAGGCGAATTAATGATTGGCGGTTGCCTCGGGCTAACATCATGTTGTGGTAATACTGAACGGCACTATCGGTTATTTTCGAGCGATCCCCATAGACATCTCCAAGGGTGATATTCACCATAAAACGCGGGGTGCCTAAGACAATCGCGTGACGCAGAATTGGTGTGGTGAGGAGCTTCATTAACCAAGGTAACGGCATGGGATAACCGGCAGCATCTAGCAGTATTAGGCTATCAACTTTACTTGGGTGCTTGGCCGCAAGTTCCCAAGAAATATATCCACCCAACGAACTACCTACCAAGCTGAAGTGCTCCAGTTTTAGGTGCTCTAACAAAGCATTGATCTTGTCACCAATACGCTCGACTTCGTAACGGCCATTGGCAATCGCACCGGTTAGGCCGAAGGCGGGAACGTCGATACGAACAATCTTGTAGTCTTCTTTTAGTTCTTTAACCCAACCGTCCCAAGTGTGCAGTGACGCCATAATGCCATGCAGCATAACCAGCACAGGTGCATCGGAATCTGTACGTCCTTCAACGCGATAATGAATCTCGTTGCCGTCACAAGGAAAGAACTTAGAGTCTTCATTGGCATAGGTGGCGCGCATTGTTTGCTGGTCAAGGGTCGTCATACCCATATAACGCAGTGTGCGTGCGAATAAAGAGGGTTGAGAAGAAGACATATTGGAGCTCCATCGTTGTTGTTATTGGTAAAACAAGCTTAGGAAGTGGCCTGTTCCTGCAAGATTTGACTTAGCATGCCTGTGCGTGTGTTGGCTGACTAGGTGCGATTGGGTCAGGATTACGTAGTACTTTGTCATTTGTCTGTAAGCAGACGGCAATCATATTGTCAGACTCCTGCCACGGCGCTGTCATACCGATCGGATTAACTAGCATTCCATCAAAGGTCTACAGTGGACGCTGGCCAATGCCTCTTTCGCGTCGTGAGTTTTTGTTGGATAGCGCTGGTAGTACATTGCTCGCGCCCTTGTTTCGTTTACCGTCATCGCGTCGCGGATTTCCATTTCGTCATGGCGTGGCAAGTGGCGATGCTCTAACCGACCGAGTCATATTATGGACTCGAATATCTTCCGATCATGATGCCGCCAGTGTTGGCTTTCGCTATGTCGTCGCTTTGGATCAAGATTTGAAAAACAGGGTCGTCGATGCCTACGGAGTTACGGATTCTAGTCGCGATTTTACGGTTAAGATTGATGTCGATGGCTTGCAAGCAAACACCACGTATTTTTATGCTTTTGAAGCTTTAGGTCAGTGGTCGGACACGGGGCGAACTCGCACTTTGCCAGAAGGTTCATGCGAGCATCTACGTATTGCATTTACCTCCTGTTCTAACTTTGCCCAAGGTTATTTTAATGTTTATCGCGATTTAGCCGCGCGTACTGATCTCGATGCTATTTTGCATCTCGGTGATTACATTTATGAATATGCTAACCTCGAAGAAAGCCTAACAAGCGGACGTGTGCATGAGCCTGCTAGAGAGGCCATTACTCTGGCTGATTATCGTGCACGCCATGCTTGCTACAAGAGTGATCGTGATTTACAACAAGTACATCGTCAGCATGGTTTCTACATTATTTGGGATGATCATGAAGTTGCTAATAACGCATGGCTAGGCGGTGCAGGTAATCACGATGAAGCGACCGAAGGTGTATGGCAGGATCGTTTAGCAGGAGCTGTTCAAGCCTATTTTGAATGGATGCCGGTGCGTGAACCCGTTAATCAACAGGGGGTTTATCGCAATGTTCGTTTTGGTGATTTACTCGATTTAAACATGTTGGATACTCGCCTCGCAGGACGTGATGCCCAAGCTGAAACCTTGGAGGAACGTAACCGCAGCGACCGAACCTTGTTGGGCCATCCTCAAGAGCAATGGTTAAGTGAGTGTTTGCAAGCCGCGCAGCAGCAAGGAGTGCGTTGGAAAGTCATGGGTCAACAGGTCATGGTGGCGCAGCTTGGTACCAATGACCGTCCTTTTAATTACGATCAATGGGACGGATACCCAGCGGCAAGGCAGCGCTTATTCGACAGTGTTCGCGCAGCAAATGTTGAAAACTGGGTGGTATTAACCGGCGATATTCATTCGAGTTGGGCAGTGACCTTACATGATGATCCATTCGCAGATTTACCGACACCTGCGCTGGGGGTTGAATTAGTGACGCCGGGGGTGACCTCACCAGGGATTACCCAGTATGCGCAAGCAAAATTAGCAGCGTCTTCGCTAGAAGCCTTACTACCACATCTTGAATTTGTTGATTTTTATTATCGTGGCTATGTGCTGTTAGATATTACCCATGAGCGTATGCAGGCTGAATGGTGGGTCGTCGATAAGGTCGATAATTATAAATATCGCAGTGATTGTTTGCGTGCATTACAGATTCCAGCAGGCGAAGCAACATTTATTGTGGCTCCAGAGATTACAGCACCTAAGCAACAAGACTTTGCCGATATACCGAGTTTTTCTGGTGAATTTGCCTACTTGCGGGAATGGCGGCGACCAGAAAACCAAGGTGTCGATGGTATGATCGCCGCACAAGCATCACGTTAAAAAGCGATTATTTTTCTAACAAAAATGCTAGGCAGTCGGCAGCACTTTGCTCTGGAATTTCTTCCATTGGCATGTGTCCGCAATTATCGTAAATCACCGTACGAGCGTTTGGAATTGCCTTGGCAAAGCGATGCGCATGAGCTACTGGAATCCATGCATCTTGCTTGCCCCACATGATCAATGCTGGCTGAGTAATATTTTTCAGTGGGCGCGTATCAAAACCCACATTATTACGAATGTAACGCACAACACGAGCGGCTGAGGCCCGGTTTCCTGGTCGCATCATCATGTCGTAGTAGCATTCTAATTGTTCTTTTTTAATGCGATCTGGCTGGCCGTAGAGAGAGCGTACTGAACCATACAAAGCCTTGCGCGGGATCTTCATTCGCGATGCCGACCATCCAGCAAAGGGCACAGCCAACGACGAGATAGTCGCAGGTGGAATAAAAAAGAAACCAGCAGCATCCAATAACACAAACTTACTCACTTTATGTGGATAGCGTGCTGCAAAGTCCCAGGTCATCCAACCACCGAGCGAGTTTCCGGCTACCATGCAGGTTTCTACCCCCAGTGCATCAGTGAACTCATTCAAAAAGTCACTGTACATGTGTTTGTACACGCCTTTTGGGTGTGGGCCGGTAAGACCATAGTTTGGATTATCTAAACAGATGACACGGAAGTGCTTGCTGAGAATGTCGCTCCAATCGTTCCAAGTATGCAGAGACGAAAACATACCATGGAGTAAAAGCAATACAGGACCTTGGCCGACATCACGGTAATGAATCTTCATCCCCTGCAACTCTAGATACTTCGAGTCGGGTAATTCATGGCGTTGTTTGATTTCCTCTAAGGGGATCGCGAAACGCTCTTCGGATAACGACGCCAAGGCTCGCTGGAACATAATTCAACCTCATTTGATGATGTCGACTATTGTCTACGGATAATGCAATTAAGATAAGGGATTATCCGGCCGAAATTCGGTCTATTTGCGTATTTTTCAATCAAATAGGGGGCGTGGAATCGAAAGTGATACAATCAAAGCCGTTTTACTATGCAAAAGTGACATTATGTCTAGGATCTTACCTCTCATTTTTTGTTTGCGGTTCGGCTTAAATTGGTAACGTTTGACTCGCTAAGCGAGCATGCATCATATCAATTGGGGTTTAGCGTTTTTGAATCGCATGCAGGTATGACGGCCATTGATTATATAGCACCACATTTTCCGCGGCTAAATCTAGACGAATTAGCTCAATACTTCGCCGACGAAAGAGTTTGGCTTAAGGTTAGCGAAGATAATCATGCAGAGATTAAGCAGATATTAATTTCGGCTCATTATGTATTACAGACTCACGATCGCCTCTGTGTTGAAATTTCAAATCATGGCGAAGACCCTGTTAATACTAACTGGACGACCGTCTGGGAAAATCACGAATTACTGGCGATATACAAGCCGCCGTTGTTGCCGGTTAGTCGCACGACGCGAAATTTATACGGTACGTTAATTTCTCTTGTTCGTCGCCATAGTCCGTGGACGCAAGCACAGTTATTACATCGCTTAGATACAGAAACATCAGGTCTTATTTTATTGGCGAAAAATTCTTACGCGGATAAAAAATGGAAGAAGAATTTTGAGCGCCTAATGCAAGGTAAAATTTATCATGCTTGGGTGTTTGGTCGGCCATCGTGGAATGAAATGACGTTAGAATGTGAGATATCTGAACGCGAAGACAGCGCTATTCGCAGTCGCATGTATGTCGTTGAGAATGGCGTTACTGATTATAAAAATCCGAAGTTTAGTAAAACCCATTTTCAAGTTATTCGTAACGATGGTGCTAGGACTCTCGTAGAATGTCGATTATTTACCGGTAAAAAACATCAAATTCGCGCGCATTTAGCCTATCTTGGGTATCCCATTGTTGGCGATAAGATTTATGCATTTGATGGCCTTTATTATTTGAAGCGCTTTCAAGGCCCATTAACTGCAGAAGACTTTCGAATATTGGGCAGCGAGCATCATTTGCTGAAAGCAGTACGTTTAGAGTTATGTATCGAAAAAGACAGCATTCAGATCATCGAGTTGAAGTAATAGATATTACTTGTCGATCGGGGTTGCCGCTTTTTTAGTGGTATTTTCCAAAATTGAATTTGAGCGTACGATTTCATTTTTGGTATAGGTTGTTTTCGCAATACTTTCGCCATTTGCCGCTTTTTTCATATTCCGGTAGGTTTCTCTACCCATTTCGAAGAAGTCGATGCTTACGTAGGCGTGTACCAAGTGCTCTTTTAATAATGCTTTATAGCTAGGCAATATTTTGCCGACGCCAATAATAATAATCTTTTTGTGCGTCTTTAGTTCGTTGTTATAGATTTCTACCGTATCCCGGAAGGCATCGATATCATTCATTGGCCAAGCGCCCACAGATAGAAATACATCAGAACCAATACCATTAAAGGTATTGCTGAGTTGCGTCATAGTACGTTCAACATTATCGCCAGAGTTCCATGGGCAACGTTCAGGCTCGTACCAGCCACCTTCACCTTGTAACCGTTGACCATCCAAGAAGCTTTTTTGACCGCTTAGAGTGCGTCGTACGGCTAAGATTCGGTCGGCAAGATTGGGGTCATGGTTTACCGTCATTAAGCAGATGCAACCGCCGTTAGGCTTGAGTTCTTGTGCCATCAGGGCGAGTTCTTGTCCGAAAGTCACGTTATCGGCACCGACATAGCCACGGCTAAGTACTTTGTCGACACCGTTAAACGGCGAATCAAAGGTTAAAATAGGAATACGTGCCTGACTAATCGCTTGAGCGATAAATTCAGATTTAGTAACAGAGATAGCGATGGCATCGTATTGGCGAGAAGCGAGTGCTGTTTCGATGGCGTTATATTGTAAGTGGGCATTGGAATCTCCGTGTCCTCCCAGTAAAACGCAAGTGTCGGCATTTAATGCGGCGGCTTCTTGGCATCCCTGAGCGGCATCGATGAAGTTTTGGTCATCAATACTTTTACCGACTAGGGCAAAATGCATACCTTCAGCGACTACTATTGAATTCATTAGTAGTCCTGCGCAAAGCTGCAGTGTGGTGGCGGTGATCCTAGATAACATTGTGAATTCTATGCCTGTACTAAATCAAAGCGATTAACAGGTTAGCAGTCGTAGAATTGCATTGCTAGACAAATGAAAATCGCTCTCAAATACCGCTTTTAAGCTTAGTCTAAGTACGCCACTATTGAGCGGATATTTGGAGTATAAAAAACTGAGTTATTCTCGGCTTTTTATACTCTAGGAAGACGATGAGGTACCTATATTGGTTGGAATCGTCTGGCGTAAAAATAGCGCTGTCGGAAGACGACGCTTATACAAGCGATGAGTAGCCAGAATGGCGATAGGCTGCCACCGCCGCCAGAGCTACTTTTGGGTTCTACTGTCAGTTCGGTTACTGGCTCTGGAATTTCTGGTGTTTGGCTGCTTTCAGCGATGTCTGCTGCAATTTGTTTGATATCGACACGGTCATCCGTATTGGCACTAATAATATGCAGTGATTCCATGCCATAGCGGCCTATGCCCTCTAGAAAGCGAAAATTTCTTTCGCCATCGAACAGGGTGATGTAATTAACTTGCTGGCCATTAAACTCCATCACGCCTTTGTCGAGCATTATGATTAAGTTGTGTTCCGTGTAGTCTCGGGGGCTTTCTGATCTCGAAAAATGATATTGTGCTGTGGTTTCAGAATAAAAGCTTTCGCCTTCCTGCATTTCAAAAGGTAAATATTTTAATCCATCAGGATAGGTAATTTCGCCATCATACCCGAGTTGGGTGATATAAATACCGTCTTCGCGGATTTCATAATCCCGTGTATTTAAGCCGATTATTCCTACCGAATCGTCGTGAAATTGATTATTTCCTAACGCTTCAATATTGCCAGTCAAAATATCATGTAGAGATGGAGTGCCACCGTAATCAGAAAAAGCCTCATAGGTGTATTCGATATTTCCAAGGGAAAAATACTGGGTAATATCGATTGTTGTGAATTCGTTATAAACGAAAGGATCAGTGCCGATATTCCATTCATACACATCGACCGCTCCGTCGCCGTCAGAATCTGCATAGAAATTTTCGCGGTAGCGTGGATCTCTTGATTCTATCGTCGCTTCGAGGGCGTCAGACAAGCCATCTTGGTCATCGTCGGTATCGCAGGCATCGCCCCAGCTATCTATAAAGGGTAGGCTGCTGTCTTCATAGTTTTCTTGATAAGGGTTGTAGACTAGGGGGCAGTTGTCATCAATGTCGGCGACACCATCACTGTCGGTATCGGCATCGCCGTAATCGCAGAGATCACCGAGGCCGTCACCGTCGGAATCGGTTTGATCTTCCTTGTATTGGTATGGGCAGTTATCTAATAGGTTAACAATACCGTCGTTGTCGGCATCTTGTCCGAAGGCAATGGCATCGACATTGAGTGATGCGTAAGTTTGCTTGTAATCACTGAATTCAATGGTAAATACGATGGTAACTAGATGAGGGCCACTGGTTAAAGGGTAATGGTGTAACCAGCTTTGGCTTTTGTATGAGAGCCCGTCTAGCGATGCTTCTGTCCCATCAACTATTACGTTGACTGTGAACGGTACAGCAGCAAAGGGATCGTTATCATGGTGTTCTAAAAAAACTATATTTAATACGCCAGCAGACGCGTTATTAAGCGCAACAGTAAATTGGCTTGTGATAGTTTCGTCAATATCACCGAAGTAGGGTTCGTCATAGATGACGCTTGGGATCATTAGGGTTTGATAGCTCTTGCTGCCAACGTCACCGGTATCGTCAAGCGCCCACAATTGACTCGGCGTCGCCAACACCCGGTCTGATCGGCCACTGTTAAAATCAATGACAAGGTCATCGGTGGTCGCAGGAATGGATTCTGAATCGGTTGGTGATGCGCCTAGTAATACTTCAATAAGATTATTGTAGCCGTCGCCGTCAAAATCTTCGGTCGCATCCGTCGGCGTTTTCGGATCGGTATTTAATGTGGCTTCCAAATCGTCGGAAATACCATCATCGTCGTCATCGTCATCACAAACATCACCAAAGCTATCATTATCTGAATTTAACTGATCGGTGTTACTGAGGGATACGCAATTATCATCGATATCTGCAATGCTATCGCCATCAAAGTCGGTAATTGCCATTGAATAAGGCGCAATGGTGATCAGTGCAGTGGCTAATGCCGTGAGAATACCGGTTTTTAGAGGGGGTGAAATAATGCGAGTCGGCATTTAGCAACGTTCCTTGTTTATGTACTGGCCCTATCGTGCAGGAGTCATGGGTGCACAACCGTGCTGGCCTTATTGGTCTAAGAAGCAGTATACAGGAATAAAAAAACCGGGCACTAGGCCCGGTTTTTTCTGCGCTGTCTCTTGTATCAGAGCAGGCCGCTAACTGCTTCAACTACCGCTTCGGTGGTGATGTTGAAGTGTTTCATCAGGTCGCCTGCTGGTGCAGATTCACCGAAGGTTTCCATACCAATCACAGCGCCGTTTAGACCAACGAACTTGTACCAGTAATCTTTGTGCAGTGCTTCAACCGCAACGCGTGCGCTGACCGCCGCCGGTAATACGGCTTCGCGGTAGGCAGCGTCTTGCGCAGAGAAGAGTTCTGCACATGGCATTGAAACCACACGGATATTCTTACCAGTGAGTTTCTCGGCAGCCTCGACCGCCAACTGGACTTCGGAGCCTGTTGCCATGATGATAGCGTCTGGCGTGCCGGCGCAATCTTTCAGGATGTAGCCCCCCTTGGTGATGTTTGCAACTTGCTGTGCATCACGAGTTTGGTGCGCTAGGTTCTGACGCGAGAAGATGAGGGCGCTTGGGCCGTCGGTGCGTTCGATCGCTGCTTTCCAAGACACTGCGGATTCAACGGTATCGCATGGACGCCAAGTCTGCAGATTCGGGGTGTAACGTAAGCTAGCAACTTGTTCTACTGGCTGGTGGGTTGGGCCGTCTTCGCCTAAGCCAATGGAGTCGTGGGTGTATACGAAGATAGCGCGTTGCTTCATTAGTGCTGCCATGCGCACGGCGTTACGTGCATATTCCATAAACATCAGGAAGGTAGCGCCGTAGGGAACAAAGCCACGGTGCAGAGCAATACCATTCATCATGGCACTCATAGCGAATTCACGTACGCCGTAGAAAACATAGTTGCCAGCTGCATCGTTGGCACTTACGCCTTCACAACCTTTCCATAAGGTCAGGTTTGAGCCAGCCAAGTCGGCTGAGCCGCCTAAAAATTCTGGAAGTAGTGGGCCGAAAGCATTCAAGGTATTTTGCGATGCTTTACGGCTTGCGATGACTTCACCTTTGGCTTGGCATTCTTCGATATAGGCTTGCGCTTTGGCAGAGAAATCCGCAGGTAGTTCGCTATTAACGCGACGCTTAAATTCAGCCGCTAATTCGGGATACGCTTTGGCGTAGGCATCAAACTTAGCATTCCAAGTTTGTTCAGCTTTTGCGCCTTTTTCTTTCGCGCTCCAACCTGCGTATACGTTTTCTGGAATTTCAAAGGCGCCATGCTTCCAGCCTAAGCGTTCGCGCGTTAACGCAATTTCGTCGTCGCCTAGTGGCGCACCATGGCAATCTTCTTTGCCTTCTTTATTCGGTGAACCAAAACCAATAATGGTTTTGCAGCAGATTAACGTCGGTTGATCGCTGTTAGCGCGAGCGGTTTCAATGGCTTGTTTGATTTCATCCGAGTCATGACCGTTAACGCGCGGAATTACTTGCCAGCCGTAAGCTTCAAAACGCTTAACGGTATCGTCGGTAAACCAACCTTCAACTTCGCCATCGATTGAGATGCCGTTGTCGTCATAGAACGCGATTAATTTGCCTAGCCCTAACGTACCGGCCAGTGAGCATGCTTCGTGAGAGATACCTTCCATCATGCAGCCATCACCCATAAATACATAGGTGTTGTGATCAACGACGTCATGGCCTTCGCGGTTGAACTGTGCCGCTAATACTTTTTCCGCCAGTGCCATACCAACACCGTTGGCAATGCCTTGACCTAAAGGACCGGTAGTGGTCTCGATACCTGGTGCGTAGCCGTATTCTGGGTGACCCGGTGTTTTAGAGTGCAGTTGACGGAAGTTTTTCAGGTCGTCGATGCTAAGGTCGTAACCACTCAAATGCAGCAGAGAGTAAATCAGCATTGAGCCGTGACCGTTAGATAGAATAAAACGGTCGCGATCAGCCCATTCTGGATTTTCAGGGTTGTGCTGGAGGTAGTCGTTCCATAGCACTTCGGCGATGTCAGCCATGCCCATTGGGGCGCCAGGGTGGCCAGATTTAGCCTTCTGTACGGCGTCCATGCTAAGTGCGCGGATGGCGTTAGCCAGTTCGGTACGGGTAGTCATGTAACGACTCCTAGATCACAGTTAAAATGCGGCTTTAGACTAACGGTGGTTTGTGACAACCGCTAGACAGAAAATTTGGGCGGCATTGTCTCGCAGATTGTCAGTGACGGCAACGCCGAAGGGAGGGTTTGTCGGAGTAATCGCTAATCGTCTGTATTAGCGGTTCATCTCATAGACACACATATTCACCGCAGTTGCTAAATTCAGCGACTCAATATCGCCGCAACCTTTAATGGTAAAAGGATGGGGGCTGAGTTCTTCTAGCTGTTCGCGTGGAATGCCACGTGCTTCATTGCCGAAAACATAGCATTCACAGGCATGGAAAGATGGGTGGCTTAGCGCCTCGCCTTGCATGTCTAGGCAGGCAATATTCTTATAGCGGTGAGGTAAGGCATCGAGCTCGACCTCTTGTTCAATCGCCACATGGAAGATAGCGCCCATGCTGGCGCGCACGACTTTGGGATTGTAAGGATCGACGCTATTGCTGCTGAGCAATAACCGCAAACCACCAAACCAACCTAAGGTGCGAATAATCGTACCTAAATTGCCGGGATCTTGAATCTCGTGCAAATAAACGGCTTTGCTAAGGTGGGCGTCATCATTTGACGGGGTCAATAATGGCACCACAGCGATTATGCCTTGGGGGGACTTGGTATCCGAGATTTGCGTCATCTGGCGTTCGCTAATGACTGTGGTTTTGAAGTCGCTGTGCCAATCGGCATATTGCTCCGTCACCAATAACTCACTGAGTCCAAGTTGCGGCTGCGACTTGGCTGCCCGCTGTAATTCGAGAATTAAATGCTCACCCTCTACTAAAAAATGGCCGAACTGAGTGCGGTATTTTTTTTGGTGTAGTTTTTTAATATCGTCGAGCTTCATGGCATCACCTCTGTCTGTACTAGAGATCTATTGCTTAGTTGAGGTCAGCAAGCATGGCAAGCGCGAGCGCTTCTGCGACTTTAATCCCATCAACGCCCGCTGACAAAATACCACCGGCGTAACCCGCGCCTTCACCGGCAGGATATAAACCTCGGGTATTTAAACTCTGCAAATCTTTGCCGCGAGTGACTCGAACGGGCGATGACGTACGAGTTTCAATACCAGTTAAGATGGCATCGTCTCGATCAAATCCACGAATTTGTTTGCCAAATTCTGGTAAGGCTTCGCGGATTGCTTCAATGGCGTAAGCTGGTAGCGACGGGAATAAATCACCGAGTTTCACACCGGGTTTGTACGAAGCCTCAACTTCGCCGAACTTAGTTGACGGTTTACCACGAATAAAATCGCCAACCAATTGGCCGGGCGCGCAGTAATCTTTGCCACCTAGCTCATAGGCTTTTGATTCAAGTGCCTCTTGCAATTCCACGCCCGCTAGTGGGCCGCCGGGGAAATCTTTCTCAGGGTGAATACCCACGACGATACCGGAGTTGGCGTTGCGCTCGTTACGAGAATATTGGCTCATGCCGTTAGTAACGACTCGCTCTGGCTCTGATGTCGCTGCTACCACAGTGCCGCCAGGGCACATGCAAAAAGAATACACCGCGCGACCATTTTTAGCATGGTGAACCAATTTATAATCGGCAGCGCCTAACTCAGGATGACCTGCGTATTTACCTAAGCGTGCGTTATCAATTAATGATTGTGGGTGTTCAATACGGAAGCCAATGGCAAATGGCTTGGCTTCGATGAAAACATTGCGTGTGTGAAGCATACGGAAGCTATCGCGAGCGCTATGACCAAGCGCCAAGATCACATAACGGCTGCGAATAATTTCGCCATCGTTTAACACGACGCCTTCAATCCGACCATCTTCAATCAATAAGTCAGTTACTTTTTGCTCAAAACGAACATCACCGCCTAAGGCTTTGATTTCTTCGCGCATGGTGGACACAACGCCTGTTAGACGGAAGGTGCCGATATGCGGTTTGCTGATAAATAAGATTTCTTCTGGTGCACCGGCACGGACGAATTCGTGCATGACTTTGCGACCATAAAACTTGGGATCTTTGATTTGGCTGTAAAGTTTACCGTCGGAGAACAAGCCCGCACCGCCTTCACCAAATTGGACGTTTGATTCTGCGGTGAGTACCTTCTTGCGCCAGAGTGCCCAGGTATCTTTAGTACGTTGGCGCACTTCTTTGCCGCGTTCTAACACGATAGGGTTAAAGCCCATTTGCGCTAGCGTTAGTGCGGCAAACAATCCGCAAGGGCCGAAGCCAACGACTATCGGTCGTTCGGTTAAATTCTCTGGTGCTTGAGCGACGGGATAGTAGCCGGTGTCTGGCGCGACACGAATATGCTGGTCATCCGCGAAGCGCTCTAGTATCTCGGCATCGTTGCGGGTTTCTAGATCAATGATGTAGATGAACTTAATTTCAGTCGATTTTTTTCGCGCATCATAGCTGCGCTTAAATACCGTGAACTGAATAAGATCGGCATCTTCGATGGCTAAACGCTGCAATATGGCGCTACGAATGGCATCGGTAGGATGGTCTAGAGGTAAGGCAAGTTCGTTTATACGAATCATACAAAATCCTGGCCGGTGACTCCGGCAGAGGTTATCAAATAAAGAGTTAGTGGCTGAAGCGCCACTAAGAATGAAGCGTATTGTACCCTTAGCAACTGATGCTGTCAGTTAGAGCCTTGCCGATATGCCTTCTAAATCTGTGCTTTAAGCTGGCTGTATATCTTTATTCGTGGTTAAACCAAAGAGGGTGGCCATACCCGCGAAAATCTTGCCTGCGCCACTGACTAATACAGCACGAGGCATTTGGTAATCGCTAAGAACCCAGTTGCGAGTCACCTGAATCACGCCACCGATTAAGGCATTGCCAATGACGTCGCCTTCTTCATCGCTCAATTGCCAATCATCAACATAGTGCTTGCTGACTTGTATAGTAAGTTGTGCAAACTTGCCGATGTAGCGGTTATACAGTTGATGCATGTCCTCACTGGCACCATCGGCTTCAAACATGCAAATACGCGCCACGCGAGGATCTTCCATTTCCTGGAAAAAGCTATCCAAGATGGTATCAATGAGTTGTTGCCACTGCTTAGTGCTGGCTTGGCTGGCGATATGTGCCGTCACCCCTTTGAGCGTTTTCTGCATACAGTGTTCGTACACATCCATTAGCAGAGATTCAATAGAGCCACAGCATTCGTAGAAATAACGGTCGGTTAGTTTCGCTTCTTTACAGATGCGGCGCACCGTCACGCTGCGAAAGCCTTCCGTCCCAAAAACATCGATACCGGCGCGTAAGAACTGCTGACGGCGTTGGGCTATGCGCTCTTCTTGGCTCATGCCACCGTAAGTTCTGCCCGTTGTTTGTACTGTAGATTTTGTCATGCGCTAATTTGACAACAGCTGTCGTCAGAAGTAAAGTGACATTGCCTGTCGTCAGATGGGTATAAAAATAACAATATCAGCAGCAGTCTTGGTTCAATTTTGTGCTGATACGTTTTTGAGGCGGTACTCAGGTATGAAAAGTTACAACGTAATTATTATCGGTAGTGGTTTCGGTGGTCAGTGTGCTGCTATTAATCTGCTCAAGCAGGGTATTACGGATTTTATTATTCTTGAGCGCCGCGAGTTCATGGGCGGTACTTGGTGCCAAAACACGTATCCTGGTGCCGCAGTCGACGTTCAATCGGCTTTGTATTCTATTTCTCACGAGCCGTATGACTGGTCGCAAATGTTTGCTGAGCAAAAAGAGCTAAATCAGTACACCAATTACGTTATTGAAAAATACAAATTGCGTGACAAAACACTCACCAATGCCAATGTAAACCGTATTGAGTGGGATGCCGCCAGTCAGCGTTGGCAGATTGAACTTGATGGCAAAGAGCCGTTGGATGCACAATTTGTGATTAATGCCTCAGGCCCGTTGAGCACGCCCGTTATTCCGAATTTTAAAGGCCGTGATTCTTTTCAGGGTAAGAGTTTTCATACGAATAACTGGGGTCACGACTACGATTTACGCGGCAAAAAAGTTGCCATCATTGGCAGTGGTGCCAGTGCTGCACAGGTTATTCCTGCGATCGCTCCCGATTGTGAGCATCTCCATGTATTTCAACGTACACCGCATTGGGTAATGCCTCGTGCAGATCGTGTATTTAAACCATGGCAACGGGCGTTATTACGTAATAAAGCTATTTATAAAGCGTTGCGTACCTTTATCTATTGGAGTCTAGAATCGCGTGTTGTTGGATTCAAGTATTCTAAGACCATGCTTAAGTTGGTTGCTCAACGTGAAGCAGAAAAGCATATTAAGCATCAAATTAAAGATGAAGAATTACGCCGCAAGGTGACGCCGGATTACACCATTGGTTGTAAGCGTATTATTTTATCGAACACTTTGTATCCCGCTTTTTGTCGCGATAACGTTACTTTGCATAGTAAAGAGCAAGGGATAGAAGAGATCACCGCGACCGGCATTAAGACTCAGGATGGTGAGACGCTGGATCTTGATTTGATTATTTACTCCACTGGTTACGATGCTACCGATGGGGTGATTTCTTACCCTGTTATTGGTCGCGGAGGAAAAGAGCTTGGCGATGTCTGGAGTGAATTCCCGCGCGCATACTTAGGTACAACTGTACCTAATTTTCCAAACTTGTTCGTGGTAACTGGTCCAAATACTGGTATTGGTCATACATCCGCTATCTTTGTGATTGAAGCGCAAATGAATTACATACTATCGGCGATTAAAGCTGTGCGTAATGTTAGTGCTAAAACGATTGAAGTAACGCCTGAAGCTGAAGACAGTTATACCACCCACATTCATAAAGAAATGAATAAAACGGTTTGGCAGTCAGGTGGTTGTAATAGTTGGTATAAAAGTAAAAGCGGGCATGTGATTGCCATGTTTCCGGGCTTTAGCTTCACCTATTTACGCTGGACGAAAAACTTCCGCAGTGCTGATCACACCATAAATTGAGAGAAATCTATGAAAAACTTTAATAATAAAGTGGCAGCAATTACGGGTGCCGGATCAGGTATCGGGCGTGCGTTAGCTATTAACCTCGCCCAGCAAGGATGTCACTTGGCCTTGAGTGACGTCAGTGAAGCAGGTTTAGCCGAGACGGTTTCTTTATTGAGCCAATATTCGGTAACGGTAAAAACGACGAAACTCGATGTTTCAGATAAAGATGCATTTTATGCTTGGGCAGATCAAGTAGTGGCGGATCATGGTCGCGTAAATATGATATTTAATAATGCCGGAGTGGCATTGTCTGGCACTGTTGCTGCGTTAGATATCTCTGATTATGAATGGATCATGAATATTAACTTCTATGGCGTGCTTTACGGTACTAAAGCATTCTTGCCGCACTTGGAACGAAGCGGAGAAGGGCATGTTATTAATATATCCAGTATTTTCGGTTTAGCATCTCAACCTTTAATGAGCGGCTATAACGCGAGTAAATTCGCGGTTCGTGGCTTAACGGAATCGCTGCGCCAAGATTTAGAAAGTACTCAGTCTGTCGTGAGTTCTACTTGTGTTCATCCTGGTGGTATTAAAACAAATATTGCTAAGCAGTCGCGTATGTCTGCTAGTACATCTGAAGTGATGGGATCAGATAACGATAAAACAATTAAAGACTTTGAACGAACCTTTATTACTACTCCCGATAAAGCAGCAAAGACAATTTTAAATGGTGTTAAGAAAAATAAACGTCGAGTATTGATTGGCCCAGATGCTTATGTATTTGATGCTATGGTGCGTTTATTTCCAGCTGGATATCAGTGGATTATTACGAAAGTGGTTAAGCTTCAAGGTAAGTTGAATAAGAAGTCAGCATGAAAGCTTTTGGGTTGCAGTACCTTTAGGACGCTTCGGCGTCCTTTTTTTAGCCTTTGTAGTGCCAGCTCGGGTACGACATGATGATTGAAAATGTCCGTAACCGACCTGTGCATTTTGGCTATGGCAGTTAAAGTGCATTCATCGAAAGCCAATACATTTAACCATGGTCGTGCTTAGGCTTTACTAGACTGATAGCTCCCATCACTAAGGGCGTTAAAACTGAGGATTCATTATGCAAAATTTTAATAATAAAGTAGCAGCCATTACAGGTGCTGGTTCAGGTATCGGACGCGCGTTAGCTATGAATCTTGCGCAGCAAGGCTGCAATCTAGCGATCAGCGATGTAAGTGAAGCCGGTTTAGCGGACACTGCTGAGATGTTGGGGCGCTATCCAGTTAAAGTGACTATTCAAAAGCTTGATGTATCGGATAAAGAAGCCGTATTTGCTTGGGCAGACCAAGTAGTCGCCGATCACGGTAAAGTCAGCATGGTATTCAATAACGCAGGTGTTGCTCTAGCGGGTACGGTAGCTGCTTTAGAAATCTCAGATTTCGAATGGATTATGAACATCAACTTCTACGGCGTTTTGTATGGTGTTAAAGCCTTCTTGCCGCACATGGAACGTGGTGGAGAAGGGCATATCATTAATATCTCTAGCGTATTTGGTTTGGCATCTCAGCCACTGATGAGCGGTTATAATGCCAGCAAGTTCGCAGTGCGTGGTTTGAGCGAATCGTTACGTCAGGATTTAGAGAGCACCGGATCTCCGGTAAGCATGACCTGTATTCATCCAGGTGGTATCAAAACTAACATTGCTAAGTCTTCACGTATGTCATCGAGTACGGCTTCGATTACTGGTACTGATGACAACGATACCGTTGCCAACTTCGAGAAGATGTTTATCACTACCCCTGATAAAGCTGCTAAGACCATTCTTAATGGTGTTAAGAAGAACAAGCGTCGTGTGCTAATTGGGCCGGATGCTCACTTCTTAGATATCATGGTACGTCTGTTGCCAACCTCATATCAGTGGATTTTCACTAAGGTGGTTGGTCTACAGAAGAAGATGAATACGAAAGCCGCTTAAATTCGGTTTTTTCGATTGAAAAGAGCGCTACGGCGCTCTTTTTTATTGGCGTAAAAAAACACCCTAGTAAACGTGATATGAATATTCAACGCCTGATACATGAGTCTTGTTGGCTAATGCCTATGTATTGCCTTAGTCTGGGGCATGGACATTCGCGAGCAATAGGAGTGTATGGCGCATGACAAATGCAACACGGATTGAACACGACAGCATGGGGGATCTTGAAGTCCCTAACCACGCCCTCTATGGCGCGCAAACTCAGCGAGCAATTAATAACTTCAATATCAGCCAGCAGACAATGCCGAGCACGTTTATTCGTGCTTTGTTGCAAGTAAAAATGGCCGCTGCTGAAGCCAATCGTCAGTTGGATCAGCTCGACGTCGAAATTGCGGCGGCTATTCAAAAATCTGCTCAAGGTTTGCTCAATAGTGACGATCTCATGGATCATTTTCCTATTGATATTTTTCAAACGGGCTCCGGCACCAGCACCAATATGAACGCTAATGAAGTGCTAGCGCATCTCGCAGCAATGATGTGCGGGCAAGAGGTGAACGCTAATGATCATGTGAACGCTGGCCAAAGTAGTAACGATGTTATTCCTACCAGTATTCACGTCGCGACATCCATTGGCTTGGCTCACGAGTTATTACCGGCATTGAACCATTTAAAGCAGGTGATGAATGCTAAAGCGGAAAGCTTAAAAGATATTGTAAAAACAGGTCGTACGCATTTAATGGATGCTATGCCTGTGCGTATGGATCAAACCATTTACGCTTGGTCGAACCAAATTCAGCAAAATATACGTAACATTGAACAGTTACAGCCTGTTGTTCAATCCCTCGCTCAAGGTGGCACCGCGGTGGGCACAGGAATTAACGCACACCCTAATTTCTCCGCATTATTTTGCCAAGTCTTATCGCAGCAAACGGGGCTCGATTTTACCGAGGCGGATAATCGCTTTAGCCAAATCGCAAGCCAAGATACGGCGGTAGCAGTATCGGGTCAGCTAAAAACTTTAGCGGTATCCTTAATGAAAATTGCTAATGATTTACGCTGGATGAACTCTGGTCCGTTAGCTGGGTTAGGCGAAATTGAGCTAGAAGCATTGCAGCCTGGTTCTTCTATCATGCCAGGTAAGGTTAATCCGGTTATTCCTGAAGCCGTGGCTATGGTGGCTGCTCAAGTTATTGGCAATGACACCACCATAACCGTTGCTGGGCAGTCGGGTAATTTTGAACTGAATGTCATGTTGCCATTGATTGCGAGTAATTTATTGCACAGTATTCATTTACTGACTCAAGCCAGCCTAGTGTTAGCGGATAAAGCAATTGCGACTTTTAAGGTGAACGAAGCCCGACTGCAAGAAGCTTTGGCGCGCAATCCAATTTTAGTGACTGCGTTGAATCCGATTATTGGTTACGCCAAAGCGGCAGAAATTGCCAAGCTCGCTTACCGCGAGCAGCGTGCGATTATTGATGTTGCCGAAGAACATACTGATTTGACGCGGGCAGAATTAACCAAACTACTTGATCCCGACCACTTAACTCGGGGTGGCTTAGCTTAAATGCCGATGTTTTGATCTGTTTTGCGCAATAGTGACGAGCTGTATTTACAGCTCGTATACTTTTTTGCAGAAGGCGACACCCGATAATAAAGGATATTTCTGACAGACTTCGAGAGTGCAATAAAACTCATCGATACGTGCTTCGCGCGGAGAAATCATCTCGGGTGTGCCGGTATAACCGTTAGGACACAGTTCGGCAGCGCGGCGTTCCCAGTGAGTACGAAAACGTGCTTCGGTCGTCTCGCGATGAAACATGAGGGCGTAGCGTGCTTCTTGGCGGACTTCAATAATATGAACCCCTGGCGAGACCTCTTTATCAAGGTAGCCGTCTTGGTGAGTGTCTGGACTAACCTGTGCTTTTTGGTATCCCAGTGGAGTACATGCTGCTATCAGCAACAAGGGGAATATTAATAATGGGACGAGCTTAGGCAGCTTCATGCGAAATCACTTATTACAACTATAGAAAAAACAACGCTGTGCCTATTGTGCCGTAATTTCGGCAAAAATACCTCGGGTGAGTGCAGCTAAATCGTTAGCCGCTAGGCCAATTTCCAAACCTCTACGTCCTGCGCTGCAATAAATGGCGGTAAATGCCGTTGCACTCTGGTCAATTACCGTGGGGAGAGCTTTTTTTTGACCAATTGGACTAATACCACCAACGATGTATCCCGTTGTTCGTTCAGCGACCTTAGGGTCGGCCATATCGGCTTTTTTGGCACCCAGCGCTTTCGCGATAGCCTTTAGGCTTAGTTGATGGCTAACCGGTAAAACGGCAACCGCAAGTGAACTTTTATGGCCGCTAAGGCTGACCAGTAAGGTTTTAAAAACTTGCGCAGTGGGTAAATTTAAAACGTTGGCTGCTTCTTCGCCATAGGAAGGCGCATCGGGGTCGTGTTGATATTCTAGAATGTCGTAGCGAATCCCCGCTTTTTTCGCGGCATTAATGGCTGGAGTCATGATGCTATTGGTCGTTAATTATAACGGCTTCGTCATTTATCAGAGCAAAGCGCGGTTGGGCAACACCGTCAATCACAACTTCTTCAGTGAACATAGCATAGGGTCTTACCCAGTGGCTAAAATCACCGTAGAGCGTACGATAATGCACCAACCACTCTTCGGTTTCACTGTGGCGCACTAAACCGAAAACTTCGTAATCGCTACCTTTGTAGTGACGGTAGCGACCACTAGTTATACTAGGCGTTGTCGTTAGATCTTTGTTCATTTTTACTATTTTTCTGTAATGGCAAAGCGAACTTGCACACTCTGTTCGATATCTTGTTTTTGAATCAACATTTCTGATCCAACTGACGAATCTTCCATTTTTGCACTGCGCATTTGCGCCATCATCACAACCGGCTGAGGATTATAGCCGCCTTGCTCTTGAATAAACTGCACTGCGCCTAGGCTGTTATCTAACGTGGTGGCCATAAAATTCGCTTTGTCGCGTGCATCGAGTAGTGCAAGTTTGGTGGCCTTACGCTGTAAGCTTGGCAGGTCATTAAAACGCAGATTAGTATTTTGAATTTGAATACGGCCATCTTCCATTAAGCGGTGTACTAAACGGCCGTAATCATCAAGATTGCGCAGTGTAATCGTCACGCGGCGGGTGACTTGTTCGCCGGTGTATTTGCGTGTGCTGCTATCGCGTTGCCATTCGTACATCGGTTGATTACTAATGTGCGCTGCGTCGATGTCATCTTTACTAATATTTAAATCAGATCGCACTTTCAATACTTGCTGGAACACGGACTCAACGCTGTCGCGGGCTTCGGCTAATGTTTTCTTGGTATCACTAAGAGAAATATACAGCTGCAAATAATCGGGCATGACTTCGATTTTTCCGTAACCACTGACGTCGATAAAAGGTTCATCGGCCCAGCTAGGGAAAATAATAAGTAGGGCAATAATAAACGCAGATAATTGTTTCACAGGTTCAATCTCCTTCGTGTTTTATACGCACATGTCGTCTAGTTTATCGTTTTATAACTGTGACGAGTTATTCATGGCGGCTAATTGTTCTGGTGTTGCTTCTTGTTGGTATTGCGCCTTCCAAACATCATATGGCATACCATAAATAATCTCGCGCGCAGCATCATAAGTGAGTGCTTCTCCGCCTTCGGCAGCCGCTGACGTGTACCACTTCGCTAAGCAATTACGGCAAAATCCTGCGAGATTCATTAAATCAATGTTTTGCACGTCTTTGCGTTCGTCTAGATGTTTCAATAATCGGCGAAATGCCGCAGCTTCGATTTCGGTTTTGGTCATGGCGTGTCCTGTATAGCAGTAAATTTTGACCACTAGGTTTCGACCTTAGTGCATCAGAATGGTTGCGAAGTTAGCGGTTTAATAATATCGATGCTTAAAAGTGTTGGTAACCACTGGTCGCCAATTCGAGAGGCTCTCCATTGTGGCATAACTCAACTTTAGCAGCACCGCCTTTAACGCTACCAATACGCAGGCATTGATCTAAGCCAACGGTGGTGGCGAAGGCTTCAATACGACTGCGGTATTCTGGTGGTGCGGTAAACAGCAATTGGTAGTCATCTCCGCCGGTCAGGCAACGACACCAGTTACAGTGACTCATTGGCACTGCCGTTGGAATCCATGCCGCCTCTATGTGCATAGTGACATTAGATTGTTTTGCGATATGTGTAGCATCCTGTAATAGCCCATCGGATATATCTAGGCAGGCAGACGCCACGGTTAACAGTAATTGTCCAAAGGCGATGTGCACTTGCGGATGGTAATACGCCTGAGTGAATTCGGTTTGACGAGCGGGCTCGTTGATCACAGTATCCAACGCCAGCGTCGCCGCACCTAGGTTACCGGTGAGCCAAATATCATCACCGGCTTCTGCTCCAGAACGAATAAGGCGTTCATTCTGTGGTAGTAAACCTTGCACAGCGATAGTGATTACGGTGGTTGGTCCGGATGTGGTGTCTCCACCTAACAGTCCAATCCCTAACTCATGTGCCGTTTGCCTCAAACCATGGGCGAAATCCGCTAGCCATTCTTCGTCGGCGTTAGGCAAGGTTAATGCTAAATGAAAACCCTGAGGCCATGCCCCCATCGCGGCTAAGTCACTAACGGCACAACGCAGAGCGCGGCCAGCAATTAAATGGGCGGGAGCTTTAGCTGGAAAGTGAACATCGGCCACTTGGGTATCAATGCTTTGCGCTAAATCCATATCTGCAGGTAAGGCGATAACGGAGGCATCATCACCATTTCCCAAGCGGATATTCTCACATTGAGGATATCCATCGGCAAAGTAACGCCGGATTAGATCGAACTCGCCTCTGTGCTCGCTCATGATCGCTCCGGCAGCGGATTAACCGCGAGGGCCTTTGATTTCGACCATACGTTCGCGTTGTGCTAAACGATCAAGCACACCATTCACGTATTTATGGCCATCGGTAGCGCCGAAGGTTTTTGCTAGCTCGACGGCTTCGTTAATAACGACCTTGTAAGGTACGTCTAAACGATGGGCCATTTCGTAGGCTGCTAAACGCAAAATGGCGAGTTCAACCGGTGTCATTTCATCAATACGGCGATCTAAGAAAGGTGCAAATTTTTCATCAAGACGTCCTTTCTCGCGCGGCACTCCATGCAAAATATCGCTGAAATATTCTAAATCCACGTTACTCATATCGTTATCTGTGCGAAATTCCGCTTCGATTTGAGTTAGGTTTGCACCCCCCACTTGCCATTGATACAAGGCTTGGACGGCGAAGCGACGCGCTTTGCGACGGGCAGCAGGGCTCGCTTTTTGAGTGCCAGAAATGCGTGACATCGAAATTAAGCCTCCATGGCTTTAAGTAGAGCAACCATCTCAAAGGCAGACATGGCAGCCTCTTCGCCTTTATTGCCTGCTTTTGTGCCAGAGCGTTCGATTGCTTGTTCGATGGTATCAACGGTTAACACACCGAAGGCCACGGGAATGTCGTACTGCATGGCGACTGAAGACAAGCCTTTTACACATTCACCAGCGACGTATTCGAAATGTGGTGTGCCGCCACGAATAACCGCACCTAATGCGATGATCGCATCGTATTTGGCACTGGCAGCGGCTTTTTTAACCACTAATGGAATTTCAACCGCCCCCGGAGCACGAATGATAGTGATATTGTCTTTATCGACGCCGTGACGTAACAAAGAATCAACCGCACCTTCCAACAAGCTTTCAACAACGAAAGCATTCCAGCGGCCAACAACAATGGCGTAACGGCCATCGTTCGGGGTGAGGTTTCCTTCAATCGTCTTAATATGTTTCATAGTCTTATCTCTAAACTTATTCGCAAAAAGGGATGTATTCGGTGATTTCTAGATCAAAGCCAGAAATCCCGCTGTATTTCATTTCGGAGCTGAGCAGACGCATTTTCTTAATGCCTAGCTCGCGTAATATTTGGGAGCCAGTACCTATGGTTAAAAAGGCGCCTGAGCTATCGGTATTAGGACTACGTACTGGGCGGGCGCGACCAAAGAAGGCATCAAGATTATCGTTAACATCTTCTTTTTGATCAGCAGATAACAACACCAATACACCTTTGCCTTCTTCGGCAATGCGTTTTAACGCTTGGGTGGACGACCAACTTGGTGAGTCAGGGGTGCGTAAACCTAGAACATCGCGAATCAGATTATTAGTTTGTACGCGCACGAGTGTCGGTTCGTTGTGCGATACCGTGCCTAAGCTCAATGCTAAATGAGTTTCACCTAAAATCGTGTCGCGGAAGGTGTGCAAAGTAAAATCACCAAATTCGGTGTGCACTGTGTCTTGGGATAAACACTCAACGGTTTTTTCGTTGGCCATGCGGTAGTGAATTAAATCGGCAATCGTACCGATTTTAAGACCGTGCTTTTCCGCAAAAATTTCTAAATCAGGGCGACGAGCCATAGTGCCATCGGCATTCATGACTTCAACAATCGCGGATGATGGCAGTAGCCCTGCTAGACGTGCTAAATCACAGCCCGCTTCGGTATGACCGGCGCGGCTTAATACACCGCCAGGACGTGCACGTAATGGGAATATATGACCAGGCTGTACTATGTCTTCAGGCTTGCTGTAAGAGTCGACAGCCACGCGAATGGTGCGGGCGCGGTCTGCAGCAGAAATACCTGTGGTAACACCTTCGGCGGCTTCAATAGAGACAGTAAATGGTGTGGAAAAACGCGCACCATTGCCAGCAACCATTGAGGGTAAGCCTAAGTAGTCACAGCGATCACCGGTTAGGGTTAAGCAGATTAATCCGCGCGCTTCGGTGGCCATAAAATTAATAATTTCAGGCGTAACTTTTTCGGCGGCCACAATAATGTCGCCTTCGTTTTCGCGATCTTCGTCATCCATAAGAATGACCATTTTTCCGGCGCGAATGTCGGCAATAATGTCTTCGATTTTATTCAGTGGCATAGCTGCTCACCCTATCTACAATGTCTATGTTGATCGTGGCGATGTACTCACGACCGTGACGAAATTATTTCCAAAAACCATTTTCAGCTAAAAAGCTGGGCGTAATCGCGCTACTTGCTGTTTTGCTGCCTGTGAGTAATTGCTCTAAGTAACGAGCAATGACATCGACTTCCAAGTGAACATGATGACCAGGTTGTAAATCACACAAAGTCGTTTGCTCAGCGGTATGCGGCACGATATTGAGACTAAACCCTGTGGCCGTTAAGGCATTGGTTGTTAGACTCACGCCATCAACCGTAATAGACCCTTTTGCGGCAATATAGCGGCACAGGTCTGCTGGTGCCTCGATATCAAAGCGCACAGAGCGAGCATCAGCCTTGCGGCTCTGTACTCGACCTACGCCGTCGACGTGACCACTGACAATGTGTCCGCCCATACGTGTAGTCGGCATCATGGCTTTTTCTAAATTCAGCTTATCACCCATCTGCCATTGAGCAATTCGGGTGTGTGCAATAGATTCGCGCGAAACATCTGCTTCAAAACCATCACCATGCAAAGCAACGACTGTTAGACAAACGCCATTGGTAGCGATGCTGTCACCCAACTTAACATCGCTAAGGTCCAATGATTGGGTTGCTACCCGTAAGCGGATATCCCCTTGTTGTTGCGTTATATTGGCTACATGGCCAACCGCTTCAATGATTCCAGTAAACACGTTACAGACCTTTCATTACGCTTCTTTTGCTACTGGGAGTTTGACGGGGCGCAAGGTGAGACGTAAATCATCTCCTACTTGGCGCGAGTCCTGCCAATGCCAGCGTATTTGTTCTTTCATGCTATCCAACGGTAAGGATAGCAGCGGCCGAGCATTGCTCCCCAATAGGGTGGGGGCACAATATAAAATCAGCTCATCGACTAATCCGGCAGCGACAAATGCCCCCGCAAGTGCAGCGCCAGATTCAACTAATACTTCGTTGCATCCGCGCTCGCCAAGTTCCTGTAAGAGAGCGTAAAGATCGACTTTGCCTTTACTCTCTCCGCTCCAGTAAGCCAGTTTTCCTAACTTTTCGTCGCGGGTAATGGGATCGGCGCTAATCTTGCGAGTGGCAATTAATACATCACCTTTCTGGGCAAATAATTTAGCATCGCCACCAATACGATTGCGCCCGTCGATGACAACGCGCAATGGCTGACGCCATAGGTGCTCTTCGAGTTCTATCCCTGTTTCTTCTGGGCGCACTGTCATCGCTGGGTTATCCAGCAGAACGCTGTCTGCACCTGTGATAACTGCGCAGCTGCGTGCACGTAAGCGTTGTACGTCACGACGTGCTGCTGGGCCGGTAATCCATTGGCTTTCACCGGATGCCATTGCGGTACGACCATCTAGGCTTTGCGCTAATTTGACGCGAACCCAAGGTAGGCCTGTACGCATGCGCTTCATAAAACCGGCATTGAGTGCCTCGGCTTCGGCTTGCAAGCAGTGTTCGGTAACCTCGATATCCGCATCACGCAGCATGTCGTAACCACGACCAGATACTAATGGGTTGGGGTCGCGAGTAGCGCCGATGACTTCGGCAATGCCGGCCTCAATGAGGCCTTGTGCGCATGGGGCTGTGCGTCCTGTGTGCGCGCAAGGCTCTAAGGTAACGTAAGCGGTAGCGCCTTTAGCCATATCACCAGCATCTTGTAGGGCGTGTACTTCGGCATGGGGACCACCGGCTTTTTTGTGCCAGCCTTCACCAACAATGACGCCTTCACGCACGATGACGCAGCCAACTCTGGGGTTGGGGCTAGTGCTGTATAAACCGAGTTTGGCCAGCTGTAGCGCTCGGGCCATATAGTATTCATGATTCATTGCGTGCTGTCCTCATCGTGACTGGATGGCGACAAACGCTCAATTTCAGCGCGGAATTCGTCGAGGTCTTTGAAACTACGGTAAACAGAGGCGAAACGAACATAGGCAACTTGGTCTAGTTGACGAAGTTCTGCCATAACACGCTCACCAAGAACGCGACTATTGATTTCACGTTCACCCATGGCGCGCAGTTTATGTTTGATACGTACGATAGCGGCTTCCACGTCCTCAACGCTAACAGGGCGTTTCTCCAGTGCGCGCTGAATACCTGAGCGGAGTTTTTCTTCGTGGAAAGGTTCTCGGGTGCCGTCGTGTTTGATAATACGAGGCATAACTAATTCGGCAGTTTCGAACGTGGTGTAACGTTCACCACACTGTATGCATTCCCGGCGTCGGCGCACTTGCTCACCATCGGCAACCAGACGGGAGTCGATGACTTTGGTTTCTGGATGGGCGCAAAAAGGACAATGCATACGTTAAAGAGCGTTCCGAATAAGGGAAATAGGCGATTCAGCCAGAGCGCGCATGGTACTCCGGCTGGGCGTTTCAGGCAAGTAACGGGCCGTTATCAAACACGAATATCCGCCATAAAAAAGGCCGCTCGAGGCGGCCCAAAGTGTGAAGCAATCGAACAATCAAGCAGCAGCGGTGGACTTCGCTGCGCGAGATGGGTTTTTGATCTGGTCAGCAAGCATTCCGCCTTCGTCCAGCATCTTATGGCGCCACTCATCAAGTAGTGCCACTGTGTCGTGATCGTTCGGGTGGAAGCCCGGACGGAAGAAATCAAGATACTTACCAGCAAGTTGTGGGAATAAACCTTTCCAGCCCCATAAAAAGGTGAGGCCTTTCCAGTTGTCCTTGAATTTGAATAAGCTCTTATTAGCCCATAACAAACGGATATGACCGCTACCGACGACGGCAAAGAAGAAAAACGTAGTAATAATCATCGTCAGTGTACGGGTGAAGTAACCGCCACCGGCCAATTCGTAGACATCGTATGCCACGACTTTATGTTCGTTCTCTTCGAGTGCATGCCACATCCAAAGTTTCAGGGCTTCAGGGTCTTTAATCATTTGCTGGTGGCGTTCGTCGCGTAAGAGCTGCTCGGCCAAAATCGCAGTGTAATGTTCCAGAGCCACTGTAATTGCCAACTGAATTTTCTTCGGCAATATTTTACGACCCAAATTGAGCAAGATACCGAGCTCTTTATCTAACTGTTCTGCAGGGAAGCCATGCTTTGCAGCCATATTATTGAAGGCAGCATGTTCTTTGCTATGCATTGCTTCCTGACCGATAAAACCAGATACCTGCGCTTTTTGTTGCGGGTCTGTAATGATATCGCGATAGTTTTTCACTGAGTCTACAAAGAAGGTTTCACCTTCTGGGAACAACGAGGATAGCGTCGTCCAGAATGTCGTTAAAAAAGCGTTATCGCCATACCAGTAACGATTGGTATCTTCTGAGAACTCGAAGTCCATACGGCGTGGTGGAATACCCGCACGCTCGCCTGCAGTCATACGGACATTGCCAGTGTTTGTATCGGCTAATGTTGCTTGTGTCATATGAGAGTCCTGCTGTGTTTTGTTGTTTGTTTAAGTCACGAAGCTATTAAACGCGGTGTTCGTCACTGATGAAAGGTAGCTCTCCGCCAAATTTATTTTGCTGATAGGGGTTAAAAACAGACAGGTTTTATGGTCATTTGGCGACCTTGTACCTAAATTGCCAAAATGAATTGTAGGACAAGGGGGGATGAGTGATTTTATATCAATATTCGGTAAATTTTATGGGGGTTAAGTTACGCCGAAGGAGTTTTAAGCTGCCATGGGTGTGTTATATGTGCCAAAAGATATGTGCATATGCGTCACGCTTGGCTGTCTATATAAAAAAAGAGGCCAACGAATTGGCCTCTTTCTAGTGCTGCTTAGTACGCTGAGGTGATATTAAACTGCAGCTGCAGGGCGTGCCTTGCTTGGATTTTTGATTTGATCCGCCAACATACCGCCTTCATCCAGCATACGGTGACGCCAATCATCTAATAGCGCTTCAGTATCATGGTCATTCGGGTGGAAACTCGGGCGGTAAAAATCAAAGTACTGGCCAGCCAAGCGTGGGAATAAGCCATTAAAGCCCCATAGAAACTTCAGACCTTTCCAGTTTTCTTTAAAGTTGAACAAGCTTTTGTCTGCCCATAGCAGGCGGATATGGCCAGTGCCAACAACGGTGAAAAAGATCACGGTTGCAATGAACATAACAAAAACGCGCTCAGCGTAATTACCGCCGGCTAATTTATACACGTCGTAGGCAACGATTTTGTGTTCGTTTTCCTCTAGGGCATGCCACATCCACAACTTTAATGCTTCTTTGTCTTTGAACATTTCTTGGTGACGTTCATCGCGCAAAAGCTGTTCCGCTAGAATGGCGGTGTAGTGTTCTAGAGCGACGGTTGCTGCAAGTTGCATACGCTTAGGGATAACTTTGCGAATGACCTTAAATAACCAGCCCAGCTCTTTATCGAGCTTTTCTGTTGGAAAGCCATGCTTGCTGGCCATACCGTTGAACGCTTCATGTTCCTTACTGTGCATCGCTTCTTGCCCTATGAAGCCAGATACTTGGTCTTTTAGTGCTTGCTCAGTAATGATGTGACGGTAGTTTTTTACCGAATCAACGAAGAAGGTTTCGCCTTCTGGAAATAGCGCTGACAGTGTCGTCCAAAACGTCGTTAAAAAGGCGTTATCGCCATACCAGTAACGGGTAGTTTCATCGGTGAACTCGAAGTCCATGCGACGCGGAGGAATACCTGCTCGCTCGCCGGCTGTCATACGGACAGTGCCTGTGTTGGTGTCGGCTAAAGTTGCATTTGTCATATGAGAGTCCTGCTGTGTTTTGTTGTTTGTTTATTTCACTCCACTATTAGACGCCGTCCATGACTATCTCTAAAGGTAGCAGTCCGCCAATTTTTTTCTGTGCTTGGAGTCATAATATGTCACGTCAGGATTATTTGTGGCGTACTAAGACTGAAAATATCAAAATTCTTGTACTACAAAGCAACAATCGGTGTTTTTTCGTCAAATACGGGTAGAAGGGTGAAATTTCTGTGGGAGGATGTGGGGTTTTAATCAGCCATGGCTGTGCAGAATGTGCCAAACCTTGGGCTTAAAATGCCAAAGTTTTCCCAGTGTTTGGCTTAGAGGGCCAGAACTAGCCCTCTAAGTTATGCGTGAAATTCGCTTATGCCGCTTGAGTGTTGGCTGCTTTGCTTGGGTTTTTGATCTGGTTGGCGAGGATGCCACCTTGATCAAGCATGCGGTGACGCCAATCATCCAGTAGTTGCACGGTATCGTGGTCATTTGGGTGGAATCCTGGACGGAAGAAGTCTAAATACTTAAACAGCAAACGCGGGAATAGACCTTTCCAACCCCACAAGGCCCACATGCCCTTTAAGTTGTCTTTCAGATTGAATAGGGAGCCATTTGCCCATAACAGACGGATATGACCTTGGCCAACGAAGATAATAAAACCGAGTGTCGCCAGTATCATTGCCGTTGCGCGAGTGAAATAACCGCCGCCAATTAACTCGTACACATCATAAGCAACTGCTTTGTGTTCGTTTTCTTCTAATGCATGCCACATCCACAGCTTCAAGGCTTCAGGATCTTGGATGTTCTCTTGGTGTTGTTTATCACGCAATAATTGCTCGGCCAAAATCGCCGTATAGTGCTCAAGCGCTACCGTCGTTGCTAGTTGCATTTTTTTCGGAAATATTTTTTTCGTTAAACCTAGCAAGCCCCAAAGTTCTTTATCTAATTGCAGAGTTGGTAGGCCGTGCTTGGCGCCCATGTCATTAAATGCTTGGTGCTCTTTTGTGTGCATCGCTTCTTGACCGATGAAGCCTGAAATGGCGTCTTTTAATGTTTGCTCGGTGACACGGTCACGGTAATTTTTAACAGAGTCGATAAAGAAGGTTTCACCGGCTGGAAAAAGCGCAGATAGGGTTGTCCAGAAAGTGGTTAAAAATGCGTTGTCGGCATACCAATAACGCTTTGTATCGTCTGCAAATTGGAAATCCATGCGACGTGGCGGAATGCCCGCTCGTTCACCAGCGGTCATGCGTACCGAATCGTTGTTTGCATTAGCGGCCTGAGTCATCGCAATTACCTCTTATTGTTTTGGGTGTTGCCGAATTGTGTGTTTGTAAGACCATTTAACGCGCAGGAAAGGGAGGTTTGAAGGTAGGAATTAGCCATTATTTGTCGCCATGGATTAGGCAAGGTAAGGCTATACGGCGCTTCCATCATCTAGGTTTCGGATAATGGGTCGAATAAAATGAGCGAGATCAATAAACCGATAAGTATTCGTTAACCGGGCTAGGGTTAACTACGGCCACACGGTATGTGAAAGGTGCCAAATATAGGCACCAGACACGCCACTTAGTGGCGCTTAGGCATTGCTAGTATCAGTGTTTTCTAGAGTTAGAGCGTTCACCAATGGGTCGAGCAGGTAGTTGAGTGAATCGACGCCTGCGCGATAATCGGCGATGCGTCCCCAGTGTTCAAACTGCCCAAGCGCATAACTTTGGGTAATGTCATTAAAATACACACAATGACGACCAAAGGTCGCGAGTACCCAAAAACCGCAACATTCGTCGCCCCATGGATGTTGCTGCCATAATTCTGGGTTTGGTAAATGTATTAATTTCCACAGGTTGTGTGCGTCGGCTTCGAGAGATGTGACCTCAAGCGCAATTTGTTGAATAAGCTGGGTTTCGGTAACAGGGGTCCATGACTGATTCATACGTGTCCACTCATAGTGTCGGTTCGAAAAAGATCATATGACAAGAGTGTGACAGCATCGTGACAGGGGTGAATGCCGATTAAAGTGACGCGGATGACAAGTATAAAAAAACCGGCCATTGGCCGGTTTTTTTAAATCAGACGTTGCTTATTTGTAAACAGGGAACTGTTCACAAAGGGCCACAACTTTAGCTTTTACAGCCGCTTCTGCCGCTTCAGATGTGCCGTTTTCTAGGCCATCTAACACGTCGCAAATCCAACCCGCTAATTCAGTTGCCTGGGCTTCTTTGAAGCCACGGCTAGTGATCGCAGGGCTACCGATACGCAAACCAGAGGTCACGAATGGTGAGCGTGGATCGTTTGGTACTGAGTTTTTGTTCACAGTAATGTTAGCGCGACCCAATGCCGCATCAGCATCTTTACCTGTGTATTCTTTGCCGATTAAATCAACTAAGAATAAGTGATCGTCAGTACCGCCAGAAACAACTTTGATACCACGGCTGATAAAGGTTTCAGCCATCGCTTGGGCATTTTTCACCACTTGCGCTTGGTAGGTTTTGTACTCATCAGACATGGCTTCTTTGAAACACACCGCTTTGGCAGCGATCACGTGCATTAATGGACCGCCTTGTGATTCTGGGAATACCGCAAAGTTAAACTTTTTGTTTAGTTCTTCGTTGTCGTTAGCCAGAATCAAACCGCCGCGTGGACCACGTAAGGTTTTGTGAGTCGTTGTCGTAACTACGTCAGCAATGCCAACTGGGCTTGGGTATACGCCAGCAGCAATAAGACCGGCAACGTGTGCCATATCAACAAATAAGTAAGCACCTACTTGATCAGCAATTTCACGGAAACGCTGCCAATCGACAACGCGTGAGTATGCAGAGAAGCCTGCTACGATCATTTTTGGCTTGTGTTCAAGTGCTAGACGCTCAACTTCTGCGTAATCGATCTCGCCCGTCTCTGGGTTCAAACCGTACTGAACTGCGTTATAAACACGGCCAGAGAAAGATACTGAAGCACCGTGAGTCAAGTGACCACCGTGTGCCAAGCTCATACCTAAAATGGTGTCGCCTGGTTGGCAAAGTGCAAAGTAAACCGCAGCGTTTGCTTGTGAACCAGAATGTGGTTGTACGTTAGCGTAACCCGCGCCAAATAATTCTTTGGCACGGTCGATTGCTAATTGCTCGATCACGTCAACGTGCTCACAACCGCCATAGTAACGCTTGCCCGGATAACCTTCGGCGTACTTGTTGGTTAGTTGTGAACCCTGAGCTTCCATGACGCGTGGGCTAGTGTAGTTTTCGGATGCGATCAGCTCAATGTGGTGCTCTTGACGAGCGTCTTCGGCTTTCATCGCCGCCCACAGATCAGGGTCGAAATCCGCTATGTTCATATCACGGCTAAACATCAGGGTGTCCTCACGTAGACAGGTAGTAATCTGAAAGGCGGCATTCTAACGCAAACTGCGGCTCGTGGCACTTGAGGATGGATCACAATGATTATGATCTATCTTCAAGTTGCAGATTGATCTACTTCAATTTCGAACATTTCGAGTAATTCGCGTTCAGGAATAGGTTTACTGAAGAAGAACCCTTGTACTTCTTCGCACTTCGCTTTTACTAAAAATTCGAGTTGCTCTGAAGTTTCAACGCCTTCTGCAATGATGCCCATACCGAGATTATGGCCCATAGCAATAATCGTTCGTGTTATCTGGGCATCATCCGTATTAGCCGGTAAATTTTGGATGAATGAACGGTCGATTTTCAACGTATCGACGGGGAACTGCTTCAAATAGTTCAGCGACGAATACCCAGTGCCGAAGTCGTCGATGGCGGTTTTAACCCCTAGGCGGCGTAAACCATTGAGCGTTTCTAAGGTGTGAGCAACATCGTCCATTAGGATACTTTCTGTCAGCTCTAGTTCGAGTTGGCGCGGATGCAGGCCGGATTTAAAGATGGCGTCTTTTACTAACTCGAGGAAATTGTCTTGTTTAAATTGACGCGCAGATACGTTTACGGCGACTCGCTCGAGAGCGATATTGTATTTTTCTTTCCAATCAGCGAATTGTAAGCAAGCTTGCTCTAATACCCACTGGCCAATCGGCACGATTAAGCCGGTATCTTCGATAATCGGAATAAATACTCCCGGCGCTATCATACCTTTCGATGGGTGATTCCAACGTAATAAGGCTTCGACGCCAACCGGAGAAGCGCTAGCGGCGTCATATTGTGGTTGGAAATACAGCTCAAGTTCTTGTCGAGCTAGTACGTGGCGCAGGTCGTTTTCGAGTTCAAGCAGCTGCACTGCTTTTTTATTCATCGAAGCGTTGAAGAACTGAACGTTATTGCGGCCCATATCTTTGGCGTGATACATAGCCATGTCGGCGTTTTTCAATAATTCAATAACGCTACCGCCGTCGTTAGGATAGATACCAATACCAATGCTGGCGCTGATGAATACTTCGCGCTGGCCGAGCAAAAATGGGCGATTAAGTGCATGTAAAATGCGTTCGCCAATACGCACTGCTGTATCCGCAGCGGCTTCATTATCGCTTTGCTCACCCACGGCAATGGTGAATTCATCGCCGCCCATGCGACAGACCATGTCTTGCTTTTTCACGCAGTTGCTCAGGCGCAAGGCAACTTGCTTCAGAACCTGATCCCCAGCGGGATGTCCCATCGAATCGTTAATCGGCTTGAAACGATCCAGATCAATAAACAACAAAGCAACACTGCCTTCCCGTTCGCGAGCACTCGCGAGCATACTTTCTAAGCGCTCATGCATTTGGCTGCGATTCGGTAGACCCGTGAGTGGATCAAAGTAGGCGAGGCGATGAATGCGTTCTTCAATAACCTTGCGTTCTGTGATGTCCGACATAATGATAATCAGACTTTGCACTTCGTGATTATGATCGCGAATAGCACTGACGCCAGCCCAGCCGGTGCGAATATCATTGTTCACACGCTTGTAAAAAATTTCACCTTGCCAGTAGCCATCCACAACTAAGGATTCACCGATCTGTTCGAAGAAATCCGTGTTATGGCGTTCTGATGAAATTAAGAAGTCTGGTGTCTGACCGATCACTTCCTGTTGGCTATAGCCAGTAATATGGGTGAATGATTTATTGGTATTGGCGATTCGTAACTGACGATCGGTAATTAAAATGGCTTCGTTGCTGTTTTCAAATACTTCGGCAGCCAGTTGCAGCTCTTGTTCTATTCGTCGTGATTCGGTGACATCACGGCAAATACCGAGCATACCTTGCAGTTCACCATTGTCATTCCACAATAAGCTGGCTTGCAGTTCGAGCTTGATCTCACTGCCAGTTTTACTGGTTGCAACCATGTCTTGTCGAATCATGGCGTTGCGGCGTTGTGTTCCCACGGGGTTACGAATCGCTAGCTGTACATGATGGCGCATCATTTTAAACAGTGTGCGGATGTCGGCCTTGGTAAATATAGTGTTGACGCCGTCACGCAAGAGTTCGTCGGGCTGATATCCTAGAACGCGGGTGACAGAACTGCTGACGAAATTAAAATTAAGCTCAGCGTCGGTCGCCCAAACGATGTCTTTCATATTTTCGGCAAGCAGTCGATAGCGGCGCTCGCTTTCAACGATCTGTTCTTGTTTCTCAACGTCTTCAGTGACATCACGAATGGTGCCGACATAGCGCACAATTTCACCATTTTCTTTGGTATCAAAAGGCGAATCACGGAATTTAAGAATACGTATACTGCCGTCTGCATGCAGGAATCGAGCTGTGCCTTCCCGGGTACTGCCGGGTTGCATGCCGTGTATGTGCATGAGGGCTTTATGTAAATGCGGTACTTCTTCTGGATCGGCGAATGACATCCAATTACGTTCGGTAAACTCTGGTGTGTCTGGATAGCCCAAAATCTCAGAGATAGCGCGATTTTTAAAGGCAATGTGCTGGTGCATGGTGTCATCGAGATCGATTACGTATACCAAGTCAGGCATCGAATCCATGACGTGTGCCCAGAAGCTTTCACGTTCACGAATTTGCTCGGTGGCATTTTTACGGTCAGTCACATCGACTAAGGTCATCAGCGCTTGACCGTCAGCACCAGAACGTAAGCTAAGATTGGCCCATATATGGCGTAGCTCGCCGCTCATGGTATGCAGCGTCATTTCGAATTCAGTGTTTGTTAGTTTTAAATCGCGAGCGTGCTGCAAGGCTGTCAGGAGAGGTTTAAAATCATCGGTATGATTTGCGTAGTGTTTTTCCAGCTCGAATCTGTCACTCGCGTCTGCTAACTGCAACGCGGCTTCGTTCACGTCAATAATATCGATATTGAGGACATCGTTGGTGAAATCTTTTAAACCCAATAAACAGTGAGCTATTCCTGCTTCTTCGAATAGTGCCTTGTAGCGAGTACGGCTTTCTTCAAGTGCACTTTTGGCTTTAACGGCTTCAGTAACATCGCGCAGTAGCCAAACAATACCGGTAATTTTGTTGTATTCATAAAGTGGGTGATAGCTTTGCTCGAGAATTCGAGCCTCGCCTTTTTGTATGAGATTAAGTTGGCGGCCGCTATCTTGTAATGTGTTGAGTTCTTCGATGTCCAAGCCGCGGTTCCACAAGGCTTGTTGGTCTGACCATAGATCGCCCAGTTGCCGCCCAATAATATCTTCGCGACTTTGATAGCCCAGCATATCAACAGCTTTGGGGTTAACGTAATTTATGGTGCCTAGCACATCGGTTGAAATCAGCGCTTCATCAATCGACTTCAACGCTCTGTCGGCGCGTCGTTCTATGTAGCGGCGCTGTGCGCGTAAGTGTGCAACTTGGCGTTCCTGATGGCGTAAAAAATGCCACAGGCCCACTAATATCAAGCCAAAGACAATAAGAAAGATCAGAGGGTTACGCAACCTTGCCCACAACTGCTGATTTTCATAACCTTGAACGGGCAGGGCAGCGACATTCCAGCTTGTTGCTGGCACAGGGGTTGAATAAATAATGTTGGCTTGTTCATCAGCGGTTAGCACTGGCTGACTGCCGGTGCTGGCAAAATATTTCTCGCGAATGGATACCTTGTAGCTGTCCCGCTCAACCAAGAGCATTTCGAAGCCAGGAAAACGACCGTTATAAATAATATCCGAAAGGTTGCTGTATGAGCGGCGGCTAATCAGAATGTATTCGCTACTGGCGCTCTTGAATGGCGTTGCTATGTAATAGCCACCCATGTGACCGTAACGCAGTGAAAAAACCGTCGATTTATAATCTGCTCGACTTAGATGCTCGTCGATATCTTGAATTTCGTTGTCCCCCATCAGCTGGCCGTATTGATAAAGGAGATCGCCGGATGTGGAGGTTAAAAAGAAGCCTGTCGCGTTGAATATGGCGGCACTGATATGTCCCCAGAGTTCGTCTTTATCAACCGTTGCAGGAGATGTTATGCATTGTTCGAGAAAGTCACTGTAACTGCGGGCCAAGGTGTTATTGGCATGTAAGCCTGCGCGGGTAAGTAGTCCTGCTTGCATCGCATAGTTATCGAGTGTGCGATGTACGTCTTCGACGAAGCGGCGCCCATCCTCTTGCCACTGTTGAAACGCATTAAAGCCAAGAACCACTGCTAAAAAGATAAAACTAAGAATGAACAGGGGTAAGTTCACGCCTGATGAGTTGCTGGGCTCTCGTTCACTCTTTGTCGCATCGTTTGTACTAGAAAGCATGGTTACCCATCTGGTGGTTATCCGATCCATCATTATAGACACAAGTCGTAAGTTTCGTGTGCTTGCCCACCCTAGCTCGAGTTTTAGCGATTGCCAAGTGCGAGGCTTTTCAGTAGCTTTGCCAGCAAATCGATTCGAGGACCTTAGCTATGGCTCAATATGTTTTTACAATGAATCGTCTTGGCAAAATTGTACCGCCCAAGCGACAGATTTTACGTGACATCTCATTATCCTTTTTCCCCGGCGCTAAAATCGGCGTACTTGGTTTAAACGGCTCGGGCAAATCAAGTCTGCTGCGCATTATGGCTGGAATTGATCAAGATTTCATAGGCGAAGCTAGGCCACAACCTGATCTGAATATTGGCTACCTACCACAAGAGCCGGAATTGGATCCTAATAAGGATGTAAAAGGTAACGTCGAAGATGGCTTAAGCGAGCTAATGACTGCGCGAGCCGAACTCGATGCCGTTTATGCCGCCTATGCTGAACCGGATGCCGATTTCGATGCACTGGCAAAAAAACAGGGGCGTTTAGAAGCCATTATTGAATCGTCCGGGGGTCATGATATTGATCGTCAGATGGAAATCGCTGCCGATGCTTTGCGTCTACCACCATGGGATGCGGATGTTACTAAGCTTTCAGGTGGTGAGCGTCGTCGGGTCGCTTTGTGCCGCTTATTAATGTCGAAACCAGACATGCTGTTATTGGACGAGCCAACGAACCACTTGGATGCCGAGTCTGTGGGATGGTTGGAACGTTTCCTTGATGAATACCCAGGCACTGTGGTGGCGATTACCCACGATCGTTACTTCCTTGATAACTGTGCCGAGTGGATTCTAGAACTCGACCGTGGTCATGGTATTCCTTATGAAGGCAACTACACCACTTGGCTAGAGCAAAAAGAAAAACGCTTAGAGACCGAGAAAAAACAAGAAGATGCCCACGCTCGTGCGGTTAAGCACGAATTGGAATGGGTGCGTCAGGGCGCTAAAGGTCGTCAGAGCAAGAGCAAAGCACGTTTGGCTGCATTTGAAGAGTTATCGTCACGCGAATTCCAAACGCGTAACGAAACCAACGAGATTTATATTCCACCAGGCCCGCGTTTGGGCGACAAGGTTATCGAATTCCACAATGTTACTAAGTCGTATGGTGACCGCGTGCTGATTGATAACTTGAGCTTTACCGTACCGGCTGGCGCAATTGTCGGTATCGTCGGTGGTAACGGTGCGGGTAAGTCGACGTTGTTCCGCATGATCGCGGGTCGTGAACAACCTGATTCCGGTGAGGTCGTGTTAGGTTCAACAGTTAAGCTAGCGTTTGTTGAGCAGTTGCGCGACGAGTTAGACGATAAGAAAACCGTATGGGAAGCCATCTCGGATGGTAGTGACATGCTGAACATTAACGGCAAAGAATATCCAAGCCGTTCGTACATTGGTCGCTTTAACTTTAAAGGTGGCGATCAACAGAAGCGTGTTGGTGATTTATCCGGTGGCGAACGTGGACGTTTGCAGTTGGCGTACACCTTAAAGCAAGGGGCTAACGTACTTCTCCTCGACGAACCATCCAACGACTTGGATGTCGAAACATTACGTGCACTCGAAGAAGCCGTGTTGGCATTCCCTGGTGCGGTAATGGTGGTGTCGCATGATCGCTGGTTCTTGGATCGTATTGCTACTCATATCATGGCCTACGAAGGCGACTCGCAAGTGACCTTCTTTGAGGGTAACTACACTGAGTATGAAGAAGACCGTAAAAAGCGCATGGGTAATGATGCTCAGCCGAAACGAATGAAATACAAGCGTCTCGCTTAATTCAGTCGATTGGCCTAGACGGAAATATTGCCGAGGTAAAACTCGGCAGTTTCCGCTAATTTTATAATGCAGTGTGACGAATGTCTTATTGAGTCGTCGCTTAGCAGTTGCGATCTGCGTTAAAACGTCTAAACCTGTATACAGACTCTACAGGAAATCATCATGGAACAACGCCAGTTTAAACGCGTTCATTTCTTCCAGCGTGTACAAGTGGAAAGCGAAGGCAAAATTTTAGAGACCTATTGCCTCGATGTTAGCTTGCGCGGCATCTTACTGGTCTTGCCTGAGCACGTGACATGGCGCTTAGAGCAACCGCTCAAAGTGACATTAGGTTTGGCTGATGGCGAAAATATTATTATGAACTGTTTTCTTGTTCATCTTGATGACGATGTTGTCGGTTGTGCCTGTGACTCGATGGATATTGATAACCTCACCGCTTTACGTCGGTTATTGGAAGAAAACCTTGAAATCCCATCTCATGCTAATCGCGAACTCTCAGAGCTAATTCGTACACCAGAATAGTTGTGAGGCGGTAAAAACTACAGACAGAGTCATAAGACTGTCTAGCGCCTGTCATGCTCGAACGATATAGTGAAGCTCTCCTTACCAGTAGGAATCTCCTATGTTTCAGCCGCGACTTGAGCAGCATATCTATCCATCCCCCGTCGGCAAAATTGTCTGCGTTGGACGCAACTACGCCGCTCATGCTGCTGAGCTAAATAATCCCGTACCTGCTGAGCCCATTTTATTTATTAAGCCCGCTGATGCAGCGTGCGCTTTGGGTCCTGTATTCGCAGTGCCGCAAGGCATGGGGGCGGTGCACCATGAACTCGAAATTGCCGTATTGATCGGTGAAACACTCAGCAATGCGAGTGAAGAAACGGTTCTAGCCAGTCTTGCTGGCGTAGGCATCGGCTTAGACTTAACGCTGCGTGATGTACAAGATGGGCTAAAAGCCAAGAGCTTACCGTGGGAAATCGCTAAGTCATTTGATGGCGCTTGCCCGTTAAGTGATTTTATCGCTGCCGACAAAGTTGAAGACTGGGCTGATATTGAAATCAGTTTGATCCGCAATGGCAAAGTACAGCAAGAGGGCAATAGCAGTGCTATGTTGTTCCCAATTATTGCACTGATCGCTCGCATGTCTCGTCACTTCACCCTAAACCCCGGCGACGTCATCATGACTGGCACCCCAGCAGGTGTTGGTCCTTTAGAGGTCGGCGATGAACTTGAAGCGCATCTGCAAGATTGGCTGGTGGTGAATACCCACGTTAAAGGGCGTGATCCTGCATGAAGCAAACACAAGATCATTGCAACAAACCCGGTTTAACCCCGATTGAAGATGCGCTGCAGTATTTGTTAGAAACCATTTCAGTGCTGACCGAAACAGAAGCTATTCCATTAAGTGAAGCTCATGGTCGAGTATTAGCCGCGGATGTCATTAGCCCTATCAATGTACCGCCACACGACAACTCGGCGATGGATGGATACGCGCTGCATCATCTTAGCGATGTGACGCAGCCAGTAGAGATCGTTGCAACGGTTTTAGCAGGTCATCCGTATACAGAGGCACTAGCGCAGGGTAAAGCTGTGCGTATTATGACGGGTGCGCCAATACCGCAAGGTGCAAGCGCAGTAGTGATGCAAGAAGATGCGCAACGTACCGGTGATTCCGTAGTATTTGCTGCGGGTGTGGCATTGAACGAAGGCATGAATATACGTCGCGCCGGTGAAGACATCCGCAAGCTTGTTACTATCTTACCTGCGGGTCGCCGTTTACGCGTGGCGGATTGCGGTTTGTTGGCCAGCATTGGTATCGCCACCGTGACTGTTGTCCGTCGGTTACGAGTTGCACTGGTGACCACTGGCGATGAATTACAACCACCGGGAACGCCGTTGCTACCGGGTAATATTTACGAAAGTAATTCGTTTACTCTGACGCCTATGTTACAGCGCTTGGACGTCGAGCTGATTACTATGCCAGCCGTAGCGGATGATTTAATGGCCTTGCGTGCTGCGTTTACCCAAGCAAATGAACTAGCCGATGTGGTGATTACGTCCGGTGGTGTGTCGGTGGGCGAAGCGGATTTAACTCGCACTGTGCTAGAGGAATTGGGGCAGCTGAATTTTTGGAAGTTAGCGATTAAACCGGGCAAGCCGTTTGCGTTTGGGCGCTTACCCTCAAGTTGGTTTATTGGCTTGCCGGGCAATCCCGTATCGGCTTTAGTCACTTTACATCAGCTTGCTTTGCCTTTGCTGCGCACAATGGCGGGTGAAACATTAGCGAAGCCGCTGCGTTTTAATGCAACTACGCTAACCGATTTACGTAAATCGCCCGGTCGAACGGATTATCAGCGTGCTATTGCTAAGCCAAATGAAGAAGGGCAGTTAGTCGTCGCAACGACGGGCGCGCAAGGCTCAGGTGTACTCAGTTCGATGAGCCAAGCCAACTGTTATATCGTGCTGGAGAAAGAACGTGGGCGAGTAACAGCAGGTGAAACCGTAACCGTAGAGGTGTTCGACGAATGGTTAGCCTAAAACAAAAAAGCGCCTGAGTTAGGCGCTTTTTTGTAGGCATCGTTAATAACAATATTAACGAATGATGTGTTCCATCTTATCAGGAACGCCATCCCATTCTGCCGCATCTGGCATTGGGTCTTTCTGTTCGGTGATGTTTGGCCATACTTCTGCCAATTCAGCGTTCAATTCGATGTACTTCTCTTGGCCCGCTGGTACTTCATCTTCCGAGAAGATCGCTTCTGCTGGGCACTCTGGTTCACACAGGGCGCAATCAATGCACTCGTCTGGGTGAATAACTAGAAAGTTCGGGCCTTCATAGAAACAATCAACTGGGCATACTTCAACACAGTCGGTGTATTTACACTTCACACAGTTATCAACCACAACGAAGGTCATGCGTTCTCTCCTAATCTACGGCGCAGGCCGAAACGGTGTCGGCAGTTGGCGATTTAATATTCACCTATAATTAAGCCCGCTATTCTAGGTAGCTAGTGGCTTGGGAGCAAGGTCAATCCTCGGATTTGAACGGTTATCTATCGCCATAATCCGAGAATGTCTTATCGGTTTTACCGAATTAGAGCAGCCCTTTCAATTGATAGAGCAGTTCAAGCGCCTGCCGAGGTGATAAATCATCAGGGCTAATGCCCGCCAATTTCTCCTCCACAATCGAGGGGGCGGCCGCAAATAAATCGTTTTGCAGTGGCAACACTTTCGCTGTTTTGCTGGTGGTTTTAACTGGTGCCGCTAGGTCGTGACTGCCTTTTTCAAGAAGTTGCAATTGCGCCCGCGCTTGTTGAATAACCGTAGCTGGAACCCCCGCCAGTTGGGCAACTTGCAGACCGTAGCTCTGACTCGCAGGACCATCTTCGACGGAGTGCATAAAGATAATGCGCTCGTCATGTTCGGTGGCTTTAAGGTGCACGTTAACGGCGGTTGGGTGCTGCTCGGGCAGAGCCGTCATCTCGAAGTAGTGGGTCGCGAACAGGGTGAAAGCTTCGGTCTCATCGGCTAAATGCGCGGCAGCGGCCCAAGCCAAAGACAAGCCATCAAAGGTGCTAGTACCGCGACCAACCTCATCCATCAATACCAAACTGTCGCGCGTGGCATTGTGTAAAATATTGGCCGTTTCGGTCATTTCCACCATAAAGGTCGAACGACCACCGGCGACATCATCTGCTGAACCCATACGGGTAAAGATACGATCAATCGGCCCCAGTCGGCACGATTCTGCGGGCACATAACTGCCGACATGAGCCAGCAAAGTAATGACCGCGACTTGACGCATGTAGGTCGATTTACCGCCCATGTTTGGGCCGGTAATGATCTGCATGCGTCGATCATTCGTCAGCGACGTATTGTTGGCAACAAACGGATCGGTAATTAAGCTTTCCACCACAGGATGACGACCTTGGATAATTTCCAAGCGGCTTTCGTCGACCAGCTCTGGTTGAGTTAAACGCAGGCTATCGGCACGCTCGGCAAAACACACCAAAACATCCAGCTCCGATAGTGCTGCAGCGCATACTTGCAGTGGAATTAAATCCTCGGCCAGTGCGGTTAATAATTCTTCGTATAGAAATTTTTCACGGCTGAGCGAACGGCTTTTGGCACTTAACGCTTTATCTTCAAATGCTTTTAATTCTGGAGTAATAAATCGTTCGGCATTTTTTAATGTTTGGCGACGAATGTATTCGACCGGTGCCTTTTCGGCTTGGGATTTACTGATTTCGATGTAATAGCCATGCACACGGTTATAGCCGACTTTTAACGTACTTAAGCCAGTGCGCGCCAACTCTTCTTGCTCTAGCTTAACTAGATAATCGCCCGCGTTTTCGCTCAGAGAACGCAGCTCATCCAATTCGCTATCGTAGCCTTCGGCAATCACGCCACCATCACGAATAATCACGGGTGGGTTTTCAATAATCGCTTTCGTTAAGCGCTCAACCCATTGCGGAAACTCCGGCGCACGCCTAGCTATGCCTACCGCTAGCTCGCCATCTAGGCCGCTTAAATGCTGGCGAATTTCTGGAATTACGGTTAACGCATCGCGCAAGCGTGCGAGATCACGCGGGCGGGCAGAACCCAGCGCCACACGCGATAAAATACGTTCAACGTCGCCTACTTGGCGTAAGGCTTTGTGTAAATCTTCCCATGCATAGTGTTGCAAACACTGGGCGATAAAGCCTAGGCGTTGCTGCAGTAGTGCGCGATCACGTAGCGGCCGATTTAACCAACGACGTAATAAGCGACTGCCCATTGCTGTAGCGGTTTTATCCATCACCCATGCGAGTGTATAAAGCGAATCGCCTTTTTGATTAATATCGATTTCTAAATTACGGCGACTGGCGGGGTCGATAATAATGGCATCGCTGGCTTGCTCAACCGCAATCGAACGTATGTGCGGCAGGCTATTGCGCTGGGTATCTTGGGCATAATGCAACAAGGCACCGGCGGCGCGAATTGCCACCGTCATACCTTCGCAACCAAAGCCGCGTAAATCGCGAGTTTTTAATTGTTCGGTTAATAAACGCAGCGCGGTATCGCTTTCGAAATGCCACGGCGCAAGCATTTTACTGCCCGCGCGCTCACTTATCTCATCCGCAATATCTTGATCTTCGGCCAGCAATAACTCGGCAGGGCGTAAGCGCTCAATTTCGGCCAACAGCGCCGCTTCGCCATCGACTTCCATCACCGTAAAACGACCACTGCTGATTTCCAGTACTGCTAAGCCATGACGTTGCTTGGATGAACACAGCGCTACTAATAAATTATCTTGGCGTTCATCCAGAAAGGCTTCGTCGGTCAGGGTACCCGGCGTAAGAATACGCACTACCTTGCGCTCAACCGGCCCTTTACTGGTGGCGGGGTCACCGATTTGCTCAGCAATTGCTACCGACACCCCTTGGCGCACCAGCTTAGCAATGTAGTTTTCCGCCGCATGATAAGGCACACCTGCCATCGGAATTGGCTTACCACCGCTCTGACCACGCGCGGTTAAGGTGATATCCAGCAACTGCGCCGCGCGCTTAGCGTCATCAAAGAACAGCTCATAAAAATCGCCCATACGATAGAACAGAATCGTATCCGCAAACTCCCCCTTAATCTTGAGGTATTGCTGCATCATCGGGGTATGGGCGCTGGCCTGACTCATGTCGTGCGTGTCCTTCTGATTCGATTACGGGCGTGGTTAACGGGATCGTGCTAATGGATGTACAAACTGGAGCGAGATTGTACTGGAAAGGAGACTGATACAGAAATCTGGTGTGGGTGGCTGGTTAGTAAGGAAATGGTTAACGTTTGACTAAATTGTAAGAGCGAAATTTTTTCGCGACCAGCACCGCGAAGATAATCACTAGCGTATCGGCACTGCTCGCTTTGCTCCCGGAGTACCTCCTACAATTAATTCGTAGTACCTCAAATTTCGACTCAACTTACAAACCCTGTAGGAGCGACTCAACGAACGTATTTTGTTCGTAGTCGCGATCCGCACTGAGTGCTTATATCTGATTTCGCCGCCACACCATCATTACAATCAACCCCGTTAAAGCCGCTGCAACTGCCGCCGGGAATAGTGCTGTCGTAACGGAGTAATGTTCTAAAGCCGTTAACACCAGTAAATTGCGCAGTAAAAATAACACCATAAAGGTCAATGATTCAGAGTAAGGGTGGTGCCATGTTTTACGAATGGTTGGACCAAAGCCGAGTAAATCGACGGTGGTTAATACCATCACAGCCCATATTGGATTGTTGGTGAAAAACCATATGGGAAGGGCTGCAAGCGCTGCGCTGAAAAACGCCCAATCACTGGGGGTTATGCTGATATCTCCGCGTTTATTATAAGCGAGGATGGCAATAAATAGGGTGATACTACCGGAAAAACCGATGGCCCAAGCACCTGCGCCACCATTATCCGCCAGTTGAGCAAAAAATACGGAGCAGGTGGTAATTCCCCATATCGCCCAAGAGAAAATATGCGGTTTTACAGTACCGTTAAGCACGGAGCGAATATAGGGGGCGAAGGCAATAAAGGTAAGCAGCATGGCGATACCGCTAAGAATTTCTTTGATCGCCATGATCAGTTTTTATGCGGTGCCATGGCCCGCGAAATCAGCGCTTTGCATTGAATTAGCCACGTTTTGCGGTCCATGCCTTCTGAATCAAATAACGAACTGCCGCCGGCATCTTGCAGCATGATTAAGCCGTGTAATGAACCGCGCATATACATGGCGGTTTTCATTGGATCAGTAATAACATTGGTGTCGACGGATTTGTCTTCAATGCCGCGCTGCACACAACTGGCCATGAGCGCCATGATGCGCTTTTCTGCGGCTATATAAGCCTGTTGTGACGGGGTCATTTCTTTCACCGTATCGTGTTTTACGTTACCTAGGCCACTGGCTAGCGTGATAATTCGAAAGTAGTCGCGCTCGTTATAATAAAAATCAAGATAAGCCTCACCAATAGCCGCCATAGCGCTAAAGCCGCTAGTGCATTTTTCGGTGTATTGCGACATGCGTTGATGCAGGGAATCGGCGGCACGGGCGCATAAACCTAGGTGTATATCTTCTTTGTCGCGGAAGTACACATACAGTAAGGCGCGACTCAATCCGGCGCTTTGCGCGATCGAGTTCATAGAGGTTTTGTCGAAGCGTTGTTGGATGAATGCTTCTTCGGCGGCATCCAATATGGCTTCGCGGCGTTCTAATTTTTCGTCTGAGTTCCGTGATCGCACGCTGGTGAGGCCTTGTTTTTAACTCTGCATATATTGACACTCTAACGTTAATTGACATATTGTCAATTACTGACAGTTTGTTAATATCGGTGCGACTATGAAACAGTTTCTATTGATTTGGATGGTATTGAGTGCAGGGCTAACGGCTTGCTCTGAAACGAGTGAGCCCTCTGTACCTGCGGTTGGTCGTGCCTCGGAGGTAGCGCCTCAGGCGAAATTCTTGCCGGTAAGAGTGGTTGAGCTTGTTCACGAGCCTGTGCTGGAATCGCGCGTATTTGCAGGTACAACCCGAGCCGTGAATCGCGCCATCATGCGTTCGCAAATTGCAGGTCGAGTAGCGAGTTTGCCGGTTACTTTGGGCAAAAAAGTTCAGTCGGGGGATGTATTACTTGAGCTCTATAACCCCGAGGCGAACCCTGCAGCTCAGTCGGCTGAGCGCCAATGGCGTCGGTTGGAGTCGCAGCAAACTCAGCGCCAACGCGATTTTGATCGCATTAGTTTGCTGTACGACAAGGGCACCGCAAGTTTGCAGGAATTTGAGCAAGTGCGTACTGATTTAGATGCGCTTACCGATGCAACCTTGTCGGCAAAAAAACAATTTAATCGCGCTCAGCAATTGAATATGGAGCGTTGGATTACTGCGCCGTTTGCTGGGGTGGTAACCACGATTGATACCGATATTGGTGAAGTGGTATCACCCGGTCAAGCCTTGTTGGGTATTGCCGATCCAGCGCAAACCGAAGTTGAAATGGTTATTAACGATGACATCGCAACGAACGTAAAAGTCGGTGACAGCGTGAGTGTGATGTTACCGTTTGAGCAAAACAGCAAGCGCCAAGGGGTTGTTACTGAAATTAGCCCATTTCGTGAACGTGGAGCTTTGCCTAGTATCGTTTTGGCATTTCCCGATCAAGAAGTTCGCCCAGGAATTGCAGTGCATGCGCGTTTTGAAATCAACAGAGGCGATGGCTTTAAAGTCCCTATGAGTGCCTTGGTGCGCAACGGTGAAGGCGCTGTTATCTATCGTGTTAATTCCACTCACAAAGTAGAAGCAGTACCTGTAAATATGGGATTAATGCAAGCTGATGGCATTGTAATTAGTGCTGCGGAGGAATTGAGTTTAAACGCTGGCGAAGAAATCGTTGTTGCGGGTAGCCATCGTTTATTTGATGGAGCCAATGTAGAGGTCTTGCCATGAATTTGTTTGGCTATATTCATCGTTATAAGCGTTTGATTTTGGCGCTAACTGCCATGTTTATGTTGCTAGGTATTGCTTCATGGCTAACCATGGCGCGGCAAGAAGATCCGAGCTTTCCTTACCGCACCGGCACTATTCGAGTGGTTTTTCCCGGTGTTTCTGCTGAGCAAATTGAAAAATTAATTACCGAGCCGCTGGACGAACAGTTGGCTGAGGTAGAAGAGCTGCGTCGGGTTAAATCAACCTCGCGCGATAATGTCGCTATTTTTGTGGTGGAGTTGCTCGACCGCATTTACGACACCGATGCGGCATGGGATCGAGTCAGGCGAGCCATGGAGAAAGCTGAACAGGATTTTCCTAAAGGTGTTGTTGAGTATGTATTAGAAGATCGCCGTATGGATATTCCGGCGGCAGTGATCAGCATAGTGGGCACTGCGGATATACTGGAATTGGCGCATCAAGCGGAAATATTAAAACGGCAATTATTAGCGGTTAATGGTGTTTCGCGAATCGAGATCGAAGGTGACCCTGAGAAAGAATTACGTATCGATCTCGATAGCGCGATTTTGAGCCAATTGAGTATTAACCGTGATCAAGTTGTTGCGGCTATTCAGGTGCATAATCAAATTATTCCGGGTGGCGTTGTTCGTATTGGTGATCACGCTTTACGAGTCGATACAGGATCGGATTTACAACAAAAATCCGATGTTGAGAGTATTCCAATTCGCTTGGCTACTGGTCAGTACATTCCGTTAAGTGCCATTGCACATATCGCCTTCGTAGCGCGCGAGCCTTCCGCTGCGCAGACCTACCACAACGGCATGCGCAGTGTATCACTTGGAATTTATGCCAAGCGCGGACAAGTGGATGCGATTGTTTTTGGCGAACAAATTCGTCAACGTATTGATGCGGTTCGCGCGGATTATCAACCACTCGAAATTGTCGAAACATTTTTCCAGCCTGATTACGTTGCTGATCGACTCGAAGGGCTGCAGTTTAATCTGTTGGGCAGTATTTTAATTATTGCTATTACGGTGATTGCGGCGTTGGGATGGCGCAATGGATTGCTCGTTGCTGGTGTTCTACCGGTTGTGGCCATCATTGTACTGGCTCTCTACAACTTGGGTGGTGGTGTTCTTCATCAAATTGCCGTCATCGGCATTGTGATTTCTTTAGGGATTCTCGTCGACAACGCCATTGTGGTGGTCGAGTCTATTGTGCAAGAACTTCAAGCGGGGCGCAGTCGGCGCGAAGCCGTAGAAAGTGCGTTTGAGCAAATGGCTTTTCCACTGTTTACGTCCACAGGTACAACCGTCGCGGCCTTTATTCCTTTGCTATTAAGTAAGGGTGGTACCGGAGATTTTACCCGGGGCATTCCGGTAATGATTATTTTATCGCTGCTCGTTAGTTACGTAATTTCCGTGTTGGTATTGCCTCTGGTCGCGGAGCGATTGGTTGGTATTCCAAAACACGATAACCAGCGTTGGATTAAAAAAATATCGGATAAATTAATTTATATTAGTCGTTACAAAGCTAAGTTAGCGCTCTTGCTGGTTGTTGGTGTTATGGCACTGACTATCATGGCTTTTCCACTATTGAAGTTACAATTTTTTCCGCAGGCGGATCGAAATCAAGTTGTGATTGATATGACACTGCCGGGAGATAGCAGCCTTGAGCGTATGGCCGAGGTGAGTGCAGAGGTCGAGCGAAAATTATTGGCTCGTGACGATGTGGTTGGTGTGATGCGCTCGGTGGGAATGTCGGGATTTCGCTTCTATTACAATTTATTAGCGACCATTGATTCAACCAATTCTGCGCGATTAATGGTCAACACTCGCGATATGGCGGCAAATCAAGCGGTAATTGATTGGATTACCCATGACATCCAAACGGCGCTGCCAGAAGCAACCATTATTGCTAAGCGTTTGGGTCAAGGGCCGCCGACTCCAGCGCCGGTCGAGCTGCGTTTACAAAGCGATGATCCATCAAGTCTTTATCAGGCTGCGGATCAGGTGCTGGAAGTTTTAAATGCATTACCCGAAACAACAATGATTCGTTCCGATAAAGACAGCGGTCTTGCCGAGCTTAGTGTCAATATAGATAAAACCATTGCCCAAGAATTGGGAGTACGTCGCGATCAGGTTGCTGCTAGCTTATTTGGCCAAACTCGTGGTTTAGATGCAGGCGAATTTCTTTATAGTGATGATCCGATCACCATGCGGGTGCGTTCTGCCGCGGGCGATCTTACAACGACAGCGGAATTGTCTGGCCAATATATCTATAACGCCACAGGCCAATCCGTACCGCTGGATGCCGTTGCGACTCTTAAGTCACAGTGGACCTCGGCCGTTATTCGTCACTACAAAGGCATTCCTACGGTTACGATTCACAGTGAGTTAATGCCCGGCGCAGCCTATAACACTGTGCTTAAAAAGGTATTCGCTGCCTTAGATGAAAATCCATTGCCAGGTGCGGTTACTTTGCAACTTGGTGGAGATGCTGAAGGCTCGGCTGATGCCAATCGTGCAATTTTAAAATCGGTACCGATTGGCGTTATGTTGCTACTGCTATTTATGTTGGTGCAGTTTAATAGCTTTCGTCGGCTAACGATTATTCTGGCAACCATCCCCTTGGCCGCAGTCGGAATTATACCGGGGTTGGTTTTAAGTGATCAGCCTTTTGGATTTCAATCCTTACTTGGCGTGATTGCCTTGATTGGGATCGTTGTGAATAACGCCATTGTTTTATTAGATGTTGTCGATGCGCGCTTACGTGAAGGTGCCGATATTGATAGCGCTGTCGCGCAGTCGATTGATGCGCGTACGGCTCCCATTTTGTTAACAACGGCTACCACGGTATTGGGTTTGTTACCGTTAGCATTTTCGGCATCGACATTATGGCCACCGATGGCTTGGGCCATTATTTCCGGGTTGTTGATGTCGACCTTGCTAACCCTGATCGTAATCCCTGTCTTATGTCGGATGATGCTTAAAACCAACCCTGTTGCGATGTGATACCTCTTCACTTTTTGGTAACCTCAATGCTCAGTATGTTCACTGGCATTGAAGGTTAATCATGAATTCTTCTGTTGAGACACAAGTCGTTCGGCTTGCTCAATGTCTACAGTCTAAAAATTTACGAGTGGCTACTGCTGAGTCCTGTACAGGCGGTGGAGTAGCCTCTGCTATGACGGATCTAGCTGGCAGTTCGGCATGGTTTGAATGTGGGTTTGTGACCTATTCCAACGAAGCTAAAATGCAACACCTTAGTGTCTCCGCAGAAATTCTTACTACGTATGGCGCGGTAAGCGAAGCAACCGTAATTGCTATGGTAAAAGGTGCCGTTGCTAATAGTCGTGCCGATGTCGCCGTTGCGGTTAGCGGTGTTGCTGGGCCGGGAGGTGGCTCTGCGGATAAGCCCGTGGGCACTGTTTGGTTTGCATGGGGCAGTGCAACTGAGCAACAAGCATCTTGCATGCACTTTGCCGGCGATAGAGCATCGGTACGAGAGCAAAGTGTGCTTGTTGCTATCTCTAATCTCAACTCATGGCTGGATGAATAACCAGTAGTTGTTGACATTAAAAAAAGCTGTGGTTAAATACTGTTTAAATTTACAGTGACGGCTACCGTTAGCCTCTACTTTGAAATCACGCAGATACTACTCAGACACTAGAAAGGACAGGATCATGGACGCTAACAAGCAAAAAGCACTCGACGCCGCGCTCAGCCAAATCGAACGTCAGTTTGGTAAGGGTGCTGTCATGAAAATGGGTGAGCAGCCACGCGAAGCGATTCCTGCGATCTCCACCGGTTCACTAGGATTAGACATTGCCTTAGGCATAGGCGGTTTGCCAGTAGGTCGTATTGTTGAGATCTACGGTCCTGAAAGTTCGGGTAAAACCACAATGTGTTTGTCGGTAATGGCGCAAGCACAGAAAATGGGGAAAACCGTTGCCATTATTGATGCTGAGCACGCGTTAGATCCACTGTATGCCGAGAAGCTAGGGATAGATCTTGATAGCCTATTGGTTTCTCAGCCAGATACTGGTGAGCAAGCCTTAGAAATTTGCGATAGTTTAGTCCGTTCAGGCGCCGTGGATGTGATTGTGGTCGACTCGGTTGCTGCGTTGACGCCTCGTGCGGAAATTGAAGGCGAGATGGGTGACACACACGTTGGTTTGCAGGCGCGCTTGATGTCGCAAGCATTGCGTAAAATCACCGGTAATATCAAAAACGCGAATTGTTTAGTGATCTTCATTAACCAAATTCGTATGAAAATTGGTGTGATGTTCGGTAGCCCTGAAACCACTACAGGTGGTAACGCGCTGAAGTTTTACTCATCGGTACGTTTGGATATTCGTCGTATCGGTTCAGTGAAGCAAGGCGACGAAGTGGTTGGTAACGAAACTCGCGTTAAAGTGGTTAAAAACAAGGTTGCGCCACCGTTTAAACAAGCCGAATTCCAAATCATGTACGGTTCTGGCATTTACCACATGGGCGAAGTCATCGACCTAGGTGTTAAAGCTGGTTTAGTCGATAAGTCTGGCGCTTGGTACAGCTATAAGGGCGATAAAATTGGTCAAGGCAAAGCCAATGCTGCCGTATATTTAGGTGAGCATCCTGAGCTTGCCGTAGAAATTGAAGCGGGCATTCGTGCGCAAATGTTGACCCCTGCTATCGCCGCTGAAACATCTAGCGAAGTGGATGAAGAAGCAGAAGCTTGATCCTTTAGACCGCGCCGCGTTAATGCGCGTTGCGGTCGATTTACTTTCCCGCCGTGAATACTCGCGCCAAGAACTTTGGCGCAAGCTCTCCCCTCGAGCGGCTGATACAGCCGATGTCGAAAGTGTACTTATTGATTTGTCGGAACGGCATTGGCAGTCAGATGAACGCTTCTCTGAATCTTTTCTTCGCAGTCGAGTTGCTCGCGGCCATGGCCCTGTGCGTGTTCGCCAAGCCCTGAGAGAGAAAGGCATTAAGGATGAGCTGGTAAAGCAATCCTTAGATGCGTGCGATCAAGATTGGTATCAGTTGGCATCGGATGTCGCAGCAAAGAAACTCGCGAGTCTGAAGGGTGAACCTCAAGATATAAGAGCGAAGCTCTATCGCTTTCTTGCTTACCGTGGCTTCTCTTCCGATCAAATTCAGACAGTTATTGAACGAGTGTCAATCGAAGACACTTGTGACTGATGATTTTATCTTGTTTTTCCTGACTATACGGGCAATGTCGCCTCAGTCTATTGACACATCTGTCCATGCTAACCATGATCGAATTAAACCTACTGGAAGTGAACGGGCGTTCACTTTGGTAAGAGGACGATAATTAGAATCTTGTTGGGGAAGGATATGGGCCCGACTGCTCAGGTTGATATTGTACTGGTGCAGCACCTGCTCAATTTTTGGAGCAGTCGTGGAGTCGAGATGGATCCGGTTTGGCCACTATTGGGTATCGATATTGGCGATCCATTACCTCGCTGGGTAAATTCCGAGCGTGTAGCCGATGCACATCGCTATGCATTTCAATTTTTAAATGACGACCTGATTGGTATCGATCTTGGGCAATATGTTGCTCGCCGTGATTTACCGATGGCTCGTCTATTGCGTTATGCCGACACCTTGCGTACTAGCTTGACGGATTTCGTCCCTTATTTCTATTTGATGACTGGCAGTGTGTGTTTAGAGCTGCAGGTTACAGATGTTCGCTCAGTGATTAGTATCGAACGCAAAACTTCCCACACAATGAGCCAGTTGCAGCAAAGTGCCGCGCTTGCGTGCATCGCAGAGGCTTGTCGCATAGCGTTGGGAAAGCGCTACGAAGAGGACGATCTTCTACTCTGTATCCCTAAAGAATTTATGTGCTACCAGCGTGCTATCGAACAGCGCATGAAGATCAGTGTGACCGGCGCTTCTGGTTTTGGTCTCGAAATTAGCGGTAGTGCTTGGCAGCGCTTGAATTTAGAGCAGCAGCCCATTCTTTATGCCAGTGTGCTGCGAGATTTACGCCGCCAAGATGAAAAATTTAAAGATCACTTAGCTATCTATAATGAGTTGCGGGATATTTTACAAATGTGCCTGTTGAAGCGTCATGTATCTCAAGATGACGTTGCTGATCAGTTAGGCATTAGTGTGCGTAATTTACAACGACGCCTCAAAGCGCTGGGTACGACCTATCAAAATTTACTTGATGAGGGTCGTCAGGCCTTAGCGATGAAGGTCATTCGTGAAGGTGATATGCCTTTGTATGAGGTGGCTTATTTGGTGGGGTACACCGAGCCGAGTGCGTTTTATAAAGCTTTTAAGCGTTGGACAGGGTCAACGCCTGGCGATTATCGTCAGGCGTATCAGGAAAGACTCAGTGCAGTTTCAAACGGGGCCGAATAACCTTATTGATGTGGCCAACTAGGCTTAGCAATAAGGTGTGCCAGTATCCGTGTAATGCAATTTGATGCATGCGATATAACGATACATAAACGAAGCGCGCCAAGCGCCCCTCGATCATCATAGATCCGCTACTTAGATTCCCCATCAAGCTACCAATCGTGCTGTAGCCGCTAAGCGACACGAGTGAACCTTTGTCTTTGTATACAAACTCAGGCATCGGCTGCCCTTTGTAGCGTGCTTTTAGCGCTTTAAACATGTGAGTTGCTTGCTGATGTGCTGCTTGTGCTCGTGGAGGCACCGGCTTGCCATCAGCTTGCAATACGCAGGCACAGTCGCCCATGGCGAAAATATTCGGATCTTCACTCTGTAAGCTACTATCGACCATTATCTGATGAGCGCGATTGGTTTCGAGGCCGAGAGTGGCCATGAAACTTGGAGCGCGAACGCCTGCTGCCCAAACTTTTAATTTTGCGCTAATTAGTCCGTCATTCTTAGTTACAAAGCCGTCCGCCGTCGCTTCGGTAATCAGTGTGCCGGTTCGCACCGATACACCGAGAGCTTCTAGTTCACGAGTTGCTGCTTTTGATATGCGTGTCGGCAGGGCGGGAAGAATACGTTCACCCGCCTCTATAAGCGTTACGCTGAGCTGCTTTGGTGATACGTTTTTCATACCATAGCGAGTTAGAACTTCTGCGGTGTTATACAGCTCTGCAGACAGCTCTACACCTGTTGCGCCTGCGCCAACGATGGCGATCTCTAGGTTCTTTGGATTTTCACTCGAATTTGCCCGTAAAAATTCATTCAACAAGGTGCGGTGAAATCGTTCGGCTTGACGACGACTATCCAAAAATATGCAGTGTTCTTTTGCACCTGGAGTACCAAAGTCGTTGGTAATACTGCCAATTGCCAGCACGAGTGTGTGGTAAGGGATGTTCCGTTCGGGCAATACCACTTCGCCATCTTCGTCATAGATTGGCGATAAGATGACGTGTTGTTGCTCACGATCCAAACCACACATACGGCCCAATTGAAAATCGAATCCATGGACTTTGCCATGACCGCGATAATCTAATTCGTCGATACCGGAATCGAGTGCGCCGGTGGCGACTTCGTGCAGTAGTGGCTTCCAAAGGTGCGTAGAGTTGGCATCGACTAATACAATCTCGGCTTTGCCGCTGCGACCAAGCGCACGACCCAACTGAGTAGCCAATTCCAGCCCTCCTGCACCACCGCCAACAATAACGATGCGTTGCATATCAGAGAACTCCGAAGATTAAGAAATTATCGGCATTATACGGGGAAAGAGGATAGACCGTGACCGAAAATGGTGCGCTATTTTCGGTCACGTTGTGAAGGGACGGTAAATCGTAGGATTAATTTACGGCCTTGTGTGTCGTGAAAAATTCAATAAGGCGTGAATTTACTTCTTCTGGTTTGTCGTGTGCTAACCAGTGTGTGGCATCTGGATAGGTAAATAGACGGGCGCGGCTAGTGTAATCCAAGCTTTTAGAGGCCATTGGTAAGGTCAATGCTAAGTCCTGTTCGCCCCATAAGATTTGAGTTGGACAATGAACTTGGCCGTCGCCTTTCGGGTGCGGCATGGTACGAATGACAGAGCGATAATAATTCACCATACCGGTCATTGCGCCCGGAATTCGCCAGTGCTCCAGTAGGGTTTTGATATCTTCTGGCTGATAACTGCCCTTGTTCGAGGTTAGGGTTAGCACCTTACGGAACGTCATGTAGTTGAACAGGCTGATCATTTTTTCTGGTAACCAAGGAATTTGGAAAAAAAACATGTACCAGCTTTTTAATACTTGTAGCGGGTTGGCTTTGAGTGAATTCAAGAACACTTCTGGGTGTGGCACATTTAATACGCTTAGGCTGCTAAGATTGTTGCCCATGTGTATTGCATACCACCAAGCAATGATGGCTCCCCAGTCGTGACCAACCAGATGTATTTTTTCAGCACCACTGAATTTACGAATGGCGTCGACATCTTCAATTAAACGATCAACATGATATGCGCTGACGGCTTTCGGCTTGGATGAGTGTCCATAACCTCGTTGATTCGGAACGTAGACTCGGTAGCCTGCCTCAGCAAGTACCGGTATTTGGTGTTTCCAAGTGGCCCAGCATTCGGGAAAACCGTGCAGAAGAATGACAACTTCACCATTTTCAGGCCCGGCAACGCGGGTTTCTAGGCTGATGCCGTTGTGCTCAATATTGATAACTTCCATCACAGGGTATTTCCTCTAATTGGAGACGGGTGTTTGCCCAGGTAATTCGTACAGGCCTAGTAAATGACTAATCGCCAGTATGGTGATTAAGCCGCAGAGGCCGAGAGCAAAATTACGCACGGCTTTAGGCAATTTTAAGTAACCTTGATGCCAGTGCAAAAACTTGGGATGTCCAAATGGACCGATAGCCAAGTGCAACATTACCCAAGCCATGGCCAGCGCCATGGCAAAGTAGAGTAGACCTATCACGGTTTGCCCTTTGGTCTCTGGATAGCATCCAATTGACGCTGACAGGCGCGCAAGTTAAGCGCTTCTTCTGCACTGCGGGGTGTCAAACCGATACAGGTCGTAAGGAGTTCAATTGAATGATCGTGAAAGTCGGAATTATTTAATCGCGCCAGCGCTTTGGTGTATTCGTTGTAGATGACCGGCATGGAGCGCTCTAATTCTAGGGCTTGCTCGAACGCATCAATGGCACGGCTTTCTGTTGCACCGTAAGTCATACGACCCAAAAAGGAGCCTACTCTTTCTACAATGCCTGCTTGTATCGCTCCTGTGGTGCCTAAGTAAATAGCGCGATTCGGATACCGCTCATGCAGGTCTTTCAGAATTTCTAATGATGAGGTGATGTAGCCACTCGACCGCGCAGCGGAGGTATCGAGCAATTCTAGTGTGCGTGCATGAGAATAAACCAAACCGAATTGGCCAAAGGCATAGTCAGGGCTTAGCGGCAACAGGGCTTCTGATTGTGAAGCGCTTGCGGCAAATAGTTCTAGTTTTTTATCTTTGTCTTCAACCACGAGGGCAGCATACATAGAGAGTGCGTATATTGCAGGCACTTTGCCGAATGGACCGAGTTGCATGCCGAGTTCGTAAGCTTCTTCGAAGTGGCCCTCGTAATGTAGGCGCCAGACTTCTTGAATGGCCAAACTCAGTGGTTCGAAACTACCTTCAAGGATGGCATGCAAAGCCGGATGAGCGTTTGGAGCTTGAGCATCTTGGAGGGTGCGTAATGCTAAGTCCGGATAAACCTTCATTTGATCGAGAAGGTGTTCGACGCTTGGAAAGTCGACGCGCGAAATTAGCGTTAACTCTTGCCAGTGGGCTTCTAATAGATCGCCACTGTAATCGAATTGCGGGAGATCACTAGGGTATGCCTGCCATGTCCCAGCGGACGCAGTAGAAGCAATAGAAATGAGTAATGACAAAAACCAACGGCGCATAATGTATCCTTGTTTGAGGCGCGATTATAACGGCGTTGGTCTAGTTTGAACTGTCAGATCCAGCCAAAGTTGGCTGTCGGTTTAGAGCAGAATTAAAATGCGTTGCCTGCTTTTATACCAAGAGCTTTCAGAATTTTTGCTAGAGGGCAGAACCCAGTAAACGCCGCTTGCAGCATGTTAGCGCCGACGAACGCGGTAAACCACAGCCAATATGACGAGTGTGCTTGCGCTAGGGCCAAGCTGAGTAAAATAAATGTACCGGCAATGGCAAAAACAAGACGATCAATATTCATAAGTACCTTCCATCTGACTGTTAATAAGTTAAATTCACATATTCCAATATGGTTATATTGTGGTGGCGAATGGGTTTTAGGTCAAGCTCAGCTGTGAAAAAATAGCGGAGTTAGGCCAGAGGCATCATGCTTTCAATAGATATCGCATCAGGGACTCGGACTTGGCAGCGCAAACCGCTATACTTCGTCCCCTTATATTATTAACTCGCTTCCGGATACCCGTAGCCGTATGAAAAGCTCAGACATTCGCAAGGCATTTCTAGATTACTTCGCCGCTCAAGGTCATGAAGTGGTCGCTTCCAGCCCACTGATCCCTGGTAATGACCCAACCTTGTTGTTTACCAACGCCGGTATGGTTCAGTTTAAAGATTGTTTTCTCGGTCAGGACCAACGCAGCTATACCCGCGCTGTGTCATCGCAGCGCTGTGTGCGTGCTGGCGGTAAGCATAACGATCTGGAAAACGTCGGTTATACCGCACGTCATCACACCTTCTTTGAGATGCTAGGTAACTTCAGCTTTGGCGACTACTTCAAAGAAGACGCGATCAAATTTGCGTGGGAGTTTCTGACGTCACCACAGTGGCTGAATCTGCCAAAAGAAAAATTACTGGTGACGGTTTACGCTGAAGATGACGAGGCTTTTGATATCTGGAATCAAAAGATGGGTATTCCTGCCGAAAAAATTATCCGCATCGGCGACAATAAAGGTTCACGCTACGCCTCGGATAACTTCTGGCAGATGGGTGATACTGGTCCTTGTGGTCCATGCACCGAGATTTTCTACGACCACGGCGAACACATTTGGGGCGGCCCTCCAGGCTCACCAGAAGAAGACGGTGATCGTTTTATCGAGATCTGGAACAACGTATTCATGCAGTTTAACCGTCAGCCCGACGGTGAAATGCAGCCGTTACCTAAGCCTTCTGTTGATACGGGCATGGGCTTGGAGCGTATTTCTGCAATTATGCAGGGCGTGCACAGCAACTACGAAATCGATTTATTTCAAGCCTTGTTAAAAGCCGCTGGTGAGCTGACTGGTTGCACCGACATGGAAAACAAATCACTGCGCGTGATTGCTGACCATATTCGTTCTACCAGCTTCTTGATCGTGGATGGCGTATTACCGTCCAATGAAGGCCGCGGTTATGTATTGCGTCGTATTATTCGTCGTGCGGTTCGTCATGGTCACATGCTGGGTGCGAAAGTCGGTTTCTTCCACCAGTTGGTGGGCGCTCTGGTTGAGCAAATGGGCGAAGCCTATCCGGAATTGCGTACGCTACAGGCGCACGTCGAAAAAGTTTTACGCTTAGAAGAAGAGCAATTCGCTAAGACCTTAGATAAAGGTATGGCGATCCTCAACGATGCTATCGCGGATTTGAAAGGCGATACTATTCCCGGTGAGACCGCGTTTAAGTTGTACGACACCTATGGTTTTCCGCTGGATTTAACCGCTGACGTAGCACGTGAGCGCGACCTTAAAGTTGATGAGGACGGCTTTAATGTGGCGATGGATAAACAGCGTGAAATGGCGCGTGCAGGTAGTAACTTCGGTGGTAACTACGGCAAGGGTTTAGAAATCGACGGTCAAACGCAATTTTTGGGGTACGCCTCGCTGGAAAATACCGGCACGGTCAAAGCCTTATTTAAAGACGGCGTTGCGGTTGATTCATTGAGCGCAGGCGATGAAGCGGTATTGGTCTTGGATGAAACCGCATTCTATGCCGAAAGCGGTGGTCAGGCTGGTGACTCAGGTTTCCTCAAGGCTGATGGCGTTGTCTTTCAAGTAAAAGACACCAGCAAAGAAGGTAAAAATCACCTACATAAAGGTGTGTTGGTGGAAGGCTCTATTGCAGTCGGCAATCAGCTGACAGCCGTTGTGGACGCCGAAAAACGTCAATCCACCGCGATTCATCATTCCGCGACTCACTTATTACATGCGGCTTTGCGTCAAGTGTTGGGTGAGCATGTGAGCCAGAAAGGCTCATTGGTAACCTACGATAAACTGCGCTTCGACTTCTCGCATTTAGAAGCCGTTTCTGCTGATGAAATTGCCCTAATCGAAAACATCGTCAATACGCAAATTCGTGCTAATACACCGGTTACGACGCGCTTGATGAATATCGATGCGGCGCGAGAGTCAGGGGCGATGGCCTTGTTCGGTGAAAAATACGATGACGAAGTTCGTGTGTTGTCGATGGGGATCAATGATTTCTCGGTCGAGTTGTGTGGTGGTACTCATGCGACTCGTACTGGTGACATCGGTTTGCTAAAAATCAGTTCAGAAAGTGGTATTGCTGCAGGCATTCGTCGTATTGAAGCGGTAGTAGGGCAGTCGGCGTTGGATTTCATTGCCCAAGAGGAACGTACTCTTACAACTATTGCGCGTGCACTGAAAGGCTCGACGGAAAATGTTGCTGATAAGGTTGAGCAGTTACAGGTTCGTAGTCGTCAGTTAGAAAAAGAACTGGAAGCGTTGAAGTCAAAATTGGCGAGCAGTGCGGGTTCTGATTTAGCCGGCAGTGCGAAAGACATTAACGGCGTAAAAGTTTTGGCTGCACGCCTCGACGGTGCCGATGTGAATGCTTTGCGGGAAACCATGGATCAGCTTAAAAATAAGCTGGGTTCGGCATTGATCATGCTGGCTGCAGAAACCGACGGTAAAGTAACTTTACTGGCAGGTGTAACTAAAGATCTGATTGGTAAAGCGAAAGCCGGCGATGCCGTGAAAGAATGCGCGCCTTACGTTGATGGTCGTGGTGGCGGTAAGCCAGAAATGGCTCAAGCGGGCGGTCAGAAGCCAGAAGGTATCGACGAAGCATTAGCAGCGTTCGAAACTTGGGCGGCAACAGCACTGTAATATTGCTGTTTCGACACGCCAAACAGGAAAAAGCGGGCCATCGGTCCGCTTTTTCGCTTTTAACGCCAAGGGAACAGTGTTTGCTGCATGTACTTGCTTCCCTGAACCCCGCAATTGTTGTTTAATTAGCGACCTTTTTTCAGTCAATTCCAGTAATAGCACCATGGCGTTATACGTACAGAAATATGGCGGTACTTCCGTAGGCACTGTTGAGCGCATTGAACATGTCGCCGACAAGGTTAAATCCTTCCACGACGCCGGTCATCAGATCGTTGTTGCGGTTTCAGCCATGAGTGGCGAAACCAACCGCTTGATCGGTTTGGCTAAGGGGATTTCAGATACACCATCTCCACGCGAAATGGACGTGTTGGTTTCAACTGGCGAGCAAGTCACCATTGCATTATTGGCAATGGCATTGCAAAAACGCGGCATTAATGCGCGTTCGTTTACTGGTTGGCAGGTCGGTATTAAAACCGATAATGCCTTCATGAAAGCGCGTATTGAAGAAATTGATACTATTCCAATGCGTGAGCATTTAGACAGTGGTGGTGTTGTCGTTGTCGCTGGTTTCCAAGGCATTGATCCTGACAACAATATTACAACACTCGGTCGTGGTGGTTCGGATACCACAGGTGTTGCATTGGCTGCCGCGTTAGGTGCTGATGAATGTCAGATTTATACCGACGTTGATGGTGTTTACACCACTGACCCACGCGTTGTACCTAACGCCCGTCGTATGGACCGCGTTACGTTTGAAGAAATGCTTGAGATGGCAAGTCTCGGCTCTAAAATTTTGCAAATTCGCTCAGTTGAATTTGCTGGCAAATATAAAGTTCCGCTGCGTGTTCTTTCGTCTTTCTCTGAAGGTAATGGCACGCTGATTACAATGGAGGAGAATGCTTCCGTGGAAAATCCTGTTATTGCTGGTATCGCGTTCAATCGTGATGAAGCCAAAGTGACTGTACAAGGCGTACCTGATGTTCCAGGTGTTGCATCACGTATTTTAGTACCGATTAGCGAAGCGAATATCGAAGTCGACATGATCGTGCAAAACGTCTCTGCAGACGGCACGACCGACTTTACTTTTACCGTGCATCGTAACGACTACAAAAAAGCGATGACGCTTTTGAATGCTCTGGCAACTGAGTTGAACGCGCGTGGCGTTCATGGAACTGATGACATCTGTAAAGTGTCTATGGTTGGTGTGGGCATGCGCTCACATGCGGGTGTTGCTAGTAAAATGTTCAAAACGTTAGCTGATGAAAATATCAATATTCTCGCTATCACAACGTCTGAAATTAAAATTTCCGTAGTCATTGCGGAAAAGTATTTGGAACTGGCTGTTCGGGCTTTGCATACTGCTTTTGGCTTAGATGCCGAAGCCGTTGAAGACTGATAGTCTCTTTCCACAAGAGGATTAGGAGGCACTCAATGATTGGGGGCCTCTTAATAACTAAAAATTCTCAATAAGTTTCCGCTGACGCTTTATCTTTGACTGAACTAGTCAATACTGGAAGAAGCGGAGCAGAGAATCGGCTTTTGCCAACAGCACCCTAGAATGAAACAGGAATGTTAGGAGACAACCTATGCTTATTTTGACCCGTCGCGTGGGCGAAACACTGATGGTCGGTGATGAAGTGACCGTTACTGTGTTAGGAGTAAAAGGAAATCAGGTCCGCATTGGTGTTAACGCACCAAAAGAAGTTGCGGTTCACCGTGAAGAGATTTACCAACGTATTCAGCGTGAAAAAGACGGTGATGAGGACGTTGGCAACTATTAATTTGCTAACGTATTAATTTCCTTAAATTTTTCCTTTGAATTTTTCACGGACGTGCTATTATGCGCGCCGTGAATGGAGAGATGGCCGAGTGGCTGAAGGCGCACCCCTGCTAAGGGTGTATAGGTTTATACCCTATCGAGGGTTCGAATCCCTCTCTCTCCGCCACTTTTTCTGCCTTGTGCAGTAGCGTATAAAGTTGATTGACAGTTTGGTCAATAAACCTATAATACGCGCCCCACGATGTGCGCTCGTAGCTCAGCTGGATAGAGTACCTGGCTACGAACCAGGCGGTCGGAGGTTCGAATCCTCCCGAGCGCGCCATTCTTTACCGAATGAATCTAATCGTGAAATTGCCTTACCTAATGCGCGCTCGTAGCTCAGCTGGATAGAGTACCTGGCTACGAACCAGGCGGTCGGAGGTTCGAATCCTCCCGAGCGCGCCACTTAGGCCCTTCAAGAAGTTATAAAACTCCCAAACTAATATTATGTTCCTCGAAGCTGATTTGCTCGGGCGGACGAGAACCTCCGTTAGGTTCGACTCGTAGCTGTGCGCTTTTTGCACAAGCGAAGAGCGCGTATTTTGCCATCCTCCCGAGCGCGCCACTTCGGCCCTTCAAGAAGTTATAAAATTCCCAAACTAATATTATGTTCCTCGAAGCTGATTTGCTCGGGCGGACGAGAACCTCCGTTAGGTTCGACTCGTAGCTGTGCGCTTTTTGCACAAGCGAAGAGCGCGTATTTTGCCATCCTCCCGAGCGCGCCACTTAGTCGGCCTTAGAACTAGAATTCCCAGAATATATCGTGACTACTCGCTTCGCTCCTTGAGTCACTCCTACTTTCGCTCCTTGGTCACTCCTACTCTCGCTCCTTGAGTTACTCCTACTTTCGCTCCTTGAGTCACTCCTACTTTCGCTCCTTGAGTCACTGCTACCTTTGCTCCTTGAGTTTTCCCGATTTTGTAGGAGTGACTCAACGAACGTTTTTTGTTCGTAGTCACGACAGATATGTGGAATTATCCTAGTACTTCTTGGCTCCTCATTTTTTCCTGCAATTCGTTGCAGAAAAATAAATCGACTCAGGCTAAGGTTATGGTTTGCAATAACAATAATTGGAGTTCACATGGCTTCCGTCCGCGATCAAGTGTCGTCTGCAGAATGGGAAACTCGCGTCAATTTAGCCGCAGCCTACAATCTTGTGGCTATGTATGGCTGGGATGATTTAATTTTTACTCATATCTCTGCGCGCGTGCCTGGCCCTGAGGCCCATTTTTTAATTAATCCTTATGGGATGATGTTTGATGAAGTCAGTGCGTCGAGTTTGGTTAAAGTCGATTTGCTCGGTAATAAAGTGATGTCGTCTGATTACGATATCAATCCTGCGGGATTTATTATTCATAGTGCTGTTCATGAAGCGCGCAGCGACGCGCATTGTGTTATGCACCTCCACACGAAAGAAGGCGTTGCTGTATCGGCTCAAGCACAGGGTCTGTTGCCTATTTCGCAGCAGTCATTATTTCCGCTGTCAGGGCTAAGCTATCACGCCTATGAGGGCGTTGCGTTAAATCCAGAAGAAAAGGTACGGCTAGTTGCTGATCTCGGCACTACCGACTTTATGATTTTGCGCAATCACGGGCTGTTAACCTGTGCCGAAAATATAGCGGATGCATTTTTGAATATGTTTATTTTGCAACGAGCTTGCGAAGTACAGTTACTGGCTCAAGCTGGCGGTGTGGAATTAATTCCGATACCGCAACCGATTGTTGCGGGTATCAAGCAGGCGGCTAAAGAAGTAACGCGAAGTGCGGGAGGGAAGCTGGCTTGGCCGGGGTTGCTACGTAAGCTCGAGCGAATAGGCGCCCCTTACGCAAGTTAATCGGGCTGATTCATCCATTCGCTTAGTTGTGCGTGATCATCTGGAGAAAAGCATTGAATGCCGTGGCGTTGTAATAAGGCCACGGTAACACCGTGCCCCTCCGTTAGTTGGCGTTGAAATGCACCGTTATAGATACGGCCTGTGCCGCACGATGGTGAGCGAGCCGCAAGCAAGGCCGCCATGGCGTGATACTTTTGTGCTAGTGCTAAGGTTTGTTGTGCGCCTTTGATAAATTCAGTAGTAACGTCATCCCCTTGGGTGGTGATCACTTTCGCTTTACCGTCCAAAACGTCATGTCCATCTCCGCCTTGGATCTCTGCGGCAGGGCGGGGCGTTGTTAGGCCGCCAGCAACTTCTGGGCACACAGCGATGATCCGGCCTTGTTGTTGCCACTGGCGCAGCTGCTCAGCGAGTTGGTTCACTTTGTTCTCGTTGCTTTCACCATCGTATCTGACTGGCTGACCGAGTAAGCAGGCGCTCACTAATAAGCGTTTCATGGATTGCGCTGTGCGAGGAAATGGACGTAGCGCCCTAAACGTCGATAGGGTTCTTGCAGTCCTACTTCAAGATCGGATTTGTTCACGGCCTCTTGCCCGATGCGTTCACGAATTTTTTGATGCATATGATCGTGAATACAACGAATACCGCGCCAGCGCCGAACGCTAAAGCCGAGCTGAGTTAGTGCTTGCTCAATGGCATCAGGGTCTAGCGGATGTTGCGGCGCATTCCCTTCGCGGCGTAATCTTGGGTTCGCGCCCTTGGGGGCATGTGTACGGCCATTCATCAGTTGACGCCATTCATGTCCATGTAAGTTATAAAACATAAGTGATAACCAACCGCCGGGGCGTACACGAGCCGCCAGCTGGGGAAGTGCATCAAATGGATGTTCTAACCACTCTAAAACGGCATGATTAAGCACAATGTCATACTCATGTGGAAAGACAGTATCGGTTGCTTGTAGGCTGCAGCATTGGCTGTTAACGGGGATGTTTTCCGCTGCGAAGAGATCCTGCGCGAGCGTCAGCATTTCTTGCGAGACATCACACAATGAAATATTTGCGCCTTGTTTGGCCAGTTGTAAGCTGAATTGTCCTTGGCCTCCGCCGATATCCAATACCGTTGCGCCTTCAAGTGGTATCGCTAAATCGTTAAAATCTTGTGCCAATGCCAATAATCGTAATTGCCCTCGCGGTGTGGCGTAAATAGTGCGACTAAAACGTGCGGCCAGATCGTCGAAATTGCGATCGACCGTTAGGTGTTTATGGGCAGCCTCTAGGCTGGAATGGTCGGCGGAATCGTGGGTCATTATGATGCGCTTTGGCTAAGTAGAGTAAACAATTGCAAGAATAGTACGCGAGCTAGAGTAATCTCCCAAATACCAATGTGAACGGCGGCTCAATCTAACAAATTGATGGCTAGTAATCGGTTTCAGGATGTCGGATAGTGTCTTAAGGGTGTCTGAGTAACAGCGCCAGAATATGGATGGTATGAATGAAACTGGTCTATGACGGAGCGGTAGCAGAATCAGTCCTTATCCGCTCTGGAAAGCGCATTGAGCTGCATGTGTGTGAGCTAGACGAAGAATTATTTGTACTCGTCATGTTGGTGGGGCGTGACGATAGCATGCCTACCTCGATTAATAGCCAAGGCCCTTACCATGATAAGAACCAAGCCAAGGCGGCGTTAAGTGCCATTCGCTGGGCGTTAACCGTTGATGGTTATGACGGTGAGAAACGTACTTCTATTTGGTCATTGCATGCTCGGCGCGAAGCGCGCGAAAATCAGCATCGACGCTCTCTTTATGTGGTGGATACCAGCTTCGTTCCTTTGGGGGTTCCTCCCGAAGACGAATAACAATGTTTCTTATAAGCAGCCTCACCGGTTGGGATTATTGGTCTACACTGAATTTTGATCTTTAGTCGGCCGTTTCAAAGGTGATTTTGCAGTTATGCCCAATCAAACCGCTACCTGTCCGGTAGGAGAGTTAAGTTGTCCTCTGGTTGATGAAGTGGTGCACTTGCGTCAGCAAGTGATTACCGATCCGCTAACGGGCTTATTCAACGTCCGCCATTTTCGTGAAATGCTCGAACAAGAGTTAGAGCGTACCCAGCGAACTCGTATGTCGACCGCAGTGATGATGATCGATTTGGATCATTTCAAACGCATTAATGACAGCTATGGTCACGAAGAAGGTAATACTGTCTTACGTCATACCGCCCGCCTAATTGAAGCGATGACACGTCGATTGGACGTACGTTGTCGATATGGTGGTGAAGAATTTGTCGTTATTTTGCCATCGACGGAGTTGGCCGTAGCCAAGCGAGTTGCCGAGCGCGTGCGATCAGCTCTGGCGTCTACGCCGGTTGATATTAGCGAAAACTCAATTACCGTGACGGCCAGCATTGGTTTGGCTATCTGTCGGGTCGATGAATATCTTGGCGCAGCTCAGTTGGTGCAAGAAGCTGATAAATGGCTGTATGAAGCGAAACGGCAGGGCCGTAATCGCGTTTGTTTCAATACTCCCGTTCAGCGCGACCAAGGCGTAAGCCAAGACGAAAAAGATGCTATACGTGGTTTATTCGGTGGCGATTAACGTTTGCGATATTGTGCTGGTGTAATGCCATGCCATTTCTTAAACGCACGAATAAATGCTGCAGACTCGGTATATCCGAGTAATAAAGCGATTTGTTCGACGCTGGTTTTACTGTTGTCGAGTAATTTACAGGCTTTTTCAGAGCGTACTTTGTCCAATAATTGCTGATATGTAGTTCCTTCTTCTTTTAAATCACGACGAAATTGTCGTTCGCTACTACTAAACGATTCCGCACAATCTTTTATCGCCGGCAACTCCTCCTTAAACATTTCTAAATGGTGCTTTACTCGCTCCGCTAGAGTACCGTTATTGACCTGATTACGTTTACTTAATAATTCATCGCATTGTTGGCGATACAGTGTTAATGCCGTTGTATTCGCGTTGGGTAGTGTTTTTTTCAAAATATCGCCAGGAATTAAAAAACGAATAACATCTGTGCCAAATTTAACAGGGCATTGAAATTTTTTTTCGTAAAATTCGGCTTCTAATGGCTTTGGATAAGGGATGCAAATTTCTAATGGGTGGGTGTGTTGCCCGATCATTGTTTGCATTAAATTTAAAAATTGAAAGGTGCCTGCAACGTCGCGATCAATCACAAAACGATGTAAATGCTCAGGTACACGATAGGGCGTTAGAATGATGCTCGCATTCTCACCATCCAGCTCGAAACTTATTTTACTGAACAAATAGCTCATTTCTTGGTAGCGAATACCGAGTTGGATTGACTCGTAAACCGTGCTGCAGCTCATCAACATCATGGCGTATGCACCATAGCCAGACAGTCCGAAGGTCGAACCGATTTTTACGGCGGCCAATGGATCATGACTTAGATCAATAAACAGGTCGGAAAGTATCGCCAGCTCATCGGCTTGACTAATCACCGCATTACCGTCGAATTGATCTTTACTCATCCCGTGTCGAGCCAGTGCTGGTGCGGGATCTAGACCATAATTACGCTGAATTTGGTCGATGGTGAAACTGAGTGCAAGGATAGATCTAAGAGTCATAGTGGCCGAATATGTTAATTTTTAGAAATTCTGGACATAGTTTGCCGTGGTCGCTCGGCAGTACATTGGATAAATCATAACAACGAACGAAAGGTTTATCACAATGACGGATATTAAACGTACTCTACCAAAATACACAGAAGTCGTTATTGTCGGTGGCGGTTTGGGTGGCCTAGCAATGGGTATCCAACTACAAAAACATGGCATTAATGACTACATTATCGTTGAGAAAGATGTCGAAGTTGGCGGTTCATGGCGTGACAATTCTTACCCAGGTTGCGCGTGTGATGTTCAGTCACATCTTTATTCATTTTCGTTCACGAATAAATCAGATTGGACGAAACGCTATGCTCCATGGGATGAAATCCAAGATTATATTCTAGCAACTGTGAGTGAGTATAACGTACGCCCTAATATTCGCTTTGGTCTTGAAGTGAATAGTTCAGTTTTCGACGAAAAAACCGCGACGTGGACAGTAGGCACAGCTGACGGCCAAACGGTTAAATGTAAGTACTTCATTTTAGCGACGGGCCCGTTACACCATCCACAAATTCCAAATATTCCGGGTCTTGATACATTCAAAGGTAAGGTAATGCATTCCGCACGCTGGGATCATAGTTACGATCTGAAGGGTAAAAAGGTCGCATCGATTGGTACAGGCGGTAGTGCAATTCAGTATGTGCCTGAAATTGCGCCAGACGTTGAGCGTTTAGATGTGTATCAACGCAGTGCGGCTTGGGTTATTCCACGTGATGAGCGTAAGTACAGCAAAGCGAGCAAGTGGGTATTTGAAAAATTCCCGTCACTGCGTCGCTTATACCGCGCCCGTTTATACATGACGAATGAAATGCGTGTTTGGCCAATTTTTCACCCTAGTATTGCCGTTATTGCAGAGTTCTTTGCTAAACAGTTTATTCGTGCGCAAGTGAAAGATCCGGTGGTGCGTAAAAAACTAACACCTGATTATATGCTCGGTTGTAAGCGTATTTTGATTTCGAATAAATGGTATCCAGCCTTTAATCGGGACAATGTTGATTTAATTACCGATGGCATTAAAGAGATTCGTGAGCATAGTATCGTTGACAGTAATGGTGTTGAGCGCGAAGTAGATACTATTATTTTAGGCACAGGTTTTATTGTTGATCCTCGTGGTTATATGAATAAATTCAACCTGAAAGGCTTGCCGGGTCACGATATTTTAGAAGACTGGAAAGACGGTGCTGAAGCCTATTTAGGTAACACCGTCACCGGGTATCCAAATATGTTCCAATTAGTGGGGCCGAACGCTGGCTTAGGACATAATTCGATCTTGTTTATGATTGAATCTCAAGTGCACTACATTCTTCAGTGTATGAAAGAAGTTCAGAAGCGCGATGTGGGTTACTTAAATGTGAAGAAAGAAGCGCAAGTGGAATTTAACGAAGAGATGCAATCTCGCATTAAAGGTTCCGTTTGGACTTCAGGCTGTAAGAGCTGGTATCAGCAAGCGGATGGTAAAAACTTCGCTTTATGGCCTTCATCAACACTGGAGTTCTACCGTCGTAACCGTAATGTTATTGCTCGCCACTACGAGTGGGTGAAAGTTGAAGCCAAGCCGCAAGCCACTGTGCAGCTTGGTTCGAAGGAGCGCGTTGTTGCTAAAGCTAAAAGTAAGACGGCTGCAGCGAAGGAAGTCAGCGCGTGATGCAAGATCAACTCAAAAAGCCCGTCATAACTTTTTGAGTTGAATGTTTGAGTCCTGATAGACCTCTTTGGGCGTTATTATTAACGCCCTTTTTTTTGTTCAATTTTTTTCTTTTCTTTCTTGATGGCTTTTTCAATCTCAGAGGACGACAAACCCTCATGCCGTTGATGGTGTTCTACTTGGTGTATGAGAGTGCACAATGCGGCATTCACGGGCGTATCTATACCAAGCTTACTTGCAGCTTTAACCACAGCACCGTTTAAGTATTCAACCTCGGTTAAGCGCCCTAAGTGTAGATCTTCCCACATAGAAGAACGCGCTTGAGGGTCTATAGCCAGCATGCTCGCTGCTAGTTTTTTAAATAACCAATCAGGAAAATTCATTAGCGGAGGTAACCAGCGCGCGGGTAGTCGCGTTAGTTTTGGTAGGTTTAGATTTTTTGCTTTAGCGACAACCAGTAATTCCGTCATTGCAGCACTTAAAATGCGACGATATCCAACGTGTTCTAATTCAGTTTTAAGCGGCAAGCCAGAGAGTGCGTTAATCGCATTGTTTAAATTTAACTGTAACTTAGCCCAAACGATAGCTTCGTAATCTGAGTTGGATAGTAATTGAATATTGGTTTTTGCAAACACTGAGGTTAATGCAGCGCGAATGGTATCGTTAGGCTCGCAGTAAATAGCGCCTTCCGTTCCGCGATGAAAGCGACCCTCACCTAGAGGGGCAACGTTAAAGCCAACGATTCCCCTAACGATGTTAAGTGTGGGGCATATACGTTTAATGACGGCATCACTGCCTAAGCCGTTTTGTAGACACAACACAAGGGTTCCAGCGTTACAGTACTGGTGGAGTAATTGGGCCGACTCTTCAACGGCGAGGCACTTAACGGTAAGGAGTACTATGTCAGCATCGGCGAGAGCTTCATTGCTGTCCGTCATGTCAGGAGTGCCAACTTGCCATTGTTCCTCTTGATAGTCGCTAATCGTCAAACCACCGGCTTGGTGGATATCCGCTATTACTCGCGGCCTAGCGATTAGGGTTGGTGCTAGTCCGCCAGCCTTGAGGGCTGCTCCTAAATAACATCCGATAGCACCTGCACCAAGAATCACAATCTTCATAGCTAAGCCTTACGTTGGCGGGTTAACCAACGATCTAGAGAATTGGCGAATTGTTGCTTGTCGCGGTCAGAGAAGGCCGCAGGCCCCCCACTTTGTACACCACTTGAGCGCAAGGTTTCCATAAAATCACGCATATTGAGACGCTGACGAATGGTTTCTGCTGTATAGGTTTCTCCGCGATTGTTAATCACAGTAATAGCACGTTCCATTAATTCTGCTGCCAGTGGAATATCTTGCGTAATCACTAGATCGCCGTCTTCTGCACGCTGCACTATGACGTTGTCAGCAACATCAAAGCCTGCTTCGACTTGAACTGTATGGATATGTGGGCAGGGTGTAACAGGTACACGGTGGTTGGCGACAAAGTAGGTGGTAATCGCAGTGCGGATGGCCGCTTTGCAAATAACTTCACGTATCGGTTTTGGTGTCGCATCTGCATCCACCCAGATGGTCGGCATACAAGTCATCTCTCAACTAAACTGAAGGTTAACGATAGTGCATTATGGCAGAATACAACCCGACTTTCGCAGCCATATAAAGTGAATGGCATACTTGCACCTGTCCTGGTTGGTCATCCAGATCCATAGTTATGAAGTTGGAACAGGTTCCGCGCCTTTAGGAGTGCAGCATGTCAGTCATTACACCAGAGATACAACCGCGTCGCATGGCGATTCCGTTTGATTCACTGACGCAACGTTTTTTCTTCCTTGATAATCCATTATTGAGCGTCTTTGTGGGTGCATTATCGTCAACGTTTCCACCTGGTGAAGCGGAGTTTATTGCTTCGGTTCGTTTGTATCGTGACAAAGTGACATCACCAGAATTACAGGAACAAATTCGTGGTTTTATTGGCCAAGAAGGACATCATAGTCATCAGCATAAGCGCGCGAATGAAGTACTTCGTGACTTAGGCATTGACGCTGTGTGTTTAGAAAAGAGTTTAGAGCGCGAAATTAAACGGCGCTTACATGAGGGGAAAGCTAAACCTAAGTTTCGTTTAGCGTTAACGGTTGGCATGGAGCACTTAACGGCAATTTTAGCCGAGCATGTGTTGACCAATCCCGAGATCTTCGACGGCTTAGATGATTCGGTAAAAGAGTTACTTTATTGGCATGCTGTCGAAGAGATTGAGCACAAGGCCGTAGCTTTCGATGTATTCATGAGTACCGAAGGAGATCAGGCGTATTTACGTCGCGTTTTACGTTTTGCAACCCTTATGTTTTCTGTTCGTATCAGCCTATATATGGTTGCGCTATTGTGGTGGTCGAAAAAACGACCAACGTGGCGCGATATAAAAGAATTCTATAAATTCCTTTTTGGTGAAAAAGGAATGATTAGTGGCGTTCGTAGTAATTATAAAGACTTTTTTAAAGCGGGCTTTCATCCTTGGGATCACGAGAATACCGATTTAATAGAACGCTGGAAGAAAGATTTCTATCGCGAAGAACATGATCAAGGGCGAGAAAAAACGGCTTAGTTATATCTCGTTATAAGTCGTAGTGTTCTGCTGAAACTACGACTTATAACGTTATGCCCCTTTCTTGTATCGCTCTGAATGCTTTGAAACCACAGTATTTTGTTTGTATTCCACCTGTCTCATTCTTCGGCCATCGTCGATACTTGTTCTCATGCTAACGCAAGAATAAATCTAACGATGCTCTTTTGGGAGAACGGTATGAACGCTACAGTAACCAATCTGGATATCAAACCAGAAATTAAGCCTCGCCATATGTCGATGCCTTTTGAGCAAATTGATACGCCGTATTTTTTTGCTGGTAATGCTTTGTTGTCGACTTTTTTCGCAGCATTATCGTCAACATTTCCTGCGGGTGAAGGTGAGTTCATCGCGTCTGTACGTTTATATCGAGACAAAGTAAAAGACCCGTTATTGCAAGAACAAATTCGCGGTTTTATCGGTCAAGAAGGGCATCACAGTCGTCAACATCAGCGCGCAAATGAAGTGTTGCGTGATCTTGGTTTGGATGCTGTTGCTTTAGATAAGCATTTAGAAAGCTACATAGCCCGTCGTGTGCATAAGCATTCACCGAAGTTCCGCTTGGCGACAACGGTCGGTATGGAGCATTTAACGGCGATTTTAGCGGAACATATTTTAACGTATCCAGAAATCGTAGAAACGCTTTCTGAGCCAGTAAAAGATTTATTGTACTGGCATGCGGTCGAAGAGATTGAACATAAGGCTGTGGCCTTCGACACCTTTATGTCGATTGAAAACGACCAAAAATATTTGCGCCGCATGATGGTGTGGGCGACGCTATTTTTTATTCATCGTATCAGCTGGTATATGGGCAAGCTGTTATGGCAGCAAAAGAAGTTACCCTCTTGGTCGGATATCAAAGGCTTTGCCGGTTTTATGTTCGGTAAAAAGGGTATGTTCACAGGTATTACTAAGAACTATTTAGACTTCTACAAAAAAGGCTTTCATCCTTGGGATCATGAGAATCGTGATTTGATTGAGCGTTGGAAGACAGAGTTCTATCGCGAAGAGCAGGATGTTGGTGCGCAACGGGCCGTAGAGAAAGCAAAGAGCGCTTAGATCATACTTTCGGGTCGTCACTATGGCTGGCTTCGGCCAGCTATCTTCAAGGGTAGTTGCACTAGCGCCTTTAGCGGCCATTTTTTCGTGTTTTTTACTTACATTTTGGCAACATAGCCACCTTGAGTTTCAGGTCTAATCCACCTATGGTATTCGTCATAAAAAAATAATGCAGAATACCCGAGGAGATACGTATGTTAGGCCAGATGATGGATCGTCAGCTGCTGATTTCAGGCTTGCTGGAACACGCAGAGACTACCCACCCCCATTCTGAAATTGTAAGCCGCCGCTGTGAAGGCGATATACATCGCTACACCATGAAAGATGCTGCGGAACGTGCGCGTAAAGTCGCTAACGTATTAACTCGATTTGGCATTCAGCAAGGTGATCGCGTGGCGACGCTGGCTTGGAACAACTACCGCCACTTTGAGATGTACTTTGGTGTTTCGGGCTTTGGTGCTGTTTTACATACGATTAATCCGCGCCTGTTCGCCGAACAGCTTATCTACATCGTTAATCACGCAGAAGATAGGTTTATCTTCGTTGATTTAACTTTCGTACCATTATTAGAAGCCATTAAAGATCACATTACCGGCGTTGAAGGCTTTGTCATTCTGTGTGACGAAAACAAGATGCCGGACACTAGCTTGCCTAACGCTATGTGTTACGAAACTCTACTGGCTGCTGAGTCGTCTGACTTTGCTTGGCCTGAGTTCCCAGAAACTCACGGCGCAAGTATGTGTTACACCTCGGGTACTACGGGTAATCCAAAAGGCGTACTGTACAGCCACCGTTCAACCGTATTGCACGCCTTGGCGTCAGTGGGTGATGAAGTGATGGGCTTGTCATCGTCATCATGTTTCTTACCTGTGGTGCCTATGTTCCATGTTAATGCTTGGGGCACACCTTATTCAGCGTGTATTACCGGAGCTAAGCAGGTTTTCCCTGGCCCTGGTATGGATGGCGCGTCTTTATGGGAATTGATTGAAGCTGAGCAGCCAGACTTATTGTTAGGTGTTCCGACGGTATGGTTAATGCTCCTGAATCATATGGATAAAATCGGTAAGAAGCTTGAGTCGGTAGAAAACGTTATTGTGGGGGGAGCTGCGGCACCGCTGCAAATGATCAAAGATTTTGATCAAAAACACGATGCGTTCTTGATTCATGCATGGGGCATGACGGAGATGAGCCCAATCGGAACGATTAATGCTCATAACCACATTATGGAAAAACTGCCGCGCGAAGAGCGGTATTTGCTACAACAAAAGCAGGGTCGCCCTGTTTATGGTGTACAAATTAAAATCATCGATGATGCTGGAAATGAATTGCCGCGCGACGGTAAAACCTTTGGACGTTTGATGGTTAGCGGTCCTTGGATTGTGAGTAGTTATTATAAAAATGACGATGTGAGTAGCTTTGAAAATGGTTGGTTTGATACCGGCGATGTAGCGACTATCGATGAAAATAATTACATGCAGATTGTTGATCGCTCTAAAGACGTTATTAAGTCTGGTGGTGAGTGGATCAGCTCCATTGACTTGGAAAACGCTGCGGTTGGTCATCCTGATTTAGCAGAATGCTGCGTGATTGGCGCTCGTCATCCTAAGTGGGATGAACGACCTATTTTGTTGGCGATTCGCCATCCCGGTGTCGACGTTGATGAAGCGAGTGTACTGACCTATTTGCAGGATAAAATTGCAAAATGGTGGATGCCTGATGCGGTTATTTTCGTTGAGTCTTTACCGCATACTGCAACAGGTAAACTCTTAAAAATAGATTTACGCAAAGAGTATGAAAATTACTTAATAGAAAAAGAAAACGCGTAATTATTTTTTCTAAATTAAGTGCTATTGAAACCCACGTTAATACGTGGGTTTTTTTTGCTTATCAAATAGCAGCTTGCGAAAAAGCAGGTGGTTGGGTGTCATTAGTGATTTGATGCAAAGGACAAAGATCTTTAGGAGTGCGAATGACGCGAGAAATCGCGGGATCATTCACTACAAGGTCAATATCGGAGCAGGATGGCATCAGCCGTACTTCTGTACGATGGCCATGCAACTGCATTAAATTCCAGCCAAACTCACGGCGAAAAGCGGTTGGGAATCCTGGGTGTCCATCACCGTCCACAGGACGTATGCAAGGATGATCAAATAAGGATGCGGCTAACTGTTGATAGGTCACAGGCTGCACCCAAGGCATATTGCCGCGCGCTATAATCCAACCTTGCCAATGCTGGTTTGCGCGTACACCAAACGCAATGCTGTGACCAATGCCAAGGCGAGCGTCTGGGCAGATGCCTGCTTCAACACCATCTTGTTGGCATTGGTGCATTAATTCATGGTCGCCCGGATGTAAAACCACATAGCATGACAGTCCGCTGGCTTTGGCTGCTCGAATAGTCGCGAGTAAGACAGAGTCCTTATTGTTCAAGGGTAAACAGCGTTTATCCTGACCGAAGCGCTCACTACGCCCCGCCGCTAGGATGACGATACCAATCCCCATACACTTCTCCTTTGGTGTCTATTACTAGAGCCATTGAAGACCCTAGCACAGTGAATTGCGTAGGAGGTAGTCCGTTTGTGTTACCGACCGCTGTTTACAATTTGATCAGTTGGACTTTTTTTCCCACCAAGGATAAAACGGCGGCATTCCATCACTGACCTTAGCCGTGAAGTTAGACGGGCGTTTTTCAAGGAAGGAGGCAACCCCCTCTTTACCATCAACGAGACTGGTGTAATACATACCCAAAGATTCAATACGATGGGCATCTTCAGGATTATCGAGAGCACTGTTGCGGTACATCATTTGACGAATCATAGCGACCGACACGGCAGAACGTGTGCTAATGCGCTTAGCAATTTTGCGTGCTTCGTCGAGCAACTCATCTGCGGGCACGACCGCGCGCACGAAACCGGCTTCCAGTGCTTCTGCACCATCAAATATGTCGCCGGTCATGGTCCACTCTAGCGCTCGTGAAATACCAACGATGCGTGGTAAAAACCAGCTAGAGCAGGCTTCAGGCACAACGCCGACCTTGCTAAAGATAAATCCAATGCGAGTATGCTCAGTGGCTATACGAATATCCATGGCACAGGTCATGGTTGCGCCAATTCCTACCGCCGCGCCGTTAATGGCAGCAATGACAGGTTTAGTGCAGCGGAAAATAGATAACGCCACGCGACCACCGGTATCGCGTACACCTGCGACGATATCAGGGTCGTTGTAGCGGCTCGTCATGTCTTCTAATGTCGGTTGGATGCTTTCATCTAAACCGAAGACATTACCTTCACGACTTAAATCCATTCCGGCGCAAAATGCACGACCTGCTCCGGTGACAATAATGGCTCTAACCTCGTCATCAGCACTGGCGCTATCGAAGGCAAGAATCAGCTCTTCACACATTTCTACTGTAAAGGCGTTTAACTGCTCTGGACGGTTCAGAGTAATCGTTAAGATACTATCGGTGATGTCGTATGACAGAGTGTTGTAGCTCATAATTCTTCCCCACAAAAATGATTGATCGCTGCTTGATATTCTTCTTTTAAACGCGCGACTAGCGTACCTGCGTCGGGTAAATCACGGATGCTGCCAACCCCATGGCCTGCTGACCATAAGTCTTTCCAAGGCTTTGCTTTGGTCGTTGATTCATCATTGGCCGCATCGTCTAGTTCAGCCCCAAAATCGACATGGTCGGGCTTTTTATGGACGCCGAGATCAATCCCATTGGCTTCGATGCTTGGGCGCAAAAAACTCGCATTAACACCAGAAATTTGTGGGGTATACACAATGTCGGCAGCGGAGCTATCGATCAGCATTTGCTTATATTCAGGTTGCACAAGACATTCTTGGGTGCCGATAAAACGGGTTCCCATATAGGCTAAATCGGCGCCCATCATGCGTGCCGCAGCGATATCTCGACCGGTGGACAAACTACCTGCCAGTAATAATGTTTTATCAAAGAATTGACGTAATTCATTGACCAGTGCAAACGGATTCCAATCGCCAGCATGACCGCCTGCTCCAGCAGCAACTGCAATTAAGCCATCAACACCAACTGACGCCGCCTTGCGCGCAAAGCGCACATTAACCACATCATGAAATACCACGCCACCATAGCTGTGTACGGCATCGATCACCTCTTGAACGGCCCCCAGCGACGTAATAACCAAAGGCACTTTGTGCTTCACTAAAATAGCTAAATCTTCTTGCAGGCGGGTATTGCTTTTGTGCACGACTAGATTGACCCCGAAAGGCGCTGCAAGCTTACCGGTATCGGCCTCGTATGCATCGAGCTCTGAGCGGATTTCGCTCAGCCATTGATCAAGGCCTGCACTCGAGCGTTGGTTTAGAGCAGGGAATGTACCAATAGCTCCAGCTTTACAGCAGGCACTGACTAGCGCAGGGCCAGATGCTAAAAACATAGGTGAAACGACAAGAGGCAAAGTTAAACCTCGTTGTAATGCAGCGGGTAATGACATGAAAACCTCATCAATAAAAAAAGCAGCAGGGGCGATACTCTCGCCCCTAGCTGCCGATAATAACAGGTAGATACACGCCAGAATTAGCGTGATTGGAGACAGAAACTACGCTGCGGTCGCGCTTGCTCGGTTTGGCGTGACGTTTTCGTAGCGATTCGCCCGCGCAAATGTACCTAGGTCATTAAATAGCACGCCGTTTTCGCGCATCACTTTGTGGGCATCGGCTGCCGTTAATTGGCGAATATAAAACGGCTCGCCAACGACAAAATGATGAATACCGTGAGTGCTACCGAAGTTAAAACAAAATAATTGGAAAGGTAAAAAACGCTTGGCATTAAGTACCTGAGTTTGCGTTAGAACTGACTCCACATTGCCGTAATAATGCATATTGGAGCTAATGAAATTTAAGCAAAAAGAACGCAGATAAAATGGCGCAATTAAAATTACGATTAACGGTGTTACGGCGTTAACGTAATTGAGTAAAGCTGACGGAACCGACCAGCTTGCAAGGCTTAGCAGGCCATTAATGAGATGAATGGCGGAATATCAAGACCACGCAATCTACCCTGGCGCCGAGTTGTTTTTGATTCATGAATTCATGCAAACACAAGATATTAGCGCTCGGCAGTGGTTGTTGGGGGTCGGCTTAACAGAAGCCCAAGTGTTTGATCCTGACACCCGAGTGTCGTTGCGCCAGTTCGATATTATCTATCGCAACATCTATCGCTTAGCTCCGCAGCAGGATTTGGGCCTTACCTTTGGTGCCGCGCTCAATTTATCGCGCTGGGGTATGTTATCGGGGGCCTTGCTGACGAGCCGCACACTTGGCCAAGCTCTGGCAACCGCGAATGAAATGCGGTCATTGGTACGCAGTCGCTTCAACTTAGCAACCAATGTGGTGGGTGAGCTGTGTCATATCGAAGTCTCTACGCACGATGCTCAAGAGTTTCCCCTGAGTTTGCGTTTCGCTTATGAGGTATTGGCGGCAAGTCTACAGACACAGATTCGTGATTTATTAAGCGAAGACATTCATTTCGAGGCGGTCAGTTTCGCTTTTCCAGCGCCAACTTATGCTGATCGGTATCGTTTATTACTTCAGTGTCCAGTGCACTTTTCAGCGCCTAAAACGCGATTAACGCTAAAACTCGACACGTTAAAACGACCATTGCCATTAGCTAATCCGGTGGCACGCAAACAGGTACTTGATGTTTGTCGTATTGAGGCTGAGCGCTTAGTGCGGGTGCTGCAAGGCGATGTCGTATGGCAGGTGAGGGAGTTATTTGCTCGTCATGACGATACGCGGGTAACCCTAGAGCAAGCGGCGCAGGCACTGAAGGTATCGGCACGTACTTTGCGGCGCAAGCTTGAACTGGCTAATCACAGTTTTAAATGTCTGCAAGAAGAACACAGTCTTCAGCTCGCGTTGCGTTTATTACAGCAAGGTGATTTGACCGTTAACGACATAGCGATGCGTTGTGGCTATCAAGATATAGCCAGCTTTCGTGCAGCGTTTAAACGTTGGACAGGAATGTTGCCTACACAGCATCGAGCATCGTATATCTCTATTAGTGCTGACCAAATGTAACAATATTAATGTGGTGTGGGTCTAACTTCTGCGATCAAATGGTCGGATAGCGCCAAACAATCCGCTAATGTTAGTTTGTGCCACTGTTTGGGCCAATTGGGGGTTATCGGAAGCGTGAAGCTTTTCCGTTGTCGGGCATCTAGCGTCGGTGCTGGATTTATATTCTTTACACTAATTCTGATTACCTCGTTAACTCGGGCGGATGTTCTGCGCTTATCGGCTGACAATAGTCGAGAGTACCCAATATCTGCGGTGAGTTACCTCGCTGATCCTAGTGCGGAGCTGACCTTAGAACAATTGCCGTCGTTGGCAGAGTGGCAGGCCGCGCAAGCGAATCCCCTACAGTTTGGTTATGGAGAGCAAGCCTACTGGATACATCTGGGGTTAGAAGGCAACCGCGATGACTTTTCTGACAGTGTGATTGAAATCAGTAATCCACTATTGAATCATATTGACTTATATCTACTGCGTGATGGTCAGGTTTTACGTGAATGGCGCTTAGGCGATGCTTTACCATTCTCGCAACGTCCAATGCTGCATCGAACGTTTTTAATACCATTAAACGATATTTCTTCTGGGCATCTAGATGTTGTTATGCGTATTCAGTCGGAAACCTCATTACAGATTCCGCTGCTGGTATGGAAGCGCCAAGCATTGGTTGAGCATATTGACAAAGATTCGACACTAACCGGTTTCTATTTTGGCGCGTTAGTTTTAATAGGGCTTTATCACGTTCTCATTTTTGCATCCGTTCGCGATTATGGTTTCTTATATTTCGGTTTATTTACTTTAATATTGACCATAGTGCACGCCAGTATTAACGGCCAAGCATTTCAGTGGCTATGGCCGAATGCCATATACTGGAACAGCGTCAGCTTGCCCGTGACGTTGAATATCACCAATATGATCGGTGCTATGTTCGTTACCCGTTTACTGAATATTTCTGACACGTATCCGCGCTTAGGTTTAATGCAAGCCATATTCGTGATGTTATGTATTGTCGCCGCCGCTGCATCATTTTTCTTTCCATTTGCTATCGTAACTGTGATTACCTTAGTCATGTCGCTAGTTACTTTTGTTATTAATGGCATCATCGTATTAGTACGTTTAAAAGATCGCTACCCTCCGGCCAAAGCCATTTTTTATGCCTCATTTAGCTTAGTGTTAGCGTCTTCAGCGGTTATTTTATCCCGTCTCAATATTATTCCAGCCAGTACGCTCGTCGATAATGCCATGATGATTGCGACCTTAGTGGAGGTGTTGTTGTTTGCGTTTGCGCTATCGATGCGTATTGCGATGGATCGTAACTTGTTGGCGCAGGCGCAAGCAGAGTCGGCTAATGCGAAAGACCAGTTATTAGATGCGCAATTGGCGCAAAATATTCGTCTCGATCAACTTGTAAAAATGCGTACCCAAGAGTTAGAAAATGCTAACTCGTTACTTAGAAAAGTTAGCACTACTGATGCCTTAACCGGACTACATAACCGTCGTTATTTGGATGAGTGTTTGAATGAGCAGCAAAGGTTAGCGGATCGTAAAGCAGCGATTACTTTGTCGTTATTAATTTTAGATCTAGATCATTTTAAGCAGCTCAATGATAAGTACGGCCATATTTTTGGTGATGAATGCTTACGACAAGCCAGCGAGCGTATTCAGGCGTGTGTAAAGCGCCCGCAAGATCGCGTATTCCGTTATGGCGGCGAAGAGTTTGTGGTCGTGCTACCCGACACCTCCATCAAAGCTGCTAAGTATATTGCTGAGAAAATACTGACTAATTTTCGTAGCGAAGCCATGGTGGTACAAGGTGAACGAGTACCACTCACTATTAGTATTGGTATCGCCAGTAGAGACGGGAATGAGCGGGACATTGATGTTGCCGAGTTACTGCAAGAAGCGGATGAGCAGTTGTATCGTGCGAAAGAGCTAGGGCGGGATAGGGTGGAGTTTAAGTGTTAATAGGATAAACCGAGGCTAGCTACATTAGCGCCTCGGTTAACCGTATTTTGTCGCTACTTTTTACTTGGGTTGCAGCTATATCCATTCCTTGCAAGAGAGGCTTTGCAGATTCCCTGTGTGCTTGATCATGGCATGTTTTGTACCTTGCCCGATGGGTATCTGGATGTGAGGCACAATAACCGTAAAGACCACAGGGCGATACTGCGGAAAATCAGGCAGGTAATCCAAGGCTCTGATCATCCACTGACGGCAAGGGGTGTTTGTGAACAGGCGGATGGTTCGGCATAGAGTGAGGGCTCTAGCGTGATTCGGATCTGAGCCTAACGGCTCAGATATGTAAAGTCTGCTTGCTTAAGCTTGGTTGTCTATATAAATTATCAAAATTAGATAATTTATATAGAGGTGTGCAATGAATGAATCTGTGATCTATGAACAAATTCGCAAGGCTCTTGCTGATGCGCCACGCAACCAATACACCGCAGAGATGCACCTGCAGATGATCAAGTATGCCGATCAGCTCAGGAGTGTAACTTCCAAAGAGTTTTGCGAAGGCGTCGGTCTTAAGCCCAGTTTCGGTACTGAATTCAGCAAAATGCGTAACTTAGTCGAAAGATTGAAAAGAGCAGGTCTGGATACCGAGTTACTCTAATCAAGGATTGATTAATAACTTTTAAAACAATGAGTTATAGCTATTTTTTGACGCTGCGCCGGTCGTTTTCGGCTGAAAAAAGTGTTGCAACGCCGACGTTTGTGACTACTCTCTGCCTTAACAACACCCCTCCCGCTACCCGTAAGATCAGCGCCCTGCGAGGGGTTACTTGTTTATGGGGGAGCGAAAAAAAGCCCCCTTCACGAAAGCGCCCAAAACATTTGCTGAGCAAGTTCAGATACTTAAGGGCCACGGCCTCATCATTCCTGGCGTAGCAAAAGCTGAGTTTTATCTCTCGCAACTGAACTACTATCGGTTTTCCGCCTACTACTCGCCATTTGAGCAGGAGCAGGATCACGCCACGCACAAGTTTCAGTCTGGCGTCACCTTTGACGACGTACTGAACATCTATATTTTTGACAGAGAACTCAGGCTACTCCTCATGGATGCCATCGAGCGCATAGAAGTCTCCCTGCGTACCCAGCTGGCGTATCATCTTAGCCATCGTCATAACACACCGCATCCACACCTAAATCCGGCGTTATTCGGTCACACAGGGCGTTACCAGGCCGGTATCAAAAAGCTGAGGAATGAGGTTCGCGATAGTCGTGAAGACTTTATCAGGCATCTTGATCACAAATACCAAGAAGAACTTCCGCCGATCTGGGCGGTAGTCGAGCTAATGACCATGGGGCAGCTATCTAAATGGTTTTCTAACATAAATGCAGCGCAGGATCGGATGGCAATCAGCAAGGTATACGGCCTTCATGAAACCGTCATGACGTCTTACTGTGAACACCTTTCGTTGGTACGAAACATAGCCGCTCATCATGCCCGACTCTGGAACCGACAAATTACTAAAAAGATGAAGCTGGCAAACCAAGGCTCTGGGGATTTATTGCAAAGCTTTCATCGATTACCCGAAGCCGACCCATATTTGAAAAAGCCATACAACACCCTCACCATGACGTTGTACCTGATGAATGTTATTGCACCTGACCATAACTGGAAAACGCGCATCAAAGGCCTTATCGAAACTCACAGCCACGATCCCTAGATCAAAAAAATCAGAATAAAGAAATTCAGGTGTGACAAGGTAGTGCTTTCAATAACTAACGGGGAGTCACCCACATGAAAGTAAAAGCCTCTATCCACGACCTATACGCACTAAAAAATACCGAAGGCAGCCTGACTTGGGAGGAATGTAACGGGGTAAATGCTGACCTATGCAGAATAAATTCGGATATGATTCCAACAACACAAATCGAAAATGTCTTCGAATACCTAGGTGCTGTCCTGTTTTGGGAGTCATCATTACTTATCCACCGAAGGAGCCTGTTCAACCTCTATACCAGCATGGAAGAGAGGCTATATCGAATAGCACGACGTTAAGCGCTTGCAAGGCGCGCACTGCACACCTCTACCAAGACTGGGGCCACACGGCCCCTAATCTCAGGCCTTCTTCTTACGTGTTTTATTTGCTGCCTTTTTCTTAAGCGCGAGCTTTTCTCGCTCGGCCTGTATCTTTGCCAGCAAGGCTTCGGCACTATTTTCGCCGCTGATTAAATCTGGGTTTTCGGCGCGCCAGTCGGCGGTCAGTTCGCCGCGAAAAGCTTTGGCTAAAATGGATTGGGTGAGATTGTTGACTCGCTCTAATGCCGTATTGGTTTTTTGTTCGATGGTGTCGGCAAAGGCGAAGAGTTCTTCGACGCGGCGGACGATTTCGGTTTGTTGTCCCAGCGGTGGGATTCTAAATTTAAAATCTCTCAAGCTATTCAATGCGACAGTTCTTTGAGCTGTTCCTGTTGCAATATTATCAGCTTGCCTAAAAGCCTGAATTGAGCCTAATAAGAAAAATAGAAACTTATAATTTAAATACTTACTATTAGGTTTCAGGATGGCAATGTGGCGTTGAAAACAAAAACGTTCATCGGTATCGACAATAACAGGTATTCCAAAAGATCCTGTTACGGTATATAAAATATCATTTCTGCGCGGTCGACGAATCTCTTTGAGTTCGTCAAAATAGTATTGGGGAACCCAGCGTTCTACGCCGCTGAAATCAATAAAACCATTTCTTACATTTGATATAACAAGAAAAGGAATGCCGTTACTTGTACGTGGCGGTGCTTGATGATCACCATCGGAAATACTTAGGCAAATATCTCTTAATTTTTTTTCAGACCAATCTTCAGTGTTTCCCTGCCACTCTTCCGTCAACTTCCCACTCACCGCTGCGGCGAGGACGGATTGGCGGAAGCTTTTTAGTATATTTGGGATGCGGTTGAGGCGGGCTTTGGTGGTTTTCACCTGTGCTAGCAGGGTATCGATTTTGTCGGCGATGACTTTTTGTTCGGCTAGAGGGGGGAGGATAAAAGGGATAGTTTTTGCAGTAGAACCCGATATCTCTTTAAAAGTTGTACCCGTGCCTAAACTTTCTGCAAGTTCGCGAATGCTACGTAGATAGTGATAGGCGTAACTAGAACTTATGTGTTTAGTAAACACAAAATTTTTAAATCCTTGGTTAGTTGAAATCTCGTTATTTGCTATTACTACATATCCGATAGGTGCTCTACTACTAAAGAGTAAACTTCCTTTTGGCATCAGTTTAGCTGAGCTGGAATCATATCCTTGCTGAGAAAGATCCCTTTTCCCATTGCTGATATATTTTTTTGAATATCCACTCAAGTCAGCAGGTGTCAGCCAAGGTATTCCAGTTCCAGATTCTGCAAAGTTAGAAGAATCTCCAGCTTTTGGAGTGCCGCCGGCTATAACATCTGAAATTTCTCCAATGGATACTTCAATCCATTCTTTGATTGTACCCTCGCATTCGCGAGAACGGCGTTGTTCTCTCATTAGACTGCTCCACCCAAAGCTGCCAACAACCCATCCAGCTCACTCAGCGCTGCCTCTAGCTCTTCTTTCGCTTCCCGTGCTAATACGTCTGGCTCTGGCAAGTTTGCGGCATCGACGCTGTCTTTGTCTTTTAACCAACTGATGTCTAGCGAGTCGCCTTTGTTATCGCGTATCCAGTCGCGTTTAAATACGCGCCAGCGGCTGTGTAATAATTTGTCGTCTACATTTTTATTTTCAGCGACGGCTTCTTTATCGACGGAAATTTCTTCGGCGCCAAAGCTGTATTCACCTTCGGTACGCTTGCTGCTGCCATCGGCTTTTTTGCCAAAGACTTTCTCAAAAGGGGTTAGGTGGCTGTCACCAAAAGGAGTGCGCTTGCCAAAGCTGGGCATATTGGTGCGCAGGTCGTAGACCCAAACGTTTTGGGTGCAGTTTTCTTCTTGCTTGGGATTTTTGGCACTGCCTTTGGTAAAAAATAGGACGTTGGTTTTTACCCCTTGGGCGTAAAAAATGCCGGTGGGTAAGCGCAAAATAGTATGCAGGTTGCACTTGTTCATTAAGTCGCGGCGTACGTCGGTGCCGACACCGGCTTCAAATAATACGTTATCGGGTAATACCACCGCGGCACGGCCACCGGGTTTTAGGTTGCGGTAAATATGCTGCAAAAACGCCAGTTGTTTATTGCTGGTTTTGTAGGTGAGGTCGTCGCGGGTGTTGGATGCTTCGCCGCCTTTGCTGGTGCCAAACGGTGGGTTGGCCAAAATAATATCGGCTTTGGGCAGGGCTTTACCGGCATCGCCTAGGGCGTTACCCAAATGCACAACGCCTTCGTCGTCACCTTCCATACCGTGTAGAAGGCAGTTCATTAAGGATAAGCGGCGGGTGTTGGGCACCAGTTCGATGCCGACAAAGGCTTTGTGCTTTTGGAAGGCGGCTTCTTTGCTGCTGAGGTCCATGTAGTCGTCGGTTTGCTCACGCATGTATTGATCAGCCGCGACTAAAAATCCTGCCGTGCCTGCCGCTGGGTCTTGGATCACTTCACCAATTTGTGGCTGCATGCAGCGCACCATGCTGTTGATGAGTGCGCGTGGGGTAAAATATTGGCCCGCGCCAGATTTGGTCTCAGAGGCGTTCTTTTCTAATAAACCTTCGTACAAATCGCCGAGGCCGTCTTTGGCGGCGCTAAACCAGTCGATTTGGTCGAGGGTTTTAATCATTTGCTCAAGATGGCGTGGCTCACGCAGACGGGTTTGGGCGTCGGCGTATATAGCGCTGATAAGTGGGTCTTCGTGAACCAGTTTGCCTTCCGCATCTTTGCCGGTAGAAAGGCTTAGCAAAATAAGTTTGTAGTCGTTTAATAAGTTAATACCAGACTTGTCGTTAATATCTGTCCAGCGGCAGCCTTCGGGTAAGGGGTGTTTTTTTAAGGTGCCGGCTTCGGTGTTTTCGTGCACCATTTTTATAAATAGCAGCAGTACCAGCTCGGTGACGTAATCGGAATAGTTGATGCCGTCGTCACGTAGTACGTCACACAGGTTCCAGAGTTTTTGTACGATGTCGTTGTGGGTCATGGTGTGCTCGGTGTCAGTTTACGTGTGGCGCTTCAGTCAGTAAGGCGACTAGCGGTTGATTGATGTAGTAGTTACTGCGTCCAATTTTTTCTTTAACTAAAAAACCGTGTTCAACCAGCTGATCAAGATAGCGGGCTGCGGTGATTCTTGATACCTGAAGATCTTCGATCACAAATTCGATCTTTGTGTAGGGGTGGTTAAACAGGTTGTTCAAAAGCTCTTGTCGATAGAGCTTTGGCAGTTCTGAACGCATCCGATGTTTGTAATCACGCATGATTGACTTGATGGCTGTGATTAGCTGAATCGTGTGCTGAGAAGTCATTACCAGTGCATCTAGGATATACAGGAGCCACGGCTCCCATTTTCCCGTATCCCGTACGCTCTGCAACTGGGCATAGTATTCGCTTTTATCACGAATAAAGTGGCGGCTGAGGTATAACACAGGCAGGTTGAGCAAGTCTTTAGCGACCAAGTACAGGAGGTTCAGTATCCGTCCGGTACGACCATTGCCGTCGTAAAACGGATGGATGCTCTCAAATTGGTGATGAATGATTGCCATTTTAACCAGTGGGTCAGCATCACATAGGCTGTCGTCGTTGATGTACACCACCAGGTTTGCCATCAGTCGTTCAACGTCGTCGAACCTTTGTGGCGGTGTATAGATAACCTCACCTGTATTCAGGTTTTTTAGATCTGTCCCCGGCAATCGGCGCAAGCCTGCTTTATTGCGTTCTAGCTCTTGTTGTACGTTAAGCACATCATTCAGGCGGATCAGTTTTGTCTCACGTACTGCCATAAAGCCTTTACGAAGCGCGTATGCGTAGTCTTGTACTTCTTTCGCCGAAACAGAAAGCGTGGCTTCGACATTCAGATTCGCTTTATAGAGTTCATCGTGAGTTGTAACGATATTCTCAATCTCGGAGCTATCCTTTGCTTCCTGTAAGCCGAGTGTATTGATAAGGATGGCCTCATTAGGAATGCTTGCTGCCACCCCTTTGAGCTCCGCCAGATAACGGTGCGCCTCGGCGGTTTTCTTTAGTACTGCTCGGGTTTCGAGAGTATTGAGATTAGGTAAGGGAAGTTCGGTGACTGGGTATCCACTCATTTATATAGTCCTTGATGCATTTCATCCGTGATACTGCATGTATAGATTTCTCCGAATTCTATACATGTTACCCATAACATGTATAGAAAACTTCATTTTCTATACATGTTGGAGCAATTAGGAGCAATTAGGAGCACAGTGGAGCATTTAGGCGTTCTTCATACCAAACTATAATGGCTTATATGGTTCAAGTAGCAGATGGTTATTAATGCACTGTTTAAGCAATGACACCGCTTTTTCCTCATTTGCTTCAGTCAGATCAAGCTCGATATCACAGAGGGATTGGAGCCTTGTCAGTACACCGGTTCTGAAGTCAGGATTTAGGGTTTCGATATCTTCAGCCGTAGTACCACGAGTGTGTAATCTTTGCTGTCGTTCATCCTCATCAAGGGTCAGTAATATACTTAGGTGCGGTTGATAGGCCTGACACAGTATTGATGTCAGGTCGAGCGTGACACCCCGTTGCTGCGCGTAGGCAATGGTTGATGCGCGGTAACGATCCATAATGACGGCTCGCCCGTTTTTGTTAAATGCACGCGCCTTTTCGCCTTCGGCCTGAACTGTCGCGGCGTAAAAAAGTGCTTTTGCTGTTTGGCTGCTGCCAAGTCCGTTGACGATTTTTGCTCGCATGGGCAGAAGCTCTGCGCCGGGTGTGGTCATCAGCTGATATTCTTCGCTTTCTGCAAGGCGTCGGGCGAGTGTACTTTTTCCTACGCCATCCAGTCCTTCAAGCACGATAAAATACGGCATTGTTTATCTCCTTTAGTGTCACGGTATATGACTGGCCAGTTGATTTGTTTGTTGCTTGAGCGAGAGCTTCCATCTGGCGGTAGTCGTCGTGGGTAAAGCTGTTGCTGGCGATCACATGGGGGATGGCTCCGTTTTCAGATTCCACCAGCCCGAACTCTTCGCGCTGTTTTTCCAATGGCGTACCGCGCAAAATCATCAGCGGCCAGGCGCGGATGACGGGCACCTGCTGACGCCAGCACCAACTGATTGACTCACGGAAGCTGGCTAGCGTCTGCTTGGGCAGGCCGTAGATCAGAGAGACTTCAAAGGGGATATTGCGAGCTTTGAGTTTTTCGATCACTCGCTCAGCCATGTCGAGTCGGTTTGGCCGCCCAATGGCTTCGCCTTCCGCCAAGTTGGTGGTTTGCAGACCAAATTCGAGCACGACGTTAAGACCTTCTAATGCGTCAATAAACTCATCCTTTACCGACTCAAAGCGGCATTGCAAAGCGAGCTGTGCAGTCAAACCGACTTCTTTAAACATCGTCAGCAGCTCGACCGTGCGCTTGGTATCAAGATGAAAGATGGGGTCGAGTATCGAGATACGCTCGACGCCTGCCTGCGCGAACAAGCGGGCTTCCTTGGCGATGCGTTCGTAGTCGAGCTGCTGTTCTTTGAGCTTGAAACGACTACCCGATTCACGATGCTGGCAGAAGCTGCATTTGAACGGGCAACCGCGCATGGTTTCCCAGCGGATGGATTTGCCCGGCTTCATGACACCGGTCAACCAGGGAGAGGCTAACTCTTCCAGAGCGGTTTCAGCTTTCTGGTTACGATCTTCAGTGCCTGCGAAGTGAATACCCAGATGATCCGGGTTTTCACCTTTTGCCAATGCCACCAAGGCCTGCTCGCCTTGGCCACGCACAAAGATATTGGCGTAGGGATACAGACTTTCGAGAGTACCGGCTACCGTGTCTGAGATCTGCGGGCCACCCAGTACGATTGGCGCTGAGGTCGTATTATGGATGACGTCGGTTAGCTTCTGAGTCACTGGCTCGCTCCAGATATAAGCGCCGATGCCGACTAGGCATTCCTTGCCCTGAGCTTCCAGTTCATGTATCGCAGCCAACACCCGTTTTTCTAACTGGTCGTAGTCAAAGTCGGCGGCGTTAACGGCATCTTCAATCAATGTATGCGGAATGCCTGCAGCTTTAAGTGAGGCAATTATCGATACAGCTCCAAGGTTTGAGCGCCCATCTTGTGGACGCTCCCAATCGACGGATACAAATACAATGTGCTTATTCATATCCACCTCACCAGCCACGTGATTTAGTTAGGTGCCAGCCTTGCTGGTGTCGGCACTCGTACACGTCGAGCTTGATTCTCTTTTCCTGCAAGAGACAGTCAGCACGCTTTTTTGCCGCTTCATACGTTGCGTATAACTGCTTGGGCTTACCTTCGCTGCTGGTGCAGTAATGGCAGGTTTCGCTGGGCGTATGACGATCTTCCGGGCAAAGGTGCCAGTAATCACAGCGATCACACTGATACGGGACCATGGCGTTTTTATAGGTTTTCATAGCATAATCAGCAGCCTGTTGAGCTTCGTTATAACAGGTGTAAGTTTTTAACGGGTCGCCGGTATTTTTGCCGGTGCAAACATTTAGTGTCATACAGTTATCTCCAGAATAAGGCTGTGTCAGTTGCATGTTTTGATCATGTGGCAACGGTTGGGGACAACTTGGGACAATCAGAATATAAATAGGGAAGTTGATGTCGGATCAGAAAAAGAAAAGCTTAACGATCGTTTGTCCATCGTGTGCAGAAGAAAACAACTTTGCTCAAGGTGAGCATGTAACCAGTCGTTGTGCTAAGTGCAGTGCGAGTTTCTACGGAAAGAAGTACAAACATATTAAATATTTATCCGCTGGCTTGGTCGCATTAAGCAGTATGCTGGGTGGCTATGCTGCAAGTGAGATTGTTAATGAAGCTCGTTTACCAGCGTTAGCTGAATATCGGCTCATGAACTTGTGCATTAATGGTGACCCCCGGGTTGTTGAACGGAACAGGTATTTAATAAAAGAAGAAACCTGTAGCTGTATCGTGACTAAGGCTGTGGAGGATATTGATTTAACCTGGAGCCTGATATCTGAAGAGCGTCACCAGAAATGGTTGTTCGAATCTATGAAAGAAGCCGGTGCTTTATGTCGGTAAGTTCGGATATGCCTCCGCGCGCATCTAAGGAAGAAATGGATGAGTTGAAGGCTGTATTGAAGTCTTGTAGTTTGGATTTTCGACCTTTCTGTGAGTATCTGGCGGAGGAGTTGGCCGAGCCAGGCCACGAAGAAGAGTCAAAATCAGAGACTTATCGTGGCTGGTTTAAAAAGGGCCGATTTCCCGACCGAGCATTGTTCGAGAAAATGTGGGAACTGTTACGCCAGCATGATTTATTTAGGTCCTCTCAGTTGGTCAAACCACAGTATGTATCGGGTATTGTGGATAAGGATTTGGAAGCTGCATTAGTTGCATTGTCTAAGCGTGTTACAGATCATATGAAATGAGCATTAGCCAATGGCAGGCCATATCGCCTCAGCCAGTTCATCCAATACAGCATCTAACTGACCATTCAGCGTTTTATCAAACTGCTTGGCTCCGCCGTGTTCGCCGAAGCGATTATTTACAAACTCATGGTCGATAATCACTTCGTGGATGAGTTGTTTCGCTAAGCGTTCTAGCCATTTACGCTGTGCAGGCAACCAGTTGTGGCTTTGGTAGATGCGTTGCATCGCCTGAGCGACTCGCTGCTCAAATGGTATCAGTGCCTCACCAAGTGCTGCACGTCGAATGTGGCCAATGATGCTGGCGGCGATGTCTTGATTGGTTTGGTTGCGTACGGCACTTTGCAGTTTAGCCTCGGAGTAGCCAGCACCGTCGAGCAGCAGCTTGATCTCTTTCAGTTGTTCGCGGGTGAGATCGCGCGGTTTGTTTACCACGACTGTTAGCGCGGCACTTTGGTTTAGCTGTTGTTTAATGAAGTGATTAAAGCTGTCCAGATAGTCTTCTGGTTTTTGATGCGTGCCATAACTTTGAGTGCGCTCACGGATTTCGTCGTGGTGCTCTGATATCACTGGTTGGCGTTCGCTCCCCAGTAAGTTGTTTACTTCTGCTAATTGATTTAGCAAACCACTGTGTTGAGTAATAAAGGCGGCGGCTTGTTTAGGGCCTAACTGGTGTAAGTGCCTGTGCAGGCTTTTGGGTTCTACGCCCCACAAATCCTGTAGCTCATCGAGTTTTTGTTTTAATGCGGGTTTATTTTCAGATTTTTTCTCGGCTTTGCGTAATACGCGCATTACTTTTTGGCTAAGTTGGCTGAGTACTACATCAGCATGATTTTGTTCTGGTGTTTCGCCGGGTGCATTCAGTGCACGTTCTAGCAGCTCTGGGTCGATGATTTCGTTAACCAGCTGCTCTAGGGTGATGTTGGGATCTTTCACCAGTGGCTTCATGGTATTGACGTCAGCTAATGCTGCGTAGATATCTACCGGGTCATAGATGCGAAATACGGTTTTGCCGATCTCATCGCAGCGGCGTGTGGCACGGCCAATCATTTGTTCGTACAAAATGCGTGATTTTACTCGTCGCATAAATACCAGGTTACAAATTTTTGGGACATCAATGCCGGTGGTGAGCAGGTCAACGGTGATGGCGATGCTGGGATAACGTTCGTTTTTGTACTGGCGAATAAGCTGTGCAACTTTATCGCTTTGGCCGGTAATTTTAGACACCGCCGCTTGGTTGTATTCACCGTTGTATAGGTCTTTAAAGGCGTCATCTAACAGGCGTTTCACCATATCTGCATGCAAGTCTGTGGCGCAGAAAATTAATGTTTTTTCATCGCCAAAGGGATCAAGTTCTTGAACTAATTGCTGACAGATAACGCGGTTGAAGTTTTCGTTAATAACTCGACGGTTAAAGGCGTCCACTTCGAAATTTAGCTCATCATCTAGCTCTGCTGTTTGCACTTCGCCGGTTTGGGTGTTGATTGCATGAACCTGCTCCCCCTTGTTAAAGGTGATGCCGTTTTGGGTAAGTAGGGTTTCGTAGCGAATGGGTGGCTCATGGTCGATTAGCCAGTCATCGGCGACGGCTTCACGATATGAGTAGGTATATACCGGTTTGCCGAATATATCGCTGGTGTGTTTGGCCGGCGTTGCGGTTAAGCCTATTTTGACGGCATCAAAGTAATCTAAGACTCGGCGATAACTGGATAAATATTGGCTGGCGTCACGGGTAGCGAGCTCGCCTTCGGTCATTTCTTGATCCAGAGTGTAACCCCGGTGGGCTTCGTCAATAATGATGCAATCGAACTGATCAAGCGGCGGCGGGTTATCGCTCATAAAGATGCGTTTGACCATAGCTTGAACGGTGGCCACCTGAACGCGAGTTTCTGCTTCGGCGGTCATATCTCCGAGTTCTGCCACATTGTAGATTTTGGATAATGTTTGGTTTTGTTCCAGCGGTGCTTCGTTAAAAGCATCCATGGCTTGTTCGCCTAGGGCGGTTCGATCAACCAAAAATAAAATGCGTTTAAAGCGCTCGGCTTTTAAAAAACGATACATTAATCCGATGATGGTGCGTGTCTTCCCCGTGCCGGTAGCCATTGCCAGTAAGGCGGTGCGCGCATCGTTGGCTAAGGTGTTTTCTACTGCAAGAATGGCTTTTTGTTGATACTCGCGCACTTTTAAATAGCCAAAAGGTTCGGCGTTTAGTGCTTGCAGTGCGTCTTTTTTACTGCGCTTGAGAAGATCAAGTAAGCCATTGGGTGTATGAAAACTAGGGAGTGCTCGTTTGGTGTTGGCTGGAGAGCGTACATCACGAAACCAAGTGCCTGATTGCTCAGCCAGTTGTGGAATATAAGGGCGGCCATTGCATGAATAGACGAAGGGTACTTTGTAGTGGCTGTCTTCTTCATCGGGCCAAGCGATGGTTTGGCCTGCCGTTTCCCAAGCGCCAATTAAGGGTAGAGTGACGCTTAATCCTTTGCTGTAGCGTTCAGCCTGAGGAATTTTACCTGCCACATTGGTATTTTCTTTTTTAGCTTCGACGACGGCGATGGGGGTTAGGCCTGCAAAAAGTACGTAATCTGCTCTACCTTTCTGACCTTTATGTTCTGTTGGCCATTCAGCAATGGCGATGTTTTTTCCTTTTTCGGGCCTTGTGCCATTTCTAAAGGTGAGTTCTTCGCTGTCAGCTTGCCAACCTGCTTCAATTAATTGTTGGTCGATCAAAATACGTGTTAAGGCTTCGTCTAGAACAATATGTTGAGTTGCCGCTTGTGTATTGCGGTTGATCTGTTGTCGTTGCGAGGCTTGAGCCTTGTCGTCTTGTTCTGCAAGTTGCGTCTGAAGCGCTTTGATCTTGGCTTCGTATTCTTGCTGTTGTTTGTTTAGTGCTTTTTCATGGGTGTTCGCTTGCTGTGCCAACGCACGAGATTCTTTATCCATCGCATGAGCAAGCGCTTCGTATTCGTCTTTCTCATTGGCGATTAACTCATTTAATTGCTGACTAGAGCCAAGATCGATATTCGCTTGCTGCAGTTCATTTTTGAGTTTGGTGATTTCGGTTTGTAGCTTGCGCAGTTGTTCGCTTGGATCTGCAGGCGGAATAAAAGGCCCCGCCTTGAACTGTGTGCCAGTTTTACCAAAAGACTGATGAAACCAAATGGCGAGTTTGCGAGCCACAACCAAGCCACTGATTGCTTCTTTGTGTTGGGTTTTAAATTGATGTGTAGCTTTGTTGCCTTCAATTCTTAGGGTATGGAATAGCTCTCGTACCACAGGCTCAAGTTTTAGCTCGCGGTTAATCTTGTAAAGAAGGTCGGCTTGAGTGTTTTGTTCGTCGAGGTTAATTCCGACTAATGCTGCAATGTGTTGTGCTAATGCTTCACCCAGTTGACGTAATTTAATGAGGGTTGTGTTCGGATCGTACGCAAATGCACGTTCAGCAGAGGTGGCTAGTTCTACAAATAGAGGATCGTGTTCTGCTAAAAAGCCGAAATTACTGGTTTGGTTGGGTGGCGTCATTACTTCGAAACTCCATTTCCTCTATTGAGCAGTACTAATTAGCATTCGCTCAAAAATCACACAATTTGCAACTGAAGAACTTGTTCAGTGCTTTCAAATTTTCACTCTATATGACTGTTTTATATAGAAACGTCTTGGATCGCCTGTAGGACGAGGATACCACGACGTTTATTTTTGAGTAGTATCTTGTGAATTGTAGTAAAGGATTAGTGATTTTAAGGGATAGGCTGCTGAGTCGCACGCGCTCATATTTTTAATGTGCGGTGAGGCAGGAAATGAGCAGATTTCTAGATAACTTGAGCACACTGTTCCAAATTTATCACTAGTAACTCCATTATAGTCATTATTAATTCGGTTGATTTGGGTGCTGAAATTTGAAAAGACTTCTTCGGAAAGACCTTTTGACAAGAATCTTCAGTCTTAATGAAGCTGAGACAGATGATGAATTAAGCATATAAATAGTGTTATTTTAGACACTTTCATTCCCTTTAAAGTGTCTGCAAAACTCGTATCTATTAGTCCTAATCTTGATCATAGGTTGATAAGCTTGGTGCGATACCTCGGCTTTCAACATCATACAAAGTTTGATGGTTTCGTAACCATAGATGGTGATCATAACCCTCCAAACGATGATTTTCTGTGCAGTCAACATTCCAGTGGTGTAGCCAATAACCTGCCACTGCTGCTCTGACCATAAGGTTAAGCATGCCATCTTTCATTTTGAAATCATGCTCAATCGTTTCAGGATGGGGTTCTAGGGATTTTCCGTCCAAAAACGACAAAGTGCTCTGGAGGCCCCGCCATCTGTGGCCTCCAGAGGGGTATTACTTTTTTCGAGATCCCTATTTTGGCTCTATTTGAGTAAGATTTAGTCTTTTTGGGCTAAATCCATGGCATTCGAAGAACGGGTTCAGATCTTGTCCGAGGCAGAACAAGATGAGTTGTATGGACCTCCCGCTTTCACCTCCGCTGACCAACGCTTCTTTTTCTCGCTGAACGATAAGGAGCTGGCGGTCGCTAAAAGCGTTCGCCACCGGGCTCAGCGCTACATGTTTGTAGTACTGCTGGGCTATTTCAAAGCCAAGCCGGTGGTGCTGAATCCCGGCTTTCATCAGATCAAGCAAGACCTAAAATACGTTTATCAAACCGTTTTACCAGGCCCAGGCTGTAGACCCTTTAATCTCACACCAAAAGAGAACGAACGGATTTACCAACGTGTTTTCCAGCTCCGCAACTACCAGCGCTGGAATGCCAAAGCCCACGGAGTGGCGTTGAGCGACTACTTATCCCAGCAAGCCAGAGCCTGGACGGCGCCAAGGCACCTCTTCGATGCGGCCATTGAATATTGTTCGGGGCAGAAGATCGCGAGCCCTGCTTACAGCACTCTGCAAAAGATGATCAGTCAGGTGGTGAGAGATGAACAGGAACGCATGGCCGACCGCCTTGAACGTGCAATGTCAGGAAATCTTAAGCAAGTTCTAGCGGAGCTCGTGAACGGCGAAGGTCCGTTGCCGTTCCGACAGTTGCGACAATCGGCTCGTAACTTCACCGGAACCGAGTTGGAGAAAGAACTGATTGTCTATCGCCACATCCAGCATTGGATGCCGGAAGTGGATCTGCTGTTGAGCACGCTATCACTGTCGCAGAAAAATCAGCAACACCTGTCAGAGAAAGTCGACTACTACGGTGCCAAACTGAAACGTCAAACCATAGGCAACCAAAGGCTGTATTTATTGTGCTATCTGCAAACGCGATGGCAGCAAGCGCTGGAACGTATTGCAGATGGCTTTGTGCATCATGTCAGACAGACCAAACAGAAAGCAAAGGAGTATGCGCAGGAAGCGGTGTTTAAGGATTGGCAAAACGCATCTAAAAATGTCAGCAAGGCAGCTGAAGTACTGCATCTGTTCATTGATGACAGCATTGATCTGCAACTACCATTTGCAACAGTAAGACAACAAGCACTGAGCCTGCTGACCAAAAGGGATCTGGAATCTGTATGTCTCTTCCTGAACGAGCAGCGGCGATCGGTCGATGAAGCCATGTGGCAGTACTACGACGAGAAAGAAAGCCTGCGGAAGGGTTTGCTGCGAGAGTTGTTCCTATGTCTGCGCTTCGAAGGCAGCGACGGCACCCAGCACTTAGCGACCGCCTTGGCAAAAGCACAAGGCGAACTCAACGCCCAGGCCCAATTGCAAACCGCCGATACACGGTTGCTTTCCAAAAAAGCTCTCGAATTCCTGCTGGATGGTGACGGGAATATCCTGATCGATCGTTATGAGTGGTTCCTCTATCAACAGATTCCTGATCGCCTGAATGGCCAGCTGACTCTGCCTGAAATCACTAAATACCGGGCACTCGACGCCGACCTTATCGACGGGGAACATTGGCGAAAAAACAAATATACGCTGCTTCAACAGAGCCAGTTGACAAAATTAGCGAAGGAGCCTGAAAAGCTGGTCAAGCAGATGGCCATTGAATTGGATACCCGTTTGTACGAAGTCGGCGAATATCTTGAACAGGAAGACAACCGGAATATCATCTTGCGTAATCCGCAGGGTAAACGCTACTGGCGCCTGCCTTCGGCCAGCAAGCATCATCTGGTCAACAATCCCTTCTTCCAGCAAATTCCCTCAACGGGGGTTGCGGATGTACTGCGCATGGTCGATCGTGACACCGGTTTCATTGACTGCTTCACGCATGTGCTGGTTTCCCAATCCAGAAGCCGTTCCCATGAATATGACCTGTTGGCAATTCTGGTCGGCAATGCAACCAATCAAGGCATTTACGGCATGGCACAGATCTCTGATCGTACCTATGATCAGCTCAGCACTATCCAGGCGAACTATCTTCGCCTGGAAACATTGAATGCCGCTAACGACAACATCAATAACGCGACAGCCAAGCTACCGATCTTCCGGTACTACAACATCCAGGAAGATGTGATCCACGCCAGTGCCGATGGTCAAAAGTTCGAAGCCCGGCGCGAGACCTTCAAAACCCGTTATTCGTCGAAGTACTTTGGCACACAAAAAGGCGTTTCTGCCATGAGCCTAATCGCCAATCACGCCGCCATTAATGCCAGGGTAATCGGCGCCAACGAGCATGAATCACACTACATCTTTGATTTGCTGATGAACAATACATCAGACATCATTCCGGATGTACTCTCGACCGATACCCATGGGGTGAACCACGTGAATTTCGCGTTGCTGGATCTGTTCGGATACCAGTTTGCCCCACGCTATGCCCAGGTTGGCAAAGTGATCAATGACCTGTTTGATGTCAAGGAAGACAAAGAGAACAGAATTCAGCTACGCCTGAAAAAGCCCATCAACACACATCGGATTGCGCAACACTGGGATACCATTCAACGGATTGCTGTATCGCTTAAGCAGCGGAAAACAACACAAGCGACCTTGGTAAGAAAGCTCTCGGGGTACAAGCACAATCACCCGTTGCTGGAAGCCTTGACGGAATACAACCGCTTGGTGAAAGCGAATTATCTACTGTGCTACATCGATGATGCCAGTTTACGCAATTATGTTCAGCGCGCGCTGAACCGGGGAGAGGCCTATCACCAACTGCGTCGGGCCGTGAGCAGCGTTAATGGGGATCAGTTCCGGGGCAGTTCAGACGAGGAAATCCAGCTCTGGAATGAGTGCGCTCGCCTGGTCACCAATGCCATCGTTTACTTCAACTCCAGGATACTCAGCCAGCTATTGACCAGCTTCGAATTCCAAGGAGATACCAAGAGAATAGATATCGTCAAACAGGCATCCCCTGTGGCCTGGCACAACATTAACCTCAAGGGGGTTTACCACTTCGAATTGAGCGAAAAATTGCCAGATCTGGAGGAGCTTATGCGCTCAATCGAGGGATATTTACCCGTCAGCGAAAAGTAATACCCCTCTGGAGGCCACAGATGGCGGGGCCTCCAGAGCACTTTGTCGTTTTTGGACGGAAAATCCCTAGTACCCCAGGATGGGGGACATTCTTTCTATTGGGGTGTGGTATTAACTCAAGAGAAACCATTCGGCTCCATTGAAAATCTTTTAACTTTAAATTTGGAGATTCTTTTGCTTGACGATCAATATCGACTGAACAAATACGTGTCAGCGCATAAGCACGGAATTGTTTCTTATCAAGATCAAAGGCTCTCATATACCAATGGACACCAGTATCAAATAATGTGTGTGGAGCGAGTCTTTTGTCTTACTGTCCATTTTTTACGTGCTAAATGATGGACCCCCATAATGTTGGTCTACCCAGCTTTTGTCACTCAATTACACCCAATATGCGCTGATGGACGTGGATACTTTGGGTAATAGCAGTCGATTTTCGACTCTGCTGGTACGTCAATCAGTAACCGGTTTTAACTGGAAATCACCAGACAACAGTGATCTGCTGGATTCTAATTCAATAACTCATTGGGCGGATCGTATCCATTGGCAAATGATGGTCTGAAAAAAATTCCGGGCAGGGAATGCCATCGTGGATATGTCGCAGTAGCAAGCCTAAAGCACTATACAGTGCTGGTTGCATTGCGCAGAGCAAGCTTCAGACTCAATCTGAACGGTTGCATGGTGAGGCATCTGACTCAGGTGTAGTAGTTCAGATCAGGTCTGAACTGCTACATATTAATTGATCTTCTTTTTCCCACCAGAGCAGCGAAAAAATGTCATATGAATTAGAGAATACGCTCTGAACCACCGTATATTCTGAAGCCGAATCGTCATCAATCCACGTATCAGCATCAACTTCTATTGCATTGCAGGCTTGAAAATATGTTTGAGTTTTGAGAATTACCTTATGGGGCCATATGTTATCTGGTACTAAAGGGCTGCGGGTAAACCAGCGTCTAGTTCCCTGCTTAGTCCAACAAATCAGCATGCAGGGATAAGGTGATAGCTCGACAATGCGTATTGCAGCACTTGTTCTAGATGCTTTGAAATTGTTAGCGATCAGTCGAACATTATCAAACGTAACCTCCATCGAGTTGAGTTGAGGCACTATGATATGCTTTGGCATGATTAGTTGAGCGGAAAACTGGTTGGCTCGAACTTCTTTTTGCTGGCGAAAATTTTCCTTCTTTGTAGAACGTTGGCGCATATCATTCACATCGCAACGGTAAGTAAGGTTCTTGTTTCTATCATTCACCCAATGACCAAGTTCGTGTCCTAGGGAAAAACGTTGCCTTTCTATTGAAGCATTTGAATTGATAGTGATGATGGCGTTCGTATTAGTACCAATGATGTGCCCTTCACAGTCCGACAAAACGTTTCGTTTGACTTCAGCGTTCAGAGAATAAGCTATCAAATCTAGATCAATATCATCAGTGCGATAGATACCGAGGCCCTTCAGGATATCCTCCGGCTCTTGTTTGAACCTCATTCCTCCTGCTTTCCATCAATATCGATTAACCCCAATTGGTATAAGCTTTCCCAGATTTCCTTGATGTCTTCTTTGCTGGCCGCTTGGTTTGCACTTTGCTCTCTGAAGGCGATAAGTAACCCATTTGGCACTTGTTCTTGGTTTTGCATAGCCTTAACGATATCCCCAAGCATCTCCTGGAGAGATCGACTAGCTTGAACAGAAGTCATTTTTTTTGATTTGTTTTCACGGTTCCGATTAAAGCTTGCTTTAATACGCTCAAATCTTAGTTTTCGACTCTCATCTATCGCCTTCGACACAAACGCTTTTATTCTCAAAATCTCATCAATTGTAGGAAAACCTTCTTTTCCAATTGAGGCCGTAATGTCATTGTCTTCAAAATCTGCTTCTATGATTAGCTCATTGATCTGTTTTAAAAACCCCGTGTTCATTGTTCAACCTCCCACCAAGCAATGCCTTTAGGGAATCGCTTTCTCACTTTATCCTTTATCCGTTTTCTAACATTATTGTAGAGTGTTTCGGTTAAGTTACAGATTTCTATGACTACCGATTTCTTTGTTTTTTCTGCTAGAAGCTGGTTTAGGTAACACAATGCCTGTGCATCATCTGAAAATAATTCAAACACCCTATTGGTCCACTCCCTTAAAAAACTGAGCGCCTGGTGTTGCTCAATACTGGATTCTGGTGATTCGTGAGATAGCTGCGCAAAGGCTGAAGATGGGATTTCGGGGCTTATTAATAGCTCATCATGAGACTCAAGTAACGAATGCCGCTGATACTTCTTCCCTTCTCTATCAATAATACTCCGGCCTTGCTGATGGAAATATGCTTCCAAATTAACACCACGAGGCCACACTCTCGTACCGCTCAGTGACTCAGTAACTACCATTCCGAAAATATCTGCTGCTGCATATCCGGATCTCGCCTCACTGCCTAGCAAGTTATAGGCCCGGCAGATTTTTACTATGCTAGCCTCCTGCAAGGCTGCGAGAAGGTCCTCAATTTCGACAGTGGAATAATGTCCATCGTTCTCAATAGTCATTCGTGTTCCCGGCCACTCAATAACAATTACTCATGAAAATCAAAAAATGCCGAAAAAAATCGGCACTTTTTTTAGTTGGGGAGTATAGAGCATTAAGGCCATATTTTGGCCGCTTTAACCCTATATTAATCAAGAGTGAGATTAAACGTGAGTAAAAAATCAACAATAAATTATTTCCCTGTGGGAAACGGGGATATGACCCTGATTAAAATTGCATCCAATGACCGTTTCCACTACGTCCTTGTGGATATACATATTCGGGAAGGTTGTACTTCCGATGAAGATAAGTGCAATGTAATCAATGAGTTATATGATATTTTGGAAACGGATAGCGACGGCAGGCCCTACATTGATGTTATGGTGTTAACCCACCCGGATGAAGACCATATACGTGGTTTTGAATCATATTTTCACCAGGGGGCTTTGGCAGGTTATGTTAAACCCAAAGACGGAGACCGAGGCAAGATCGTAGTTCGGGAAATCTGGTCTTCTCCACTCATTTTTCGTCGAAAGAGCAAAAACCACAATCTATGCAGCGATGCTTTGGTATTCAATACCGAGGCGAAACGGCGCGTTAAGCTGTATAAAGAGACTAGAGCGATTGGTAGTGAAGGAGACCGTATTCGTCTGATAGGTAAAGACATTGATGGCAAAACTGACGATATCGCGCCCATCGTTTATGAAAATGACGATACCATTAGTACGTTGAATGAAGTCTATGTCAAAGAACTTCAGGCCTTAGTACTGGGGCCTTTGGCAGATGATGAGTTTGAGGACTCTGATGAAATCGACAAAAATCGCTCCAGTGTCATCATACAGTGGGGTATTGCAAGTCATGGCTACAACGAACCAAGCAACTACGTCTTATTGGCTGGGGATGCCAGCGTGGAGGCATGGGAAATTCTCTGGAAAAAGTATAAAAATGAAAAATCAAAATTACAGTATGACTTGCTTCTAGCACCTCACCATTGTTCCTGGCATACCCTATCTCATGATAGTTATAAGAACTCAAAAGACCCTCAAGTTTCTGGTGATGCACGTTCTGCTTTGAGCCAAGCACGAACCGGAGCTGTTATCATTGCTAGTAGTAATCCCGTAAAAAATGACAAGAATGACCCACCAAACTATGGTGCAAAACTGGAGTACGAGGTTATTGCAGAAGACCATCAGGGCCAATTTTGTTGCCTGGCGGACAATGTTGAGAGTAAAAATAAGGCGCCATCTGTTTTAACTTACAAGCTAACAAACGAGGGCCCTCAATTGGAGAAAAAAATAGCTAACACTTCAGATAACAACGTATCAAAACGCAATACTGCTACCACGACATTGTTTTCTGGATCAGGTGAAGCAATTGGACATGGTTGATAGCGCTTTTCAGGATATCGTGCCAGCTGCTCTAGAAGATGCAATTGAAACGCTGGCACATTTTCCTGCCGTTGTTGAGATCGACGCGATACAAACTGATCAAAATAACCTGATTGTTGACGTGCAGTGGGCAGTAACATTACCTACAAAATTTCACAAGATTGGTATGACAACCGCAGGGATTAAGTCCGTCGAACCCGTGCAATGGATATTTCCGTTGAGCTATCCCTTGGATGCTCCAAGGCCAACTTTGCGTCAGGATTTTCCTACGTCGTTGCCGCATATTAATCCTTTTAAAAACGGCGATAGGATCCCGCCATGCATTGCTGAACTTTCACTTGAGGATTTACTGCACAGCGTGGGTTTAGAGGCCATACTGGGTGCAATGGGTGACTGGTTAAACCATGCGGCATCAGGTGAGCTTCATTGTCCTGTGCAAGGGTGGGAAGCTGTTCGAAGAAATAGCGTCTCCGGTATTGTAAGTACGGATACATACGCCATTCGTTCTGAGCTAGACTCAAGAAACACACCTGCTCGTTTCTTCGAATATCGCTATTTTTACTGGGATAACAACAACTATGGCTTAGGTATGGTTGCAACACCAAGTCTTGGATCATCTAATTCAGATTTTCAAAGTAATCAAACTTTTATCTTAAAATCGTCAGCGCAGAGATACGGCCCAGCCTTAGTACTACAAACCCCAAAAGATCAGATAACCAACGACTACTGGCCAGAAACTGTTTCAGACTATAAAGAGCTTAAGGTGTTAGCCAAGCGATTAAATTTACTTGATGCCCTTGAGGCGAGAGTGAAATACCTGTTGTCAGTGTCCAGCCCTGAAGTATGTAGAAAAAAAGGCAAAAAGCCTATCGAAGAGTTTTTGGTAATTTTCGCAGTCAGGCGACCTTTTAGGGTCATTGGTACGGATAGTTATTGGGAATTACTTCCATATCGGGTTCTTTATGCTGACACGACAACATCACATTTTCCGAATGATGCCACGGTGTACGCGCCTTTCTTACTTGAAAGGACTACGCCAACCCTTTTACAAGATGTTGCAGGCCAGGTATCTGATAACACCCATTTAACATTGATTGGATGTGGAAGCGTAGGGTCAAAGCTGTCTCTACATTTAGCTAAAACCGGTCGTTACAGTTTTAGGTTGATGGATGAGGATTACTTCAGTAGTCACAATAATGCCCGGCACGGGGTAATAGCCGACGGCTTCAGCTGTATAGGGGCTCGCAAAACAGATCTGGTAGAATCTGAAATCCGTAAACTGAATGTTGATGTCGAATCAATTAATGGCGATGTAATTAAAAGTTCGAATAACACCAATCACCTGATTTCAAAAAATACCGATTATATAATAGACACTACCGCCTCCTTAAGAGTTCGTCATTGGCTATCACATCAGTGTGAATATCTTCCAGGGCGTTTGATACATGTCTTGTTGTACGGGAATGCAATAATGGGCGTGATGGCAATCGAGGGAATAGAACGTTCTGTTCGCCTTGATGATCTGACTGCTTATCTGAACACGCTGTGTGTCGAAAATGACTCAGTTCAAAAGGCTATGTATGGAACGAATGGGCTATCACGGCAAGTATTTAGTGGTGGTTGTAGTTCCGTTACAGCTCGTATGAATGATATGGATATTTCGTTGTTAACAACCGGACTGACCAGCCAGCTAGATCGGTATGTAAGCAAACAGGGTATAAATGAAGATGGGTTTCTGACAATTGGCCTAGTTGATGATGACTTTGGATTGTCATGGCGACATTTTCCAATGTCTAAAACGATTGTAATTCCAAAGGATAAAGCGTTTGACTGGAATGTTCGAATCTTAGGTCAAATCAATCAACAAATTGTGGCTCAAACTAAAGCGGATATAGCAAAAGAACAAGGTGGAGTTCTGGCTGGGTATGTATGTCCATTGTCAAAGACCATCTATATCACGCATTTAGTGCCCGCACCATCGGGTAGTGTCGGTACATCAACTCGATTCTGGTTGAATGTGAAAGGATTAAAAGAAACCTTTCAACAAATTCATTCACGAACAAATGGCCAAATAACCTTCCTAGGAACTTGGCATAGCCATACGACCCCTTCGCCACCAAGTCAATTGGATAGGGAAACACTTTCTGGACTGACCAATAATTATGATTTTCCAATAGTCATGCTGACTTACATAGGAGGACACTTAGTTCGTGTTTAACACTATGCTAGAACAACTCAATAAACATTTCGATCACTACTCTATTCACGCTCGTTTCATGCCAGCATTTTTTATTTGTTTGCCATTAGTATTTACAACTGTCGCTTGGTATCCAGATTCAAAAACTATCTTTGGCGGAATCATGACAGTACTTATAAGTTTCGGTGTGATGTCTTTTTTATCCGTGATAATTTCAAATATGGGTAATTCAATTCAGCGAGACTATTTTTATCGTTGGGGAGGGGCACCAACCACAGTACTTTTTATGCCTGATAATGACGAGATCGATCAATATACTAAGAAACGTTACTTTAAGTGGTTGAACTTAAAAATCCCTGATCTTAATTTATCATTAGATCAAGATGATAAATCTGACCTCCAGCAGAAAATTAGAAGTGCAACTAACTTTCTGAGAGAGTATACCAGAGATACAAAAAAATACCCTGCCATATACCGAGATAACGTCGCATATGGATTTTCTCGCAACTTAGTGGCAATCAAACATGTCGGATTGGCCATGTCGATAATATCTTTAGTGGTCAATATTGCAGTCATTTTTTATCCTGACTACTTTCAACTGATCAGCGGGCAGAATTCCACTTATAGCGTCACTTTTCTCGGAGTTGCTGCGCTTACGATATCAGTACTCAGTATTTTTTTGCTTCTATTTGTAGTAAATGAAAGCTTTGTAAAGCAGCGTGCATATCGATACGCACGCTCTTTACTAGAAATATGTGAAATGAATTAGGTCGCGGATTCAACTTCGATGTGCATCAGTCTAGCAGTAGAGAAAGGGGTTAGCTGAAGTAAGCTTTCATCCTTTTTCTCCGGCCCGAGATGAAGCGAATGGGCTGTGAAAGCAATAAATGCACGGGGGCTGGAATTATGCCTATACAGGGAACGGAACCCTATGAATCAGTTGTAGTATCTCCATCGAGTTCACCAGTCAATTCCTCTTTTAAGATGATCTGGTTGAACATGAATCTACCTGATTGTGAGAGCAGATATCGTCCCGAAGGTAGCTGAAGCATTATCCCACGGTTCAATAAAATAGGAACAACAGAATCCGACAGCGGGCGTTTAAGTTTACATGCTTCCAGAATACGTTTTTGCTCCTCTAGTTCTCCTATATCGTCGAGCATCTTGGTAGAGATTCCTGAGGTAGGGTCGAATAGAATACCTGACGCTACCCCAAGAGAATACACGCCCCGTGCAATACACAAAATCAATACCTGAATATTTGCAGCGATTTCATTGTATTCTTCTATACGATCACTTCGGGTAACGAAAAACGATTCATTTCCAATACTACGTATTTCAAACCCCAACAAGTCATATAGATATTGATATTTGTCTAAATTACCCATCAGTTCTTTGAACTTTGGTGAAGGTTGCAACTCTCCTTCTAGAATCTCATATTTATTGATGATCTTTCCTGAGATGAAGTCCTTGTAGATCATCCGACTGGCAAATGGATCAACCTCTAAGTAATCGTTAATCATTAGCACTCACTTGTTGTCTGATTAGATAGGTTAACGTTTGTGAGTTGTGAGTTATCACCGCTCTTTGAGTCGTTGGGTTAATCAATCCCTTACGAGATACGAAGTGCATTGCATCAAATATATCTTTAAGCTCGTATGTCGGCATATTCGCCACTAAGTAACCATGCAGATCCAAGTACAAATCATCGCGTCTTCCATCTTGCATGAAATTATCCATAACCTTCTTTATCTGCTCAATGCGGATGGATTTAGCTAACCGTTCTTTTGCAGAAAGTCCAGTTTTCTCGGGAGTGCGTTTCTTACTTTTTATAGCCTCCGCTTCTTCAAATTGCTCTCTTAGGTACTCATCCAAGTGATCATTGCAATCTCTTTCAGGCATCTCAATCAGTCCGCCGACGAGATTGGTTGAGGTCCAGCTAGCGAGTCCTCTGAATGATCGTGCTTCATCGAAGAAAGGGGCGTCTGCTGGAATCTTCTTTCCAGTTAATTTGCTATCTAATCTTTGGACTACTAACTCGTACAGTTTGTTGAATTTATGCTCAATTCTGTTGTAAAGCTCCCTGTGGCTCCTGTCCATTTCGACATATTGGTTCATGCGACGTCGAGTTGCCATGATAACTTCAGCATAGGAGAGGAGTTTCATCTCGATGGTCGCGATGTCTGATGACTCTCTATGGAATCCGTCACTCTGAAAGCGCTCTCTGATATTCCTAATCAACAGCATGGCGCTGCTGTCACTAGTCATCGCTTTCTCGTTCAAGAAGGTTAGTGTTGGGCCAATGTTGCGCTTTGATATCCGGATAACTTCTTTTAACGCACTACTAACCTGGTCACTCATAACCATTTTGTTGAAGTCGTGGCTCTCCAGGATATCGGATAGCCTTTTAGAACTGCCTTCCAGAGCCCGGACGTTGTGATCAATCTTAGTTAGCGTGTCCTGTAGTATGTCCATTAGGGCAGATAGATTCTCTTTAAAATCATCGCTTTCTTTGTCATAAAGACCGGCCTTTGGCATAAAGTAATCGTGAACTGACTTGATCTGCAGATATATGTTGTCGAGGTCAGGTTGGCCAAGCTCTCTGATACGCTTTGAGTCGAGGTTCTGGATCGTTTGAAGCAAACCTTTATGTAATGCAAATTGCCCACGGCTTTCGTCAACAAATAATAAGAGACTGCATTCATCAAGATTCTTAATGGAAAGCGCTACTCTCAGCCGTTGAATGTCCTGCTTATTGAAATTATTTTTATCGACATACGTGGAAATAACGCTTTCATAAGCAGAGATTTGAAACCCTATTATTGACTTCTTTGTGTCCGAGTACTGATCCAGCATCGTAAAGAATATATCTACGTGCTGGAAAATCAGCACTAGGGTATTCTGGGCGTTAGTGTCCATCGCTACTCACCAGCCTCTACTGACTCATGATTATGTTCTTTAATTGTTGTCACTAGGCGCTCGGCCATACTTGGAAAATATATCGCCTCAGCTTTACTGAATACTTCAGAGTCGGTAGCTTTAAACAGCGAAAGGTTGTGGTAGACATCGAGCACACTGGCAATAACGCCATTCATCTCTGGGTTGGCGACGAATAGGAATAGATCGTATTCGGTCATGACCTTCAGTATTTCATGGAAGTTCTTCTCATCAAGGCTTCCAACTTCATCGAAAACAACCGGTATGCTGAGTCTGAGGTCTTCCGGTACCAACCGCTTGAAGAACAAAGCGAGCAGGACGCTGTTGATCATACAGTTGGTGCCATTCGATTGTGGTGTGTCTTCGAACGAATTATTGCGTTCGAACTTGTAACGAACTCGCTCAATGATTTTACTGATTTCAACCTTGTACGTCTTTTTGTTGTAGAAGGTTTCGCGGAAATTACCGATCTGGAGATAGAACTCTTCGTCCATGAGCTGGTCTGTTCGGCGACTCATGCGACTTAGAGTTTTGGTCATGTCTACATACTGCTTGTGGAGATCAGCTATCAGGGTGACCGAGGTTAGATTGGATATTTTGTATCCATGGATATCCGAATTAATACCATCGATAAAGTTTTGAATTAGGCTGTGAACATTACCGATCGCTTGGGCTGCAGCTGCAGTCGTATTGTTGTGATGGGACAGGGTTGCTTTGTATTTTTCTTTCGCGTAGTCGAGATTCAAAAAGACAGCCTGCAGTGATCCAAACATTTCTTCGAAGAAACGACTGCTCGTAGTTACTGAGTGCCTGTCCTCCGGAGAGCAATCAACAATGCCATGCATAAGCAGGCGGTCCATGTCTTTTAACGTATCTTCCCGCTTGTTGTTTACCGTTTGAAGTAAACCCGATACATCAGATGTCATCCTTATGAGCTCTTCAACAGATCTTTCTATAGCATCCTCTTCACGATATTCTTGCTCTATATGCTCGTAGCTGAGAATTCTTCTTTTAGAATTATTATCTATACTACGCAATTCTCTAGAAACGTTCTGTACTTGTCTCAGGGGCTCCTGAGCCCCATCTAGAATAGTTTTAGCGGTATTGTATTGAGTGGTTAGGCTTGCTTTTCGCTCTTTAGCGATTTCGAATTCTTCAAACTGTTGGTCGTGTTGTATCTGAAGCTCGTTTAAATAATCGGATTGCCTTTCACGTTGCTCCTCCAATACACCTGCACCACTAATAGCTTTTTTCTGGTGTTCTAATTTGGCGAGCTCTTCAGTGTATTCCTTAAAACTTTCTTTACGTTGTTCTGCGGTTTTCTTACTGAAATTGTTGATCTCAAGAAGCTTTTTACAGTCTCTTTCAATCGCAGTTAACACTACCTCTAATTGCTCTTCGAGGTTTCGTAGAGAGCCTTCTTTGCTATAAATTTTTGCTGTGATCTTGTGAAGTGGCGTATCGCAAAATGAGAGTGATCCACTAGTTGTATCAAACAAGTTGGTAAATGTCTCAATGGTATTGATTTGTTCAAGAGAGGGCTCTACCGGAACTTCTCCAAATGATTCGTTGATGCTAACCAAAATTCCAGCAGATTCTTGAGATAATGAATCAAGTAGGGATTTTTTTGATTTATGGTGTGTTATTGACTGTCTAAGAAACTCGGCTTTTCGCTTGTTACTTTGGATCTGATGGTTAAGAGTTTCCAATCTCTTAACGGCAGAGTTTTCGTTATTTAATGTCTCGATATCTGACTGGTATTCTGATATTTGCCCCTCTATGATACTAAGCAGAGCTTTGTCACTTCTGTCGCTGTCTGGGCAAAGAGGGCCTAGATGGGATCGGCACGCATCGACAGCAGCCAGCAATTCAATGGTTTCTTTAAGATACCTTCGTTGCGATTCTAGTTTGCTCTTGGCTGTAGTGTAATTTGTTTTTTCAGAGTCGAATGTTAGCAGTGCGTGCTTTAATGCGTTTTCCGAGTCATTAACATTCTTGCGCAAAACTTCAACGGAATCAGTTAGTTTATTCCACATTAAAGTTGTGGACCAAACCAGTGACTTGTACTGATCAGAACACAAACCTTTTAGTTTAAAATACTCGGTTCTGTTTTCTGAAAGCCGGTGAAAAGTTTCCATCTGAGCTTCGACCTTGCCCAGTCGGTTGTACTCTCCCTTAAGCCCTCTCCATTCTTCTTGTTGGGCATCCAGGTTAATGAGAATTCCCTCGCCGTTATTGGCCTTGAGGGCGCTGGTTACGCTACCGTCGAGAATAGCTCCTATCGCTTGAGGTAGGGAAGTAGTTGATGCATGGCCAAGACTGAACGCCATTCCTAGCAAGGCGCGGACGGTTTCAGTCTTGCTCTTTGAGTAGCCCTTTGCCATTGGTAAAAGGCAGAAGCGAGTATTGTCATTTGAGTCTGACGCCCTTGTGTAAATAGCCTCACCGATATCCTTTCTCTCGTTGAACAGCTTCCCGTGGTACTGGGATAACAGTACTTTCTTGATGTGAGACGCTTTGATATTCAAATGCAGGGCACCGCACCCCTCATTCATGTCAGCGTTCGCGTTCCAGAACAAGTGCTCAATGGAATCGTAATCGTGCGGTACCGCTATACGGTGATACTCATATTTGGTTGTTCTAAACAGAATCCAGCTGAAAGACCCCTTTGAATTAGAAGCATTACAGATAATGTACGACTCTGGGTCCGGGAAGTAGTAATGGTATGAAGAGAGGTCGTCATAATAGGTACCGCCAGATTGGAAGCCAAACTTATCTTTCTGTTTTTTAAACGTAGTTTCGGGCAACAGGAATAGTTTCAGCGCAGATAACGATGAAGTCTTGCCACTGTTGTTATCTGAGATAAGTGCAGCATGCTGGTCTACTGGTAGGCGTACGTAATAGTTAGATCCACTGTTAATGAAGATTAACTCATGGATCATGTATTCTCGGGAGAATCCAAGGCCAAGGGTGCCTTCTGTGTTATGCACGATAACTCTCCTGTTCAATTGTTGTCTGGTAGTGCCTTATGGCGGTGATGATCAGATCGGTTTCACTAGTTACTCCGTAAACTTTATCCAGCTTGTCTAGTTCGTCTTGTGTGGCTTTCCGTTTGGAAACTTTTAATCTGTCTTCAAGGTCCGACGGAAACAGAAACTTGGTGCATGCCAGTGACAAGCCTGCTTTGAGCAGATTGGCGTATGTCCGCAACCCCCCCAGATCTAAATCAAATAAACACAGAACCTGCCCAGAAGTAGCCTTTAAGTAAGGGATGATTCTGCGGTTAGTTATGCTGTTGCCGGATCCGTATACAAACTCAATCGCCTCTATGGGAATTGTTAGACCACAATGCTTTGCCGCGAACTGGTATGTATCTTCTTTGTTTAAGAAACATTCTTCGTTCTCGATGATTAAGATATTCTTTTTCTGTGGAACAGGTACGTCTCGGTTGTCCGTGAATATTCGGACATCGGGGAAAGGTTGCTTCGCATGCCAGGTAACTAGCATTGCGCCATTGACTGAGGTCTTATGACTGTTGCCCGCCACGCTCGCTCCTACGCGAGAGCCTAAATCACGAGATTCAATCTGTTGTTTGATCTCAAGAAGAGTGTCCTTGCAGCATATCTCGACCTTATAAGCACGATCGGAGTAGGGTGTAGGTGTAAATGCTATATCAATCAGCTTCTCGGCAACCCCTACTTTCATAAGAGATCGCCTAACTCTAGGCCAGTCTACCGGCAGTCCGGCAATGATCTGGCTCAGGTGGTTTAATGATGATGATTTTGTAGATATCTTTTTCATATATGTATCATACGATACATATATTTCTATGTTAATACTGTTTTTATGCCCAGTTATTCAAAGGTTTTTGTTTTGGTATGTATCGTTTGATACATATTTGATGATAAGATTAGCTTAAATAAACGGCCTCTTCGACAATGCCAGCACTTTTCATTCAGAAGTAATCAAAGCCTATGACGGTTAATGACGATACAGTCCTACTCCAGGAAGAGCGCTTTAAGCTCATTGATTTCCTGCTTTTCTTTAAAGGGAGGCTTATGAGGTCAGAGTTAGTTGAAGTTCTCAATGTCGGAACCGCCACAGCAAGTCGTTGCATTAAGGCATTCCTAAAATCAAACCCTAGCAAAGCAAGATACCTCAGTCCTCGTCATGGATACATTGCTGATACGACTTATTTACCGAAGTATCAGCACGATGCTTTGATGGCTCTTCAGTACCTTGCTTATTCGGAAACAACTTCACGCTTCCACGTGGAGTCCTTTGGTATACCAAGGTACTCCTTCCACCCTGTGATGAATCCTGATGTCGTGGCCCCTATAACCCGGTCTATTGTTACTGGTACTGACATTGTTATGTCATACACTTCAACCAGATCCGGCAGATCGATGAAGATTGTCAAGCCGCATTCTGTCTTTGAAAGCTCAGGGCTATGGTATTTTAGAGCCTTTGATCGTGAACCCGCCGAGTTCAGAACTTTTCGTTTTAGTCGGGTAATCGAATCCTGTCAGATTGAATCTGCAGCTGCTGGCGTAAAGGCGCAAGACGATGAATGGAACAGGAAGAGGACAGTCACGGTGCTACCTCATCCTAAGAACCCCAATCCTATGGCTCAAATACTGGATCTTGGTATGAGTGAAGATGGTTCTCGTGTTCTTAACATTCCTGAGGCGTTGCTGGGTTTTGCCCTTACCGATCTGAGAGTGGATTGCTCGGCTGGTTCAAAACTGGATTTCAGAGAATATCCTTTGGCACTATCCAGTCGAGACGAGTTAATGACTGTTGATTCAATGGCGTTGGCTCCAGGCTTTAATTCCTGATGCTTAACTGGGATAGGTATTCAAAATACTTGCGTACTGCATGTTAAACGAATTACTTTTATTTGGAAGAACGTCATTGGTATTGGGGTTGGTCTTCTGAGCTGCCAGTCGCAGACCGTTCAAATTTGGATGGATCAAGGCAGTAGCTGAGTCTGCTCACTGCCGAAGGTGTAACATGAAAAGCCCCGGCTGCCTCCATGAAACTCAGTAACTGAGCAGTAATTTCAAATGTTAAAATGAAAAATTCATAAAAGAAAAAATATGTTTATGGTAAACGTCATTTGGAACGTTACTTCATGGTCAGACGATTTTAGCTATCGTAACTGTCACGGTGTTAAAAAGTTAGCAACTTTTTTATTTTTAATGAAAATAATCCCCTGATAATATCAATAGATTAAAGGGCTGTTTTTTAAAATCTTTTTAGTGATTTTTATCTCAAAAGAGAAATGAAAATCAAGTGATGTAACTTAGACCAAAAAATAACTAAGAAGTCTATGGTCTTGGTAATTTCTATTTTTCGCGTGCATAACTGGTCGATTCATACTTAAAAGTTAGAAAAGACTTCGATACTACTCTCAACACTAATCGCAAAGGAATATAATTTTGAAAGTTGAGTTATGGGAAGGTGGATTACTTGCGCATGAACTTGGAGCCATTGAGAAAATAGAACAACACTTTTCAGTGAAAGCTCCTAAGGTCACACCAAGTAAAGGAAGATTAGAAGGATCACTACAGGATCAGTTATTATCTTCAGGGCTGAAGGAGACAAGTAATAAACATTGTATGTTCCCTTGGAAGGGATATGCAGGTTTTCGCTTAGTAGAAAATGGCAAAGAGGGTGAATTTGACCTTTTGATCGTCACACACTGTAATGTGATCATTGTCGAGTTAAAGGACTGGAATCATGGAAAGATTACCTACCGTGGCAATAAGTGGTATTTGGGTAACAAAGATATGGGGAAGTCTCCCGTTGAAGTTACCCGAAACAAAAAGTACTTGATTGAGAAAAAACTACAAAAGTATAAAAACCAATTTACGAATAAGGGCTACACCCCATTTGTTCATTTTGTCGTCGTAATGACTGGTGATGCTGACTTTACACAATTAAAAGAAGATCAGATTGAACATACCATATCACTGGAAGATTTTTTAGAATTAAAGAATGAGCATGTATTTAATAAGCGCTTCCGTCCTCACCCTAATTCTAAAGTTTTAAATCAAGATTTTCATGTCTTTGACGACCTATTTGATCGCAAATCTGCACTACCCAAGCAAATATCGGTTAATGGCTATACCTCCGTTGAGGAGATTTTTGAACATCCAGATAAAGTTTACAAAGAGTTCGAAGCAGTATCAGAATCGACCAGTAAAGATACAGCGTTAATGCGCCTTTGGAACTTTGACAATATGCAGAGTGCAAAGGCTAAGACTGATGCCGGTCGCTATGAGATCGTGTCTCGTGAGCGGGAAGTCCTTAATTTTATAAAAAATAGTAACCTTGACCTTTACAATCACTGCCTTAACTCGCTAGTTGCTATTCAGAAAGAGCAGATAAATGCTCAGTACACGGAGTTGTACGAGCTGAAGCCAGGCCACCTGCGTTTTAATGAGTTTGTTAGTAAATTTGTCACCAATTTTACCGAGGGCGACCGTGTTAAGTTGGTAAAGTTATTGGTGAGTAAGTTTGCTGACCTACATCAGGCGAAAATTGCTCATCGCGACATTGGTGATCACAGCATATGGCTTTCTCCTAGCAAGGATGTGGCCTTATCCAGCTTCATTTCAGCTTATCACGAGCCACAGGGTACGGTGGGTGACCATCGAGGTACTCTCTCGGTAGCAGGTGTTGCACCATTTGGCATGACTACTAATGAAAAAACGACACCTTATCAAATAGATGTGTATACCTTGGGTGTAATGGCCTGGCATATCCTGAATGCTACTCGTATTTCAAGTAAGAGCTTAGAAAGCTTTACTGAGGCTGTTGAGCGTGCTGAGCAGTGGTATGCTGGTATCATTCGAAACGCGCTATCGCAGAGCTACACCAATGCCGATGAGATGTTCTCTGCACTCGTTGAGGCAGAGCCCAATGAGGAAATCAATTTTGACTTTGATAATTCGCTACTAGAGCCCTATAAACGCCCCATTAAGATTGACCGTCAATACCCCGAAGACGAAGATGGCCTTATCTCCGAAAACGATGAAAAAGAGATCTACCGCTCTAATGGTATGTTGGTTAAATCTTGGTTAGGCGTACAGGCTTCTAATGATAAACCGCAACTTGGCTATCAACTATTGCAGTTCCTAGAGCGGGTATCAAAGTTAAAGTCTATTGCACCCCCTTATCTACCTCGGATATATGAATTCGGCTTGGCTCGTAGCTCTGTGCTATTCATGGTTAGTGATATAGCGGAGGGCAAGCATTGGAGTACGGTGACACCCGGCGAACACAACCTTGTGTTGGTGGAAAAACTGATTGCGGCGGTTGAGCATCTACATTCTTTACATATCGCTCATGGTGATTTACACCCCGACAACGTATTACTCAATATTCAAACCAAAGAGCTTAAGCTAATTGATATACCTGACTTCTGTTTGGCTGGCGGCGAGGTTAAAAACCATAAATATAGCCCCGACAATATTGATAGCTGTACAGCCTATGAGCGAGATAATTTCGCGGTAATGCGGATGTCTGTAGAACTATTAGGACTCGAATGGGCGCAGCCAAGTGATATTCTGACAGAGATTGCCGAAGTTGTTCAGACTGAATTGAACGATAACGATTATGGCTTTAAAAGTTTAGAACGCTTTAGCGATGCCCTCAATGTTAATGATGATGAAGTTGAGTTTATTGAAATATCTGTTCGTGGTGATTTTGAGACACTAGAGATCTTCCCTGATAATGGTTCGTTATATGTAAATGTATCTAAAACTGATCGTGACCAAAATCAAGTGAAAGTGGAGTTGTTTGGTGTTGGTGGCATTATCACTTTGATTTTCATTCCTGATGAAGCTCGCTTCAAATTAGGCTTTGCCCCTAGGTTCCAAGCTGACGTTAGCCGGTGGCAGAGGGAGAAAAGCCAATTCGAAGTATCTTTCGGTTTGCGGGTTGCCTCTACGGAGTATTCCAATCTTTCAGAGTTAGAGCCAAAGCTCGTTGAGCTAGAAGGTTTCCAGCGAGCCGTTTCTTTGGCTTTGATAGATCACTCTAAATCAGCTGTTTCTCCCCCCAATAATTCGTTACCTGACGCTGTTAGCAACAGCACTATTGAATTGAACACAGGTAATGGTAATTCTACTACAAATGGTATTAAGCCCATCGGTATTACAACCAAAGAACTATGGGGAAAAATATTAGAAACCGAGACCGAATCTCACCCCTATGTCGAACTTACAACTGAAGCTGAGCCAGTGGCGAAGCAATACGATCAAGTTATCCTTAATCATGACTCAGAGTCTGATCCCTTAGCATCTTTCAAAAATAATGATGTTATTGAAGTGGTTAAAATACAGGGCGAGGCAGAGCGCATCATTGGTATCGTGGACCTAAAAAAATCGGACCTGAAAGAAGTCAGGCTTATTAAAATCAGCCAAGCGGCTAAATCACTTAACGAAGGTGAGATCGTATTCTTTCGAACTAAAGCAGACAAAGCCTCTTACGAAAAACGTAAAGATGCATTAGAGCGCATTCTCGAAAAGGAGTCGACGATTGCGGAGTTGGTAGAATACTTTGAGCCAGAGTCCGTTAAGCTACCCATTGAGTATAATATAGAAGTTTCTGATTCAGACTTTGCTCGTTATGATCGTATAGATGATCACGGTAATGAAATTAGCTTAAATTCCCAGCAACGTCAGGCTTTTCAGCAACTTCTAAATAATGGCCCTTTATCTTTATTACAGGGGCCGCCAGGTACCGGTAAAACAGAGTTTATTGCTGCTTTTGTGCACTATTTGGTTGAGAAGCAAGGTGCTGAAAGAATTCTGATGGTGAGCCAGTCACATGAAGCAGTTAATACTGCAGCCGAACGTGTTCGTAAACACTGCCTCCGCCTAAAAACGCCTTTAGATGTTGTGCGCTTTAGTAACCGCGATAACAATGTGTCTGATGGTTTGAAAGATGTCTATTCACAATCTTTGATCGACGAGCGTCGAGCTTTGTTTATTGCCGAATCAAGCTCTAGAATTTCAGGTTTGAGTCAGTCTCTAGGTTTAGATAAGGCTTTTTTAGTAGATGCCAGTAAGTTAGAGCTTACGGTTATAAGGCAGGTCGATAACTTGATTGCTTTACAGGCGTCGATAGATGCTAAAGGTACAAATAAAGATGATGTTGTAGATTTTAAAAAAACCTACAACATTCTGTATGAGCATGTACGCAGCGAAGCACAAATGTTGATGAGTTTTGATATATCGTCTAGTCCTTTAAACGAGCTTCCTGCCAAACTTTGGAGCTGCTTGTCCTCTTCTTATGCTGTCACCCCTAAGGAGAGTGTACGTGCTAAGGCTCTTTGTAAAATATCAAGAGATATGCTTGAAGTACTTGAAAGTGAGCGTGTCAATTATGATGAGTTCTTTGCTCGATCAAGACAGCTGGTAACGGGCACTTGTGTAGGTATAGGTCAACGACACATTGGTATCAGTCAAAACCAATATGACTGGGTGATTATCGATGAGGCTGCTCGCTCTATCGCCAGTGAATTGGCCATTGCGATGCAGGCAGGAAAACGAATATTGTTAGTTGGCGACCATCACCAACTACCTCCACTATACACAACACCCCATAAAAAAGCCTTGGCAAGAAAATTAGGTATCGTATCGGATGACATCGATCTAGATGAGTTACTACAGTCTGATTTTGCCCGCGCTTTTGAGTCTGAATATGGAAAAAGGACCGGTGCAAAACTTTTGACGCAGTATCGGATGGCAGAACCGATTGGAAGTCTTGTCTCTGATTGCTTTTACAAAGGTGAGTTAAAAACCGGGAGCCGTGAAATTCCGAATATTTACCAAGGTTTGCCCAAGGCTATGCGTAGTTTTGTTTCATGGTTGGATACATCGACTTTGGGCAAAGCAGCTCACCATCAGAAAGACCCTAAAGGCAGTAGTATTGCTAATAATGCTGAAGTAGATGCCATAATTAAACTGTTAAAGCTGATGGAGTCAAACGAGAGTTTGCTAAAGTCTTTACGAAGTGTTGTCGATGATAATGAACCTGCTATTGGCGTGATTTGTATGTACGCTGAGCAGAAAAAGCGCCTGCGCCGTAAGTTTGTCGAACAGCATTGGGATGTAACCTTTAAATCACTGGTACGTATCGATACGGTTGATAGCTATCAAGGAAAGGAAAATCGCATTGTTATTGTCTCGATAACCCGAAGTATTGGCGATCAATCTACGGGTTTTTTACGTTCACCTAATCGTATAAACGTGGCTATATCACGCTCAATGGATCGGCTGGTTATTGTGGGTAATAGCAACATGTGGCGCGGTAAAAACCATGCAATGCCATTGGGTCGTGTATTGGAGTATGTGGAGGAGCGCTGTGCAGCTAGAGATGAAAGTTACGCGATTGTGGATGCCAAGAAACTGGTGATGGAGAGTAAGTGATGATGGAAAATTTAAAAATCACCTTTAATGAGCTTGATTTCATACTGCCCAGTTATCGATATAATATTCGATTTTCATTTACGACTAAGCAAGGTTTGTCGTTCATTCGTGAGTTTATCTTACGACTAGTTCAGCTAGGGCCCATGTCTCCTTCACAAATAGCGCACTACATGGGGTTGAATGAACGAGAAGCCAAAGAAGCTTTATCTGACTTGTTAAGCCGTGAAGAGCTGCAGTATAACGACAATAATCAAGTTGAGCTGACAGAAAAAAGTAGTGACTACTTCGATTCACTAGGCGGTTCATTAAATGTCTGTGAACTACGTACTTCTGGGAGCAATTTGGGTTTTGAATTGACGTCACTAAGCTGTGTATCAACTCAGAGTAAAAGGCTGCCTAAAGAATGGAATTTTGGTTGCCGTTTAGAGGTCGCTAGCGAAAAGATTGCAAACCGTGACAAATTGATCTCGAAAGCCTTTCAGCGCCATTTTCAAGACTTTATTGAAGATGGGTATATGGAGCATCTCAAGGACGATAAAGGTGGAAAACCCAATATCTATAAAGTTGAATCGCTGAATCCTATAGGGCAAGAACCACTACGTTTGAAGTTGGGATTTCAGCTTAATGCAGAGGGGAAGGCTGTTGACAGTGGTGACTTTGAGTATTTAAAAGACTCAAGTGAAGCTCACGAGCTAATCACAGAGTACCTGCACCGGATTAGGCATAGCAATAACCACCGAGAAGTTCTAGAAGCCATAGAGTTATTGGGAGTTACACAAACAAGAGAACTATTTTCATTGGAAGGATTCCGTGTCGACAAATTTATAGAGCTGAAGGCAAGTAATGAGTCGAATAGTGGTCGACATATCCCTTTCGTGGGCTCGTTATACAGTAAAGAGAATTGGCCAATCTTTAACAATCTGCTTGATGTAGAGAAGGAAAAATTGATCTCTCAGCATCAAGACGGTGTCATAAATTTAAAATGGTTAGCACCTAGTGACTCTTGCTGGGGGAAAAGTGACCGGGTGTTGCATTGCTTCAAGGAAATCCTCGAAGGCCAAAAAACCACAGGCAAGAAAGCAAAGCCACTTTATAGCCCACAATTTTTATTACCGATAAATGATGAGCATGATTTCAAACAAAAGAAGGATTGGTTACGTGAATTCAAGTCCATTGAGGAGTTTTTGTATGGTTATGTGGAAGGATACCACAAGGGATCTGTAGAGGTGATCTTGCTTGAGTCTCGCTTGGTTGCCGTGACGTATTATCTTCATTTACCAGAACACTACCGAGTGGCCTTACCGATTGGCTTCATCTCAACTGATATTGAAGTTGTAAACCGAGTGGCCAATTCTCTTAATGGATATTTATCCGAGTTTCATTCAGAAGAGTACAGGAAAAATGTAGGGAGACTTCTAAATGAAAAAGTTAGGTGAATTTATGGTTACCTCACGCTTAAAGTGTAGTAGCTCAGACTTGATCTGACAGTTACCCGTTTTTCAAGCGGTATCTGAGAGTCTAGCCGCCCTTCGAAATGTTCAACAACTGAGACAGTGCATATTCCAATTTTGCATTAAGCACTACCTCGCATGCTGAAAAGGCTGCATTGATATAGCATCAATGATGATGCTCATCGTTTAACGGTAAGCGCTCAAACAACCCCATCTAAAACCCACGCCGAAATCCCTCTAAACTGTCTTCAAATTATTTAACGAGACAGCTCATGACCAAATCGGAACAATGGCAACAACACCTTAATCTCTGGCACGA